>MDTB01029891.1_pt1 | contig 217319 bp, 210 predicted proteins | sample 811161 | NCBI WGS metagenome assembly MDTB01 (sample SAMN05326650, study PRJNA326480) | marine metagenome | isolation source: seawater | place: Mediterranean Sea | collected 2009
AAAATTTACTATTTTCAATTTATTGTCTCGAAAAATGATGTAGAATGAAAATATACAACATAATTATTACAAGGGGGTCTAGTAAAATGTTGAATAAAGTCCAAAGAAGGATGAGGTTATTAATTACCTTAATTTTTTCAGTTTCATTATTATTAAATTCAAATTATGTGAATGCTGAGGGTGCACCTCAATCTACTCAGTATTGGTGGCCAGATAAACTTAGCCTTGAGCCTCTTAGACAGCATAATCCTGCTTCTAATCCTTTTGGCAAAAATTTTAATTACGCCGAAGAATTTGAAAAATTAAACCTTGAGGAAATAAAAAAAGATCTTGTGGCAGTAATGACATCATCTCAAGACTGGTGGCCTGCTGATTATGGTAATTATGGTCCTTTTTTTATTCGTATGGCTTGGCACAGCGCTGGAACTTATCGTGTCTCAGATGGCCGTGGAGGAGCTGGTGGAGGTCAGCAAAGATTTGAACCCTTAAATAGTTGGCCTGATAATACAAATCTTGATAAAGCAACTCGATTACTTTGGCCGATTAAACAAAAATACGGCAGTAAAATTTCTTGGGCAGACCTTATGGTTCTAACTGGAAATGTAGCCATGGAATCAATGGGTTTTAAAACCTTTGGCTTTGCTGGTGGTCGAGAGGATGCATGGGAACCTGACCTGATTTATTGGGGTCCAGAAAGTGAATGGCTTGAAGACAAACGTTACAAAGGTGATAGACAGCTTGAGCAACCACTTGCCGCCGTTCAAATGGGGTTAATATATGTTAATCCAGCAGGACCTAACGGAAATCCTGACCCAATCGCAGCTGCAAAAGATATTCGTGAAACTTTTGGTAGAATGGCAATGAATGATGAAGAAACAGTTGCTCTAATAGCTGGAGGTCATACTTTTGGAAAAGCTCATGGAGCACATGATCCTTCGAAATGTGTCGAAGCAGAACCTGCAGCTGCTAGCATTGAGGAACAGGGTTTTGGATGGAAAAATTCTTGTGGTAAAGGAAACGCAGAAGATACAGTTACAAGTGGGTTTGAGGGTGCTTGGTCAGCAGATCCAGTCTCTTGGACAACACAATATTTAGATAATCTTTTTATGTTTGAATGGGTTCAATCCACTAGTCCTGCAGGAAATATTCAATGGGTTCCTAAAAACGAAGAAGATGCTAGATTCGTACCAGACGCACATGATCCAGAAAAACTCCACACTCCTATAATGTTCACGACAGACTTATCTCTTAAGCTTGACCCAAGTTATAGAGAAATTTCTAAAAGATTTCAGGAAAACCCTGAAGAATTCGAATTAGCATTTGCTAAAGCCTGGTTCAAATTGACACACCGCGATATGGGACCACGTGCTAGGTATATTGGTAGTGAGATTCCACAAGAAGAAATGATTTGGCAAGATCCTATTCCTGAGGTTAATCATTCTTTAATAAATGACGAAGATATTAAAGAATTAAAAAATTCTATTGCAAAGTCAGGTATTGGTATTCCAGGACTTATTAGAACAGCATGGGCATCTGCAGCTTCTTTCAGAGGAACGGATATGCGTGGGGGAGCAAATGGATCACGTATAAGATTATCTCCTCAAAAAAATTGGAAGGTTAACAATCCGCGTGAACTTTCATCTGTCTTAAGAAGATTAGAACGTATACAAAAGAACTTTAACAGTAAGCAATCTGGAGATAAAAAAATCTCTCTAGCTGATCTAATAGTTCTTGCTGGTTCTACTGCAGTTGAGTATGCAGCAAAAAATGCAGGTCATAGTGTTAAGGTACCATTTACTCCAGGAAGAATGGATGCGTCTCAGGAAAAAACTGATGTAGAGTCTTTTTCAGTTCTTGAGCCAAAGGCTGATGGTTTTAGAAACTATTTTGGAGAAAATCAAAAAAACTCTCCAGCTGAAATGTTAGTTGACCGGGCAAACCTTCTTACACTTACAGTCCCAGAAATGACTGTTTTAGTTGGTGGTTTGCGTGTACTGAATGCAAATACCAACCAGTCAAAAAATGGCGTTTTGACAAATACACCAGAACATCTCAATAATGCTTTCTTTAAGAATCTCGTTGATATGTCAACGTCATGGACTAAATCAAATAAGGCTGATGGTTTGTATGAGGGAAGAGACAGAAACAGTGGAAAGCTTAAGTGGACAGCTACGCCAGTTGATCTAATTTTTGGATCAAATTCTGAGTTAAGAGCGGTCACAGAAGTTTACGCTGCAGATGACGGTGAAGAAAAATTTGTAAATGACTTTATTAATGCATGGGTTAAAGTTATGAGACTTGACCGTTTTGATTTACTTTAAAAAAATAAATAAAGTTTGAGCTAATGCTCTACTTTCTTTTAAAAAAGAAAGTAGAGCATTTTTTTCTTAATATTTTATATTGGAACATGAAGACCTATACCTAAATCTCGTGTTTCAAGATGTACAACTCTTTCCTTTAAGAAATATTTATTATTGATATAACACACATTATCAATGTAATTACCTATACAAAATATTGAGCTTTTGCCATCAAGGTCAGTTTTATATACGCAAAAATTAGTTGTTACTTTGATCTTTTTTGCTGAGGTTTCAACTAGAGGATAAGACAGTTGCCTTGAAATTTTTTCATTCCTTTGGAGATGATCAGGAAGTTCTTCAAATAAAACCTTCAGTCCTTCATAATCATGTTCAAGCCATACCATATCCTTAAGCAACTCAGGGCTAAATACTTTTATTGTATATTTAAAGCCCTTAACGCATAGATTTAAAAAACCCTCAAAGTCATGATCATCAAGAGAGTTACAGCTTAAAAGGATAATATTTCTTATTTCTTCATTACTCATTTAATTTCTTTTAGAGAACCAGGGTTAATACCTAGATGTAATGCCCATTCAGAATAGAATGACCTTAAAATGATATCGTCTTGTCCCGTTCCATCTTCATCCCTTGAAATGATTTGATACTTACCTGCTGAACCCCTGTAACTTTCTGCACAACTTTCAGCTGCAATAATATCCTCGGGAACATTGCGTCCAAAAGGCCCCCAATACTGATTATGATGTTTTTGCCTTGCTCTTCGATCCTCGTCGCTTTCACCCATCACTCCAATACCTCTCATCTCAATTACAGCGGTATGTGGTGTAAGAGGTATTACATTATCAATTCGAATTGCTGTTCCGCGTGCAATAATAGTTAAGGAAGGAAAAATATTCATAAACTTGAAATCAGATACAGACATACCTGGCAGTGGACCAACCTCGTCCTTACGGTTAGCAAAGCCTTTATAATTAGTATACGAAGCCTTAAGGCTTGCCCCACTCCCCCCATGTCCATTTTTAAATATTGATAATTTTCTGTCTTCCATTGGCATTGCATTAACCTGTGTTTTTCTTAGAACAACATGCATAAACTCATGGTAAATATCCATATTTGTTTCTTGCCATGCTTTCCAATTAGAGTGGATTAGGATCTTATTGTAGTGAAAAACTTCCAGCGGTTGCATGCTCATTGTTTCAGACAAATCGTCGAGCGCATTTCCAATATAGCTATGCAGATTCTCAGATTCATCAGAAAGGTTAATGAATATCATACCCAAGTATACCTCTGTTCTAATTTCTCTTAATCCCATTTTTTCTTTTTTTACTTCGGTATCAGAATAAGCTGATGGCCTTGGGATACCAGTACACGCTCCTTTAGAATTATACATCCAATGATGATAAAAACATTTAATTCTCTTTGCATTACCAGAAGGCATTGAAAACAATTTTGCTCCTCTATGAGAACAAACATTAAAGAAACTTCTAACAATGCCATCTTCCCCACGAATACTAAAAATTGACTTTCCTGTATAATCGTAGACTCTATAATCATAAAGCTTAGATAACTCACTTTCATGACAAACAAAATGCCATGTCTTGGAAAAGATTTTGTCTTGTTCTTTCTTAAATATTTCAGGCTGGGTATATACTTCACCAGATACGTAGTTAAAATCTGGAAGAGAAGGCATTTCTTGCCATAATTTTTTATCTCTTGAAGTCATTATATACTCGCACAATAAAATTAATTTAAATTTCTTCAATTACTTTTCTATAGGGGGTTAAACCTAACCAAAGTAATAAAGCAGAAATTGGAGCTGCTATCCCTACAGCTATAGAAAGAGAATATTTAACTGCAGCATCATATCCAAAAATAAAATCTGTTATTAAAGCTATTATAGTCGGAGCTATACCAACACCAGCCATATTTATTATAAAAAGAAAAAAACCAGAAATTATTGCCCTTAATCTGTTTGGTGTGATTATTTGCAACGCAGCAGTAGCTGCTCCCCATGGAAAGCTTGCAAAAAAAGTTAACCCCGCAAAACTAAAAAGTGCTAAATATGGATTTGACAAAAGAGGTGAAATTACTCCAAATGGCAGGGTAAATAATATACCAATTAACCCTGTTCTAACTTCAGCATCTTTGAAACCATTATCTCTCAATTTACCACATACAACTCCTCCACTCATTACACCCAGCAAACCAAATATTATAACCAGCAAGCCATAACTAGAACCTACTTCACTTGGCGACCACTGAAAATTCCGAATAAAGTGACTGGGTATCCAAGCAGCAGTTCCAGCCCATATGAATGCATAAAAAGAAAAACCACAAAAATGATATATATATGCCTTGGGCCTCACTCTTATGTAAGACACCGCCATATTTAAATAAGACACTAAACCATTTTTATCACTTTTTTCAGACCCAAAGCCTAATCGTTGTGGTTCCGGTATGGTGGTTAACCATATTGCTAGTATGATACCTGGTAAACCAACAATAATGAAAGTCACTCTCCAAGGCTCAAGATAACCTATTAATGGTAAATTAATACCTGGCGTAAGATCAATAAGAAATCCAGCTATTACAAGGGCAAGGCCTGAACCAATAAATAATCCTGTATTGTAAAAGCTTAGTGCCTTGGATAACTTTTCTGATCTAAAATAATCAGATAATAAAGAATAAACTGCTGGAGACAAAGCTGAAGTACCAATTCCAAGTCCAACTCTTGCAAAAAACATCTGCAAAAAAGAATTACAAGCCCCAGTTAATATAGCTGCTAAACTCCATACATACGTACTTAGTCTAATAATCTTAATTCTATTACCTCTATCAGCTAGCCACCCCATTGGTATTCCAAGAAATGTATAAAATATTGCAAAAGCAAATCCATGTAAAATGCTAAGCTCAGTATCAGATATACCTAATGTTAGCTTAATAGGATCAACTAACAGTACTAATATTGTTCTATTAATATAAGTAAAAATATATACAGCTACCAAAGCTGATAAAACATACCATGAATAGTTTTCTCTTGGATATTTACCAACTTCAATACTCATATAAATCCATTCCAGTTTTCAACAAATAGCAGAACGCTAGTAAAAGTACTTAATCTAATGTTAATCTCATTCAACCAAGATAACATAAAATGCTCATAGAATATGTCTTAAAGCTCTACAGTCTATTAGAAAGTTATGTCAGATATAGAATACTATTTTAGTAAGTATTTAATATAAGTAAATATTGTAGTGTAAAAAAGTTACATAGAATCAATATAAATAAACTTAATGATATTGGACGAGGATTTAAACTCCTCTCATAGTAAGAGTTATGATAAATTTTCTTAAATTTTCCTTATTATATTTTAATATTATTTAAGAAATAATCAGTTGTGTAAGGGTGTGTAATAATAGTTTAACGAAAATACTATTTTATCTATCTATAGTTTTGCAGAAACCACCACTCATTAAATTCAAATTATGCACCCATGTCTAAAGCATCCTTCTTTATTGATTCCAATGATTGTTTTTCCACAAATAGCACATAGCAAATAATCATCTACTCTTTTTGTTGCTTCTTTATAAATTTTAGTCGTGCAGCGTTATTATAACATGTTTAGTTGGCACTAGATAAGTAGCCGAACTTAGTAATTTATTTATATTATTATAAGGGATGGTAGCGGAGGAGGAATTTGAATCCCCGACCTTCGGATTATGATTCCGCTGCTCTAACCAACTGAGCTACTCCGCCATATTTGTAAGATACCACATAGGAGTTTTTTTTGTAAATCATAAAAATTTTATAAAGAAGTGCCAATACTACCTAATACTTCTTTTTTGTTATGTGGGATAAAGTCAAAATTATCCTTTTCAATCCATCCACCACCCAAAACTCTGTCTTCTTTATAAAACACACAAGCCTGTCCTGGAGAGACCCCAAATAAAGGCTTATCAAAATAAACTTTAATTTTCCCTGTATTTGAGTCACTCCTAATACTTGCACTAATGGGCTCTTGTGTATTTCTTACTTTAACATCTATATCAAAAGACCCCCCAAGCACAGACCCTTTATCAATAAGCCAATTTACATTTCTTAAAGAAATTTGATTTTTTGCAGTCGCATGCTTAGGACCAACTATAATTGTATTTTTATTTCTATCAATGGCTACAACGTAAAGAGGGTCTTTTAAACCTCCAACTCCAATGCCTCTTCTTTGCCCAACCGTAAAGTTCTCAATTCCAGAATGATCACCGACCTCTTCACCATATATATTTACAATTTTACCTTTATTACTTGATTTATTCTCTTGTTTTTCTATAAAGTCTTTATACTTTCCATTTGTTACAAAACAAATGTCCTGGCTATCAGGCTTATCAGCAACATTTAGACCGTATTTTAATGCAAGTTCTCTGGTCTGTTCCTTATTATATTCTCCCAAAGGAAAAGATAAATATTCAAGCTGGTTGATTGTTGTTGAAAAAAGAAAGTAGGACTGGTCTTTAGATTTATCCTTTGCCCTATACATCCTGACCTGATTATCTTTAATAATTTTCTGGATATAATGACCTGTTGCTAAAAAGTCTGCGCCTATTTCTCTAGAGGCACTGATTAAGTCACTAAATTTAACTGTTTGGTTACATAAAATACATGGGATCGGCGTTTCGCCTGATTTATAGGCCTCAATAAAAGGACTTATTACTTGATCATGAAATTTTTTCTCATAATCTAGAACGTAATGAGGGATTCCAATTTTATCAGCAACATATTTTGCATCATAAATATCTTGACCCGCGCAACATGATTTAGAACTTTTTTTTTCTTGATTGTTATAGAGTTGCATTGTTAAACCAAAAACTTGGTATCCTTGATTGGACAATATTGCAGCCACAACTGAACTATCCACCCCACCAGACATAGCAACTGCAACTTTGATATTATTATGTGTTGATTTCATATTCATGAGTAAATAAAAATTAGCTTAAAAGTTACATTTCATAATAAGTTATAAATATTTGATGGTAATTTGACTGTCAAACCATTTAAATCTTTAGTAATTACTATTTGGCATCCTAAACGTGAAGTATTTGTTAAACCATAAGTTAAGTCTAACATATCCTTTTCTTCATCACTTGTTGCAGGTAGCTTAGAGTACCACTCTTTATCTACAACTATATGACATGTTGCACAAGCCATTGAGCCCTCACATGCACCTTCTATGTCAAGACCATTAGATTGAGCAACATCTAATAATGTTTGGCCGGAATAAGCATAAACAGTTTTTACGGAGCCCATATCACTAATAAAATTTACAATAATTTCTTCCATATATATTATTAATTTATAGAATATTTTTAATTAAAAATTTGACCATATTTCGAGAAAGCCCTCAAGTTCTTCCCATTTTGTCTCAGGTCCCATACTTACCCTTATAGCACATTTTGCAATTTTATCATCAACTCCCATTGATAAAAGTACATGACTAGGAGAAATCTTACCCGAAGAACATGCTGATCCAGCACTTACAGCATATCCCTCAAGATCAAGCCTTATCACTTGAGTTTCGCTTGAAATACCAGGTAAAGCAATGCAAGTGGTATTTGGTAAACGTTCAATCCCATCCCCAAAAATCACTGCGTCTGGTCTTTTTTGTAATAATTTTTCTTCAAACCTAATCCTTAATTTGTCAATTTCTTCCGAATTATAATATTTAGGTAATTTTTCCAATGCAATCTTTAGACCTAAGATACCCTGAGTATTCTCTGTCCCCGCCCTCTTAAATCTTTCCTGACCACCTCCAGCGTAAAGTGGATTAAAATCAACTATTTCTCTTGAAATTAAAGCCCCGACACCCTGAGGACCACCAAATTTATGAGCTGAAATTGAGATAAAATCTAAACCAAGAGAATTAATGTCAAAAGAAAGTCTTCCAAATGCTTGGGCAGCATCTGAAAAAATAAGTCCATTGTACTTATGAACTAAATCTGCTGTTTCCTTTATCGGCTGTATAATTCCTGTTTCATTATTAGCGAACATAAGTGATACAAGAACCCTAGAACTATATTTCTGGAGAACATGTTCTAGGTTTTCTAGATCAATTTGACCATTGGGTAGAACTTTCAAGTGATTCTTTGAAGGGACATTATCTAACACAGAAGGGTGCTCAATTGATGTACACAAAACACTCTCTACGGTACCACTTGATACAATACCATTGATAATTAATGCATTTGCTTCTGTTGCTCCCGAAGTGAAAAATATATTTTCTTCCTTAGCACTAAGGAATTTAGCGAGAGATCTTCTACAACTATTAACTAAAGATCTAGAATGTCTGCCTGCAAAATGAATTGAAGAAGGATTCCCGAAAAAGAGCTCTCCATTAGAATATAAGTCAGCTATTTCATTTATAATAGGAGAAGTAGCATTGTAGTCGAGATAAACTTTTTTAGGAGTCCCTGTCATAACCCCCTATTATAACATTTACTCAGCAGCTTGGGATGCAGTTTCTGTAGTATCGTCAATAAAAAATGTAGAACCGTTAATAACTTGTTCCAATGTAACATTCCTGTAGAGTTCGATTGTTCTGCCTATCATTACTTTCCAAAAAGCATTTATTTTATCAATTTTAGTAATTTTACCGGAATTACTTCCTGGATTTTCAGTACTATCGTCGATTGCAAGAAGAACCTCAGCAATAGTTATATCACCTGGTTCCTTTGCCAACACGTACCCACCACCAGGACCTCTAACTCCCTTAACTAAACCTTTATTCTTAAGAGAGGAAAATACCTGTTCCAAATAAGACAAGGAGATTGATTGTTCCTTCGCTAAAACAGAGAGGGACTTGGGATTTGTTTGCTTCAGGTCTGCGAGCATTGTTAATCCATTAAGAGCAAGTTCAGCTTTTGTACTAGGTCTCATAATTTTATCCTAAACATAAGGTTTTTTGTAATATACTCAGTTTTACGATTTATACTTAATAATAGATCATAAAAACCAATAGTTTTATTGATATTAATAAAAAAACATTAATAATTAATATTATATTTGAAAATAAGTTTGTTAGAGAATAGAAATATAAGCTAACTTAGCTAACCAAACTAATACTTAAAATTATCATTTTCTAACAGAACTTGGACTTCCATAATGCCAGAAATAATCATAAGCGGCCCTGAAGGGCGACTTGAAGGACGATATAAACACTCAGAAGACCCAAAATCACCTCTTGCAATAATTCTTCACCCCCACCCTCAGCATGGCGGTACAATGAATAATAAGATAGTATATAATTTGTACTATATCTTCGTAAAAAGAGGATTCTCAGTTCTTAGATTTAATTTTAGAGGTGTTGGTAAATCACAAGGTGAATTTGATAATGGGATTGGAGAACTTGCAGATGCTGCTGGTGCACTAGATTGGATGCACTCAATAAAACCAGGTGCTAAAGAGGTTTGGGTTGCAGGTTTTTCTTTTGGAGCATGGATAGGAATGCAATTATTAATGAGAAGACCTGAAGTTGAAGGTTTTATCTCAGTTGCTCCACCAGCAAATATGTACGATTTCTCTTTTCTTGCCCCTTGTCCATCTGACGGACTGATTGTTCACGGTAGCGAGGATGACGTTGTTCCAATTTCTTCTGTAGAAAAACTTAATTCAAAACTAGGTCTTCAAAAGAACATAAATATAACATATTCAATAATTAAGGGAGCTAACCATTTTTTCCAAAGTAACATGGAAGACCTTACCAACACAGTTGAGGATTATTTAGAACTAAAGAAACACCATCAGATATCTAAAAAGTAAACTAGTCATTATAAAATATTTTTCCTCCTAATGTTGGTTCCTTAACTCCTGTTGTATTAGGAAAAGTGAGGGGATAATTTTTCAAAGACCTAACGGCAAGATAAGCAAAGGCATTAGCCTCTAGCATATCGCCATCAAAATTAAGTTCATCTATCATCATTATCTTTGAGGATAAGTTTTGTTTCAGGATTCTAATAATTGTATTATTTTTTCTTCCCCCTCCAGACAAATATATATCTTTAGGGGGTGTTGGACATTGATTAATACCATAAATAATAGACTTTGCAGTAAAAGAAGCTAAAGTAGCTGCTCCATCTTCAAGGTTTAAGTTACTTAAACCATTAAATGAAAAATAGCCCCTATCAAGGCTTTTTGGATAAGACTTGAGGAAGAATTCATCATTAAATGCTTTAGTTAACCATCTTTCATTACTTTTACCTGTTGAGGAAATTTTTCCATTCTTATCATAACGCTCGTTAGTATAAATTGATATCCACTCATCAAGTAAACAATTTCCTGGACCTAAATCAAATGCTATTATGTTTTCTTCTAAATTATTGATCCAAGTTATATTTGAAATCCCTCCTATATTTATAATTGCAACTGGATAACTTATATTGTTAAATATTGCTTTATGAAAAATTGGAGTAAGAGGAGCACCTTCTCCACCATTAACTATATCGTTGAGTCTAAAGTCTCCAACTACAGGAAGATTCATTTTTTTTGATATCAAGGACGAATCTCCAATTTGCTGAGTAAAGCCATCATTGGGAGAGTGTATAACTGTATGCCCGTGAAAACCAATGATATCAGGATACTTAAATTTATTATCTATGCCAATTGAACTTATGAGATTCTGCATTGCAATTATATGAAGTTTTGATAGTTGAAGACCAACTGTTTTATCTTTAGTAGGCTTGCCTTCTTTAATTGAAGAATCAATAACCTGTCTCAAATCCTTTCTAAAACTCTCCTGGTAAGGATAAAAAAGGGAGGGACCAATTTCATATATTTTTTTACCATCAGTTTCTATAATACCCACATCTATTCCATCTTGTGAAGTACCACTCATAAGTCCGATAGATATATAACGCCTTAAGTTATTTAGGTTTTTCCTCATTGCTCTTAATTTCTACTCATGATACGAAGAATATAATTTATAATTATTTTAGTCTCTTTATAAAGAAGAAATTATATAATGAATAATAATAACTCAAATAAGTCAGATTTGATTAATATATTAACGAATAGGGGCTTTGTTCATCAGATTACTGAAGAAAAGACTTTGGATAATCTGTTGGATAAATCACAGCTATCTATCTATAGCGGTTTTGATGCTACTGGATCGAGCCTTCACGTAGGCCATCTTCTACCTATTATGATTCTTAGATGGGCACAAAAAACAAAGCACAAACCTATTATCTTGCTTGGCGGGGGGACTACAAAAGTAGGAGATCCCTCAGGTAAGGATAAATCAAGGAAAATACTTGATGATAAAACAATAGACGAGAATATATCATCCATAAAAAATATATTTTCTAAATTTTTAAATTTTGCTGACACAGATAACAAAGCTATATTGGTTAATAATGACGAATGGCTTAAAGAGATAAATTATATAAACTTTCTAAGAGATGTTGGTAAACATTTTTCTATAAATAGAATGCTTACGATGGAAAGTGTAAAGCAAAGGTTAGAGAGACAACAACCTTTATCTTTTCTAGAGTTCAATTATATGGTCTTACAAGCATATGATTTTTTTCACCTTAATAAAAAATACAAATGCTTACTACAGATAGGTGGTTCTGATCAGTGGGGAAATATTGTTATGGGAATAGATTTAGCAAGAAGGTTATCTGGTGTTGAATTATATGGAATGACATGCCCACTACTAACAACTACGTCTGGTCAAAAAATGGGTAAAACAGAAAAAGGTGCAATTTGGCTTGACAGTAACAAACTTTCTGCATTTGACTATTACCAATTCTGGAGAAATACAGAGGATGCAGATGTAATAAGATTTTTAAAATTATTTACAGATTTACCTCTTGATGTAATAAATGAGTTCTCAAAGTTAGAAGGTAGAGATTTAAATAAAGCTAAGATAATATTAGCATACGAATGTACGAAGATTCTTCATGGAGAAGATGCATCAAATAAGGCTAAAAAGACAGCGATGGAAACTTATGAAGCAAAAGGAACAGGAAGCGACCTGCCAACAATAAAAATTTCTCAAGATAGTTTAGACGCAGGTTTCTCAATCATCGATGTTCTCACTTCTCCTTTTGAAAAACCAAGTACAAATTTTTTATCTTTGTGCAACAGTAAGGGTGAAGCCAAAAGGCTAATCAAACAGGGAGGTGCTAGAGTAAACAATAAAAAGATTCTGGACGAACAATATATTCTAACAATGAATGATTTTGAAGATTCTGAAGCAAAAATATCTCATGGGTCAAAGAAACATGCAAAGGTAATAATTACAGGCCTTTAACTTTATTCTACTTTTTTTCAACTGAAAAGCTTTCACCACAACCACACCTACCTGTTTCATTAGGGTTATTAAAAACGAACCCTCTCTCCATCTTACTTTCCTTATAATCTAACTCAGAACCAAGTAAAAACATAACAGCCGATGGGTCTATGAAAAATTTAATACCTTTAATATTAATAATATCTTCTAGCTTTTTTTCTTCAGTAGCATACTCAACTTTATAAGAAAAACCAGAACAGCCAGTAGAGTCTATACCTATACGAATACCTAAAACATTACTTTCTGCATTATCAATAAGGACCCTAGCTCTATCTAGTGCCGATTGAGTAAATGTAATAGGTGAGGATCTTTTAGTTAATTCCAAAACACATCTCCAAAAATTTAAAACATATCTAATGCAACTTTAGCAACATCGGACATATTCTCTGGCGTCCATGGCGGGTCCCAAGTAATCTTTACTTTAACAATACCCACATTATCAACCAATGAAACCTTCTCGGCAATTTCACCTGGTAATGTTCCAGCAACAGGGCAAGCAGGTGCAGTCAATGTCATTAATATCTCTACATCACCTTGTTTTGATACTAGTATATCATAAATTAACCCTAGATCATAAATATTAACTGGTATCTCAGGGTCAAAAATTTCTTTTAGTTTTTCAACCACTTCACGGTCTGATTGTATGGGAAGACAACCATCAGCTAAAGGAGTCCCCCTCTGAACTGTGTCCCCTTCTTCTGGAGGGTCCCCTTCCATTGCTTCCATCTCATATGGTGGTAACATATATTTTCTACCTAGTATCCTATTAATTACTTATATTATTTTTATTACTCAGACACTTTGTTAGCGCTTCCCAAGGCAAAGTAACACATCTTAGCCTTGCTGGATAGTTTCTCACACCTGTTAATGCTTGTAATGAAGATAATCTATTTTTCACCTCTTCATCAAAAGAATTTATAACATTAGCCAGCAACATTTGATCTTTACAAATATTACTCACCCCATCAGCTAAATCAAAAATTTTTTTTAGAGACAACCCCTTCGTAACTTCCGTCATCATTGAAGCGGATGCAATAGAAATTGCACAACCTTTACCATCAAAAAGGATATCTTTGACCACCTTTATCTCATTTACATCATTAACTAATGATGCACTTACAGTAACTTTATCTCCACATAGGGGATTCTTTTCTTTATAACAACAATCATAATCTTTCAAAACTCCTGTATTTTTTGGCATTTTTGAATGCTTTAATATAATATCCTGATATAGCTCTAAAAGATTTCTCTTGCTCTTTAATATTTCAGTCATTAAGCAAGAATCCTTTTTGCACCTTTAAGTGCATCTATAAACCTATCTATATCTTCAAATTCGTTATAAATTCCAAATGAAATTCTTGCTGTGGAATTCAGTCCAAGAATTTCCATTAATGGCTGAGCACAATGATGACCTGCACGTATACATATGCCGTAATTATCAAGTATTGTAGCCAAGTCATGAGGATGAGTGCCTTCAACAATAAAAGAAATTACAGCACATCTCAATTTCGGTGCTGGAATAACCTTTACATCATTTAAAGAGGACATCTTTTCCATAGCATAGTTAAGTAAATCTTCTTCATGCGATAAAATATCTTTAATACTAAAGCTAGAAAAATACTTTATCGCTTCTCCAAGACCAATAGCAGGAACAATAGGAGGAGTTCCTGCCTCAAATTTGGCTGGCAGGTCTGCCCACTCACTTTTAGAAAAAGTCACATTTCTAATCATATCTCCACCCCCTTGATAAGGTGGCATCTCATCTAACAATTCCTGTTTTCCATATAGAATACCAATCCCATTTGGACCATACATTTTATGACCTGAGAAAACATAAAAATCACAATCCATTTCTTTTACATCAACTTGCTGATGAACAATACCCTGACAGCCATCCACCAAAAGCCTTGAACCATTATTATGTACTAAATCTGCAATTTCTCTGACTGGAAGAATTGTACCTAAAACATTTGAAACATGAGTAAGGGATACAAGTTTAGTCTTATGGGAAAGGAATTCTCTTAACTTATCAATATTTAAAGAACCATCTTTATTTATTGGAACAACTTTCAATTCAATATCCTTTATTTCCTTTATAAGCTGCCAAGGGACTATATTTGAGTGATGTTCTAATTCAGTAATTATAATTTCATCACCTGGATTCATTAGGGAACTAAAACTATTTGCAACCAAATTTATTGATTCAGTTGCGCCTTTAGTAAATATTATTTCTTTTTCTGAATCAGCATTAAGAAAACTCCTAACAATTGACCTTGATTCTTCAAAATCAGAAGTGAGATTTTCACTTAACGAATATGCACCTCTATGAACATTTGCATAATGATAAAGATAATATTTTGATATAAAATCAATCACCCTCTTAGGTTTTTGTGCGGATGCAGCACTATCTAAATAGGTAAGAGTCTTTCCATCAATTTCCTCTTTAAAAATTGGAAAACTATCTCGAATATCTGAAACAGAAAAGTTTGTAGGGTTTTGATTTTTATCCATAGATTTGATCAGTTTAATTTAAAATATTTCTTTCAATCCAACTTCCTAGAATGGATCTTAGGTTATCCTGAATGATATCGTTTTTTATCATTAGTATTAAGTCTTCAAAAAATCCATTAATTAGCATAAACTTAGCTTCGATTGGATTGATCCCTCTACTAACTAAATAAAATAATTGATCTTCGTCTATTTCGCCAGTAGTTGCACCATGTGAGCACTGCACATTATCTGTATAAATTTCCAGCTCAGGCTTGCAATTAATTTCTGGTGTTCCACTTAGAAGTATAGCCTTGTGAAACTGACTGGCTATAGTGTTTATAGCATGCTTATTTACTTTTATCTTTCCCTGAAAAATTCCCCTTGAATTATCTTTTGCCAAACCTCTAATGTTTTGATTAGAAAAGCTACTATCAGTATCATGCACAACCTCAGAAGAGATATCAACATGCTGGTCTCTACTAAGGCAGTATAAACCACTGATGTTTGCCCTTGCTCCATTACCTTTTATATGAAGATAATTCTCCAACCGTGTCAACCTACCCCCAAGACACATGAAGAAATTATTATATACAGAATTATTACTTAAACTGATTTCTGCCCTTCCAATATGACTTGCTTCGGGATCCTGATCAATAATGCAAAAGTGGTCTAAATAAGCCTTATCCTTAAGAAGAATTTCGCATAATGGATTCGTTAAATATACCTCATTCGATATACCAAAATGTCTTTCCGTTATTGAAGCATATGCACCATCTTCAAGTATAATTTGAAATCGTGGGTGCGTTATGATGGCATTATTTTTTGCGTTAGAAATTGATACGATATTTATATTTATGTTTCCCATTTCTTTTTTTATTTTCAATAAACCTGCTGATTTGAATAAATATAAATTGAGAGATGATAGTACTGAAGAACCTGGGGAAACTATTCTACCAAAACTGCACCCATATCCTTCTTGATTGGGATTCTCCTTATTGATTTGATTAAAAAAGGCGTCACTTTCAATAAGCCCATTAGAAGAAAGACAAGAAGAGAAATGTCCATTTATAAAAAATAAATTTATTGAATCAGGTCTTATTTCATCTTTTATCTTTTGCAATTTTGGATTATCAAGATCCTCATTGCATAACTGATTACTAAATTCAATACCCAGCAAATGGTCTAAGGAGGTATATTTCCAAGATTCTATATGATCATTAGTATACCTACTATTTATTATGATTTCTTGTGAGCTCTTTAAAAAAGATTCTTTTATATTCGTAAAGGACCTATCTTCTATTGAATGATTTTCAGATATATATTTTTTTAAAGGCGATAATATTCCTCGATCCATATAATATAGTCCTTTAAAAGATTTAGGCTTTTAACTCAAAACGAGAATAGCCCTCTGCTTCAAGTGTGTCAGGCAAAGACTTATCTCCCGTCTCTACAATGCATCCATCGATTAGAACATGAACATAGTCTGGTATGACATAATTAAGGAGGCGTTGATAATGTGTTATCAGTAAGAAACACCTGGTGTCATTAATAAGAGAATTAATACCTCCTGAAACAATTTTTAATGCATCAATATCTAACCCTGAATCTGTTTCATCTAAAATACCAAAGATAGGCTCCAAAACACTCATTTGTAGTATCTCTGCACGTTTCTTTTCTCCACCTGAGAAAGCAACATTCAAAGGTCGCTTGATTATATCTGGATCCATATTAAGTAATTTCATTTTTTCATTAATTAACTTAAGAAATTCCACCGCATCTATGTCTTCAAGTCCTTGATATCTTCTTCTTGCATTAATTGTGCTTTTAAGAAAATTAGAGGTTGTAACACCAGGTATCTCTATTGGGTATTGGAAAGCATGAAATATTCCCATAAGAGAGCGTTCATGAACATCCATATCTAGAATATTTTTCCCATTGACTAAAATGGAACCTTTAGTAACTTCATACCCATTACGGCCTGAAATAGTATAAGATAAAGTACTTTTCCCCGTACCATTCGGACCCATTATGGCATGTACTTCACCGTGTTTAATTTCAATGCTAATACCCTTTAATATCTCTTTACCATCAACAGAAACATGAAGATCATCAATAACAACTAAACTCATTAACCAACACTTCCTTCTAAGCTAATACCTACAAGCTTTTGAGCTTCGACAGCAAATTCCATCGGTAACTTTTGAAGAACATCTCTACAAAAACCATTTACGATTAGCGCAACAGCTTCTTCAGGATTCATACCCCTTTGTTGACAGTAAAACATTTGTTCCTCACTAATTTTTGATGTAGTTGCCTCATGCTCAGTTATACCTTTTGAATTTTTACTCTCAATATATGGAATCGTATGTGCCCCACATTGATCACCTATCAGTAAACTATCGCATTGTGTGAAATTTCGGGCCCCATCTGCCTTGGGCTGTACCTTAACAAGACCACGGTACGTACTATCAGAATTACCTGCAGAGATACCTTTTGCAATAATTCTTGATTTTGTATTTTTACCAGAGTGAATCATTTTTGTACCAGTATCTGCCTGTTGATAATTATTTGTTATTGCAACAGAATAAAACTCTCCTACGGAATTATCTCCAAGCAATAAGCAACTAGGATATTTCCAGGTTATTGCCGAACCAGTTTCAACCTGCGTCCACATAACTTTGGAATTATCTCCTTTACATACCGCCCTTTTTGTAACAAAGTTATATACTCCCCCTTTACCTTTTTCATCACCAGGATACCAGTTTTGTACTGTTGAGTATTTTATTTCTGCATTTTTTAATGCAACAAGCTCTACAACAGCAGCATGAAGCTGATGCTCATCTCTCTGTGGAGCAGTACAACCCTCCAAATAACTAACATATGAGTCTTCATCAGCTATAATTAGAGTTCTTTCAAATTGTCCTGTATTTTTTTCATTTATTCTAAAGTAGGTTGATAGTTCCATAGGACATCTTAAGCCTTTTGGAATGTAGACAAATGAACCATCTGTAAAAACTGCACTATTTAGTGTAGCAAAAAAGTTATCGCTGTAAGGAACGACCGAACCTAAATATTTCTTTATTAAATCGGGATATTCTTTTATTGCATCAGATATTGGACAGAATATAACACCAAGATCTTTGAGTTTCTTTTTGTAAGTAGTAGCTATGGAAACACTATCAAAAACAGCATCAACTGCAACACCTGCAAGCATTTCTTGTTCTTTTAGAGGAATACCAAGCTTATTATAAGTTTCCCTAATTTTTGGATCAATATCATCTAAGCTTTGAGGCTCCAGACCAACCTTGGGAGCAGCATAATAATAAGCATCTTGATAATCAATTAATGGATAATTTACTTTGGCCCATTGGGGCTCTTTATCTTTAATTGACAACCAGTAATTAAACGCCTTTAAACGCTTTTTTAACATCCATTCTGGTTCACTTTTCTTACGAGAAATAAACTTTACAATATCTTCGTTTAGACCCTTTGGGGCCTTCTCTGAATCAATATTTGTTTCCCAACCATATTTATATTTTTTTACAGAATCAACTGCATCAACGGTTTCCGTTCGTACAACCACAATACTCTCCACCAAATTATGGGTTCAAACCATAAAAATTATTAGGTCATATCAGCTACTGTGACCTTCTTAAGGGCCTTTACTACTGCTTTGTTTACGCGATTCCATCTGCCTTGGACTGCACAAAAGTTTTCATAACTACATTTATCTAAAGAATTATTTACACAAGATGTAAGGGCGATAGGCCCCTCAACCGCCTGTATAATATCTGCAATAGTTATTTTATGTGCAGGGCTGGCAAGGCTATATCCCCCATTTATCCCTCTATGAGAACGAACCAAGCCTGCTTGCAGCAAATCTTTCATTAATTTATTAACTGTAGGGTATGGAATTCCAGTATTGTTTGCAATTTTCTGCGAAGGTCTTGCCAAATCAGCTGAAACTAAATCGACCATAACAACAGTTGCATAATCAGTTAATTTATTAACTTTGAACATAAAAACCTAAATAGTACTAAATAAGTACAGTATTAATAATCATTTGAGGAAGTTTATTCAAGTTTTATTTAAAATTACTGTTAATAGAGTATTTTTTAATCTGTTTAATTGATTAAGCTATATGACCTTTCCCATTTTTAAGATACCATTCTGCTATCTCTTCGCGAGTAGCAAACCAAACTCCATCAAGCGTCTTTGCATAATCTAAGAACTCTTTTACTGCCCTTATCCGATATGCACGGCCTGTAACATGGGGATGAAGACCAACATTCATCATTTTACCAGTTTTATTTTTAGATGCCTCGTGATGAAGTACCTTAAGTTCTTCTATTAATATATCCCTCATTTCATCTGTTGTATGTCCCCTTCTTGTCAGTATAGTGAAATCATTTATTTCATTTGTATAAGGAGTCGATACAATTGGACCAGAATCAGTATCAATAAGGTAGGGCTGGTCGTCGTTCATAATATCACAATAAAATATACAACCATTTTCTGCTAATATTTGAGGTGTATTAGGTGTTCCCCTAAGTGATGAAGAAAGCCAACCTTTTGCTGAACGTCCATAAAAATCTTTATAAACCTTTAAAGTGGACTCTATTATTTCTCTTTCTTTCTGTATATCACCATTAAAGTTTGTCAAAAGTTCGCCTTGCTCATAATTATGAGCTACGATTTCCCAGTTATTATCATCTGGGTACTTTGCTAACTGAGGTCTTTCAAGAGCTGTTTTTGCATTTATAGTACAACTTGGCCTAACCCCAGCTTCGTTAAAGCATTCAAAAAGCCTCCATATACCAACTCTTAAACCATACTCTCTCCAAGTAAAGTTTGGAAAGTCTGCAATTTTCCCAGGTAAAAGATCAGGAAGGACTGCAGGACCTCCGGCATAATAAGGTTCATTAGTATCTTTAATCATATCCCAATACTCTAAATTGAGAGTAAGAATCAAAGCTATTTTTGCATCGTTAGGCCATTTGAGCTTTCCTCTGAAGGGAAAAGCAGAATATTTATAATTCAATGACACAATAAGTTACCCCTTTACCAATCCTCTAACAGTCTACCATGACCATGAATCTTATCATTAAAACCATTTCTTCTTAAACTGTGCCAGTAAGTTGCTGCATTGATTGCAATAACTGGCTTCTGTAACCACTTTTCAGCCTCGGCAGCTACTTCTGAACAAGCAAGATTTGTCCCAACCTGAATTATTGCGTCAACGCCACTATCATCTAATTCTTTTATTGCAGCCCTAAGAGCATTTGGTGTTTCATGTGCAATTAACATTGGACTTGGGCATTTTAAACCAATTAATTTTTTTACATTATAACCAATATCTTCGAAAAACTTAGTAACCATTTTATCTCCAGCTGGCATATAAGGAGTTAACACTCCAATTTCACTAATTGATTTTTCCTCAGAATATGCTTTTAAGGCATGATCGCATGCATGTGAGCCAAGGGACACCCCAACACCCGCTCTTGCTTCCATTTTAGAATGTAATTCAGCCGCTCCCTCTTCTCCATCCCAAAAAGTTTCAGCAGACATACCCATTATTACAAAACCAGGGTCACAGGTCATTACTCTATCAACTGCTGACTCAGTTGCAGTCCTAATGTTAACCAATAACTCTTCAAACTCTTTATCACTCCTTACAGGATTATCTGGAATCTCAATCCTACAAAAATGATTTGTAATACCTTCAGGTTGCATTAAGGCATACTCAGGCTCAACACTTGTATTTGTTGAAGGAGCAATTACCCCAAATTTCATTCTATATCCCAATGAATCTACCATATAAATAAATTCCCATTTAATTAAAAAAAAAATAATTAGTTAATTTTATATGACTCTCGCACACTATCTATCATCGAAGTTCTTATTAAAAACTGCTTACAAAGTTCAGGATTAGAAGCTGTTTTATTATATTTTTCTTGTGCCTTTTGTTGTGCATAAGGATCCTTTTCTTCAAGCAACTTTTTATTTTCAATGGTTTGTTTTTGGACAAATCTCTCACAGATAATCCTTCTTTGTCTATCATATAAATCTAAAACTTTATCATTTGCTTCATTTTTTGAAATCATAAGTAATTTCTCACCAAGATTAATAGCATCATGGATGCCACCATTCATTCCCATTCCTCCTAGAGGATTGTTTACATGTGCAGCATCACCACCTAAAAGAATCCTCCCGATCCGGTAGGTTTTTGCAACCCTTTGATGAACGTTATACAGAGTTCTATGACCTATATCAAAGTCTCCGTCAATTTTAGCAAGAAAATGTAATCTTTCTTGAATATACTCGTCTGATAATAGCTTATCTTCAGTGTCCTCTGGTTGTGTTGGAAACAAACAGCGCCAAAGATTGTTGCATCTCAATAGCACACACCATTCATCTGGGTCTGCAACGTAATTTACCCAAGCTAAATTATCAAAATGGTTTTCTAGGGGATATGAAGTGCTAGCAACTAAAAACTTATCAGGATAAGTAAATCCTTCAAAGTCAATTGAGGCTTTTCTTCTAATAATACTATTGGCACCATCACCACCAAAAACAATAGAGCCAGAAATCTGATATTGGCTATCATCGGAATCTACCTGTAACTTGACAGAAGTCTCTTCTTGATAAACATCAGAGACAGCATGGCCAAAACGAACCTCAGCATTTGGCATCTTATTAAGTTTCTCACATATTATTCTTGTTAATCTAAATTGTTCAGCCTGCAGTCTATAATGATGTCTTGTTTCGTTGCCCAAAATTGCTAAATCAAAATCTGCATATTGACCAGTTTTCCTATCACGATATTGATAATTAGGTACCTTCAAGCCTGAACTAATAAGTTCATCTGTTATGTCAAGCTCGTCAAGCATATCAAGAGTTGGTGGATGCCATGTTGAAGCTCTCAAATCTTCCGGTAAATTCTTCTCTGCTTCAAGAAGAACAATTGGAATGTTATTCTTTGCTAGGTATAAACCAAGAGTACAGCCTACAGGCCCTGCCCCTGCAATAATTACAGGATGTTTTCCATTTAGATTAATATCCATATAAAATTCCAAAATCTAATTTATTGAACCATATTTACCATTAAAAAAAATTAATGGACTTTTTTTATTACTAGAAAATTTCTTAACCTCACCGACTATAATGTCATGATCGCCACCTGTCACACGATTGTAAACCTCACATTCCAAATAAGCCATACATCCATTTATAATAGGTACTTTACTCTCACTAAGCTTTGTTTCTATCCCATTAAACTTATTTTTTCCAGAGATAGAAAACTTTGAAGCAATGGTTTCTTGTTCACGAGCGAGAATATTTACAATAAACCTATCACCGTAGAGAAAATTTTGGAAACTCTCAGATTTTTCTGAAAGACTCCACAAAATAAGAGGTGGTGAAAGAGATAATGAGCTAAATGAGTTAACAGTAATTCCTATCTTAAATCCATTATTATCAATGGATGTAATTGCTACAACTCCAGTGCAAAATTGTCCCAAAGTATCTCTAAACAATCTAATATCATTTTCAATATTTTGCTGAGAACTTTGTTTTGGTGATTTAAAAACTATCTCTTCTGAATTATCCACATTTAGAAACCTTTAAATTTAAAAAAGTAATAACAGTTTACTTGAAGGATAAAGTTAAGACTAAGGAAATATATTTAAGACAAAAAACAAAAATTACCTGTCCGCCTGTTGGACAAATGCTATTTAATAGTTTATACTCTCATAGAGTTTAAAAGCTATTAATGCATAAGATATTTAGAGGGTTGTTTTGTCAAAGTTAGATCATCAAAACCTCACAATAAGGCCTATAAGGGCTCTTTCAAGGGGATTAGGCATTCTTAGAGAACTGAACCAATTTAATGGTGCAAGCGTAACTGATATAGCAAAAAGAGTAAAATTACCAAGAACAACATCATATAGAATTTTAGAAACTCTATGTTTCTCGGGATTTGCCATAAGAGATAAAAATGATGATCTTTATCGCCTAACTTCTCAAGTAAGGTCCTTATCAGACGGTTACAATGATGAAACATGGATAAAGAACATTGCCAAACCATTACTTGACAATCTTGGTAAAGAATTAGTTTGGCCATTAGCAATTTCAACATTTAGTGGAGATTCGATGTTAGTAAGAGAAACCACTGATAAATCTAGTCCATTAGCACTAAATCGTTATACACCAGGCATAAGAGTATCTATCCTAGGATCTGCGTCTGGGCGTATTTATCTAACATTCTGCGAAGAAAATGAAAAAGAGGCACTCCTAAGTATACTAAAAAACTCACCAGATAAAGCTAACAACATCGCAAAAGATAAACATATAATAACTAAAATTATCGCTAGGATAAGAAAAGATGGATTTACAATTATGGATGATGCCAGAAGTTCAGAAATATCCATGGCAGTACCTATTTTCTCAGAGAGAAAAGCTATAGGTGCAATCGTAATGAGGTTTATAAGATCAGCGATTAAAACTGACCAAGCCGTTCAGAAATATATACCGTTATTAAAGAAAGCATCAAAAGAATTAGAGCTTAGGCTAGAGGGATTCTTTTCATAAAAATAATTTATTTTATAAAACCTTTTAGCACCTCCAGAAATATTTCCATATCTTTCCCCTTTCCAATAGTAACCCTGAGATGATTGGGTAGACCAAAAAACTCCAAGGACCTGGTTATTATATTATTTGATCTAAGAAACTTATCTATATCTTCAATATTTTTCTTAATAGATTGAGTTTTCCCAATAGACAAAAAATTACCTTCTGATCCTGTAAAATAAAAACCTAGGTTAGTTAGTTCTTCAATTAAAATTCTTTTCCACCTATTGTTATGCTTTAATACCTCTGACTGAAAGTTTCTATCTTCAACCGCAACCTTCCCAGCCTTTTGAGATATTTCAGACACATTAAAAGGAGACCTCATTCTACCTAAAACTGATAAGATATCCTGGTGTCCATAACACCAACCTAATCGTAAAGATGCTAGGCCATGGATTTTTGAAAAGGTCCTCGTCGTAACTGTATTAAAGGTATTATCAGCTAATTTTGTACCAGAATCATATTCACTAGAATCAACATACTCAGCGTAGGCAGAATCAATAATCAAAAGAACTTTTTCTGGTAATTTATCGCGTAAATACACTAATTGACTGTTACTTATGAATGTGCCTGTTGGATTATTGGGATTAGCAATAATTACAATGCTTGTTTTTGGTGACAAAAATTTTATTATACCTTCAATATCAACTGTAAACTCTCTATTTGGGACAATAACCGGCGTTGCTCCTGCAGCCAAGGTATAGGTTTTATAAAGAGGAAAAGTGACATCAGAGAATATAACTTCATCTCCATATCCCGAGAAAGAAGCTATTAAATTTTTTAATAATTCGTCTGAACCAACACCCATAAGGATCTTAGCAAAATCTAACTTATACCTTTTTGCTATAGACTCTCTTACAGAAACAGCATTGGGGTCAGGATACCATTGTAATGAGTCAAGAGCGGTCAAAATCATTTCCTTTACTTTAGGACTTGGCCCTAATGCTGACTCATTTGCAGACAATTTTATTCCACCTGTTTGGTTAAATAGGGGTTTATCACCTTGCTTATAGGGTGGTATGAGCTCTATTCCTTTACGAGGTACTAAAACCATTTGCAATCACACAACTAAAGTTAAATACTATTTTGTATTATCAGAAAAAAGATCTAAAATAAATTAAAGAAAGATATATTTAGGGATTAAACTAGTTATGGATGTAATTATATATCATAATCCAAGGTGCTCAAAATCAAGATTAGCCTTAGAGATTATTAGAAATAAAAAAATTGAACCTAAAGTAATTGAATACTTAAAAGCTGGGTTTTCTAAAGAAGATATCAAAAAAATTATTAATAAATTAAATTTAGACATTATGGCAATTATGAGACCAAAAGATGCAAAAAAAATTGGCCTAGAATTAAATACTATGAGTGAAAAAGAATTAATTGAAGCAATTATTGATCAACCAAGCTTAATTGAAAGACCAATTATAATAAAAGGAAAGAAAGCCATAATCGCAAGGCCTCCAGAAAAAGTATTAGAAATAATTTAATTATATTTTTTAATGGTGTATTTAAAACATGAAAAAAACTCTTATTAGTTTATATTATTTTATAATAATTATTATATCATCACTTAATGTTAGTGCAGAAACACATAATGTTCTAAGGAGGGGTGTATCAGGCGACCCAACAACACTCGACCCTCATAAAATACTAACTGCATTCGAATCAACAATAATGACAGATCTTTTTGTAGCTTTAGCCACTACATCAGCTGAGGATAAGATAATACCAGGTTCCGCAGAATCATGGACAATAAGTGAAGATGGTCTAAAATATACTTTTAAAATAAGAAAAAACCTAAAATGGTCTGATGGCAAACCATTAAGTTCAAATGACTTCTTATACAGCTTAAGGAGACAGGTAAGCCCAAAAACAGCTTCGCGAACAGTTGAATATTTTCGACCCATTGTTAATGCTCAAGAAATTTATAAAGGGACAGTTTCTGTTGATAAACTTGGTGTTTATGCTCCAGACCCATTAACACTTATTATCGAACTATCATATCCTGCGCCCTACTTAATGGAAATACTTTCAATTGATGGAAGACCAGTTCCAGAGCATGTAATACGCAAGCATGGTGATAGCTGGATTAGACCAGAGAATATTGTTGTTAATGGTGCTTTTAATCTAGAAGAATGGGTCCCTGGCTCTTTTATTAAACTTAAAAAAAATAAAATGTTCTACGATGCAGAGAATGTTAGATTAAACAATGTTTATCATATTGTTGTTGAAGACCTAAACACAGGCTTTAGGAGATTTAGAGCTGGGGAAATAGATACCTTAGTTCTTTTCCCACCTGAGCAATTAGATTTTATTAAGAAAAATATGCCAGAAACATTGAAGATTATTCCGGGCTTGTCCACCGAATTTTATATTTTTAATGTCAAAAAAAAGCCATTTGATGATGTAAGAGTAAGGCGTGCTCTTTCAATGGCAATAGATAGGGAGGTTCTTGTAAAAAAAGTTCTTAAAACTGGTGAAATACCAGCATATAGCTATGTACCTCCAACAATGAATAACTATCCTAATAGACCAAAAGCAAGTTTTTCAAAATTATCAATGACAGAAAGAAGAGAAAAGGCAATCAAACTATTAGGCAATGCTGGCTTCAACAAAAATAATCCACTAGTTGTACCCTTAAGATATAACACCCAGGATTTACAATCAAGACAAGCGTCTGCTATCTCCGCAATGTGGAAAGCAATTGGTGTAAAAACAAACCTAATAAATACTGAACGTAAAGTATTAGCATCTGATAGAGCAAATAGTAATTTTTCAGTAGCAAGATATCTACAAGTTGCAGGAAATTATGATGCAACTGCTTTTTTATTAACATTAAGTAAGAATTTAACTGCTCGGAATTTTATGCAATATGATAGTGAAAATTTTAATAAATTATTTCTTGATGCTTGGTACACAAATAATATTACTGAAAGAAATAAAAAAATATATTTTGCAGAAGAACAAGCAATTATTGATCACCCTATGATCCCTCTTTATTTTTATTCAAGTAGGAGATTAATCAAACCATTTGTCAAAGGATGGGTAAGTAATTCAAGAGGAGTATACCCTTCACGATGGGTGTATATTGAAAGGTAATTACATATGCCAATTTTATTAGGGATAGCATATGCTAGTAAAAAAAGAGAAAAATTAGAGGAATTATCTAAAGCTAGTATTTCAATAGATGAAGGTATAATTGGTGACAGACGTGGTTCGTCAAACCAGAGACAGATAACAGTACTTTTTAAAAATGATTGGATAGATGCATGCAAGGAATTAGGTAAAGATATACCTTGGATTTATAGAAGAGCAAATCTCTTTGTGAGTGACTTACGAGCCCGTGAATGTTCAAACAGAAGAATCTTAATAGGGGATGTTATACTTAGGGTTAATTTTGAGACAGACCCCTGCTCTGTTATGGATAATCAACATGAAGGGTTAATGAAAGCCCTAACACCCATGTGGAGAGGTGGGGTCTGTTGTTCAGTAATTAAAGGTGGTGAAATTATAGTTGGTGAAAAAATTAAACTAGATTAAATTGAAAGATTCATACCAAGCCAGCGGCCAAGAGTTAGAGCTGGAGTTAACATCATTCCTGGAGTAAAAACTTTTCCAAGTGTTGAACCACTTCCAAGCACTTCACCTGCTGCATATAAATTAGGAATTGGCTTTTCATTACTATCTAAAACCCTAAGAGAATTATCTACCTTAATACCAACAGCAGAGGTTGCAGAATGACCATGATGTATAATAGCATAATAAGGAGCACTCTTAATTTGCCTCGGCATAAATTTTCTACCAAGAGAATCTTCCCCCGTCCTTACGCTCTTATTATAATCAACTATTGTTTTTCTTAAGCCTTCAAAACTTAATGAAGCTTTTCTTGAGAGTTCTTCAATTGTATTTGCAGAAATAAACATGGGGTGAGTATTAAAATGCTCAAGCATTTTTTTCCTTGACCAACCTCTTACTCCTGGAGGGGAAGATCTAAATATTTGTTCATCAAAGACTATCGCATATCTAAAGCCATCTTGGTCATTTAGTGCAGCTGCTCTATTCTCAGTTAGGGGTTCATCTTCTCTGATAAATCTATCACCATTATTATTTACCCAAATTTCCCATGGTAACCTTTGATCAGGATAAGTTGTAAAACGTGAATACACTTTTGCAGGAAAATTTGTAGAAGATATTATAGAGCCAGTCCCTGCTCTATGAAGGTCATAACCACGAAGCGACCCACCTACTGATTCTGCAAGCTCTAAACCCTTACCAAAATTAAATGGCCACGTACCACCAGTATAAGTTGGTTCGCCAATTAGCTTTTCAAATAGCTCAGGGTTCATTGCATAACCCCCAGTAGTTAACAAAATATTTTTTCCTTTAAAACTCACCGTATCAATTTTGGTTTGAACAGTGACACCTTCAACAGAACCAGAGTCTGACCTATTCAAGCTAATTACGTCACTATCTAGTTGCGTAACAACTCTTCCGCTCTTTAATTCAGGCTCAAGCTCATTTAAAATTGCAGCTAAAATATCTTTTCCAGCATTCTTACCCCAAATATAACGTGCGGTAGTGTAGCAAGGCCTTCCAGGAGACCCTCCCGTAACAGGATGGTCAGGTAAAGGTTTTAAGCCATTATCTAGTAACCAGTTTACTGTATCTGGAGCGTTATCAACGGTTTTCCGAATTATATCCTTATTGGCAAGACCACTGGTCATTCTCATAATATCAGCGTAGTGATCATCTGGGGTGTCAATTATTCCTTTATCTTTTTGAGTTTTTGTACCCGCGGCTGCAATCTGCCCCATAGCTAAATTTAGAGTTCCTCCAATTTTACTGGCAGAGTCAATTAATAAAACCCGAGCTCCTCGTTTAGATGCAAAGACAGCTGCAGGTAATCCTGCTGTTCCCGCTCCAACAATTATAAAATCCCATTCCTCTTCTGCATTTGACACTGCAGAGAAAGAATTTGAAACCTGCGCAGAAGCAACAGCAACACTTCCAACAAATGTCCTTCTTTTCATCGACATATTCTACCTACTTAATCTTATAAAAATTACTTCTTTTCAGGAGGAGACCAAACAATTGATCCATCTTTAAACTTCTCAATAGCAGTTTGCAAAGTATAAAAAGCCTCACAACCATCTGGACATATACCTTCTAACTTTTGAAGATTTAATTTGGCATCTTCCAACTTACCTAGCTTAAGGAATAGTTCCCCCTGATACTCCAGAGCACCTTGATGCTTGGAATTTGAGAGTAAAGCCGCATTATATGAAATCATTGACTCATTGTTAAGACCCAGCCCTCTTTGACTATACCCTTTGAGAGTTAGCGCTTCTGCATTCTCTGGATACCATTCTAGTACATCGGAGTTAAGGTATGCTATTGCCTCTTCGTATTTCCCTGAATCAATCATCTCTTGGACCTCAGAGAAATCTAGATCTTCCTCAAATGGAAAATCTACTCCAGCTATTGCCCACAATTTAAAACTATAAAATGCAATAGTAAAAAAAAATATAATAAAAGTGGGAGAAAGTCTCACAAACGACGGATTATAACTTTTCATAATGCTTCTCTTTTAAAAACTTAAATTTAAATACTCATCATTATAGACTTTATTAAATATATAAAAAAGGTATAAATCTGGTGACCCCTACGGGATTTGAACCCGTGTTGCCGCCGTGAAAGGGCGGTGTCCTAGGCCACTAGACGAAGGGGTCTAATGGATTAAAATCGTATAGCGGTTCATTAGATTTCATGCAACCCTAGAAATTGAATAAAATACAAACAAGATCGAAAATAAGCGTAAAATATGTTCCAAGTTAGAGAAATAAAACCTGAGGATCTTGAAGAAGTAACTGATATCTATAATTATTACGTGATTTCAAGCGCCTCTACATTTGACAACGAAATACAAAAAAATGAAACTTTAAAACATAGATTTGATACTTTAATTAATCAAAAAATGCCTATTCTAATTGCTGAGAGTAATCAAAAGGTTGTTGGATATGCTTATACTTCTCCATATAGACAAAGATGGGGATATAGATTTACAGTTGAAAACTCTATTTTTATTCATAAAGATTTTGTTAGAAAAGGTATTGGTGAGATTCTCCTCAAAGAACTTATAAAAAAGGTCAAAATTCTAGGTTTTAATCAAGTTGTAGCTATAATTGGTGATTCATCTAATGTTGCATCTATTAAACTTCATAGAAAACTAGGTTTCCAGATTGTAGGAAAAATGCCTAAAATCGGTAGAAAATTTAATAAATGGTTAGATAACGTAATAATGCAAAAAACTCTTAATGAGTAATTTCTGAAATCACCTAACAAATTATAAAAAAATTATTGAGGCTTCACCATTTTTGCAACTGCAGCTACAAGTTCAAAATAAGAATATTGCTGATTTTTCTGGCAATTACCATTAATAGCACCTGTAATTGCTGGCTTATTTTCAATGGGTATAATCAGGTCTGGATCAATAGTATTTTGAAATCCCTGAATGAAAGCAAAGGCCCATAAATCTGCCATTTCTGCCTTTAATTGTTCTCCAGCAGGTCCTGATAAGGCATTTACATGAGCACCGCATGAATATTCTTTAGGAGTAAATTCATTACTTAAGACGCTAGGAATTGATCTTGTTCTTGAAGAAGCCACAAATTCTGATACTGCACCAAGGGTAGCTTCAGGATTTTCTCTACATTTTGATAATATAGCAGATACAAGTTTTCCTTCTGTCTTAGAAGAATCGTCCCACTTAACAGCATCTTTTCCTTTGTAAAAACCCGAAAAATATCCAACAATCCATAATTTTGCTAACTCAGCTTTTGGTTTATTAATTGAATTATCTCCTTGGCCATTTACAAAATCAAGGCAACGCATCTCAGTAAAGGCTACCTCACCTTGTTGCGCATATGAATAACTAAATATTCCAAAAGTAAAAAACAAAACTAAAAGAAACTTGATTAACTTTTCCACCTCTTATCCCCTTATGTCTAAGTAATTAACAAGGTTATTGTATAATAAGTCGCATGGCATAATATTCATGTCAATGCCTACATATAATAAATTTCAACAAATAAATCTAATCAAAACTAAAACTAATCAAAACAAATTTAATTTTATTAGGCCCATGCTCCATCTTCAATAATAAATTGTACTTCAGATTTGTTTCTCCATAAATTCTCTCTTACTATACCTGCTAAATGTAATTCTCTTCCGCAAGTATCGAGTAATGCTTTTCCCAGTTCAGTGTCTACGCTATTGAAAGAAATTGCATTAATATATTTACCGTTCTTTGCAGAAATAAAACATTTTACGTGCTTCCCACCCACCAAAGTTGCTTTTGTTATATTGGCAAAAACAACAGCTATTCTTGGCTCCTCATTTTCTGACCCAAAAGGTTCTAATAACTTTAACTCACCTAAGAGTGAATTATTGAGACCGTGGGAGGAGATAATGGAACTTATGGTTAAAATAGGATTAGACATGCTTTCAGAAACTTGATGTTCTATTTCCATTCCTAAAAATTTTTCAAGCGTACTTAGATTTTCTTCAAGGACAGTAAAACCTGCAGCCATTGCATGTCCCCCTCCACTAAAAATAATATCTTTCTTAGCTGCCAAATGTATTATTTGGCCCAAATCAATACCTACAACAGACCTGCAAGACCCCTTTGACATTCCCCCATCAATTGCAACTACAATAGTTGGTAAATTATATTTTTCCTTTAATCTACTTGCAACAATACCAATTACACCGGGATGCCAATTATTGTTTGATACTAAAATGAATTTATCGTTAGGAGATTTATTTTTTTCTATCTGCTCAATAGCTTCATTAAAAACATTATTTTCGACTTCTTTCCTATTAGAGTTGTACTCATCAAGTCTTAGGGCTAAACTAAAAGCTTCATCCCCACTTTTAGAAGACAGAAGTCTTGTTCCAAGAGAAGCCTCTCCAACCCTACCCCCAGCATTAATTCTGGGACCAATCTTAAAACCAACATCCCCAGATGAAATAGCTCCAGAAACATTAACAATATCACATAATGCATTAATACCCTTATTTTTTCTAAGAGACATAACTGATAAACCTTGCTTAACGAGTGCCCTGTTTAGTTTTTTTAAAGGAACAACATCACAAACGGTACCAAGAGCAACAAGGTCCAACCACTGCATCAAATCTGGCTTTTGAGTATTTGTATTTAAATACCACCCAATTTTATCAAGAGTCGAATTTAATGCGACAATAAACATAAAAACTACACCAACAGCTGCTAAATAATCAAGATTGCTTTTATCATCATGTCTTTTTGGATTAACGACTGCAATTGCTCTAGGAAGACGACTCTCGACTTTGTGATGATCAATTACAATGACGTCTAAACCAAATTTACCTGCATCATCAAGAGCTTCAAAAGCAGTAATACCACAATCAACAGTGATAACAACTGAATGACCGTTATCACTTATATCTTTCATTGCTCTAGAGTTGGGGCCATAACCTTCTTTTATTCTGTCTGGGATATAGCTTGTAACATTTACTTTGATATGATTAAAAAATGAAATCAGAAGCGCAGAGGATGTTGCTCCATCAACATCATAATCCCCAAAGATACAAATTTTTTCATTTTTTTGTATTGCCAAAACAATCCTATCTACTGCCTTAGACATATCAGAAAATAAATTTGGGTCTGGCATTAAATTACGAATCTTTGGATCCAAAAAATTTTTTAACTCAATAGAATCAAAACCCTTTAAGGATAATATACTTGCAAGTAGTTCAGAAACATTAAAAGAGTTTTTTATTTCTCGTATAGAAATATCATCAAAAGAAAAGTTTACCCATGATTTCCCAAGAAATGATTTATCTATATTCAAACTATTCAAGTCATTTGAATTAGTTTTGCTCATAAATACTAACCTGAAATATCATTATCAAATCTATGATGTGCCTCAATATATCTTGATGTTCTTGATTTTGATCTCATAACTAAGGAATGAGTTATAGCTGCACCTGAAAAACGTCTAACCCCTTTTAACATTGCACCATTAGTAACTCCTGTGGCTGCAAACATTACATTTCCTTTTGCTAAATCCAATAGCTCATATTTTCTATTAACATCTTTAATACCCCATTTTTCTGCTCGTCTTAACTCCTCAGAATTCCCAAAAATCAAACGACCTTGCATTTGCCCTCCAATACATCTTAATGCTGCTGCTGCAAGAACACCCTCAGGGGAGCCACCTGAGCCCATATATATATCTACACCACTCTCTTCTTGGGAAGTTGCAATGACCCCAGATACATCTCCATCTGGTATGAGCATAATCCTGGCTCCAGAATTGCGAACACTATCAATCATTTTTTCGTGTCTTGGTCGATCGAGAATACATACAACAAGATCAGATACGCTGCACTTTTTGACACTTGCCAAAGCTTTAAGGTTTTCTTCTGGACTATTATCCAGATCAACGGTTCCATTTGGTACTTCTGAACCTACTGCAATCTTTTCCATATAAACATCAGGCGCGTTCAAAAAATTACCAGACTCTGCCATTGCAATTACAGCGAGGGCATTCTGTCCGCCCTTGGCAGTAATTGTTGTACCCTCAAGGGGATCAAGTGCAATATCAACTTTTGGCCCTTCACCACTTCCAACTTTTTCACCAATATATAACATAGGAGCTTCGTCCCTCTCCCCTTCACCTATAACAACAGTACCTTCAATGTTTAGACTGTTTAAAGCTTGTCTCATTGCATCTACAGCGGCTTGGTCTGCTGCCTTTTCATCTCCACGTCCCATTAGCCTTGAAGCGGATAAAGCTGCAGCTTCTGTAACTCTAACAGCCTCAAGAGCTAAATTACGCTCCAATACATTTGTAAAACTTCCATCGAGTTTAATTGACATTAGATACTCCAATAAGTGAGTTATAATTAATTTTCTTATACTTCTTCAATCCTAATAAATTTTGGATTACTTACCACAAAATCTTTTTCCTTGAGATTATCGAGTGCCTTAATAAAAAAAACTTCCTCAATTTTGTGAGTTACTATCACTATATTCTTCTTATCCGATTCCTCATCATGTTTTTGAAGAATATTCTCCATGGATATACTATTTTCATTAAAAACCTGTCCAATACTTGCAAAAACACCTGGACGATCTATGACTTTAAACCTTATGTAATATGACCCCTTACGTTGTTTAATATCTATACACTCTAAAGTTTTAAGCTTTTCTGATTGAATACCAAAAGGATAGTTTTTATTTCCTTTAGCTATATCAATCAGGTCTGAAAGAACCGATGATGCAGTGGGGTCACCTCCAGCACCAAGTCCATCCAATAGTGATCTACCAGCATGAGAGCTATCTGTTACCACTGCATTTCTAGCTTCATCAACTGAAGAAAAAAGACCCTTATTGCTAACTAATGAAGGATAGACTCTTTGAAATATTTTATTATTTCCTTTTTCTTGAACTATCCCAGTAATTCCTAGTAGTTTAATTTGATACCCAAGTTCTTTAGTAAAGATAAAATCATCAATTGCAATGTCTTCAATTCCTTCAATATATATATCTTTTAAACTTGGTTTTGAACCAAATGATAAACTTGATAGGATTGACAATTTATGGGCAGTATCAATTCCTTTAATATCAAAACTTGGATCGTCTTCGGCATAACCTGATAATTTTGCATCATTTAATGCTTCAGAAAAACTCATCGATGAATTAGCCATCCTGGATAAAATATAATTGCATGTTCCATTAAGTATCCCAGTAACACTATAAATACTATTTCCACATAAGCTCTCCCTAATTGTTTTAATAATTGGGATTCCGCCGGCAACTGCAGCTTCAAAATAAAATAAAACATCATTTAACTCAGCTTTTTTTGCTAGTTGAATGCCTGATTCTGCTACTAAAGCTTTATTTGCAGTGACAACATGGCAGTTTAACTGAAATGCTTTATTAATAATTTCTAAAGCTATGCCTTCACTACCACCAACTAACTCAATTAAGACATCAAGGTGTTTTAAATTTAACATCTCAACTGGATTATCAAACCATTGGTATTGGTCTAAGCTTAAACCTCTATCTTTTTTTCTATCCCTAGCTGAAATTCCAATAATATTAATTTTTTTACCAGTTTTTTGATAAACAATATTAGAATTATCTTCAATCATCTTTATAGCACTTAAACCAACTGTACCTAATCCAACAATACCAACATTCAAATTATTGCCATCCATCAAGTATTCCTCACTTTTTCAGCGTTGATAAGATTCTTTCAGAATCAGATAAAAATTGCTTAATACTTCTTGTTGCCTGTCTAATTCGATGTTTATTTTCAACTAAAGCAATCCTAACATGCCCTTCACCCCTATCTCCAAAACCAGTTCCAGGAGAAACTGCTACATTTGCTTCTTTTAGTAAGAGTTTTGAAAACTCCATAGCTCCGATTGATTTGAACTTTTCAGGCAAAGGCGCCCAAGCAAACATCGTTGCGGGGGGAATAGGAACATCCCAACCTGCCTGCGAAAGGCCATTGATTAAAACATCTCTTCTCTCTTTATAGGTTTTTCTGATTTCATCTACACAGTCCTGTGGTCCATTAAGTGCGGCAGCTGCAGCAACTTGTATCGGAGTAAATGCACCATAATCTAAATATGATTTAATTCTTGTTAGTGCAGAGACTAAATATTTATTTCCAGCAACAAAACCAATCCTCCAACCTGGCATACTGTATGATTTACTCATAGAAGTAAATTCTACAGCTATCTCTTTTGCTCCAGGCACCTCAAGAATTGATGGAGGTTTTTTCTCATCGAAGTAAATTTCTGCATAAGCTAAATCAGATAATATCCATATGTTATTCGCCTTACAAAAACTTACAACCTCTGAAAAGAAATCATATGTTGCAACTAATGCTGTTGGGTTAGATGGGTAATTCAAGATTAAAGCAACAGGTTTTGGAACTATTTGTTTTATAGCTTTACTTAGCGCAATTAAAAAACTTTCATCAGGCTTAACGGGTAAATGCTGAACTGAACCATCTGCAATTATAAAGCCAAACGGATGGATTGGGTAACTTGGGTTAGGCGTTAAAACAATATCACCTGGGCTAGTCATTGCAGAAGCAAGGTTTGCCAAGCCCTCCTTAGACCCCAGCGTAACCACACATTCTTCATCAGGATTTATAGTTACATTAAACCTTCTTTCATAATATGCTGATAAGGCAAGTCTCAAGCCTCTAATACCCGCAGAAGCAGAGTATCTGTGAGATTTAGGATTTTTAGCAACCTCAGTTAATTTTTCAACAATATGCTCTGGTGTAGGTAGATCAGGATTTCCCATGCCCAGGTCAATAATATCTTCTCCACAGGCACGCGCCTTAGCTTTCATTGCATTCACTTCTGAAAATACATAAGGTGGTAGGCGCTTGATACGATGAAAGTCTTGCATAAAATATCTCAGTAGAAACTTAATCGTATCAATCTAAAGGTATATATAAATATTTTCTAGTCCAGTAATATAATTTAGTATGTAAATTTTTTGTCTTTAAGAGAAAAATCAAAATTTAGTAATCCATATAAATTTCTGCTCTTTGATTGCCATACTCTCCATTGGGCATAACTTCATAAAAAACAGGCTCATTGTCAGACATTGCTCCGACATAAAGATTTCCAGCTGGTATTCCTTTTTGTATCAACTCAGTAGCAACTACATTTGCCCTTTGCATAGAAATGTTAAAATTTGCAAGCTTATGTTTAAGCCTGTCAAGATTCTGTGTCCTGCTAGATGCATGACCTGTAACTCTAATTACCCCACCATTTTTAGAATGAAGTTTAACTACCTCATCGATTATTCTTTTATCACTATTATCCAATCTACTGCTTCCTGATTTAAAGTTTATTGTTGCAACTAAACTGGAAACTCTATACGCATTTTTATTAAATTCACGAAGAGATTTAGGTGAAGTAGAGGGTAAAGTACTCAAAATTTCAGAAGAAGGGTCTTTTTCTGTTACTGAAACTTGGGAAGGAGATAAATCGCCTGATAAGGGTTCTGAAATTGATTGATTACTATTTAAAGCTGTTTTACCTAATCTTTCTGCTAGTGAGGTTGAATCTTCTTCAAGATTAGATTGAATTACAGGACTTGACGGAACTGCAATAGGAGGAGGAGGTTCGTTAATTGATTTTTCCAGCTTGCTTACATCTTTGACAGGTCGCACTTCTATCGGGTCTTGTCTCCTTACCTGTTGAGTGTATTGGGAATTATTACTATCAGATATTAGGCCAGATGCAGCCTTTTGCCTCTGGGTCTCAGAACCAGATGAAGCCTCATCAGGCACATCGGCTAAGTTAGGAAAACTATCGTCTTCATCAGCTTCAGAAGAAAGATAATCCTCATCAGAAAAGAATCCACCAACTTTGCTTGTTGCACCATCCCATACATCTGTGACAGTCGAGCAACTCGATAGAAAGATGCATAAGAAAGAAATAACCATAAGATTATTGGCAATATCTGATAAATTGTAAAAAGGCTCAATTCTTAATTGCTTAACAAATATCTTCATTGCTAACACCTTTCAATTAAACATATGGTAATATAATTGAGAATTATCAATCGATCTATTCCATATATTATATATAAACTTAGATTCCCTCTCGGCATGGGGTTCTGATACAGAAATATCACATTAAATTAGTATTAACACAATTGATTAAAGAGATTTTTAAATAAAAAAGGAACAAAAAGCAAACAAATGCACTATTAGATTTTTTTATACTCCCTAGATAAGTCAATATACCTTTTTATTTGATTTGGAAAATCTTTAATTTCATCATCTCTAACTTTTCGAAGAAACCTTGCCGGAACTCCTCCCCATAACTCACCAGTTTTAATTTTTGTACCAGCAAGCACAACAGAACCGGCAGCAACCATAGAATGCGACTCCACAATAGCTCCATCCATTATAGTAGCTGACATTCCTATAAAACTCTCACTATTAATTTTACAAGCATGTAAAAGTGCATTATGACCAACTAGAACATTATCACCAATAATTGTGGCAATACCTTCAGATGATACATGAATGATAGTTCCATCCTGAATATTCGTCCCAGAACCTATCCTTATATGACTGACATCTCCTCTCAAAACAACATTAAACCAAATGCTAGATTGTGAGGCTATTTCAACATCCCCAATAATGGTTGCATTATACGCAACAAAAACATCATTAGCAATTTTAGGGAACTTCCCTAACCATGGAATAATATTTGATTGCATAATGTCCTCAGGGGAAAATTGATAAAGACTTTAGCCCAAGATTATCATTGAAGCCGTATATCAGATTCATATTTTGAACAGCCTGACCTGAGGCGCCCTTAACCAAATTATCAATTACAGAACAAATGATTATTTTTCCTGAAATCTTGTCTTGAGTAACAGAAATAAAACAATTATTTGTCCCTCTTACATCAGTCGTTCTAGGAAAATTATCTTTATCTAAAATGTTTACAAAAAAATCATTTGAGTAATATTCTTTTAGAAAAGTCCTTATTTTGTTCGCACCATTGTCACTAGATAAATATATTGTTGAGAAAATTCCTCTATTTATTGGAACTAAATGAGGAGTAAATGTAATTTTTACATCATTATTTGCTGCACCCACCAAAGCCTGTTCTATTTCGGGTGCATGTCTGTGAAAACCAACACCATAAGCATGGACCCCCTCACTAACTTCAGCAAATAGAGAACTTTGCTTAAGAGATCTTCCAGCACCAGTAACCCCTGACTTAGAATCGATGATAATACCCTTTAAATCGATAATACCTTCTTTGCATAAAGGAATTAGTGGTAATAATATAGAAGTTGGATAGCACCCAGGGTTAGCAATGAGCCTCGAAGAACTGATTTTTTCTCTAAACAATTCTGTTAAACCATATACTGCATCAGTTTGTTTACTAGGGCACTTATGTTTAAACCCATAAACTTCCTCAAAAAGATCAAGATTCTGCAGTCTAAAATCTGCAGATAGATCAATAATAATTTGTGGAATTGATGAGATTATTTCCTGAAGTTGTCCTGATGGAAGAGCTGAAAATACCAAATCTATAGTATTTGAAGACCCCTTTTCATTAAAATTTATCTCGTTAATTTTTTTTAGATCGGGAAGTTTAAGATTTGAAAGACTGGGAAAAAGATTACTTATAGATTTTCCAAAATTTTTTTCTGCTGTTAGAGCAACAATATTAACTTTTGGATGGTGAGATAAAATCCTTATCAACTCAGACCCTGTGTAACCACTAGCCCCCAAAATAGCAACATTCACTTTTTTATCAGTATTCATAATCAAATTCTCTCATAAATTCATTAATGATTTTTTAAATTTTTATCATCAACCCATAATTTAAATTTACAATAAATATTATTCATAAACTCTTTGTCTTTGCCCGCAGTTCTTCTGAAAAGGCTTACGCTAGGATACCAAGGGCAATAAGAACTGTTATAAAACCAATACCACATACTACTTGGGCCAATTGGTGGAACTAAAACCCAGGTTTTTTGACCAAGCCCACCTGATAAATGGGCAGTTGTATTTGAAACACTAATTACCAGATCTAATGCATTTATCTGCGCGGCAAACTCATCAAATGACCTATCTGTATTTACTTCTCCATCATTAATCAAATTATAATTTTTATCAGAGTAAAATTGCTCAAGCTCTTCTCTAGAACGACCATATTGTAAGTTTACAATAGATACTTTCTTAGATGATACTAATTCATCCCAAAGATTTAAAGGAATATTTTTAGTGTAAGAATGTGCAGCTGATGGACTTGCCCATGATATACCTACTAAGGGTAAATCACCATAAAAAGACTTATACTTATCTCTAATCCTATTTACCTTTGACACACTTGCATGAAGATAAGTAGTAAATCTATTTTCTGTCTTATTCTTATTGTAAAAAAACTTAATAAGCTCAAATGAAGATGATTGAAAATCAAAATTCATATTATAAAAATTCGCCTTATCATTTTTTGAGATGACTTTTATTCCTGGAAAAGAATAGGCTAGAAGTTTAACTAATTTATGGTCGCACTCAATGATGATTTGGTCTGATATACTAACTATATTATGTAGGAGTGACAAAGAAAGAATTACTTCACCTAGGCCTTGTTCAGACCAAATAAGTATTTTTTTATCCTTTAAACTCTGACCCTCCCATTTTATTATTTTATTATATCTTTCTATTGACCTATTCCAACGTCTTTTCCTTCGCAATGAGAAGTCTTCCCATCCATCATTAATATTACCCTGAATTAAATTTATTAGACCTCTATTAACAACAGCATCAGCATATTCTTTTGAAATGCCCACTACTCTATTAAATAAATCATAAGAATTTTTTAGGTCACCTTTACATAAAAAATAAATAGCTTTTGCAGTAATAAAGTCTGGATCACTTAATTCCAGTTTATTGCCCAAATTTATAAATTGTTTTGCTGTAACAAAATCAAATTTAGTTATAGATAGGTTTATATACCCAGAGATTGCTCTTGAGTAATTTGGATCAATTACTAAAGCCTTCTTAAATAATAATTCTGCTTCATCCATTTCACCAAATTCGTAATGGGCAAAACCAAGATTACAAATTATTTCAATTCTATTTTTTTTGCTCTCCAAAGCTCTTTTAAAAGCGCTAATAGCTTCCGGGAATCTTCTCTGGTCCATTAGCACCAAGCCAAGAGAATTTGATAAGAATGCGTGATCAGGATGCTCTTTGAGAGCAAGTTTTGCAACTTCCTCAGCCTTACCCAGCTTTTTTGTTGATCTAGAAATCAAAATCAAAAGATTAAGCGCGTCAGGATTATTTTTTGAATCAAGGAGAACTCTCTCACAATTTTTTTTCGATGAGACAAAATCACCATTTTGGAACTGTTCAAAAGCTTCTTTTATAATCGATAAATTATTTTCTGAGTCTTCTATAATATTTCTCTAGCAGCTTAAATATTAAATTAGTATCTCAAACCACAATTAGAAGATTTATAAAGTTATCTTTTAGAAAACTGAAAACTTCTTCTAGCCTTTCTACGACCATATTTCTTTCTTTCAACTACCCTTGAGTCTCTTGTTAGAAACCCGCCTTTCTTTAGGACAGGTCTTAATGAGGGTTCATAGAAAGTTAGTGCTTGAGAGATACCATGCCTTACAGCTCCGGCTTGACCTGATAATCCACCACCAGAGACAGTACAGTAAACATCAAATTGTTTTTCTCTGTCTGCAACTTCAAAAGGCTCATTAATTATCATTCTTAATACAGGCCTAGTAAAATAACTAGATAGATCCTTTTTATTTACATTTACCTTACCTTTTCCTGGGGCAATCCAGACTCTGGCAACTGCATCTTTTCTTCTTCCAGTTGCATAAGATCTTCCTAAAGAATCTTTTTTTGGGATGTCTTGAGCATCATTTATCTCTTTTACCTCCTTAAGGGAGTTAAACCCATTTTGATTTTCGGCCATATATTTAAGACTTTCTTCTATTTTTCTTATTTAAAACTGCAAAATCCAATAACTCAGGACTCTGTGCTTGGTGTGGATGTTCTGGACCAGAGTAAACCTTAAGTTTTTTTAGCTGATCTCTTCCCAAAGGACCTTTTGGCATCATTCTTTGAACAGCCATCTGTAAAACTCTCTCAGGGAAAGAACCTTCAAGAACTTGCCTTACAGATCTTGACTTGATACCTCCAGGATAGCCAGTATGCCAATAATAATTTTTTTTATCAAACTTGGACCCTGTAAGGTGGACTTTTGACGCATTTACAACAACAACGTTATCCCCTGTATCTATGTGAGGAGTATATATTGTTTTATGCTTACCCCTTAATATTGTAGCAATTTTCGCAGCAAGACGACCAAGTACCAAACCCTCGGCATCGAGAAGAAACCATTTTCTTTTTACGTCTGCAGGTTTTGCAGAAAAAGTCTTCATAATTTTACCTTAGTATCAAGAGAAGTGCATACAATATAAATATAAAAAAATATTTAAATATGCAGATTTATTAGGCTTTAGTTGATAATATGTCAATGATTTTCAATATTTAGCCTTAGCATTTTTAATGTTGGGGCGAGTGATGGGATTTGAACCCACGGCCTCCTGAACCACAACCAGGCGCTCTAACCAACTGAGCTACACCCGCCATTAAGAGTTTGATGTAATCTTAATTTTAATAACAGTCAATACAGCTATTAAAGCAACATAATCAAAGCATAAATTGCCTATTTATTAATCATCTTGGTTAAAAAATAGACCATATTAGTGGTTATACGTGTCAATTCTAAAGTAATAAAGTATAAAAAAGTGAGTATCCATAACAAAAAATTTATTTGGCACATCTCTTGAATACACTTTTAAGTATATCTTATACCTAATTGTAGTTTTCTTAATGAAGAGAAGTAGCATACTGAAGGGCACAAAAATGAAAAAAATAGAAGCAATTATTAAACCTTTCAAATTAGATGATGTCAAAGAAGCATTACAAAAGCTTGGCACATCTGGCCTTACAGTAACTGAAGCTAAGGGATTTGGAAAACAAAAGGGACATACTGAGCTTTATAGAGGTGCAGAGTATGTAGTTGATTTTTTGCCTAAGGTAAAAATAGAATTAATTATCGAAGATGACCTTCTTGAAGATGCAGTGGTGGCGATAAAAGAGTCTGCCTACACTGGGAGGATTGGGGATGGTAAAATTTTTATCTATTCACTTGATGATGCAATTAGAATAAGGACTGGTGAAAGAGGTTCAGAAGCAATTTAAAATTATATTAACAACTAAATAAAAGGTAGGGAGATAATATGTCGGATGTAAAATCTGTTTTAAATTTAATAAAGGAAAAAGAAGTCCAGTATGTCGATTTTAGATTCACTAATCCAGCTGGAAAATGGCAACATACTGCTCAACATGTAAGCACAGTTGATGAAGAAATGTTGACGAAAGGAATAATGTTTGATGGTTCATCAATTCAGGGATGGAAAAGTATCGACGAATCAGACATGACACTTGTACCAGATCTTTCTACTGCTGTTATGGATCCATTTACCGCCCAACCGCAACTAATTCTCTTTTGTGATGTATATGAACCCTCCACAGGAAAACCATATCATAGAGATCCTAGAAGCATTGCAAACGCTGCTTTAGCACATATGAAATCTTCTGGTATTGCTGACACGGCTTTTTTTGGTCCAGAAGCGGAATTTTTTGTATTTGACGATGTAAGATTCTCTACAAATCAAAATCTCATGGCTTTTGAAATAGATGGAGAGGAAGGGCCTTACAATACCTGGAAAAGGTATGAAGAAGGAAATTATGCTCATAGACCTAAAGCAAAAGGTGGATATTTTCCTGTTGCCCCAGTTGATAGTGGAACAGACCTTAGAGCTGAAATAGTAACCGTAATGACAGAGATGGGTGTAAATATGGAAAAACATCACCATGAAGTTGCTCCCTCTCAACACGAGCTTGGATTAAAGTTCGACGAGCTTGTTCGTACAGCAGATAATATGCAAATTTATAAATACTGCGTTCACATGGTCTCTCATTCGTATGGCAAAACAGCTACATTTATGCCAAAACCAGTTGTAAATGATAATGGTTCAGGGATGCACACGCACCAATCACTTTGGAAAGGAGGGTCTAACTTATTTGCTGGTTCAGAATACGCAGGTCTCTCTGAAACTGCATTGCACTATATTGGCGGAATTATAAAACATGCAAGAGCAATTAATGCCTTTTCAAATGCTAGCACAAATAGTTACAAGCGTTTAGTTCCTGGGTTTGAAGCACCAGTAATTCTTACTTATTCCTCAAGAAATAGATCAGCATCATGTAGAATACCACATGTAGAGGGAACAAGCGGAAAGCGAGTTGAAGTTCGTTTCCCAGATGCATCTGGAAACCCCTATCTAACATTTGCAGCTATGTTAATGGCTGGCCTTGATGGTATTGAAAATAAAATAAATCCTGGTGATCCTATGGACAAAGATCTTTATGAATTACCTGAAGAAGAACTCGAAGGTGTTCCTACAGTTGCTAGTTCATTGTCACAAGCTCTTGATTCACTAGATAATGATCGATCATTTCTTTTAAAGGGTGATGTATTCACAGATGATATGATAGATGGGTATCTAGAAATTAAGGATGAGGAATGTGAAAGACTTAACCAAACTCCTCACCCCGTCGAATTTGATATGTATTACTCAGTTTAATTAAGTAGAGTTCAATTATAAAAGTCCTTACACACGATCCGTGTAAGGACTTTTTTTAATGTACACTCTCTTTATTTTTAGTTTCAGACAAACCCTTCCCTGAGGGTAAGTCATCGTAAACCTCTAGAGAAAGTTTATTATTCTCTATAATAACTTTGACTGTACCACCATTAATAAGTTTCCCAAAAAGTAATTCATCTGCAAGATTCTTTTTTATTTCATTTTGAATGATACGTGCAAGTGGCCTGGCTCCCATCTTTTTATCGTAGCCCTTCTCTGAAAGATATTTTTTTGCATCATCTCTGAGAGTAATACTAACATTCTTCTCTGACAGCTGTACCTCTAACTCTACAATAAACTTATCAACTATTTTATATATAATTTCTTTTGATAAACTTGAGAATTGAATAATAGAGTCTAATCTATTTCTAAACTCTGGACTAAACATTTTTTCTATTGCAGCAATATCCTCACCATCTCTAGAAGACCTCTCAAAGCCAACAACATTCTTATCTAATTCAACTGCACCTGCATTAGTAGTCATTATTAAAATAGCGTTTCTAAAACTTACACTTTTTCCAGTATGGTCTGTTAATTTACCATGATCCATAACTTGTAAAAGAATATTAAATAAGTCAGGATGTGCTTTTTCAATTTCATCTAAAAGTAAAACACAATGTGGGTTTTGATCAACGGCATCAGTTAAAATACCACCTTGGTCATAACCTACGTATCCTGGTGGTGCACCGATAAGCCTGGAAACAGAATGACGTTCCATGTACTCTGACATATCAAACCTTAATAGCTTTATACCTAAACTTGAGGAGAGCTGTCTTGCAACTTCAGTCTTTCCAACACCTGTTGGGCCTGAAAAAAGATAGTTACCAATTGGTTTTTCAATATCTCTTAAACCTGCTCTAGATAACTTAATTGCGCTAGACAATGAAGATACAGCTTTCTGTTGACCAAAGACCATTCTATTAATATCTCTCTCAAGGTTTTCTAGGATCTTTTTGTCATCTCGTGTAACAGACTTTTCTGGTATTCTGGCAATTTTTGCTACTATAGCTTCAATATCTTTAACAGAAATGGTTTTCTTTCTTTTGCTGCTTGGCAGTAATCTCTGAGCTGCTCCAGACTCATCAATAATATCTATTGCTTTATCTGGTAGCTTTCTTTCGTTTATATATCTTGCAGAAAGTTCAACTGCTGTGCGTATTGCATCAGATGTATATCTAACTTCGTGGAACTCCTCGTATTGGCCCTTGATTCCCTTTAATATTTTTACACTATCCTCAGTACTAGGTTCAAGAACATCAATTTTTTGGAATCTCCTAGATAATGCTCTATCTTTCTCAAGATGGTTTTTAAATTCCTTATAAGTAGTTGATCCAATACATCTCAGAGTTCCATTAGCTAAAGCTGGTTTTAATAAATTTGAAGCATCCATTGAACCACCAGATGTAGCTCCCGCACCAATTATTGTATGAATTTCATCGATAAATAATATTGCCCCCGGTTCATTTTCAATTTCTTTAACAATAGATTTTAATCTTTCTTCGAAATCTCCTCTATACCTTGTACCCGCAAGTAATGAACCCATATCAAGAGAATATATAATTGAATTTTTTAGCACCTCTGGAACATTACATTTAAAAATATTGAGAGCTAACCCCTCAGCTAAAGCTGTCTTGCCAACACCTGAATCTCCAACGTATAGTGGATTATTTTTAGTTCTCCTGCAAAGTATTTGTATTGTTCTATTAATTTCATTTTCTCTCCCAATTATAGGGTCAATTTTATTTTCTTCAGCTTTCTTATTTAAATTTATACAATAAACATCTAGAGAATTTTGTTTTTGGGTTTTATCATCTGATTCTTCGGTAACAGTATCTTCCTCACCATGAGGAGCTTTTTGTGATGTATAATCAGAGTTTTTTGCAATACCATGGGAGATAAAATTTACAACATCTAATCGTGTCACGTCTTGCTCACCTAAAAAAAATAAAGCATGGCTTTCTCTTTCAGAGAAAAGAGAGACAAAGACATTTGCTCCAGTTACATCTGATCCAGAGGAAGATTGAACATGTATAGCAGCACGTTGTATTACTCTTTGAAAAGAAGCTGTAGGAGTTGGAGTTACATCTTTTTCAACAGATAAAGATTTTAAACTTATTTTAATAAATTCATTCAAAGAAATTTTCAGCTCTTCAATATTAACAGCACATGCTCTCATTACCTCCAGAGCATCAACATCATCACACAAAGCTAATAAAAGGTGTTCTAAAGTGGCATATTCATGATTATTTTTTTCTGCATAAAATAACGCTTTATTTAGTGTATTTTCTAGATTGTTAGAAAGCATAGAAGATTACCTCAATAAAAAATCCGTTAATTAATCTTTTTCTAAAACACATTGGAGTGGATGTTGATGTTTACGTGAAAAATCCATTGTTTGGTTTACTTTTGTTTGAGCAACTTCGTAAGTGTAAATACCACATAACCCAACTCCCTTTTGATGCACATGTAACATTATTTTAGTAGCGTCCTCAATGGTTTTACCGAAAAACACCTCTAAAATATGAACCACAAATTCCATAGGTGTATAATCATCGTTAAGCAATAAAACCTTATACATAGACGGTTTTTTTGTTTTTGGACGAGTTTTGGTTATAATTCCTGTCTCAACACTTCCATCATCCAGTGGTTTATCGGGATTTGCACTCATAGAAACCTTAATCATTCAAATTATAATTTTTATTTATAACAGATATTAGAGAAATAAAGTTAGATATAAATAGAAAATCTTTAAAAAGAAATAGGAAGTTTAATATTATTTAATGAAAGTTCATAAGATAAAATAGAAACCATCTGGTTAAGATGTTCCAACGTATCTGCCTCACATCTCGCTACTAATGCTGGCTCGGTATTAGATGCTCTTAGCAACCACCATCCTGAGGGAGTTGTAACTCTTAATCCGTCAATATCATTAACCTTGTATTCTGAACTGATTAATCTAGACCTAATATTACTTATAACCTCAAATTTTTCAGAATCATTACAGAAGAATCTTATCTCGGGAGTATTAAATACTTTAGGCAATCTTGATATAATCTCCGTAAGATTTTGTGTCTTACTAGAAAAAATTGATAAAAATCTAGTAGCTGCATAGATTGCATCATCAAAGCCATAATACTTATCAGCAAAAAAAACATGTCCGCTCATCTCACCGGCCAATACTGCTCCAGTTTCATGTATTTTTTTCTTAATGTTTGAGTGACCAGTTTTATACATAATAGGAATGCCACCCAGGATCTGAATCTTATCAAAAAGAATCTGGCTTGATTTTACATCTGCAATAATAGTTCCGCCAGGGTGATCTTCTAATACGGATTCTGCTAGAATTAATAATAACTGGTCTCCCAATAGAGCATTACCATTTGAGTCCACTACAACTAAACGATCACCATCTCCATCAAAAGCAAAACCAAAATCGGCTTTTTTTTCTTGAATTTCAATAATAATTTGCTTTAGGTTTTCATTTTTTGTAGGGTCAGGATGATGGTTTGGAAAAGTACCGTCAATATCACTATTAATAACATAATGTTCACCTGGAAGAAACTTTACTAAATCAGAAATAATTTTTCCTCCAGAACCATTTGCAGGATCCCAAACAACTCTTAACTTTTTATTACCATTGAAATCTTTTAAAATTCTTTGAATATATTCATTACTTATATTCTTATATATTTTATTCCCGCTTTTTTTAACGTAACTATAATTTTTAGAAATAATTCCTAAATTTTTTATATCTTCACCAAAAAATGGCTTATTATTAAGTGAAATTTTAAAACCATTATATTTAGATGGATTGTGAGATCCTGTAACAACAACCCCAGCATCAGCATTAAAAAAAAACGATGAGAAATATAAAAGTGGTGTTGGTACACAACCTATATTAATTACATCTATACCGACTGACGTAAAACCATCTGATAATTTCTCACAAAGAAATGGAGAGCTTTCTCTACCATCAAAACCAACACATACCTTCGTTCCATGTTTATCAAGAACAATCAGCCCAAGGAGTTGTCCTAAAACATATGCATCATTTTGATTTAGTGTCTGATTTATAACACCTCTTATATCGTATTCTCTTAGTACAGTTTTATCAAATATGTGACTATTATGCATTCTTGGATTCCATTAAGAAGATGATCTGCCTATTGAAAAATAGGTAAATCCATAACTTCTCATGTCTTCTGGCAAATAAATATTTCTTAGGTCAACTAAAACTGGCTTTTCCATTAATTCTCTAACACGAGTAAAATCTAGACTTCTAAATTCATTCCATTCTGTAATTATTACCAAACAGATTGCTGATTCCATAGTTTCATATGAATTTTTACAAAATTTTATATTCTTAATTATTTTTTTTGCCTCATCCATTCCGCTAGGATCATAAGCTGAAATAACTGCTCCAGCTTCAACTAAATTATCAATTATAGTTAAAGCTGGACTATCCCGCATATCATCAGTATTTGGTTTAAAGGTCAAACCAAGAATAGCAATTTTTTTTCCTTCGACCGAACCGTTACAAGCATTAATAACTCTTTGATGCATTTCAGCTTTTCTCTTAGTATTTATATCAACTACAGTTTCAACAATACTTAATGGTGAACTATAGTCTTGAGCACTTTTTATAAAAGCCAAGGTATCTTTTGGAAAACAGGAACCTCCATACCCAGGACCTGGGTGAAGAAATTTTGAACCAATTCTTTTATCTAAACCAATACCCTTTGAGACATCATGGACATCTGCACCTACTTTTTCACAAAAATCGGAAATTTCATTTATAAATGTAATTTTTGTTGCAAGAAAAGTATTAGCTGCATACTTAATTATCTCAGATGTCTCAAGATTAGTATAAAGAATTGGTGTCTCAATTAAATAAAGAACCTTATACAAATGTCGCATTATACTTTTCGCTTTTTCACTCTCTACTCCAATTACAACCCTATCAGGTCTCATAAAATCATTAATAGCTGAACCTTCACGAAGAAACTCAGGATTAGAAACGATATCGAATTCAGCGTTAGGATTTATTTTTTTTATTATTTTATGAACCTCCCGTCCTGTCCCAACCGGTACAGTTGATTTCATAGCAATTACTTTATAAGAGTCAATTACGCTAGCAATCTCTTTAGCAACATCGTAAACATAAGTAAGGTCTGCATGTCCATCTCCACGTCTGCTGGGAGTTCCAACAGCAATAAAGATTGCCTCTGATTCTTTTACAGATTCTTTTAAATTAGTCGAAAATTTAAGACGACCTGATTTATAATTATTTCTAACAATTTCATCAAGTCCTGGCTCATATATTGGAATAATGCCTGAATTTAAATCTTTGATTTTATTTTCATCTTTATCAACGCAAGTTACATCAACACCAAACTCAGAAAAACATGCACCTGATACAAGCCCAACATACCCAGTACCAATCATTGCAATACGCATATAGTTTAAACCTATAAATTATTTTAAAAGCTTAAGTATAGAAGACCTAATCTTATCGGATAAATCGGGTCTTTCTAATGCTAAAGCTAAATTTGCCTCGAGGAAACCTATCTTACTGCCGCAGTCAAATCTCTGTCCTTTAAAAATTTTTGCATGAAAAGGAACACTGGAATCAAAAGAATTGATTGCATCTGTTAATTGAATTTCCCCATTAACACCAGGTTGTTGTTTCTTTAAATTACTAAAAACTACTGGATCTAGTATATACCTTCCTATGTTAGCAAAACAAGATGGTGCTGATCTAGTTTTAGGTTTCTCAACCATTCGGTTTACACTTATGATATCATCACTAATACTTTCAATATCAAGGATACCATAATTACTTGTTTCATTTTTTGGAACCTTCATAGTAGCAATGAGGTTTCCTCCAAGTGATACATAAGACTCAATCATTGACTTTAGACAGGGTGGGTCTGATATCAAAAGTTCATCAGGAAGGATTACAGCAAAAGGTTCATCTCCTATAATATCCTGGGCACACAACACTGCATGACCTAAACCAAGCGGCTCTCTTTGCCTAATAGACACAATACTACCAGAATCAGGTAATATTTTAATTATTGAGTCAATGGCCTCGTGCTTACCTTTATCCCGAAGAAAAGCTTCCAATTCTATAGATTTATCAAAATAGTCTGTAATAACTGATTTATCCTTACCTGTTATAAAAATAAAAGTTTCTATTCCTGCAGATATCGCCTCTTCAAAAGCATAATCAATAAGGGGCTTATCAACTATTGGTAACATTTCTTTGGGTATAACTTTTGTAGCGGGAAGAAACCTTGTACCACGACCTGCAACAGGGATAACTACTTTTCTTATTTTTTTAGTCATAGGGATCAATATTACAATTCTATTTAATGTGTGTAAGCTAAATTATAAAGCTAAAAGTAGTAAAAACAATATTATAGAAGTATTTATTTAATATTTATTTAATATTTATTTAATAAATTTTATTTTTTTAGAAGTATTTCTTTTGCCTGGTTAATTTTAGAGGCAATATATGAGGAACCTCCTTTATCTGGATGAAATTTATTTATTAATTTTTTATAAGCTTCTTTGATTTCATCATTATTTGCATTTACATCAATCCCTAAAATCTGAGTAGCCTCTTGTGTAGTCATTATAGAATTGCTGTATGATGTTTCATCATTATTTTCATTATTATCTGATTGAAATTTATCACGCCATCCTTGATATTTCCTATCTAAATAAGAATTTAGTAGGTACAAAGTATCGTTATCTTCTAGAACTTCTTGTCGGAGATCTATTAAATCGTCAAGATTTAAATCTGATAATAATGCACCCTTAAATTTTCCAAGATGAACTAATCCATTAAGTTCACCAGATTCATGATCAAGAGTCATATCAATGAATTTTGTTTGAACATTAGAATTTTTCTTCTTATAATTCTCATTAGCCTTATTAGCATTTACATTAGAATAACCCTTAAAGAAACCCTTGGACCAGTTTAAGATTGAAATTAAACCAAAAACTCTTCTACCAAAGGTAATAATCGCCATAAAGACACCAAAAGCAGCCGCCAACCTTCCTGTAACCGCAAGAAAAACAAAAAAAGAAAAAAGGATTAGAAGAAGCAAGTAAGTAAGTTTCTTTTTTATCTTTTTTGCTTCAGTTGTCATATACCAATGGAGAATAAATATTAAACCAACTAAAAATAATATACCCAGAATTAAGGACGGAAACATTATTACTCTACTTTCAGCTGTCTAGTAAGGATTTTGAGAGGCGTTTTAAATTTTCCCTCGTTTTTTATAAGTGCCCCTAGGCCACCAGTTGCATATATTCCAATCGCCCCGAGAAGATCTTTAAGAACCTCTGGCGACGAATGATCAAATGGAAAGTATGCACCTTTTGATAATTTGCAAATATATTTAAATGCGTTCGAAGCAAAGGCATTATTCCCTTCGTGAAAAATAAATATAGGTACTCCATATACTCCCAACTGACCTGATAAATCCGCAAGAGTATCAATTTCTTCTTCTAATGTATCCCCAATAAAAACTAAAGCATTAACAGGTACTTTTTTATTTTCCTTAATAGCATGTTTAAGCACTCGGTATATTTGAGTTCTACCTGGTAAAACAGAAACTTTACTCATTAAAAATTTAAGGTTATTTGAGCATGAAAGCCACTTGCTGGATTTACATTGGTCAAAGCCACGATAGTAAACTAATTGCACAAGTAAATTACCAAACATTTCAGCCTCAGCGAACATCTTCATCTGTATATCAGAAGCAATATCCCATGTAACAGCACGACTCGCGGTTGCATCCAGAGAAAAAATAATTCGCCCAAAGGCTTTCTCATTGTAAGCATCCTGTCGAGATAGCTTATTCATAAACTCGCTAACTTTAGAGCTTAAATTTTTATTAGCAATTTTATTACCAGACATCAAATTTTCACAAAATAATTAAGTAAATTAAAATAAAAATCAACAATTTAAAAAAATTATATATATAATAAATTAATTATTATTAAAACAAAACAAATAAACCTCTAATTTAACTGTATATATATGAATAAAGCTGATTGTGTAATTATTGGTGCTGGAGTTATTGGGCTAGCAATAGGAAGAGCATTATCATTCTTGGGGAGAGATGTTCTTGTTTTAGAAGAGAATGAACATGTTGGAATGGGTACTAGTTCTAGAAACAGTGAGGTAGTACATGCTGGTATATATTATCCAGAAAATAGTCTAAAAGCTAAATTTTGTGTTCAAGGAAGGAAGTTAATTTATGACTTTTTCCATAAGTACAATATTAATTATAAAAAGTTAGGTAAAATAATTATAGGAACTAATGAGGAGGAACTTAAAGCATTAGAATTACTTGAACACAATGCTAGAAATAATGGAGTAGAACTAACATATCTTAATAGGATAGATGTAAAAAAATTAGAACCAGAAATTAATTGTTCGGGCTCACTTTTATCAAATGAGTCAGGTATCTTTGACTCCCACAGTTTTATGCTTGCCCTTCAATCCGATATTGAAAGAAATAATGGAGCTATTGTAAAAAAATGTAGAGTCAAAGGTGGGGAATTAAATAAAAATGGAATAGTTATTAAGATAGATGATAAAGAAGAGTCTAAAGTTATATGCAAAACGGTTATAAACTGTTCTGGATTAGGTGCACAAGAATTAAGTAATAATTTTATAGGAATAAATAAAAATAAAATACCGAATATATTTTACGCTAAGGGTAACTACTTTTACCTAAATAAGAAGGCTCCATTTTCGAGATTAGTATACCCAATACCTGGAAAACATAGTCTTGGTATTCATTTTACTCCCGATCTTTCCGGGAGAGGAAGATTTGGGCCAGATATAGAATGGACTGACATTATAAATTACGAGGTAGATAGCAAAAGGTTAGCAAGTTTCTATTCGGATATAAAAAAATACTGGCCAAATGTAAAATCTGAGATGTTAAGCCCCGGTTATGCAGGTATCAGAACTAAAGTTAACAAGACCAAAGCTTCAGACTTTATTATTCATACACCAAAAGAAACTGGATGTGAAAATTTCTATTCATTATATGGAATAGACTCACCAGGTCTTACATCCTGCCTTTCTATTGCAGAACATTTAAAAAAGGTAATTAGTAGTGCATAAAATTCATACTGGAACCAAGATAATACTTCTAGTGATAAAAATAAGAAGGGACCTGTGATATCAGTTACGGTCGCTAGTAAAACTGATAAACAATTGGCCGGGCTTATCTATATCTATCAAGTATATTGGTGCGGTCGAGAGGACTTGAACCTCAACAGGATTATCTCCCACAGCGACCTCAACGCTGCGCGTCTACCAGTTCCGCCACGACCGCAGTATTATAATAAATATTTTTAAGATATAAATTTAATAAATACAATAGTATATATTTTTTGTATAATATATTGCTATGATAAATAATAGAAAAATACATTATTACAAGAATTCAGACCCAATAGAATATCTAACTGCCATAAATAAGATGGATGAAATTGTTGATAACATTATTAATGGTAAAACAAATGAGGTCTTGTGGTTTCTTGAACATCCTTCAGTATACACCGCAGGAACTAGCTCAAAGAACAAAGACTTATTAAATGACGGATTATTTCCCATAATTCAAACTGGCAGAGGTGGTCAATACACCTATCATGGTCCAGGACAAAGAGTAATATATGTTATGATAAATTTAGCATACTACAAAAAAGATGTTAGACAATATGTAAAATACCTTGAAAAATGGCTAATTAATTCATTATTTAGGTTCGGAATTGATGCCAAAGCACATTGTGGAAGAATAGGTATTTGGGTTGATGAAAAAAAAGAAGGATTAGTTCAAGAAAAAAAAATTGCAGCAATTGGTGTTCGAATAAGACGTTGGGTCTCACTCCATGGAATTTCATTGAATATAAGTCCAAACCTTCAGAACTATAAAGGTATAGTTCCATGCGGCTTAAACGAATATGGCGTTACATCAATTAAAAATTTAGGATTATCTGTAGAAAATGAATTAATTGATAAAATTCTGATTGAAGAGTTTGAAAAAATATTTAAAGTTTTTATAGAACATAAACAAGAATTAGTCATCAGATAAATTATCATAGAGGATCTGGAAATCAGATAATGGAAAAGATCCTCCATGACCAACCTTATCTATTAAAAGTATGTCTACTTTCTGCACCTCTGAATTTTCTGATCCTATATTACAAGACTCTATAAAGCTATCTATGTGTGCTTGTGTACCATTTGCAATTATCTCAACAGTCTTGTCATCTTTGTTTTTTACCCAACCTGAAATACCAAGCTTTATAGCATTTTCCTTCACCCAATAACGGTAGGAAACACCTTGTACCTTCCCATAGACCTTTAGGTGAATAGTAGTAATACTACTTAACAAAGTCACCTATTCAAATTCCATAATTACTTCATCTACAGCTAATGAAGAACCAGTATTGTGTTTAATAGACTTTATGGTAACATCACGTTCAGCCCGAAGAACATTTTCCATTTTCATCGCCTCTACAACGACAAGGCTTTCTCCCTCCTTTACAGACTGACCTACTTTAACACTGATCGAAACTAAGAGACCCGGCATGGGAGATATTAAAAAATTACTTCGGTCCTGATCAACTTTTTCTGGCATATATTCTTGTAAATGAGCATTTCTATAGGGTAAAACTTTTGGATAGATCTCAAAACCATTATTATAAATCTTATATCCAAAATCTTCTTTCTGAATCTGAAAAAAGAATTCTTCTTTATTTACTAATACTTTTACAATTGGTGAGAAAAAGTCCCAGTAAATACAAAAATTAAATTCTTCATTATTAATTTTTACATTAGCAATATTTGATAAATCATTTGATATTAATACTTTTTCATACGCCCCTTCTCTTCTAATTCTAACATCATACTTCTTTTTATTATACTCTACTAAGAAGATTGAGTTTTGATTTAAATAATTAGAATTATTATTTATTTTTAATCTATTGTCAGACAATTCATTTAGTAAAGTAGCTAAGGCGATAATCCTGGACAGGTCTGTATTATCTTCTTCATAATTTGTAAGACCATCAGGATATTCATTTTGTATGAAATTTGTAGATAAATTACCATTTATAAAATTTTCATTTAACATAATAGAAGAAAGAAATGGAATATTATGTTGCAGCCCCTTAACAATATAACGATTTAAAGCATCTTTCATGAATTTTAGAGCCTCTTTGCGATTATTACCCCATGAACATAATTTCGCGATCATGGGGTCATAATAAATTGAAATTTCACCACCCTCATAGATGCCTGTATCAATCCTTATATTTTCAGTCTCAGTTGGTGTTATATATTTTGTTACCCTACCTGTTGAGGGGAGAAAACCTCTAAAGGGATCCTCAGCATAGATGCGACTTTCGATTGCCCAGCCTTTAATTATAATTTCATTTTGTTTTAAATTTAATTTTTCTCCGCAGGCAATCTTTATCATCCATTCAACCAAATCAATACCAATTACCATTTCAGTAACTGGGTGTTCAACCTGCAATCTTGTATTCATCTCAAGAAAATAAAAATTATGATCCTTATCAACTATAAATTCGACAGTTCCTGCTGAAACATAATTTACCTCTTTAGCTAATATAACTGCCTTTTCTCCCATTAATTTCCTTTGAGTTGTGTTAATAAAAGGGCTAGGACATTCTTCTATTACCTTTTGATGGCGTCTTTGGATGGAACACTCACGTTCAGCTAAATAAAGATAATTACCATGGCTATCAGCCAAGACCTGAATTTCAATATGACGGGGATTCTCAATAAATTTTTCTATAAATATTCTGTCATCACCAAACGATGATAAGGCCTCTGAACGAGCACGATCAAAGCTTTCTCCAGTTTCTGCATCACTATAAGAAATCCTCATGCCTTTACCACCACCACCTGCCGATGCTTTAATCATAACAGGATATCCAATTTCATTAGAAACTTTTATAGCATGCTTAGCATCTCTTACCTCATCAGTATTTCCTGGGACTGTTGGAACACCACAACCCTTCGCTACTTCCTTTGATCGGATTTTATCACCCATTATATCAATTGCTAATTCATTTGGACCAATAAATTTAATACCCTCTTTATCAAGTCTTTTTTTGAATTCAACATTTTCTGATAAAAAACCATACCCAGGATGCACCGCATCAACATTCATAGACTTACATGCATCAACAATATTATCTATATTCAAATAACTAGTAGATGAATGAGCCTCTCCAATTCTGCAGGACTCATCAGCTAATTTTACATGTAATGAATTTTTATCAGGGTCAGAATAAACGGCAACAGATTTGATATCCATCTTCTTTAATGTTTTAATTATCCTACAAGCTATTTCTCCGCGATTAGCGATAAGTACTTTTTTAAACATAAAATTTACCTTACTATAACTACAGTGGTATATTGCTGTGTTTTTTCCACACACCAGAAATATTTTTTGTCTTTAATAGTTTAAGACCATTAAATATATATTTTCGCGTATCTTTAGGAAAAATAATATCATCTATGAAACCTAAGCTTGCGGCTTTGTAAGGGTTTGCAAAATTATCCTCATATTCTTTTGTTCTTTTTTGAATTTTCTCAGGATTATCTAAATCTTCTCTAAATATTATTTCTACCGCTCCCTTTGCGCCCATTACGGCAATTTCAGCCGAGGGCCATGCATAGTTTAAGTCTCCCTTAATATGCTTAGAACTCATAACATCATATGCACCACCATAGGCCTTCCTAGTAATTATAGTTATCTTTGGAACTGTAGCTTCAGCATATGCAAAAAGTAACTTTGCACCATGTTTTATAATACCTCCGTATTCCTGTTCCGTTCCTGGCATAAAACCAGGGACATCGACAAAAGTAACAAGAGGTATATTAAAACAATCACAGAATCTTACAAATCTGGCAGCTTTGACACTAGATTCTATATCAAGACATCCAGCTAAAACCATTGGCTGATTTGCAATGATACCAACTGACTCTCCTCCAACTCTTGCAAAGCCAATAATGATGTTTTTTGCATAATTTTGGCCAATCTCGAAAAAATCTTCTTCATCAATTACCTTTAGTATAAGCTCTTTCATATCATAAGGCTTATTAGAGTTATCAGGGATTAATGTATCCAATGAAGTTTCTATTCTATCATTTGGATCAATTGAATCAAATGAAGGAGGTGAAGACTTATTATTCAAAGGTAAAAAGCTAAGTAACTTTCTTAGCTGAATGAGAGAATCTATATCATTATCAAATACACAATCTGCAACTCCTGATTTTGATGAATGAGTAATTGCTCCACCAAGCTCTTCATGTGTTACATTTTCATGAGTAACTGTCTTAACAACATCTGGTCCTGTAACATACATATAAGAAGTATCTTTAACCATAAAGATAAAGTCTGTCATTGCAGGTGAATACACAGCACCACCAGCACATGGTCCCATAATCATGGATATCTGAGGCACAACTCCAGATGCTAAAACATTTTGATAAAATACATCTGCATATCCACCCAAAGAAGCAACTCCCTCCTGAATCCTTGCACCCCCTGAGTCATTTAAACCAATAATTGGTGCACCAACTTGGACTGCTTTCTCCATAACTTTAAGTATTTTCTTTGCATGAGATTCTGACAACGAACCCCCAAACACTGTAAAATCTTGGCTAAAAATAAAGACTGTCCTTCCATTAACTTTGCCTACACCAGTAACAACACCATCTCCTAAGATTTTTTTATTATTCATTCCAAAGTCTACAGCACGATGTTCTACAAACATATCCCACTCTTCAAACGAACCCTCATCAACTAAGATATCTATTCTCTCTCTTGCAGTAAGCTTACCTTTTTTATGTTGGGATTCTATTCTTCTATGACCGCCTCCCTGAACAGCCTTAAGTCTCATATCTTCAAGTTTTTGATTAGTTTCACTCATAAGCTCTCCCAGAAGGCATAGACCCTAAGTATATGGATTAATAAAAGGTTTATAGTTATTTTTGACATAATATACATTATTATTGAAACAAACTAAATTTCACAATATAAAATAATTATATAGATACTTATATTACTCATTTATACAACAATTTTTAAGGCCAGAATGAAAAAGTTAACGAATTTTTTTCTAGATTTTCTTCCTCTACTAATATTCTTTCTAGTTAATAAAAATAGTGGAATAATTACAGCCACAATAGCAATTGTAGCAACAACACCTATAACTACGCTCATTTACTATATTCTCAATAAAAAAATTCCGAGAACTCAAGTGATAACTTTATTTTTTATTTTACTTTTTGGGTCCCTGACTATTGCCTTCAATGATGAAATATTTATTAAGATAAAACCAACCTTAATAAATCTAACTCTAGCTCTTATATTATTTCTAGGTCTCCTCTCAGGGAAATTTTTCTTAAAGATGCTACTGTCACCTGCTTTAAATCTAACTGAAAGGGGTTGGCGGATAGCTACAAATGCATGGATAATATTCTTCTTGTTTCTAGCAGTAATAAATGAAGTAGTATGGAGAATATTTAGCACAGATACTTGGGTATCCTTCAAAGTTTTTGGCATTTTGCCTATAACTTTTTTATTTACTATTATTCTTTTTCTATTAATATCCAGACATATTATAGAAAAAAATAATACTTATGAATGACATAATTACTTTATATTGATTATTTTCTTTACCAATTTCATGTCAGCCAAGATATTTTTCTTTTCATCATAAGAATTTTCTTTATCCCCGGATAAATTAGCTCTCCAGTCCTCCTCTAAATAAATTAATTTGATTATTTCATTCTCACTTAATCTACCTTTAAGAAAGGCAATTCCTAAAATTATTGATCCTAATATATTTATTAAAAATTGTAGTAAAGTTAACTCGATGAAATCAAATGAATACAGTAATTCTCTTAAATTCAATTTTACATCTTCTTTATTAGGAATAGATATTATTTCATGATTAATAGTTGGGCTTATTCTATACTCGGTAGATAACCATAATATTATTGGATGGAATTTTTTTTCTTGAATTTTTTTTAAATCATGTGGGGCTTTCACGTGATAACATAAAAGGTCAAAATCGATAAAATTTAATAGTTCATCAATATGTATAGATAAATTTGGCTTTACTTTATCCAAAGCCGTAAAAAATAATTTATTCATTAGCATAGATTCTAAATTTATCGAATCTTTTTGAACGATCCACTCGTCAGCAATAGATTTAATTAAACTAAATGAAGGGTATGAAACAAGGTTATTTTCAGGTGAGATTAACTGGTTATCATCGAGGAAAACTAAAAATTCATTTTGGTGATTTTTAATTGATACATTGTCATAAAACTTGTTAAAAGAGTTACTTTTGAGTAAGTAATTTATATTTTGTTTCTTAATCAAACGAATGGCCTTCCGATGCATCAAAGCCTAAGTGTTCAAAGGCATCTTTCATATGCTTTGGAAGCGGCGCATAAAATACTTTCTCATTTATATCATTTAAATTAATCCTTATACCCCTAGCTAAAAGAAATAATTCATTTCCGTTAATGCTTGTAATTGTTTTTAATTTACCACCATATTTTCCATCACCCAGAATTGGTGTTCCAATATATGAACAATGAACCCGCAGCTGATGCGTCCTTCCAGTTTTAGGTCGTAATTCTATCCATGTAAATTTATTTGATAATCCAGATATTACTCTAAATTCGGTTAGACTTCTTTTGCCTAACTCAAAATTAACTTCCATTTTTTCAAAATGCTTACCCGTCTGTTTTATTAATGATGCGTCTATGATACCAACATCTTTATCTGGTTTTCCGATTACTATAGCCCAATAAATTTTTTCAATTAAACTTTTTTTAAAAGCCTCTGTTAATTTAGTAGTAATATCCTCTAACCTACCTAAAACTAATATTCCCGAAGTAGCTTTATCGATTCTATGAACTAACTTCGGTCTTGTTTTATATTCAAATTTTAAATAATCGAGCATGCCATCTATATGCTCTTTCTGCTTTGATCCTCCCTGCACAGCAACACCAGGAGGTTTATTTAATACAATTATTTTTTCGTCCTTATAAATAATTGAATTCAAAATTAGATCAATGAATCTTTTCTGAGGAATAGTATTTTTTACTTTTTTTACTATAATATTTCTATTTGCAAGAGGTGGTATTCTTATTTCCTGTCCTTCCTCAAGTCGAAGATTTGACTTACAACGACAGCCATCGACCCTTATATTTCCACCCCTGATTAATTTTTCTAATCTATTGTGTGGCAATGATGGATAATGTTTCCTAAACCACTTATCTAACCGGAGGTTTTTCTCATCATAAGTTACAACTTTTGTTTCCACAGAAATCATAAACTTCCCTAAAACTATTATTTACAGGCTAATAGACCTCTGGATCAACTTGCCATTTCTTTTAAAAGTAAATATCCACTTTGAAGAGGGCTCTGATATTATATCTAAGAGATCTGATACCTTATTAATATTTCTTCCATTTACCTTAACAATCAAATCACCAGGTATTAAACCTACTTGTCGGGCAAAGCTCCTTCTTAATACATTTAAAATTATTACACCTTCTTCAAAACCGATACCTAATTCCTCCACAAGTGCTGGATTAATATTTGCAACTGTTGCACCACCAAATGGTGGAATAGATGGCTTAATCTCTCTAGTATTTCTTTTTGGTATCTCTGGTGGTGGAAGTAGGGTAATAAATAAATTTATTTCCACATCGCCTCTAACTACCCTTAACATTGTCTCTTCACCAATCTCAATGGTTGCTAAGAGATATTTTAAATTATTAGAATCTAAAACACTATTTTCGTTTACACCTATTATAAGATCACCTTGCCTGATCATAGCTTTATTTGCCGGACTCCTTTTGTAAACTTTATTTACAATTACACCTATAGGCTTTTCTAAGCCCAACGCATCTGCGATCTCGGCAGTAATAGTTTGAGTTTCTGCACCAAACCAACCTCTAACCGCTTTTCCATTTTTGAGTATACTTTTAACCACAACGCTTACCATGGATGTAGGTATTGCAAAACCAATTCCCACATTTCCACCATCTTGTGAAAATATTGCCGTATTAATCCCAACTAGAATACCTGATAATGAAACTAATGCCCCTCCAGAATTTCCAGGATTAATAGCTGCATCGGTTTGAATAAAAGAACGAAAATCTGATACTCCAACATTAGACCTAGCTAGTGCAGAAACAATTCCACTTGTAACTGTTTGACCAACCCCAAAAGGGTTTCCTATCGCTAAAACAAAGTCTCCAACATCAACTTTATTAAACTTATCCAGTTTAAGGGAAGGTAAATCAACTGGCGGGTTGATAATTCTTAATACTGCAAGATCAGTTCTTTTATCAGTTCCCACTATAGATGCATCAAATTCCCTTCTATCAGATAAAACAACTTTAATTTTATCAGCACCGTCTATGACGTGATTATTTGTAACAACTATACCACCATCTTTGACAATAACCCCTGATCCTAATGAGTTTTGTATCCTCTCACGAGGCAAGCCAAGTAGATCATCAATACCTCCTCCAAAAAATCTTTGAAAAAAAGGATCATTAAAAAGGTTTGGCCTTCTTTCTTTTATCAATTTACTTGTATAAATATTTACAACTGACGGAGAAGTCTGTTTAACTACCTTAGAGAAGGTAAGATTATAATTTTCTAAATGGCTATTTTCTGTAATTGTATGAGAATTAATATAATTGGGAATACTAAAAAATAACAATAAGAACAAACTGATTTTGTGAAAATTAGTCAACACTTTTTAATCTCAGTTTAATTTTCTAAGGCTTCCTCAGGGTCTGGTTTCTTTTCAATCACTGGACCAGAATCCAGTCCCTTAGCATCTTTGTTACGATCTACTAACTCAATGATTGCCATTGGTGCAGTATCGCCATATCTATAACCAGACTTTATAACCCTTGTATATCCGCCTGATCTTTCACTATAACGTTCCGCGATTTCAGAGAATAATTTTGAAACAACACTGGCATCTCTTAACTTGGCCATAGCCAGCCTCTTAGAATGTAATCCTCCTTTTTTGGCAAGAGTAATCAACTTTTCTGCATAAGACCGTAAATCTTTAGCTTTTGGTAAAGTTGTTTTTATTTGTTCGTGCTTAAACAAAGCATTTGCCAAATTTGCAAATAACGCTCTTCGGTGCTGACTAGTTCTATTAAGTTTTCGTCCACTAAGCTTGTGACGCATAATTCACCTTAAAAATTATTTTTATTTACAAGAATCTCTAAAAAGGATCCTCGATTTTTCTTGCTAAATCCTCAATATTTTCAGGAGGCCAATTAGGAACATCAATTCCTAAGTGAAGTCCCATTTGTGCCAATACTTCTTTAATCTCATTTAGGGATTTTCTTCCAAAATTTGGAGTACGAAGCATCTCTGATTCTGTCTTCTGAACCAAATCACCTATATAAATTATATTATCATTTTTTAGACAGTTAGCCGATCTAACAGATAATTCTAACTCATCAACCTTACGGAGCAGATTCTTATTAAATGGAAGATCTTCTTCAGGCCTTTCATTATAGGCTTGCGCTGGCTCTTCAAAATTTATAAACAGCTGCAACTGATCTTGGAGTATTCTTGCAGCTAGGGCTAATGCATCCTCAGGCTCGACTGCACCATTTGTTTCAATCCTCATTGATAATTTGTCGTAATCAGTAACCTGACCAACTCGAGTATTATCAACAGAACAAGATACTCTCCTTACAGGACTAAAAATTGCATCAATAGGAATTACACCTAGAGCATCATCAGTTTTCCTATTTTGAGAAGCAGACACATACCCTTTACCGCTGCTTACTTCCATCTCTATATCTAGTTTAGTGCCTTCATCAAGGTTACAAATAACTAAGCTAGGATTCATAATTTCAATATCTGAGGGGGCTTCTATATGACCAGCTGTTATTACCCCAGGACCACTAGCACTTAGATGCATTTTTTTTGAATCCTCAGAATGAAGGGATAGTGCAATTTGCTTTATATTTAAAATTAAATCAGTAACATCCTCTTGAACTCCTGGAATTGAAGAAAACTCATGGAGAACACTATCAATCTTTATAGATGTTACAGCCGCGCCTTGAAGTGAAGATAGTAATATCCTTCTCAAAGAGTTACCTAGGGTAATACCAAAGCCCCGCTCAAGAGGCTCAACTTCAACTTTGGCAACACGACTATTTTCCTCATTAGCTTTAATGCTTAAGTTAGCTGGTTTAATTAGTTCCTGCCAATTCTTCTGTATCATGGCTCACATTCGCTTTTCTAAATGGTGAAAGGTACAAGATATTATGTACCCATAAAAAAATTTATTAATTAATTAGACCCTTCTTCGCTTTCTAACCCTGCAACCGTTGTGAGGTATTGGCGTCACATCTTTAATTGATGTAATTGTAAATCCAACGGTTTGTAATGCTCTAAGTGCAGACTCTCTCCCGCTACCCGGACCCTTAACTTGAACAGAAAGAGTCTTTACACCATGCTCTATAGCTTTTTTACCTGCATCTTCTGCAGCAACTTGTGCAGCATATGGAGTAGATTTCCTCGACCCCTTAAACCCTTGGCTTCCCGAGGAAGACCATGAAATTGCATTTCCTTGAACATCAGTAATAGTAATTAAAGTATTATTAAACGTAGAATTTACGTGTGCAATTCCCGAGGTTATATTCTTTTTTACTTTTTTTCTTGCTTTTACAGGTGTTTTTGCCATTAAAAATCTCTTTTACTTTGTAACCTTCTTTTTACCAGCAATTGCTTTTGCTGGCCCTTTTCTAGTCCTTGCATTTGTATGAGTTCTTTGCCCATGTACTGGTAAACCCTTTCTGTGCCTTAATCCTTTATAGCAACCCAAATCCATAAGACGTTTTATATTCATTGACGTTTCTCTTCTAAGATCACCTTCAACAATGAAGTCTTTATCTATTATGTCCCTTACTTTCATAATTTCATCATCAGATAGCTGATTAACCCTCAAAGTTTTATCAATGCCTGCTTTTTCACATATCTTTGATGCACGAACTCTACCTATTCCATATATATACGTAAGGGCTATTGGAGTTCTTTTTCCAGTAGGGATATTTATGCCTGCAATACGTGCCAAATCTATTACTCCTAAAAATTCTAATCTAAAGGAAAATTGGTTGATAAAACGTGGGACTTTATGTCTCTAGCGCTTCTGTGTCAACATATCCCTATGCATCTAAAACCTCTTTTATGCATTTTGTTACTAATTTTATGTCCTGATTACCATCGATTACGCTCAAAATACCAATTTTTCTGTAAAATGAGATTAAAGGTGAAGTTTGCTCATTATAAGCTACAAGACGATTTTTAACAGTTTCTTCATTATCATCTTTTCTTCTGGTAAAATCCGTCCCTCCACATTCATCACATATACCTGCTACTTTTGGCATATTAAAAGTATCATGGTAGCCCTGACCGCAGTTACTGCAGGAGAATCTACCTGTAATTCTCTCAATAAGAAGTTCATCAGGTACATTAATTTCTATAACAGCATCCAAATCCATTTCATTTTCCGCAAGAAAAACGTTTAAAGCCTTAGCCTGAGAAATTGTCCTTGGAAAACCGTCAAGTATAAAGCCACTTCTGCTCTCATTTGCTAAAAGTCTCTCTTTAATTAGTCCAATCATAACTTCATCCGAAACTAAATTACCACCCTCAATAGTATCCTTTACTTTTTCACCAAGCTCTGAACCAGAACTTATTGCCTCGCGCAAAATATCACCCGTAGAGAGCTGAGTAATACCATAGTCAGCTTCAAGCTGCTTAGCTTGTGTTCCTTTACCCCCGCCTGGTGGCCCAATAAGAATAATTCTTTTAACTTTCAACGCTTACGGCCACGTAATTTAGATTTTTTAATCAAACCCTCATACTGATGAGCAAGAAGATGAGATTGAATTTGCTGAACAGTATTGAGAGTTACATTAACGACGATAAGTAGACTCGTACCTCCAAAAAAGAAAGTAACTGCTAGTTGAGAGATCAAAACTTCTGGAATTAGACAAACGATTATAAGATACAGACTACCTACTGTTGTTAATCTTGTAAGAACATAATCCAAGTAATCAGAAGTATTTTTACCTGGTCTTATCCCAGGGATAAAACCGCCATATTTCCTTAAGTTATCCGCAGTATCTGCGGGGTTAAAAACTAATGCAGTATAAAAGAAAGCAAAAAAAGCTATAAAAGCTGAATAAGTTATAAGATAAAGGGGTTGGCCTCTTGAAAATAAAACTGAAAGGGTATTTAAAAAACTACCTTCATCACCAGGTGCTACGGCCCCTCCCTGCAATCCAGATATTGTTAGAGGCATTAATAAAACTGAACTAGCAAAAATAGCTGGAATAACACCAGCGGTATTTAATTTAAGGGGCAAGTGAGAATTTTCTCCGCCAAACATTTTATTCCCAACTTGTCGTTTTGGATATTGAACAATGATCCTTCTTTGCGCAAGCTCGACGTAACAAATCATAAAAATAGTTACTATTCCCCCAACCAAGAAACCAACTATTATGAATGGAGATAAAGCTCCTGTCCTACCCAACTCTAAAGTTTGGGCAATCGCACTTGGAACACCTGCAACAATTCCAGAAAAAATTAAAATTGATATACCTTGACCAATTCCCCTCTCACTAATCTGCTCGCCCAACCAAACCAAAAACATTGTTCCACCTACGAGGGTAATAATCGTAGTAAATTTAAAAAATAATCCTGGATTTAGGACCGCAGATGCCCCGATTGAGCTTGTAGCTCCTTCTAGCCCAGATGCAATTCCAAGAGCCTGAAGTGCGCAGATACCTACAGTTAGGTATCGAGTGTATTGGTTCATTTTAACTCTACCCGTTACACCTTCTTTTTTCATTTGTTCTAATGTTGGGTTAACTGCTGCCATTAATTGCATAATAATGGCTGCAGATATATATGGCATAATATTAAGAGCAAAAATACTCATTCGCGAGAGAGCACCTCCAGCAAAAACATCAAACATACCAAGCATGCCTCCGCTTTGTTGCTGCATAATATCTGACATTACCTGTGGATCAATTCCAGGAAGAGTAATAAAAGTACCTGTACGGTAAACAATTAAAGCTCCTAATGTAAACCAAATACGCTTCTTTAGTTCAGTTGCCTTAGCAAACACACTAAAATTTACATTTGCCGCCATTTGTTCTGCTATTGATGCCATTTTTCTTATTCTTTACCCTTGTCACTTTCAACTTTATTAGTCTTATTATTCTCAACTGGATCTTTAAGAGATTTGATCTCAATCTTTCCCCCAAGCTTTTCTACAGCAGCAACAGCAGATGATGAGGCATAATCTACTTCTATTGAAATCTTACTATCTAATTCACCACTACCTAAAAGTCGAATTCCGTCACTCTTGCCCCTAACCAGACCAGCACTTAGTAGAACTTTAAAGTCAATATCTTTTGAAGAGTCAATCGATCCATCAGCGATAAATTTCTGCAATCTTCCTATATTGATAATTGAGTATTTTTTAGGATTTAAAGGATTAAATCCTCTTTTTGGCAATCGACGGTAGATAGGCATTTGACCACCTTCAAAACCATTTACAGACATTCCAGAACGAGACTTTTGTCCTTTCATGCCCCTGCCACATGTTTTTCCTTTTCCAGAACCCGGGCCTCGACCAACACGTGTTTTTTGTTTCCTTGAACCAGTCTTATCTTTTATTGTATTTAAATACACTAATAAAATCCTTCACTTGAAAACTATGAATAAAAAATTAACTTTCATTAACCCTTACAAGATGTTTTACCTTACTAATCATTCCCCTTACTGAAGGTGTATCTTCTAATTCACGGGTTTTATTCATCTTATTTAAACCTAAACCAATAAGCGTAGCTCTTTGAGACCTATGTCGACCAATAGCGCTTCCAGTCTGAGTTACACTAATAGTTTTTGAATTTTTTACCTTAGACATTTTGAACTGCCTCATTGGTATTTACTTCATCACGTATCACTGCACCTGGTCTTCTACCGACAATTTCTCCAACTTTTTTTCCTCTTTTTGCAGCAATCATACGAGGAGAATTTAGTGATTGGAGAGCCTTAAAGGTAGCTTTAACCATGTTATAGGGGTTATTTGAACCTTGACTCTTTGAAACAACGTCTTGAACACCCATGACTTCAAATACCGCTCTCATAGGTCCTCCAGCAATTATACCCGTGCCTGCTGATGCTGATCTGAGAATTACTTTACCTGCACCAAATTTGCCAATAATATCATGATGAAGAGTTCTTCCTTCACGAAGAGGTACTCTAAGTAATGTCCTTTTTGCCTGATCAGTAGCTTTTCTAATTGCCTCGGGAACTTCCCTTGCCTTTCCTGAGCCAAGACCTACACGCCCCTTTTTATCACCTACAACAACCAATGCAGCAAATGCAAAACGTCTCCCACCCTTAACAACTTTAGCTACACGGTTTATGTGAACCAACTTATCAACCAGGCCATCATCTTTTTCTTTTTCTTGAGCACGAACCATATATTTTTCCTTTTTTGACTTAATCAGAAGATTAAACCACCTTCCCTTGCTGCGTTTGCTAAGGCCTTAACCCTACCATGATATTTATATCCACCTCGATCAAATACAACAGTTTTGACTCCAATACTCTTACTCCTTTGTGCTATCAACTTACCTACCTCGAGAGCAGATTCGACAGTGCTACCTTTTTTGATCTTAGTTATTATTTCCTGATCAAGAGAAGAGGCAGAAGCAATAGTTTTTCCATCTTTATCATTTATAATTTGCGCGTATATATGCCTACCAGACCTAAAAACGGATAAACGGGGTAAATCATTTTTTCTTTTGCCCAATTTATACCTAACTCTATTTTTTCGCCGATCGGCTAATTTTAAACTTGAACTCATAAAGAAAGATCCCCTATTTTTTCTTACCTTCTTTTCTAATTATATTTTCACCCTTATATCTCACACCTTTTCCCTTGTATGGCTCAGGTGGTCGATAAGCTCTTATTTCAGCAGCAACTTGCCCTACTCTTTGTATATCGTTTCCTGTTATATGAATATGTGTAGGCTGAGGAGTTTTAATATCGATTCCATCTGGAATTGAATATGTGACATCATGAGAAAAACCAAGGCTAAGTTCTAAAGTTTTGCCTTTAGCCTGAGCTTTATATCCTACACCCTGAATTTCTAGATCTTTTTTAAAGCCTTTACTTATTCCAATAACCATGTTTTGAATCAAAGAACGAGTTGTTCCCCATAAGCTTTTTGTTTTATTTAAGTTATTAGACGGCTTTGTAGTAATTTGATTTTCCTTACACTCAACCTCAATATCAGATGATTTTACAAAATTTAATTCTCCTCTTTTACCCTTAACAGTAAGTTTATTTCCATCAACAATAAACTCTATGCCTTCTGGTAGCATTATAGGACTTTTTCCGATACGAGACATTTCTAAATTTCCCTAAAAAACCTGACAAAGAACTTCGCCACCAACATTAGCATCTCTTGCCTCGTGGTCAGACATAACCCCTTGTGGTGTTGATAAAATTGAAATACCAAGTCCATTGTAAACTCTCGGTAAATCTTTAATTTTTGCATAAACTCTACTGCCTGGTTTTGAAACTCTTTTGATTCTATTTATAACAGGCTGCCCTTCATTATATTTCAAATCTATTCTTAATTCATCGATGCCAGGCCGAAGATTATAACGCTCGAAGCCTCTTATATAACCTTCTCTTTCTAGTACCTTAAGAACATTTTCCCTCAGCTTTGATGCTGGGGAAACTACATTACCCTTTTTAGCCCTTTGACCATTTCTGATACGTGTGAGTGTATCACCTATTGGATCACTTAATGACACATTACTCTCCTTACCAACTAGATTTAACCATTCCAGGAATTTGACCTTTTGAAGCTAAATCCCTTAACATAATTCTTCCAAGCCTAAATTTTCTATATACACTTCGAGGCCTACCAGTTATTTCACACCTATTATGAACCCTTACCTTTGAGCTATTCCTAGGAAGAGAAGCTAACTTAAGAGAGGCTTCAAAGATTTTTTCTGGAGAAACTGAACGGTCCATTATTTGAGATTTCAGCTTTGACCTTTTGCTTGAATATTGATTTACCAACCTTCTTCTCTTTAAATCCCTTTGAACTGTACTTTTTTTTGCCATAAATATTTTTCCCTAAATTTTTCTAAAAGGCATATCAAACGCCTCTAGTAAAGCAATACCCTCATCATTGGTTTTTGCTGTTGTACAAATACTAATATCTAAGCCTCTAACTTTATCAACCTTATCATAATCAATTTCTGGGAAAACAATTTGCTCTTTAAGTCCCATATTATAATTGCCATTTCCATCAAAACTAGACTTTGAAAGACCTCTAAAGTCACGCACCCTTGGAAGTGCAATGGTAATAAGCCTATCAAGAAACTCATACATTCTAGCCCTCCTAATTGTAACTGAGGCTCCAACCATAACACCGTCTCTTATTTTAAAACCTGCAATGGATTTTTTTGCTCTCGTTACCAAAGGCTTTTGACCTGAAATGAGACTGAGGTCAGAAATAGCACCTTCAATTTTCTTCTTATCCTGAGAAGCCTCGCCGACACCCATATTAAGAACAATTTTTTCAAGCTTGGGAACCTCTAATAAATTTTTATATGAGAACTTTTCCATTAGAGATGGACTAACTATATCTTTATAATGTTGGTATAATCTTGATGTAGACATAAAAACCTCAATCAATTACTTCACCAGAAAGTTTAGAATACCGAACCTTAGTCCCGTCTTCTAAATTTCTTATGCCAACTCTTGAAGCAACTTTTTCCTTTGGATCTATCATTGCAACGTTTGAAATATGAATTGATAACTCTTTTTTGATAATTCCCCCCGCTGAAGTTTGAGTAGGACCAGTGTGTTTCTGCACTAAATTAACTCCCTGAACTATTATACGATCACTTTTAGGAATCGACTTAATTACTTCACCCTGTTTACCCTTATCTCTTCCTGATAATATAATGACCTGATCACCCTTTTTTAATTTAAACATCACAAAACCTCTGGTGCTAAGGAAACTATCTTCATAAAAGCTTTGGAACGAAGCTCCCTAGTTACAGGCCCAAATATCCTTGTCCCAATTGGCTCACCTGACTTATTCACTAAAACAGCGGCATTTCTATCAAATCTTATAGAAGTTCCATCAAGTCTTCGTACATCTTTTGCAGTCCTAACTATCACCGCACGATGTATATCTCCCTTTTTAACTCTTCCACGGGGAATAGCCTCTTTTATTGAGACAACAATGACATCACCTACACTCGCAAATCGACGCTTAGAACCTCCTAGAACTTTTATACACTGAACCTTTCTAGCACCGGAGTTATCTGCCACTTCAAGATTAGTTTGCATCTGGATCATAAAACTTTACCTATTCTTAAGAAACTTCTGACATTATTTCCCAAGTTTTATTCTTGGAAATGGGTGAACATTCTCTTATTTCCACAGTATCGCCAACCTTACAAATATTTCCCTCATCATGAGCCGAGTACTTCTTTGAACGTTTAATAAACTTTTTGTACAATGGATGAGGAACCTTTGATTCAACTTTTACAACCACAGTCTTATCTTGTTTATCACTAACAACTAAACCTTTTAGAACTCTCCTAGGCATTAGAATCTCCTAAATTTTCTTTATTGCTCTTAATTTTTTCGTTAATGATAGTTTTTATTTGCGCGATTTCTCTTCTAGCTTTTTTAAATTGCGAGGTATTTTCTAATTGCCCAGAAGCTCTCTGAAAACGTAAATTAAAACGTTCTTTTTTTAACTCAGAAAGTCTAGAAGTTAACTCGTCTTTAGTTTTTGACCTTAATTCTTCTGCTTTTACCATTGGATTAAACCTCGCTCACAAGTCTTGCTACGAATTTAGTTTTTATAGGAAGCTTAGCAGAAGCAAGCTGGAACGCTTCACGAGCAATATCCTCAGAAACACCACCAACTTCAAACATTATTCTTCCTGGCTTTACCCTACATGCCCAATATTCTGGAGTACCTTTTCCTTTTCCCTGTCTTACTTCCGCAGGTTTTTTTGAAACAGGAACATCAGGAAAAATTCTTATCCATACTCTGCCCTGCCTTTTCATATGTCTAGTCATTGCACGACGAGCAGCCTCTATTTGTCTAGACGTAATACGTTCGGGCTGTAACGCCTTTAAACCAAATGAACCAAAATTAAGTTGCGTTCCTGCCTGCGCAACACCTTTAATTCTTCCCTTATGAGCTTTTCTAAATTTTGTTCTCTTTGGACTTAACATTTTTCTTCCTAATTAACCTAAACTAAGATCTTGCCACTTGAAGCTGCAATCTTTTTTCGTGAGCCATAGGATCATGTTCCATAATTTCACCTTTGTAGACCCAAACTTTTACACCACAAACACCGTAAGTAGTATGAGCACTTCCCTCTCCATAATCAACATCTGCCCTAAGTGTATGCAAGGGCACCCTTCCTTCTCTGTACCATTCAGTCCTGGCTATTTCGGCACCGCCTAGTCTCCCAGCACAATTAATTCTTATACCCCCAGCTCCAACTCGCATAGCTGATTGAACTGCTCTTTTCATTGCTCTTCTGAAAGCTACTCTCCTTTCCAACTGCTGAGCTATATTATCGGCGATAAGTTGAGCATCAAGTTCAGGCTTTCTTATTTCCACAATATTCAAGCTTACTTCACTTCCTGTCATGTCCTGAAGTATTCTTCTCATTTTTTCAATATCTTGACCCTTTTTACCAATAACAACTCCAGGTCTTGCAGTATGGATAGTTACCCGAGCTTTCTTTGCAGGCCTTTCAATAATTATATTTGCAACTCCAGCCTGATTAAGCCTTTGAAGAAGAAACTTTCTTATCTTCAAATCCTCGTGTAGCATGTCTGCATAATTTTCTTTACCTGAATACCACCTTGAGTCCCATGTTCTATTTATACCCAACCTTAAACCTATTGGATTTACTTTCTGTCCCATTACGCAGCCTCCTTACGTTCAGTTACAATTATAGTAAGGTTGCTAAATGGCTTTAGGATCTTACCTATTCTGCCTCTAGCCCTAGGCCTCCAGCGTTTCATTGTCATACTTTTTCCCACAAATGCTTCAGAAACATATAGACTATCAACATCAAGTTGATGGTTATTCTCAGCATTAGCTATGGCTGACTCAAGAACCTTCTTAACATCTTTAGAAATCCTCTTTGTTGAAAACTCTAATTGTGCAAGTGCCTTAGTTGCAGATTTACCTCTAATTGACCTTGCTACCAAGTTTAACTTTTGAGGACTAATACGAATAGATTTTGAAAAAGCCTTAGCATCAGCATCCGATAGAACCCTTGCTTTACTTGATTTGCCCATTTCTATTTCCTCTTTGCCTTCTTGTCAGCTGTATGGCCATAATATGTTCTTGTTGGAGCAAACTCACCAAATTTATGACCTATCATATTCTCAGTTACTAATACTGGTATAAATTTCCTACCATTATGAACACCAAAAGATAAGCCAACAAATTGAGGAAGGATAGTTGATCTTCTAGACCAAGTTTTAATAAGATCATTCCTTCCTGACTGCCTTGAGGCCTCTGCTTTTTTAAGCAAATAACCATCTAAAAAGGGACCTTTCCATACTGAACGTACCACTAATACCTACCTTCTTTTTTTCTTCGCTAAGTGACGACTTCTTAAAATCATCCCATCTGAGCGTTTATTAGTTCTAGTTTTTTTACCTTTAGTTGGCTTACCCCAAGGAGTAACTGGGTGTCTACCTCCCGAAGTTTTACCTTCTCCACCACCATGGGGGTGATCAACAGGATTCATTACAACACCACGAACAGTTGGGCGAACACCTTTCCATCTTTTTCTTCCTGCCTTAGACAATTTTATATTTTGATTATCCTGATTAGAAACTGCTCCAATGGAAGCTATGCATTCTGTCTTTACTAAACGAACCTCACCGGAAGTTAGTCTAAGTTGGGCAAATCCAGCATCCTTTCCGACCAATTGGACATAGCAACCAGCAGAACGAGCAATCTGAGCACCCTTGCCTGGCTTCATTTCTACATTATGAATTATTGTCCCCACAGGTATATTCTTTATTGGTAGTGCATTACCAGGTTTAATATCAGCATCTTTTGATGAAATAACTTCATCACCGACAGATAACCTTTGCGGGGCAAGAATATAAGAAAGTTCACCATCTTTATATTTAATTAGAGCTATAAAGGCAGTTCTATTTGGGTCATATTCAATTCTCTCTACCACAGCAGGTATATCAAATTTATTTCTTTTAAAGTCAATTCTTCTGTATCTTTTTTTATGACCACCACCTACATGACGGACAGTCATCCTGCCCAAATTATTTCTTCCTCCAGATTTTGTTAAACCTTTCGTTAGAGACCTTTCAGGCGGCCCCTTATAAAGTGAGGTCCTATCAATTAGAACCAGTCCCCTCATGGAATTTGTTACAGGTTTGTATGATTTTAATGCCATAATCTATAATCCCGTCGTAACGTCAATAGATTGGCCTTCAGCTAAGGTTACAATGGCCTTTTTTGTATCTTTTCTTCTACCTAGTTGCCCCCTAAAACTTTTAATTTTACCTTTATGAATAAGTGTATTAACTCCCTTAACGTCTACCTTAAAGAGAACTTCTATAGCTTCCTTTATTTGGGATTTAGTTGCCCATGGAGCAACTCGAAAAACGAACTGGTTAAAATTTGATGCCATAGTTGCTTTTTCAGTAATAACCGGGGAAATAATTACATCATATAGAGAATTATTTTGATCTAAACTATTATTCATTTCAAACGAACCTCTAATCTCTCGAGTGCTGATTGCGTTATAATCAAGCTCTCCTTTCTAAGAATATCATATACATTTGCGCCCTGCTCTAAGAGCATATCAATACCAATTAAATTCCTTGCCGCCCTGACGAAAGAAGGATCAAAATCATTAGCATCTATTATTAAAACTGACACGCATCCAAGTTTTTTTAGAGAATCAGCTAAAGATTTAGACTTACCGTCCTCTGACTTAGCCTCATTCACAATATGCAGATTACCTGCCTTTAACTTTGAAGAAAGAGCAGATTTTAAACCTAGTTTACGAACTTTCTTTGGCAATGAATGAGAATGGGACCGGACAACTGGACCAAAAGCCTTCCCTCCTCCACGCATTTGTGAAACCCTATTAGACCCTTGACGCGCTCTTCCTGTTCCTTTCTGCTTAAATGGCTTTTTATTAGAACCAGCTATTTCACCACGCGTCTTAGTTTTATGATTGCCAGAATGTCTTTTTGCCAATTGCCACCTAACAACACGTTGCAAAATATCTTCTCTGACCTCAACACCAAAGATATCATCCGGAAGATCTAAAGAACCAAGGCTTTTACCTTCAATTGAGATCAAATCATGTTTCATTACTAACACCTTCTTTTACAACCTGATCTAATTTACTATCGTCACTAATATCTGTTGCTTCTCTATTTTTTGACTTGCTAGTATCACCTTTGGCCGCACCTTCAACATTATCATCAAGTTTTTTCAAACCGGCAGGCATTGGGGCTTCTTTTGGAAGATCCTTTTTAACAGAATCTTTGATTAAAACATAAGATTTACGAGCACCAGGAACAGCACCATTTACAAAAATTAAACCCCTTTCAACATCAGTAGAAACAACCTTAAGGTTTTGAATAGTGGTTTTTTGATCACCTAAATGACCTGCCATCTTCTTTCCTTTAAAGACTTTACCAGGGTCTTGGCACTGACCCGTTGAACCATGACTTCTGTGGGAAATTGACACACCATGAGATGCTTCAAGGCCTCCAAAGTTGTGCCTTTTCATTCCTCCAGCAAATCCTTTACCAATTGAAACCCCAGTAACATCAACATATTGCCCTAGGAGAAAATGGTCTGCAGAAAGCTCTGATCCAATGGAAACAAAATTATCGCTATTGATTCTGAATTCAACATACTTGTCACATGGCTTAACATTAGCCTTTTCAAAATAACCTTGAAGAGCCTTATTGACTCTCTTTATCTTTTTTTCACCTATACCAACCTGCAATGCATCATAGCCATCTTTTTCTTGCATCTTATGTCCAACAACTCTGACTGAGTCAATGCTAAGCACCGTTACAGGTAAACTCTTTCCATCTTCATGAAATATTTTGGTCATACCAAGTTTTTTAGCAATAATACCTGTTCTCATTATTTCACCTAAAGCTTTATCTCTACATCAACACCAGCTGCAAGATCTAATTTCATCAAAGCATCAACGGTTTGGGGAGTTGGTTCAACGATATCTAGAAGGCGTTTATGGGTTCTTATTTCAAACTGCTCACGAGATTTTTTATCTACATGAGGAGATCTATTAACTGTAAATTTTTCAATTCTTGTAGGCAAGGGTATTGGACCACAAACTTGAGCTCCTGTTCTCTTCGCAGTTGATACAATCTCTCTAATTGATTGATCTAAGACTCGATGATCAAATGCTTTTAAACGAATTCTAATATTTTGATTTTCAAGCACTTCCTCTTCCCCTCAAATACTTCAACCAGCCACACTGGCTTTAATTTCTTCAGATACATTGTTGGGTACCTGATCATAATGATCAAATTCCATTGTAAATTGAGCTCTTCCCTGACTCATGGATCTAAGTGTATTAACATAACCAAACATGTTAGCTAAAGGTACCATAACACTAATTATTCTGGCATTCCCTCTCTGATCCATTCCGCCCACATTACCTCGCCTACTATTAAGATCTCCAATTATATCACCCATGTAATCTTCAGGAGTTACAACTTCGACTTTCATAACAGGCTCAAGAAGCTTCGGACCTGCTTGAGGAAGGCCTTCTCTAACTGCTGCTCTTCCTGCTATTTCAAAAGCCATTACAGAAGAGTCTACATCATGATATGCTCCGTCATATAACGTACCCTTAAGATCTGTAGTTGGGAAACCAGCAATTACTCCATTCTCTAACTGCTGCCGTATACCTTTTTCAACTCCTGGTATATATTCTTTTGGAACATTTCCTCCAACTATTTTACTCTCAAACTGAACACCTGAGCCAGGTTCAAGAGGCTCAAAAATAATTTTAACTCTTGCAAATTGTCCTGCACCACCACTTTGTTTTTTATGAGTATAATCACAATCATAGCTTTTAGATATAGTCTCACGGTAAGCAACCTGCGGTGCACCAACATTAGCTTCAACCTTAAATTCACGCTTCATTCTATCAACTAGAATTTCTAAATGTAACTCGCCCATTCCTTTGATTACAGTTTGCCCACTTTCATAGTCTGAAGTTACCCTAAAAGATGGGTCTTCAGCTGCAAGACGTGATAAAGCAATTCCCATTTTCTCAACATCAGCTTTCGTCTTTGGCTCAACTGCAACCTCAATAACTGGATCAGGAAATTCCATTTTTTCTAGAGCTAAAGGCTTAACTGGATCACAAAGAGTATCTCCTGTAGTTGTATCTTTCATTCCAACTAATGCAACTATATCTCCGGTTGAACATTCTTTAATATCCTCTCTATTATTTGAATGCATTAAAAGCATTCTCCCAATTCGTTCTTTTTTTCCTCGCGCTGAATTGAGAACAAACGCACCACTAGAGATCTTTCCTGAATAAACTCTTGCAAAAGTTAATGAGCCAACAAAAGGATCGTTCATAATTTTAAATGCCAGAGCAGAAAAAGGTTCGCTTGGATCAGGCTTTCTTGTTGCAACTTCATCAGAGTCTAAAAGTGTTCCTTCGGTTGCAGGCAAATCTATCGGAGATGGAAGATAATCAACTACTGCGTCCAAGAGAGGCTGTACGCCTTTATTCTTAAATGCAGAACCGCAAAGGACTGGAACAAAAAGTTGGCTGATTGTTCCCTTCCTTATACAACTGATTAGAGTTTCATTATCTATCTCTGTTCCGTCTAAATATGCTTCCATAGCATCATCGTCTGATTCTACAGCTGTTTCAATTAACTTTTCACGAAGTTGATTTGCCTTATCTTTTAACTCACCTGGTATATCTTGAAAATCATACTTTGCGCCAAGGTCCTCACCCTGCCAGATAATTGCTTTCATTTTTATTAAGTCAACGACCCCTTTAAATTCAGCCTCCGAACCAATTGGAAAATTAAGTATAAGAGGATTAGCTGCTAACCTATCAACAATCATATCTACTGTACGTTCAAAATCAGCTCCCATTCTATCCATTTTATTAACAAAGCATATTCGAGGAACTTCATATTTATCAGCTTGCCTCCATACAGTTTCTGATTGCGGCTCAACCCCAGCTACAGAGTCAAAAACAGCAACTGCCCCGTCTAAAACCTTGAGAGCTCTCTCAACTTCAATGGTAAAATCAACATGACCTGGTGTATCGATTATATTCACACGATGGTCAGTCCAGAAACAAGTAGTTGCTGCAGAAGTTATGGTTATACCTCTTTCCTGCTCCTGTTCCATCCAATCCATTGTTGCATTTCCGTCGTGAACCTCTCCAATTTTGTGAGACCTACCTGTATAATATAGGATACGTTCTGTTGTTGTTGTTTTGCCCGCATCAATATGAGCCATAATTCCAATATTGCGATATTTCTCTAAGGGCGTAACTGAAGTAGACATATTAATTTTTCTCTCTAAATACTATTAACTACCAACGATAATGCGAGAAAGCTTTATTAGCCTCTGCCATCTTATGGGTATCTTCACGTTTTTTAACTGCACCACCTCTATTTGCAGCAGCATCTAGCAACTCAGAAGACAGTCTATCGACCATTGTTTTTTCATTTCTTGATCGGGCAAAAGATACAAGCCACCTGAAAGCTAAAGCCTGTTTCCTATCTGGTCGCACATCGACAGGAACCTGATAAGTAGCCCCTCCTACTCTTCTTGATCTGACTTCAATTGTTGGCTTTATATTATCAACTGCCTCATGAAATAGCTTAATAGGGTCTTGGCCTGTTTTTTCATGAATTTTATCAAAAGCTAAATAAACAATCCTCTCTGCAACAGACTTTTTGCCTTGCGACATTACTGAATTTATAAATTTTGCAACCATCAAATCGCCGAATTTAGCATCGGGTAAAATTTTTCTTTTTTCAGCAGCATGTCTTCTAGACATTCATTAATTCCTTTATTCCTATTTTGGTCTTTTAGCACCGTATTTTGAGCGTCTTTGTTTTCTATCAGCAACCCCCTGTGTATCAAGAGTCCCACGAATAACATGATACCTAACGCCTGGAAGATCCTTGACCCTACCGCCTCTAATCATTACTACGGAATGCTCTTGAAGATTATGCCCCTCACCAGGGATATAACTAGTTACCTCAAACCCATTTGTTAATCTTACCCTAGCTACTTTTCTTAATGCAGAGTTAGGTTTTTTTGGTGTAGTTGTATACACTCTTGTGCACACTCCCCTTTTCTGGGGACATGACTGCATTGCAGGCACTTTATTTCTTTTTAAAGGTTTTTTTCTACCTTTTCTTACCATTTGATTAACTGTAGGCATTAAATAATCTCTCAATACATTTCCCCAAATAAAGAAGGGGAATAAAACTTTTCTGTAGCTAAGGCTCTTACTTTTTGTTTCTTTAAAAACAAAATCGCCCTAAATTAAGAACATAAATATAATATACTATTAACAACTTCGTACTTGCGTTTAGATTGCTATGAATCTACCACCAAATACTCCATAAAGTGTCCGGAATATATGATTCAGCAAGGATAAGGTCAACCCTAGAATACAATTAAATTCAAAATTTATCGCTTATAGAAGTTGAAAGAAAACAATTATTCTGACACTAAACTCTCCGTCTGAGTTTCCTCAATTGGTAAATTGCCCGGAATATCCTCAACCTGCTCAGCTTCTGAGACCTGAAGCTCCTTGTCTCTTGTAGAGGCTACCCCTTTAAGTTCATTCATTAATGCACCTGTTCCACCTGGGATTAATCTTCCAACAATAACATTCTCTTTTAAACCAATTAATTTATCAACTTTTCCTGACACAGCGGCCTCAGTTAAAACTCTGGTAGTTTCTTGAAATGAGGCTGCAGATATAAAGGATCTTGTCTGAAGGCTAGCTTTTGTAATTCCCTGCAATACCGGCAAGCTTTTAGCAATGTTACCTCCATCTGAGAAAACTTTTTCATTTTCAGAATTAAACTCTATTCTATCAATAAGCTCCCCAACAAGTAATGTAGTATCTCCAGAGTCTGTTATCTCTACTTTTTGCAGCATTTGCCTAACTATTACTTCAATGTGCTTATCATTAATCTTCACCCCTTGAAGACGGTAAACACTTTGAACCTCATCTATTAAATAGTTAGCAAGCTCTTCAACACCTTTAACTCTTAGTAAATCATGGGGCACAGGATTTCCCTCAAGAATAGCATCACCTTTTTTAACATAATCACCCTCTTGAACTGCGAGATGCTTTCCCTTTGGCACCATCATTTCAAACGCTTCTCCTTCTTCAGGGTGTATAATAATTCTTCTTTTTGATTTGTAATCTTTGCCAAATTCTACAGTACCATCACATTCCGCAATAATGGCATGATCTTTAGGCTTTCTCGCTTCAAATAATTCAGCAACTCTAGGTAAACCACCAGTAATATCTCTTGTTTTAGAACCTTCTCTTGGTATTCGTGCTAAAACATCTCCGGCATTTACTTTAGAACCATCATCAACAGATAAAATTGCACCAACACTCATGAAATACCTTGCTTCCATTCCATTTGCTAGAGTAATAACCTCGCCTCCCTTGTCTAGAGGCTTGTCTCGTAATGTGACTCTAGGTTTAAGCTCTCCTCCCCTTGGTAATTGCTTCCAGTCAACAACTACTTTAGAAGTAATTCCTGTCGCTTCATCCAACACCTCTCTAACTGAGATACCTTCAACCAGATCCATATAATGTAATATACCATCTTTCTCTGTAATAATTGGAATAGTATATGGGTCCCATTCAGCCATCTTATCACCTTTGGCAACTTTTCCTTGGTCCTTTACAAATAATTTTGCGCCATAAGGTACCCTATACCTAGCTCTTTCAATTTTATTATTATCAACTAAAACAATCTCACAATTTCTGGACATTACAATGGTAATTTTTTCAGAATTAATTACAACACTAGCATTATCAAGTTTTACATTAGAGTCAAATGGGGCCTCAACATTAGATTGTTCAGCTCCGCGCTGTGCTGCACCACCTATATGAAATGTTCTCATTGTTAACTGTGTACCAGGCTCTCCTATTGACTGAGCGGCAATTACTCCGACAGACTCGCCAATATTAACTTGGGTTCCTCTCGCAAGGTCTCTCCCATAACATTTAGCACAAATACCAGTAATAGTTTTACAAGTTAGAGGTGATCTAATTTTAATACGTTCAACTTGAGCATTTTCAATTACTTCCATATCCTCTTCAGAGAATAAATGATCCTTTTCAAATAATAATTCACCAGATGCAGGATCAATTACCTCTTCAAGAACTGTTCTTCCGAGAACTCTCTCTCCAAGTGAAACAACTACATCTCCACCGTCTCTAATTGCAGAAACATCAAAACCTTCTTCTGTACCACAGTCTTCCTCTACAATAATTGCATCTTGCGCTACATCAACTAGTCTTCTTGTAAGATACCCAGAGTTAGCAGTTTTCAGAGCCGTATCGGCTAGTCCCTTTCTCGCTCCGTGGGTTGAATTGAAATATTCTAATACTGTAAGACCTTCTTTGAAGTTAGATATTATTGGGGTTTCTATAATTTCACCTGATGGCTTAGCCATCAATCCTCTCATCCCGGCTAATTGTTTCATCTGAGCGGCTGAACCTCTCGCTCCCGAGTGAGCCATCATATAAACAGAGTTTATTTGCTTACCCTCTTCAAGGTGAGATATTTCTCCCATCATTTCATCAGCTACACGTTCAGTGCAATGTGACCAAGCATCAACAACCTTATTATATTTTTCACCCTGCGTTATCAGCCCATCTTGGTACTGCTGTTCAAACTCTTTAACTTGCGTCTCAGTATCTTCAATAAATCTTTGTTTCGTGGGAGGAATAAGGAGATCATCTTTCCCAAAAGAAATACCTGCCTTGGCTGCAAAGCGAAAACCTAGACCCATTATGTGATCGCAAAATATTACTGTTTCTTTTTGCCCACAGTGTCTGTAAATAATATCAATAACTTCAGTAATTTCTTTTTTTCTCAAAAGTCTGTTTATGAGAGAAAAGGAAATCTTTGAATTCCTAGGAAGCTCTTCAGCAAGTATCATCCTTCCAGGAGTTGTATCAACGGTCAGTGTTATTTGCTTCCCATTATTATCTAAAGTTTTATACCTCGCCTTTATCTTTGCATGAATAGAAACTTGTCTAGTTTGGAGAGCATGCTCAATTTCAGCTACATCTGAAAATAACATACCTTCACCTTTTTCTCCTTCACTTTCTAGAGAAAGGTAATACAAACCCAAAATCATATCTTGAGTGGGAACAATTATAGGCTTTCCATTTGACGGACTAAGAATATTATTTGTAGACATCATTAATACTCGAGCTTCTAATTGCGCTTCAAGAGAAAGAGGAACATGCACTGCCATTTGATCTCCATCAAAATCCGCATTAAAAGCAGTACAAACAAGTGGGTGTAATTGAATTGCCTTACCTTCAATTAAAATTGGCTCAAAAGCTTGAATCCCAAGCCTATGAAGTGTGGGCGCTCTATTGAGTAAAACTGGATGCTCCCGTATTACTTCTTCCAGAATATCCCAAACTTCGGCACGTTCTTTCTCGACCATTCTCTTAGCTGCTTTTATGGTTGTTGCCATTCCATAAATTTCTAGCTTTGAATAAACAAAAGGCTTAAATAATTCTAAAGCCATTTTTTTAGGAATGCCGCATTGATGAAGCTTGAGCTCTGGTCCTACAACAATTACGGATCTACCAGAATAATCAACCCTCTTGCCAAGTAGGTTTTGCCTGAAACGGCCCTGCTTGCCCTTAAGCATATCAGAAAGTGATTTCAATGGTCTTTTGTTTGCACCCGTTATTGCCCTTCCTCTTCTGCCATTATCAAATAGGGCATCGACAGATTCTTGTAACATCCTTTTCTCATTTCGGATAATAATATCTGGGGCTCTTAACTCAACTAAACGCTTTAAGCGGTTGTTCCTGTTAATCACTCTTCTGTATAAATCATTCAAATCAGAAGTTGCAAACCTTCCTCCATCCAGGGGAACTAATGGTCTTAATTCAGGGGGAATAACTGGCACAACTTCTAAAATCATCCATTCAGGTTTTGCACCCGAATGAAGAAATGACTCAACAATCTTTAATCTTTTTGCATATTTTTTTCTTTTTGCTTCTGAGCCAGTTTCACTTAAATCAACCTTAAGCTCTTCTCTTAAATCTTCAAGGTTTATCTCTTGTAGCATCTGACGAATAGTTTCTGCACCAATACCAACTTCAAATCCGTCTTCACCATACTCATCAATTAAACTCTGATAATGTTCTTCATTCACCAATTCTCCCCTTTCTAGAGGAGTTACTCTAGGATCTATAACAATATAGCTCTCAAAATATAAAACTCTCTCTAGAGCCTTTAAAGTCATATCGAGTAATAAACCTATACGACTAGGTAAAGATTTCATAAACCAGATATGTGCTACAGGCGAGGCAAGCTCTATGTGACCCATCCTGTCTCTTCTAACCTTTGAGAGGGTAACCTCAACCCCACATTTCTCACAAATAATTCCTTTGTATTTCATCCTTTTATATTTACCGCACAAGCATTCGTAATCTTTTATAGGACCAAATATTCTTGCGCAAAATAAACCATCTCTCTCAGGCTTAAAAGTTCTATAATTTATAGTTTCTGGTTTTTTTATTTCTCCGAAAGACCAGGATCGTATCTTGTCAGGACTTGCGATTGAAAGACGTATCTGATCAAAACTTTCCGAAGCTGCTGGCTGCCCAAAAATTTTTGTTAATTCATTCATATAGAATTTCCTTAAAGCTAAGTATGGTCTAAATTGAATTTAGACATAAAATATATTTTTAAATTATCAATTTTTACTATGAGTTAATTCGACATCAAGGCCGAGGGATCGCATCTCTTTTACAAGAACATTAAACGACTCAGGTATGCCCGCATCAAATGTATCATCACCTCTTACTAAAGATTCATAGACTTTTGTTCTTCCAGATACATCATCAGACTTTACAGTTAACATTTCCTGTAAAGTATATGCTGCACCGTAGGCTTCCAAAGCCCAAACTTCCATTTCACCAAAACGCTGGCCACCGAACTGAGCTTTTCCACCTAACGGCTGTTGGGTAACTAAAGAGTAAGGGCCAATAGACCTTGCATGAATTTTATCATCAACTAAGTGATGTAATTTTAACATATATATATACCCCACTGTAACCTTTCTCTCGAAAGGCTCTCCAGTAGTGCCGTCATATAAAGTTACCTGACCTGATGTGTCCAAACCAGCCTTTTGCATCATCTCAGAAATATCACTTTCCCTTGCGCCATCAAAAACTGGTGTAGCTATTGGTACACCTCCTCGCATATTATTTGCTAACTCAATTAATTCACCATCTTTAAGGTTTTCTATTTCATCTGTATAGTTACTCTCACCATATGTTTTCTTAAAGAAGCTTTTTATCTGAGAATATTTTTCATCATCATATACATTATCAAGAATTTCTGAAATCTGAACGCCGAGACCTCTACACGCCCAACCAAGATGAGTCTCAAGAATCTGCCCAACATTCATCCTGGAAGGAACACCCAAAGGATTTAAAACAATATCGGCAGGTGTTCCATCAGCAAGGTAAGGCATATCTTCAATAGGAACAATTTTAGATATTACACCTTTATTTCCATGTCTTCCTGCCATTTTATCACCTGGCTGGAGCTTTCTCTTAACTGCAACAAAAACCTTAACCATCTTTAAAACTCCTGGCGGCAATTCATCACCCCTCTGGAGTTTTTCAACTTTATTATCAAATCTCTTATCAATTTCAGAAATACTACCTTCAAATGATTTCTTTAATTCCTCAACTTCTTTCATTAAATTATCATCGGAAATTATAATTTGTCGCCACTTGCCCTGAGGGATATCATCAAGAACCTCATCCGATATCAGAACACCTGATCTTAATTCCTTTGGGCCTGAAACAACCTCTTTGCCTAAAATAATTTGACGAAGGCGCTCATTAAAAGATCTATCTAGAATTGCTTTTTCATCATCCCTGTCAATTGCAAGTTGCTCAATCTCCATTCTTTCAATGGCAAGAGCTCTTTCATCTTTGTCAACACCTCTTCTATTGAACACCCTAACTTCAACTACTGTTCCATTTCCTCCGGGAGGTAATTTCAAGGAAGTGTCTCTTACGTCAGAAGCTTTTTCGCCAAAAATTGCACGTAATAACTTTTCTTCTGGCGTTACTGGGCTCTCACCTTTGGGAGTTACCTTGCCAACTAAAATATCGCCAGCAGAAACCTCAGCTCCAACATATACAATTCCAGCTTCATCAAGATTTTTTAGAGCTTCTTCTCCTACATTCGGAATATCTCTGGTAATATCTTCTTGGCCTAACTTAGTATCCCTAGCCATTATTTCAAATTCTTCTATGTGTATTGATGTAAATACATCGTCTCGAACAATTCTTTCTGAAATTAAAATTGAATCCTCAAAATTGTAACCATTCCAGGGCATAAATGCTACTAGAACATTTCTTCCAAGAGCAAGTTCTCCTAATTGGGTTGATGGACCGTCTGCAATAATATCTGACTTTAAAATTTTATCGCCAACTTTAACTAACGGACGTTGGTTAATACATGTGTTTTGATTAGACCGTTGAAACTTTTGCAACCTGTATATATCAACACCTGATGCAGAAGAGGAAGTCTCTTCAGTAGCTCTTATAACAATTCTAGTTGCATCAACTTGCTGAACAACACCTGATCGCTTAGCAGCAACAGCCGCACCAGAATCTTTTGCAACAACGTCTTCTATTCCTGTTCCAACAAGAGGAGATTCAGCTCTTAGCAAAGGAACAGCCTGCCGTTGCATATTTGAACCCATTAGCGCACGGTTAGCATCATCATTCTCTAAAAATGGAATTAAAGCTGCAGCAACTGAAACAAGTTGCTTTGGAGAAACATCCATAAAGTCAATTTCATCAGGAGAGATCATTACAAAACCTCCAGATTTTCTGCAATTTACAGACTCATTCTCAAACTTATCAGTTTTTCCATTAATAGGCTCATTAGCTTGAGCAATATTAAAATTCCCTTCCTCCATTGCGGATAAATAAACAACTTCATTAGTCACCTTTCCCATAGAAACCTTACGATATGGACTCTCTATGAACCCATATTGGTTTACTCTAGCAAAAGTTGCCAAGCTATTAATTAAACCAATGTTTGGCCCCTCTGGTGTTTCAATTGGGCAAATCCTTCCATAATGGGTAGGATGGACATCTCTTACCTCAAAACCAGCCCTTTCTCTTGTTAGTCCACCTGGGCCAAGAGCAGATAATCTACGTTTATGAGTAATTGCTGACAAAGGATTAGTTTGGTCCATAAATTGTGATAGTTGAGAAGAACCAAAAAACTCCTTTACCGCAGCTGCAGCCGGCTTTGCATTAATTAAATCATGAGGCATAATAGTGTCAATTTCTACAGACCCCATCCTTTCTCTAATAGCCCGCTCCATTCTCAATAAGCCGATTCTGTATTGATTCTCCATTAACTCTCCAACGGAGCGAACTCTTCTATTACCTAAATGGTCGATATCATCAACTTCATCATGACCATCTCTCAAATCAACCAAGAGCTTTACAATATTTAGAATATCAGACTTTCTTAAAGTCCTAGCTGTATCAGGAACAGAATCCAAATCAAAACCAAGTCTTGAATTCATCTTAACCCTTCCAACAGATGACAAATCATACCTTTCAGAGTCAAAGAATAGGCTCCTAAAAAGAGCTTCGGCTGTATCCAGTGTTGGCGGCTCACCTGGTCTCATCACTCGATATATATCAAGAAGCGCCTCTTCTCTGGAGGTGTTTTTGTCTGAAGCTAAAGTATTCCTTATGTATGGCCCTACATTTATATTATCAATTGCCAACAACGTTATCTCAGATATATTTTTTGCAACGAGCTCTTCTAATAACTCTTCTGTTACCTCATCACCAGCTTCAGCAAAAATTTCACCGTTTGATTCATCAACTAAATCCTTGGAAAAGAACTTTCCAACTAACTCAGGACTAGAGATCCTTAATTCCTTAACCTTATCTTTTTCAAGTCTAGAAATTACCCTCGATGAAACTTTTGATCCTGCCTCAACCTTAACCTTACCAGACTTTGCATCTACTAAATCAAATTGAAGCTTTAAACCCTTTAGTTTTTCAGAATCAAGTTTTGTTTTCCACCCTTTTTTATCATATTCATATTCGATATTATCATAGAAAAAATTGAGTATATCCTCAGCGTTCATGCCATGCGCATCATAAGGGTCAAGAACTTTCTTTTCTTTTTCAAGAGTTAGCCTTTTTTCCTCTGTTTCCTTATTATCCAGAGAGTACAATAAAGTAGAGACTGGAAGTTTACGTCTCCTATCTATACGAACATAGATAATATCCTTAGCATCAAATTCAAAATCCAACCATGAGCCTCTATAGGGAATTACTCGAGCTGCAAAGAGAAACTTTCCAGAGGAGTGAGTTTTACCTTGATCATGGTCAAAAAAGACCCCCGGAGATCTATGCATTTGTGATACGATAACTCTCTCTGTACCATTAATTATGAACGTACCGTTGTAAGTCATCAATGGCATGTTACCTAGATAAACATCTTGTTCTTTAATATCTCTAACAGATCTGGCCCCAGTTTCTTCATCAATATCCCAAACCACTAATCTTAAAGTAACCTTTAAAGGTGCATCATAGGTCAGACCTCTTTGCCTACACTCATCTACATCATATTTTGGCTCTTCCAACTCGTATGATACAAACTCAAGCTCACCCTTATTACTAAAATCTTTAATAGGAAATACTGATTTAAAAACTTCCTGTAAGCGCGAATTTGATCTTTCCTCAGCAGTAGCACCTGCGCACAAAAATGTATCATAAGAACTTTTTTGAACTTCAATAAGATTTGGCATTGTTGCAATGGATGGAATACGCCCAAAGTTTTTTCGGATCCACTTTCGACCAGTGTAAGACTTAGTCATTTGATTTCCTCACAAAAAAGAAGAGTTGCCCATACTAGACCACCCAAAAGGTTTAAAAAAAATTACTTCACTTCTGCTTTTGCACCAGCATCTTCGAGTTTTTTCTTAAACTCTTCTGCCTCATCCTTGCTCACTCCTTCTTTAACAGGCTTGGGAGCGCCTTCAACCAGATCTTTTGCTTCTTTCAGACCCAATCCGGTTATTGCCCTTACTTCCTTGATCACATTAATCTTCTTGTCTCCTACTTCAGATAGAATGACATCGAACTCTGTTTTTTCCTCTTGACTTTCTGCAGCAACCGCGCCGCCTGCTGCTGGTGCAGCCATAACCGGTGCAGCAGCAGAGACACCCCACTTTTCCTCAAGAATTTTTGACAACTCAGCTGCCTCCATAACAGTCAACTGAGATAATTCATCAACTATCTTTTCTAAATCAGCCATTTATTTTTCACTCCTAATTTGAATTTAACTTTAAAATAATAAGGTTTATGCAGCTTCTTCACTTAGAGACTTAGCCATAATCAAACGAGCTAATTTTTCGTTTGGAGCCTTAGTAATCATTGCAATAGAAGTGGCTGGTGCACTCAACAAACCAACAATCTTTCCTCTTAATTCTTCTAAAGAAGGTAATTTTGCAAGATTTTTAAGTTGAACAACGTCCATAATCTCACCGTCTAAAGCACCACCAAGGATTATTAAATCATCATTGTCTTTAGAGAAATTGGAACAGACTTTAGCTGCAGCCACGGGATCTTCAGAATAAGCTATTGCCGTTGGCCCATGAAACATCTCAGAAAGACACTCGAACTTTGTCCCTGAGAGAGCTATTTTCATAAGTCTATTTTTTGTAATTTTAAACCCTGCACCAACTTCTCTAGCTTGTCCTCTTAAATCCTCAAGCTCTTTTACACTTAGTCCCTTATAATGCGTCACAGCAATAAAAGACTGATTCTTAACAAGACTATTTAGAAACTTAATGTGCTCTTGCTTCTGTGCTCTATCCATGACCGTAACCCTTAATATCCACTTCATAAACCAAGGTTGAAAAAATCAACCATTAACCCCTGCCTAGGAGCGATAGCAAATGAAAAACAATCACCATACTACACACTTCTGTCTATGATGGAGAACTATGTCTTTACGCCATTCAAATATTAGAAAGGCTCCATCGGTCTAGGACAGGTTGCAGAATAAAAATTACCCTGCATTTATCCAATTAAAAATTGGATAAAACATTTTCTATGAGGCAACTGCCTCACTAACATTCACCTTGACACCTAGTCCCATAGTAGAACTAAGTGATATTTTTTTTACAAAAGAACCTTTTGTTGTAGCAGGCCTAGATTTTATTACTGCTCCAACAAATGCCTTTAAGTTTTCTGAAATTTGTTTTTCTGAAAAGCTTGCTTTTCCAATACCTGCATGAACCAAACCCGCTTTTTCTGATCTAAATTGAACCTCACCAGCCTTTGCATTAGTTACGGCTTTTTTTATGTCGGGAGTTACTGTTCCTAATTTTGGATTTGGCATTAACCCCCTTGGGCCAAGAACCTTACCAAGCTTTCCAACAACACCCATTAAATCAGGAGTAGCTATAACTCGATCAAAATCTATATTTCCGGATTGTATTTTTTCAGCCAAGTCTTCCGCACCTACTTCATCAGCTCCAGATTCTTTAGCAACCTTTGCCTGATCTCCTTTAGCAAAAACAGCAACTCTCATAGTCTTACCAGTGCCATGAGGAAGTGCAACAACACCCCTTACGTTTTGATCGCTTTGTTTTGGATCCACTGCTAGATTTAGAGATATTTCAATAGTCTCGTCAAATTTAGCAATTGCATTTTCTTTTACAAGTTGAACTGCATTATCAAGAGCATAGGTTTTATCGACCTCCAAGCTCTTATATAATTTCTCTATTCGCTTTCCAATTTTAGACATCTTGTCACTCCACAACCTCAAGACCCATGGCTCTAGCAGATCCTTCAATTTGTTTTACAGCAGAATCAATATCTGAACAATTTAGGTCTGGTAATTTTTCTTTTGCTATTTCAGCAAGCTGGGCCTTTGTTACCTTACCTCCAATTTCAAGACCAGGCTTCGAACTACCTTTTTTCTTTTTTGCAGCTTTCCTAAGAAAATGGCTTGTTGGGGGTGTTTTAGTCTCAAATGAGAAAGACCTATCAGCATAAACCGTAATCGTAGTTGGCACAGGAACACCTTGCTCCATTTTTTGAGTTTTTGCATTGAAAGCTTTACAGAATTCCATAATATTCACCCCTCTTTGCCCTAAAGCTGGGCCAACAGGAGGTGAGGGGTTTGCCTGACCTGCCGCTATCTGAAGTTTAATATAACCATCTATTTTTTTTGCCATAATATTTATAACCTATAGTTTCTCAACTTGACCGTATTCAAGTTCCACTGGCGTAGATCTTCCAAAGATTGAGACTGAAACTTTTAATCTTGCCTTTTCTTCATCAATCTCTTCAACTAAACCGTTAAATGTAGCAAATGGACCATCACTTACTCTAACCTGCTCACCCACGTCAAATATAATTGACGGTTTTGGACTATCAATTCCATCTTGAACTTGGCGCATTATCTGCTGTGCCTCAGTATCAGTGATTGGTGACGGTTTTCCTTGTGCACCCAAAAAACCAGTAACCTTAGGTGTATCTTTAACTAAATGCCAGGTTTCGTCGGACATATGCATTTTAACAAGAACATAACCCGGGAAAAACTTTCTCTCAGCACTTTTTTTTGTCCCGCGCCTCATTTCAACTACCTCTTCAATCGGAACAAGTACCTCCTCAATATTTTGCGACATCTCAAATTGTTCCACTTTTTCCCTTATCGCCTGAGCTACTTTAGACTCAAATCCTGAGTAGACATGAAGAACATACCACCTAGCAGCCATTTTATTGCCCTAACCAAAAAGCCATGACACACCCGTACTAAGTATTTGGTCAATTAAAAGGAAATAGAGAGCAAAAATAGTACAAAATATAAATACTAAAACTACTGAAATAGACGTTTCTTGACGACTTGGCCAAGTCACCTTTAACATCTCTTGCCTAACTTGCCTTACAAACTGACCTGGTGTCACTTTTGCCATTATAAACAAAACCCATTAACATATATTAATCTAAAAAAATCTAGATAAATCTAATCTGCCGACTAAAAACCCTAAAAGAACAAAACCCTAAGATGGCAGGGGTGATAGGACTCGAACCTACAGCCCCCGGTTTTGGAGACCGGTGCTCTACCAATTGAGCTACACCCCTAATAAAGCAAATGTCCCAAAACTATTTAAAAAAACCAACAAATAGAGAATAAACCCAAGAACCCTTAGCAAAAACAACAAATATTTTTTAAATCATCAATACAAGCATAAATATATTATTTAGAACTAATATTATATATTCTAAAGACGGTCTATAACCTGCTTATACCCTCTAAATCAAGGATTTTCGCTTAAAACAATCATTTTCTATTATTTTTCTCTATTTTTAACTTCTTTAGTTACTACCAAAGAAAAACTTAGATGATTATTCTAATATTTTAGCTACCACTCCAGCTCCAACAGTTCTGCCACCCTCTCGAATAGCAAATCTTAAACCTTCATCCATTGCTATTGGTGCTATCAAATTAACTTCCATAGCAATATTATCACCAGGCATAACCATTTCGGTGCCCTCAGGCAATTCTATAGTCCCTGTCACATCTGTTGTGCGAAAATAAAACTGAGGACGATAATTTGAGAAGAAAGGAGTATGTCTTCCTCCCTCATCTTTGTTCAAAATATAACATTCACACTTAAACTTGGTATGTGGCTTGATTGAACCAGGTTGAGAAAGTACTTGGCCACGCTCTACCTCTTCTCTCTTTGTGCCCCTTAGAAGACATCCAACATTGTCACCTGCTTCGCCTGTATCTAACAACTTTCTAAACATTTCGACACCGGTGCAGATTGTTTTTGTTGTGTCTTTTATTCCAACAATTTCTATTTCCTCACCAACATTAACTACCCCTCTTTCGATCCGTCCAGTAACAACAGTACCACGCCCAGATATAGAAAAAACGTCTTCTATTGGCATCAAAAATGGCTCATCTTTAGGCCTATTTGGCTGAGGAACATCTTTATCAACTGCAGCCATAAGCTCTAACAATGCATTTTTACCAATTTCATCGTCTCTTCCCTCAAGAGCAGCTAAAGCTGAACCTTTTACAATTGAAATATCGTCACCAGGAAATTCATAAGAGGAAAGAAGCTCACGAATTTCCAACTCAACAAGTTCAAGCAACTCTTCATCATCAACCTGGTCAATTTTGTTCATAAATACTACTAGGGAAGGTACCCCAACCTGCCTTGCCAAAAGGATATGCTCTCTAGTCTGAGGCATTGGACCATCAGCAGCATTTACAACCAAAATAGCCCCATCCATCTGTGCAGCACCAGTAATCATATTCTTTACATAATCCGCGTGCCCTGGACAGTCTACATGTGCATAGTGACGATTTTCTGTCTCATATTCTACGTGAGAGGTTGCAATTGTAATTCCCCTCTCTCTTTCTTCAGGAGCCTTATCAATTTGATCAAAGGCTGTAAACTCGGCACCACCTGCCTCAGCTAGAACTTTAGTTATAGCAGCTGTTAAAGTCGTTTTCCCATGATCTACGTGACCGATGGTACCAATATTACAGTGTGGCTTATTTCTCTCAAACTTCTCTTTAGACATTGTCTATTTAACCCTTTCTGAAAAGATAACTAACAATCAAAATTTATATTTTTTTTCATAGCTTATATATTACACAAAAAAAAAATTCTCAATCTCTCTATTATTTTAATATAATTAAGCATTAACATTCTTTAAGAAAATTTGCGAGAAAAAATAAGCCTTTAATGGAGCGGGTGGACGGGATCGAACCGACATAACCAGCTTGGAAGGCTGGGACTCTACCATTGAGCTACACCCGCAACAAATTAAGTAAATAACACCTTTCTAGCAAATCGAACAACAATTAATGGTGGAGGGGAGAGGATTCGAACCTCTGTACGCTATGCGGCCAGATTTACAGTCTGGTGCCTTTAACCACTCGGCCACCCCTCCTTTACTTATAAACTAAAATAGATCCTCACTTCGACCTATAAATTTTGTGAGTAATTGTCAACTTCAAAATTAACAAAGAATAAAATTATACCATTTCGTTATTATACTGCATAATAAACACTAGACCAAAAAAATTAGATTGATTTTAAAACAATGAGACATAAAAAAACATTAAATCAAGATTTAAGAAAGGTAAAAAGGACTACTTCTGAGATAATATGGCTATATGGAATTCACCCTGTAAAAGCTGCTTTATCAAATCCAAAAAGAGAAATTAAATCTCTTTTGATAACAGAGAACACTATAAAAAAGCTAAATATGGACTCAATACCCAGTAAGATTAATAATTTAATTAATATTGTTAATAAATCAGAAATTGATTCAATTGTCGGAGAAGACAGAGTTCATCAAGGTATTATTCTCAAGACAAAGGTCAGAGAAAATGCACATTTAGATGATATAATAAAAATATGCTCATCTAAAAAGTACTCAAATATTGTTATTTTAGATAATATCACTGACCCGCATAATGTGGGGGCTATTATCAGGTCTGCATATGCTTTTGGCGTAACTGCAATTATTTTATCTAAAAACGGAGCTCCTCAAGAAAATGGAACTATGGCAAAATCTGCATCCGGTGCTCTTGAGCTAATTCCTATAGTAAGAGTTACAAATTTAACTAGATCAATTAATATTCTCAAAAAGAATGGGTTTTGGTCTTTAGGCCTTGAGTCTCAAGCAAAAAAAGATATATCTGAGGAAGAGCTTCCAAATAAATGTTTGATTATTATGGGATCAGAAGGTAGAGGAATAAGAAAATTAGTAAGAGAAAATTGTGATACTTTTATTAGGCTCCCTACAAATGAAAGATTGGAAAGTCTTAATGTATCAACAGCTGCTTCAATAGCATTGTATGAGTGGCAAAGACAAATTAAAAAAAAGTTAATAGTTTAAATAATTAAAGAATATATATGTTACACCTTCTTGAAGAATATATGATTTTATGGGATGCAAATATGAGAGGGTTTGTATTTGGATTCCTTCATGTTTCAATTATGTTATTAGGCTACTATTCCGGCTGGAGTATAAACAGATTATTAAAGGTTGTATCAAATGGACATATAGCGGGTATTTTTGGTGCAGGCCTATCTCATATTATAGCAGATATAATTGCAAGTTATGTTGATCCTCATATCAGAGAAATGTTAGTTGGAATTGTTGTTGGGGGAGTTATCCCCTTAGTGTTTGTTCCTTTTTTAGAAAAAAAAATAACAAAAAGTAAATATCATATTGTTATAGGAGACCATGAAGAGATAAAAAAAGACTTAGAATCTCATTAAAAGCCTAACTATTTAAATCTTTTTAAAATATGATATAATGAAAAGAGAGAAGCCGGCTTAGCTCATTTGGTAGAGCAGTTGATTTGTAATCATCAGGTAGCCAGTTCGATTCCGGCAGCCGGCACCACTCTAATCTTAAATTTATTGGAAATAACAGTTGTTTTTAGATTCAACTCAATTAATTCTTCAGTATATACAAGGTAAATTCTGGCTTATAACTGCAATAGTTATAAGTAGTGTATATTTATGTATACTTTATAAAATGGTTATCAAAGGGTTTAGAGATAAAGGAGTATACCCTGCAAATGGACCAAAATTTTATTTAGCACAAGCCTACTTATCTTTTATGTGGCCAGCTCCGCTTTATTTAGTATTAAGAATTACAGAATATATATAGATAAATCAAAAACTAGAAAACTTATTCATTATACTAGCTAAGGCACCTGTCGGCCTAAGATTGCCTTCAGTTACAACAAGGCAAATACAATCCTCACCTGGTTCTGCAACAGGCTGATGAATTAGAGATGGGTCTGCTAATTCAACGTCACCCCTGGAGAACTTATCAATACCATCTGTATAGCCTCCAGAAATAACCATGGTCATCTCTTTCCCACTATGACCGTGATGAGGAACTTTTGTCCCGGGAGAAATTTTCAATAATCCCACTTTTGCAAATTCTGAGGATGCCTCAATTGAATGGTAGCGAAGACCTGGACCCAACCAGCGCCAATTTATCTTTCCATCTGAGAAATTAATATAATCTCTCAAAGGATTTGGCAAAAAAGTATTTTGAGGAATCGAGGTTGAAGGCTTTATAACTGGGTCGAGAGGAAAGTGTTCTATACTAGAAAAAAATTCATCAAAAGAAGTGTTAGTTATTTCTGCAGTATCAATATCGTCTAATAATTCTCCCCCTATGGACTCAGCTGCATTATATACATCTCTACATTGCGCACAAAGCGAAAGATGAGTTGCAATAAGAATTGAGTTAGCTTCATCTAATGCCCCAGAAGCGTAGGATAAAATTAATTCTTCGGTTGGGTGGTAAGAAACTGTCAACTTTTATCTCCTAGTAAAATAGTTAATTTCTTCATAGCTAATCTCATTCTAGACTTAACAGTTCCAAGTGGAATACCAAGTTCATCTGCTATGGTAGTATGAGCCTTATCAGAGTAAAAAGAAAGACGGATAACATCTGCCTGCTCGGCTGGAAGCTCCTTAATGGCTTTACCAACTAGATCTCTAGTTTCTGATATAGCTATATTGTCATCAGGGGGTGTTTCATGCACAGGTAAAAAAGAAGGATCGTTTGGATCAAATTGTGGTCTATTTTCTTTTCTGAGTGAATCGATTCTTAAATTTCTTGCAATAGTAAAAATCCAAGTACCAGCAGAAGCCTTTTCAGGATCATATCTGTCTGCTTTTCTCCAAACAGACATAAGTGTTTCTTGACTTAATTCTTCAGCAGATACAACAGTTGCACCTTGTTTTATAAGGTAAGATTTAACTCTGGGAGCATAATGTTTATATATAGCCCTAAAAGCCTCTCTATCTCTTTTTTCGGCAATAGAGACAAGTGCGGACGACAAAACCTTAATGTCAGTAGACCTTTTTTTCTCAATTCTTCCGTTTTTTAGATTAATAGATTTAGACAGTTTCAAATCCTTAGTCTTCTGAATAACCTTAGAGTTGCTAACTATAGCTATATCAGATGATTGTAAGCCAAAATTGTCTTCTTGAACACCAAACACTTGTTATCCTCGAGTTAATTGTTTATGCGTTCTATACGTCTAGCGTAATTAAACAGATCTTAATAAAATATTATTAAATTTAGGGCTAAAAATGGCAGAATCAGCAAAAAAAGAGATAGCAGTGATCGGAAGCGGGATATCTGGGCTCTCTGCAGCCTGGCTTTTAGCAAAAAAACATAAGGTAACTATTTTTGAAAAAAATGATAAGTTTGGGGGGCATTCAAATACAATTAATATCCCTATGGGGAAATTGGGTAAGAACCCAGAGATTAATGTAGACACCGGTTTTATTGTTTATAATGAACTAAATTATCCTAATCTAACTGCCTTCTTTAAGCATTTAGATATTAAAACTGAACCAAGTAATATGTCTTTTTCAGCATCCATGGATAATGGTGAATTTGAGTACTCAGGCTCAGGAATAAGGGGTCTTCTTGCTCAGAAGAAAAATATACTGAACCCAAGATTCTGGAAAATGGTTTATGGGATAATTAGATTTTACAAATCTTGCCCCAAGGAGATGGATAATAAAGAAATAGGATCAATTTCATTAGGAGAATACTTAAAAGCAAATAAATATAATAAAAGTTTTATTAAAGACCACATTTATCCAGTTGCAGGCTCTATTTGGTCGGCAACAAACTCAGAAATAGAAAAATTCCCCATTAAATCATTTATTAATTTTTTTTATAACCATGGTTTATTGGAACTAAACATTAAAAAGAGACCCAAATGGAGAACTGTAACTAATGGGAGTCAAGCTTACGTAAAAAAAATAATAGCGAATTTCCCTGGAAATTTGGAAATAAAAAATGCTGTAAAAACTGTTATTAGAAACAGTAATGGAATAATCATTAACTCAGAAAATGGAAAAGAAAATAAATTTGATCACGCGGTCATAGCCACTCACCCAAATGAGGCTTTGAAAATACTTCATAAGCCTAATGAAAATGAAATAAATATATTAAATAAAATCCGTTATGAAAACAGTCATGCTTTTTTACATACTGATCATAGAGCGATGCCAAAAAATAAGAGTGCTTGGTCAAGCTGGAATTACAAATCATCGAAAAATAAACATTTTGATAATAAAGTATCTTTAACGTATTGGATGAATAAACTGCAAAATATTGATTACAACTATCCTCTTTTTGTTTCTCTAAATCCAGAAGAAGCCCCAAAAAATGACTCAATAATCAAAGAGTTTAATTATGACCATCCCATATTTGATTTCAATGCAATAAAGGCTCAAAAAGAATTATTATCAATTCAAGGAAAAGGAGGCGTATGGTATTGTGGTGCGTATTTTGGATACGGATTTCATGAGGATGGTATTCAATCAGGACTGTATGTTGCAGAAAGTTTAGGTGGCAGTAAAAGACCATGGACTGTTAAAAATGAGTCAGGACGTATTTTGAAATGAGTAATTCTACATCAGAATCTTGTTCCTCTTCAGTCTATGAAGGTTATGTTCTCCATAACCGTATCAAGCCTAAAAAACATAAACTAAAATATAATGTCTTTTGCCTTTTTATAGATTTAGATGAATTGCCTTTATTGAAAGAAAAAGTATTTGGTTTCGGACATAACTCTATCTCCTTGATGAGCTTTTATGATAGAGATTATGGATCAACAAATAACATGTCTCTAAAATCCTGGATTAGGAAACTTATAAATGACAACGGAATAAATACTCCCGTAGGGAAAATTAAACTCCTATGTTATCCAAGAATACTTGGTTATATATTTAATCCTATATGTAATTATTTTTGTTACGATGATAAGGGAGTTTTAATTGCAATTATCCATGAGGTCTCAAATACCTTTGGAGAAAAGCATTTTTATTTTTGTAAAGTTGAAAATAAATTAAAAAATTTTATCCGACATGAAGCAAAGAAATGTTTTTATGTCTCGCCCTTTATCAAAATGAATATGGACTATAGTTTTAAGGTAAAATCACCTACTGACCGAATTGAAATCTCAATAAATGAAACTGACAAAAATGGCCCTCTTCTTTTTGCCTCTTTCAGTGGAAAAAATAAAAAGCTTAATAAATGGACTATTATAAGATTGTTTTTTTTCTACCCACTTATGACCATAAAAGTTATTGCAGGCATCCACTGGGAGGCCTTAAAAATATGGGGTAAAGGCATACCGTTAGTAAAAAAACCACCTCCTCCAACTAATTTAGTAACATTAACTAAAATAAAGAATTATAATTGAAAACAAATTGATAAGATATTTGGATGTTTTTATGAAAATTAAACTTGCACAAAAAATATTAGGGATAATAAGCAAAATCAATATAGGACAAATGAAACTTACCCTACCCGATAATAAAACATACCTCCTCGGACCTGGAGGTGAACCTGAAGCTGAGCTTATCATTAAAAATTGGAGAGCGGTAAGGCGTTTAATCACTCAAGGGGATTTTGGATTTGTAGAATCCTACCTTGATGAAGATTGGATAAGTCCAAACCCTGCTAAAGTTGTCGAGATTGCTGTCATTAATAGACCTTCCGCAGGAACTCATAAAGTAAAAGGTGCTTGGCATAAGCTTGCAAGAAGAGTTATGCATTTGAGTAATATTAACACAAGAAGAGGTGCTAGAAAAAACATATCTGCTCATTATGACCTTGGAAATGATTTCTATAAAGAGTGGCTTGATCAATCAATGACTTACTCCTCAGCATTCTTTTCTGATGAAAACCAGACTCTCTTTGAAGCACAAAAAAGTAAGTATAATAAGATCGCAAACCTTCTCGAGTTAAAGCCTGAGCACAAACTTTTAGAGATTGGTTTCGGATGGGGAGGATTTGCTGAGTACGCAGCTAAAGAATATGGATGTAAAGTTACAGGACTGACACTATCTAAAGAACAATTAAACTTTGCTCGAGAAAAAATTTATAATCTAGGATTATCTGAAAAGATAGAATTAAAATTACAAGATTTTAGAGATGTTGAAGGACATTTTGATCGAATAGCATCAATTGAAATGTTTGAGGCAATCGGAGAGTCAAACTGGCCAAGATACTTCAAAATGATAAAGAATAAATTACCTAAAGATGGAAGTGCTGCCTTGCAAATAATTACTATTGAAGATGCTTCATTTGAGAGATACAGGTACAGTGCAGATTTTATTCAAAGTTATATTTTTCCTGGGGGTATGGTTCCATCAATTGCTGTTTTAAAACAAGAAATCAAAAAAGCCAATCTGAAGATTGATACTATCGAAACCTTTGGGAAGAGCTATGCACGAACGCTAAACGAATGGCGAAATAGTTTTATAAATGCATGGTCACGAATTGAAAAGCTTGGGTTTGATGATAGATTTAAACGTACATGGGAAATGTATCTTGCTTATTGTGAAGGTGGATTCAAGGCTAAATCAATTGATGTTGGGCAATTTAAAATTTCTTCTTATTAAATAAAAAGTAAATTCTAAGCTCCTTATGAAATCTAAACAAAATAACAAATATTATTTTTATTACAGCTTACCAGCTTTTGCTTTGGCAATGCCAACAATTCCTGCATTTATTTACTTACCTTCTTTATATGCATCAAGCCTAGGACTTGCTACTACAGGCTTTGTGCTTTTAATTGCAAGGACGTTAGATGTTGTTTCAGACCCAATAATAGGATACCTCAGCGATAACAAAGAAACTAAATTTGGCAAAAGAAAACCTTGGATATTTATTGGATCAATAATATGTGGATTTTCACTTTACTTTCTTTTTAACCCATCTAATGAACCTTCGATTTATTTTTTGTTTGCTTGGGTAATTTGTCTTTACCTAGGTTGGACAATGATCTCAGTTCCCTACATTGCTTGGGGAGCAGAACTGAGTAGTGATTATAGTGAGCGTTCTAAAATCACAGGAATGAGAGAGGCACTAACAATATTCGGAATTCTTATTGCTGGAACAATTCCAGTCCTGTTACCTACATTTGGATTCGAAGAAAATATAGGTTTAATGGCAGTTGTATGGGGAACAATTTTATTTGGTGCTATTGGTATTTTTGTGCTTTTAAAAAATGTTAGTGAAAAAAATACTATTTATTTAAATCACAAGCCCAAGAAGAAATACTACAAATCAATAATAACACTAAAAGATAATAAACCTTTTTTGAGACTTGTTACTGCATGGTTTCTAAATGGCTTAGCGAATGGAATACCCGCATCCTTGTTTATAATATATATGGATTATGGACTAAATATTAGCAAAGCAGATCAATCATTTCTCATTCTGCTCTATTTCCTTTTTGGAATAATTTCAATACCCGGATGGGTAAAATTAAGTAATGCTTATGGAAAACATAAAGTATGGTCATATGCAATGATAATGACATGTTTAGCATTTGCATTTGTCCTAACAATTAAACCGGGAGACATAAACGCGTTTGCCATTATATGTGTAATAACAGGTATGGGCTTCGGTGCAGACATGGCGTTACCTCCATCTATGCAGGCAGATGTTATAGATTATGACAAATTGAAAAATAGAGAGTCTCGTGCTGGAGTTTGTTTTGCAACCTGGAGCATGTCAACCAAACTCGCATTAGCTTTAGCTGTTGGAATTTCCTTTCCACTTCTTGAATACCTTGGTTTTTCAATGAAAGAAACTAATGACCCGTCCGCTATACGAGCACTAACTGTGATCTATGCTGGATTACCTATCGTATTCAAATTAGTTTCAATAAGTCTAGTATGGTCTTTCCCCATTAACAGAGAAAGGTTGGAGATAATTTTACGTAGGCTAAAAAGCTAAACTTTGAGATAGGAATATCATGTTTAAAAAACTTTTTTTGTTTGCGCTTATCTTTCTAATATCAGGTTGTAGTAGTAATATGAAAACTGAAGATTTTATTGGTCAACAACCAAGACTAGTTCTTGAGGATTATTTTGTCGGGCAAACAAAAGCCTGGGGGATGTTCCATGATCGTTTTGGCAACCTAAAAAGACAATTTTTGGTAGATATTAGTGGTTCTTGGGACGGAGAGATGCTTATACTTGATGAAAATTTTGTCTATGCCGACGGTGAAATAGACAGAAGAATTTGGAAAATCACTAAGATTAACAACAACACATACAAAGGCACAGCTGACGATGTTATTGGTGAGGCCAAAGGTAGTACTTTTGGAAATGCGCTTAACTGGACATATGAGATGGATCTAAAAGTTGGTGGTAGTTCTTACAGAGTTAAATTCAATGATTGGATGTATTTGCAACCCAATGGAGTTCTTCTCAATCGTGCCGAAATTTCCAAGTGGGGCATTCAGCTTGGCGTAGTAACGTTATCATTTCAAAAAAATAATAATGAAGTTAGCAATTCTATTTTTTTGCAGAAACAAGCCGCCGAATAAATTTCAATACACGACCTAATATAGGTAAATGTTCGTAAAAGTGCCTAGAAGAGTCCCAGTAGTCTATATGTTCTATAACCTTGTTATCTGAAGAAAATTGTATTTCACTCATTCCTTCTATAATCCATGGCTTTCCCAGCTTTGTTGAATTGGCAATAGACTCCCACTTGAGAAAAGCTACTTTATGATTCAAGGAATAGCTTTTAACAACAAATTTTATATCCGGGACTTTCTTAAACATATCCTCCAAAATTAATGTATAGGCAACAATACCTATTGTATCATTAAAAGGGTCTCTAAAATGAATATCATCATGGATGATTAAGTTCATGGTTGACAAGCTATCTAATGATAGCTCCTCAAAAAACTTAATATATTCTAGAATTCTAGCTTCAGACATTAGTGTATTTCTTTACTATTCTGAAATAAATGAAATAAGGAATAATTCTTAGTAATTTTAGAAAACTTACAAAAAGTCTTGGGAAAGCTATTTCAAATCTCTTTTCTTCCATACCTTTAAAAATAATTGCAGCAGCTTTTTCAGCACTAATTATAAATGGCATACTAAAATCATTTTTATCAGTAAGTGGTGTTTTAACAAAACCAGGGTTTATAATTGAGATATTAATATTAGTTTTATCTAAATCAATTCTTAGAGATTCACAAAAATTAATAAGGGCTGCCTTACTTGCACCGTATGCAGAACTATTTGGCAAACCTCTATACCCTGCTACTGAAGAAACAATACCAATATGTCCTTTATTATTATCTAATAAATCTGCAATTACAGTTTCAACCCCATAGAGGGTTCCAAAATAATTTACTGTCATTAATTTTTCATAAATACGACTAGAAAAGCTTATTGCTGGAGAAGGGATATGTGTCCCTGCATTAAAAATTAGCTGATCTGGAATCTTTAACTGAGACTTTATTTTTTGATAAACTTCTTCATAAGATTCTTTCGAGGTGATATCTAATGGATAACAATGTATTAAGTCTTTGCCTAACAAACTTTTAGTCTGTTCTTTCAATGAAATCAGATCGTTTTGAGTTCTTGAAGATACTGCTACATGCCATCCTTTTTGAGCATAATGCTGAGCAACAGCCCTGCCTATGCCTTTACCTGCACCTGTGATCCAAAGAAGTTTTTTCATCTAATTTCTATTAATTACCTAACCCACATTCCCTGCAAAGATAAGTTATAGTGTCACCCTTTTTTGTCGTAAATACCATTCTAACCCAACGATTAGTTTTATCGTACCAAACATTTGTATTTCTTAACTCACCTGTGTACTCAAATCTCTCAGCCTCAATCTCACCTCCAAGCACAGCAATCTCTTCAAAGCCATGATTAATTATCTTTACTCTATTTAACTTGCCAGTAATTGCATTGAGAATAGTACTCGAGTTGATTATCCTCATATTCCAATGCGTAGATGGAAAATGCCAATTTTCACTCTCAAAGTAGCCCTTTCTTCCCTCAGTAAAAAAACCATCACTATTTAAACCAGCTTTAACACTTGATTTTTTTCCATTCTCATTTTCTTCAGATGTAAATGATACCAAATTGTTATTAGTCCAATTTTCTACAGACTTAAAAAAATGCCTATATACAACCACAAACATTAGTTTTACACGTAGCCTAAATTCACTCGTAACAACCAATGTATCACCCTGAGAATTAAATTTTACTTCATGAGAGCCAATTTTATCCCCCTTACGGTAGACATCAAAAAACAACCCTGAGGGATATAGAGCAAAAGGATCAATCTCTGCAGTCGCATCATTGACTCTCTTAAACATCTGATACTCTAGAGTAGAGTTAGTTTTTTTTGTATCTTCAGCAAAAACAACAATGTTTGAAGTTGAAAATATAATACCTGCAATAAAGCAATAAAGGCTTATTTTAAAAAAAGGGAGCAATATCTGGCCCTTATAAACTAGTCTAGTCATTTCCATATAACATTCTATTGAAGCCTATTTAAATAAATTCTGACCCTATATACCAAAATTACGATCTAAAACAATAGCTATAAATATTCCTCCCAAATAAACCATAGAGAAAAGAAACATCTTTCTTGCAAATATATGGTTTTGGTTTTTCAATAATTTATAATTTAGCCAGAGGAAATAGAAACCAAATATAAGAGCAATAATTAAGTAAATTATTCCTAATAAGCCAAAAAAATAAGGAACTATGGAAGAGAAAAGTAATAAAAAAGTATTTATCATCATAAATTTTGCACACTTATGATCACCAACTACAACTGGCAGCATGGGGACACCCGCTTTTTTATAGTCATCTTTTATTAAGATTGCCAAAGCCCAGAAATGAGATGGGGTCCAAAAAAACAAAGTTATTCCCATGAGCATTGGTAGAAAAAAAATCTCAGGATTAGCTGCTGCTGCACCCGCCAAAAGAGGGAAGCTCCCAGATGCTCCTCCAATAACAATATTGGACCAATGTCTCCTTTTTAACCAAACTGTGTAAACAAACATGTATATGAAAGCACCCAAAGCCAAATGTATTGTCACAACAAAATTTAGAGCATAAAAAGAAATAAAAATTCCTATTAATAAAAATGAAAAAGCTATCCAGAGTGCATTAATAGGATTTTTCATATCTCCTGCAGCTAATGGCCTTTCTCTTGTTCGTGACATTTTTCTATCTATATCTCGATCATAATAATGATTAAAAACAGACGAACCAGAAGAACAAAAAAAGATAGAAACTAAAAGAATAAAAAAAGTATAAAATTGAAAAGTTTCAACTACAGAGAAATATCCTGCAATAGCTGTTAAAGCTAGTAACATCCCTATCCTAAGTTTAAATAATTCTAGATACTTTAAAATAGACAAAATGATTTACCCTCATAAAACCACTAAAAAATATATCTTAAGTTTCTCCAACACCCTTTGGAATCTTAAAGAAACAGTACAAAGACATAATAGTAAATAAAGCACCCCCAACAACTGCCATAAGCCCACCAAATCCCATAAAGCTTAAAGATAGAATCTCATTGGGATTATCAAAAATTTGCATGCCCACTGATACTTTTCGAGGTATACCATACAAACCAGCCCAGTAAAGACCAAAAGAATGAAGGATTTGCCCAGCACCAAGAAAGATATAAGTAATTATTCTCCATATAGAATTAGGCATTTGCGCCCTTAACAATGGAAAAAAAAGACCAAAATTTAAACTCATAAAAACAAGAGTGACTGCTACTAACATTGCATGATAATGTGCGGGAGTTCTAGTATCTGAGAAACCTCCAAAAAAACCTATAAAACCACCTAGGGAAAATAATAAAATTGTAATCCATAAACAAATTATCTCAGGTGTCATAAATCTCAACGGAGAAACATTTTTCAATAGTAAAAAAATTGTACTAGTAACAAACCAGACTATAGGTAGTGGCAAAACGTACCAATATAGATTTGTGAAAGCTGATATTTGTTCAGAAGAATCAAATGAAGAGGTAAAATAAATCATGGGACCTATTGAAGCCCCTGCAACCATAAAACAAGATAAAATTTTAAAATTTCTTTCTGATAAGGGACTAACTCCAAAATTCATTCTTGATATCATTTGAATAGCAACAAACATGAGTAATATATTTGAGAATTGAGTTACATGCCCCATGCCCCAGAATACCTGCTCTGACTTTTCAAAGGTATTTTGAACTGGGTCTAATGACAAAAATGCAATTGATAAACATACTAGGGAGATAAAAAAAATCACTCCAGATGAAACTATACCAAATTTCGCACTTTCAGTATTTGTATCAAAAAAGACATTAAAAAATAATCTTAAAATGATAATTGACAATGCAATTGTTAAACAAGATAAGCCTGCGAAGAAAAATGGATGGACAACAATAGGTATATAATTGTTAGGAGATGGCAGACCAATGTTAAGGAAATTAGGTATTAACAGTAATGGTATACTGGCATAGGCAAAAAAAAGTGCAACAAAACCAAAGAATGAACTCATTTTCCCTGAAGCTTCATTCTTTCCGGAGACTAATATTGTTAGTGCACCATGAATACTAAAATACCATATTACGAACGCAAAAGTTACGTGAGTTATCAGACCTTTTTCAAATATACCTTGAGTATCAAAGTTTAAAATATTCTGCGCAAAAGGAACTCGTAAAAAGGCAATAAAAAGAGCCATAAATCCCGCAATTGCCAAAGAGAGCAGAGATAAGCCCACCCAACCTTTTAATTCAGAGTATAAATGAGATGGGAGACTATCTGCGTAGTTCCCATCAATTGCCGTTCCTTTAACCTCAAGGTAATAATCCTGATTATTTGACACTGCAAAACTTTCTAACTGATAACACTAAAACTTATTAAAAATTTGTTGGGTAAATATGATATAAAATTATATACACAGCAACACCTGAGCCAGTAACATAAAGCCACATAGGCCAAACCCACCTTGCAAATTTTTTGTGTTTCTCAAATACCCCTTTTAATGCAAACCAAGCAACTACTACAACCATTGGAGTTACTATCATTGCAAGTATAACATGAGACACCAAAAGTAAATAATATGCTGGAATGGTCCAGCCTGTACCAGGGAAAACAAAGACTGGAGAAGTAAAATGGTATATCAGGTAGGAAACAAGGAAAATAGCTGAAACGGTGATTGCACATAACATGACTATACGATGAAAATTCTTATAACCTAGTTTAATCAAAGTAAAACCAATTACTAGTAGTAAAAAAGTAATAGTATTGAGTATAGCGTTCAGATGAGGAAGGTCTTCAATTGTTAACATATTTGACTAAATCACTTAAGCTAAAAAGTTCCTATATTAACCATATGCATTAAGGGCCATTCAGGCTCACTTTTAAAATAAAGCTAAAATACATAAATAATGACAAAGAGAAAACACAAACTCCAAAGATTATTCTTTTCCTCTTATTTGTGGGGTTTTCATTCAAGGTAATCACCATGGCTCCCAAAAAAAATCTTTTTATGTATTATAGAATAAGATACATAGGTATCATAAGGTTGCTCAGGAGTCATGTTATTGTTTTATATTTATTATTTTAAGGAAATATTTGAAAATCATACAAAAATTTTCTGCTACAAATCTTTTATGCTAATAAATAACATCATTTAAGCAAAAATTAAGATTTAAAAGAAAAAATGAGTTGAAACTAGAGCTTTAGAGCTTTAAATCATGTCATAAAAGAAAAGTCAGACGAGGTGAAATGGTGAAATCTTTATTAAGTATGTTAACCTTTTTTATTTTATATTTTATTGGTTCGTCCAATTCAATTGCTGAGGGATTGGACACACCTTCTTTCCCTGTCCCCTGGCAATTAAATCTTCAAAACCCTGCAACTCCTGTAGCTGAACAATTAGTAGAATTTCATAATTTCCTCTTAATTATTATTACAATAATAAGTTTAATTGTCCTTGGTCTTCTGGTTTGGTGTGCTATTAGGTATAATTCCAAAACTAACCCGGTTCCTTCAACTACAACACATAATACTTTTATTGAGGTTATGTGGACTGTTATTCCAATCGTAATTCTGATTATTATTGCTGTTCCCTCATACAGAATACTCTACTTCATGGATAAAGTTGAAAACCCTGAGCTAACTGTAAAAGTAATTGGGAATCAGTGGTACTGGTCATATGAATTCCCTGATGATGAAATAGAATTTGACTCACTACCAATCCCAGACAGTGAAATTGATGTTACTAAAGGACAACATAGACTGTTTGAAGTAGATAACCCTCTTATTCTACCTATAGATACGGATATAAGAATACTTTTTACGTCTACTGATGTCCTCCATGCCTGGACTGTTCCAGCTTTTGGAGTAAAGCTTGATACTGTCCCAGGAAGAATTAATGAAACATGGACACATATTACAAAAATCGGAAAATTTTATGGTCAGTGCTCTGAACTTTGCGGAATTAACCACTCTGCTATGCCGATAGTTGTTCATGCAGTTTCTAAAGAAGAATTTGAAATTTGGAGACAAAAGCAGATTGCTTCGAACATTATTGATATTCCCTCAAAATTAGCATTACTCTCTAAGGAGAAATAAAAAATGTCAGCATCAGATGCAATTGGAGATAGTACTCATGACGATCATCACGCACCATATGGAATTTCCCGCTGGCTTAATTCAACAAATCATAAAGACATTGGAACAATGTACTTGGTTTTTGCGGTTATTTCTGGTGTTATTGGTGGAGCACTATCACTTTTAATTAGAATGGAATTAAGCGATCCTGGAATACAAGTATTTAATACCTTAAGTGAAAATCCAAATCAGCTTTATAACGTTACAGTAACAGCTCATGCCATTCTAATGGTATTTTTTGTTGTAATGCCAGCACTTATCGGAGGTTTTGGAAACTGGTTTGTGCCTATGATGATTGGTGCGCCAGATATGGCTTTCCCAAGAATGAACAATATATCTTTTTGGCTAATGCCTCCTGCATTAGTTTTAATGGTTTTATCTATGGTTATGGGCCAAGGTGCAGGTACAGGATGGACGCTATATCCTCCTTTATCAGGTAAAGCAGGACAGCCAGACATGTCAGTTGATTTTGCAATTCTTGCTTTGCATGTGGCGGGGGCATCTTCAATCCTAGGAGCTACTAACTTTATAACCACAATCCTTAACATGCGCGCTCCAGGAATGACTATTCACAAAATGCCGTTATTCGTCTGGGCAATGCTAATAACAGCAGTTCTTCTCCTACTTGCAATTCCAGTTCTTGCAGGTGCGTTAACTATGTTGCTAACAGACAGGAATTTTGGGACAGCATTCTTTGATCCAAGAGGTGGAGGTGACCCTATACTTTGGCAACATCTTTTTTGGTTTTTTGGGCACCCTGAAGTATATATAATGATACTTCCAGCCTTTGGTATAGTTAGTCATATAGTCTCTACATTTTCAAAAAAGCCCGTGTTTGGTTATTTAGGAATGGCCTATGCTATGGCATCAATTGGTATTGTGGGTTTTGTGGTCTGGGCTCACCACATGTATACAGTTGGCATGGGTGTAAACTACAGAGCTTATTTTGTAGCAGTAACAATGGCAATAGCAGTACCCACAGGAATTAAAATATTTAGTTGGATTGCAACAATGTGGGGAGGGTCAATCGATTTTAAAACACCTATGATGTGGGCAGTTGGATTTATTTTTCTTTTTACGGTTGGTGGAGTTACAGGGGTTGTTCTTGCAAATGCAGGAATGGATATTGCCCTTCATGATACATACTATGTTGTAGCTCACTTTCACTATGTTCTATCTCTGGGGGCCGTTTTTGCAATTTTTGCAGCATTCTATTATTGGTTTGATAAAATGACCGGTATTTCATATCCTGAATGGGCAGGTCAAATTCATTTTTGGACCTCATTTATTGGTGTTAATATTTTATTTTTCCCTCAACATTTCCTTGGCCTTGCTGGAATGCCAAGACGTTATATTGATTACCCAGATATATATGCAGGTTGGAATATGGTTTCTTCTTGGGGTGCTTACTTATCAATAGGAAGTACAATTTTTTTCTTTATAGTTACTTTTTTTGTTTTCTTTTTTGGAAGTAAAGCCAAGGCAAATCCATGGGGCGAAGGTGCTACAACTCTTGAATGGCAAGTTCCTTCTCCTGCTCCATTCCATACTTTTGAAACACCACCTGACTTTACTAAAGATAATATTTCATCTCAACCTGCGGAATAATTAAATTTATATGAAAGGTTCTAACTTGAAATCAAATAAAAAAGTAGCAGGCATAGCGTTTTCAACAGCAGCTTCTATGTTAATCTTAGCTTTTGGCTTTGTGCCTCTATACGACATTTTTTGTGATATTACAGGATTTGCAGGAACACCAAAGGTTAGTAAAAACTTGCCATCCTCTGAATTGTTTGATGAAAAAATAAAAGTTAGATTTGATTCAAATGTAGATAAAGAACTATATTGGCAATTTAAGCCTGAAGTAAAAGAAATAGAGGCTAATTTAGGTCAACAGTTTACTATCGCTTATATTGTTAAAAATAAATCAAACACAAAATCAATAGGTATTTCTTCTTTCAATGTTACACCAAATAAAGCAGCGCAATATTTTAATAAAATCGAGTGTTTCTGCTTTCAAGAGCAAACTCTTGGGCCCGGTGAAAGCATGTCTATGCCAGTTACATTCTATGTTGACCCTGAGATTATAAATGATAAATATGCTAAGGAAGTTAAAACTATAACTCTCTCTTATACTTTTTTTAAATCACTGGATGGTATTCCCGAGATAAATTTAGAAGAAAATATTTGAGTTTTGGTTTAAAATAAAAATCTCTTAATTTAATAATGAAATTATATTAGGTGTTATATAAATGAGTTCAGATACACAAAATCACCCTTTTCATATGGTCGACCCCAGCCCTTGGCCTGCCTTGGGCGGGTTGGCAGGTCTAACGCTAGCCGTAGGTGCAGTTTTCTTTTTTCATGACGAACCACTTTTTGGAATCAATGGTATATTTAAATTAGTTCCAGGATTTGTTTTGCTAATCTTAACAATGATTTTATGGTGGATAGATGTAGTAAAAGAGTCGGTCTATCAAAATGTTCATTCTGAAGAAGTAAGTTTTGGATTGAGAATGGGTATGGTACTTTTCATTGCATCTGAGGTTATGTTTTTCTTTGCTTTTTTCTGGGCTTTTTTTTGGGGATCTCTGGGGGCTTCACCCACTACAACCCAGTGGCCACCAGAAGGTATAGAAGTAATAGATGCTTGGCACCTTCCTTTTTATAATACTGTAATTCTACTGACGTCTGGTGCAACAGTTAGTAGAGCACACTTATATATTGAAGCAGGAAAAAATAAAGCTGCAGCAGATTGGATATGGGCGACGGTAGCTTTAGGAGTTCTGTTTCTTGGGATACAAGTATATGAGTATGGTCATGCACCTTTTGGTTTGACTGACGGACTTTATCCTTCAACATTTTATTTAGCGACAGGTTTCCATGGTTTCCATGTTTTTGTTGGAACCACCTTTTTAATAGTCTGTGGCTTTAGAGCCTCGAAACAACAATTTAAAGCTTCTAAGCATATAGGATTTCAGTCTGCAGCTTGGTACTGGCATTTTGTTGATGTTGTTTGGTTATTTTTATTTGTTTGGGTTTATTGGCTATTGGGGGAGCCAGTAAGAACTTTCTAAAATCCAAATCCAATAATTTAATTTTTCAAAAATGGTAATTTTATGTTCCTTCCTCAGGGTTAGAGGTTGTTCTGTGGATTGATAGATCAGCACCATTAAATTCATCTTCTTCATTTAATCTAATCCCTACAAAATGCTTTAAAATGCCATAAACAACTAAACCTCCAATTAGAGCAAAAATAACACCAATTAGAGATCCAACTAATTGTGATAAGAAACTTACTCCTCCCATTCCTCCCAGAGCCTCTTGACCAAAGATACCACAGAAAATACCACCTAACATTCCACATATTCCATGAAGAGGCCATACACCTAGGACATCATCTATTTTCCAAGTATTCTGACACTTATTAAATGACCAAACAAAAATTCCTCCTGCACAAATTCCAGTCACTAATGCACCGATCGGATGCATTAGATTAGAACCTGCACAGACTGCAACTAATCCAGCTAAAGCGCCATTATGTACAAAACCAGGATCGTTTTTACTAACAAAGAGAGCGGCAAGTATTCCACCCACCATAGCCATTAAAGAGTTTACTGCGACTAATCCAGTTACCCCATCAAGGGATTGAGCACTCATAACATTAAAACCAAACCAACCAACTGATAGAATCCATGCTCCTAGAGCAAGCCATGGGACTGAGGAAGGAGGCATTGCATTTAATTTACCTGAAGAATATCTCCCTCTTCTAGCACCTAAAAGGATAACTGCACCAAGTGCAATCCACCCCCCCATTGCGTGCACAACTACTGAACCTGCAAAGTCATTGAATGGTGCACCAAAACTACTTTCCATAAAATCCTGAAAGCCGTAATTATTATTCCAAACTAGTCCCTCAAAGAAAGGATAAATAAAGGCCACAATGATAATACTAGCGATAAATTGAGGATAGAACTTAGCCCTTTCCGCAATACCCCCAGAGATGATTGCTGGAATTGCAGCTGCAAAAGTTAATAGAAAAAAGAATTTAATAAGATCATATCCTTGAGGTGCATAAGACTCGCCTTCTGATCCGCTAATAATTTTAGCAGACTCAAAGAAACCCATTTGATAAGCAACCATATAGCCTATAAAAAAGTAAGCTAGAGTTGAACCAGCAAAATCACACATTATTTTAACAAGTGCATTAACCTGATTTTTTTTTCTCACTGTACCTACTTCAAGAAATGCAAAACCAGCATGCATTGCTAATACGAGAATTGCTCCCATCAACACAAAAAATACGTTGCTTCCGTCCATTACTACCCCCGTTTAATTTTGAAACACAAACTATTCACTCAAGAACCATGCCGATTTTTTTTTATAAGAATTTATATTAATATCATATACTTAGACTAATGGGTCACCTGTACAATTTTATTATTGCCTAGTTTTATAACAATATTAGGATTACCTATTAAGCTTTATGCTATAAAAATAGGCTTTTTTGTTATAAAATTATTATGTCAGATTATGAACTTGGAGCTAAAACCAATGAATATAGAAAATAACTCAAAAGTTAAATTTATGACAGTCCAAGAAATAAAGAGATTATATGACAACGATGAAATTAATTTAATTGACGTTAGAGAGATTGAAGAATGGAAAAAGGGACATATTCCTGGAGCAAAGTTTATTCCCCTTTCTAAGTTCTCTATAAATGAGATTGACTTTTCCGACCTTAATGAAAGGCATTTAGTTATTCATTGTAGATCTGGAAGACGATGTGGAATTGCTGCAGAAAAAATAATTAGTTCAGGTTACAATGGTGAAATTATTAGAATGCAAGGCGGAATAATTGAGTGGGAGAAATATGGATATAAAATAAATTCATAAAAAAAACTTATTAATCCTTCCAGCTAAAGCTATCTCAGAACTTATATAATTACTCTCCCAGCTTTCTAATTTACCCTGAAAAGGCTTAGCATATCCGTTTTTAAACATTTCTTCAGAATACCTAGAATATTTCGTATTTTTGAGGCTTGATGGTAAATAAATATAAACTGGTTTTTTTGTTGAAAGAGCTTCTGAGCACATACTTATAGAGTCACCAGTGACAATTATCTCATCTGCTATAGCCAAGTAAGCAAGATAATAATTAATTTTTTTCTGGTCCCAAATAGAAGTATGATTTAGATTGGGAGTTTCTTTTTGAAGAACTCTTTGCATCATTTTGCTTGTTCTTCTGGATGTTGCTAATAAAAAAGTTCCATTTGTAGTTTTTGATAAATGAGAGAGATCTTTTGAAAAATCAAAACAGTCTCTGAAAGAATATTTATACTTTTTTGTATCACCACCAACTAAAATAGCTATCAGAGGTCTAGGAAAGTCATTAAATACTTTTGAAAATTGCGATTTTTTTTGTTCTAAAAGACTATCGGAAATATTAGATGGGGCCCCACTGATCCTAATGATCTTTGAGCTCTCTTTAAATTTGTCAATGTTATCATGCTTAGGAATAGCAATAAGGTCAAAGTTATTATAAATATTTCTTCCCGGAAACATAATACTTACCAATTTTGTTGAAACTAAGGATTGAGTCTTAATCCAACTGGCAAAATGAGCAGCCCTCCTTCCTGCTGAGATTACTAAGTCAGGCCATGGGAGTTTTGCAGATGAAAAAGTATCTCTTGAAAATCCAATAGAGGAACTATTACTCAGAAAAGATCTTAAGAAAAAAAAATTGTTGTAAATAACTTCAACTCTTGTAGTAGGATAATTAATATGTTGTCCTACACCTAAAACCTGAGAATTATTCCCTGGCCTATTATCAGTAAGTGTCCAAATGACAGGGTTTTTGTTATGACTTAATTCATTTTGATTGTTAATTTTCAATATTCTTTCTTTACTATCTTTTTAAATTAGCAATTATAAAGATATTTATATAAAACTAAACTTTATAAAATAAAAAGAGAGCTTATTAGATGTGAATTCAAGAAATATCAGGCAAACCAAGGCAGGTAAAACAATTGCCAAGGTTCTTTTAGACACCAAAGCGGTTAACTTCAGACCCGAAAATCCCTACAAACTTACTGCTGGCTGGCATAGTCCAGTCTATATTGATTGTAGATGGTTAATTTCTTTTCCCTGGGCAAGAAGGGTAATAACCTTGTTAGCCTCTGAAGAGATTGAAGAAAATGTTGGTATAAATAATTTAGACTGTATTGCGGGAGGTGAAACTGCTGGTATTCCATATGCTTCATGGATTTCTGATACACTAGATAAACCAATGATTTACGTAAGAAAGAAACCAAAGGGGTTTGGCCGAATGGCGCAAATAGAGGGTCAATTAGAGGAAGACTCTAGAGTAATATTGATTGAAGATTTAGCAACTGACGGTGGAAGCAAAATTTCATTCATAAATGCAATACGCGAAGCAGGTGCTATATGTAATGAAACTTTTGTAGTCTTTTTTTATGGAGTTTTTCAAGGTTCAGACAAATTACTTAAAGATGCTGGAATAAACCTTACCTATTTATGTTCCTGGGCTGATGTAATCTCTGTTGCTGAGGAAAAAGAATACTTTGACAAAAATAAGGTACAAGAAGTAAAAAATTTTCTTGAAAACCCAATCGAATGGTCAAAAGTCAACGGAGGTAGGGACAAAATTTAATAAACTATGGAAGAATCACCGCCCCTGTATAATAGAGGCGGTGAGTAATTATTCTACAACTAAATTTTCAGCTGAAGTTTTACCATTCTGACCCTCTACAAGGTCATAGTTAATTTTCTGACCTTCTCTTAAACGAGAGAGGCCAGCACGCTCAACTGCTGAAATGTGAACAAATGCGTCTTTTGAACCATCTTCTGGTTCTATAAAACCATAGCCCTTAGCTGCATTGAACCACTTAACGGTTCCACCTGGCATAACAAATCTCCAATATTTAACTTATCATCACTTACCCCACCACGGGCTTAAGCAGGGTATCTACAATAGTCTGCTAGTATGTTTTAGCAAATAAGCAAAAATATGCAATTCCCAATGATATTGGTAAAGTCCACATCCAAATAAGTCAACAAATCCAACAAACTTGTGTATAATTTACAATTAACTGCGACAAGAATACAACATGCTTCAAATTATTGTAAATTATTGAAAATTTTATTACTTTGTATGAAATATATAAATTTAATCAAGTTTCTTAACCATTAAGAGAGGGTTATAAAATGGCTAGAGATCACGTTGAATATTTGATTGCTCAAGAATTAAACAGATTTCCTCTAATGAATAATGGTTTATCCACAGGAATTAGAGTTGCTGAGTTAAGCAGAGATCATGAAACTGGAGCCGTTTCATATTATGGCTCTATTGGACCTCAATGGATTAGACGAGAGTCAGGCTACTATGATTGTGATACAGAAATTCTTATAGTTGAAGGCGATCTTGAAATTGGAGAAACGAGGTTATCTGGAGGAGATTATACCTATTTTCCCGCTGGATGTTTGCAAGGGCCAGCTTTTACAGATAATGGCTGTAAACTTTTTATGCTTTTTGAAGGAAAACCTATTTTTATTCATGCAACCAACAATAGAGATAACGCAAGAGAAGAATTAAAAATTGATAAAATAGAAGTCAAATCAATACCATGGGAGCCACCACCTTCTCATGAAGGACGCCCAGCTTCTGAAGCGCCTCCAGGTCTAGGCATAAAATATCTTCGTGTTGATCCCAATACACAAGGTTACACAATACTGACTAAGCAACCTGAAGGCTGGTTTGATCCCAAGCTAGAAAAGCATTCTATATGGGAAGAACTAATCCTCCTAGATGGAGATTATTTAATGGGTAAGATGGGTAAAGTTGGGGCTGGAACTTATATATTTAGAGATGGTTCTATTGCTCATGGACCACAAGTAAGCAAACATGGTTGTGTTTGGTTTGCAAAAGGACCAGGAGCTATTGATTTTGATTATGAGGAAGAAGAGTTAGCTAATAAATTAGTAGAAAAATATCTTTCATCCGAACAAATCTTTACAGGGAAACATGAGACTGGTCCATGGGGTAGTTGGATGTAAAATAATCAAGTAAGCTATATAAATTATATTATATTTATGATTGCTCGAAGACACATATTAAAAAATATAATTCTGTTCTCAGGTATATTATCTTTAATTACTAACCAACTTAATTCTTCAGTTCAGGAAAGAATTTTAATTAATCGATTTAAGGATAAAACTATGAAAGAAGTAAATAGATCTTTTATTAGAATAAAAGAGGGTTTAGTCCACTATAGACATTCGGGAAATCTGGATAATGACAAGAGACTTCCACTTTATATGATGCATGCTGGACCTGGGTCATCTAAAAGTTTGTCTAATGTTTTATCACTTCTTGGAGAACAACGGTACTGTATTGCTCCAGATACTTTAGGCTTTGGAGAGTCTGACCCCCCTCTGGTTGATAAACCAGACCTGATTTACTATGCAGACAGTGTTGCAAGAATTCTAGATAAATTAAAAATTGAAAAAGTTGATATGTTTGGGAGCCATACTGGTGCCAATATTGGTTTAGAATTTTCAATAGCCCACCCAGATAGAGTTAGAAAACTTATATTTGATGGGGTTGCACTATTTGAACCGGAGTTAGCATCAGATATGTTAGAGAATTATGCACCAGAAATAATACCCCAAGAAAATGGTGAACATTTTATTTGGGCCTGGAACTTTATAAAAGATATGGGAGTATATTTTCCTCACTATAAAAGAGATAAGGAACACTATCTTGGAAAAAGTCCTTGGCCACCTGAGGTGTTGCATGACAGTGTAATAGAAGTTATGAAAGCGCTAAAGCATTACCATAAAGGTTATAATGCTGTTTTTATGCATAAAACTCATGAAAGATTACCTTTGCTGAAGACACCAACTCTTTGCATGGGACACCAGGCAGACCCACTACATGTTTCTGTCGAAAAAGCAGCATCTCTTATAACTAACTCAGCACATTTGGTTCTTCCATTTACTGCGGGAGCTGCTGAAAAATTTCAAGCTATAACTCAATTCTTAGATTCGTAAATTATAAAAAATTACTTTAGGTAAAAGAATCTAGATCTATGAATATTAGAAATATTATCAACGTAACCTGCAATTTTTTCTGATATCAAAACTCTATGTGTTGCAAAGCTAATTGGGATTATTGGATGATTATCAAGCATTATTTGTTCAGCCTGTTTCATAATTTCACTTCTCTTTATGAGATCCTTAGCTTTTGAAGCTTTTATAAGTAAATTCTCAAATTCATCATCACAAAACTGTGAATAGTTCATTGGTCCAGCATCGCATTTAAAAAGAAATAAAAAATTATAAGGATCGTTGTAATCTGCTACCCATCCAGCATCTCCAAGCTCAAAATCTTTTTGTGACATTTTGTTATAAGCAATTCGTGCCTCAAAGGGTAACATCTTTAAGTAAACACCTTCCCGCTTTAGCATTGCAGCAATTGCTGAAATTCTCCTCGCATTATCAAAAGAATTTCTAAAAACTATTTCAAATTTTAATGGATTATTCTTATCGTAGCCTGCATCTAAAAGTAACGTCCTTGCAACACCTTTCCTCTGCTCAATGGTCATTCCAGTAAAATCTAAAACCGCACCAGGTAAGAAATTTTGTGTCTCAGGAGGTATAAAAGAATATGCTGAGTCATTACCTGCCTTTACAACTTTATCATTAATTATTTCTCTATTTATTATCATTGAAACAGCCTTCCTAACTCTAATGTCATTAAAAGGTGGCTTCGACATATTAAAGGGCAAATAACTATTTCCAAGATAAGGATAAACCCGAGCTTGTTCTGGAAAATCTTTTATAAGTCTCTCCAACTCTGAAACTGGAAATGCCGAGGTAGTAATATTCATATCAATGTCACCTGCTTGAAACATTCGTAATGCTAAACGATTATCTTCAATAGGGTAAAAGTATACTTTATCAAAAAAAGTATTCTCAGAATCATAAAATTTTGAATTTTTTGAAAGTAGTATATGATTATTAGAACTCCATTCAGATAAAATATAAGCGCCATTAGATACAATATTACTTGGCTTAATCCATTCTTCTCCATAAGCCCTAACAACATGTGAAGGCAATGGATAAGTGGTATAATGACTTAATAATTGAATAAAAAACGGGACTGGGTTCTCTAATGTGATCTTTAAGGTTCTTGAATCAATAGCATGCACACCAAGTCTATCGTCAGAAAAATTCCCATTATATATCTCTTTTGCATGTTTTATATTGAATAATAATGATGCGTATTGAGAAGCCGTACTCGGATTAAGAATACGTTTTAATGAGAATACAAAATCTTCTGCAGTAAGTGGAACACCGTCAGACCATAATATATTATCTCGAAGGTGGAATATATAATCTTTACCATTATTATTTATATCCCAATCTTTTGCCATACCAGGAATAATATTACCTGAAGGAGATTCCGTTACTAGACCAATAAAAATATCACCAATAATATTATTTTCCCATGTTCCAGTGGCTTTATGAGGATCTAAACTATCAGGCTCGGTTCCATTTCCTCTTTTTAGAATGTATTGAGAAATAGAAGAAGTGGATTGAAAGAGAATCAAAGAGAAAATAATGAAAAGAAAAAATATATTTTTCATAGTTTTTACTTTACCATAAATCATTACGAATAAATTAATCACACACCCTTAATCCTATTTATAAATATAATAAAACTAAATTACTAGTTTTGTCCTACTGGTCTATGATTCTCAATCAAACCACTAGGATCCTGGTGGATTATAATATCAGCGTTTGGGAAATTTTTAAGAAGAAGGGACTCAACCTCATCTGAAACTGTGTGAGCATCTAGAAGTGACATATCAGCGTCTAAAACTATATGCATCTGAATAAAGTACTGTACACCTGACGATCTGGTTCTCAAATCATGAACCCCTAAAACCTGAGGATGCATGTTTACTAACTTCTTAATTTTATCTCTTTGATTGTCAGACAATTCTGTATCCATTAAATCTGTAAGAGATTGAAAAATAATTAATCCAGAATTGAAAATTAGATAGACTGCAATTATTATTGCTAAAACACTATCCAACCAATGGATAGTATATAATTCCATAGATAATAGAGTAATAATAATACTAAGGTTTATTAAAATGTCTCCCTTATAATGAAGAGAATCTGCCTTTATGACTATAGAATTTGTTTTTTTAATTACATAATTCTGAAAAAAAACTAAAAATAAAGTAGAAATTAGACTAATCGACATGATTATTATGCCTTCAAAGCTATTTACAACATCTACAGGCTGACCAAGCCTTTTGAATGCACTTAAAGCTAGAAAGATAGCAATAAGAATAATTACAAAACTTTGAACTAAACCTGCAAGAGACTCGGCTTTACCGTGACCAAAACTATGTTCATGATCTGCTGGAGTTAGTGCATATTTAACTGCTAAGAAACTTATTCCTGAACTAAACAAGTCTGCTGATGAATCTAAAAAAGAAGATAAAATGGCAAGAGAATTAGTTAAAATATATGCAATGATTTTTATCATAACTAAAAACAGGGATAAATAAACTGCAAAATTTGTTGCAAGCTTCATCAATTTTGCATTATCAATCTTTAGGTTAGTTTTAAAAAAAAAATCTAACACTTCATTTTTTCCATCTAAGGATAAAGTTTTTTACTTTCCCACCTATTATCTTTCTTATAAAAAACCTTACGATCGTGGGCTCTAAAGGGCTGATCAAGCCAAAATTCTATTTCTTTGGGAATTAAACAAAAACCAGTCCAGTGTAATGGCCTTGGGATTAACTTATTCTCATATTCCTTTTTAATCTTATCAATTTTATTAAGAAAAATTTTTCTATCTTTAAGAATTGATGACTGCTCTGAGGCCACAGCAGAAACCTGACTAAGTTTAGAACGAGATAAAAAATAGTCATCGGCTAAAGTAGAATCGACCTCTACTATATCGCCATCTACTCTTACTTGCTTATTTAGAGATTTCCAATGAAAGCAAATGGAAGCAGCCTTATTTTTAGAAATCTCTCTTCCTTTTTTGCTATTTTTATTAGTATAAAAAACAAACCCACTTTCGCTATAGTCTTTCAAAAGAACCATTCGAACTGAGGGAACTCCCTGTAAAGTTGATGTAGCAAGTGACATAGCATTTGGGTCATTGATTTCATTTTTAACTGCTTCATTGTACCATTTCTGAAACAGCTCTAACGGGTCTTCTATATTTTCAATAAGACAATTATTAGAAGTCATAGAATTCACCTAATTCTTTTAAGATATTAAGGAAGCTTTATATATAAGTTTATAATTACTAACAATATTCATATTGGTATACTTTGATTTTACACTTCATTGAAGATAAATCTATTTATTTTATTAAGCATCTAAGAATTTAATAATAAATATTAAGATAGGTTGCCCATAATAATTTAAGGTGTAATATAGTATCTGGTTGGTTATATTAATTAAGGGTATGAGTAAACAATGAATTCTAAATCGGGTGTTTTATCGGGTAAGAAAGGTATTGTAATAGGAGTTGCTAACGAAAGGTCCATAGCTTGGGGAATTGCAAAAGAAGCATTCTCAAATGGAGCAGACATTGCTTTTTCTTATCAAGGCAAAGCTATCGAAAAGAGATTACGACCCTTGGCACAAAGTCTAGAATCAACAATAATTGAAGAATGTGATGTGACAATTCCATCTTCAATTGACTCTTTTTTCTCAAAAGTTTCAAACGAATGGGGTAAAATAGATTTTATGATTCATGCTGTTGCTTACTCTGATAAAGAAGCTCTAAAAGGGAGGTATATTGATACCACAAAGGAAAACTTCCTAAGAACAATGGAAATATCATGTTTCTCTTTTACTGATTTATGTAACAAAGCTGTAAACATAATGCCTGATGGAGGATCTCTATTAACATTATCTTATTATGGCGCAGAGAGGGTTATGCCACATTACAACGTTATGGGCGTTGCAAAAGCAGCTCTTGAGTCTAGTGTAAAATATTTGGCAACAGACTTGGGTAGAAAAAATATAAGAGTTAACGCCTTATCAGCTGGGCCTATGAAAACTCTTGCTGCTTCAGGAATAAATAATTTTAGATTTATAATGAAATGGAATGAGCTAAATTCACCCTTACAAAAAAATGTGACCCAAGAAGATGTTGGGAAGTCGGGTGTATACCTAATAAGTGATTTATCAAGCGGAGTCACCGGAGAAATTCATCATGTGGATTGCGGTTACAATACTGTAGGCATGCTTGAGCCGAGCTCAGCACATGAAATATCAGATCTTTTGAAAAAAGTCGACTTTGAATAAAGGTTTTTATTAAATATGTCTTATAACTCATTTGGAAACTTATTTCGTTTTACTACCTTTGGAGAAAGTCATGGGCCTGCTATAGGTTGTATTGTCGATGGTGTGCCACCAAACATACGTTTAATTGAGGAAGATATTCAAAAAAGTCTAGACAAAAGAAAGCCTGGTCAATCAAAATATACAACACAACGAAAAGAACCAGATAAAGTGAAAATTCTCTCTGGTGTTTTTAATGGATTAACAACAGGTACTCCAATAAGTCTCATAATAGAGAATATTGATTCTAAATCAAAAGATTACTCTGATATCCAAAATAAATTTCGCCCTGGTCATGCAGATTATACTTACTGGAAAAAATACGGGATTAGGGATTATCGAGGCGGTGGTCGTTCTTCAGCAAGAGAGACTGCAATGAGAGTCGCCGCTGGAGTCATTGCAAATAAAACTTTGAATTATCTCCTAGGTAATAAAGTACAAATTAAAGCAGCACTTATTCAAATTGGTCCACACAAAATTAATAGAAAAAATTGGGATTGGGATGAGATAGATAACAATTCATTCTTTTGCCCTGATAAAAATTCAGTTGATACATGGAAAACTTACCTTGAGAAGATTCGTAAAGATGGCCTATCAACTGGTGCTCTAGTTGAAGTATCTGCACAAGGAATACCTGTAGGCTTAGGTGCTCCAATATATAAAAAATTAGATGCTGAATTATCTAACGCTCTTATGAGTATAAATGCTGTAAAAGGCATAGAAATTGGAAGTGGATTCGATCTCATACATATGACTGGAGATGAGAGCGCAGATGAAATGAATATAGATGAATTAGGAAATATTAAATTCCTCTCGAATCATTCTGGAGGTATATTAGGTGGTATTTCTACAGGACAAGAAATTACTATTAGAATTGCAATTAAACCTACAAGCTCAATTTTAAAAGAAAAAAATACAATTGATATCAATAATAATAATACTACAATCTCCACCAAAGGAAGGCATGACCCATGCGTTGGGATAAGAGCAGTTCCTGTTACAGAGGCTATGACTAATTTAGTCCTGGCAGATCATCTTCTCATGCACAAAGCACAAAATGAAAAAAACTAATTTTTTAAAATTTCTTAGTTATTTAAAAAAATTTCTGATTGGACTTCTCGCATCAGTTGGGTTTTTAACTTTATTAACTTTTACATTTTTTTTATTCTTTATTTCAAATCGAGATATTATAGTTAGTCATCCAGATAAAATTAAGGGTGATGTAATTCTTACTTTAGATCTTGACCAGATTTTCAGAGAAACTAACTATATAAAATGGTCAGAGCCCAAAATTAATCTTAGAGAAATTATTAATGCAATTTATTTTGCTAAAAGTGATGATAATGTGAAAGCCCTCTTGGCAATAAATAATAATAATAATATGAATCTTACACAACTAAAAGACCTCAGGGATGCAATAAAAAGCTTTAAAAAAAGCAATAAACCTACATATCTTTATACAGATACCTTTGGGGAGTTTAATAACTCAACTGGGAGTTACTACCTTGCATCTATTTTCGATGAGATATGGATACAGCCTTCTGGGTATGTTGGTCTAATTGGACTGTCTATCATCCAACCTTTTCTGAGTGATTTCTTAAAAAAGATTGGAGTTGAATTCGAAGTATTCAAAAGAGAAAATTATAAATCAGCTATGGAAATATTCTCAGAGTCAAAAATATCCAAGGATAATAAAGAGGCACTAAATAAATTGCTAAACTCTATGTCCACTCAAATTTCTAAAGAAATTGCTGATTCAAGAAATTTCTCATTTGATGAGATTATCAAAATTATTGATAACGGACCATATTTTAGCAATGAAGCAAAAGATAAGGGTTTAGTTGACAAACTAGGCTATAGAGACGAGTTTGATAATAAACTTTCCAAGAAATATAAAAATGTTAAAAAAATCAATATTGAAGATTACTCATATTTAATAAAAAATAATTTAAAAACCTCTCCAGGTAAAACTGTTGCAATTATTTATGCTTCAGGACAAATCCAAATGGATAGAGATAATACTGGTTTACCTAGTGAGGATATAATTTCTGCAAAACATCTATCTAAGGTCATAATCAATGCAGCAAACAATGAAAACATTGACGCAATTATTCTTAGAGTTGATAGCCCAGGCGGGTCACCCATTGCATCTGACAAAATATGGAGGGCTACCAATATTATTAGAGAGAAAAATAAACCTTTTATTGTCTCCATGGGTAATACCGCTGCATCTGGAGGATATTATATATCTATGGCAGCAGATAAAATTTTTGCCCAACCAACAACAATAACTGGGTCTATAGGCGTTCTTACCGCAAAACCGGTTATAAAGGATATGCTTAAAGATTTAGAGATCAATATTTACTCAAGTAAATTTGGAAATAATAGTGACCTTTTTGATATAACAAAAAAATCTAATAAACAAAAAGTAGAACTTATAAATAATTATCTTGATAAAGTTTATTATGACTTCATCAATAAGGCATCTATTGGAAGAAATTTATCTATTGAAGAGATTTCTAAAGTTGCAAGGGGAAGAGTATGGAGCGGTTCTGATGCTATCCAAAAAGGACTTGTTGACTACTATGGCGGACTTAGGGAAGCTATAGAATATACAAAGAAAACGCTGGATATGAAAGACAACGAATTGATAGACATTATAATCCTTCCAAAACCAATTGACCCACTGGAGAAAATAGTAGAGACTTTACTTGATGGTAATGTTTTTCAAAATATAAGTAATACAATTAGATTAATAAATAATGTTGCTTATAAGCTTGTCAACTTCCACAACAATAACCAAACAAGCTTAAATATACAATTTTGATTTTTTTGCAAAAATCAGAAATTCTTTATTACCCGATTTACCTAAAATTGGACTTGGCGTAATACCAAAACTTTTCCAACCATTTTGATTATTAACCCAATCTTCTATGTCATTACAAACCTTATCGTGAAGGATGCTATCTCTTACGATACCCCCTTTACCAACTAACCCCTTTCCAACCTCAAATTGAGGTTTTATTAAGGAAATAAGATACGATTCTTCATTTGTAAGCTTAAGTATAGATGGAAGTATTGTTTTGATACTTATAAAACTTACATCACAAACAATTAAATCTAAACCAATACCAATATCTCTCTCATTTAAATACCTAGCATTGGTTCTATCCATTACTATTACTCTATTATCGTTACGCACTTTAATATCGAGTTGCCCATAACCAACATCAACACAAAATATGCTAGCTATACCTTTTTCCAACAACACATGTGAAAATCCTCCCGTAGAAGCTCCAACATCAATAGCTGCTAGTCCGCTAGGATCAATTGAAAAATAATCTAAGGCATGTTCAAGCTTTTCTCCTCCTCTTGATACCCATTTAGCCTTATTACTCCTCAATTCAACATGAACATCTTCAGATATTTTTGTACCTGCCTTTTCTAGCTTTCTGCCCTTTGAATAAACTACACCTGACATAATCAGCGCTTGTGCTTTAGTTTTACTCTCAGCTAGTTTATTTTTTACTAAGTAATCATCGAGTCTATATTTAATATTTGACATATTATCTTTATTTATTTTTTATACTTGAGTAAACCAGTCTTATAGTACTAAGTATACCTTCTAGATCTATTTTTGCTATTTCTAACTGCTCTTGGGGGTTTGCATGGTCAATAAACTTATCGGGCATATTAATTGTTCTAATTATAAAACCATCATCAAGTAAACCCATATCACTAAAAAACTTAAGGACAACTGAACCAAAACCTCCATAAGCACCCTCTTCAATTGTTATAATTGCTTCGTGGTCTTTATAGAGTTTATTTAAAAGTTTTTTATCTAAAGGTTTAGCAAATCTTGCATCTACAACAGTGACATCAATATTTTCTTTAATCAAAATTTCAGACGCTATCAGACAATCTTTCAAGCGTGCACCAAAACTTAAGATAGCAATTTTATTACCCGATCTTATTACTTTACCCTCGCCGATAGGTATTGGGATTGGCTTTTCAGGTAATTTAACTCCTATTCCTTGTCCCCTTGGGTATCTAAATGCTATAGGACCTTTATCATACTGAGTTGCTGTTGAAATCATATTCACAAATTCTGCCTCATCAGATGGAGCCATAATCACAAAATTTGGAAGACATATTAAATAAGAAATATCGAAGGATCCGTGATGGGTATATCCATCTGCTCCCACAAAACCAGCTCTATCAATGGCAAAACGTACAGGAAGATTCTGAATTGCAATATCATGAATAATCTGATCATACGCTCTTTGTAAAAATGTAGAATATATTGATACAAAAGGCTTGAACCCTTCTGATGCTAAACCTCCTGCAAATGTAACAGCATGTTGCTCTGCTATACCGACATCAAAAGTTCTTGAAGGAAATTCTTTTCCAAACTTATCTAATCCTGTTCCACCTGGCATTGCAGCTGTTATGGCTACAATTTTATCATCTTTTGTCGCTTCAGAAATTAAACATTTTGCAAAAATTGAAGTGTAGCTGGGAATTGTATTGCTACCTTTATTTTGGTCACCAGAGTCAATATCAAACTTTGATACACCATGAAATTTGTCCTCGGATTTCTCAGCTGGAGGATACCCCTTCCCTTTTTGAGTAACTGTATGAATAAGGAAAGGTCCTTTTCCTTTTGTATCTCTTATATTTTTCAAAACTGGGACTAGATGCTTTATTTTGTGGCCATCAATAGGACCAACATAGTAAAAACCCAATTCCTCAAACAAAGTTCCCCCAGTTACCATGCCCCTAGTATACTCCTCTGCCTTTCTGGCAACATTTTCAAAAGTCTTCGGTAAATAATGTGTCGCTTGCTTCATTAATTTACGTATTGATAAATATGAATTTGATGAAAGAATCCTTGAAAGGTAAGCACTCATAGCTCCTACAGCTGGTGCAATAGACATATCATTGTCATTAAGAATAACAATTAAACGTTTATCCATTATTCCAGCATTATTCATTGCTTCATAAGCCATTCCAGCGCTCATTGCACCATCTCCAATGACTGCTATAACCTCATTACTACTACCTTCAAGGTCTCTAGCGACTGCCATCCCGAGAGCAGCAGAGACAGAAGTAGAGCTATGACCAGCACCAAACGGATCAAAATGACTTTCTACCCTAGAAGTAAAACCAGACAATCCATCTTTTTGCCTAATTGTATCCATTTGTTTTCTTCTTCCTGTTAAGATCTTATGAGGATATGATTGGTGACCAACATCCCATATGAGTTTATCTTCAGGGGTATTAAAAACATGGTGAATTGCAACAGTTAATTCAACTACTCCTAACCCAGCACCTAGGTGACCTCCTGTTTTCGAAACATTTCTAATTAATTCTAACCTCACCTCACGTGATAATTGCTTAAGCTCAGATAAACTAAACTCAGAAATATCCTCAATATTTCTTATTCCATCAAGTAAGGGTGTCCCCTGATTTATATCCAAAACTTATTCCCCTAAGACATAAGTAATTATAAAATTAATTTTTTCTATTTAACACAAATTGCGCAGCTTCATGAAGTAAAGTTGCTTTGTTGCCAAAAACCTCTATAGACCTAGTCGCACTTCTCACTAAATCTTCTGCTATACTTCTTGCTTCTTCCGCTCCATAATTTGATACCAAAGATACTGGAAGAATTGACTCACTTTTATTAGAAACCTCATTAACATCAGTATCAAAAAGATCATCTATAATTTGATATGCAATCCCTATGTCTCTTCCAAAACTTTTTAATGCACTCAACTCATTATCATTAGCATTTCCAATAATTCCTCCCATTTCACAAGACGATGAAATTAGCTTTGAAGTCTTTAATTCTTTTATTCTTAAGATCTCTCCTTTTGTTGGTGTGGCCTGCTTAGATAACAGATCTAGCATTTGACCACCTACCATCCCATAAGGACCGGCAGCATCAGAAAGAGAAATAATTAAAGCAATACGCTGTTCAATATTTGAAATATCAGCTGAGGTAGCAATAATATTAAAAGCATAAGTTAGTAATGCATCTCCAGCTAGTATTGCAGTTGCCTCATCATAGGCAATATGACTGGAAGGTTTACCCCTACGAATATTATCATCATCCATAGCAGGTAAGTCATCATGAATAAGAGAATAACAATGAACCATTTCGATTGCTGCACATATATTAGTTACTTTTAGTAAAGGTATTGAAAATATATTAGCAGATAAAAAGAATAAAAATGGTCTAAAACATTTACCGCCGTTTAGGGATGTATACCGCATTGCATCTATTAATCTCTCGCTAGAATTTTCCATTACGGGAAGAAGCTTATCAAGAGCATTTATAGTCTCTAAAGAAACATTCTCTAGCTCATCAAAAAATAGTTTGGAGTCATTATGTTTATCTTTATAAGACATAATTAGTCTAAATTAGTAGCCTCTAATTCCTTAATCTCATTTATACCTGAAACTTTCTCTACCTTCATTCTTGCTTCAGTTAGTTTCTTTTCGCAAAACTTCATAAGCTTTGAACCTTCTTCATAATATCTTACAGAGTCATCTAAACTAACATTCCCACTTTCAAGGTCTCTAACTATTTCTTCTAATTTTTCCAAAGCTTCTTCAAATGATAGTTTCGAAAATTCACTCTCATTTTTTTCTTTATTCATTTCATTTTCTCATTCGTATAAATTAAAATTATTCATATTATATAGATCACTTAATATCTTTGATATCTAATTTTAAAGCTAACTCTTTTAAATGCTTATCAGAAACATCATTTGGAGCTTGCATCATCAAGTCCTGTGCCTGATTATTCATTGGAAATAATGTGACTTCTCTGATATTAGGCGTACCAGCTAATAGCATTACGATTCTATCAATTCCTGGAGCAGCACCACCATGTGGCGGAGCACCATATCTGAAAGCTTCAAACAACCCCCCAAATCTATCTTTAATAGTCTTTTCATCATATCCAGCAATTTCAAATGCCTTAATCATTATATCCCTTCTATGATTTCTTATTGCACCTGAACAAAGTTCTATACCATTACAAACTATATCATATTGATGTGCTAAAATTGTTAGCGGGTCCAAACTATTTAAGGCTTCTAAGCCTCCTTGAGGCATTGAAAAGGGATTATGGCTAAAATCAATATGACCTGTAACAACATCTTGCTCAAACATCGGATAATCTATAACCCAGCAAAACCGAAAAGTTTTACTTTCTAGTAAGCCGAGCTCATTGCAAACTTTATCTCGTACCATACCAGAGAATTTCTCAGCTATTTGTTTTTTCTCACATACAAAAAAAACACTATCACCAGGAGAAAGATTTAAATTAATTTTGATTTTTTCTAACCTATCTTTATCAAGGTGCTTTGCAATAGGGCCTTTAGCATTACTATCTTTATCGAATATTATATATCCTAACCCACCTAATCCTTCTTCCCGAACCCAATCATTAAGTTTGTCAAAAAAACTTCTAGGAAGCTCTGATGAGTTTGGTGCAGGAATAGCTCGAACAATAGAGCCATTATCTATATTCTTACTAAATAAAGAAAATGAAGACCCTGAAAAAGAGTCAGTTACATCTCTAATCAGTAAAGGATTCCTTAGGTCAGGTTTATCAGTACCATAATTTAGCATAGCCTCAGCATAAGGAATTCTAGGCCACTTATTTTTATCAATTTTGAAATCTTTAGAAAACTCGCTAAACACACCACCAATAACTGGTTCAACGGCATTAAACACATCTTCCTGCTCAACAAATGCCATTTCTAGATCAAGCTGGTAAAATTCACCAGGAGATCTATCTGCTCTTCCATCCTCATCACGAAAACAAGGTGCAATTTGAAAATATTTATCGAACCCAGAAACCATAACCAATTGTTTAAAAATTTGAGGAGCCTGAGGTAGAGCATAAAATTTTCCAGGATTTAATCTAGAGGGAACCAAGAAGTCCCTTGCCCCCTCAGGAGATGATGCAGTTAAGATCGGAGTTTGAAACTCCATAAAGCCTGCATCAATCATTCTTTGACGTATACTTGATATAACTTTTGACCTAAGTATAATATTTTCTCTCATTGAATCTCTTCGAAGATCCAGATATCTATATTTTAATCTTAGATCCTCAGGATAGTCATTTTTACCATATACTTGTATTGGAAGAAGGTCAGCAGGAGATAATACCTCAACAGATTCTATATTTACCTCAATTTCTCCCGTTGAAAGTTTATTATTAATTGTTTCACTAGACCTTTGTAAAACCTTACCAGTTACACACATAACTGTTTCTGGCCTGGCATCATCAATTATTTTAAAAATATCACTTGAGGTATCAATCACACATTGAGTGATGCCAAATTGATCTCTTAAATCTATGAACAATAGATTACCATGATCACGCTTACGGTTTATCCAACCTGACAACCTTGCAATTTTACCAACGTCCTTAATAGTAAGAGATGCGCAAGTGTGAGTTCTAAACTGATGCATTAAATAATTCCCTTAAAACTTCAAATACTGATATTATAGTAAGTTATGCGACGATGAATCACACTGAATATAAGCTTTTGTCAAGTTTTTACATAAAAGTAATTAAAATTCGTAATAGATAAATTTGCATACTACTATTGCAGTATATGTAACTTCAATATATTAAAACGTTATGAGCCTTATTAATACTACTTCAGAATTGGATGAACTGTGTAATCATCTATCTAATGCAGATTTTGTCACTGTTGACACAGAATTTCATCGTGAATCAACCTATTGGCCACTTTTGTGCCTCATTCAAGTAGGTGGCCCCGATAAATCTTACTGCATAGATACTCTAAATAATGATATTGACCTAACTTCCCTATATAAACTCCTAGTAAACCCAAAAGTAATTAAGGTATTCCATGCAGCGAGACAAGACATTGAAATATTTCATCATCAAGCCAATCTAATTCCTACACCGTTATTTGATACTCAAATTGCAGCTATGGTATGCGGATTTGGTGAGTCAGTTGGTTATGAAACATTAGTTTCTAAAATAATTAAAATTAATATTGATAAATCTCAAAGATTTACTGACTGGACAAGGCGTCCGCTTAGTAAAAAACAGCTTAGCTATGCAATCTCAGATGTAGAACATCTTCGAGAAGTTTTCAAAGAGCTGAGTATGCAATTAGATAAAAACAAAAGAATTGATTGGTTAAAAGATGAGATGGAAATACTGACTAATCCTCAAACCTACAATCTAAACCCGAATGATGCATGGAAAAGGATAAAAAGCAGAGATAAAAAGCCTAGGTTCCTAGCTGTATTAAGAGAATTGGCTGGATGGAGAGAATCAGAAGCACAGAAACAGAATGTGCCTAGGAGAAGAATAGTAAAAGATGAAGTCTTAGTAGAGTTAGCAAACTTAAAGCCACCTGACGAGCAAGCTATTGCCCAAACAAGACTATCTAAGTTCTTAGTTAAGAGTAAGTATAAGGAAGATATTTTACATGCGATAAGAATAGGTAAAAAAACCCCTGAAGATGATTGTCCTAAGGTTATTCAAAAAAATAAACTAGAGGTTGGTATTGGTTCTGTTGTTGAATTACTAAAAGTTTTACTTAAAGCAAGGTCCGAGCAACATAATGTTGCTGTAAAACTTATCGCCTCAGTTAACGACCTGCAATTAATTGCTAGTGATGATGAAGCTAATGTACCCTCTCTCAAAGGATGGCGAAGAGAAATATTTGGCGAAGATGCGATTAAGTTAAAACACGGTGAACTTTCTATTTCTATCTCTGAGAATAAAAAGATAATGACTAAAACTTCATAAAATTTATCGAGTTATAACTTCACTAATTAAACCCAAATTCTGTGCCAGAATGTTTAACCTTTTTTCATAAAATCCTGAATAAAATATAGGCTCATTCTTCGGTAAAGTTAAAATCAGTTTTTGATTATTTATTCTAATCTTTGTTTTGCTTATTAAACCAGTATTACCAGCTGTTAGTGCATATGATAAACGTAGTGCATACCCAATTGTTCTTGCCCACCTCAGCCTTTTTTGATTTAACATAATGCATGATTGTTTTACTACTTCCGTTTGTTCCTCACCATACCTATAGAAAAGTGTTAAAGCTAAAGTTGCTCTATCTTGATGTTGTATACCCATAAAAGGTAATCTTAAAACTCTTAGAAAGGCTTGTTCAGGTCTATAATCAGTATGCTCCATCCAACAAATGTCTCTAAGTATGGACGCAGATTTCCTGAGCTTCATAAAACCATTATCCTTATCATTTATTATTGGCGATAACCAATCAAATACTTCCTCACCTGATAAAATATCTCTATTAATTGATCTGCAAATCTCTTTAGAGGCACTAATTAATGGATCTTCTTTTTTAAGTACCTTTGGTAAGCTTTTATAGAACTGTCCTTCCCTCATTCCATAAATAGAAAATATTAACCTATCAGCTTTAGAAGTATCTAATAAACAATTTAAAATCAGAGCAGAAATTGGTAAGTATTCTGCCCTATTCTTTGGCACTCCTTTTATACTTTGTAATGACTGAGGGCTCAGAGTTGAGATGAAATCAAAAAGCTCCTTAGACTCATTTGATGATAGAATGAAATTATCTAACACTTGAAGAGGATAATTCATTTGTGAGATACAAACTCTTGCTAATGCCCTCCATGAACCACCAACTGCATATAGCGGACGTCCTTTAGCAAGATTAGTCCAATTACTCTGTTTAATGTAATTATTTATAATTTGTTTCGCATTTTTAATATTACCCCTAGAAGAGTGTGCAAGTCGAAGTGTGCCTATAGGAAAAGTAGAGTTATGACCAATTATACCTTTTCTTATATCAATTAATTCAAGACTTCCTCCCCCAAGGTCTGCAACCAAACCATCTGCATCAGGAATTCCACAAATAACACCATATGCACTCCTTTCTGCCTCTTGTTTACCACTAAGAACTCTGACAGTAAAACCAGTTTCTTCGAACACACGTGAAACAAAATCATCGGCATCTTTTGCATCCCTCAGAGCTGCAGTTCCAAGAACATATAATCCATCATACTTCATAGACTGGAGTATACCTTTAAATCTTTTAAGAACGGATAATGCCTTTTGCACACCCTTTATATGTAATTTTCCCGTAACTTCTAAATCTCGACCAATTGCACATATATAACTCTCATTATGAATTGGTATAGGTGCTCTTATACTTGAATCATATATGACAAGCCTTATAGAATTAGAGCCAATATCAATTACTGCCAGAGGATTTTGAATATTACTTTTTGTCATATAATATTACTTTTTGTCATATAAACTGATCGATTTTTTTATATACTTAAATATTATTCTTATTTAGAAATAAATCTGGAAGTAAACCTTTTACAACTTTTAGCGCCTTCCCCTGTCCAGATAAACTCGGGTATTTCATGAAGTAATCATGGGCGCTGAAAGACCTTTTTCTAGATTTTATACGTGAATAACTACCGTCAGAATTAAGTATCCAACTTTGTTTATTGTCATTAATATTCGCAACCATCACTTGTTCTAATATCTGTCTATGTACTGTAGGATTATCAATTGGCACTAATGTTTCTATCCGGCCGCCAAGATTCCTTGGCATCAAATCCGCAGACGAAATAAAAACTTTTGCATTATCAGAAGGAAGTGCATCACCATTCCCAAATGCGTAAACCCTTGAATGCTCTAGAAATCGTCCAATTAAACTTTTTACTATAATATTTTCAGATAGTCCCTTAATACCAGGGCGCAAACAGCATACCCCTCTGACAACTAAGTAGATTACAACGCCTGATTGGGAAGCTACGTAAAGTTTATCAATGAGTAAAGGATCAACTAAAGCATTCATTTTTGCCCAAATATTAGCTGGATATCCTTTTTTTGCATATTCAATTTCATTATCTATCAATTCTTCTAAATGCGATCTTAATGATAAAGGAGCAATAGACAATTTCTCTAAAGAATCTGGTTCGGCATAACCTGTCATAAAGTTAAAAACTTTATTTGCATCTCTACATAAGACTTGGTCTGCAGTAAATAAAGATAAGTCGGTATATAACTTTGCATTAACTGGATGATAGTTTCCTGTTCCAAAATGCGCATAAGAAACAAGTCCACTCTCTTCCCTTCGCGTTACCAAACATATTTTGGCATGCGTTTTAAGGTTAGAAAGTCCAAATGCCACATTCCCACCAGCGTTTTCAAGATCTTTTGCCCACCTAATATTAGCTTCTTCATCAAATCTCGCCTTAATTTCAATCATTGCAGTCACAGATTTACCACGTTCCGCGGCCTCAATTAACTCAGAGATCACAGGAGAATCTTCTGTGCCAGTCCTATATATAGTTTGCTTAATTGACATAACATTCTTATCTCGGGCAGCCTGCCTTACAAATTGAAGAACTGAGTCAAATGTTTCATAGGGATGGTGAACTATAATATCTTTTTTCTTAATAGCTGCAAAATAGTCTCCATCAAAATCTCTAACCCTTTCTGGAAATCGAGGTATAAAAGGTTTATACATTAAATCTACTCTTGAAGAATTAAGCAAGACACTTATGTCCCTTAAACCTATTAGCCCTTGAGAAATAAATATATCATCAGAGCCAACTTCAAGTTCATTGCTAATCATTCTTACTTGTTTTTCCGATGTTGAGGAACTAAAGGTTAGATTTATACAGATCCCCCTCCTTCTTTTTCTTAGAGCAGACTCAAAGCTTTGGAATATATCCTCCCCTTCATCCTCAACTTCCATTTCTGAATCACGAATTACCCTAAAGAGTCCAGAATGAGACACCTGAAAACTAGGAAAAAGATAGTCAGCAAACATTACAATTAAATCCTCAATAGACAAATATCTTTCATTTGAATCACTTACCCTTATAAAACGAGGAAGAGTCTGAGGAATTGGTATTAAGGCATCCATCTTCTTTCTTGAATTCAATCCTTTCAGTTCAAGAATAATAGACAAGCCTAAATTGGGAATAAACGGAAAGGAATGAGCTGGATCAATAGCTAATGGTGTTAGAATTGGGAATACTTTATTCTTAAAGTAAGAATTTAAATAATTCTTTTCATCTTCTGATATACTCTCGATAGTTATTATATCAATTCTTTCTTTACTAAGTTTATTCTTAATATTAACCCAACAATTATTTTGCTTATCTAAGAAAGAATTTACACTTTTTCTTATAAGACTATCCTGCTCATTTAAGGATAATCCATCATCTGTAATATTATTACCCTTTCCCGATCGAATTTGATCCTTTATGCCAGCAACTCTAATCATATAGAATTCATCAAGGTTAGAGGCCGAAATAGAGAGAAAATTTACTTTTTGTAATAATGGAACTTTTTCACTACATGATTCTTCTAGAACCCTGTAATTAAATGATAAGAATGATAACTCTCTATTAAATAATGTATTTTTATCATCCTCACAGTTTCCAATAGGGTTTTTACTGATTTCCTTATTACGAGCCATCATAGGTATATATATCCATGATTATTAAAAAAAAATATTTTATTTTAACAAGAAATACCTTTTAAATTAAATATCATTAATTGTAAAATAGTTTGCGTTTGGGGGAATAAAATGACAAAAAACTTACTTATTTTAAGGCACGCAAAATCTAACTGGAATGAAAATGATGTTAATGACCATGAGAGAGGACTGAATCAACGTGGATTTGAGAATTCAAAAAAGATTGCAGAATTTTTAGAAGAAAATAAGTTTATACCTGATCATATACTCTGCTCTAGTGCTAAAAGAGCATTGTTAACTTTAGACCCCATTATAAAAACATGGAATGAAATACCACGAAACATTAGCGATGAGATGTATCTTGCAAGTCCAGAGATAATTATATCAATAATAAAGAAACAAAAAAAATACTCTCAGATTCTTCTAATTGGTCATAACCCAGGCCTAGCTGGACTTGTGTTAAAACTCATTGGTAATAATATTGAGAAGCTAAATGAAGATTTAAAATATTCTATATCAAAGTTTCCAACCTGTTCACTAGCAAAGATTTCGTTAAATATAAAAAACTGGTCTGAGCTAAGATTTGGCGTGGGGAATTTAGAAGAATTTATTAGACCAAAAGATCTTGAATAAATAAAAATTAATAAATTTACTCGTCCAACTTGTAGTTATTAATTATATCTCTTATGAGTGATAAATCTGGTTTTTTCTTCTTCGAAAGAGATAGTAAATTAATTATCTCAAAAAAATTATTTATTGCATAATACGTTCTAGGAATTCTAATTATTACATAATCTATCAGAGAAGCTTTTAGTTCAATACCTTGATTTTTACATTTATTGGTTAATATATCTTTCAGGGAATCCTCATCTGGAGGTAAAATCTCAATAGAAGGAATACTTAGTAACCTTGATTTTAAATCAGGCAACTCTATCTTCCACCGGACTGGAGGCAAACGAGATAAAAGAAGTAACTTACCACCCTCATCTTTCATAGAATTAAATAGGTTAAATAATATATTTTCGTATCTAATCTCTCTAATATCATCAATTACAATATATTTATTTAATTTTGAGAAACTAAATGGGTCTAGTTCATTTATTAACTTAAATTCTAAATAGCATGCTCCCAATTTTTCACAGAAAATATTTGCTAAATGAGTCTTACCAGATCCAGATGGCCCATAAAGGTTGATGACATGAGATGGCCAGTCTGGACATTCCTCAACCCACTTGAGCGCTCTAATATTTGAGCTTGTCTTTGAAAAATTACCCTTATTAAGTACCCTTGGTAAACTTAAATCTAATGGTAATTGGAAAGACTTTTTTTTTAATTCTGACAAGTTTTTCTCTTCGAAATTTAAATAATTTTAGTTACTCTTTTCCCTCAAGATCCATACATTATTCTTCCATAATAACTCAATCTCATTTTGTGAAAGTGCAAGAATAAGTTGATCTTGATTACCTAAAAAATTAATAGAAATCTCCGCAAGACCCTTGGATATTGATCTCGTGAATACTCCATCAATTAATGGAACTTCTTTAATACGCTTCTCTAACGAAACCCACTCCTTAAGACCTTCTATTGGTACATTAACCAAAATATCACCACTAATATTATATTGTAGGATATTATTATTTTTCCATCTATCCTTAATAGTTTCCCAAGCTTGGTTTACAGCAATCTTAAAAAGCTCATCTGCCTCACTTTTATCTTGTAACTCAACATCAAAAACTATCTGATATGAGTCCATTAGAAAGTACAGCTCAACTCTGAGAGATTCTTTTAAACCATTAGAAAAAATATAACCATATGTAATTATAATATTATCTGTATTATACCTCTTAGACCAATTAATGATTCGATCAAAATCGGAAATTAGTATGTCTTCAATAGTCAGCTCTGACATGTCTTCTAAATCACCGAATGGCAAAATTTTTTCTAAAAGACCATCATTTTCATTATGACTAGCCCATGCCTGTTTCCAGGGATTTATAGCCCACAAAATTGGATCAGAAACTTTAGCTGGACTATACACAGGAATAATTAATGCAGGAGCCGATTTAACCTCTGCAAATGGAATATTTGAGAATCTTAAAGTAGTCCTAACATTTTCTGGCTGAAATCTAACAATTAAATTTGCTCTATATCTATTGCTAGAAGTTTTTTCATTGTATACAGAAAAATCTTTTACATGATCAAGTGCATCTTTTCTCGTCAGAATAGGCAGCTTATCATAGTAATCACTTGGAATTAGCCTCATAAATAATCGATTTAAAGCTCTTTCCTGAGCCTTCTCGATACCTTCAGTACGTGCTAATGATGATGTAAAAGCCCTCTCATCCACAATAATCTTATCTACGGCGAAAATATTCTCACTACTTAAGCAAGACTTAGATAATTGGGTTAAAGAGAATATAATAACTAGAAAAAACAAAATTATTTTTGAATCAACTACAGAAACTGCTATATGAATATCCCTAAGAATATCTCTAAAACCTATAGAAAAAGAGGCAACCATTAGTAAACCTTCCAAAAATAGTAATTCTAACACTAAAGGGCTCTCCTACAAAGATGCTGGTGTAGACATTAATGCAGGAAACCTGCTTGTAGAAAAAATAAAACCATTAGCTGCAATTACATCTAGAAAAGGGGCAAACCCCTCAATAGGAGGTTTTGGCGGTTTATTTGATATTAAAGCTCTAGGTTATAAAGACCCTATTCTTGTAGCTAGCAATGACGGTGTAGGGACAAAATTATTAATTGCGATAGAACAAGGTGTACATTGCAGCATTGGTAAAGATCTTGTTGCAATGAGTGTAAATGACCTTCTTGTTCAAGGCGCAGAACCACTATTTTTCCTTGATTATCTCTGCTCAGGTAAGCTTGAAGTTAATGATTTTGAATCAATAATCCGAGGTATTGCAAATGCCTGTAAAGAAGCTAAATGTGCCTTAATTGGTGGAGAGACAGCTGAAATGCCAGGCTTATATGAAAAAAATAAATACGATATGGCAGGGTTTGCTGTAGGAGTAGTAGAAAGAGAAGATATTCTCCCAAAACGGGTATCTGAAGGAGATATAGTTTTAGGAATTCCATCATCAGGATTTCACTCAAATGGCTACTCTCTAATAAGAAAAGTAATAAAAAATTTAAATTTAAGTTATGATTCTATTTCACCTTTTGATTCTTCAAAAAGCCTTGGGGAAGTTCTTCTTGAACCAACTAAAATTTATGTAAAAACATGTCTGCCACTAATAAAAAATGGGTATGTAAAAGCAATGGCACATATTACTGGCGGTGGAATTATTGAAAACATACCTCGCGTTCTCCCTAAAGACTTAGGCATCGAGGTAGATGCAAAAGCATTTGGTTATCCAAAGATAATGAGATGGTTGGCAAAAGAAGGGAGGATTTCTAATTTCGAGATGGCAAAAACATTCAACTGCGGAATAGGCATGGTTTGTATTATTGATCAAAATAATTTAGAAAATTCAATTAGTATGATAAATTCTCTAGAGGAAGAAGCTCTAATTCTAGGTCAAGTGGTTAAAAATGATAAGCAAAAACCAGTAGTAATAAAAAACATTGAAACATGGTCTTTATTCTAAATAACTAAGGTCAATTTCCCCTGAGAATATTTTATTTAAAACAGAAGTATAAAATATATGCTCTTCTTGCAATACTCTCTGTGACAAAGAATAGGCCGTATCATTTTTGTTTACTATAATTTTCTTTTGGGCCAAAATATGGCCCATATCATACTCCTTACTCACAAGATGAATTGTTATACCAGTCTCCATGTCACCTGACTCTATAACCTTCTCATGAATCTTCATCCCGAACATTCCCTTACCTCCATATTTAGGAAGTAGAGAAGGGTGAATATTTATAATTCTATTTTTAAAATGCGTAATGACTTTATCGCCTATCTTTGATAGATAACCTGCAAGGATAACAAAATCAACTTCCATTTGTTTTAATATACTCAAATGCAAACTATCTAAGTCTTTATAGGGATCAGAGTTTTTAGAACTTAAATATTGACTTTGAAGACCATGTGATTTTGCCCACGCTAGAGCTTTACTTTTTTGATTATTACTAATTAAAACTACAGGACACGCTTTCAATGCAGACTTATTACAAGAATCAATTATTGCCTTTGCATTAGAACCGTTTCCTGATACAAAAAAAGCAAGCCTTGGCAAACTAGACATTTATAAAAAACTCTTATGTTTAGTTAATCTATAACTTCATTTTCATTGAAAAAGTAATCAATTTCTAACTTTGCATTTTCTAATGAGTCTGAACCATGAACAGAGTTTTCTTGTATACCAAGAGCATAAGCTTTTCTTATGGTTCCTTCCTCAGCATTCTTAGGGTCTGTTGAACCCATAAGCATACGATAATTTTCAACCGCATTTTTTCCCTTTAAGACCTGAACTATGACAGGTGCAGAGGTCATATAATCACATAAATCTCTGAAGAATGGTCGTTCTTTATGTACTTTATAAAAACCTTCAGCCATTTCAAGGTCTAAAATAATCCTTTTCTGTGCAATAATTCTTAACCCTGAGTCTTCTATCATTGCATTAATCTTACCTGTTATGTTCCTCTTAGTTGCATCAGGTTTTATTATTGATAAAGTCTGTTCCAAAGAAACCTCCGTAATTAAAGTATAAAAAAAAAATTTAGAGACTAATCTCTTCTGTCCATTTTCCATCTGATTTTTGTTTCCAATAATGTATCTCGAAACTAGAATCATTTTTTTTATTAGAAATCTCCTTCGAGAAATTTATTGCTTGATAGTTATCACTCGAAAAAATACTTATACATCTATCATAAGAAAGAATTTTTTCATCATAAGAAAAGTCCGTAAGTATTAAGACATTCGATTCATTAAGATTTTCAATATCACTGGAAATAAAAACTCTTTGGTCACTTGGGTTGCCATCTTTAATTGTACCATGACCTATCCATTTGTTCACATTAGTTGACCAAAGACTCTCACATAGGGTTTCAGAATCCTCTTCTGAAGAGGTCAAAATTAAAGCACGTTGATTTTCTTTTATAATTTTATCCAAAACCTTTGGTAATGCATCTTCCAAAGACCAACCAGATAAGGAATAAAAATCAAAACGCATTTAAATTATTCCTTATCTATTTTAATTGGAACTAGACGAAATTCATTACCCTGTTGAATACGTAAAAGTACGTTAGATCTTTTTTTATCTCTAGCTGCAGAAATATGAGCCAGAATGTCTTCAACCGTTTTAACTTCTTTCTGTTGAATTTCTACAATTACTGCGCCTCTTCTAATACCCTTCTCAGATGCATCACTTGCTGGATCTACTTCTAAAACGAGGAGTCCAGTCTCAACCTCTTTTGGAAGTTGGTATTTTTTTCTAATTTGAGGGTTTAGTTCTACAACTGTTATTCCTAATGATTTGATTTCTTGGTTGTTCACAGATTTACTTTTTTTAGCAGAACTTTGTCCTCCCGTGGATAATATTTCCTCTTCAAGCTCTCCAATTTCAACATTAAGAACTTTATTTTTCCCATCACGCCAAATTTTAACATTAACAGCTTTATCAATATCTGTCTCAGCAACAATTAATGGTAATTCTCTCATCTCATTAATTTTCTTTCCGTCAAATTCTAGAATTACATCACCTGATTGAATACCAGAAATCTCAGCAGGACTATCCTCCATCACTTCTGCAACCAAGGCTCCACTCGCATCGTCTAAACCAAGACTATCAGCAACATCTTTATCCACTGTCTGAATTTTAACTCCCAGCCAGCCTCTTCGGGTTCTTCCATATTCTTTAAGGTCTTTTATAACTGACTTAGCCAGATTTGAGGGAGATGCGAAGCCAATACCTACACTAGCGCCTGTGGGAGAAAAAATAGCCGTATTAACGCCAATGACTTCACCTTGCATATTTATTAAGGGACCGCCTGAGTTTCCTCTATTTATAGCCGCATCAGTTTGAATAAAATCATCGTATGCACTTCCATTATTTAGCCTCCTCGACCTTGCAGAAATGATACCTGCTGTTACAGTAACCCCTATACCAAAAGGATTACCTATTGCAACTGACCAATCTCCAACTCTCATCTTATCAGAGTTTCCCCATGAAATTGATGGTAAAGGTTTATCTGTATCCACCTTCAATAATGCAAGATCAACCTTTGGGTCGCGGCCTATAATTTCAGCTTTCAAAATCGTGTTATCGGACAAAACAATGCTGATTTCATCCGCCTCATCAATAACATGATTATTTGTTACAATTAGGCCAGAAGAGTCAATAATGAAGCCTGAGCCTAAAGAAGAAGCCCTTCTTCTCTTTGGTCTATCTTCTTTTTCAGAGTCATTTCCAGGAGAGCCTTCTTCAAACTGTTCAAAAAAATCTCTAAATAATTCATCTAAAGGTCCTCCCCTAGGCATATTTGGGATATTTCGCCTTCTTCTCTCTTCAACAAACTGAGTTGTTGAAATATTAACAACTGCTGGCATTACCTTACTTGCAATATCTGCAAATGTATCAGGTGCATTTTTTGAAAATGCCGGAGATGAAGAAAAGATTGTAATAAGTAACAAAAAGATTTTTAGAAACATAAAATTTATTTGAATATTAATTATTGAATTACCCTTTAATAAAGTAAACACCATTTTTTGCTCCTAAAGCATTTTCAATTTATTTAAATTAGTTTAATTATCGGGGATAAAAAATCAAAATTAAACTATATTTTTTGTTAAAATATCTTTTCTTTCAATAAATTAATATTTGAAAAAATTAATTTTAATTCAAGAAAAGAAAATTTTATTTTGGTAAAGATCCAAAGAATTTAAAAAACTCTGAATCAGGGCTAAGTAACATGGTTGTTCCTTCAACTAATGAGTTTCTATATGCTTCCATTGATCTCATAAAGGCATAAAACTCTGGATCTTTTCCATGAACCCTATTGAGAACGGATCTACTTTCTGCTTCACCCTGCCCCAAAAGTATTTGTGCTTCACGTTCAGCATCAGCAATAATTATAGTTCTTTCTTTATCAGCTTCAGCCTCAATTATTGCTTTAGTTTCTTGCCCTTGAGCTCGTAATAAAGCAGCCTGAGCAATACGGTCCGAGCGCATCCGGTTATAAACTGATTGGCTAGTCTCGTTGGGTAAGTCAGTCCTCCCTATCCTTACATCGATCACTTCAATGCCAAATTCTGGAGATCTCCTACTAGCTCCCACAAAGATCTTTTGCATTACATCTGCCCTTTTATCAGTAAGCAAGTCCCCAAGAAGAGCTTGCCCAAGAGAGTCTCTAACACTTCCATTAAGTATTGTTCCAAACCTATCCCTGAAAGCAATCTCATTTCTTACTGTTTGATAGAACTTTAACGGGTCAACAATTTTGTATCTTGCAAATGCATCAACAATTATCCTTAATTGATTCACAAGAGGCATCTCCTGTGGAGGCGGATCTAAGTCTAAAACCCTATTATCGTAATAAATAACATTTTGCAAAAATGGAACCTTAAAATTAATTCCTGGATTAGTGACAACTCTTTTTGCTTCTCCTAACTGCAGAACTATAGCTTGCTGAGTCTGATGAACAGTGAAAATACTTCCACTGATTAAAGATGCAAAAATTATAAAAAATAAACCTAATAAAAAAAACTTACCTGAACCCATCAATTTCCTCCTGACTTTTTACCCAATAATTCATTAAGGGGTAGATAAGGTACTACTCCATTCTTTCCATTGTCATCCATCAAAAATTTTTCAGACTTTGAGAGAACTTCCTGCATCGACTCTAGGTATATTCTACGTGAAGTTACATCTTTATTAGCTTTATATGTCTCATAAAACGCTTCAAATCGTTCTGCCTCACCCTGTGCTTCTCTAATCAACTTTTCTTTTTGAGCTTCAGCGCTTTGAGTCATTCTGGCTGCCTCACCTTTAGCTCTTGGAACTATGTCATTCTTGTAAGCCATGGCTTCATTTCTAAGTCTCTCCTCATCCTGTTTTGCACGTTGGACATCATTAAAAGCATCAATAACCTCTTTTGGCGGGTCTGCCTGAAGAATCCTTAGATCTAAAATACTAATACCAGCAACATAACTATCAAGAATTTCTTGAAGAATAGAACCGGCAGCTTGAGCTACTGTATCTCTTCCTCCTGTGGTAATAAAATCTAGAGTGTTTTGGCCAACAGCCTCACGCATAGCACTTTCTGCTGCTAATTTAACAGTTGCTTCGGGATTTCTAATATTGAAGAGATAGGACCCAGCTTGATTAATTCTCCATTGGACAACAAAATCAACATCAACAATATTCTGATCACCAGTTAACATTAGACTCTCAGCAGGGACATCTCTTAAATTGGTTGTATTTGGCACACCTCTAAAACCAATGGTAATTTGATTTGTGAGGGTAACCTTTGGTCTTTTTACTTCCCCTATAGGCACTGGAAACCAATAATTTAAACCTGGTTGTGTGGTTTTGACATATTTTCCAAATAGAAGCTCTACCCCCTGTTCATCTGGTTGAACTCGGTACAATCCACTCGCTGACCAGATAACAATCAACGTGACTAACAGAAGTATAAAACCCTGAAAGGAACCCTTACCTCCAGGAAAGAGCTTCTTAAGTTTGTCCTGACCTTGCCTTATTAAATCTTCAAGGTCTGGAGAAGGTTGACCTCCTCCACCTGACTTTCCTCCACCTGACTTTCCTCCCCAAGGATTTGACCCCGAACCGCCTTGGTCACCTCCATTTCCCCAGGGGCCTGAGCCCTGTTGTTTCCAAAACACTAGGTAATTCCTCTCAAATTATTTATAACAAGAACGACTGACACATTAGATTATATGGGTTATATGAGGTAGAAATACAATGATTAAATAACAAGAAACATCAATTATTGCTATAATTTGACAAACTTATAAACATTTAAGAGAAGAAATTTGAATAATATCACTAAAGAAACAATTTTAAACACTCTCAAGGAAGTGGTTTATCATAAAACTGGGAAGAATCTGATCCAATTGGGGTGGATAGACGATATTCTTATTAAAAATGGACATATTGTAGTTACATTAGATATACCTTCTAATCTTTCGCAGGAGCTTGGTGAAGTTAGGATTCAGGCAGAAAAGGCCATTCATAGCATCGACGGTGTTATTACCTCAAAAGTAATTCTTACATCTAAAAAAAGTGTTCCTCACAAAGAAAATTTATCAGGCAGTAAAAGAGAAAATAAGCTTGCACTGAAGGGTATCAAAAATATTATTGCGGTCGCTTCTGGTAAGGGGGGAGTTGGCAAATCGACAACTTCTTATAATTTAGCAAGTGCATTCTCAAAACTTGGTCAAAAAGTTGCACTTTTTGATGCAGATATTTTTGGACCTTCTATACCCAGAATGATGGGTGTCCATGATCAAAAACCCTATTCAGATGGAAAAACTGTTTATCCTATAAAAAAGGACGGTATTTCAATCATGTCGATTGGGCTTATGATTAAGGAGGACAACCCAGTAATTTGGAGAGGTCCAATGGTTATGGGTGCTCTTGAACAGATGTTGAAAGATGTATTTTGGGATAATATTGATTTGATGGTAATAGACATGCCCCCAGGGACCGGTGATACACAATTAACAATTTCTCAGAAAGTCCCTCTAGCTGGAGCAATAATTGTTTCAACCCCTCAAGACATAGCTCTGATTGATGCAAAAAAGGGGTTGAATATGTTTAGGAAAGTTAAGGTTCCAATTTTAGGAATTATAGAAAATATGAGTCACTATATATGCCCAGCATGTGGAAATCGTGAAAATATTTTCAGCACTGGTGGCGTAGAAAAAACTGCAAAAGAAATGGATGTTAATTTTTTAGGTGAAATACCTCTAGATTTATCAATAAGACTCAATGCAGATAAAGGTATAAGCTCTATTAACACAGAAAATAGAGCAATCTCAGATAATTATGAAAAAATTGCTAAAGAAGCCCTAGAAATTTTGGGTAATCTTAACAATAAGAAAAAACCATTCATCAGTATTAATAGGTGAAGGAGTTAATTCTATGAAATATTTTGAATGAAAATGGAGGTTTATTTTTATCTTCAGATAAAAAAGATTCTGAAGATATTTCTTTCCACTCTTTGTTATCTAAATCTTCAAACCATACATCTCCATTATATGCCTTGTGAATTTCTGTAAGATAGACTTTATGTGCATGACTTATGCTTTTTTTGTAGACAGAAGAACCACCAATAATAAATATTTCATCAACTTTAGTTAAACTTGCAGTTTTTTTTGCAAAACTGATTGCATCAGTTAGATTATGATAAACCTCAATACCTTCATGCGACCAACCTTTTTGTGACGTAATAACTATATTGGTCCTGTTAACAAGAGGCTTGCCAATAGATTCAAAAGTTTTTCTACCCATTACTATAGGCTTTCCAATAGTAAGTTTCTTAAAGTTTTTAAGATCCTCTGGAATATTCCATGGTAAATTATTTCTGTATCCAATAACCCCATTAGCTGACCTTGCAACCACTAAAGAAATGCTGATAACAGAGTTAGTCATATAACAACCTAAACAGAAACAGGGGCTGATATGTGTGGATGGGGATAATATTCGCTTAATTTAAAGTCTTCATATCGAAAAGAAAAAATATCCTTTGCATTATCGGAAATTTTTAATTTTGGGAGCGATCTTGCCTCTCGAGACAATTGTAATTTTGCTTGGTCAACATGATTCAAATAGAGATGTGCATCTCCAAAACTATGAATAAACTCACCAGGCTTTAAATCTAAAATTTGCGCTATCATCATTGTGAGTAGAGAATATGAAGCAATATTAAATGGAACACCTAGGAATATATCAGCACTTCTTTGATAAAGTTGACATGATAAAAGACCATTACTTACATAAAATTGATAAAGACAATGACAAGGAGGCAAAGCCATATTTTTTACATCAGCAGGATTCCATGCACTGACAATATGTCTTCTCGAATGAGGATTGTTTTTTAAATTTTCCATTAGAATTTGGATTTGATCTAAGCTTTTACCACTTGAGGTAGGCCAAGATCTCCATTGATGTCCATAAATAGGACCCAAATTTCCATCTGAATCTGCCCATTCATCCCAAATAGAAACTTTATTATCATTGAGGTATTTAATGTTTGTATCACCTTTTAAAAACCATAATAACTCATAAATTATTGACCTGAGGTGTAATTTTTTCGTAGTAACCAGGGGAAAACCCTCAGAAAGATTAAATCTCATCTGACGACCAAAAACTGATAATGTACCCGTACCTGTTCTATCTTCTTTAAGGTTACCATTTTTTATCACATCAGATAGCAAATCTAAATACTGCTTCATAAAATAAGCCTTAATATTAAAATAAGAAATATAAGAATAGCATTAATTATAATAGAAAATATTGTAAATAGGGATTATATTATTTAGGTCGTTTTAACGACTATAGCGCTAAACCTGCTATGGAATAAGCGATACGGACCCGGGGGCAGTACCCGGCGCCTCCACCATTATAGTAGATCTATTATTAAATTTATGGGGGGTGAAATAGGATCGACGTTCGTGGTAAAGATAGTAGCTGTTCTCGGTATTGTACCACCGTTATCGGGCTAATATTTATAAGTGCCAACGACAATGTTGAGTACGCCGCTGCTGCATAATTGATCAGTAAGCGCGGTTCGGGGAGCACCGGGCAACAGAAGCTCCCCACTATTTAAACTATTAGATTTAGTTATTGATGAAATAAATATGATTAAGCTTAATTACTCAGATATTGTAAAAAATGCATTAAAAGGAGTATTGCGGGAGGTTTTAAATACTACTCAAAATGAAGGCTTGCCAGACCCCCATCATTTTTACATTAATTTTGATACAACGCATCCTGAAGTAGTAATTTCTAAACAACTCATGAATCTCTACCCTGAAGAAATGCAAATTGTAATACAACACCAGTACTGGAATCTCCAGGTAGAAAAAAATTACTTTAGGATCACTCTAAGTTTTAATGGAATAAAAGAAGAGCTAACAATCCCATTCTCATCTATAAAAAATTTTTCAGACCCCTACGCGGAGTTTTCACTTCAATTTGATAATAATTCACAAAACAAGGTTAACGATGAGAAAGATTCTAATAAAATAAATTCTCCGTTAGATAGCAGTGAAGAAGAAAAAAATAAAATAAACAAAGAAAAAGAAACGAATAAAAATGTTATAACTCTAGACTCATTTAGAAAAAAGTAGACCTAGATATATATGCAAGAAATTGAGTTTATAACAGAGGGTAAGGAGTCTTCTACTGATACAATAATACTCGCGCACAGTTCTGGTGAGCCAATGAACTCAGAGTTTATGAATTACTTTTCGAAGCATTTATCAGAATTAGGTTTTTTTTGTATACGCTTTCAATTCCCATATATGACCAAACAAATCATAGAAGGTAGAAAAAAACCCCCTGATAAAATTGATTCACTTATAAAATCATGGTGTATTGCTGTTAATCACATTAATAAAAATAATATTATTATTGGAGGTAAATCTATGGGAGGAAGGATTGCCACTCTTATTGCCGATAAAGTAAATCCAAAAGGTATCGTAGTATTGGGATATCCTTTTTTTAACCCAAAAGGAAAAACTAAAAACCGGACTGAACATTTAAAAAATATAAATATCCCAATACTAATTTGCCAAGGTGAGAATGATACCTTTGGAAATAGGCCTCAGGTAGAAAAACTTCATTTATCAAAAAAAATTAATCTGCACTGGATTGAAAGCGCTAATCACTCATTAATACCTTTAAAGAGAACAGGTAAGACTAGAAATCAGAGCTGGGATGAGTGTATAGTTACTATTAACAAATTTATTAAAAACCTAGATTGAGGGTCAAAATATTACTTTGATAATTTTTAAATATGGATAATTATTACACAAATAGAAGAGATTTTTTTGCTGGAATAGCAGCAGCCAGTTTTGGTATTGCAACAGAAAATTTGTTAAGTAGTAAAGATGCAATGGCAAATTGGGGACTTATTGCCCCTGGTGCAGTTCCAGATGATAATTTTGATGGTAGGTGCTTGGTAAATAAATCCCGTGCGTACGAAATAATGGATAGAGAAAATATTGATGCAATAGTTGCCTTAAATCCGGTTAATGTATTTTATTTAGGAAATTATTTTTCATATGAACTACAAAAGCTAAGAGCAATTCCAAGCTTCGCTGTAATGCCAAGGGACGAAAACAAGCCAATTATCTTAGTTATATCATCATCTGATTTATGGTTTATAGCTAATGGAGATAGAGAGTATCCTGAAATAATACCGTATAGCGCCCCTCAAAGTTGGGAACACTATCACGACCCTGAAATATGGTCACAAGAACCTGGCGCTATACAAGGTATGAGAAACTTCCCTGCCGCTAGCAAATTGACAGAAATAGAAAAAGGATGGTTAGAGATTGAGAATAGATTCAAAAATACCAAATCTGCGACTCCGGAATGGGCATTAGTAAGGGCCCTTAAAGAATCTGGAGTTATAAATGGTAGAATTGCAGTAGATGATATGCGCATTAAGGATATACTTAATACGTTAGAAATAAAATCATTAGAGTGCCTTCCTGGTGATAACACATTTAGAAAAATACGTATGGTTAAGTCAGAGGTAGAACTTAAGCATATGAAGAAAATTGCAAAAGCAAATCAAAAAGCATGTATGGCTATGTTAGCCAAAATTGAAGTAGGTATGGATAAAAACGAAATCGATAAAATGTTTCTAATTGAAACTGCAAAGAATCACGCAAAAGCAATGTGGCTTGCAATTGGTACGATAGGTGGCTTTATTGATGGAAAGGTGGTTGAAGGAAGACCTATGATGGTTGATGCTGTAAGCCAAATTAATTTTTATCATGGTGACTTTGGAAGAACATGGTGTATTGGTGAACCAAGAAAAGATGTCTTAGAGAGAGTGAAAATCTTGAAAGCAGGAGCAGAAATTGCTCATGATTTTATAAAGCCAGGAGTCAAATATTCGGAACTAAGGAAATATGTATCAGATGCAATAGCTAAGATTAATACAGCACCTTCGGGAACAATATTTGGACCTGGGCCTCACTCTGTTGGGCTTCAACATACTGACCAACCATACAGAGATAACTTACCATTCCAAGTTAACGATGATCTGGAATTTGAAGAAAACATGACACTTACTGTTGATATGCCATCACTTGAACCAGGGTGGGGAGGTGCACATCTAGAAGACTTAATTGTCGTAAAGAAAAATGGCATTGAATCATTGTCAGAAATTGATAATCCATTAGTTATAATTTAATGATGCAAATCAAGATTCTATTATTTTTCTATAATCTTCCTCAGTAATTATAGTTATATTTAATTTTCTAGCCTTATCATACTTACTGCCTGCATCTTTACCTAAAATAAGAAAATCAGTTTTTTTACTTATACTATTAGTTACCTTTGCCCCAAGAAGAGAAGCATGATTTTTTGCTTCCTCCCTAGTCATTGTTACTAACGTCCCAGTAAAAACAATTATTTTATCTTTCATTGGTGATTTTTTTATTTTGGCATTTGTAAAATTAATTATTTTTATCTCAGCTAATAAACCTTTAATAATATTAATATTAACAGAGTCAGAAAAAAAATTTTCAATGTCTTTAATGATAGTTTCGCCAATCCCATCAATAAGTTTTATTTCACTAAGCATATCCTTACTTAAATTATTATCTTTATTTATGTTTGGTAAATTATTTATTGTTTTAAAATACTTTGCGAGCAATGCTGCAGTGTTTCTCCCAACTTGTGGAATTCCAAGAGAAAATAAAAATTTGTCAAAAGCAATCTCCCTTCTTAAATTAATATTATAAAATAAATTTAATAATGATTTTTCACCCCACCCCTCAATGTTACTTAATTTCAAATTTTCTTTTTTATTTCTCTCCTCAAGCGTGAATATTTCAACTGGGTTAGTAATAAGACCTAATTTATAGAAGCTTTGAATATTCCTACCTCCAAAACCTTCAATATCAAATGCGTTTCTTGAAACAAAATGCTTTAGACGTTCGACAACCTGAGATGGACAAGATAGTCCAGCAACACATCTTGTTACTGCTTCATTTTCTTTACGAATTGCTATCGATCCACAGTCTGGACAATTAGTTGGGTATTTAAATTTTACATTACTTTTTTTTCTTTTTTCAGAAATTACTGACATTACTTTCGGAATTACATCTCCTGCTCGTTGAATATAAACATAATCATTAACTCTTATATCCTTTCTTATAATTTCATCCTCATTATGAAGAGTCGCATTGGAAACAAGAACGCCGCCAACTAGAACAGGATCAAGGCGTGCAACAGGAGTTAACACTCCAGTCCTTCCAATTTGAATATCTATAGACTTTATTCTTGTTTGTACTTGCTCTGAGGGAAATTTATGAGCCACAGCCCATCTAGGTGATCTAGTCTGAAAGCCTATCGTATTTTGAGAATCAAGATCATTTACTTTATATACAACTCCATCAATTTCATAATCTAGATTATCTCTATTTGAAAAAATTTCTTTATAAGAATTAATTATCTCTTTAGATGATTTACATATGAAATTTAGAGAGTTAACAGGACAACCCCAAAGTTCAAGATAACTCAAATATTCCTTCTGATCACTCCAGAATAAAGGTTCGGATTGCCCCCAAGTATAACAAAATACATTTAACAAACCCAGAAGACTAGGGTCAGGATTTAAGTGCCTTACAATCCCAGACGTTGCATTTCTTGAATTAGAAAAAATTTTTTCATTTCTACTTAACTTAATTTTATTTATAGATTGAAAATTTTTCCTAGTTATAAATATTTCTCCACGAATATCTATTACCTGTGGTATTCTTACTTTTTTGTTTAATAACTGCGGAAGATCATTAATTAGAAAAATACTCTCTGTTATATCCTCTCCCTCTCTACCATCACCTCTTGTCGAAGCTGATAAAAGTTTACCATTCTTATATCTAGCTGAAAATGAGATACCATCAATTTTAGGTTCAACAAATATATTTATTGAACTATCTACTTCTTTTTTTAATAACTTCTTTACCCTAACAAGAAATGTATCTATTTCATCATAATCAAATATATTATCTAATGATAACATGGGGACATTATGGATAATCTTATCAAACGTATTTGATGGTTTCGATCCAATTTTATTACTAGGACTATCCTCCCTAACCAAATTCTTAAATCTACTCTCTATAAGTGCATTCCTTAACCTGAGCCGGTCGTATTCATTATCAGAAATTGTAGGTTCATTATGCTCATAATAAGAAATATCATGACTTTTTATAAGATTAGAGAGTCTTTCCAATTCATTTTTTGCTTCATCTTCAGTTAGATCATTTACCTGAACTGTAGAAATCTTATCAGTCAATTGTTATTTTCCTTTTAGAAGATTTGAAGCTGCAGCACGTGCCTCATCTGTTATTTCTAAACCCGATAACATCCTTGCTATTTCTTCTTCTCTATCAGTGTAACTTAAATTCTTTGCTGAAGTTGCCTGTATATTATTTTTTTTAATTTTGAAAACATGCCAATGATTAGCACCAACAGCAGCTACTTGAGGAGAATGTGTAACAACAAGGATTTGTATATTATTTGACAATCTCAGTAACCTTTCACCAACAGCTCTTGCTGTTGAGCCTCCGATACCAGAGTCAACCTCATCAAAAATCATTGTAACTGCAGGGATAGAGTCTACAAGAATTAGTTTCAGTGATAGTAAAAATCTTGAAAGCTCCCCACCTGAAGATATTTTACTTAATAAGCCAAAAGGCATCCCATCATTTGTAGAGACTTCGAATAGAACTCTATCTTTTCCTGTTGATGACCATTCATTTTCCATCAGTTCATTAATTTTAACGCGAAACCTTGTCTCGTTCAATTTCAAGGGCTTAAGCTCCTTTATTATTAGCTCTTCTAATTTAACTGCTGATAATTTTCTATAATTTCTAAGCTTTTTTGCTTCATCAATATAAATTGACCTAAACTTCTTTTCATTAGCTTCCAATGACTCAAGCTCGTTGCCCCTATCTTCAATTGATTCTAGCTTACGTCTAAGCTTATCTAGAAAGCCTGAAAGGTCATCAACACTAACATTATGTTTTCTTGCTTCACTCTTTAAAGCAAAGAGTCTCTCTTCAGCATCTTGAAGTTCTCTTGGGTCTAAGTCGATATCATTTGATACTTTATGTATTAAAGACTTGAACTCCTCATATTCTATTAAGGTTCTATCCAAGGAATTACATATCTCATCGAAAGTGCCATTCATAGTTTTTGATAATATATTAAACTGATTATAAATATTCTGAATATTACTTTCAAAATTACTATCTTGCATAAGTATTTTACGCGCAGTATCAATCGTAGAAATAATCTTTTCTTTATTTCTAAGAAATGATCTCTTTTTAACTAGCTTTTCTTCATCACCAACTGATGGTGATAAACTCTCTATTTTATTTATAGATTTAGTTAGAAAGTCACGTTCATCTTCTATTTTGGATATTTCTTTTTGAGATTGCTTAAGCTTCTTAAGGCATTCACTCCAATTACTCCATGCGTTAGCACATGATAGAAGATTATTATCAGAATTATGCACCTCCATAAATTTATCAAGAAAATGAATGTGTGTTCTTTCATTAATTAGACCATGAGATTCAAATTGCCCTAAAATTTCTACAAGTGTTTCCCCAACTTTCTTTAAAAAACTGATACTAACTTGGTTGTCATTGATGTAAGCACTGCTCTTTCCATCTTTTCTTAAAACTCGTCTTAAAATTAAACTACTACCTTCAAATGAGTAATCATTATCAGAGAGGTATTTATGGATAATATGATCTGAATTTATATCAAAAATGGCTACAACTTCGAGTCTCTTTGAATAAGGTCCAATTAAATTGATATTTCCTCTTGATCCAAGAGCTAAAGATATTGAGTCTAATAAAATGGATTTTCCAGCACCTGTTTCACCAGTAAAAACATTTAACCCTTTATCAAAACGTAGAAATAAATCCTCAATTAAAACAACATTTTTTATCGAAAGTTCTAGAAGCATAAATAATTATCCCTACCAAAACTTCCACCACTGTTTTTTTACAAGTAAACTGTTATTGTTGGCTATTGGAAGTTCTTCACCTTTTTCCAAAATAAGAGAATATGCATCATTATACCATTCACTTCCTGGATAATTAAAACCTAGTACAGATGCAGACTTTACTGCTTGTTCAGAAAGACCAAGAATCGAATACAACTCAACTAATCTATATAGAGCCTCAGGGGAATGAGTCGTATCTCCATATTGATTAATGACTCTTTCAAACCTATTGATAGCAGCTAGATAATGTCTTCTATCAATATAGAAACGTCCAACGGCCATTTCTTTTCCTGCAAGATGGTCTCTTGTTAAATCAATCTTTAGATTTGCATCTCGAGCATAAGAACTTTCTGGAAAACGGTTAACAATATCCTGAAGAGAAATTAGTGCTTTTTCTGTCATGTCTTGATCTCGTTCAACATCGGATATCTGCTCGTAGTAGCAAAGAGCTTTTAGGTAATAGGCATATGCAACATCTTTATTTCCTGGGTGGACCTGAATAAATCTTTGAAGAGCTGCAATGGAATCTTCATATTTATTGTTCATATATAATGAGTAAGCAGACATCAATTTAGACTTTGTTGCCCATATTGAGTAAGGATGTTGTCTTTCAATCTCATCAAAATATACAGCAGCATCTCTATATCTTTTACTATCTAAGTATTCTGATGCTTGGGTGTAAATTTCATAAACTGTCAATTCACGATATTCAATTTCATCGTTAGATGAACAAGAAAACAAAGGTATTATAAATAGTAAAATAAAGAGGAGTTTAATAAAAGAAAAGAAGGTACTATGATACATATCCGATGGCCTGAGTTAATGCTAGATTTCAATTTATACCATGAATATTTTAATTAATAAGGTTGTATTTTCAACCAATCGCCTGAATTTTTTGTTCTATCTTTGTATATTCTGAAATATTTGATAAATTCTGAGATGAGTCAACAAGTTCCCAATTACTGTTATTAGCAAATACTTTTCTAAGTAGGTTAGCAGTATCTGCATGACTTGAACAGATACCGTGAAAATGACCAATAAGCTGATAACCAGTCAAATATAGATCTCCTACAGCGTCTAGGGCCTTATGATGAACGAATTCTTTGTCGTGTCTAAGTCCATCTTCATTTAAAATACGCCCAGAGTCTACAACAATTGCGTTATCTAAACTCCCCCCCCGAGCCAAGCCTGCTTCTCTTAGAGCAGTGACATCAGATAAAAAGCCAAATGTTCTTGCTTTACTTACTTGATTTAGGAATTCAGTCTTGTTCATATCAAATTGACATGATTGTTTTCCTACTGCAGGGGCAGAAAAATTTATATAAAACTCAACAGTTAGCCCTCGATCTGCTGGAGTGAGGCCAACTTCTTTATCGCCATTCTTATAAACAACTGGTTTTAAAATACGAAGATACTTCCTTCTTGAACGTTGAGTTTGTATACCGGCACATTCAATTAAAAATATAAAAGGTGATGCACTTCCGTCCATTGCTGGGATTTCAGGGCCATTTACCTCCACAATAACATTATCTATTTGTTTTGCATAAAATGCAGCAAGTAAATGCTCAACCGTGGCAACACTAATACCATTTTCTGCAGAAATTATAGTACACATTCTGCTGTCAGATATGTTGCTCCAATTTGCCTTTATCTCAGTTCCTCCACCTATCAAATCTACTCTCTTGAAGACAATTCCAGTGTTAGAACTTGATGGAAGGAGATTGATTGAGACGGGAACACCCGAATGAAGTCCTACACCGCTACAAGATATAGGCGCAGATATAGTATTCTGATAGCAATTATTACGATTTTTTCTATTTATACTGGATATAGTTTCTATCCAGCTTTTATTGCTGACGCCAGAGGCCATGTTTCACCGTTCAAAATCTAATATTATATATACCGAGGCACAAAATAGCGTCCGGATTATCATGAAGATTATCTTCTCCACTAGTAAACCCTCAATATCTATTGTCGCAGATTGTAAGGGTTTGACAAGCAAAAGTTTCATAAAAGTTTAACTTAAATCTTAATTATTTAAATCCTACAAAAATAAAAATAGATTTCATAATAAGAAAACTTTTTGGAAACTTTGGTATCCCTTTGAGCAAAACTTAGTGATCTTAAGATTACCTAAAGCCTGTCATATCACAAAAAATATCAAATAAGTCATTGTTTTTATTAGTATAAAATTCTATATATAATTTCTAATAAACTTTCCAACTTTATAAAAAAATATTAATTAATTTGCCTCCTTAAAAAAGCAGGAATTTCTAAGTCATCATCGTTTTCTCGAACTAATTCCTGACCGACAGGTGGATCAACCGTAATTCCTACATTTCTTATAGCATTTCCCTCATTAGGAGAGTTACTATTATCATCCTCAAGATATTCTTTAGAAGAACTTTCTTCTAATTCGTTAGATTGCAAATTGGGCTTTTGTAAATCTGAATTTTTTTTACGCCTTAAGCTCTGAAATAAATTTAAAGTTACACCCGTTCTAGTTTTTGGTTTATTTATCTCAGTTTTAGGAGATTTATCAACCTGAATATTCGAACTAGATCTTAAAGTCTCAGGCTTTAAATCAGAACTATCAAGATCTGCTAAGGTTGAAACTGTCTTAAAAGTTTCATGTTCTGCATCTTTTTTACGATCTAAAGATATTTGGGATCGTAATATATTTTTAGCCTGATCTGTTTCTGCTTGAAGTTTTTGATTAATCAAATTATCTGAACAAGTTTCTTCACCTGAACTTTCTGCCAAAGGCCTTAGCGGCGCCAAACCAGGTGATCTATTTATAAGAGGTTGATTAACTGGCTTCTCAGTCTCACGATTACTTATAACTAAACCCTGTTTGTCTAGTCCTGTCGCAACTATGGATATCCGGATTCTTCCCTCAAGACTATCATCATGACATATACCAAAAATAAACTTGGTATCCTCTTCAATCTCACCATTAACATAATTAATTGCATCATTAATTTCATGCATTCCTATATCATTACCACCAGTAATATTTATAAGAACCCCTTTAGCCTTTTTAATTGAATTGTCCTCAAGAAGCTGATTGGATATAGCCTGTTTTGCGGCAATTATAGCTCGATCTTCTCCCTCAGACTCACCAGAAACCATCATTGCACGACCCATACCTCTCATGACTGAATTGACATCAGCAAAATCAAGATTAATTTTACCATCCTTAACCATTAAATCAGTGATACTTTTTACTCCTGACATCAATACATCATCTGCAATTTTGAATGCATCAGCCATACTGGTCTTTTCATCAGCAACTCGAAATAGATTTTGATTTGGTATTACTAGGAGTGTATCAACATATTCTTCTAATAAGGCAACTCCCCTCTCAGCACATCTCATCCGTTGGGGACCCTCAAAGTCAAATGGTTTTGTAACTACTGCTATCGTTAAAATACCCATTTCTTTTGCAATTTTTGCAATGAATGGGGTTGAGCCAGTACCTGTACCTCCTCCCATTCCTGAAGTAACAAATACCATATGAGAACCCTCTAGTTCCTTTTTAATCTGCTCTTCGCATTCTTCAGCTGCAGCCATACCAACTTCTGGATCAGCACCTGCCCCAAGACCATTTGTTAATTTTGGACCTAATTGAATCTGCCTATCAGCTCTAGACCTTGAAAGTGACTGAAGGTCAGTATTTGCAGAAATAAAGTCCACATCATGTATACTACCCTCAATCATATTATTAACTGCATTTCCTCCTGCACCCCCAATACCTACAACGGTAATTCTTGGCATTAAAAGGGGAGCATTAGTTGATTGTGAAGCCTTGATATTTAAACTCATAAATGCCTCCTTGCATTTGGTTTAGTAAAATTAGATTTATGCTTAATATAACAAATAACTATTTTTAATTAATGATTATTCAAAAGTTTTGCCTTATCCAATCTCCTATTTTAGTAAAAGAAAATTTTCTATTATTTGAGAGAATTGCTTTTTTATCTTTATTGATGAAATGCTCATTAATCGCATATTCAAGAAGACCAAGAGAAGTTGAGAAAGACGGACCTGAGAAAGATTCAGGCAAATCCTTAATTATTTTTGGCCTTGCTATTCTCACTTTACTTGAGAGCTGATTTTCTGCAAATTCTTTAATTCCTGCAAGCTGACTGGCACCACCAGTAATAACAACTCTTTTAAAGGAACTATTCCCAAAACCACATCTTTCTAGCATGTATCTAATTTCGATAAATATATCTTCTACCCTTGGTCTTATTATTCCAACTAATTCAGACTTCTTAATCTCTAAAAGATTTACTTCATCTTCCTCTCCAACCAGGGGTACCTTTATATATTCATAATTACTATTTGGCTCTAGAATAACAGTACCATATTTAATTTTTATTTTTTCGGCGTCTATAAGTGAAGTAGATAAACAAATTGCAATATCTTTGGTGACATTGGCACCACCAAGAGGTATTGCACCAACAAAATCTACATGTCCATTCTTAAAGACTGATATAGAGGTTACTCCCCCACCCATATCAATTAAAATTGATCCTAAATTTTTTTCATCCTCAACTAAGCATGAAAGGCCTGAAGCATAAGAAGATGCAACTTTATTCTCTATCCCTAAATGACATTTTTCTAAAATATTATTAAGATTCTTACTATGGGGTATAGATGAGCTTACTAAATGAAAATGTACTCCTAACCTATCGCCATGCATTCCTCTTGGGTCACTTATCCCGTTTGAGCCATCTATAGAATAACCAGTGGTTATACAATGTATAACATCTCTATCGCCTATATTAACTTTCTTATTTATATCCTCAATTACCTTTATTACATCATCCTCGCCAATAGGACTTGATGAAACATACATCTCAGCCTCAGCCTTATAAGATTGAAGATTAACAGAGTTAATATTTATAAATACTTTCTCAAGCCTTACATCTGACATTTCTTCAGCATCACATACCGCAGCTCTGATAGAAGATTCTAACATGTTAATATTTGTAATATGCCCTTTACTAACTCCATTAGAAAGCTGGTACCCAACACCCAAAATATTTAAATTACCTTTAATGTCTGATTTTGCTATAATACAACAAACTTTTGTACTTCCAATATCCAACACTCCAATTATATCTTTATTTAAATTGACTTTAGCCAAAGCTTTTAAACTCCTTACACATTCTGTCCATTGAAAGTATCTTTATTAAATTTTATTTTGCTTCCCTCCTTAAGAGTTATAAACAAACGATCTTCTATTCTGAGATCAATAATTTTAATATCTTTATCCAATAAGTTATTTTTTTTATCTAGTTCAGATAGTTTTATTAAAGCATTCTTAACACCCTTCTCTGGTAATTTAATTATTATACCAGATTCTAATGTTATATCCCACCTTCTTCCCCTATAATTAGATGCAACCATCAAATTATTTTTTAATTCAGGATGAAAGTATAACGCTTTAAAAAAAGAAGAAATATTTTTTGGAGCACTCTCTCCTATAACTAAAGGTAATTTAGAATTAGGATAATCAACTGAGGTAATAACAAGCCCATCCTCATCCAAGAGTTTAAAGGTGCCTTTATTTTGCCAAATTACAAAAGGTATATATTCAAAAATCTTCAGATATAAAGTACCTGGAAGTATTCTCCTTACTTCTACATTCTTTACCCAAGGAAAAGATAAAAGATTTGTCTTAATCTTAGCCAACTTCAAGTTAAACAAATTATCATTCCCTGGAGCTGGTAATATATCCAATATATCTTTTTTAGATGTTTTCTTATTTCCAGTTATAAATATTTTCTCTAGTATAAAAATTTCATATATATTTTTTTTAGTATTTATCTTATCATCGCTACTACCTAACTTATTAAAACTAATTACTTCTGATGCGAAAACTAAAGAAGAAGAAAATAAATAAATTAAAAGCATAATATGGATTAGGAGTCGCATGCTGCATTCTCCATCATCCATGAAATTAAATCATTAAAACTTATACCAACATAAGCCGCTTGTTCTGGAACCAATGAAGTAGGTGTTAAACCAGGCTGAGTATTTATTTCTAAAATATATGGATCATTTCCATCCAACCGAAAATCAACTCTAGAAACACCTCTACAATTAATTGACTGATGTGCTGATAAAGAAATATCTAATAAATCATTATATATATCTTTATTTAGCTTCGCAGGAAGAATATGAGACGAACCATCAGGTGAATATTTTGCACTATAATTATAAAAATCGCTTCTTGTCTGGATTTCTGTTACAGCAAGACTTTTATCACCTAACACTGCAACTGTAAGCTCTCTTCCTGGGATATATTCCTCTGCCATCAAATAATTAGTGTCTACAGAGAAGAAATCACTCAGAGATGAAATATCAAAATCATCGTTAATAATAAATACTCCTACACTTGATCCTTCATCAAGGGGCTTAATAACATATGGCCTTGAAAATGGTTCATTCCTTTGTAAATCATTAAGGGTTAATAAATGATCTTGTACAACTGGTAAGCCAACTGAAGAAAATATTTTTTTGGAAAATATTTTATGCATTGCTATAGAAGATGCTATTCTTCCCGAATTAGTGTAAGGTACCCTCATCATATCTAATACTCCTTGGACGGAGCCGTCTTCGCCAAACTTTCCATGTAATGCATTAAAAACTACGTCAGGCTTTGACTCATGAATTAAATCTACCATCTTTTTTATATCTCTAGGAACATCCACCATAGTGACGTCATAATCCATAGCTCTTAATGCTGAAGATACTTGTGTCCCAGTTATAAGTGAAATTTCTCTCTCAGAAGAAAAACCTCCATATAAAACTGTTACTCGTGAGCCTACCTTAACAGTTTTCACACTAACTACTCCCTTCGATCAATAAAGAGTCGCGATCAGAAATATTTACCCCAACTCTAATTATTTCCCACGAAAGTTGTATGCCAGAAGTATCAAACACTCTTCTTCTTATTTCCTCACCTAGGTTTTCTATTTCCGTTGCAGAAGCATTACCGTTATTAACTAGAAAATTACAATGATGTTGAGAAACAGAGGCATTTCCAAAGTTAAGTCCTCTGCATCCAGCTTTTTCAATTAACTCCCAAGCTTTGATATTTGATGGATTTATGAATGTAGAACCACTTGTTCTACTTTTAATAGGCTGAGAAGATAATCTTAAAGATCTTATCTCTTTCATCCTTTCTTTAATTAAATCTTTATTTTTTCTAATACCTCTGAAACTTGCACTTATAAAAACCCAGTTTTTTGGAACATTACATCTTCGATATTGAAAATCTAAATCATCTCCACTAAGTCTTAATAAATTTCCTTTTGAGTCCAATACCTCAACGCTTATAAGTATTTTTCTTATATCTTCTCCATAAGCGCCTGCATTCATTCTTATTGCACCCCCAACAGAACCTGGTATTCCCGTTAAAAATTCCATACCTGAAATTTCATTTTTTTGAGCCTTACTGGCAACAGCAGGACATGACACACCTCCCCCGCAGATGATTTCTGATTCTCTAATATCTATAAATGAAAACTTCTGACCTAATTTAATTGTAACCCCAGGGACACCTCCATCTCTAACAAGAATGTTAGACCCTAGACCTAATATCATAATTGGTATTTTTTCATCTACTTCTTTGAAGAAATATGAGAGGTCATCAGTATTAGCTGGAGTAAAAAGAACTTCAGCAGGACCTCCTACACCGAACCAAGTCTTATTTGAAAGGGCTGAAAAATTATCATATCGACCTTTTACACTTGGAAGCATTTCAGAAAGTTTCAATACGCTCATTATAAACTTACCCCTTTATTATCTAAAAGAACCTTTAAGCCTTGAGGTAATTCTCTTGCCCAGTTTGTTATATCGCCCGCACCTAAACAAATCACCCAATCGCCTTTATTTGCAATATCCTTGATAATACCTGGAAGTTCTTCAGGGTTTTCTAATGAAAGTACATTTTCTTTTCCTTCACTCTTAATTGAATCTATTAAGCTATCCCTATTATAATTCTCATCAGGCTCCTCACCAGCACTATAAACATTTGAGATAATAATATGATCAGCGCTGTCAAAGCACTTTGAAAACTCATTAAATAAAGAAGATAACCTTGAATATCTGTGAGGTTGCATCACAGCAATAATTTTCCCAGCGGAGGAATCCCTTGCCGCATCTAAAACGGCCCTAATTTCAACTGGGTGATGACCATAATCATCAAAAATAGTTATATCATTTACCACGCCTACTTTACTAAAGCGGCGACTAACCCCGGTGAAATTTAATAATAAGTCTTTAATTTTCTTTTCATCAACATTCAGTTTTTTAGAAACTGTGATTGCAGCCAAGGCATTAAGAACATTATGATGTCCAATCATTGGTAATTTTATATCTCTTATAATTAACTTTTCTTCTTCATAAACATCAAAGCTTGTAAAATTATTTGTTGTATAGATATTTTTAGCCATAAAATTAGACTTAGACGTTATTCCATATGTAATTATTTTTTCTTGATTAAAGTCGCTTAATAGATTGTTGATTTCTTTATCATCGTTACAAACAACTGAAAGACCATTATCTGGTACATTGTTAATAAAATGTATGAAAGATTTTTTTAATTTGGAGAAATCACCATAAAAATCTAAATGTTCCCTATCAATATTCGTAACAACTGCAATATTCACGGGTAATTCTAAAAAAGTACCATCTGATTCATCTGCTTCGACAATAGCCCAATCACTTTCACCCAAGCGTGCGTTTGTACCAAAGCAATTTATAATCCCTCCGTTAAATATTGTAGGATCAAAACCTGCTCCGAATAAAATTTCCGAAACCAATGATGTCGTAGTTGTTTTACCGTGAGTGCCCCCTACTGCTATTGTTTTTTTATTTTTTATTAATTCCGCGAGCATCTCAGCTCGTTTTAATATAGGGATATTCAGCTCTCTTGCTAAATTTATTTCAGGATTGTCATTTGATATTGCGGATGAACATACAACTAGCTTTACACCTGATATATTTTTTTTATTATGTCCCAAAAATATTTTTATTCCAATTTTTTTTAATCGTTCTATATTCTGTCCATCTGATAGATCACTTCCCTGTATATTATACCCAAGGTTAGCCATAACTTCTGCGATACCACTCATGCCAATACCACCAATTCCCACAAAATGTACAGTATCATCAAAAGAGAGCTTTATCATGATGGCCCTTTCTTGAATATTCGACTTTTTGAGTTCAGATGAATTAAATCCTCAATAAGTTCCGTTAGGTTTTCCTTGCAGCCAACTTTTACAAAATCCTTTGCTCTTGATGCAGCGGCTAAAAGTACTGAAGGATTTGAAACCAAGCGAGTTATTAAATTACTAATCAACTTCGGGGTAATCTCATTTTGTTCTCTAAGCCAACCACCTCCCGATTCTATCAACTGAGTTGCATTAAATACCTGATGATTATCAGTTGCTGAAGGATAGGGAACAAATACACCTGGTCTTCCCACATAAGCAACTTCATTAATGGTTGAAGAACCAGCACGAGCAAGAACTAAATGTGAGGAGCCTAAAAGGGAAGGAATGTTATGAAAAAAGTGGCTTACTTCAGCTTCAATGCCATAAGAACTATACCTCTCCTGAGTTTCACGGATTAGTTCCGGCCTACACTGTTGAATTATGGTAATTCTTTTTCTTATTTTCTCATGAGTTAAACCCATGGCAATAGGCATAAGATCACTAAAAATTGAAGCGCCCTGACTCCCACCTAATACTAAAATTCTTATTTTTCCAGTTAAACCTGGTGCTCTATATTTTTTTTTCCTTATATTCAGAAATGTATCACGTATCGGCATACCGGTTCTATAAACTGAAACACCATTTGGTACCATTAGTGTATTTTTGAATGAGGTACAAAACCTATCAACTCTTTTTGAAAGAAATCTGTTAACTTTGCCGACTACAGCGTTTTGCTCATGAATCATAGTTGGCACTTTTAGTCGAATAGCTGCTAACATTACAGAAGCAGATGCATAGCTACCAAAACCAACTACTGCTGAGGGTTTAACTTTTTTTATTTTAGATTTTGCATCTCTCATTGAGAAACCGAGGTCAATAAGATTATTTATGTTTCCAATTAGAGTATTTGTAGATTTATATTTTGTATTAATCAAATATTTCTCTGAGATTGAGGAATCTTTAACAAGGGATGACACTCTTTGATCCATAAACATGATTGGCCTATGACCTCTTTTAAAAAGAGTTTCGGCTAAAGCTAAAGCTGGGAATAAGTGCCCACCTGTTCCTCCTGTTGCCAATAAAATTGTTTTTCTATTATCCTGAACCATTTTTAATTCTCAGTTACAATATTTTTTCTAGTTAAGCTTAAAAGAATACCTATACAAATTGCAGTTGAAATCATTGACGAGCCACCATAGGATATAAAAGGTAAAGTCATACCCTTCGTAGGAATCATATGTAGACTTGATGCCATATTTATTAATGCTTGCATGCTTATTTGAACAACCAAACCTGTTATAGAAATAACCACAAAAATATTTGTCTCGTTGAAAATTCTTATAAAGGCTCTTATTGAAAGAAAGCAGAAAAGAAAAATGATAAAGATGCACAGCCAGAACCCAAATTCTTCACCAGCTACTGCAAAAATAAAATCTGTATGAGCATCTGGTAATGTTTCCTTGACTCTTCCTTCCCCCGGTCCCCTTCCAAAAATTCCCCCATTATTAAATGCAAGTATTGCTTGATTAATTTGATAGTTATCTCCCGATAATGGGTCCAGAAACCTATCAACCCTACTTGCTACATGAGGAAAAGTTAAATAAGTTACAACTGAAAGAATTAATAAGATCAATGTACTTATTGTAAAAAATATGATCGGTATTCCAAAAATAAATAATTGAGAACACCATACACTTATCATTAGAAGCGACATTCCAATATCTGGCTGAAGAGTAAGAGTGAAACAAACTAAGCCTAGAATAATAAGAGAAATACTTACGCCAGGAAAATTTTTATCTTCATACTGGATAGAAAGCATCCATGCTGTAAAAATAACAATAAATGGTTTTATAAATTCTGATGGTTGTAATGAGAAAGATAATACTCTTATCCATCTTTTTGCCCCATTATTCTCTTGACCAAATAAGATTGTAAGCATTGTTAAAAAAATTACAAAACCAAGGAAAATTACTGAAAATCTCTTTAACCAAAGAGGATTTATGAATGCAAAAGAAAAGATAATTAGAAAGCATAAAGGTATAAAGTAAAACTGCTTGCGTACAAAATGAAAACTATCTGCGCCAATCCTATATGCAGCCGGAGGACCAGAAGCCAAAATCAGAACTGAACCAACTAAAAATAATAACCCAATGACAATTAATATATATTTATCTATGGTCCACCACCATTTACCTAAAATGCTTGTATCATTCCTAGTAAATGCATCAGTCATTTAAGTTTCCTAAAAAGCTTTTTTTGACATATGATACAAAAGCTTCACCTCTTTCCTCAAAATTTTTAAACATATCCATTGATGCACAAGCTGGTGATAAAAGAATAGTTGATTGAGTATTATTATCTCTATTAGCCTGTTCCCATGCATTTAATGTGGCGTCTTCAAGGGAGCTGTGAATTATATTTGGAATATTTTTGTTATTTAGAAAATCTGATATCTCATTTGCAGATTGACCTATTAAAAATGCCTTTTTGATATTTTTTGAATATAATTTAAAATCCTCAGGATAACTACCTTTAGAAATGCCTCCTGCTACCCAATATATATTGTTATAGCTGCTTAATGCCTGTAAAGCTGATGCCCAATTTGTGGCCTTACTATCATTAATAAATAAAATATTTGAATACTGACCTACTATTTCCTGTCTATGAGAAAGCCCGTGGAAAGAAGACAATGAATCAATTATTTCTTCAATCTTAATTCCACAAATTTTTGAAATAGTATAAGCAAATGCGATGTTTTGATTGTTGTGTCTTCCATACAGATGGTTAAAAACACTCAAGTCTAATTCATAGTTTTTTTCAAAAAAACTATCCTTCAGAATATTACTTTCAACAAATATACCATTTGTAACTTTATGATCAACGGAGATACTAATAACCTCAAGTTTAGAATTCCTTAAGATCATAGATTTTATATTACGACAATATTCATCATCATCATTAATTATCGCAATGCTACCTTGCGACTGACTCTTAAATAATTGTGCTTTGGCATTTACATAACCATCCATACTTCCATGCCTATCTATATGGTCAGGGCTTATATTTAATAAGGCTGAAATAGTTGGTTTAAAATTTTGTAAAAGTTCACTTTGAAATGAAGAAATTTCTAATATATATATACCGTCATGTCCCAGAGGCTCTAAATCAAGAACTGCCCTACCCAGATTACCACCCACTTGTATATTCTTACCTGCATTTTTGAGTATATGGGCAACCATTACTGTTGTTGTAGACTTTCCATTAGTGCCAGAGATACAATAATAACTTGCTTTATTTTGACCTTGGAAGAGCAAATCAATATCAGATTTTATCCTAACACCAACTTTTTTAGCCTCTTGAGCGATAGGATGAGGAACAGGATAACTATGTGGAACACCCGGGCTCCAAATAATCTCATCAAAAGTATTTATGTCATGCTTCTTATCCTCAAAAATAGTGAAACCATTTTCAATTGCTAAATCTCTAAATATATTATTATCATCCCAAATATATATGTCAGCGCCTGACTTGCGTAAAGATCTGGCCGAAGAAAAACCTGTTTTACCAAATCCCACTACTAATATTTTTTTTGTATTATATGAATCTAGAAGAATCATTTATTTACCTTAACTTAAGGGTACTTAATCCGATAATTGCAAGAATGCATGCGATTATCCAAAAACGAATTACAATTGTTGGCTCCGCCCAACCTTTTTGCTCAAAATGATGGTGAAGAGGAGCCATTTTGAATATTCTTTTACCGGTAAGTTTATAAGAAATAACTTGTATAATCACGGAAACGGTTTCAAGAACAAATAATCCACCTGTAATACCTAAAACTATTTCATGCTTAGTAATTACAGATATAGCACCGAGTGCACTTCCCATTGACAAAGAACCTGTATCTCCCATAAATACCATCGCGGGAGGAGCATTGAACCAAAGAAAGCCCAATCCAGACCCAATTATAGTTGCACAGATAATAGCTAACTCACCAGTTCCTCTGACAAAATGTACCTGAAGGTATTCAGCAAAAACTATATTTCCGATTAAATAAGAAATTATCAAAAAAACTCCTGCGCATATCATGACTGGAACTATAGCTAGTCCATCCAATCCATCTGTTAGATTTACTGAATTAGCAGTACCTACAATCACAAAAGCAGCAAATGGAATATAAAACCAACCAAGATCAATAATTAGCTCTTTAAAAAAAGGGAAAGCTAAACCAGTCGGCATTAGTTCTGTGGTAATATTTATAATCCAAATTAAAATAAGTATTGATATGATTGCTTCTATAAAAAACTTTGTAAACCCAGGCAATCCACCAGTATCTTTTCTAGTGACCTTTAAGTAATCATCAATAAATCCAATGATGCCAAAACCAAACATTACAGATAATACTATCCAAATATATAGATTAGTTAAATCAGACCATAAGATTGTTGATATTCCTATTGCAAGCAACATAACTACGCCACCCATAGTTGGTGTCCCTTGCTTTGTAAGAGCATGACTTTTTGGACCATCCTGACGAATAGGCTGGCCGCCATTTTGATAACTTTTTAGCCACCTTATTATCGGCGGTGCACATACAAAAACAATAAACATTGCAGTAAGCACAGCACCACCAGCTCTAAAGGTTAGGTATCTAAATAGGTTTAGAACTGCAATTTCACTTGAAAAGTCAGAAAGCCAAAAAAACATTTATCAAGAACTCCCTATAGTTTTATCTTTTAGATCAACAGTTTCTCTGAAGAATAGTCTTAAGTTCTCAATTATTTTTACCATCTTACTTCCAGAAGAACCTTTTATAGCAACAAAGTCATTATTCTGAATATTTTCAATGAGCACATTTGTTAACTCATGGTGATCATCCGAATGGCACCCTCTAAATTCTTTTGGCAGTGTCTCATAAAGATTTCTCATCAACGGTCCTAAAGTAAAAACAAGGTCAATTTTAGTAGATATAATTATAGAAGATAAATTCTTATGTAACTGTGCTGAATCCTCACCCAACTCAAGCATGTCCCCGAGAACTAATATATTTCGGCCATAAGTATTCTCTTCAGAAATAGATTTGATTAGGGCATTAATAGATATAGGGCTCGCATTATATGTTTCATCAATAAGAGTAAAATTTATATTTTCTGAAAAAAAGGATAATCTTGAACCTCTTCCTGGAGTATTTTTTACATTAATTATTTCTTTAGATGCTTCTTTAATATCTCCACCAATTGATTTAACCCCAGCCAGAACAGCAAGGCTATTAATAGCTAAATGCTTACCCACCATTGAAATAGAATAGTTAAAATTCTCTCCTTCTATACAGGCCTTAATATCCGTTCTATTTCTACTAATCGAATAGGAAAGTAAACGAGCATTTGCATTTGATGACTCACCAAAAGAGATGATCTTTCCTATGCCTTTCTCCTGCGCTAAGGATACAAGCATTTTAAAATATTTAGTATCTGATGGAATTATAGCTATTCCACCACTAACTACACCGTCGAAGATCTCTGCTTTAGCCGATGCAATTTGATCAATTGATTCGAAAAACTCTGTATGAACTCCGGCAATCTTTGTAATAATAATCACATCAGGAGATACAAGTTTAGATAGAATTCGGATCTCACCAGGCCTGTTCATACCTAACTCAAAAATACCAAATTTATTAGAATCTGACATCCTTGATAATGTTAATGGAACTCCAATTAAATTATTTTGGTTGCCACGAGTAGCATGAGTATCTCCATACTTACTCAAAACAAGCTTAAGTGAATCCTTTGTAGTTGTCTTACCCACACTTCCAGTAATTGCAATAAATTTACCCAAAGAATTTTTCCGCCTATGTGTAGCAAGTTGATCTAAAGCGGTGAATGTATCCTCAACAATTACTAACCTTTTGTTAACAGTGTCTAGTTTATTGGCTAAATCTCTATTTACAATAGCAGCTACAGCACCCTTTTCTAGGGCCTCTAAAACAAAATCATGACCATCGTATTTGGGCCCTGTCAGCGCAATAAATAAATCGCCCTCTGATACAAATCTTGAATCAATACTTACACCGTTTGCTTCCCATGATCCTTTAACTTTACCAATATTGGCATCAGAAATAGATGAACTGGTCCATAAACTACTCATTGACTTGGTCCAGTATCATTAAGAATCTCAGTAGCAGTTTTCTTATCACTAAAAGGAATAGATATATTACCAATAAACTGTGAAGTCTCATGCCCTTTACCTGCAATCAACAAGACATCGCCAATATTAAGATTAGAAATAGCTAATTTTATTGCCGTTGAGCGGTCAGCTACTTCTAAAGCACTTGCACAGCCCTTTAATATATCTTTCCTTATATTATTTGGATTTTCCATTCTTGGATTATCATCAGTTATATAAACTAAATCAGCAAACTCATTTGCCACTTCTCCCATAAGAATTCTTTTACCTAGATCCCTATCACCGCCAGCTCCAAATAAAACTACTAACTTACCCTTAGTATAAAAACGTAGCTCCAAAAGTGCATTTTTCAGGGCTTCGGGAGTATGAGCGTAGTCAACATAAACGGATATATCTTTACTATTTCCATCAATATACTCCAGCCTTCCTGGTATAGGCCTTATTTTATCCAAAACTTCAACTATATCATTAAATTCTATACCAACATTTAAAACCAATCCTATAGAACATAATAAATTCATAATTTGAAAATCGCCAATAAGACTAGTATGAAAATTTATTAACTTACCTTTAAAAAGCAAATGTACTTTAGTTGATTTTCTCTTTTTTATTATATCTACAAGCTTTAAGCTGTCTCCATTGTAACCATACGTGAATACAGGGTTGTCACGACTCAAACATAATTTTTTAATTTCATCACTTTCTTTGACATCACCATTTAAAACTGCTGTACCGCCTTGAACTAATAAGTCTGAAAATAATTTTTTCTTCTGACCAAAATAACTTTCCATGGACCCATGATAATCTAGATGATCTCTACCAATATTCGTAAATCCAGCAACATCAATATTTAACCCCTCAAGTCTATACTGAGATAAGCCATGACTAGAAGCTTCCAATGCAAGATATTTAATTTTATGGCCAACTAGTTTCTCACATGCCTTGTGGAGAAAAAATGGGTCAGGGGTTGTAAGTGCACTTGATAAAGCAAAGCTATCACATACCACCCCCAAAGTACCGATTGATGCAGAAGTATAACCTAGATGCTGCCATATTTGTCTACAGAATTCTACTACTGATGTCTTTCCATTAGTTCCAGTTACAGCAACAATTTTTTCTGGTTTATTATTATAATATAATGAAACGGCTCTTGCATAAACTTTCCTAATATTATGACAGAAAATAGTTTGAATTTCATGTGAGAATTTTCTATCTGATTGCTCAATAAATACAGCAACTGCACCAGCTAAGATTGCATTATGTATGTAATTTTTACCATCATGGTTTTTTCCACTTAATGCGAAGAATATAAAACCTTTTTCTACGAGACGTGAGTCGGATGTGATGCCACTTATATTTATGTTCTCTTCAGCCCTGAAAGAGATATTCAAATCATTTAATAAATCATTCAATTGCATCAGTCGCCCCTAACTGTATACCACGATTTAACCCAGCTCTAATAAACTCGGATAATTCTTGATTATCACTTTGATTATTGTCAGGGTAAATTCCGAGTATTGGTGCAATCCTTGAGATCATTTCTTTAGCAGTTGGAACAGCATTCCATCCAGATGTTCTATGATTATTTTTTTTATCTTGAGGCTTTGGTTCATCAAGTAGAACAAATATTACATATCTTGGATTATGAATTGGAAATACTCCAACAAATGAAGTTATTAGTTTATCTTTATTGTACCCACCCTTTTCTGGCTTATCAGCAGATCCGGTCTTTCCACCAACAGAGTATTCTGGCAAATTTGCTCCCTTACCAGATCCGCTTTTGACAACAAGATGCATCAAATATCTCATTTTTATTGAGCTGTCACTTGACATAACTCTCTTAAATTCATCTTTAGGTATATACTCTCTCTTAAGGAAAGTTGGCCTTATATAATAACCGCCATTAACCAGTGAGCTTACAGCTGATACAACGTGAAGCGGTGTAACAGCAATACCATGTCCGTAAGAAATTGTAGCAGCATTTGATAAACTCCATCTTTGTGGATAATCAGGCCTACCTATCTCTGGAATCTCTAGCTCTAAAGCAGATAATAATCCGATTTTCTCAAGAAACATTCTCTGATTATCACTACCAACCATATTGGCGACTTGAACGGCACCAATATTTGATGAAAACATCAATACTTCAGAAACACTAAGCCATTTTCTTTTAGGGTAAAAATCATCAATTTCCCTTCCTGAAATATTAAGAGGCTGTGTAGCATCAAGCATTGTTTCTAGACTTATTAGATTTCTCTCCATTGCCATAGCGATTGTAAAAAGTTTAAAAGTAGAACCCATTTCGTATCTACCAAATGTTGCGCGATTAAACTTTCTCTTATCATCAGGGTTTATTGATATTGAAGGATCAAAGTCCGGCAAAGAAACTAAAGAAATTATTTCTGAAGTATTTACATCTAGAACAATCGATACCGCTCCTATCGTATTATATGTTTTAAATGCATTACTAAGTATCTCATGTACTGTATCCTGAACACCCAAATCAAGAGATAAAGAAAGTGGAGTAACACCCGAAGTAAGCTTTTTATCAAAATACGCTTCAATCCCTGCTGTACCTTTATTATCTGTATCAGTAGTACCAATAACGTGAGAAAAAAGGTTTCCATATGGGTAAACTCTTTTCTCAGTTATTTCATAATCTAAACCAGGTATCCCGAGATTATTAATCTTAATTTGTTCTTGCGGAGTAACATGTCTCTTTAAATATACAAACTTTTTATCACTATTAAGTCTTTTATATAGCCTCATTTCATCTAAATTAGGAAATATATTTTTAAGTGAGTTTACAACTACTTCAGAATCAGTAATTAACGATGGATTAGCATAGAGATGGATTGTAGGAATAGTTGTAGCAATAGCCCACCCATTCCTATCTTGAATATCAGATCTAGATAGTTTTAAAAATTTATTTACTGACTCAACTTTCTGGCTACTGATAGAACTTTCATTTATTATCATCAAATCTAACAATCTTAATGTTAATACAAAAAAAGAACATGTGAAAATAGCAGCCACAATAACTAAACGACCTTGTCTAGTTTCAATTTCAAGTTGTTTTCTTATGTTTGAAAAGAAATCATTTTTAAGAATCCATTGAGGCTCTGAGCCTGGAGGAATATATTTTTTGTGCTTATCATTCCCACTCCAGGAAATCATTTTTCATCCTCTTTCTTGTCTATTATCATGGATGATCTCTTTAAGTATTCAACCCTGAGGGGTATATCATCTAAATTAATATAGTTTTCAGATGTTGAATGATGAAGTTCGAGATATATATCTCCTAAATACCTCAATCGTTTTGGCTCATTAAGCATCGCCCAATCTGCATTTAGCACTTTAATACTTTTATTTTTTTTTTCTAACTCTCCTCTCATCTCACCTAATGTAATATTCATAGAACGAACCTTATCATTAATAGTAAATAATGTTACTATTGATAAAATAACTAAAATAATACAAAATAAATTTAATGCTCTCATTTTATCTATAATTTAATTTAAATAATTTGGCTTCGATAATAGTTTTTCAGCAACCCTTAACCTAGCGGACCTTGATCTTGGATTGCTAATAATTTCTCTTCGGCTTGGGGTTAATGCTCTCATGTTAATCATTTTAAAGCTGATTTTTTTTTCTAAATCTTGTAAAACTGGTTTATGCCTTGAAGGACCCGGAGCCCTTTTAGATCTATCTCTAATAAATGACTTTACAATTCTATCTTCTAAAGAATGAAAACTTACAGCTGCAAGTCTGCCATTAGCAGCCAAAACATTCTCGGCCCCAATTAGTCCTCTCTCTAACTCTCCAAGCTCATCATTAATGTATATTCTCAACGCTTGGAATGTTCTGGTAGCTGGATCAATACCTGCCCTCGATCTCCTTACTTCTGAACGAATTGTATCTGCAAGATGAATAGTTCTCATGAAAGGTCTTACTTTTCTTATTTTGACGATTGCTTTCGCAACTCTTGAAGCGTGCCTTTCTTCTCCATAACGACTTATGATATCTGTTAAGTCTGTTTCAGAAAGCGTATTGATGGCATCAGCTGCACTCATTCCAGACTTTTCCATTCTCATATCAAGAGGGCCATCCCTTAAAAATGAGAAACCTCTTAATCGATCATCTACTTGCATTGAGCTAATACCTAAATCAAGAACTATACCGTCAACAGATTTTACACCCTCTTTCTTAAGAATTTTCTGAAGATCCCCGAAGCGACCTTGAACAAGCTTTAGACGCCCTTGAAAAGCATTAACTATATTCTTTCCTTTTTCCAGAACTTCTGGATCCCTATCGATAGCAATTACATTACATTTTTTTTCCTCTAAAATTGCTACAGAATAGCCGCCAGCACCAAACGTTCCGTCAATATAGAGGCCTCCATCTTTTAAATCTAAACCTTTAATAACTTCATCTAAAAGAACCGGAATATGATCCGGATTGGTTATAGTATTCTTGATAGCTACACTAGATAACATTAGCGTTCTTCCAATCTATCTTTTCTTTCAGAAATTAAACTTGCAAGCATTCTAGATTGAACTTCTTTAAGTTTTTTAGGATTCCATATTTGGAATGTTTTCCCTTTCCCAACAAATGCCCCATAATCATCAATATTAGCATTTCCAATAAAGTCATTTGGTAATACAATCCTACCTCCACTATCGAAAATTAATTCTCTGGCAGATGAAAAAATTAGATGTGCGATAGTATCCTCTGATTTCCCAGGAATTGGCTGATCAGGTAATGCTTCAACCATTTTCTCAATTCTATCTAGCCCACATCCTTCAATACAAGGACCGGTTAAAGATGAGTAACAAATTACACTATTTAATGATTTGGCATTAATAACTGCACGAAAAGTAGCAGGAACTGAAATTCTACCTTTACTATCAATCTTGTTTTCAAAAGTGCCGATGAAAGATTTCATCGTTGTAAATCCCTGAATTAAAATACTAAATTATTTTTTCTTTTAGATAAAAAATGGAAATATATGGTATGACATGGGATTTTATAGTCGTCAATGGGCTGATTGATCTTTAATAACATATGTTCTTATTTTGTTCTATATTTTTGGCAATTTTATTGTTTCAGGACTTTTTTAAGAACATTTTTTAATATAGATTGCCAGATGGTCTATAAGCCGGGTTCTGTTTTCTGATTTACAGAAAGATGGTCATTCATCTAGGATATTCGTCACCGAATACCTCATGCAACCTACCCAAGCAACTAATTGGAAACACTTATTATCTAAGATATTGTTGCTTCTATTTGGTCTTGCTCCGAGCGGGGTTTACCCTGCCATCAATGTTACCATTAATGCGGTGCGCTCTTACCACACCCTTTCACCCTTACCAATGAATTGGCGGTTTTCTTTCTGCGGCACTTTCCCTAAGGTCACCCTCGCCGGGTATTACCCGGCACTCTGTTTCCATGGAGCCCGGACTTTCCTCTATAAAAGATAAATTAATCAAATATAGCGACCATCCGACCATCTGACTCTACAAAGATAAGACTAATTTTTCTTAAACACAAATAATTTAAAAACTTATTTATGAACAGAAACATTTTGCTACTTTACTTGACATCTTTAGTGTCTCTTCATCCACAATACCCGTAATATGGTTGGGCATAAAATGTCTCTGAAAACCTATTACAATATCAGAAGGTTTTATATTTGGACTTATTCCTTTTCCATCTGATAGGTTTTGACCAGGTTGAATATAACCTATTAATGCGATATTTTTCCAAAAACTATTATTGGGCGAAAAAGGTATATCCTCATCAGGCCAAATACCAATACCGTATGATGCTAATTGTCTCCAAGGGAAAAGCTCGCCTGGGTCTTTTTTTCTTCCTGGTGCAATATCTGAATGCCCAACTACTTTCTTTTCAGAAATATTATATTTCCCAATAAGCTCATTACAAAGTTCGATCAGGGAATTAATCTGACTATCTGGAAATTCTGAATAAAAAAAATCATGTCCTGGATTAACTAATTCTATCCCCAAAGAAAAACTATTAATATCTTCCTCACCCCTCCAATATGATCTTCCAGCATGCCAGGCGCGATATTTATCTTCCATCAGTCTATAAATTTTACCGCCTTCATCTATTAAAAAGTGAGAACTTACTTTGCTTGTAGGGTCACATAAACGACCCAGAGCATCATTAAAAGATTTCATACCTGTATAATGGAAAACCAAGGTATCAATTTGTTGATCAATTGAGGAAATTTTCCGATTGTCATAGTTTTCAGACCTGAATTCCTCTATTGCTTTTACCATTTTCTTTTCATTTGTCTCATAAAATTGAAATTTGCTAATTTCTTTACATTTTTAATTGATTTATATTTATTAATTGAGATTTAAATCACATTATAAGATCTAAATATATTTAATTTCGTACAGATTTGTTTAAATTTTGTTATTTTGAACATATTTGTCCGTAAACGTTTAAAAAAGAGATTGTATAAGATATATTAATTAAGAGAAATAAACATTTTTGTTTTTTATATAAATAATCCTTTAAAAAAATAGAGTTTATTAATGCCCATATATAAAGCACCAATAGAAGACTTCAAATTTCTATCCCATGAAGTGTTCGATATAACAAAAACCTTATCTAACGTAGATGATTCAATCGAAATTTCTGCCGATTTGCTGGATGCAATACTTATCGAGTGTGGAAAGTTGAGCGAAGAGGTCCTTTTTCCTTTGAACCAAACTGGAGACGAACTTGGTTGTAAGTTTACTAATGGTGAAGTTTTTACCCCTCCTGGGTTTAAAGATGCTTACAAGAAATTTTCAGATGGAGGATGGTGCGGCCTAAGTTCTGAAAAGGAATTTGGAGGCCAAGGTCTGCCTGAAGTAATACAATATATGACTGATGAAATGATTAGTTCAGCAAATATGTCTTTTGGACTTTATCCAGGATTAACACAAGGAACTATACTTTGTATATCTAAACATGGTTCAGAAGAACAGAAAGAAAAATATTTATCTAATCTTATATCTGGAAAATGGCAAGGAACTATGTGCCTAACAGAATCCCATGCTGGTTCAGACCTTGGTTTATTGAGAACCCAAGCTTCTCCTAACGATGATGGAACTTTCTCTATTTCTGGGACAAAAATTTTTATTTCCGCAGGGGAACATGATATGGTTGAAAATATAGTTCATCTTGTCCTTGCAAGATTACCAGACGCTCCAAAAGGTACTTCTGGAATTTCTATGTTCATTGTGCCAAAGTTTAAAATTAATGATGATGGTTCACTAGGAAAAAGAAATAGCGTTTCTGCTGGATCCATAGAACATAAAATGGGCGCAAAAGCATCTTCAACGTGCGTCATGAATTTTGATAATGCAACAGGATGGCTTATAGGTATAGAAAATAAAGGCCTTTCAAATATGTTTACAATGATGAATAAAGAACGTCTCTTCGTTGGAACTCAAGGTATAGCTCAGGCTGAGATATCTTTCCAAAACGCAAGAGATTATGCTAATGAAAGGTTACAAGGAAGAGCACCAGACGGTGGGAAAAGTCCTGATAAACCAGCAGATGCAATTATTAATCATCCTGACATCAAAAATAAACTCCTATTTTCCAAATCAATAATACAGGCAAGTAGAGCTTTATCTATATGGACTCATCTCCATGTAGATTTAGCAAAATATGATAAAAGTCCTAATAATAGGACTGTAGCTGAAGATATTGAAGGAATAATGACTCCAGTTATAAAGGCCTCTTGTACTGATTTTGCAACAGAAATCACAAACGAATGTCTTCAAATTTTTGGAGGTCATGGATACGTGTCTGAATGGGGCATGGAACAATTTGTAAGAGATGTAAGAATTACACAAATTTACGAGGGAACTAATTCCATACAAGCATTAGATCTTGTTACGCGTAAATTAAAAATTCACAATGGAAGACTATTTGATAATTTTATAAATAAAATAGAGACCTCTATAGTTAAAATAGATAAAAATCATGAATTAGATTTTTTATATAAACCCTTCAAAAAATCACTCTCGAGATTAATAGAAATAACAGAGTGGGTCAAAAAAAATGAGAATAGTTACCCTCATTCACTATCAACAATTTCGAATGATTATTTAAAGTTATTTTCATTAGTCTGCTTCGCTTGGATGTGGTTACTTATCTCAGAGAAATGTATATCTAATTCCAACAAAGAGGAAAAATTCTACAAATCAAAATTAAAAACTGCTAATTTTTTTATGCATCAGATTCTACCTTTATCTCAGTTTCTTGAGAATAAGATTAGAACAAATAATATTATACTAGAGGATATCTCTGTAAATGATATTTAGATTGAGATCATAACTTTGAAGTTGCTTTAATAAGCCAGTTTTTTTCTTTAGGACCTAGATATTTACTAATCCTTTTAAAAACTTCTTCATGATATTTATTAATCCAATTTATTTCTGACTGAGATAGAATACTTATATCAATAAGTTTTTTATCAATTGGAACTAAAGTTAGGGTTTCAAACTCATACATCTTGCTTTTTTCTTTACTATTAATACTACCTGACAATTTTACTAGAATTAGATTCTCTATCCTAATGCCATAACTATTTTCTTTATAATATCCTGGCTCATTAGACAAAACCATACCTTCATTTAACTCAGCTCCCAAAAATCCCTTACCAATTCTCTGAACCCCCTGGTGTACACCTAAAAAACTCCCTACTCCATGACCTGTCCCATGATCATAATCTAGATTATCCTGCCATAAGTAAGACCTCGCTAAAACATCTAATTGGCCACCTTTTGTACGGCTAGGGAATTTAATACCCGCTAAAGCAATATGGCCCCTAAGAACCTGAGTAAATCTCAATTTCTGCTCAGCACTAATTTTACCAACGGCTATAGTTCTAGTAACATCTGTTGTACCATCTAGATACTGACCTCCACTATCAATTAATAAGAGTGAGTCACCACTAACTAATCTATTTGATTCCTTAGAAGGTGTATAATGAATTATAGCACCATTACCTGCATAAGCCGAAATTGTAGAAAAACTAGGGCCCATATAATGTTCACCCTGAGCTCGAAAAAAATTAAGCTTTTCAACTATGTTTAATTCTGTAATTTCATTAAAATCTTTTTCTTCATCGAACCAACATAAAAATTTTATTAATGCAGCCCCATCTCTTTCGTGAGCTACCCTCATACCATTCTGCTCTGTTGTGTTCTTACAAGATTTTGCAATTGCACATGGGTCGTCTATTTTAATGATCTCGATACCTTTTAATTGTATCTTTTTGCATACCCATTCAGAAGCTGAGTTCTTATCTACAGCGATTGAATTTATTCTTAGATTAAGACTATCTAAATAATTGTCAAATTCTCTCTCATCAACAAATTCAACATAATCTGAATACAAGTTATATACATCTTTCTCCAATCTATCTAAATCAATGAATATAATTGATTTATCTTCTTGAGGTAAAACAATTGCATAGGCTAAAATCAGTGGGGTAAAGGGTGTATCGTTACCACGAAGATTATATAACCAGCAAAGAGTATCAGGTGAACTTACAAGATAACCTTCATAATTATTGTAAAGTAATTCCTGACTTAACTTCTTAACTTTATCAACATAAGATACGCCAGAAAAAACTTGGTTGTGCTGATAAATCTTATTCTTTGACCTGGGTGGTTTATCTGACCATAATCTATCGATCAAGTTATGCTGAATCTCAACTAGATGTAGACTGTGAGATTCAGATAGTTTCCTAATCTTATCAATATCATCCAAAAGGTGAAGACGCGGATCATAACCAATTTTCATACTAGCCATAAGCTCTTTGAAAATTGATAGATAAGGAGAGTTAATTCCCAATTTTCTAAACTCATAACTTTTGGCATCAACTTGTTTTTTTACTTGAATATCATAACGGCCATCAACAAATAGATATGCCTTATCAAGGAGTATAAAGGCAATACCTGCTGATCCATTGAAACCAGTTAACCATGCTAGTCTCTCTGAATGAGGTGGTAAAAACTCTGACTGATATTCATCGGAATGAGGTACTATATAACAGTCTATTTGACAATTCTTCATCATAGCCCTCAGTCCAGCTAACCTATCTAGATAACTCAAATAAAACTCCTTGCTGTCATTTAAGGTTTATAAAACAATATAGTAATCCAATCTCCTAAAATCCATTTTTTTTCTAACACAAAACCATGCTTCCTATATATATTTGAAATACCATTAAACTGTTCAATTAGAATACCTGACAATAAAACCCTACCATTTTTTATGGTATTTTTCTTAATTTCATTTACAAGTTTTTTTAGAGGAGTAGCAAGAATATTTGCCATTATAAGAGCATAATTCCCATGATTGATGATATTATTTGCCCTTAACTCATGCGTTCTGATGAAAGAAATTCTATTGGCAAAATAATTCTTTTTTGCAAGTAACTCAGAAATCTCTAATGCAATTGGGTCTATGTCGAGTGCTAATACTTTTGATGGCCATAGTTGGCAGAATATAAATGCTAAAACTCCTGTACCTGTCCCCAAATCTAGACATTTCGTTCCGCTGCTTAAAAGATAATCTAGATTGGATTTTTTTTTTAGAAATTCTAACGCTAAAATACACCCCTTTGTAGAGTTATGATAACCAGTACCAAATGCTTCAGCCGCTTTAAGATAAATGATATTTCTTGAATAGCTGTTTCTTCTTTTCTTTAAATCTAAAGTCAAAAGGAATCTACCAATAAAAATATCTGGGAAATTTTCTTGGTTTATCTTATTCCAGTCTATTTTTTTTATCTCCTTGATTTCAAAGTAGGGAACAGGATAATTATTTATTGAACATATTATACGTAATTGAATATCAAGCTCTATTTCATTGGGTTTATTATTAAAGAAAATTTCTATATCCCAAAACTCATTAAAAGAATCTTCTTTAGAATGAGAAAAAACGGATTCAATTACAGAGTCATTTTTCATTATTTTCTTAAATTCATCTACTCCTATTCCAACCTTATAAATTTTTACATACCAAGCCACTAAATTATTCCATAAATATTATCATATATCTCTCTTAGGTCATGGAGGTAACTCAACAAAACTACTAAGGACCTTTTTGGTACCAGCTTTTTCAAATTTAATTGATAATTTATTATTATCAATAGAAATAATTTTCCCATAACCAAATTTTTGATGAAAAATTCTAATTCCAACTGATAAATTGATTTTATTTTTTTGATATTTATCTTGATCTAAATCGCTAATATTAAAACTAGAACTATCTTGTTTTCCCCCTATGAATACTCCTGTCTCTGTAATTATATCTAAGATTTCATTTGGTAATTCACTAAGAAATCGTGAAGGAAGGTTGCTCTGCCATTGATTATAAACACGCCTATTAGCTGCATATGAGATATAAACTTTTTTTCTTGCCCTTGTAAGACCAACATAAGCTAGCCTCCGTTCTTCTTCTAAAGCACCAACTCTTTTTTCATCAAGGGACCTCCTATGAGGGAAAACATCCTCTTCCCAACCTGGCAAAAATATATTGTCAAACTCTGAACCTTTTGCAGCATGCAATGTCATTATAGTAACAAAATTATTTGTTAACTTGACTTCATTTTCCATGACAAGGCTGACATGGTCTAAAAAAGATTTTACTGTATCCCAGTCCTCTAAGCTTCTAGAAAACTCTCTTAAATTATCAATTCTTCCTTGCGAATCCTGAGAAGAATCTTTTTGCAGAATTTCAATATAGCCAATATCCTCAATTATTTTATTAACTAAATCGGCTGGAGTAGAAGAATTTAAATTTTTCCGCCATTCAGAAAAAAAAACTAATAGTAAGTTTAAATTTTTTTTTGTTTGAGGCCTGAATTCATCAGTTTCTAACAAGTCTCTCGAGGACTGCATTAAACTAACTCCGTATACTCTTGAATTAGTTCTTATCTTTTTTAAAGTTGACTCCCCAATACCTCTTTTTGGTTTATTAATAATCCTTTCAAAAGCAAGATCGTCCCTATCTGAACAAACACACCTTAAATAAGCTATTATATCCTTTATCTCTAAACGCTCATAAAATCTTGGCCCGCCAAAAACACGATAAGGAATTGCAGCGTTTATAAATTTTTCTTCAAATTCTAGTGTCTGATAACCTGCTCTGACAAGCACAGCTATTGAAGATAGCAAGTTACCTCTAGTCTGGAGAGATTCTACTTCAGAAACAAGCCAAAGGGCCTCTTGTTCTCCATCCCAAACCCCTCTAAGAGTTAATTTATCGCCCTTTTCATGATCATTAGAATTTGCCGCTGTAAGGTTTTTACCAAGTCGTTCTTTATTATTTGAAATTAAACTTGATGCAGCATAGAGAATATTAGGAGTAGACCTATAATTGCGTTCTAGTCTAATTACTTTTGAATTTTCGTAATCATTTTCAAAACGAAGTATATTTTCAACTTCAGCACCTCTCCAAGAATAAATTGACTGGTCATCATCACCTACACAACATAAATTTCTATATTTTTGCGAGATAAGTCTTAACCATAAATACTGGCATACATTTGTATCCTGGTATTCATCAACCAAAATATACTTAAATTTATCTTGGTAGTTCCTGAGTACTTCTTCATTATCTCTAAAAATATTAAGACAATGTAAAAGTAAGTCACCAAAATCAACACAATTTAAACTTCTTAATTTATCCTGATACTTTGAATATAAATCTGTTACATTGCAAATAGAAAGCTCACCCATCATTTCAAATGGTACATTTTCAGGTGCTAAACCTTTATCTTTACAAAATTGAATCCAAGACATTAAAATTTTCGGAGAAAAATTATTTAAATCAAATCTATTATCTTCTATGATTTGTTTTAAAAGCCTTAGCTGATCATCTTGGTCTAAAATAGTAAAATCATTCTCAAGACCTACTAATTTTGGATATTTTCTTAATATTTTTGCAGCTATAGAATGAAAGGTACCTATCCAAATTGAGTCAGCTACAGATCCAACTATGTTACCAACTCTAAGTTGCATTTCTTTTGCTGCACGATTAGTAAACGTGACTGCTAAAACCTCCCAAGGTTTTGATAAGTTCCTTTCTAAAATAAATGCTATTCGTGATGTAAGAACTCTTGTCTTTCCTGTACCCGCACCAGATAAAACAAGTAAAGGGCCTTCTGTTGTTTCAACAGCATCCCTTTGTTCAGGATTAAGGATATTTAACCAATCTTTTGGTTGTCGGTTTTTAATATCAATTAACAATCATTTAACTTTCATATTAAATTTGACTTGATACCAAGAACTCTACAAATTGCAAAAGTTAAATCAGGACGATTTAAGGTATAAAAGTGAAACTCATTTACGCCATTCTCGACCAGTCGTCTAACCTGCTCAACTGCTATAGTCCCTGAAATTAGCTTTCTAGCTTCATCATCTTCCTCAACTCCTTTAAAAAGATTTAGTAACCACTTAGGTACATCTGCTCCACATGATTTAGCAAATTCTATATTTTGCTCAAAATTTGTGATTGGCATTAAACCAGGAACAATGGGAACAGAAATTCCTCTCTTTTGTGCATCATCTCTAAATCTTAGATATATATCCGGATCAAAGAAAAATTGGGTAATTGCTCTTGTGGCTCCGTTATCTATTTTTCTCTTTAAGTTATCTAAATCATCTTCCTTAGTATGTGCCTCAATATGCTTTTCCGGATAAGCAGCTACACTTATCTCAAAATCTGCGACTTTCTTAAGACCTAAAACTAAATCAGAAGCAAATTTATATCCATTTGGATGTGGAATAAATGCTTTCTGATTATTTGGAGGATCTCCCCTAAGGGCAACAATATGTCTTATACCTGCATCCCAATAATTTTTTGCAATATCATCAACCTCTTCCTTAGATGCGGATACACAGGTTAAATGTGCAGCTGCTGTTAAATCTGTTTCTTTTTGTATTTTGACAACAGTTTCGTGCGTTAACTTTCTGGTTGAACCACCTGCACCATATGTAACTGAGACAAAAATAGGTGATAAAGGAGCAAGTTTCTGAATAGCAAACCATAGTCTCTCATTCATTTTTGAATTTTTTGGAGGGAAAAACTCAAATGAAACTTTTATACCTAATGGCACATTATTAATAAGGGAAAATTGATTGTTCTTTCTGTGGTCATTAAATGACATTAATCCCTCACTAATTAACTAAATAATTATTCGTATAAAAAAATATATATAAAGGCTTTATATATATACTAAACTATACATATACTTGCATAACTACTAACATATATCTTAATTACGATTAAATATTAAATACCTAATTGAATTTTAAGGAGTCTTTATGATAATTTTCTTAGCTAATTCAAAATATTTACAGTAAATATGGGAATAAATGAGTTTCATGCCTAAAGTATATTCTTACTCTAAAAACTTATTAGTTTTTGCTCTATTCTTATCTCTAAGTTGCTGTTCTACATGGAAAGATAGAGAGGAATATCTCGAAGATAACTCCAAATTTGCAATAAATGATCCATTTGAGACATTCAATAGAGCAATGTTCGAGTTTGATACTGGTCTAAACTTCATTATTGATCCATCTGTTGATATTTATGAGCTTTTAGTTCCGGAGCCAGGAAGAACTGGTATTAGCAATATACTAAAGAACATAAGGTCTCCGATTTACCTTACTAATAATTTTCTTCAAGCAGATGCTAAGGGTAGCGGAAGAGTAATTATAAGATTTATAGTTAATTCAACTCTTGGAATGCTTGGGTTCTTTGACGTGGCTTCTTCCATGGGTATGCCCCATAGAACAGAAGACTTTGGACAAACTTTAGCAAAATGGGGTATTGGGGAAGGTTTTTTTCTTTATGTGCCAGTTCTAGGCCCATCTAATCTTAGGGACTTTACTGGATATATTTTTGATACTTCTATTCTTGATCCAGTTTCTTGGTTAGCGCGAGGAGACAATCCAATCTGGTGGTCTCTAGGCTACTCAGGAACACTTGTGATTGACGTAAGGTCAAGTGTAAGGGGTACATTAAAAGAACTAGATAATAGTTCTATTGACTTCTATGCTGCTCTTAGATCAGCTTACAGACAAAATAGAAACGAACTAATTTCTAACGGAAAAAATGATTATCAAAATGAGGAATACGATTTTGATTAGGTCGCTGCAACCAAAATTTTTAACTATAATTTACTTAATAACTCTCTTGATTAATCCCTTTTACTCTCTCGCTTCAGAAGAAAAATGGAAATCAGACCCAGAGGAATTTATTAATTTCTTTTCCTCTAAAGGGATTACTGAAATTCTTACTTCTAATGATACAGAAGAAATTAAAGCAAAAGAATTTAGGGTGCTCTTTCAAACAACATTTGATATCAATTCTATAGCTAAATTTGTCATTGGCCGTAATTGGAAAAATACGAACTTATCTGATCAAGAAAGATTTAAAGAATTATTTGAAGATATAATTGTTGTAACGTGGTCGAGAAGATTTAAGGATTATGATGGACAGTCCATAAAGGTAAATACTTCCTCAAATGATGGTAGCAATGGATTTCTTGTTAATAGCTATATTCTAGATAAAAAAAACAGTAAGTTCAATGTGGACTGGAGGCTTAGAAAAAGGCAAGACGGATTGAAGATTGTAGATATAATTGTGGAGGGAGTCAGTATGGCTATTACCTACAGACAAGACTTCAACTCAGTTATGAGACGAAAAGGCGGAATCAAAGGGCTAATAAAAGCCATTGAGAAACAATTAGCAAAAACAAAGAAATAACAAAAAAATAGCGGCTAAGAATAATCTTAGCCGCCAGTTTATTTTGTGAAAGACAATTTATTAGAAATTATAAGTTGCCTTCACACCCACCGTTTGCTTGCGTGCTAACGTGTAACGAATTTCATTAGTACATGGGAAGCAGGTAAATAAATCATTGCCAATTACTGCACTGGGAGGATCATCCTCATCCAATAAGTTCTCAATGTACCCTTCAAATGAGAGATAATCAGATCTGATACCTAGTCTAACATTAATAATGTCTGAAGGTGCCGCAAATGCTGCATTAGAATAATCAACAAAGTATTTTCCTTTATGACTCCAGTCAACACGACCAAACCAGTCATAATCTCCAGCAAGAGAGTGACTATAATCAGCAGATAGGGACCATGTCCACTTTGATGCTGAAGGAAGAAGATTTCCATTACAATCCGGTGACCCACTTACACTTACTCCATCACCACAAAAATACTCTTTTACTTCACTATCAGCCATACCAAGAGTACCCGATAAAGTGAAATTCTCAAAAGGAACTGCATCAAATTCAAATTCAAAACCTTCTAAATCAATTTTTCCAGTATTCACAAACACAGAAGCAAGATTCAATGAACCGTCAGGATTCAAAAATGGAATTGTTATTTGATTTTGACCATTAGTATAAGGATTGTGATAGATAGCCAAACGAGTCTGAAGCCTTCCCTCTGCCCAAGTATTTTTCAAACCAATTTCATAATTATCCAGTTTTTCCTCATCAAATGCTAAGCCTGCATTGAACGCACCAAACTGGGCTTGAACTGAAGCAGGGGCCCCCTGCAAGACAGCATTAAAACCACCTGGTCTATAACCCCTCGCAAATAAAAGATAAGCTGTCGACCCATCTGCATAATTATAATCAATGGAAACCCTAGGAGAGAAACTTGTAAATGTCTCATTCAATAACCCAGCACCTGGTCCTGTTGGTGGTTGACCAGTAGAAGTAATTTTAACCTGTTGCTTTAATTCATCCCATTGATAGCGAGCATCTAAACTTAATGTCAATGCATCAGTAAGGTCGTATTGAATTCCACCAAAAACAGCTGGGGTTTTTGTTCTAAATTCAGTCCTAGCTGAGAAAAAACCTGGGCCAAAAGGCGAAAGTCCATAAACAGATCCTCCAGGCGATTTTGTATGTAAATAATTTCCACCAACAGTCCATCTAAATGCATTATCCTGTGAAGATGAAATACGCAGTTCCTGACTTAAATCTTGAAACTTACCCTGAACAGCCAATTGCCATCTGTTGAATAAAGGTGCACCTGGTATAAAGAAACCAAACGGGTTAACGACATCCCTTCTGTCTCTAAAGTTTAAATCAATAACAGACATGTCCTTATCCGAGTGATAAGCAGTCAAAGTTGTAACTGTCATTCCACTTGAAGTCTCATAATCAACTCTAGCATGTGTATTAATTGCTATTCTTCTCAATCCAGGACCATCTATGAAAGATGGATCAAATGCTACAGGTAAACCTGCACTATTCTCTAGAAGAATTTCACGAGCACCAAATTGACTAAGATCATAGTTACTAGAAATAATACCAGGGGCAAGGTCTTTTACTCCTGGAAGCTCGCCACAAAAATAACCAAAAGCTCTTCCGCCTGGGGTACAATTAAAATCCCCTGCAGAACCTTTTAAGGAGGCGTGGGCAGGTGGACCGTCATCGTGTTCCATAACATTAAAATAAACTTTAGCAGTAAGACTATCAGTGGGGGTAAACTTTGCTTGTAAAGCAAAAGATTTAGATGTTCTATCACCTAATTTTTCACCTGGTTGAGCAGCATTTTCATAATGACCACCCTTTGCATCATAGCTTGCGCTAAGTCTAACGGCTAAAGCATCAGTAATTGGTCCTTCCACGCTAACTTGAGCCAATTGAGTTTGCCTACTGCCTGCAACTGCAACTACTTTTCCTCCCCATTGCTCATCATTTGGGTCGCGAGATACATAATTGATAGCACCAGAAAGAACAGAACGACCAAAGTATGCACTTTGTGGGCCTTTTAGAACTTCAACCCTCTCAAAATCAATAAGTGTAGGAGCCTGCCCACCAATAACTGGAGCACCGTCGATAAAGAGCAATCCACCTGCTGCCTGACCTTGAGCTGCAGTACCTAAAAATAAACCTCTAAAAACAAGAGATGATCCTGACCTATCTCCTCTACCTGATCCTCCTCCAACTTGTTCCACATAGTGAAAACCAGGAGTATAAGTAGCAATCTCATCCATTTGAGTTAAATTCATTTTCTCAAGTGTTTCAGCTGACATAGCTGTAATTGACATAGGAATTTCCATTAGGCTTTCTTCTCTTTTACGAGCAGTCACCACAATCTCCTCTAGAGCCAGACCATCAGCAAAAGAGTAAGAAATATCAGCAAGCAAAGATAAAAGGAAAATTCCTAATGCGGAAAAAATTGAGTAACTTTTCATTTTGTTATCCCCCTGGAAAATGAACCACAAAAATATTTACACAATCTGAATCTATTAAGATGGTCTTCAAAAAGTGAAATTTCATTTAATATTAAAAAAATAAAAAGGGAACACTTTACTTTCAGATTGTCCATTTACGAAAATTAAGTAAAAATTTAACCCTTTATTATTAATATAATAGACCAGTTAAACTATAAAATCTCCAGTTTATGATCAAAAAAACGTTTGATAAAAATACTTGATAGAATTCAACAACTTTTGTTGTATAAATACAACATAAATCGTTCCTATAGGAATTTGTAAGTCCTAACATTTTTTAAAATTAATATTTTTAGATAACTCGTTTCTATTTTTTTCGATTCGCAAAGTATATTAGTAACTTTAAAAAGTGCCAAAACTATTTTGAGATTTTTTTGTATTTTATCCTCTCAGGTTGAATTGCCTTTTCTCCTAAACGTCTTTTTTTATCAGCTTCATATTCCTGAAAATTTCCTTCAAACCATTCAACGTGGCTCTCGCCTTCAAATGCTAATATATGAGTGGCAATCCTATCTAAAAACCACCTATCATGACTAATTACAACTGCACATCCAGCAAACTCAAGTAAGGCTAATTCTAAAGCCCTAAGAGTATCTACATCCAAATCATTTGTTGGTTCATCCAACAAAATTACGTTGGATCCATTCTTGAGCATTTTTGCAAGATGCACCCTATTCCTCTCACCCCCTGACAACTGACCAACTTTTTTTTGCTGGTCAACTCCTTTAAAATTAAATCTTCCTACGTATGCACGACTCTGAACCGAATGCTTACCTATGGCTATTTCATCATGACCATCAGATATTTCTTCCCAAACAGTTTTAGTCGAGGTAAGAGCTTCACGATTTTGATCAATGTAGCCTAATGTTACAGTTGGACCAATTTTCAAAATTCCAGAATCTATTTTTTCATTACCAGTGATCAGTTTAAATAGAGTAGTTTTACCAGCACCATTTGGACCTATTACCCCTACAATACCCCCAGGAGGTAATTTAAAGGACAAATTGTCTATAAGTAACTTCTCACCATAAGATTTACATATATTGTCTGCCTCAATAACCAAGTCGCCCAGCCTTTGATGTGCTGGAATAACTATTTGAGCATTATCTGGAGCTCTTTCAGCTGCTTTACTAACAAGCTCCTCATAAGCACTAACCCTTGCTTTACTTTTGGATTGACGAGCTTTTGGTGACTGCCTGACCCATTCTAGTTCATTGCTAATCGTCCTTTGCCTTGCCTTCTCCTCACGCTCTTCCTGCAAAAGTCTCTTTTGTTTTTGTTCAAGCCAAGATGAATAATTACCTTCATAAGGGATACCTCTCCCACGATCGAGTTCAAGAATCCATCCTGTGATATTATCTAAAAAATACCTATCATGAGTAATTGCAACAACAGTACCGGGATACTCTTCTAAATATCTTTCCAACCAACCAACTGACTCGGCATCAAGATGATTTGTTGGCTCATCGAGTAAAAGCATATCCGGTTTAGAAATTAATAACCTACATAAAGCAATCCTTCTCTTTTCTCCACCTGATAAATTTTTTACTGAATTATCAGGAGAAGGACACCTTAGAGCATCCATTGCAATTTCGACTCTTCTTTGTATATCCCATCCATCAATATTATCAATTTTCTCTTGTAGGTCAGCTTGCTCTTCAATTAGGGCATTCATATCTTCTTCAGATAATTCTTCAGAAAATTTATTTGATACAACCTCAAATCTTGACAAGAGGTTATTCACTTCACCAATGCCTTCCATAACATTATCAAAAACATTCTTTGACTCATCTAAAGATGGCTCTTGCTCCAAGTATCCAACTTTAATACCTTTCGCTGATATTGCTTCCCCATTGAACTCTTCATCGATGCCAGCCATAATACGAAGTAAGGTTGACTTTCCTGCTCCATTATACCCAAGTACTCCTATCTTTGCGCCAGGAATAAAAGATAAAGAGATATCTTTTATCACCTCCTTACCACCGGGAAATGATTTGCTTAGCTTATGCATTGTATAAACATACTGATAACTATTCATTTTCTTTTCCATAATTTTGCTTAAGAATAAAACTCAAATCTTTTGTATTTTTAAATTCTTTAGTTATATCAATCAATACTTTATCCCATTTTCCAATTTGACTTTGACGAAATAGTCTTAACGAAGAATACCAAGGAGAGTCACTCCGATCCCTAAACCAATACCAAAACTGGCCCTGACCGGATGAGATCATTGTCCAACACCTCACACCTATAGCCCCCGCAAAATGAGCTGTGGTATTAGATACCGAAATAACAAGATCCATTGCTGAAACCTGAATGGAAAACATTTCTAAATCATTTAAATTATCAACACTCTCATCTTGGTTAATTATTACACCATATTTCTTAAAAGTTTCTATATCCTCTAAAATATCACCATATTGTAAACTAATAAATACTGCATCTATGCCCAATAAAGGCTTAACAAACTCTTGCACTGTTAATGATTTCTTTTTACCATACCTTGGATTTGAACTCTTCCAAGACAAGCCTATAATTGGTTTATTTCCATAAAGGTTATTATATTTCCTCCTTATTTTATTTCTGGCTTTAATATCATAAATCAAAAATGGTTCTCCAGAGAAAGACTTATAGCTTTGTCTAAAAAACTGACCTAAACTTGCAATTGGAATCTGAAAAGAAATCTGTGAAAGTATTTTTTCATCATCGTGTAGGGCTGATAAAGAAATAACTTTTAAAAAATTAAATGACTTGCTAAATATTCTAACTAGCCTATCCTCACATGCTAAAATTATTTCAGAAGCTAAGCCTCGAAGGTCATTAATCATACTTGAATATAATATTTGATCCCCAATTCCTTGCTCAGTCCATATAAGAAGAGATCCATTATTTATTCTTTTTCCATTCCACATTGGTCTATTAAAAAATTTATGAGCTAATTGATAATCGGGGGTCTTCCATCTCCACTCATATCTTTTCCAACCTTCAATCAGATTCCCAGACTGCAGTAAAATCATTGACAAGTTGTGTTGTAATTCAGCTGATATATTATTTTTGATTGCTTCCCTGTAGTGCCTTTCTGCTCCTTCATAATCACCTGCTTGAGTCATAATAGCTGCTAAATTGATATTTAAATCAGTATTCTTAGGTAAAAGCTCAAGTGCTTTCCTTGCTATTTCTTCAGCCTCATCATTTTTATCCATAGCCTTTAACGTTTGGCTATAATTTAAATATAGATTTGGATCTTTTGAATTAATAGATAATGCTCTTTTAAATAATTGCTCAGATTTAATCGGTTGATCTAATTTAAGGTAAGTCGTAGCAAGATTAAGAATGGCCTGAAAATTATCCTCTTTAATTTTAATTGACTCCTCAAAACATAACTTTGCAGAATTTAAATCACCTGACCTTAGTAAAGCCACACCAAAAGTATTTTTAAAATTAGAGTCATGAGTGAAATAATGCTTAATAAGGTTTAGGTTATCAATTGCATTTTTAATATTTCCTAACTGGACTTGAATACTTGCTAAAAAATATCTTATTAGAGATGCTTCTTTATGCCCATTTTCCAATATCTGAATAAAGCATCTTTCAGCCTCTTTTAATTTGCCTGATTTGGCTAAGATATTAGCTTGTTCTAGAGTTGGCATATTAAAAACTGCAGTGATTAAAAATATTACTCAATATGAATATTTATATGTATAATGTCTGATAAACAATTATTAACTTTAAGTAATACCATACTAAATAAATGACTAAATCTAAATTTACCATATTTTTTCTTTTTCTTTTTTTTATCATACTCAAAGAAAGCTATTCCTTTGAATACTCTGGTATTGATGGTGATTATCAGGTTAAAATTATAGATAATAAAACTATTAAGGTTGAGGAAAGGCCTGAACCATTATCTGTAAGGGTCTCAGCTCCTCAAAAAACTAGCCCCTCACCTTTAATAATATTTTCCCATGGATCAAGATGCCACGTTGATGGTTCAAATGATCTTACTAACTTTTGGTCTAGTCATGGATATACAGTCATACAACCTCTTCATCTTGATGGATATCTTGAATCAAGAAAAAAATCACACTCCAGAGAAGAAATTTCCTTTCATAGACTTAGGGATATGAGTCTTGTACTAGATAAAATTAAACTGTTACTTTCAAATGAAAAAGAAATTTTAAACATAATAGATTCATCGAAAATAATAGCTGCCGGTCACTCATATGGCGCACTTGTAGCGCAAGTTATGGGTGGCGCTAAAATATTTTCTCAAGGAGACTCAAGGAAAAAAATTTCAAGTCTTGATAAAAGATTTAGAACAATTATTGCAATTTCCCCTCCAGGGTATATGAAAAACTTTGTGGATAGTGACTCGGCGAAATCTATAAGTATCCCCATGCTTGTAACAACGGGAACCAATGATATTATTCCTCCCTTTATGCCCACATGGAACATTCACACCGTATCATTCCATGATGCCCCAAAGGGGGAAAAATTCCTTGCTGTAATTAATGGAGCTGATCACTGGTTTGGTGGCCTTTTGTGCAGAGAAACAGATAACCAAGAACAAAATAAAGAAATGGAAACACTTAAGGCAATTACACTAGCATTTCTTGATTACACTTTAGATAATAATAAAATGGCGATGCAATTTTTAAATCAACTTAATAAACAAAAGAAGGGAAAAGGAATTTATGATTTTCAAATGAAATAAATATCTAAAGCTCCTTGGGGTATTTTCCCATAAATATAATAAGAAATGCACTGATAATAAAAAAAACAGCAGATAAAATTATAATTAAATCATAGCTCCCATATATATCAAAACTCTTCCCAAAAACTGCAGGGGCTGAACCTGCACCTATCGCGAAGAAAATAAATTGCTTTCCGTACAAGCTTCCATAATTTTTCATTCCAAAATAACGACTAGTCATATAAGCTATGAAATCAAGTTCTGCACCAGCTGCTAATCCAACAGATAGTGCCGCTAAAGTGACTAAAAGAGGGCTTGGTATATCTTGTATCAATACCCAACATGCAATACACGGTAGAATAAAAAATACAAAAGCTACTATTGGAGCCCAGACTCTGTCTATGAGGTAACCAACTAAAAGCCTTCCCACTATAACCATTGCACCAATAAACCCTGCATATGAAGCAGCATCTGATGTTTTAAAGCCTTTATCAACTAATAATGGTATAAAATTCGTAATTATTCCCGCCACTCCGTAAGATATGAAAAGCATTGAAAAACCTAATAACCAGAATCTATAACTTGATAGTGCATCGCTAGTACTCATCCCACGTAGGTTTTGATTTCTTTGCTCATCTTCATATTCATTTTCTTTTTCTGTAAAAAGAAAATAAACAATTGGGAAGCTAAACAGAATAATAACCATACCAAGAACTAAATATGCATATCTCCATCCATATAATGAAATCAATTTTACAGCGAGTAATGGACCAAATGCAGCTACTAAGCCAGTTCCAACCATTGTTAAACCTAAAGCTAATCCCTTGTTTGAATTAAACCATGTATTCACACCCCTTGTCCAAGTAACTGGAAATGTTCCTGATGCTAAAACAGACATAACTATCCATAAAAGATAATAATTAGTTAATTGACCATTTGTTAAAGAAAGGGATGCTAACGTTAGGCTTAAGGCAAATAACCCAAATAAAGCAATTACCCTAGCTCCAAATTTATCTGAAAGGATACCAATAAATGGGCCTGTAATAACGGCACTAATCATAACAAAAGAAAAAGCAAATTGAGTTTCACCTCTTGACCAGCCAAACTCTGAAGTAATTGGAATTACAAAAACTCCATGAGTATAGAACACAATACCAGTAAGACCAGAGCCAACACCAACTATAGCACCCAAAAGAGTGCGCCATCCAACTAGAAATTCATTTAAATTTTGCATAAAATAAACCTAAAAATATATACTAAGTATTATTAATTATATTAGAAGCTTTGATGCCTGCTAAACGCCCAAAGGAGGTAGCAGTTAATAAACCATTTCCTGCCAAGTACCCCCATGAAGACGGACCAGAAATCCCTCGCGCTGCACCTCCTCCAGCAAATAGATTTGGGAATAACTTTCCATTATTCTTTTTGACTTGACCGTTAAAGTCAACAATTAGTCCACCTTGTGTATGAAAAAGTGCTGGACTTACCTTTACTGCGAAGTAAGGCTCTGTAAGAACAGGTTTACCAGTAAAATCACGACTATAAACATCTTCTTTGACTCCTAAAGTTAAATCTCTTACCTCTTGAATAGTTCTTTCAAGAGACTGTGAAAGACCCGTTAACTTAAGAAGGTCATTAATACTACTAGCCTCTAAAATACAATTTGCTTTTAGAGCATCGTGATAATCATCAAATTCTTTCATTACGTCGTGACACCGCTTGTCATATATGCTCCAAGCAAAGTTATCTGGCTGGTTAAGAATTTCTTTTGCCTGTTCAGAGTAACCCTTAGCTTCATTTGAAAATCTTTCACCTTTAGAATTTACCTGAAATCCACCTTCCATTATATGTGCCCAAAGAATTGGAACACCATGTCCATATGCTAAACCTCCATGACCTTGATATGAATGTATATCGCCTATAGCGGCATTCAGCTGTGTGCCCCACATAAGAGCATCACCTTTATTACCAGGATGACCAAAAAAATCTGCATCTACTATTTCGGGTATATATTTTTCCAACATTCCTTTATTTCCTCCAAACCCACAACAGGCCAAAATTAGAGACTTACAGGATATGTCTTCAACTCCGCTATCTTTTCTATACACCCTAGTACCTTTTACGACGTCATACTCATCAACAAACAAATTAATTACATTTGCCTCAGTCACAACTGGAATATCCCGTAATGCAATAGTGTCGTGAAGCGCACCCATTAATTCTGACCCTGTACGATTTGGAGATCCATGCATTCTCTTTTGCGAATGACCTGGATAATCAAAGGAGCTAACCAATGATAATGGTACTTTACAACTATCAGCCAACCACTCAACCGTACGTGCTGACTGGTTTGCAAGATGAAAAGCAATTTCTAAATCAGTCTGACCTTTTGTCTTTAAATTAATATCATCAAAAAATATTTCTGGAGTATCTTTAATATTAATTTCTTTTTGAAACCTGCTTCCTGCACCTGGTATCAAGCCAGTTGACATTGATGTTGTCCCCAATGCAGAGCTATCTTTTTCAAGAACTAAAACAGAAGAACCAGCGAGGTCTACTGATAATGCAGCGGTTAAACCACATCCACCGCCGCCAACAATCAATACATCAACACCACTAGTAAAATTTGCATCTTTAGGACTTAAAATCGACATCAACCATCTACTTCCTAAAGTATAATTTATCATAATCTATATGACCGACTTCTATATAATATCCAAGTAAATCTTTATTTACTGCATCAAATCTAGAAGTTTCATATAGTAGAATTGCTGGAGCCAATTCTAACTGATATTTCATAACAGCCTGAGTTAACTTTTTTCTCTCCTCAAGATTGAATGCTGATTGTGCCTTCTCAATCAATGGAATTACAGAAGGCTCACAGAACCAAGGTTTTGACCAAAAACAAGAATGTCTTACAAGAGGTGTTAGTGAGTCAAGAGTAGGATTAACTCCATAATCTATTCCTATTGCTTCTCCCTTCCATTTACCCTGATAAACACCTCTTGCATACTGAGAAGCAGGAATTCTTGTAATTGATAAATTTACCCCGATTCTTGAGAGGTCTGAAGCAACTTGTTGATAAACTTGACTGGAATATGAAGCTGCACTGAGTAGTATCTCCGCAGTAAAGGAAAAACCATCTGCATAACCCGCTGCTGCAAGAAGCTCTTTTGCTTTATCAATATCATAAGGCCACACTGTAATAGTTGGATCCCATCCAAAAGCAAAGCTTGGAGAAGTTTGAGTGGCCATCTGGACTTTATTACTAAGTAATTTACTAACAATTACTTCCCTGTTAATTGCATAGTTCAGTGCTCTTCTTACTCTAATGTCCTTTAATGGAGACTCTTTTTCAGTAATAAAAGCTAGAACCTGCATACTTGGGTCAAAGCCTCGGCTAACAACGTGCCCTGAGTCTTCAATCATATAAACCTCATCTGGGCCAAGCTGAACAGCAATATGAAAACGACCTGAGAGAAAACCTTGTATTCTAGAGACCGCATCGGGTGCAGTTACAAGTTCAATATTTTCAACATTTGACTCCCTCCAAGCTTCCTCAAACCTTTTGAGCATTACTCGAGAAACACCCCATGAAGAAACCATATATGGACCAGTCCCGATAGGTGATTCAGCAAAACCTTCCTCACCAACTTCTTTCCAGTAGTGAGGAGGGACAATCTTTAAGGATGCTATTTTATGAGGCAAGAGAATATCTGGAGTAGAGGTTTTAATTCTAACAGTATGTGTATCTATGGCTTCAATAGATGAAATACCTTCAAGCTCAGCTGTTACATTCCATGACCTTCCTTCATCAGACTGAAGTAAATTAAATGAAAAGACAACCGAATCTGAATTAAATGGCTCACCATTGGAAAAGGTAACATTTTTTCTAAGAGAAAATAACCAAGAAAGTTCATTCTCATACTCCCAACTCTCTGCAAGCAATGGGATTGGCATTGCCTTTTGACTAACTCTGGTAAGTCCCTCAAACATTGCAGCGTGAGTATAAAGACTTGGTAAACCGGTAGTTGTTTTAAATGGGTTCCCTCTAGATGTTGGTAAACTAGTAATACCTACTTTTACTATCTCTTTAGAAAGTAGAGGTAATATTAGACAATTGATACAAAAAATAAAGATCAGTAGCTTTTTGAATAAGTTAAACATATAGTTTTTTAAACTTTTACTCTTGGTGCATCATATTCATATAATATGCGTCCTCTTTGTGCCCTATCAGAATCTAAATCCTCTCGCGAGGAGATTTTTTGAAATAACTGACCAGCTTCCCTTGACTGCAACTGACACCATGCAGTTCGTTCAATTCTTTCAGCTTCATAACTTTCAAATATCTCCTTAGGGTATTCATACTGCAAAAAACATCTTGATAAAACTACTGCGTCTTCAATAGACATTGCAGCACCTTGTGCCATAAATGGTAACATGGGGTGCGCTGCATCTCCAAGAATTGTAACCCTGTTTTCACTCCAGCTACTTAGAGGGTTTCTGTCAAATAATCCCCATTTGTAGCACTCGTTGTGGGGAGTAGCAGAAATTATATTTCTGACATCTTCATGCCAGTCGTTAAACTCAGTTAATGCCTGGTGAACTGAGGACCTTACGGTCCAGCCCTCCTCATGCCAATCTTTAACATTTGAAATTGCAACATAGTTTTTAATTTTTCCAGACTTAACAGTATATTCCACTACATGCTTCTTTGGACCAATCCATATAGTGATTTCTGGGCCCCGTTGATGAAAAGGAAGTGACTCTATTGGCATAAGGCCTCTCCAAGCCAAGTTACCAGTATAATGAGGGTTATCAGATGCTTTAATAATTTTCCTTACTAATGAATGGATACCATCACAACCAATCAAAAAATCACCCTCTGCAACCAAATTATTTTTAAATTTAGCAGTTACAACATTTTCCGATTGGTCAAAATCAATCAGCTCGTGGTTAACTTTGATGCAGTCTGGGTCATTTCGTTTTACTGAATTATATAGAGAAGAATGTATATTCACTCGGTGAACATCATAATAAGGATGGCCATATCTTTTTGTAAAGCCGTTACCTAGATCAGTTGTACTCATTTCTTGACCTGTTTTGTAGTGTCTAACAACCGTTCTTTTTGGTAAAGTAGCATCTTTTTCAATTTCTTTTAGAACACCCAAATAGTCAAGTGAACGTGTAGCATTTGGGGTTAACATTACTCCCGCACCTACCTCTTTAACCTCAGGTGCTTTTTCAAAAATAAGAACTTTTTTATTAAGCTTTTGTAAAGCCAATGCTAAGGAAAGTCCCCCTATACCCGCACCAATAATAATATATTTACTCTTATATATGTTCTGTAATTTCTTCATACTAATAAGCTTCAAAAGATTTTTTTAATTTATAATTAATTCATTTTGATTCATATAACTAATTCGAATATCTATATCTACCCAGAGTCAATAATAACATTGAACCTCCAATAAGTAATCCAGACGAGAGGAAAAGTATGGGGTCATAAGTATTGTAGGTATCTTTTACATACCCAAATAAAGGAGCACCAATTCCTGCACTAATCTTAAAGACAGCATATAAAAAACTATATATAAGGCCATAGTTTCTCTGGCCAAAATATCTACTAACAAGGAAAGACATAAGGTCGAATTCTGCGCCTGCTGCCAAACCAATTAAAATTGCAGCAAACATTGCAGCTCCAACACCACCAAAACCTGTAGCTAAGATTAAACATGAAATAGCAGGTAAAGATAATAAGACAAGAGCAACACCAGGAGCCCAAAACCTATCAACCAAATAACCAGTAATTAGACGCCCTGCAATAACAGAAGGGCCTATCACACCTGCTATTTTTGCACCATCAATCAATGAGATATCTCTATCGATAAGCATAAGTACAAAATTAGATATTAAACCTGCTATCGAAAGTCCTATTATTACGAAAGCTAAATTAATGACCCAATAACGGTACCCATACAAAACCTCAGTTACCTCTAAACCTTTTTGCATAAAATTATCTTTGATCTCATTGTTGTTCCCTGTATCAATATTTTCTCTTCTATCCCAAAGAAAAAAATATGCTAAAGGGAAGGCAATAAAAGCAGGCAAAGCTGCTAAACCAAGATACGTAAATCTCCAACCAAACTCAGTAATTAACCAAGTAGCATAAACCGGAAGAAAAGTTGCACTAACTCCTGTGCCAGCTAGAGCTATTCCCAATGCTTTGCCTCTACTAACATCAAACCAATCAACTATTAATCTCGTCCATGTAATTGGAACCGTACCAACTCCAACTATTGCTGTTAAGAATGCTATCAAGTAAAAGGTCCAAAGAGGTCCGGTAAATAAACCCAATGAGGCCATTCCAAGTGCCATTCCAATAATAGAAAATAAAGTGATATTTCTTACACCCCGTTTATCAACCATCCATCCTAAGATTGGAGCTGCAATGAGATTGCCTAGAGTAAACCAGGAATAAATTCCCTGCACTTCAGCTTTTGACCAAGAAAACTCCACAGTTAGTTTTGCAGTTAGTACACCAGAGGTGTAAATAGGAATTGCTCCCAGTCCGCAGGCAAGGCCAATCCCAGCTAAGAGTACAATTTTCCAACCTCTTTTAAATTCTTCCACTGAAGTAATTTCTGCACTTCTTCTATCTTCCATAAGTTTACCTTCTTAAAACGATCATTCTAATAAAGTGAATATAAACATTCAAAGTCATCGACCACATATTAAAAAATAATACTGAAATATATATTTAATTTAATTTAATAAATACTATACTCATTAATTTAAAAAACCACCAATAATAAGCTCTGCAGAAGGAATATTTAATGTCTTTATGTGATATCGAGAACAAAGCTAAAATTTGTAGAATTACATGCGGTTGGAAAAAATCTGAGCTTCCCATTGATTGGGTTAGGCTTTACTGGAGGGATGTACACAGTCCAGCTATATCAAGAAGATTAGGGATTTTTGACTATAGACATTACCAATATGATAATGTCGTTGAAAATTTGTTATCACATGTTGATGGTATAAATTACTCTTGTGATATTAAGCAACAATTAATGTGGACCTCAGACGTTAGATACAAGTCACAAGACGACTTAAGTTTATTTGACTCTTCTCCGATGAATGAAGCAAAAAACTCTTTACTAGGTGATATAGATCTAATTGTTGACAAAAGTACAACCTACAGATCGGTTAATACTAATGCTTATACATTTGTAGATAACTCTGGGATTGCTACACCTCAAGGTTCCTATAACTCTCCAACATTTGTTCTTTTTTTTAGAAAAAATTCAAATGAAAAAGATTTTAGAAGTTTTTTACATAATCTGTCTTTAAATTTATCAACACAAAATGGTGTGATAAGATTAAGATTAAGTCTTTTTGATGCACCCGATATGGAGAAAGAGAGAAAAGCTGGCTATCCAATTAAAACTCATCCAAAAGAACAACAATATCATGCATCAATAGAACTCGTCTTAGACACTTTTGTAAGGGGAGAGGAATTATCTAAAAATATAAACAAAACCCAAATAAAGGATCATGTAAAAGAAATTCATGCTTATCCTGTAAGGGCAGTTTACACAAGTATATATTCTTCCAACCCTACAATTGTAGGCCTTAGAGGATATCCTGCATATCAAGCAATACAAGCGCTTAATGCAGCAAACCAAAAAGATCCTTTTTTGTTAGAATGGATGTATGGAGATGTTGCAAAAGAATTCATAAGCTGAGGAAAACTTTATGATAGAATCTGTATCTAGTGAACTTACCAAGTTTATGTATAACTGGAAAGCCAGAGGTGTTCCAAAAGAAATTACACATGAAGCAAAAAGGTTATTTTTAAATCAACTTAAGGCATCAGTTGGAGCAACAAAAACAGATGCTATAAAAATTTTAAATGAGCAGACAAAAGAAAATGAAAACTTAGAAAAATCAGCTAAAATAATTTGGTTAGGGAGACAAACAGATTTAGAGAGCGCAGCAATAGTTAATGGGGCACTATTCGAGGTTTTAGATTTCCATGATACTTATATTCCCTGCTATATGCATGCAACATCTGCAGTACTTCCTGCACTAATGGCAGTTGCAGAACAAAGAGAATATTCTGGTTTTAATTTTTTAGAATCTTTAGCACTTGGAATTGAAGTGGAGTTAGCCATTGCTTCTATATTAATGCCAACAGCGTACTTCAGAGGATATGTTCCCGCAGGTCTCACTGGGAGTGTTGGTGCAGCTGCAGCATGCAGTATTTTAACTGATATCGGACCTGAAAAAACACAAAATGCAATATCTATAGCAATGTGCACCTCATTTGGCCTTTATGTCTCTGTTGGGAGCATGACATTACCTTATATTACCGGAGCAACGGCTAGATCTGGACTAAATGCATTTCAACTTGCTGAAAAAGGCTTTGATGGTCCAGCAACAGCTTTTGAAGGTGAAAAAGGTATGCTAGTCACCCACTCAGATGAAAATGAAAAGAAAATTAATAAAGTACTTTCATCTATGGGTAAAAACTGGAAGATTCTTGGTCAAACCTATAAAACTGTCCCAACGGAAACAATTACGCATGGACCAGTAGAGCTTATCCTGAAAATTTTAAATAGATCAAAAGGAAAAGATGTTAAAAAAATTGATTTTTATGTCTGCCCAATAGTTAAAGATATATGTGATGAGAGAATGGAACGTTTTGGTACCCCAGAAAGTGAGCTAACTGCAAGATTTGATTTATGTTTTTGTGTAGCCGCTGCATGGATTCGTGGAAAGTTTACCTTAGAAGAGATGAAAGAAAAAGCATTCAAGGATGATAAAATACTAAATTTAAGAAATAAGATTAATTTGATTCCTGACGAAGGCAGAAAAACCTTTGAAGGATGTTCTATTGAAATAGAATACTTGGACGGAAGCAAAGACAGTGATAATGTTGATTACTTTTTAGGAAGTCCACAAAATCAAATGACTGATAATCAACTTTCAGATTTGTTTTCACAATCTTGCAAAGACTTTATAGATGAAAATCAAATAAATACCATTTTAAAAGGTCTATGGAATTTAGATGAGGAAAAAAATATAAAAAATTTAATAAATCAATTAAAGTTAAATTAGTAAAAGAGCATGCCCCTACTTAATATTAGTAAAGATGAAGTTTTTTGGTACAAAATTAGTGGCAAGGGAGAGCCATTAGTTCATATTCATGGATCAGCATTTGGACATAGAAACTTTGAGAAGATGACTCCATATATGATGGATGATTTTCAAGTTATTGATTTTGATCTTATCGGATATGGGGATAGTAAAGGTAAAACTCGTCAAGGGGGACTAGAAGGAATCGCAGATCAAGTAAGTGACTTTATAAATGCTCTCAACTTTCCTAAGGTGCATGTTCATGGCACTTCATTTGGAGCAATGATAGGGATAATTATCGCTTACAAGTATCCTGATCTTATAGATAAACTTATATTGAGTTGCTTCCTGACCAAGTATGATAATGCAGCTCAAATGATGCGTAATACATGGAAAAGGGCTGCTTTAGAGAGTGGCATGGATGCAGTGGCCGACCTAACTTCTGTTGCAGGCTTTGCAAGGAGTTTTTATGACAGAAATGAGGCTGATCATCAATTAGAATCCATGAGAGAAGCATTTAAAAAAACAACTCCCGATGCATTTATAAATGGAACCAAAATGATTGAAAAGTCAGACTTGTCGTATATGGCAAAAAAAATAAAATTACCTATACTTGTGCTTTCTGGAGACGAAGATAATATGACGCCCTTCAAAACTTCTAACAGTGGTAGTGGAATGCTAGAATTCTCTAAAAGTACTTCAAATTGTCAGGTTAAAGTTATTGAAAAGTGCGGACACTACTTAGTAATTGAACAACCCGAAACAGCTTCCAATTTAATTAGAAAATTCTTAAAGAATTAAACAATGGATTATACTAAATCTAAATCTGATCAAAATATTACATATTCAAAAGCATACAAGAATTATGTCTTATTTATTCTTTTACTCATAGCAGTTTTTAACTATGCAGACCGTTTTATGATAGGAATCCTAATTCCTGACATCAAAGATGATCTTAATTTATCTGACACGCAAATTGGTTTTATTTCAGGTGCTGCATTTACTATACTATATGCTTGCCTTGGAATCCCAATTGCACGTCTCGCTGATAAGTATTCGCGTAAAAATATTATTGCATTAGCTCTTATAGCGTGGAGCCTCATGACAGCATTATGTGGAACCGCTAAGTCATTTACTCAGTTTGCAATTTATAGGGTCTTAGTTGGCATAGGAGAGGCAGGGTGCACCCCTCCATCACATTCAATAATTTCTGATTATTACCCAAAAGAAGAGAGAACATCTGCTCTTGCAATCTATGGATTGGGCTCCCCTATTGGCGTTTTCGTTGGTTTCTTAGCGGGGGGATGGATAGTAGAAGAATATGGATGGAGGATAGCACTTTATGCATTTGGTTTGCCTGGGATTTTGGTTGCGTTGGTTACTTACTACACACTTAAGGAGCCACCCAGAGGTTTTTCTGATCAAAATAAAAAAAATTCTCATAATGATTATTCTACATTAGAAAGCTTTAGGATTCTTTGGAAAAGAAATACCTTCAAATTTATGGTTCTAGGTGGAAGCATGTACGGACTGATTTTAGTATCAACACTTATTTGGATGCCCTCATTTTATGAGAGAAGTCATGGATTAATGCCTGCTGAAATAGGAAGGTGGCTTGCTTTTACAAATGGGATACCTCATGCATTTGGGACCTTAGCAGGAGGATTTCTTGCCGACAAGGTAAGCAAAAAAGGAGTTCATGCCCCTATATTAATTTGTGTATTTGCACAATTATGCGCCGCACCATTTTATTCATTAGTACTCTTATGGCCAAATCATACTGGTTCTTTTTTGTGGTTTATAATACCTTCTTTTATAGGGGTATTCCAAGGCCCGATACTTTATGCAACAATACAAGCTGTATCAGAAGTAAAGCAAAGAGCCGTTGGGGCTGCGTTAATGATTTTAATTATAAATCTATTTGCAGGAGTCATCGGACCTCAAATAGTTGGAATAACGAGTGATCTCATGAACACCTCAGTCGGGAAAGAATCTCTTGCCATCTCACTTTTAATAGTAACAACTATTTTCAGTTTACTATCAGCTTTCTTCTTTTACTTAGCTTCCAAACATATAAAAGAAGATTTAGATAAAATCTCAAAACTCTAGATCTTCTTAAATATTCTTAACGCATTTTCTCTCATCAACATCTTATGTGACTCTTCTCTCATTCCAAATTCAGAAACTTCTTTTACTGCTCTCTCTGGATCTATAACAGGCCAATCTGTTCCAAACAAAACCTTATGTCTTCCGTATGAATTTGCATAGTGTACGTATTGTTTTGGCCAATGTTTTGGTGCATATGCATCACCCGCAGTATAAACATTGTTATGCTTCCAACACATTGCTATCATTTCATCAGTCCAAGGAACACCTATATGAATGCCAATAATTACTAGTTCCGGAAAATCTATAGCAACTTGGTCTAGTAGGATTGGCCTTGCAACAGAAGGTAACCTTCTATCTCTAGAATAAATTAAATTTTGACCTACCTGCATCATAATTGGAATATCTAATTCGCAGCATTTAGCGTATACGGGATAAATTTGAGGGGCATCTGGAGGTATAGAAAACCAGTGTGGATACCAGTGAGCTCCAACAAACCCATAATCATTAACTGCAACTTCTAACTCTTTAAGCTGTGCCATACCTTTAGTAGGGTCAATACCAGCTAGGCCAGAAAACCTATCAGGATACTTATCGCAGAGTTCTCTAACATACTCATAAGTTATTTCTCGTGATCCTTTTACATTTAAATCACCAGCTCTGGCAGATATTAAAAAAGAACGTTCAATACCTGCCTTATCCATTTTTTTTATATAATCTTCAATTTCAACACCGTTTCGCATTGTATCAGACATTCTTACTTGGTCCTGAAATTCATTATCAACACCCATCATCTTGTTTTCTACAACATAGGGAGTGTATGGATTGCAAACAATATCAATATAACCTGTCATTATTAATAGCCTTATAATTTTATAGTTTTATGTTATTACTATACATTAAGTTTAGCCTAAGAGTTATAATATAGTTAGTTTAATCAAGGATAAAAGTGCGTGTCGAAAATTATTCAATTAAATAATATACAAAATTCCCGTTCACAACCGTTAGAAAGACTAAAATCACTTTTAAAAAGTGATTTAGATTTAGTAAATAAAACTGTAATTGAAAATATGCACAGTCCTGTTCAATTGATTCCTGAACTTGCTAGCCATATTGTGCTTGCAGGCGGAAAAAGATTAAGGCCTCTTCTTACCCTGGCTTCATCAAAAATGTGTGGATATTCGGGAACAAGACATATCAATTTGGCAACTTGTGTTGAATTTATTCACACCGCAACGCTTCTGCATGATGATGTAGTTGATGAAAGCTCATTAAGAAGAGGGAAATCAAGCGCAAATAAATTATGGGGTAATCAACCAAGCGTACTGGTTGGTGATTTTCTTTTCAGTAGAGCTTTTGAATTAATGGTTTCAGATGGGTCACTAAAAGTACTAAAAATTCTTTCAAATGCATCCTCAATTATCGCTGAAGGTGAAGTCCATCAAATCATGACGACAAGTAATATTGAAACTAGCGAGGCTCAATACATACAAGTAATAAAATCAAAAACTGCGGAGCTATTTGCAGCTGCAACACGAATTGGTGCCGTTGTATCTGAAAGGCCTGAAGTTGAAGAAGAAGCTCTTCAAATATATGGCCTAAACTTAGGAATAGCATTTCAACTTATTGATGACGTTCTTGACTATTCTGCCAAACAGAGAGAACTTGGAAAAGAAATTGGCGATGACTTCAAAACAGGGAAAATTACTCTTCCAGTTATCCTTTCCTACAGAAGAGGAAAAAGTGAAGAGAAAGAATTCTGGAAAAAATGCCTAAAAGACATGTCTCAAATTGACAATGATTTTGAGGAAGCACTACTATTAATGGAAAAAAACGACAGCCTCAAGGATACAATTTCACGAGCAGAGCATTATGGAAATGTTGCTCGAGATGCATTAGGTATTTTTCCTCAATCAGAGATAAAACAAGCACTTAATGATACAATAGACTTTTGTATTAACAGAGCATACTGATATTAGCTGGATTATTTTAAGTTAATAAAAGAAATTACATATTTTCGTGAAAAAATAAAGATATGTCATTAGCAAGGGTCCTTGTTTCATCAAATAATGCTGGTGATAATACAAATCCGTGGAACATATCTCTATACTCTCTATATTCAATTTTAACACCTGCATTTTTTATAAAACTAGCCAAAACTTCTCCCTCATCTCTAAGAGGATCGAAGCCACATGTTAATAAAAATACTGGCGGAAACTTACTCAAGTCACCCCTCTGGTTACGAAGTATAACTTCTTCTCTAATACCATTAGGAATAGCAAGACTCTCAAACCATTTTAAAGTATCGTTAAATACGATACTGTGTATTAGAGCAACTTGCTTTCTTGAGTCAGTCTCATATGGCTGCAAAAAAGGGGGGTAAATAAGTGCTAAGGACTTAGGTCTTAAATAATTTGTATTTTGAGAGAAAAACTCGCATATATCTAATGATAAAGAAGCACCAGCGCTCTCACCGCAAAGTCCAATACGTTCTGGTAAAACTCCAAACTGAGAGCAATTATCTTGCAACCATTGCCAAAAAAATCTTGTATCAGACTGTATTTGTTCTAATGAATATTCAGGAGCTAGTCGATAATCAATAGAAAATAAAGGCATCCTTATTGCATTTGATAACTGCCTACAAAATCCATCATATGCTTCTTTTGTGCCAACAACCAGACCACCGCCATGAATAAAAACCACAGCAGTATCAGAAAATAAGTCATCTCTTTTTTCTGGCTCATATAATCTCACAGGTATATTAAAATCAGGTTTTTCTATATGAAAATCCTTAATAAAACCAACCTTAGTCTTAGAAACTGAATACAAAAACCTTGCTTTATGAAAACCTTCTCTAACCTTGTTTACATCTTTCCATTCACTAACTGGAGGGGTAATTAATGAGGTCATTTCCAAATACCCCTGTGCTCTTGGGTTTATAACCCTTTTTCCTAGTGAAATATTTCTATTTTTATAAAGAAAGTTCCAAAAACTATCCGGAGCATAACGAAGAAGTATATAGTAAAGAGGGAAACGGATTCCAAAAGACTTAATTAAATCTATTATTTTCATATGTGTAATTGCTCTGGATTAAAATTGGATTTTATAGCCATAAAAATAATAATTTATACATCAAAAGAATATTTATTTGTAATAAATTGTTGATATGATTTTTTAGACGCTTTATTTATTATCATTATCTAAAAAAATTACTGACTAATTAATATGTCTTACAATTTGATTATTCTTTTTGCAACGCCGATTTTCATTCTTTTAATATTTACTGAATTTATTTATGGTTTAATCAAACAAAAAAATAACTACAGATTAAACGATACTTTTATGAGTATTAACTTAGGAATTCTCAGTAGAATTCCGGAAATACTAAACCTTGGATTTGCAACTCTAATCTATGACATAACAGCTAACCATTTCAGCCTAGGGATTATTTGGGAGAATAATATTTACCTCTGGGTTGTTGCTTTTATTTTCTATGATTTTTTGTACTATTGGCTGCACCGTGCAAGCCATAGAATTAACATCCTATGGGCAGCTCACTCAGTTCACCATCATGGTGAGGAATTCAACTTAGCAACTGCTCTTCGGCAAACGAGTACAGGCTTCCTATCTAAATGGATATTCTTTATCCCTTCTTTTATTGTTGGATTCCCTGCAGAAGTTTTTTTTGCAGTTGGTGCTCTTAATCTAATTTATCAGTTTTGGGTACATACTGAACACATAGGAAAACTTGGTTTTTTAGAATACATACTTGTTACACCCTCTAACCATAGAATACACCATGCGATTAATGACGAATATATTGATGCAAATTATGGCGGCGTATTTATAATCTGGGACAGGTTATTCGGAAGTTTTGTAGAGGAAAATGCCGATAAAGTAATTATATATGGAACAAAATCACCCCTAAGAAGTTGGAATCCATTCTGGGCAAACTTTCAAGTTTACAATGACATCTATAAATCTTTTTTTACTGCAAATAATCTAAAAGAAATTTTTAATTTTTTATTTAAGCCGCCTGAATGGAGCTCAAATAAATTAAATCAAAAAAACATGATTTTCACTGAAAAATATGAAACGTTGATTAGTAATGATTTAAAATTAACTATATTAGTACTTTTTTCCCTTACGCTTTCTTCTTCTGCAATTCTATCTATTTTTATCGGTCAAATAAATCAAATAGAGCTTGTTATATGTTTAACTTTCATAATAAATTCTATTTATTTCATTTCGAAAATATCTGAATGTAAAGCTCTACAAGTGAAGTATGAATTTATAAAGTTAGCCTCCTTTCTTTTATTATTTATTTTTATTTTTGACAACCAACATTTAGTGCAACTTACGGTGATCGTTCATGCTATTATAAGCTTGATTTTCATACACTTTATCTCACACAAATCATTTAGATATCTCAAAGATAGGTAAAAAAAAAGGCAGTGAAAACTTCACTGCCTTTAAATTTATTATTTTGTTTAATTTTAAAATTGTTTTCTTAGAGTAAACCCAAATGTTCTTGGTGCATTTACATATCCACTGAAGCTTCCATTCTGCAATACAGTTGGGAATGCACTAACATAATACGAATCGTCTGTCGCATTTCGAACCCATGCAACAGCTTGCATAGAGCCAGAAATGAAATCAAGTCCTAAAGAAGCATTAACTTGATTAACTGATCTTGTTCCAACATCCTTTCCACGAAATACTTCTGGAACATTAGTATTTAATAGCGTCTTACTTTCATGAAAATATTCTACTCTAACAAAACCTTCTATGTCTGGAGTGATTCCACTTGTATAGGTTCCCGAAACAGAATAACTAAGAGGATGAACCGCAGCTACCTTTGTTCCTGATAAGTCTCTAAAGAGCTCTCTGTTACCACAATTAACCACATCAAAGTCTTCACATGGTGCATTTGGATACGAAGTATATTTTGCGTCAAGATAAGTTAGATTTGCTGAAAGAGCTAATTCTTCAAACGGCAAGAAAAGCGCTTCAAATTCAACACCCTTATGGGTTTCTTTTTCAGCGTTTGACAATTGGAAAGCAGAGCCAGTGAATAAGTTCTCTTGGAAATTCTTTACATTCTGGTCAAAGAAAGCAACATTCAAAAACCCTCTATCTCCAGAATATTTAAATCCTAACTCAATCACACTAGTTTCCTCTGGAAGAGCAGTCCTACCAATACCATTTAGGTCAGGAGGTGTAGAGTCGTATGAGACATTCCATGCACCTGCTTTCCAACCAGTTGCATAGGCCGCATAAACATTAAAGTTATCTGACACATCATATTTTAATCTGATATTAAATGTAGTCTCGTCTCCCGTAAGGATACCAGTCTCATTAGCATTAGGAACGTTTGTTGTTGGTATATTTTGAGGTCTAAAAGGCTGTAAAGGCTGCAAGGCTAAGAGAGGGTTTAGCGCTGGATTATTTGCATTTGCTGCACCAAAAGCCTGAGCCCCTGCTGTAATTGCGGCCAAAGTTCCAGGCCTTATTGCTTCTAACGCAGCAATTGCTGCTGGATTTGTAGCATCAACCCCCAAAGCTGCATAACTTTGAATAACAGCTCCTTGTGCTATGAGACCTCCACCAATTTGTACAAGGTCAAGTTGACTGAAAACATCTGGGACAATGATATTCGAAGCTGCCTCTTTCTCGTCATCAAGATAGGCAGCTCCTGCTGTAAGAGTAAGCCTATCACTGATGTTGAAATCAATCTGGCCATAAAATGACCATGCATCGTTTTTAAGTGACCAATTGTCAAATGCAGCAGGTCCTGGTGGGAAGAAAGTACCAGCAGGAAAACCAAGGGCTTGTTCAAGACCAGTTATCGCATTGCCGGTTATCAAATCTGCATATAATCTAGTATCTTGTCCCCAGGCAATTGTTCTACAACAAGGATCAGTATCATCCTTCATATAGAAGGCACCGAAGAGCCAATCAAAAGTATTATCGTCCCCCTTAGAAGTAAATCTAACTTCCTGAGTAAAGGTTTTAAATTCAATATCTCTTATCTGAGTAAAGAAGTCACCACCAGTAAAATCTACATCAGTGTTTGCAAATTCAGATTGTTTTCTCCAAGAAGTTATAGATGCAAAATCCATAAAGCCAGCATCATAATCTATGTGCAAAGATGCACCTTTACTTTCTAGCTCTTGAACTGGGTCACGGTTGTTATTAGCTACTCTTGCATCTTTTTCAGCACCTCCACTGAATAAATCGGGTGTAATGGCTCTACCTATCAAAGGAATTGCTTGCGTTGCAGGACCGTTAAATATCGAAGATGCCCCACAACAAACCTCATCAATTTTATTGTATTCACCTATTAGTTTAAATCTAAGGTTTTCTGATGCATTAACAAGCAACTGACCACGAGTTGCCCAACGGTTTCTATCATTAATATCGGTATTGAGAACATTATTCTTATAGTACCCATCCCTGTTATTATAAGAACCTGAGATCCTAAAGGCTACATTTTCTCCACTACCTATAGGACCAGTAATCGAGGTTTTGGCAATATACTGGTTATAATTTCCATAAGTCATCTCCCCAGTACCACCAAACTCAAACTCTGGTTCTTTTGTAATAATGGAAATAGCTCCCACAGAGGTATTTTTACCATAAAGAGTTGATTGGGGACCTCTTGAAATTTCAATTCTCTCGACATCTGGAAAATCAAGGATATTTGATACAGTCCTATTTCGATAAACACCATCAATAAAAATACCTACAGAACCTTCAATACCAACGTTATTAGCACCATTTCCAAAGCCTCTAATTAAAATATTAGTTGCTGAAGACTGCTGGAGTTGGGTTACTCTTAAAGAGGAAACTGATGTTTGCAGATCCAAAATATCTGTTATTTGAGCCCTTTCAATTAATTCAGGCTGTATGACAGCCACCGATACTGGAACATCCTGTAAAGATTGTTCACGTTTCTGTGAAGTAATAATTATTTCTTCAATGTTTGATATTTGGGCAACTGCTTGATTTAAAGCAAATAAAGTTGCTAGTGTAATTACACCAGTGGAAAGTATAGATCTACGCATTTTGCACCCCCGAGAGCAAAAAAACAGGTTTATAAAAAAGAACAGGTAAATATATAGAGTGTCCTCAATTGCTCGTATTAAACTTCAAAATCAAGTATATTACAAGAGTTTAGGTCACATCTATGAACTTTATGTAGCAAAAAAACAACGCTTAATAATTTATAAAGGGACTAATAATATTAGGGTAATTAGTAAAAATATCATTATTTTTATGAAATGAGAATATTAATGAAAATTTATATGCTTTTATTATAATTTTTCTCATTAAATCTTCGATTCTTAAAACTTGAAAGATAGATTAGCCTAAGACTTAATGGATAAACTAAGCACAAACTTTAATTCTTATGAAATTTGAAAAAAAGTTCTTGCGTTCGAAGGCTGAGCAGATGAAATTAATTGGCATTTAATTTACTGAAATAGCAAATTACTTTAGCCCTAAGAAAGAAGAAATTATTTAGTTAACTTAAAAAACAAAGGTGATATGACAGAGAAAACAATAGACCTTATTGATCATCATGCGAGAGTAACTCCTGATAATTTGGCAACAATTGATGTTGCAAGCAATCGTTACCAAACATATGCAGAAATGAACCTAAGAGTAGGTAAAATTGCACAAATATTGAAAGACCAAGGTGTATCTAAGGGAGATAGGGTTGGTTTTTATGCTCTAAATACAACCGATATTTTAGATATAATTTATGGATGCTGGAGAATCGGTGCCATCTCGCTTGCACTAAATTATCGACTATCCGCAGAAGAACTTAGCTATCAAATAAATGACTCTCAACCAAAAACACTTTTTTATGATTTAGAATTTAATAGCGTTATTCAGAATCTTAAAACAACAACAAAAGTTAAGAATTGGATTGATCTTGATGGTCTTGGCGGAGCTTCAACTCTTGAAAAACTTATTAGTGAAACTAAGCCTTATAAGGACATAATTTCACAAAAGTTTAGTGATCAGTGTTTACTAATGTACTCATCAGGAACAACTGGAAAGCCAAAAGGTGTTATAATTACTCATGGTATGATGTTTTATTCTGCGGTTGATGGCATCAACCTAACTAAATTAAACTCAGATGCAGTTTCCCTTGCTTCGATGCCAATTTTTCATATTGGAGGGCTTAATGTTTCTTGTTGCCCGGTAATTAGAATTGGGGGTACTGTTGTAGTAGTCAGAAACTTTGAGCCAGGCCTAGTCCTTGATGTAATTGCTGATAAGAAGATTGGTGTAAATCAATTATTCAAAGTCCCGGCAGCATATAACGCACTAAGAATGCACCCGAACATAAAAAAAACTGATTTCTCTGGAATAATGACCGCAATTGCAGGTGCAGAGTCAGTCCCACCTTCACTCATCAAATGGTGGGATCATAATAAAAATCTGAAAATACAGGAGGGATATGGACTTACTGAGTCAGCAGCAGCTGGTATTTTAATCCCCAGAGAATATATAAATGAAAAACCTGGGTCTGCAGGAAAGCCACTAATGCATACAGAGGTCAAAGTAGTAAAAACAGACGGAACAAATGCTGATAAAAATTCGCCTGGAGAGTTACTGATGAAGGGACCATATATTACTCCTGGGTATTGGAATAATTTAGATGCAACAAAAAAGAGTATTTCCGACGGCTGGTTTAAAACTGGCGATATTGTTAGAATTGATGAAGATGGTTTTATATACATAGAAGATAGAATAGACGATATGTATATAAGTGCAGGCGAAAATATTTATCCTGCAGAAATAGAAAGTGTGCTCTACCAAATACCTGGCATACGTGAAGTTGCTGTTTTTGGTGTTCCAGATGAGCAGTGGGGAGTAACAGGTTGTGCTGCAATAGTACGCGACAACAATGAAATTTTGACTGAAAAAAATATATATGATTTTTGTATAAAAAAATTGGCTAAGTTTAAAATTCCAAAACATTATGTATTTTATGACCTACTTCCAAGAGGGGCTACAGGCAAAGTCCTCAAATATCAGCTGAGAAATGAGTTCAAAGATAAATTAAAAAGTAATTAAGATAATAAATAATTTGCAGTGGATTCGAATGAAAAATATAGAAAATAAAGTAGCATTTATAACTGGAGCTGCTTCTGGTATTGGTTTTGAAATTGCGATGTCAATGGCTCATAATAAAGTCAATTTAATGCTGTCCGATAAATGTGAAGAAAAACTAAAAACAGCTAAAGAAAAAATTTTAGATCAAAATAAAAGTAAAAACCTTCATATTGATTATGTAGTATGTGATGTTTCTGACTACAACCAAATGCATCAAGCAGCTAATTACACACTCGAAATTTTTAAAAAAATTCATATTCTAGTAAATAACGCAGGTGTTAGCTTTACTGGGAGACCTGGTGAAATACCAATTGATGACTGGCATTGGATAGTAAATATCAATTTGATGGGAGTTGTCTATGGAGTTGAATTATTTCTTCCGATAATCAAATCTCATAATGAAGGTGGACATATTGTCAACACTGCTTCAATGGCAGGACATTGGGCTCGAAAAAATATGGGGCCATACAATACTACTAAATTTGCTGTTGTTGGGTATTCAGAAAGCTTAAGGGCAGATCTCAAAGAGGAAAAAATTGGTGTAAGTGTTTTGTGCCCAGGGTGGGTATCAACAAATATAGTTAATTCAGACATGAACCGACCATCTGGTTTTAAAAAAAGCTCGTGGACAGAGGAAGAAAAAAAATTTTTAAGGAATTCACTAGATCCCAAAGCAATTGGAAGTCTTGTAATTGATAGTATTAAGAAAGATAGAATGTATATTTTTTCTCATCCAGATATGCAACAAGCTATTCTGACAAGGTCTTCATATATAAACAATGATTATACTGCCTGTATGAAACATCCATCAATTGACAAAAATTGACTCCTCTAAAAGTTAAATTGATATATTTTCCTTTAAAAATATATTGTTAAACTTGGAAATAAAATAAACAACAAAAAGTATATTTATGAGACCATAAATTATGGAGGATTACGAATGACCAAAATAAGTGTTAATAAATTACCAACCTTAATTGGTAAAGATCTGGGCTGCTCAGATTGGTTATCAATAGACCAAGACCGTATTAATTTATTTGCAGATTGTACTGAGGATCATCAATTTATTCATATTGATGAAGACCGTGCGAAAAAGGAAACCCCCTTTGGAGGAACTATAGCCCACGGTTTTTTATCTTTATCATTATTATCAAAACTATCTAATGGGGTCGCCGTTGAATTAGAAAATGTTAAGATGGCTATAAATTACGGCTTTGAAAAAATTAGATTTATACAACCAGTTCCTTCAGGTTCAAAAGTCCGGGCACATTTTTTTCTCAACAATGCTGATGAACGTAAACCTAACCAGTGGATGTTAACTTATGATATTTCTGTCGAAATAGAAGGTAGTGATAAACCTGTATTATCTGCACAATGGCTCACAATTCAATTACTCTAAAAAGGAGACTCTTATGAATGCAATTAGCTTTGAAGGAAAGGTAGCTATAGTAACTGGCGCTGGGAATGGTCTTGGTAAATCTCATGCTTTAGAACTAGCGAGAAGAGGCGCAAAGGTAGTAGTAAATGATTTCGGTGGGGATCTTGACGGAACGGGAAGTTCTAAAACTGCTGCTGAAACTGTTGCAGAGGAAATTAACAAATCAGGTGGAGAAGCGTTAGCAAATTCTGCGGATGTATCAAATGTTAAGGATATAGATGAGCTTGTTCTCAAAATACTTTCTAAGTGGGGACGAATTGACATTTTAGTTAACAATGCTGGAATTTTAAGAGATAAAACATTTGCTAAAATGGAAATCAAAGATTTTAAAGCTGTCGTTGATGTTCACTTAATTGGATCTGCAATTTGTACAAAAGCAGTTTGGGAACCTATGAGAGAACAAAAGTATGGTCGAGTTGTTTTTACTTCCTCATCATCTGGTATTTACGGAAATTTTGGTCAATCAAATTATGGGGCAGCTAAAATGGGTGTTTTAGGTTTAATGAATGTTTTAAAGCTAGAAGGAGAAAAATATAATATAAAAGTTAATGCACTCTCACCAACAGCAGCTACACGAATGACGGAAGAACTTTTACCTAATGACGCATTAAAGTTACTAACAGTAGAAAGTGTGACCGCAGGACTCATCTTCCTTGTAAGTGAGGAAGCGCCAAATCGTCTAATATTATGTGCTGGAGCTGGAGGATATGCAGCAACAAGAATATATGAAACCGATGGAATCTTCTTAGCACCAAATAAACAGTCACCAGAAGATGTAGCCAAAAATATTAATGCTATTATAGATATTGATGGCCAAGAAATGTATGAGCAAGGCAGTCAGCAAACAATGAAATTTGCAACGAAAGCATCAAAAGGTTTAAAATAAAAATGGAGAAAAGAAAAATATGAGAGAAGCAGTTATTATATCAACCGCTCGTACACCAATCGGGAAAGCTTATCGAGGTGCTTTCAATGATACTTCTGCCCAAGCTCTTGGCGGACATGTTCTTAGCAAGGCAATTGAAAAAGCAGGTGTTGATAGTTCAGAAATAGATGACGTGGTTATAGGCAATGCACTAACTCAAGGATCAAGCGGAACCAATATTGCAAGACAAAGTATAATTAGATCAAATCTTTCTACCTCGATTCCAGGAATGACAATAGACAGACAGTGTGCGTCAGGAATGATGGCAATAGCGGCGGCCGCAAAAGAAATTATTGTTGACGGAATGAATATTACTGTTGGTGGAGGATTAGAGTCTATTTCATTAGTACAAAATGAAAACGCAAATCAATTTAGAGCCTTCGACCCATTAATAATGAAAAATATGCCCTCTCTCTACATGACAATGATTGAAACAGCAGAAATTGTTAGTGAAAGATATAAAATAACTCGTGAACAACAAGATGAATATGCGCTTCAATCCCAAAAAAGAACCCATGATGCTCAAATAAATGGAAGATTTGATAATGAAATTATTCCTCTAGAAAGTATAATGAAAAAAATTGATAAAGAGACAAAAGAAATTTCTGAAATTAAAATGGGTTTATCAAAAGATGAGGGAAATCGCGCAGATACTACCCTTGAGGGGTTATCAAGCCTGAAGCCAGTTTTTAAAGATGGACAAAGAATTAAGGAAGGAAAATTTATAACTGCTGGCAACGCATCTCAGCTATCTGATGGTGCTTCTGCATCAGTTTTAATGGAAATAAAAGAAGCTGAAAAAAGGGGGATAGAACCACTTGGGATTTATAGAGGCATTGCTGTTTCTGGGGTTGATCCGGATGAAATGGGTATAGGCCCTGTTTATGCAGTTCCAAAATTATTAAAAGAACATAACCTAAAGGTTGATGATATTGGCCTTTGGGAACTCAATGAAGCTTTTGCGGTTCAGGTAATTTATTGTCGAGATAAAATCGGAATACCAAATGAACTTATGAATGTTAATGGTGGTTCAATTTCTATTGGACATCCATACGGCATGTCAGGAGCACGGATGGTTGGTCATGCTTTAATTGAAGGAAAGCGAAGAGGAGTAAGGTTTGTAGTATGCACAATGTGTATTGGTGGTGGCATGGGTGCTGCAGGTTTATTTGAAGTAGTATAATGAAAGCTCTTGTTTGCAAAAAATTTGGACAAGAGAATAATCTTATAGTTGAAGAAATTTCTGCACCTAAAATAAATGATGAAGAAGTATTGATTAAAGTAGAGTCTGCTGGTCTAAATTTCCCGGATATTTTATGTATTCGTGGAGATTACCAAATAAAACCTGAACTACCCTTTGTTCCAGGGGGAGAAGGTGCTGGTATTATTGAGTCAGTCGGTAAAAATGTTAAGAATCTCTCAATTGGAGACAAAGTTATTTTCACTGGCTTGGTTGGTGCATATGCTGAATATAATAATGTAAATCAGCATGCAGTAATAAAGATGCCAGACATAATGACTTTTGAAGATGGTGGAGGATTCAGTATTGTCTATGCAACAACCTATTATGCACTCAATCAGAAAGCTAAACTAAAGAAGGAAGAGATACTTTTAGTTCTTGGTGCAGCAGGCGGTGTTGGATTGGCTGCAGTAGAGATAGGCAAAGCAATGGGAGCAAAAGTTATAGCGGTAGCATCAACTCAAGAAAAGCTTGATATTGCTAAGAATCATGGCGCTGATAAATTGATAAATTATGTTAAAGATGATTTAAAAAGTTCCGTTAAAGAAATCACAAACAAAAATGGAGCGGATGTTATTTATGACCCCGTCGGTGGAAGTGTATCTGAGCAAGCATTTAGATCAATCGCCTGGGAGGGTCGGCATTTGGTAATTGGTTTTGCTGGAGGTGAGATTCATAAATTACCACTAAACCTGCCTCTTTTAAAAGGTGCAAGTGTTGTCGGCGTTTATTGGGGTGCATGGGCATTAAGAAATATATCGGAAAATCACAAAAATATGTCAGAGCTATTTACTCTTTATAAAGATAAAAAAATAAGACCACATATTGGAGGAACTTTCAGATTAAACAATTTTAAAGAAGCCTTCAGCTTGCTTACAAAAAGACAGGCAATTGGAAAAATTATAATAAAACCTTAACGCAGGAAAATTTAAGATGGATTTCACAATCTCTACAAAGGCAAGTAACATCCTTGAAGAAATAAAATCATTAATTCACAATGAAATTATTCCAAGTGAGAGTGAATATTTTAACGAAACAAAAAAACAAAATTATTCTCAACGATTTATAATAACACCCAGACAGGCAGAATTACTTGAGGAATTAAAAGATAAAGCCAGAAAGAAGAATTTATGGAACTTATGGCTGACTAACAGCACTAAAGGACAAGGTATCAATACTGTTGACTATGCCTATTTAGCTGAAGAGATGGGTTGGTCTTATCTTGCGCCAGAAGTATTTAACTGCTCTGCCCCAGATACAGGTAATATGGAAGTTCTAGAAAGATATGGAAGTGAAAAACACAAAGAAAAATGGCTAAAACCTCTATTAGATGGAAAGATAAGATCCGCATACCTTATGACAGAACCAGATGTTTCATCTTCAGACGCGACAAATATATCCTTTAGGGCAGAATTAGATGGAAATGAATGGGTTCTAAATGGAGAAAAATATTGGGCTTCAGGCGCCGGAGACCCAAGATGTAAACTTTATATCTTAATGGCATGCACTGAAGATAGTACAAAGCCAAGACATCAAAGACATTCACAATTTGCCATTGATCCAGACATAAAAGGAATCAATATCATTAGACCTATGGAAGTTTTTGGACATGATGACGCACCCCATGGACACATGCATATAAAATTTGAAAATGTGAAAGTACCAAAAGACTCTCTTATTTTTGGCAGAGGGAGAGGATTTGAAATAGCACAAGGACGTCTCGGACCAGGACGAATACATCACTGTATGAGAGCAATAGGTCAAGCAGAATATGCTTTAAAACTTTTATGTAAAAGGGCTGTTTCTAGAACTGCATTTGGGCAACCATTGGCTAAACTTGGGGCTAATAAAGATATTATTGCTGAAAGAAGGATTGCAATTGAACAGGCCAGGTTATTATGTTTAAAAGCTGCGTGGATGATGGATAATGGACCTATCAAAGAGGCATCTGTGTGGATATCCAAAATTAAAGTTATTGCTCCTCGCGTTGCATTAGAAACTGTTGATGAAGCAATGCAAATCTATGGTGGAACAGGAATATCGCAAGACACACCACTTGCAAAGATGTGGCTTGGTCTCAGAACACTTAGATTTGCAGATGGTCCTGACGCAGTTCATAGAATGGTTATAGCAAGACAGGAGCTAAAAAAATCTTCAAACGAAAAATAATATATCGAAGGATTCATATATGATAAATCAAAAAGATCTTGATAACTTTAGAATAAACACACGCGAATGGTTAGTAGAAAATTGTCCAGATAGTATGAGAAAATCTTCTGATAGTGATGAAGATAAATGTTGGGGCGGAAAAAAATGGAAATTCACTACTCAAGATCAAAAGCTTTGGTTTGAAAGAATGTCAGATAAAGGTTGGACAGTTCCTGATTGGCCAAAAGAATATGGTGGGGGAGGATTAACAAGTGAAGAACATATAATTCTTCAAGAAGAATTACTTAATATAAATGCAAAACCCCCATTAGAATCATTTGGTATCTGGATGCTCGGACCAGCTCTGTTAAAATATGGTACAGAAAAACAAAAATTAAAACATCTACCTGACATAGCTAAAGGAAGAATTCGTTGGGCACA
>MDTB01038429.1_pt1 | contig 212933 bp, 218 predicted proteins | sample 811161 | NCBI WGS metagenome assembly MDTB01 (sample SAMN05326650, study PRJNA326480) | marine metagenome | isolation source: seawater | place: Mediterranean Sea | collected 2009
TAATTTCATGGTACCCCTAGTCCGACTCGAACGGACATGAACCGAAGTTCAACGGATTTTGAATCCGTCGCGTCTACCAATTCCGCCATAGGGGCTTTAAGTTAGAAATTAGCAGTTTCTATAAATCTTTTAAAGAACTAAAATAATCCTCATCCTTTAGTAATTACAAAGCTTAATTATTAAAAATTTTTAGATTTCTTTTGTTATAAAGTATGAACTTTAAACTCTTTAGCTTTGAAAAAAGATGTATGATAATATTGAGATATTAAATCATAATCATTTTTTTTTAGGATCTTAAAAATCTTAGTTTCAAGAATATCTTCTGTTTTTTCAACATGTATTTCAATTGTGATGATTTTTGGTCTAAATAATCTTAAATTTATACCATCTAAAACCTCAACTTCATGACCTTCCACATCAATATTTAATAAATCAACCTTATTTTTTATCTTAAATTTTTTTATAACATCATTAAGAGTTGTTTTTCTTAACTTTTCTGTAATATATTTTTTGCCAATTAATTTAGACCATTTGTCTGCCCAATTTTTTTCTAATGTATTTAGACCTGAACCGGAACCAAAAATATATGATTTGATCATTCCTTTCTTTGAAGAAATTGCAAGTTGCATAGAAGAATCTCTTTTTCTAAAAATTTTGAATAATTTTATATTATTCTCTACTATATCGAAATTAAGACCTGACCACCCTTGTTTATATAAATTATATGTCAATGAACCATTTACCGGGTGTAAAGCACCAACATCTATGTAAAAACCAACATTATTTTTAAATATTTTATTTAAAAGCACGTCCTCTCCCGTAGCTCCGAATGCTTTAAAATAACTAAACTTATATTTGAAATATCTGTAAATATGATAAAAAAATAGATTTTTGATATGTTTCTCTTTAAAATTTTTTATCATATAAAGATTTTATAATTTAACTCAGAAACTAATCAACTAAATAGTAAATAGTTATGTTGCACTTAATAAAAAGAGAATATGGAAATAGTTTAACTAAATTTTTTTTAGAAAAATATTTTCTATTAATTTTCGTTATTTCATTTTTTGTTTTGATATCTGCATACGTTCTTGAATTTTTATTTAACTACCCGCCTTGCAAACTATGTGTATATCAACGTATCCCATATTTTTTTTTATGTGTTTTGTCACTGTTTTCACTAATAATTAAAAAAAAATACTTGCTTACCTTAACCGCCTTATTCTGTGTTACAGGTAGTTTTTTAATATCGGGTTTTCATACTTTAGTTGAACGAAAACTTGTTGATTTTGAAATTGGTTGTACTTCTTCCGATATCGACTTTGAAAATATTGAAGAATTAAGAGACTTTCTTGAAAAGGCTCCGATAATTAAATGTGATGAGATATATTTTTCAGTTTTAGGACTCTCTCTTGCAAATATAAACTTGATCATTTCATCCTTTTTAATAATATTAAGTATTTACATTATAAAAAATTATGAAAAAAAAATATCAAGATAAAATAGATGAGATTATCAGAGTTAACCATGCAGGCGAGTATGGAGCTCAAAGAATTTATTCTGGACAAATAAGGTTTTGCAAAAAAGAAAAACTTAGAGAAAAGTTAGAGAAGATCATTGAAGAAGAATTCGAACACTTTGAATATTTCAATAAAACAATGGTTAAAAAAAGAACTAGACCTACAGTATTGAGCCCTATTTGGCATCATGGGGGGTATGCTTTAGGAGCATTCACATCTATTCTTGGTGAAAAGTATGTTCATGCTTGTACTGAGGCTGTAGAGGAGGTTATAGTCGAGCATTACAATGAACAAATCAAATATTTAGAGACTGAAGGTGTTGAAAAAGGAATGCTAAAAAAAATCAAGAAATTTTGCGCTGATGAGGATAATCACAGAAGTTTTGCAGAAGAATCCAACTTAAACAATAGGGATGTAAATATATTTAAAAGCTTAACTAAAGGTCTAACAAGGTTAGCAATAAGGGTGTCAAAAAAGATTTAATTTAAAAACTATGGTTCCAGCTCTGAATCCCAGTACAAGAAATCATTCCAACTTTGGTGCAGGAAATTTGGTGGAAACATTCTACCGATCTCTTTTAATTCAAAATTGTTTGGTGTATGAGGTAAAGATTTAAGTTTTACGCCAATTTTTTTTAAAGATTTATTACCCTTCAAAGTGTTACATCTTCTGCAAGATGTTACAACATTATCCCAGGTAGTTCTCCCTCCCTTTGATTTAGGCATAACATGATCGAAAGTTAGTTCTTCAACTTTGAAACTTTTTGAGCAATATTGACAAATAAATTTATCACGCAAAAAGACGTTGAATCTCGTAAATGCAGCTCTTTCAGGAAGCGGTATGTAGTCTTTTAAAGACACAACACTCGGAAGTTTTAACTCAATCGAAGGAGATCTTACAACTTGATTATATTCTGACACAACATTTACTCTTTCTAAAAAGACGGCTTTTAGTGCATTTTTCCATGACCAGGTGGACAAAGGAAAATAACTTAAAGGTTGGTAATCAGCATTGAGCACTAGTGCTGGACAATTATTTCTAGTTAAAACCATAAAATTCTTAATATAGTAATAATATTGGTTAGTTATGACAATTTTTAAATATTTAATATTTTTTGAATAAAGCTATGACCAAAATCCAGCCCAAAACTATCAATACCATGGCCTAGTTCTTCTTGAATATGATAATCAACGATGAATCCAAAACTCTTAAGTTTTTCATAAGATTTAATAGAGTTTTTAAAATCAATTACCTCATCATTTTTACCGTGAAAAAGTCTAACCGGAAATTTTGATGAAATACCATTCTTAAAATTGTCATCTTCAAAGAGCAGACCCGAATAAGCCAACAACCCAGCACAACTCTTTTGTCTTTTACACAAATGATACAGTCCCATCATTGCTCCTTGAGAGAAACCAAAAAAAATTATTTTTGAGTCATTCAATGAGAACTCCTTCTTAATGTTTTCTATTAAATCATTGAGGTATGGACCTGCTTTATTTAAGCCTTCTCCAATTCTTTCTGGTTCAATTGAGGTTAAATCAAACCATTGAAAAGCATTATCACTCCATCCGCATTTAAAGGGTGCATTAGGTGATATAAAAACTGTGTTTTTGATTGTGTTTTTCCAGTTTAAACCGATATTTATTAAGTCTTCTGAATTTGCTCCATATCCATGAAGAAAAACCAAAGCATATCTAATATCATTTTCGTCATTAGGAAGGATGATCTTTCCATTAAAATTTTTATTCATTTTCTTTAAGTAAATTTTTAATTTCAACCATAACTTTTTTTGATATAAAATCACTTTCTTTTAAAATAAAAAAATCTAAAATAGGAATTATACAGTTAGCCTTTAAAGTGTTTTGCTCTAAAATTTTATATAGTTCACTAATTTCGATAGATATAAAATCATCCACTTCTCCGTCTTGATTAACAAATTCCATATTTTCTGATTTTTCTAGATGGTAGTTAAAAATTATTGCAGAATTAAATTGTTTCTTTTCATTGTGCATATAATGCACAATTGAACCTTTTTTTGCTAAAGACATTTGTTTCTTATTTAAGCCTGCTTCCTCGTAGGCTTCTTTGAATAAATTTTTTTCAATAGAAAGTTTAACAGGTTGTCCGCCGGCAACTAAATTATCATACAAACCTGGAAATTTTTTCAGTTTTTTTGATCTCTTTGCTAAGTGTATTATGGTTGAGTTTTTATATTTACTCCAAATATTGCAGTGCACACCATATGCTGGCAGACCAAATTTTGAAAGATAGTCCCTATTAATTTCAAATTCACTTGATTCACAAAATTTTTTTTTGTGATCGAAACTCTTTTTTGGTTTCTTTGATTCAAAGTTAAAAATAGGGCAGTATTCTATATTTTTGACTTTAGAAGAAGACTCTAAACTAAAATTGATTACATCTTCTATAAGGATATGTGAATCAAACTTTTTAAAGTTTTCTGAAAGTTTCAAATTGGATGGGTTAAGCCATCCAACGTCTTTGTTTTTAAATCTTACAGGAACAAAATCAGATATATCGTAGGTATTTAGCTTCCTTAAAGAATTTATTGCTAACTCAAGAGTTTTTTTTTACTCATTTATATGCAACTTTAATAATTTGGGTGATTTGTTTCATTATTTCTTCGATCTTGAAATCTTTTGGGGTAAATACCTCTCTTACTCCAAAGGATTTGAGCTTCTTTTCGTCGTTAGGAGGTATGATCCCTCCAACAATTACAGGGATTTTCGAATATTTATTTTTTTTGAGGAGATTCATTATGACTTTCACTAGATGAACATGTGAACCAGATAGAATTGATAAACCAATAAGATGAACCCCTTCTTCAATCGCCGCAACAACTAATTGCTCTGGTGTTGATCTAATACCATCATACACAACCTCTATGCCAATATCACGAGCCCTAACTGCAATCTGTTCAGCACCATTGGAATGGCCATCCAAACCTGGTTTGCCAACGAGCATCTTTGGTCGCCTTTTTAATTTCAGCGTTATATTCTCAATTTCTTTTTGAATTTCATCAATATCTTGATTATTTGATGACTTCTGAGAAATATGTGAGGACACTATTCCTGTTGGTGCTCTATACTCTCCGAATACTTCGCGCATTACATTGGACCATTCTCCAGTTGTTACTCCTTGGTGTGCACAATCAATGGATGCCTGCATGATATTTCCACCTTCAGTAGCAACTTCTTTTAACTTTTTTAAACATATTGAAGTTTTTTTATTATTTCTTTTTTCTTTCCATTCTTTAACACTTTTTACTTGATTTTTTTCAGCTTCGCTATCAACTTTCATAAATCCACCGTCTTTTTCATTTATTAAAGGTGAATTTTCTCCTTCTGAAAAACAGTTAACACCAACAACTTTTTGTTCTCCTTTTTCTATATTTTTCTGCCTATTAGTTTGAGATTCTACAAGTTGACTTTTTAGGTAACCATTTTCAATTGCTACGATCAAACCACCAATCTTATCAATCTTATTTAATTGATTGTGAGCAGAATTTTTTAATAATCTTATTTTTTCTTTCAATACTTTTGAACCTTCAAAAATATCCGAGAATTCAAGTAGATCAGTTTCATAAGCCATTATTTGTTGGAGTCTAAGACTCCATTGTTGATCCCATGGTCTAGGAAGCCCCAACGCCTCATTCCACGCAGGAAGTTGGACAGCTCTTGCTCTAGAGTTTTTGGCTATAACAACAGGTAGCATTTGGATTAATATTCGGTATACATTATTTTCTGGTTGAAGTTCTGTTAGACCTAGAGAGTTAACTTGCATTCCATAACGAAATCTTCTGTATTTTGCATTTGAAATTTTAAATCTTTTCATGCAGATTTCATCCCAAAGTTCTGTGAAAGAAACCATCTTTGCGGTCTCAGTAACAAAGCGCATTCCTGAATTAACAAAAAAACTTATTCTACCAACAATTTTTTCAAAAAGGGGTTTTTTAATTTTTTCTGAACTATGAAGATACTCTAAAACCCCAATTGCAGTTGCTAAGGCAATTGATAATTCTTGTTCCGGAGTGGCACCAGCTTCCTGAAGGTGATAAGAACAAATGTTAATTGGATTCCATTTGGGTATTTCACTGGTAGTATATTTTATAACGTCTGTGGTTAGTTTTAAACTAGGTTCTGGAGGAAAAATATAAGTTCCTCTGGATAAGTATTCTTTTGTTATATCGTTTTGAGTCGTTCCAGAAAGAAGTTTTTTATTAACTCCCTGTTTTTCTGCAGTTGCAATGTATAAAGCCAACAACCAGGGTGCAGGAGCGTTTATGGTCATAGATGTATTCATTTTATCTAAGGGTATTTTTTCAAAAAGAGTCTGCATATTACCAACATGACTGATTGGCACACCAACTTTGCCCACTTCACCTTTTGATAAAATATGATCAGAGTCGTATCCTGTTTGTGTTGGTAAATCAAAAGCTACAGATAGACCTGTTTGCCCTTTTTTTAAATTCTCTCTGTAAAGTTTATTAGACGCAGCAGCTGATGAGTGTCCAGCATAAGTTCTTATCATCCATGGTTTGTCTTTTACTTTATTCATTGTGTTCATAGGTAATATTATTTTTAGTTGCTAACAAGAATATTTATGTATTTTTTATTTTTTAGTGGTATAAAATCATCTTAAATTATCATAGGAATAGTTATGACTGCAAAGAAAATTTACGAGATTGGTGAAATACCTACTTTAGGTGAGGTTCCTGAGGAGATGTATGCTTGGGTTATAAGAGAAGACAGGCTTGGTGTTCCTGAGGATGCGATGCAAATAGAGAAGATGCCAATACAAATACCAGGAAAGGATGAGGTTCTTGTAATGGTTATGGCAGTTGGAATAAACTACAATAACGTTTGGGCTTCTCAAGGTATACCCATATCAGTCATTGGGAAAGATACCGGTTATCATATTGGTGGTTCTGATGCATCGGGAATTGTTTGGGCAGTTGGTGATAATGTTAAAAGATGGAAAGTTGGGGATGAAGTTATTATCCATTGCAATCGTGATGATGGAGATGACGAGGAATGTAATGGTGGAGAGCCTATGTATTCAAAGTCTCAAAAAATTTGGGGGTATGAAACTAATGATGGGTCATTTGCTCAGTTCACAACGGTGCAATCAAGACAACTACTAAAAAAACCTAATCATCTCTCTTGGGAAGAAAGCGGTTGTTATACACTTACTTTAGCAACATCATATAGAATGTTGTTTGGACACCCTCCACATGCATTAAAACCTGGGATGAATGTTTTAGTTTGGGGTTCATCCGGCGGAATTGGAAGTATGGCTGTACAAATATGTAAAGCCGTTGGGGCTAATGCCATAGGGGTTGTCTCAGACGATGACAAAATTCCATTTGTAAAAAAACTTGGTGCTTCTGGGGTTCTTAATAGGAAAAATTATGATTGTTTTGGTCAATTACCTGATGTTAAAGATCAAGATGGATATAAAGAGTTTATAAAAAAATGTAGAGCTTTAGGCAAGGATATATGGGAAATCACGGGAAAGAAGGATGTAGATATTGTATTTGAACATCCTGGAGAATCAACTTTTCCTGTTTCTTGTTATTTAGCAAAGACTGGAGGTATGGTTGTGATTTGTGCAGGAACTTCAGGATATAATTTGACAATGGATGCAAGATATGTGTGGATGAGGCAAAAAAGAATCCAAGGCAGCCATTTTGCAAATCTATACCAAGCTAACCAAGCTAACGATATGATGATTAATAAACTCATCAACCCACTGATGTCAGAATGTTTCAAATGGAACGAAATTCCCACTGCTCACACAAAGATGATGAACAATAAGCATTTGCCTGGAAATATGGCGGCTTTGGTTCAAGCAAAAAAGACTGGAATGAAAAGCTTTAATGAATTATAAAGAATATAATATACTTGAATAAACAATAATAAATATTAAATAAGTTACAATGGATAGCTCAGTAAACATAAATTCTGAAACAATCAATTTTAAGGAGTACTTGATAGCAAATAAAGATGTTTTGAAAAACATTTTGGATCACCTTGAAACTGTTGCGGCTAAATCTAAAAATTTCCTCAAATCGTCCTTAACAAAAGACAGCAGAATTGATAACCAGCTTTTGGAAATAAACCAGTTTCAAACTCATGGATTTGCATGGTTTGAAACATATAGAATAGGTCTCAGAGAAACACTTGGATGGTTCAATAGGTTGGATGATAATGGAAAGGCTTCGGAGATAGACGCATCAATAACATTGCTAGCATTTGGTGAATATCTTACTCAAATGAAGAGTGGAATTATGATGAGCCAGTCAGAGATTATTAGACCTACTGATCTTGGACTGGAAGAGAAAGACTTTGATTTTATCAATGATGATGCTGTAAAAGATGTTTTAGAAGTTGGATTATCTAGTAAGATAAAAAAAGTAATAGTTGAGTCGCTTGACAAAGATATACATGCAAATCTTGGTTTAAATGATGAAACATTAGATATGATTCAAGATCAGTTTAAAAAGTTTACTGAAGAAGAAATCTTACCTCATGCAAACGAATGGCATTTAAAGGATGAGCTTATTCCCGATGACACATTAAAGAAAATGGCCGAATTAGGAGTTTTTAGTATAGCAATCCCTGAAAACTATGGTGGATTGGGTATGGGAAAAGTTGCAATGTGTGTTGTTACGGAAGAGCTTTCAAGAGGATTTTTGGCTGCGGGATCTCTTGGTACAAGAGCTGAAATAGCTGGTGAGCTTATCAGACTTGGTGGAACCGAAGAACAAAAGAAAAAATATCTTCCTGGAATTGCTTCAGGAAACATCCTTACAACAGCAGTATTTACCGAACCTAATACAGGATCAGATTTGGGGAGTCTGTCAACTCGTGCACAAAAAAACGGTGAGGATTACATAATAACCGGAAATAAGACATGGATAACACACGGTGCTAGGTCAGATCTGATGACCGTGTTAGCGAGAACAGATATGAATCAAAAAAGTTACAAAGGCTTAAGTATGTTTTTGGTGGAGAAGCCTAGAGGTGATTGCAAGAACCCATTTCCAATGGACGGCATGTCAGGTAGCGAGATTGAAGTTCTAGGATACCGTGGAATGAAAGAATACGAGATAGCTCTTGATGAGATAAAAGTCAGTGGTAAGGATCTTTTAGGGGAAGAAGAAGGAAATGGTTTCAAACAACTTATGGAAACCTTTGAATCTGCTAGAATACAAACTGCAGCTAGAGCTGTTGGTGTTGCCCAAAATGCACTAGAACTTGGATTGCAATATGCAAAAGATAGAAGTCAATTTGGGAAACAAATAATTAAATTTCCAAGAATATTTAGCAAGTTAGCATGGATGGCAATGGAAACAACAGTAGCTAGACAGATAACATTATTTTCTGCAAGAGAAAAAGACAATGACGTCAGGTGTGATATTGAAGCAGGTATGGCTAAACTCCTAGCTGCAAGAGTGGCCTGGAGCAACGCCGATAGTGCATTGCAAATTCATGGGGGAAATGGATATGCACTTGAGTATCCAATTAGCAGAGTTTTATGTGACTCGAGAATTTTGAATATCTTTGAAGGTGCCGCTGAGATTCAGGCTCAGATAGTTGTAAAAGGTCTTCTAGTTAGATAAATGGAATTTTTACTTAATTTTATAATTGTAATCTGTCTCATCGCAACTTTTCTTGTTTTACTCTTAGGACTTTTTCATACTGCAAAGTCTGGTGAAGATGAAAATAATAAAATCAACTTATTTATGCGCTACAGAGTTGCTATTCAATTTGTAACATTAACAATCTTAACTGTAGCCCTTTTCTTAAAATCATAGGAAAAAATTTGGTTAAACTTGATAAAATTTATACTCGAGGAGGGGATAAAGGCTTAACAAGTTTGGGTGATGGATCAAGAGTTCAAAAGAGTAATATAAGAATTAAGGCTTATGGAGATATTGATGAAGCCAACTCATCGATTGGAGTTTGTATTTCCTCTTCATCAAAGAAGATAAAAGATATTCTTCTAAAAATTCAAAATCATTTATTTGATATAGGAGCTGATTTATGTTTTCCAGAAGAATGGGACAGAAAAGTAACTATAACTATTGAAAAGATAAATTTTCTTGAAAACGAAATAGATGATATTAATAAAAATCTTGAGAAACTTGAGTCATTTATTCTTCCAGGAGGAAGCCAATCGTCTGCTTTTCTTCATTTATCAAGATCTCTTGTGAGAAGAGCTGAAAGATCAATAATTGAATTGAGTGACAAAGAAAGAGTTAACCCTGATATAATTATGTATGTCAATAGACTATCTGATTTTCTTTTTGTTGCTGCAAGGTTTGAGAATAAAAAAGATGGTGATATACTTTGGGTTCCTAACAAAAAATAATGATTGGTTAAATTATGAAAGCATTGGTTTGTGTTAAAAGAGTAATCGACTATAATGTCAAGATAAGAGTTAAAGCGGATAAAACTGGTGTGGAAACGGATAACGTCAAAATGTCAATGAATCCATTTGATGAAATTGCTGTAGAAGAGGCAGTAAGAATGAAGGAAAAAGGACAAATCCAAGAAATCATAATACTATCAATAGGAACTGAAAAATCTCAAGAAACGATTAGATCAGGATTAGCAATGGGCGCAGACAGGGGAATACTGGTTAAAACAAATAATGAACAAATTGAACCCTTGAATGTCGGAAAAATTATTAAAGCAGTATGTGATAATGAGAGCCCTGATATAGTAATACTCGGAAAGCAGGCAATTGATGATGATTGCAATCAAACAGGACAAATAGTCGCAACTTTACTAGACTTTCCACAAGCTACTTTTGCTTCAGAATTAAAAAAGAATGATGACAATTCCCTCAATGTTACAAGAGAGGTTGATGGGGGTCTCGAAACAGTAAAGGTTGATATACCTTGTGTAATAACAACTGACTTACGATTAAACGAACCTAGATATGCTTCCTTACCAAATATTATGAAAGCAAAACAAAAAAAAATAGATGTACTTGAAATTGAAAGCTTTGGTATAGATATTAAAACCAGGTTAAAAATACTAGAGGTTAATGAACCACCCGAGAGAAAACCTGGAATAAAAGTTGATGATGTTGATACACTTGTAGAAAAATTAAAGAATGAGGCAAAAGTATTATGAAGATTTTAGTTGTAATTGAACACGATAACAAAGCTGTTAAGCAATCAAGTTTTTCAACAATAACAGCTGCTAGTCAAATTAACGAGAAAGTAGAAGCAATTGTATTTGGAGATGGTCTTGATTCAGTCATAAAAGAACTAAGAAATTCGAACCATTTGCAAAAAATTTATTCTGTAGACAATAATTTATTTAAAAACCCTTTAGCAGAGAATCTAAGCAAAACCCTAAAAAAGTTCGTTGAAGGTAAAAACTACACACATATTTTGTCCCCTTCAAGCACATTTGGCAAAAATGTGTCACCGAAGCTCTCCGCACTTCTTGATGTGCAACAGATTTCCGATATTACAAAAGTATTAAACGAAGACACGTTCGAAAGACCTATTTATGCTGGAAATGCTTTAGCCAAAGTAAAATCAACGGACCCTATAAAAATAATCACTGTGAGACCAACATGTTTTGAGCCTTGCTCATTAAACTCTGATACTGACGTAGAAAATCTCAAGATTGAAGTTGATAAGAATGCGTCTGTAAATTTCGTTAGTTATGATCAGTCAAAGTCAGATCGTCCGGAGCTAACAAGTGCTAAGATTGTAATATCAGGTGGGAGAGGTATGCAAAATGGAGATAATTTCAAATTATTAGAAGGAATCGCTGATAAACTTGGCGCAGCCATGGGTGCAAGCAGAGCTGCCGTAGATGCAGGCTTTGTGCCTAATGATTGGCAAGTCGGTCAAACAGGAAAAATAGTCGCTCCAGATTTATATATAGCTGTCGGGATATCTGGAGCAATTCAACATATTGCAGGTATAAAGGATTCTAAGTTTATTGCCTGTATTAATAAAGATGAAGAGGCTCCGATTTTTAATTTTTCTGATTATGGATTAGTCGGTGATCTCTTTGAACTTTTACCCAAATTAGAAGACAAACTATAATAGCTTTCTAAATTCATCAAATACGCCCTCTCCAAGCCATTCAATATATCCTTCAACTCTTGAGATTTCACTCAATTCATTATTAATTATTAATGTAGTGGGCATGATTTTAACATTGAGCTTTCTTGTTAAATTAAGTTTATTATCAACATATGATTCGAATTTTAAAAAGCTGTTTTTCTTCATAAACTTGGGTATTGCTTTTTTAGGATTCGAGTCTACGGAGATAAAAACTAACTCTACATCTTTTTTATTTTTTTGTTGTAGTTTTATCAAATCAGGAATTTCTTTTATACATGGCGGACACCAAGTGGCCCAAAAATTAATTAAAATTACTTTTTTGTTGTCTAATAGTTTAACAATATTTATTTTTTCCCCGTGAAGTGTCTCAAGTTTAATTAAATCAATTTTTTTAGGCTGATTGTGTAATAATAGTTGATTGTTCTCATATGAATGAGATAGATTTGAAATAGCTAAAAAGATAATAAAAACAAAATATTTCATGCAGATATAATAACACAAATGAAGAAAACAACAAATTTAGTTTGGGGAGGAAGATTTGAGCATCAATCCTCTGATCTTTTAAAAAGAATTAATAATTCAATTGGTTTTGATTATAAATTAGTAATCGAAGATATAAAATTAAATAAGTCATATGTGACATCTTTATTCAAAGCTAAGTTGTTGAGCTCAAAAGAATACGAGAAGATAAATATAGCTCTTGATGAAATACAAAAAGATATAAAAAAAGAAAAATTTAAATTTTCCAGTGATTATGAAGATGTGCATATGAATGTTGAGATGGCACTAAAAAAAAAGATTGGTAGATTGGCTGGTAAAATTCATACAGGAAAATCAAGAAATGACCAAGTTGCAACAGATTTAAAACTTTGGGTCAAAAACAAACTTGAAAATGTAATTTATAAAATAAAAAAAATACAAAAATCAATTTTAAACAAAGCTGAGAAAAATGTGAGTGTAATAATGCCTGGCTTCACGCATTCACAAAACGCTCAACCAATATCTTATGCTCACTATCTATTATCTTTCTTTGAAATGTTTGAAAGAGATAAAAATAGAGCAAAACAGTTATTGGAAAATATGATTGAATGCCCACTCGGATCGGGTGCTTTAGCAGGAACAAATTTTTATGAGATTGATAGAAATATTCTTGCGAAAGATTTAGGTTTTAAGAAACCTACTGAAAATTCTTTAGATAGTGTGTCTGATAGAGATTTTGCGATAGAATTTTTGAGTTTGTTGTCAATACTTAGTATGCATTTTTCGAGATTATCTGAAGATTTTGTAATCTGGTCAAGTAGTGCTTATAATCTTATAGAGTTTCCCGAGAACTTATGTACCGGCTCTTCAATTATGCCTCAGAAAAAGAATCCAGATGCAGCAGAACTTGTAAGGTCTAAATGTGGAAGAATTTATTCTTCTTTGTTTAATTTGTTAATAATTCAAAAAGGTTTGCCAAGTGGTTATAGCAAAGACTTACAGGAGGATAAAGAACCCGTTTTTGATGCCAACGAAACAATAGATTTATTACTTGATATAGTTAAAGAAATGATTGATTCAGTCAAAATAAATAAGATAAAAATGTACGATCTTGCCAATAAAGGGTTTATGACTGCAACAGATCTAGCTGACTGGATTGTTAAAAATACAGATTTAACTTTTAGAGAAGCTCATCAAAAAACTGGAGAAATTGTACTTATGGCAGAAAAGAAGAAGAAAATATTGAGTGATTTATCTTTACAAGAGTTAAGACTTGTAGAGCCAAAAATCAATGAGGATATATTTAATTACTTATCCATAGAAAGTTCAGTTTCAAAGAAAAAGTCTTACGGTGGTACAGATTTTAGTCAGGTAACAAAAGCAATAAAAAGAGCAAAAAAAAAAATAAAACTATAATGAATCTTTTTTTTAAATTAATAATACTAATTATTTTTTTCTCATCAACTTCATGTGGAAAGAAGTCGAGTCTAGATAAATTTCCAGGGAGTGAATACCCCAGAGATTATCCTTCAAATAATGAGTAACGTTTCGCAATATAATAAATATCTCAGTTATAGAAAAAATGAGTTATTTTTGGAAGATATTTCTCTAGCAAGTATATCAGAAAAATTTAGCACACCAGCCTATTGTTACTCCATTTCACAAATTGAACATAACTTTATGATTTTAAAGAAATCATTCCATAAATTAAAACCTATGATCTGTTATGCACTTAAAGCAAATTTTAATAGTAAAATAATAAAAATACTATCAAACCTCGGTTCTGGTATCGATGTTGTTTCTTCCGGAGAATTAGAGCAGTCTTTATCAAATGGTATTGATAAAAAAAAAATAGTTTTTTCAGGTGTAGGTAAAACAAATAAAGAAATTGAAATAGCTATAAAAAATAATATCAAACAAATCAATGTGGAGAGTGAGGAAGAGTTAGATGAAATTTTTGAATCTTGCAAAAAATTAAAAAAACAAGTCAATATTTGTTTAAGGGTTAATCCAGATGTAGATGCTAAAACGCACGAAAAAATTTCAACTGGCAGGTCTGAAGATAAGTTTGGAATAGCTAATGAAAGAATATACAAGATCTTCAAAAGATATCATAAAAATAATTTTATTAATGTAACTGGTTTATCAATTCATATTGGTTCTCAGATAGAATCATTGAATCCATTCAAAAAAGCTTTTAAAAAAATTAAAAGACAAATATTAAATCTTAGAAAAGAAGGTTTTAAAGTATCTTCATTAGACCTTGGTGGAGGAATTGGTATTAAATATAATGATAAAAATAAAATTCTTGATATACAAGCCTATGCAAAAATTATTGAAGAGCTATTTGCAGATTTTGATTTAGAAATAATATTAGAACCTGGCAGATATTTGGTTGGATCATCGGGAATAATTTTATCCAAAGTAATTAGAACTAAAGAAGGAAAAGAAAAGAATTTTCTCATAATCGATGCAGGTATGAATAACCTAATAAGACCTGCGTTGTATGAAGCCTATCATAATATAATTCCTGTCCGAATTGAAAAAAAAAGTAAAATGAAAACTTATGACATTGTTGGTCCAATTTGTGAAACAAGTGACGTTTTTATAAAGAAAATTAAAACTCAAGCCTTCAAGAAAGATGATTTAGTTGCTATATGTTCGACTGGAGCTTATAGTTCCTGTATGGCCTCAAGATATAATTTGAAAGAATTAGCAGACGAAATTTTCATTAGGAAAAAGAATTTAGATCTTTAAAATAGATAAGAATGAACGAAATATTTTTTTTAAATAACGTTTCTGTTTTTTCCAAAAAAAAAAAGATACAAAGTATTAATCTTAAAATAAATAAAGGAGACTTTCTTGTTATTAAAGGATCAAATGCCACTGGTAAATCATTGTTACTTAAATTATTTTATTTGAAATTACTCCCATCTTCAGGTTCTTTATTTATAGGAGGAAAAGAAATAACTGAGGAATCGAAAAAAAAAATAATTGAATTAAGAAAGAAGATGGGTGTGATTTTGCAAAATGATTATTTAATACCATTCTTTTCTGTTTATCAAAATATAGAATTAGCCAGTCAAATTCAAAATTTTAAAAAAAATTTTTATGAAAGAATGAATGAAATTTCTGAGTGGTTAGATTTAGATGCTATTAGAGATGAAAAAATAATTAATTTATCAAATAGTCAAAAACAAAAAGTTGTTATTGCAAGAGCACTAATCAACAATCCTAATATTATAATTGCTGATCAGCCAGAGACTTTTTTAGATAGTTCATCAAAAAAAAAAAATATTTTATCTTTTAGAGTCTCTTAATAAAATCGGGTCTACAATTATATTAACATCTAGTAATGACTTAAATATTAACTTTACTCATAAAATTCTAGAATTGAACTAATTTTTAATGATACATTTTCAAGAAATTCTAAAAAAAACAATTCTTAAAGATGAAGATAAATTTTTTCACGGTTTAACATTTATTATTATAAGTTTGATAACTATTCATATTGCTATTTATTTTAATTTTTATAAGTTTTCAAGTAATTGGTTAGAATCGGAGTCAAAAAAAACAACATTCATAATAAGTAATTCGCATGACGAAAAAAAAATACCTTTAGATATAACAGAAAATATTGAAAATTATTTATCAAGCAAATCAGCCAAAATAAAATTTGAAATATTTGATAAAAACCTAATTAAAGACAGTTTAGGATTGATAAGTTTTTCAGATATGTCGGGTCTAAGGCTTCCTTTTATTTTTCAAATAGAAACCAACGATAAGAATGTTGTAGACGACGTCTATGCTTCAATAATAAATATATCTGAAAATAGATTAACAGAGAAACATTCTCATCAAGATGAGCTTTATGAAATTTCATCATTTATTAACAGAATCAAATTAATTATTTTTATGATGTGCTTGGTTATAATTACTTTATTTGCTTTTTTAGTTATGAATGTTGTAAAAGCAGCACTGATAAGTAATTTTAAATTTTTAGAGATGTTACAAATAATGGGTGCAAGCAGTTTTGAATTATCTAAGAATATTTCTCAAAGTATTGTTAAGAAAATAATCCCCGGGGCAATCTTAAGTATTATTTTTGTTTATCTAGTAAGTACATTTTTAATAAAATTATTTGGGACAAATTTTGGTTTTTTTGATGCATCATTTTTTATAGAGATAAACATTAAAACATTGATTATACTTGTTTTGTTTATTGTATTATTTTTAGTTCTGTTACTATTTTTTTTAATGTCTTATTTGTTTTATTTTTTTGAGAAAAGATTTTTTGATAAATTTTAAGAAAATATTAATTTTAATGGTCTCGATAAATATGATCGCATTTACTTGGTGGTTGATTTTAGTTTTTAATACTTTTCCAAAAAAATATTATTTTTCAGATTCTTTTTCTAGTAAATATAATACTGCAATAATAGTTCTTACTGGTGGTAAAGGCAGGATACAAAAAGGTATTGATTTATATAATGATAATCATGGAAAACTTTTATTTATCTCAGGAGTATTCAGAGAATCTGAGCTAGAAATTAAACAAATGATTGAGGGACAAGTTGAAAATAATCTTTGTTGTGTTTCTTATGATAAAAATGCCACAAATACTATTGAGAACGCCTTTGAGGTAAAGAACTGGTTACATGAAAACCCAGAAATTAATAACTTAATTCTTGTAAGTTCTTATTATCATTTACCAAGAAGCTTTCTTATTTTTAATAATATAATTAAAGAAAAGAAAATTTTACTTTTACCTGCTAATTATAGAATCGAGATTAATGAAGATATATTTTTTCACTTGAAATTGCTTGTCTTAGAGTATTTCAAAGTAATTTACACAATCTTCTCTGTAATATGATCTTTTTAAGAAGCCTTGTTTTTTATATTTTTTTCTATACATGGACAGTACTCTTTTTTCTTTTCTTTTCACCTGTTAAATATTTTAGTAAATCTTTTGTGGTTCTTCTTTCAAGTTTTTGGACAACCTCTGTAATAAAACTTGCCAAGATTATTCTTGGTATAAATTATCAAATCGAAGGAATTGAAAATATACCTAAATCAGGTCCATTTATAGTAGCTAGCAATCATCAGTCAGCTTGGGAAACATTTTTTTTTGGATCACTTTTTCCAGGTTCAGTGTTCATATTGAAATATGAATTAAAAAAAATACCAATATTCTCTCAATATTTTAAAAAGTTAGGTTTTATTTTTGTTAAAAGAGAGAAGACATTTGATTCACTCAGAATTGTTTTAAAATCTATAAAAGAATTAGTTTTAAAAAATAAAAATATTTTCATTATTTTTCCTGAAGGAACTAGATTAAAACCAGGCGAAAAAGGAAAACTAAACTCCGGAGTATTTGCAATTCATAAATTTAATGACTTGCCAATTCTCCCTGTTAAACTTAACTCTGGCGAATTTTGGAAAAACAAAAAATTTATAAAAAAAAAGGGTAAAATAATTATTAAAATCTTTCCTGTAATAAAAAGAGAATTAGATAAAAATATAGTTTTAACTTGTTTGGAGAACTATTACTATGATTAGTAAAGCTTAGATCTTTTTCTTAAGAATAATTTTTCTAATTTCTTTTGTCCTCTTTAAAAGTTTGAAAATTCGATCGTACTGATCACTTTCTATCAGATTCCTTAGTTTTTCAATATCACTCATAAAAAGTTCAAGTGTCTCTTTTAAAAAGACTTTATTCTCTAAAAATATATCTGTCCACATCTTTGGATCAGATGAACCAATTCTCGTAAAATCCTTAAATCCACCTGCAGCAAAATTTATTAATTCTTTCTTTTTTTTTATATCCAAGTTAAATGCTGTTCCTACTATAGTGAAAGCAATCAAATGGGGGAGATGAGAGGTCATTGACATAATTTTATCATGCTCTGCAATCTTCATTAAAGAAACCTTCATACCGACCTTCTTCCATATCTCGGATATAACTTTTGTAGATTTATTTTGTTTAATAAATGGTGTTAAAATACACCATTTGTCTTGAAATAAATCTTTTTTAGAATTGATAGCTCCCGAATACTCTGTTCCTGCAATAGGGTGTCCTGGAACTAAAGAAAATTTAATTTCATTTAATTTTATAGTTTTCTTCTTAAAAATATTTTTAACAGAACCAACATCTGAAATGATTTGATTTTTTTCAGAATATATTGAAATATCATTTACCAATTTGTCTATTGAACTAACAGGTGTACAAATAAAAATTATTGAGCTTTTTTTTATTCTAAAATCAATTTTTTTCCTTTTCTCATCAATAGCTTTTATTTTGAAAGCATTATCGAGATTTTTTTGCGATAAATCTATTCCAACAACTCTTTTACATATTTTGTTTGCCTTTATTGAAAGACCTAGAGATGCTCCTATTAGTCCTGGCCCTATGATCGTTATTTCATCGTACATTTTTAATATTTAAAGAATTTTCTAATTCTCTTAAAAATATATTCAAATCATTAGTTGAACCTATAGAAACTCTGAAGAATTCATTTAGTCCATAATTATTTAGATCTCTGACTATAATTTTTTTTTCTTTAAGAAAGTTTAAAATTTTTTTTTTTGAAAACTTTTTTTTATCTACTTTGACTAAAACAAAATTAGCAAAAGTATCATAAGACTTTAAACCAAGTTCATTAATCTTTTGAGGAAGTATTTTTTTCCATTTATTATTATGAATTATAGATTTCTTTAAAAATGCTTTCTCTTTGAGCATCAAATTTCCAATATTTTGTGCTAAAGTATTAACATTAAAAGGTCCTCTAACTTTTTCTAATAATTCTATTATTTTTTGATTTGAATATCCCCAGCCCAATCTCAGACCGGCAATAGCAAAGATTTTGGAGAAAGTTCTAGTTACAATTAAGTTTTGAAACTTATCTATCAAGTCAATGCCGTCACTATATCTTTTATCAGTATTGAACTCGGAATATGCTCCATCAAGAACAACTATTATATTTTTAGGAATTCTCCTTAAAAACCTTTTTAGTTCATCCTTAAAAATTATTGTTCCTGTGGGGTTATTTGGATTTGCAATAAAAATTATTTTGGTACGCTTTGTAATACAATTTAATATATTATTACAAGATACATTCAAGTTTTCAGATTTGGCTGTCACCACTTTGCAGCCGGCAGCTCTTGCAATGATTGGATAATATGTAAATCCGAACTCACTACAAATAATTTCACTTCCTTCTTTTGAAAATGTTTGAGCAATCACTGATAGAATGTCATCGGAACCATTACCACAAATTATATTATTAATTTTTAAATTAAATGTTTGAGCAAGTTGATTTTTTAGTGCATTACAATCGCCATCTGGATATAAATTAGAAGACAAAATTAATTTATTAATCTTTGATATGACTTTTTTTGGAACTAAAAACGGAGATTCATTTGAAGACAATTTCACTACATCAAAATTTCCATTAGAATTCAGTGATTCACCTGGAATATATTTGTCTATTTCAATAATTGATGGTTTTGTTAAGTCTTTAAAATTAAAATTAGCCATATATTTTTACCTTCAAAATAAAATTATTTTGACTACTTAATCAACATAGTTATGATGCGTTTTAAGTCAAACAAATTAATATAAAAGTAAATGATACCTTCAATTGAAACTGAAAAGCTTAAAATAAAAAATTCAATAAAACTTGATTCTGGTAAGTTTATAGATTCATGCGAAGTAGCTTATAAAACTTTTGGAACTTTGAATAAACAAAAATCAAATGCTATCCTTGTATGCCACGCACTATCCGGCGATCAATTTTGTTCGGGCGTTAATCCACTTACTAAGAAAAAAGGTTGGTGGAATATTTTGATTGGTCCTGGGAAAGTCATAGACACTGATGTTTTTTTTGTGATTTGTAGCAATGTATTAGGAGGGTGTATGGGAAGTGAAGGACCATCTTCGATCAACCCTAAGACAAAAATGGAATATGGATTAAGGTTTCCTGTAATTACTATAAGCGACATGGTTAAAGTTCAAGAAAAACTGATATCAGCTTTAGGGATAAAAAAATTATTTGCAGTGATAGGTGGTTCTATGGGTGGAATGCAGGCACTTGAATGGGCTACGAGATTTAATAATAAAATTAATGCTGCGATACCGATAGCAACATCATATAGACACTCAGCTCAGAATATAGCATTTCATGAGATAGGAAGACAGGCAATTATGGCTGATCCTTTTTGGAACAAAGGTGATTATTACAAAAGCAAAAAAAAACCAGAAGGTGGCCTTTCTGTTGCTAGAATGATTGCACACATTACATATCTATCAGAGTATGCCTTACAAAGAAAGTTCGGAAGAAATCTTCAGAATAGTGATTTTTTTTCTTTTAATTTTGATACAGATTTTCAAATAGAGAGCTATCTTAAACATCAAGGTAGTTCATTTGTAGAAAGGTTTGATGCAAATAGTTATCTTTACATAACAAAAGCAATGGACTACTTCGATCTGTCGATGAAAAAGGGTGGGCTTTCAAAAGTTTTTAAAAATACTAATGTTAAGTTTTGTTTTTTTACATTTACTTCCGACTGGTTATTCCCTACTACAGAAACAAAGACTATAATTAAATCATTAAATAGTTCTAATTCGATGGTGAGTTTTGTAGAAGTAAAAACTGATAAAGGTCATGATGCTTTCCTTTTGGACGAGCCGGAGTTTCATGCGACTCTTAGAGGTTTCATTGAAGGACAGATTGGTCAACAAAAATTATGAAAAATAACTTAAGAAACGACTTATTTGTTATCTCAAAGTTGATAGATGAAAAAGAAAAAATACTTGATGTAGGTTGCGGAAATGGAAATCTATTAAATTATCTTTCTAAGGTTAAAATGGCAGATTGTAGAGGTATTGAAATAAGTCAATCCGGAGTTAATGAATGTGTTAAGAAAGGTTTGTCTGTAATTCAAGGAGATGCAAATTACGATTTAGATGACTATCCTAGCAATGCTTTTTCTACAGTAATTTTAAGTCAAACAATTCAAGCTATGATTTATCCAGATGTTGTTATAAAAAACTTAATAAGGATCGCTAGAAGAGCCATTATCTCTTTCCCGAATTTTGGGTATTGGAAGATAAGGAAAGACTTTTTAATTAGCGGGTTAATGCCCAAGAATAATATTCTAACTTATGAATGGTATAATACACCAAATATCCATTTGTGTTCATGCAAAGATTTTAAAAGGTTCTGCAAAAAAGATAGTATTAATATAGAAAAGTTTATTTGTCTCAACGAAAAAGGAATGGAGATGAATGTGGATATATTTTCAAACCTTCTTGCTTACCAAGCTTTATTTTGTGTTTCAAAGAAAAAGAAAATTTGATAGAACAAGAGTTGTGTTAAAAATAATTCAAATACCATTACTATCAGACAATTATTCATATTTAATTATTGATAAAGCTACTAAAACTTCTGCTTGTGTGGATCCTGCAGATTCAGAGGGTGTAATAAAAGTTTTGAAAAACTACGATATAGGACTTGACTATATTTTAAATACCCACCACCACAATGATCATACTGGAGGAAATCTAGAGTTAAAAAAAAAATATGGTTGCAAGATAATTGGATGTTATGCTGATCAACATAGGATCCCTGGAATAGATATAAAGCTTAATGACAAAGAAACTTTTAATATTGGACATTCCTCATTAATTGTAATTGAAACACCGGGTCATACAGTGGGACATATATGTTTTTATTTCAGAGATCAGCATATATTATTTTCAGGTGACACACTTTTTTCATTGGGCTGTGGTAGACTTTTCGAGGGTTCTTTTGAGGAGATGACTGAATCAATTTTAAAGATTCGTTCTCTACCAAAAGAAACAAAAATTTATTGTGGGCATGAATATACTGAATCAAATGCGAGCTTTGCTAATTATCTAGATAAAAGAGATTTTTTATTAAAAAAGAAAATTATTGAGATAAAAGACAAAAGATCAAAATCTATACCTACGGTTCCTTTTTTGCTTGAAGAAGAAATGAAACTAAACCCATTTCTGAAATTCGACAATATAGAATATCTAGATACTATAAACTTGGATAATGTGACAAAGGTTGAGAATTTTAAAAAAATTAGGTTAATGAAAGATAACTTTTAATCCATCCATAACCCACCATTTATTGATAGTGTTGAACCATTAACGTAGCTGGCTTTATCTGATGCAAGATAGTCGACCATTTCAGCAACTTCATCAGCATCACCAAGTCTTTTACTTGGTATAGTATCTATTATTGACTTTAAAATATCTTCTCTAATTGCAGCAACCATTTCTGTATTTATATAACCAGGGCAAATAACATTTGATGTTATGCCTTTGCTTGCACTTTCTAGTGCCAATGATTTGGAAAAACCAATAAGTGCAGATTTTGTTGCTGCATAGTTTGTTTGACCAAACTGCCCTTTCTGACCATTAACTGATGAAATATGTATAATTCTTCCAAAACTATTTTCCCTCATTTTATTTATTACTAGAGAAGTCATATTAAAAACAGAGTTTAGATTTACGTCTACTACCTTTTTCCAGTTTTCATGACTCATTTTATGCAGTGGTGCATCTCTTGTAATTCCTGCATTATTAACTAAAACATCAATATTTGTATTTTCTTCATAGATTTTATTAATAAATTTTTGGCATTCACTCAAATTACTAACATCCCATTTCATTACGTCTATATCATTTTTATCTGAAAAAGACTTAGCAGCCTCATCGTTACTTGCATAATTTGCAATTACTTTAAATTCTGAAGATTTTAATTTTTTTGATATAGAAGCGCCAATCCCTCTGGTTCCTCCAGTCACTATAGCTATTTTAGTCATTATTCTCTTTCCACACACATTGCAACACCTTGGCCACCACCAATACAAAGAGTTGCAATTCCTTTTTGTTTATTTTGTCTTGTCATTTCATGAATTAAAGTAACTAATATTCTAGTTCCGGAGGCTCCTATAGGGTGACCCAAAGCAATCGCTCCACCATTTACATTTACCTTATTCATATCCCATTTAAGTTCTTTAGATACGGCAATAGATTGAGCTGCAAATGCTTCATTAGCCTCAATTACATCCAGTTCATTTATATTCCATTTTGCAATCTCAAGTGCTTGCTTAACAGCAGGTACTGGCCCAATTCCCATGATAGCAGGGTCAACTCCAACTGTTGCAAATGAAGTAATTTTGACAATTGGTCTAAGTCCCAATTCCAATGCTTTTTCTTTTTTCATCATCAATACAGCTGCTGCCCCATCATTTAATCCGGATGCATTTCCTGCTGTAACGGTACCATTTTTATCAAAAACGGGTTTCAAAGAGTTAATTTTATCGAGAGTTGTTCCATGTCTTGGAAATTCATCAATCTCAAAGGATGTTTCTTCTTTTTTAATACGAACAGAAATAGAAGATAATTCATCTTTGAAATGGCCTTTTTGCTGGGCATTTTCAGTCTTATTCTGTGATTTTGTTGCAAATTCGTCTTGTTCTTCTTTAGATATTCCAAATTTTTTTGCAATATTTTCTGCAGTAGTGCCCATGTGATAATTATTCATTGCGCACCAAAGGCCATCTACAATCATGCTGTCTTTAATTTTACCATCACCCATTTTTAGTCCATTCCTTATGTTAATGGTATGGTGAGCATTTGACATACTTTCTTGTCCTCCGGCCACTATGATTTCGCTTTGCCCAGTCAAAATGGATTGGAATCCAATCATTACAGATCTTAGACCTGAACCACACACTTGGTTCACAGTCAGAGCACTCACATTTTCAGGAAGATTTGATAGCATAGAGGCTTGTCTTGCAGGGTTTTGTCCTGATCCGCCAGTTAGAACTTGCCCCATAATCACCTCATCAATCATATTTTTGGATAACCCTGATTCAGATATCAAGGAATCAATTATTGTACTTCCAAGTTCAGGTGCGGAAAAATTTGATAAACTCCCCATAAATTTACCTATTGGTAGTCTCTTCGCTGATGTGATAACTATCTCTGACATAACTAAAAAATATTGATACTAAAAATTAAATAACATAATAAATATAAATTTAACAACAAAAATTACTTAAAGTTAATAAATTGAAAAAAAATATCTTGATAAATATCAAGTAAGTTGTATAAAAAGTAACAAAACCAATAACATTAATATGACAGTAATTTTTCAAAATAGAGGCAAACAATATAAGGCTAAAATAGGGGACTTTTTGAAACTTCCAAAAATGAGTGATCTTAAAAAGAATGATTCCATTATTTTCGATGAGGTTGTTTTTTACAAAAATGAGAAGGGTGAGTCATTTATTGGTTCTCCATTAGTTAATGGAGTTGCTATAAAAGCAAAGGTCATTGACCAGATAAGAGATAAAAAAATCATCGTCTTTAAAAAAAAAAGAAGGCATAATTATAGAAGAAAAATTGGGCACAGACAAGATCTAACTTTGTTAAAAATTGAAGAAATAAAAACGGACAATAAATCTAAAACAGAAAAAGTAATTACCAAAGAAAATAAAATAAAAAAAGAGACACCTCAAGGAGAATCTAATGGCCCATAAAAAAGCAGGTGGAAGTACGAGAAATGGAAGAGACAGTGCTGGAAGAAGACTCGGTGTGAAGAAATTCGGGGGTGAAGTTGTAGTTCCAGGTAATATTATAATCAGACAAAGAGGAACCAAATATCATCCTGGTAAAAATGTTTCAATTGGAAAAGATCACACTATTTTTGCCGTTAAAAAGGGAACAGTTTCATTCGAAAAAAAAGCTCGAAGTAAATCCTTTGTTAATGTTGAATTAGAAAAATAAACTAAAAGTACAATGAAGTTTCTAGATGAAGCCAAAATCTTCCTTAAGGCAGGTGGTGGTGGATCAGGTTGTGTTAGTTTCAGAAGAGAAAAATATATAGAGTTTGGTGGTCCTGATGGAGGTGATGGTGGAAATGGCGGAAGCGTTATATTCAAAGCCGTATCAAACCTTAACACTTTAATTGATTTTAGATACAAACAGCACTTTAAAGCGGATAGAGGGCAAGATGGTTCAGGAAAAAAAAGAACTGGTGCCAGTGGAAAAAATCTAGTAATAGAAGTCCCAGTTGGAACGGTAATTTTATCAGAAGATAAAAAAGAAATTATAAAAGACTTCACCAAGGAATTTGAATCATTCACATTGATCGAAGGGGGAATTGGAGGTAGAGGAAATTTAAAATTCAAATCCTCTACCAATCAAGCACCAAGAAAGTTTGATTCGGGAATTGAAGGAAAGGACAAATGGGTATGGCTAAGGTTGAAATTAATTGCAGATGTTGGATTAGTAGGTTTTCCAAATGTAGGAAAGTCGACACTTCTAAAAACACTTTCTAATGCTAAGCCTAAGATTTCTGATTATCCGTTTACTACTCTAAAACCACAGTTAGGTATTTACAGAAGTAACACCAAAGACGTTATAATTGCTGATTTACCAGGTCTGATAGAGGGAGCGGCGAAAGGTGTTGGGCTTGGGTTGAAATTTCTTGCTCATATAGAAAGATGTAAAATGTTGTTGCATTTATGTGATATTTCAACAAAGAAATTTTCTCAAACAATCGAAAACTATAAGATCATTAGAAATGAAATTGATGCTTATGACCCTTTAGCTGTAAAGAAAAAGGAAATCATCCTTTTAAGTAAATGTGATTTAATTGAGAACAAATATGTAAAAGAAAGAATTGCATTGCTAAAGAAATTAACACCATCTAAAATTATAGCAATATCAAGCCACTCGAACTTTGGAATGGATGAATTAAAATCATTTTTAGTGGAATCAATCAAATGAAATCAACTTCAATTGAACATTCAAAAAGAATTGTTATAAAAATAGGCTCCTCATTATTAATTTCAGAAAATAAGTTTAATTCAAAATGGCTGCGATCATTTATTGGTGATGTAATTTATCTTAAGGAAAAAAAAATTGAAATAATAATTGTAGCATCAGGTTCAGTCTCTTTAGGTAAAAACTATTTAAATATACAAAAGAAAAAACTTAGAATTCATGAAAAACAAGCTTGTGCTGCTTGTGGTCAAGCCATTCTGATGAATGATTTTAAAAAAGCATTTGAAAAAAGAAACCTTAAAGTTGCACAAATTTTATTAACTTATTCAGATACAGAGGATAGGAGAAAAAGTCTTAACTCCAGGGAAACTATATTTGAGCTGATAAAATATAATATAATACCAGTTGTTAATGAAAATGATTCAGTGGCAATAGATGAGCTTAAGTTTGGAGACAATGATAGACTTGCTGCAAGAGTTTCTCAAATAATAGATGCAGATACTTTGATATTACTTAGTGATGTAGACGGCTTGTTTACTAGCAACCCAAAAAATAATAAAAATGCCAAACTAATCAAACATGTAAGTAAAATTGATAAAAAAATATATAATATGGCAAGTTTAGAGACTAACTTTTATGGAACTGGTGGAATGTATACAAAAATTGAAGCAGCAGAAATTGCCGCAAGTTCAGGATGTGATACTTTAATTTTTAGAGGTAATAGAGATAAACCCGTGAGAGAGTATTTAAAAAAACAAAAGGGCACAAGATTTATTTCAAAGGTTAATAAAGATAAGGGCTTTAAAAAATGGTTGGCGGGAACTATTAAAGTAGAGGGTGAAATTTTTCTTGATAAAGGAGCGACCTTAGCAATCTTTAATGGCTCTAGTGTTTTACCAAGTGGTATTCAAAAAATATCCGGAAAATTTTATAAAGGTGATATATTAGTTATCAAAAATGATAAAGGTAAAAAAATTGGTAAAGGTGTTACTTATTACGACTCAGTAGAACTAATGAAAATATTGGGAAAAAAATCAGCAGAAATAAAAAAGTCTTTAGGTTATGATGGAAGAAATGAAATTATTCACAGAGATTACTTGACTTTAAATGAATAAAAAAGAAATCGAAAAAGAAGTTTTAAGAATTGGAGCTATGGCTAAACAAGCCTCTTTAAAAGTTTCTTTATTGCCTACGAAAAAAAAAAATGATGTCATATTAGATGCAGCCGACAATATTAGAAAAAATAAAGATTTGATTATTCAACAAAATTCATTGGATATAAGAGAAAACAAAAAAAAATTGAATACGGCTTTATTGGATAGACTAATGTTAGATTCAAAAAGAATAGACAGTATTTGTGATGGCTTAATTGAAATTTCAAGATTAGATGATCCAATTGGGCAAAGTTTAGGAGAATGGAAAAGACCAAATGGTTTAAAAATACAGAAAGTTTCTATTCCACTTGGAGTTATAGGTGTTATTTACGAATCAAGACCGAATGTTGCAGCGGATGCGGCCGCCCTATGTTTAAAGTCAGGTAATACTCTTATTTTAAGGGGAGGTAGTGAAAGTTATAACTCGTCTTCAAAAATAGTACAGCTAATAAATCAATCTATTAAAAAGTTTGGACTTCCGGAAGGAACATTACAAAATATTCCAACAACAGACAGATTGGCAGTAGGAGCACTACTAAGAATGGATAAATACGTAGATGTTATAATTCCTAGAGGAGGAAGGTCACTTATTGAAAGAGTCTCTGAGGAAAGCAGAGTTCATGTAATCAAACACCTTGATGGTATTTGTCATACATATATTCATAAATCATCTGATTCTGAAATTAGCAATAAAGTTGCACTAAATGCGAAGATGAGAAGACCAGGTATTTGTGGTGCTACTGAAACAATTTTGTGCGATAAAGAGGTTGTAAAAACGCATCTACCAAAGTTAATTAAATCTTTAAAAAAATCAGGGTGCGAAGTAAGAGGTGACAAGATAGTAAAAAAGATTGATTCGACAGTTATTCAAGCAGATGAAAAAGATTGGAGTACGGAGTATTTAGATAAAATAGTTTCAATAAAAACAATCAGTAAAGGTGTTGAAGAGGCTGTTGATCATATTAATTTTTACGGATCTGGTCATACCGACGCAATTATTTCAAATAATGATCGAGTCGCAGAATTTTTTTTAAACAATGTAGATAGTGGAATAGTTATGCACAATACTTCAACACAATTTGCAGATGGAGGTGAATTTGGCATGGGTGCGGAAATAGGGATATCAACATCAAAAGTTCATGCAAGGGGTCCAGTGGGCGTTGCTCAACTAACCAGTTTTAAATACAAGGTTAGAGGTAAAGGACAAATTAGACCGTAGTTTGAAAAAGTCGAAAAAAAAAATGATTGGAATACTTGGAGGCACCTTCGATCCTCCCCATGAAGGTCATAAGTTTATCAGTAAATATGCATTGCTAAAACTTAACCTTCAGGAAGTTTGGTGGATAGTAACGTCAAAAAACCCTTTAAAAAATAGGAGTAGTAGTTACCTTAAGAGAATAAAAAGTGTGAGAAGATTCTTAGACTCTAGAAGAATCAAGCTTGTAGAAATAGAAAAAGATAAAAATCTTTATGCCATTGATACTATTTTATATCTAAAAAATAGATTTAAAGATAAAAAATTTATTTGGCTTATGGGATCAGACAATATCGAAAAGCTACATATGTGGAAAGAATGGAAAGAAATATTTTATAATATTCCCATTGCAATTTTTGATCGACCGCCCTACTCTTTATTAATAACAAAAAGTAAAGCACTCTTTTTTTTTAGGAAGGCAAGAATTAAAAATATTCTTTCGAAAAATTCTGTATTTATTTCAGCTCCAAAATGGACGTTTGTAAGCGGTCTGAAAAATCATCTATCATCCTCTTTCATAAGACAGTCTAGATGAAAATAAATGATAAATTAAATAAATTTTTAAAAAAAATAACAAGGGATCTTGAAGATTCTAAAGCTAAAGATATACAAATTATAAATATTAAAAATAGGAGTGCTTTAGCTGATTACATAATAATAGTTAGTGGGACATCATCTAGACATATAAATTCTATAGTTAATAATATAGTTAAATCAAATAAAGAAAGTGTTTTATCTACCGAAGGACTCAACTCTACAGATTGGTTAATTGTAGATTTTGGAGATATTATTTTAAATGTTTTTAAACCTGAGATCAGAGAACATTATTCATTAGAAAAGATTTGGAAAAACAACGACCTTAAAGACGAAAAACTTGGATTTGGGTAATAATGAAAATTAATATTTTATCTCTAGGAAAGTTTAAAATAAATCAGCAGTATAGAGAAATTTTTGAATATTACAGAAAAAGGATTAATTTGAAAACTAATTTGATTGAGATTAAAACTCATAGAACTGAAAAAAAAAAAAGAATTAGAGAAAATTGAAATTCTTAAATATATCAAAGATGGTGATCATGTTTTTGCCTTAGATAAAGACGGTGAAGATCTATCAAGTAAAGAATTATCCGAAGTTTTAAAAAGTAAAATTAACTGTGGTTGCAAAAGATTAAGTTTTGTAATCGGGAGTGAAGAAGGGTTAGACGATTTTTTTAGAAATTCATTTACTAGTTTGTCTTTTGGAAAACAAACCTGGCCACATCTTCTTGTGAGAGTAATGCTTATTGAACAAATTTATAGAGCTTTAGAGATTATAAAGAACTCTCAATATCATAAATAATAACAATATGAAGAAAAAAGTCTTGTTATGTATACTTGATGGTTGGGGGTTAGGAGAAAACCATTCTGAAAATGCAATCTTTCTAGCCAATAAAAAAAATTTTGAATCATTAACAAATAAATATGGTTGCTTAAGATTAAATGCTTCAGAAAATGATGTTGGTCTTCCAGTGGGTCAGTTTGGAAACTCAGAGGTTGGTCATACTAATATTGGAGCTGGTAGAATAATTCTTCAGGATATAATGAGAATTTCTAAATCATTTAGTAATAACGAAATTAGAAAGAAAGATATTATTACTAACGTCGTTGATAATTGTAAAAGAATTCATATTGTTGGTTTAATTTCAAATGGAGGAGTACACGGACATCAAAACCATTTATTTGAATTGATAGAAATTTTGAATAAAAACAAACCTCATATTTTTATTCATTGCATTTTAGATGGAAGAGATAGTTCGCCACTAGAAGGAATAGAGAACCTAAGTTTGTTAATGAAAAATATAGGAAATAGAGAGAATATAAAAATTGCAAGCATTTCAGGACGTTTCTTTGCAATGGACAGAGATAATAGATGGGAAAGAGTAGAAAAGGCTTACAGGGCAATAATCGATGGAAATGCACGAAAGAAAAAAGATCATTTATCTGCTGTAAAGGATAGCTATGCTAAACACATAACAGATGAATTTTTTGAACCGACTAATTTTCAAGGATATAATGGTGCAAAAGATGGAGACGGATTTTTTATTACTAACTATAGAGCAGATAGAGTAAGAGAAATTCTTTCTTCAATTTTTGACGATGATTTTGATGAATTTTACAGAAAAAAAAGGCCAAACTTTTTTAACCCAGTAAGTATGATTGAATACTCAAAAAGACTAAAAAAGAATATAAAGCCAATTTTTGAAAATATAAAAATAAAAAATACATTAGGTGAAGTGATTTCATCAAATGGTTTAAAACAATTAAGGATAGCTGAAACTGAAAAATATGCTCATGTAACGTATTTCTTTAATGGTGGTGTCGAAGAAAAATTTCACGGGGAAGATAGAATTTTAGTTCCTTCACCAAGGGTAAGAACATATGATATGAAACCGGAAATGTCGGCTTTTGAGGTAAGAGATGAGATTTTAAAAAGTTTAAAGAAAAAAAGTCATGATCTAATAGTAGCTAATTTTGCGAATCCAGATATGGTGGGACATACAGGGAATATGGAAGCTACTGTTAAGGCAGTTGAAGTTGTGGATAAATGTGTAGGTGAGATTTTTCATCAATGTAAAAAAAGTCAATATTCTCTTATATTGACATCGGATCACGGAAATGCTGACAAGATGTTTGATAAAAACAAACAAATTGTTTGTACTACTCACTCAATTAATACAGTTCCTTTCATTATTTGTGAAAAGATTGAATATAATATAAGAAATGGGAAACTTGCCGATATTGCGCCGACTATACTAAAAATGCTTAATATTGATATTCCAAATGAAATGAAAGGAATACCATTAATAAAATGAAACAAATTTTACTTATGACTTTAACTTTTATTTATTTTTCAAGTTCAATTACTAAAGGCTCGGATTTAAAAATTAAATTAAATAATCTTAAAAAGCAAACAGTAAAAATTCATAATGATATTCTTATTAACAATAAAGAATTAAAAAAAATCAAGATAGATGTAGATAAAAACACTCAAAAAAAAATAATTTTTAATAAATACATAAAAGATAAGGATTTATTGGGAAGAAGAATAATATTTTTATTGCAAGATAAATTTTATACAAATCAGTTCACAAGAATATCTAAAAATTTCAATAATTCATCCGAAGATCTAATAACGAAACAAATCATTAGAGAGTTTTTTTTAAAAGAAGTTAAAATAGGTATAAGCCAATATTTCCTTAATCTCGACAATTTAAAACTAATCGATAATGAATTATCAATAGAGTTAAAAAATTACAAAAATAAAAAGAAGGTTCTGAAAAAAAAGTTATTAAAGCTTGAGAATAAAATAAAAGAGGTGGCTAGGGTTCAAAAAAAAGTTAAAACAAATACTAAACTAAAATTAAAAGCTAAAAAATTAAGGAAAAAAGCAAAGAATCTCAACGATCTAGTGAAGGCTACAGAAACTAAAAGAAAAATAATTTCAAGAATTAGGTCAAGAATAAAGATGCCAGTTTTAGGAAATATAATTTCAGATTATGGCGAAGGTAAAGACTTACATAAACTTAAGAATGGGCTTGTTTTTAGAGTTAAAGAGGATTCGTTTGTTACTTCACCTATGGATGGCACAGTTGTTTATGCTAATAAATTTAAGAGTTTAGGTAATTTAGTCATGATAAAAGATGATAAAGGGTTTACTTCAGTTTTGATAGGTATGAGGAATTTATTGATTTCAACTGGTAATGAAGTTTTAGTAGGTGAGCCAATTGCTAAAATATCCTCAAAATCAAAGAGTCAATTATATTTTGAGTTACGAGAAAATGGAAAAATAGTTGACCCAAAATCAAAAGTTGAGATTTTATAAAAAAACTGCATAATTAACACTATATATTAATTAATATGAAAAATTTTATTTTACTTATAATTTTACTGACCTTTCCTTTTTCATCAAAAGCTGAGGAAGAAAAAAATGTTTATAAATATTTGAACTTATTTGGTGAGGCATTTGAGAAAATAAAGAATAATTATGTTGAAGATGTAACTTCAAAAGATTTAATTGAATCTGCAATTGAAGGGATGCTAAGTTCTTTGGATCCTCATTCTACATATTTAAATTATGATGAGCTGAATGAATTAAAAGTTCAAACAAAAGGCGAGTTTGGCGGTTTAGGTATTGAAGTAACACTTGAAAACGGTTTTGTAAAAGTCATAGCTCCAATTGACGATACTCCTGCAGATAAAGCTGGAATAAAATCCGGAGACCTAATTACACATTTAGATGATGAACCAGTTTTAGGTATGACTTTATCCGATGCAGTAACTATTATGCGAGGAAAAGTAGGCTCAAAAATAAAGCTAACAATCACAAGAAATGAAAATGAGAGTCTTCAAATTTTTATCACTAGAGCAGTAATTCAATTAAAAGCGGTAAAGGCAAAAATAGAAGATAATATTGGATATATAAGAGTGTCTTCCTTTAACCAAAAAGTTGATAAACAGATTATAGATTCAATTAAAGATTTTAAACAAGAAAAATTGATAGGCTATATTTTAGATCTAAGAAATAACCCTGGAGGTTTATTAGACCAGGCTGTAAATGTGACTGATATTTTTCTTGACAGAGGAGAGATTGTATCAACGAGAGGAAGAAATGGAAAACAAGGAAGTAGGTACAATGCAGTTAAGAGAGATCTCACTAATGGTTTGCCGCTAGTAGTATTAATAAACCAGGGTAGTGCATCAGCATCAGAAATTGTTGCAGGAGCTCTTCAAGATCATAAAAGAGCAATCATTATGGGAACAAAATCTTTTGGCAAAGGCTCTGTTCAGACAATTATACCATCAGGTGAAGATGTTGCTTTAAAATTAACAACAGCAAAATACTTTACACCATTAGGAAGGTCAATTCAAAAAACTGGTATTGACCCGGATATTCTTGTTGAACAAGTAGAGCTTAAGAAAGTTGATCAGTCTAATAGAAGAAAAGAATCTGATCTGAGAGGTGCAATTGAGAACGAACAATTGGATGATAACAAAAACGATAAAAATGAAAAATCCAGTAAAAAGAAAAATGAAGCAGAAGAAGTTGATGATTATCAACTTACAAGAGCCTTTGACTTGATTTTGGCTATAAACCTGATTAATAAAAAGTCGACGAATTAACATTAACAATCCAGTGAAAAAAAAATATCGAAAAGGTGTAGGTATTTTTTTAATAAATAAAAGAAATCAACTTTGGGTTGGGAAGAGATGTGATTACAAAAATGAATATTGGCAGATGCCGCAAGGCGGTATAGATGATTTAGAGTCTCCTGAAAAAGCGATGAAAAGGGAGTTGATGGAAGAAACTGGATTGAATGAAAATTATGAAATAATAGATAAAACAAGTGAATGGCTAAAATACAATTTGCCAAAGGATTTAGTTGAAGTGGTGTGGGGAGGTAAATACATAGGACAAAAACAACTTTGGTATGCTTGCCGTTTTTTGGGCCATGACAATCAAATTGACATCAATAAATTTGAGAACCCTGAGTTTTGCCGATGGAGATGGATAAAACCTCTAGATTGTTTAAAATTTGTTGTTCCTTTTAAAAGAGTTTTGTATGAACAAGTTCTTGAAAATTTTAAAATTCATATTTAAGAATAATAAAACTTCGCAAGTGCCTTTTCTTTAAGCTTTTTTATTTCTTCGGTATCATTAAAAGTTTTAGTTGAATCTTGTTCAGTTTTTTCTCCAGATGTAATTGTTGAGGATTTACAAATTTCTTCAGTTAAAAGAGTACACTTATTATTTGACACCTCGACTATTCCTCCTGTGACTAAAAATGTCTCTCTAAGTTTGTTGCCAATATAAACATACGCTATGCCAATTCTAAGTGATGTTAAAAAAGGCATATGATTCTTTAAAATAGCAAAGTCACCTTCAATTCCAGGAAGAATAACATGGTCTACATCTTGATCATAGAAGACTTCTTGTGGTGAAATGATTTCAAGTCTTAACTGCATTTAATCAATTAGTTAACTTTTTAGATTTTTCTATTGCTTCCTCTATAGTTCCAACCATGTAAAAAGCAGCTTCAGGAATAGCGTCATATTCTCCTTCAACTAAACCTTTGAATCCCTTGATTGTGTCTTGAAGATTAACAAACACACCTGGAGATCCTGTAAACACTTCGGCTACATGAAAAGGTTGAGATAAAAATTTTTGTATTTTTCTAGCTCTGTCAACAACTAATCTATCTTCCTCGGAAAGTTCGTCCATCCCAAGAATTGCAATTATATCTTGAAGTGATTTATATTTTTGTAGTGTTTCTTGAACTTTTCTCGCTACGCTATAATGTTCGTCTCCAATTATTCTAGGATCAAGAATTCTAGATGTAGAATCCAGTGGATCGACAGCGGGGTAAATTCCCAATTCGGCAATTTGCCTTGAGAGAACCGTCGTTGCATCCAAATGAGCAAATGATGTTGCTGGAGCAGGGTCAGTTAGATCATCAGCAGGAACGTAAATTGCTTGAACGGATGTTATTGAACCCTCCTTGGTTGAGGTTATTCTCTCTTGAAGAGCTCCCATATCTGTGGATAGTGTGGGTTGGTATCCTACAGCAGATGGGATTCTACCTAATAGTGCTGATACTTCAGAACCAGCTTGTGTAAATCTAAAAATATTATCTACAAATAAAAGGACGTCTTGCCCTTCTTCATCTCTGAAATATTCTGCTAAAGTTAAACCAGTTAAAGCAACTCTCGCTCGTGCTCCTGGTGGTTCATTCATTTGACCGTAAACTAGAGCGGCCTTTGAGTCATCGTTATCAAGTTTAATTACTCCTGACTCGATCATTTCATAGTAAAGATCGTTTCCTTCCCTTGTTCTTTCACCAACACCAGCAAAAACAGAGTAACCCCCATGACCCTTTGCAATGTTATTAATTAGTTCCATAATTAATACTGTTTTTCCAACACCTGCACCACCAAACAAGCCAATTTTACCCCCTTTGGAGTATGGGGCTAAAAGATCTACCACTTTAATACCAGTAACTAAAACTTCTGTTTCAGTGGATTGATCTGTGAATGCAGGTGCATTTCTATGGATAGGAAATTTCAGTTTTGTTTTTAAAGGCCCTCTTTCGTCAACTGGTTCACCAACTACATTAAGAATTCTTCCGAGTGTTTCTGGTCCGACTGGAACTAAAATTGGACTGCCAGTATCTGTTACCTGTTGCCCTCTTGTTAAGCCATCTGTGGAGTCCATAGCAATTGTTCTTACAGTATTTTCTCCAAGGTGCTGTGCTACTTCCAAAACCAAATCTTTGCCATCGTGTTTGACAACAAGTGCATCGAGTATTTGCGGTAATTTATCCTCAAAACTTACATCAACAACTGCTCCTAGCACTTGTTTAATTCTTCCCTCATTTTTACTCATTTTATCTCCTTATTAAGTTAAACTGCTTCTGCTCCTGAAATGATTTCAATAAGCTCGCTGGTTATCAGAGCTTGCCTTGATCTGTTGTAAAACAGTGTCAAATTATCAATCATATCATTTGCATTCCTTGTTGCATTATCCATTGCAGTCATTCTAGAGCCCTGTTCACTTGCAAGATTTTCTAAAAGTGCTGTGTGAATTTGTATAGCAATATTTTTGGGAATAATCTCATTTAAAATTTCTTCCTCGTCGGGTTCAAAGTCGTATGACTTTCTTACACTTTCACTACTCTTTTCCTCGGAAGATTTTAAAGGGAGAAGTTTTATCGAATTTACTGTTTGAGATATTGCGCTTTTAAATTTTGTAAAAACTAAATGACATTCATCTATCGAATTTTCTAAAAAAAGCTCCAAGATTTTATCTCTTATAGATCCTGCTAATTCAAACTTAATAGATGGGTTGGCAATGTCTGAAAAAGAATCTAATATTGATTCTCCACAATATCTCTGAAGTGACTGATAAGCTTTTTTTCCAACGAAAATATATTTTATTTTATGACCAGAATTAGCCATTTGCTCTGAAAGTTTTTTTGAGTATTTAATTATTGAACCGTTAAAACCTCCACATAAACCTCTGTCAGCAGAACAAATTATTATTAGAATATTTTTATTTTTGTTATTTTTTTTCTCGGAATATTTAAATTCTTTTGAATCATTGTATTGAATTAAAGAATCGACAATTTCACCCATTTTGATAGCATATGGTCTAGTTTTTTCTGCATTGTCTTGAGCTCTTTTTAATTTAGCTGCGGCAACCATTTTCATGGCTGAAGTTATCTTTTTTGTTGATTTTACGCTGGAAATACGATTTCTTAAATCTTTAAGACTTGGCATTATTTTCCTCTAAAAAATTGTTAACCGTACTTTCTAAAAATTTACCCAATTTACCTTCAAGTTCATCACTAATTGACTGTTCCTTTTTAATTGACTCTAAAATTATCCTTCCTTCTGTTCTTAATTTACTTAGGAGATATATTTCAAATTTTGTTATATCTACGATTTCAATTTTATCCAAAAAGCCTTTAACACCTGAAAATATCACAACTACTTGCTCTTCTACTTTTAACGGTGAATATTGAGGTTGTTTAAGAATTTCTGTTAACCTCCTTCCTCTTTCAAGGAGATTTCTTGTGGATTGATCTAAGTCTGATGCAAATTGTGAAAAAGCTTCCATTTCTCTAAATTGTGCTAAATCAAGCTTTATCGAACCTGATACTTGTTTCATAGCTTTAATCTGAGCTGCAGAACCAACTCTGCTCACAGATAATCCGACATTTACAGCTGGTCTTATGCCTTTGAAAAATAACTCTGTTTCTAAGAATATCTGACCATCGGTTATGGAAATGACATTTGTTGGAATATATGCTGATACGTCACCAGCTTGTGTTTCAATTACAGGTAGTGAGGTGAGAGATCCCAACCCACTTTTTTCTCCCATTTTAGCTGCGCGTTCTAGTAATCTTGAGTGAATATAAAATACATCACCCGGAAACGCTTCTCTTCCAGGAGGTCTTCTTAATAACAGAGACATTTGTCTGTAAGCAACAGCTTGTTTGGATAAATCATCATAAAATATAACAGCATGCATACCGTTGTCTCTGAAATATTCACCCATTGCGCAGCCTGTATATGGTGCTAAAAACTGAAGTGGTGCAGGATCTGATGCAGTTGCTGCAACAACAATAGAATATTCCATTGCATTGTTATCTTCAAGTGTCTTAACTATCTGAGCTACGGTTGAACGTTTTTGGCCTATGGAAACATAAATACAATATAATTTTTTTGATTCATCTTTCTGATTATTAATTTCCTTTTGATTTATAATTGTATCAACAATGACAGAAGTTTTACCTGTTTGACGGTCACCAATTATAAGTTCTCTTTGTCCTCTTCCAATAGGGATAAGGCTATCGATTGCTTTTATTCCTGTTTGCATAGGTTCATGAACGGATTTCCTTGGAATAATTCCTGGTGCTTTTAGTTCAGCTCTTCTATATTTCACGTCCTTTAATGGTCCCTTACCATCAATTGGATTTCCAAGTCCATCAACGACTCGACCTAAGAGAGCTTTTCCAGTGGGAACTTCAACAATGGACTCTGTTCTTTTTACTAGGTCACCTTCTTTTATGGATTTGTCACTTCCAAAAATAACAACTCCAACATTGTCATCCTCTAAATTAAGAGCCATCCCTTTTACCTTTTCGGGAAACTCAACCATTTCACCTGCTTGAACATTATCTAGTCCATAAACTCTTGCTATTCCATCTCCAACGGTCAAAACAGTTCCAACTTCTGATATCTTTGGATCATCACTTAAATTTTTAATTTCCGATTTAAGTATTGCAGATATTTCGGATGCATCAATTGTCATAAGCTTAACCTTTCTTTAAATTTTAAAATCTGTCAGTTTTGATTTAATAGAATTATCAATCATTACGGACTTTATATTTATTATTACTCCTCCGATAATGTCTTTATCGATAATCTTTGTGAGTTTAATTTTTAAATTCAATGAGTCTGATAGTTTTTGAATTAATTTTTTTTCTACTTCTTTTTCCAAAGGCTCTGAAGTTGTTATGAAGATTTCTGTTAAACCGTTCTTAATGTCAATAATTTTTTTGAATTCTTTAAATATCCTGTCATGCAATATGATCTTACCGTGTTTTGTTAAAATAGTTATAAAACCCTGAAAAACTTGGTGGTAGTAAAAAGACTTACAAATCTTATTTAATGCAAAAGATTTTTTTTGTGAATTAACAAGAGGATTTTTAATATATCTTTCGAATTCTTTGGAAATATCCAGCACTCTACTAAAATGTTTAAAGTTTTCGGTTATGCTTTTTAGTTCATCCTTACCAGATGAGGACATTATTAATGCATTTGCATATCGCGTACATATCTCATTTATATTTTCAACATTCTTTGTCAAGTCTATCTCTTATTTTAAATATTGTTATTAGCACAGGAAAAGATTTTGTTCAATATTTCAAATTTATTTATACAAAGTTTATTGGATCAACATCAACATATAATTTTAGATTATTTGGAGGTTTAATTTTCATAAGAAAATTCTTAATATTTTTTTGAAAATTTAATTCTTTTGTTAATTTTATTAATATTCTGTATCTAAAATATGAATTTTTTTTATATAATACTGCAGGCGCAGGACCAAAAATTTTTAGATCATTGAACCTTTGAATGATTTGTTGGTATATTTTAATAGAATAGTTACTTGCTTTGTGCTCTTGTTTTGAAGAAATAATTAAAGAGATATAATTTATAAAAGGTGGTTGATTATTTGCCTCTCTGGACTTTAATTCCCAATTTATGAAATTTTGGTTATCTTTATTTACACACAATTTAATTACTGGATGATTTGGTTGCAAGGTCTGAATAACAACCTCACCTTTGAAGTTTTTTCTCCCCGCTCTGCCTCCAACTTGCACAATTTGCTGAAAAGCTTTTTCATACGATCTAAAATCAAAATCATTCATTAAATTGTCGATATTCAAAATACCTACTGTTTTTAATGAAGGAAAATTATGACCTTTTGAAATAAGTTGTGTGCCTATTATTATATTTATTTTATTTAATACTATTTCTGATACAACATTTTTAAATTTAGATGAATTTTTAACTGTGTCACTAGATAAAATACACGTTTTAGCTTTTGGAAATCTTTTAGTAATTATTTCGCAAACTTTCTCGATTCCAAACCCTGGAAAAGTGAAAGAGTCTTTTTGACCACATGATTGACAAAGATTTTCAAAAACTTCCTTATAATTACAATGATGACAGAGGAGAAAAGAATTCTTTTTTAAGTGATTGTGTAGAACTAAAGTTGTATTGCAATTTTTACAGATTTTAGAAAATCCACAATTTTTACAAATAACAAATGGTGAATATCCTCTTTTATTAATAAAAATTAAAGTTTGATAGTTATTCATTAGATTTTTTTTTATAATTTGATTTAAGTCTTGAGAAATAATGTCTTTTTCTCTTTTCATATCTATAATTTTTACGTTTGGAAGATCAAAGTTATTAACTCTTTTGGTAAGTTTAAAGTGCTTGAACTTCCCTATTTTAACATTGTGAAATGACTCCAATGATGGTGTGGCAGAGGTTAAAATTGCCAAACAATTAGAATTTTTTGCCCTCACAATAGAAAAGTCTCGCGCGTTGATAATTAACTGCTCTTCTTGTTTGTATGAGCTATCATGTTCCTCATCCACTACTATTAAGCCTAGATTAGAAAAAGGTAAGAAAAGAGCAGATCTAGTACCAATTACTAATTTGACCTGATTTAAATTACTTTGAACCCAAATTTTCTCTCGTTCTTTTTTTTTTACAGAAGAATGGTAAACTGAAGGGTCAATCCCAAAGTCATCTCTAATATCTTCTACCCATTGAGTAGTAAGAATAATTTCGGGAACTAATATTAAACATTGGTATCCCTTTTCGATGATCTCCTTAGCTTTTTGCATGTAAACCCTTGTCTTACCTGAGCCTGTCACACCCTCTAGAAGAATTACATTGAATTTATTAAAATTGATCTTCTTGATTTGGTTAATTACATCAATCTGATTTAAATTTAATTTTAATGGTTTGTTAGAGATTTCTAATTTGAGGTCTTTGAAATCATTGTCATACTTTTTTGCTGAGAAAGAAGAGAGAAACAATTTTAGTATCATTGATGATTTGTTGCAACTGTATTGGGATATAAAATTTATACTATTTATAATCTCCTTATTGAAAGAGATAGTATTAAAAATTTTATGAATCTTTTTTATCGGCTTATTTAGGCTGTGCGATTTTACGGAATTCAATATCATACCTATTATAAGTTTTTTTTTAAACTCAACTTCTACTAATGTACCACTTGAGAGCTTTTTTGATTCTGAAAATAAATTACTTTGTTCGTAATAGAAAGTTTTTTGAATCGGCAGAGGTAAAAGGATTTCGTATATCATATTCTATGTTATAACAAAATTTTTAATGTATATATTGTTTAATATATCGAATGAAATATTATTGATGTAAATGATTAAAAAAAAAATTAAAGATCAACAAGTGGTAGAATTTCTCGAGAACAATCCAAATTTTTTCATTGATAACCCAACAGTACTTAGTAAAGTAAACTTCTCAATAAAGCACAATGATTTAGAAAACCAAGATTCTAAAATTGTTCCTTTTAAAGACTGGATAATTTATAATCTAAAAAATGTTAAAAATGATATTATTGAGAATGCTCGGCATAACTTTTTTACACAAAAGAAAATTCACGAATCGGTAATTAATATTTTAAAGATTAACAAAGTTGACGAATTTTTTATTTACATAAGAGAATTTTTACCAAAGAATTTTGATCTCGAAGTTGTAAATGTGGTCACAAGCAATCAAGATGTTTCCAATAAATATAATCTGATATTTAAAAATGAAAATACTATTCAAAAAATTTATGGCAAAAAAAATCAACTTATTTTAGATGCAGTAGATTCAGATGTTGATATATTTGATGGATTAAAAGAACAAATATATTCTAATGCTATTTATTCTTTAGGCACGAATTTTTTTTCTACTCCCTCATTGCTAGTTTTTGGGAGCAAAGATAAACATTTCTTGAATAATAAAGCCTATGATCTTGTGTTTTTCTTCTCTAAAGTTATTCAAGAAAAACTTAATCAATTTTCTGATGAATAAGGAAATAATAACATTCTTTAATAATTGGAAATCATGGATAGAGCATGAAAAAAGATTGGCTGATAAGACTATTCAGTCCTATTGTATAGATCTCAAGTCATTTATAAAATTTGTGAATATTCACAATAATACAAATATTAATTTAGATATTCTTAAGAAGATTAATGAAGATGATCTTTCTGGTTGGTTTTTTGAAAGATTAAAAAGTGGAGTTAGTCATAGATCAAATGCAAGAGCCTTATCAGCATTAAAAAGTTTTTTTAGTTTTTTAATAAAAAAAAAAATTATACAAAACTCAAAAATTTTAAATGTTAAAGGACCAAAATTTTTAGAATCTCTACCAAGACCTTTAACTAATAATCAAATATTTAAAATTATTGATGAAATTAAGAAAGAAAAAAGTAAGTGGATGATGTTAAGAAATTTATCAGCTATCATTCTTATGTGGGGTTATGGGTTGAGGATTAGTGAGGCCCTTAATTTAAAATTAAGGGATACTTATCAGGAAGAGCTAAGAATTATTGGGAAGGGGAGCAAAGTAAGGATTATTCCAATTTCAAAAGAAATAATAGTTTTGTTAAAACTGATGTTAAAGGAGTGTCCTTGTGATTTTAAATCTAATGACTACATTTTTGTTGGGAAAAAGGGAGGAAAACTAAAACCTGAGATAATACAAAGACTTGTTAGAGAAATTAGAGATAAATTAATATTACCGGAAAATACAACTCCACATTCATTAAGACACACATTTGCTACGGAACTTTTGCAGAATCTTGTTGATCTTAGATCAATCCAAGAGCTTCTTGGCCACTCCTCTTTATCAACAACACAAAAGTATACCTCAGTAAACAGAGACTATCTTAGAGATATTCTTGAAAGAAACCATCCGAGAGCTGATTAATTTATGAAGTTTCGTATCTAAAAGTTAGTTTCATTTCTCCCGCAACTTTTACCATTTGTGAGAGACATTCAGGTGCATTTTCGTCTCTTATTGAGATAGCAAATCTACAAATATACTGTGTTTTTTCAGAAAAAATAATTTTTTCAGTATTCATCCTAATTATCAATGCATTATTATCGTTTAGTGTTTTTATGATTTTATTTAACAGACCTTTTTGGTCTTCTCCCGACAGAACAACTCGATGTGTAATTTTTGTTGTAGGGCCACCATCTGAGAAAGTTTCGAGTGGTTTAATCTGAAACTCTCCACCTTTGGCTGAATCGATTTGTTCAAGTCCCAGTTTAATTTCTTTAATTTCTGTTTTATCTAATTTGTGATAAACCATTGTAAGCTCACAAACTCTTCCGAGTGTAGCAAATGTAACACCTGAAAACTCTCCTCCCAAGTCAGTTAGATATGACGTAATTTCTGAAATTAAATTTGGTTTATTTTCCCCTAAATAAGATATAATTGCACTTGTACTCATCGTTATATTTTCATTGCCTTTCTCATGGTATCACCAATCCTTGTGATTGTATCTGCAACGCAAACGCCAGCGGATTTTAATGCTTCTTTTTTCGCATCCGCTGTTTCTGCACCACTATTTACAATTGCTCCTGCATGCCCTAACTTCCTTCCTTTTGGAGCCGCTGCACCAGCGACAAATGCAGCAACTGGTTTTTTATATTTTCCGCTCCAAGACTTTATAAAATCAGCACCATCAATTTCTGCAGTTCCACCAATCTCACCTATCAAAACTATGCCATCAGTATCTTGGTCATTCAAAAATAATTCCAAGGCATCTACAAAGTTTGTTCCATTTACTGGATCGCCACCAATTCCAATTATTGTTGATTGGCCTAACTCTGCCGTCTGAACTGCTGATTCATATGATAATGTTCCTGATCGGGAAACAACCCCAATTCTTCCTGGCTTGCAAATATGTCCAGGTATAATTCCGATCTTACCAATCCCAGGTGTTAATACACCAGGACAATTTGGTCCAACTAATCTAGTTTTGGACCCTTTCATTTCTCTTTTTACTCTTTGCATATCACTTGTTGGGATTCCATCTGTTATACAAACAACTAAATCTAGCTCTGCCTCAACCGCTTCCAGTATTGCATCTGCAGCAAATGGAGGAGGGACAAAAACCCCACTGGCATTACACCCTGTAGTTTTTTTTGCTTCTGCGACAGTATTGAAAACTGGAACATTCAAGTGATTAGAACCACCTTTTTCAGGGGTAACTCCTCCAACAATATTGGTTTTATATTCGATCGCTCTTTCAGAGTGAAAAGTGCCTTGCGCTCCGGTAAAACCTTGACATATAATTTTAGATTCTTTTGTAAGCAGAACGGCCATTATTTTTTTTCCTTAACCATCTCTACAACATCTTTTGCAGCTTGTTCCATTGTATCAACGGGTTTAATTGGGAATCCTGAATTTTTTAATATATCTTTTCCCATATCTACATTTGTTCCTTCTAGTCTAACAACTAAAGGTTTATTAAGACCAACTTCTTTGGAGGCATTAACTAACCCCGTTGCAATATCATTGCACCTCATCATTCCTCCAAATATATTTATAAGTATCCCTTCAACATCCGGATCTTTATAAATAAGTTTGAAAGCAGCTGCAACTCTCTCAGGAGTTGCTGCTCCTGCAACATCCATAAAATTTGCAGCATCTCCTCCGTAATATTTAATTATATCCATTGTAGCCATTGACAACCCGGCACCATTAACCATAAGACCAATATTACCATCTAATTTTACATAATTTAAATCATGTCTAGCTGCTTCTAATTCTAATGGATCATATTCATTTTCATCTTTCATTTCAGCAACAGCCCTTTGTCTATATAATGCATTGTCGTCAAAAGATGCTTTGCAATCTATAATAACAACTTCATCATCTTTGGTAACAGCAAAAGGGTTGATTTCTATCATTGCAGCATCTAATGAAACAAATGCTTTATAAATAGACATGATGTTTTTTTGAGCTTTCTTAGCTACTGCACCCTTAAGACCTAAATTATATACGATTGTTCTAGCGTGATGAGTTAAAAGGTCAGAACCAGGTGAGATTTTCATGTTATGAATATCTTCGGGATTTTTTTCAGAAACTTGTTCTATATTCACTCCACCTTTTTTGGAATAAATGATTGAATTACCACCTGTTTCTCTATCTACTGTAATACATAAATAAAGTTCATTTTTAATATCATATCCTTTTTCTAAGTAAACTCTTCGAACAATTTTTCCGGTTTCTGGAGTTTGAGGAGTTATGATTTTCATTCCTATCATCTTATCAACAGTTTCTACAACCTGTTCATGATCTGAACAAACTTTGACCCCCCCGGAATTTCCTCTTCCGCCCGCGTGAACTTGAGCTTTAACGACAATTTTATCTTCATTGAGCCATGAAACTATATTTTCGGCTTCGTGTGTTTGATAAACAACTTCGCCAGGAGGAATGTTTACACCAAATTTTGATAGGAGTTGTTTAGCCTGATACTCATGGATGTCCATTTTAATATTCTTTCAAGTTTGCAAGTTTTTTTAAAAAATGTTTAAGTCTTAAACGAGCGAATATATCTGAATTTATTAAATTACTCCAGTAATTTTTTACATTTATTCAATAATTGATTTACGGCTTCAACTGAATTAGAAAATTGTTTTCTTGAATCTTTTGAAAGATCGAGCTCTATAATATTCTCAATTCCACCTTTACCAATTATTACTGGAACTCCAACAAAAATATCTTTATAGCCATATTCACCATTTAAAAAAGCTGAGCATGGTAATATTTTTTTTTGATCATATAGATATGATTCAAGCATTTCTATTGCACTACAAGCTGGTGAAAAAAAAGCTGAGCTATTTTTCATTAATGAAACAACTTCACCCCCACCTTTTCTTGTCCTATTAATTATCTTTTCAATTTTTTCAATTTTAATATCGTTGATATTGATGTAACTTTTTAATGGTATCCCTGCGATTGAGGTGTAATCTAAAAGGGGGACCATAGTGTCGCCATGGCCTCCTAAGACCATGGTTTGAATGTTCTCAACAGATACATTTAACTCCTTTGACAAAAAAAACCTGAATCTTGCAGAATCAAGAATTCCTGCCATTCCCGAAATCATATTAGGCTTTAATCCACTCATACTTTTTAAACACCACACCATCGCATCCAGAGGGTTTGTTACACAAATCACAAATGCTAATGGAGAATATATTTTTATAGCCTCTCCAATTTGTTTCATAATCGAAAAGTTAGTTTCAATTAAATCATCTCTACTCATACCAGGTTTTCTTGCTATACCCGCTGTAATTATTATTGCTGAACTGTTTTCTATCTTTGAAATATCAGTTGTACCTTCGATTTTTACATTTAGATTATTAATTGGAAAACTTTGGGCGAGATCTAAACATTTACCTTCTGCCAATCCTTCAACAACATCAACTATTGTGATATCACCAATTTGTTTTCGACTTAAACTATAGGCTAATATTGTTCCAATATTACCTGCACCTATGAGACTAATTTTTTTCAAACTTTACCTTTATGGATATGCCTTAATTTTATATTATGTCCAAACCAATATCTACTGAATTAGAAGAATTAGTTATTTTGCCAGTTGATATGTAATCTGCTCCTAGATTTGAATATTTAGATACATTTTTAATTGTAATTCCTCCTGTGATCTCAAATTTAATTTTTTTATTACCCTTAAGTTGAATACATTTCTTTACATCTGATGGTTTCATATTATCAAGAAGAATATATTTTGCTCCCATATCAATAGACTTTTTAACTTCCAAAAAACTTTCACATTCAATTTGATAATCACATTTTTTTTCTTTTAAGTTTTGTAGAATTTTTTCAATTTTACCCACTACTCTTATATGATTGTCTTTAATAAGAATTTTATCATATAATCCCATCCTGTGGTTCAAAGCACCTCCAATTAGTGTTGCATATTTTTCTAACTTTCTTATACCAATAGTTGTTTTCCTTGTGTTGAGTAATTTAGTTTTTTTGGATTTCATTTTTAGAATAAATTCGTTTGTGTAAGTTGAAATACCTGAAAGATGTTGTAAAAAATTTAAGATTGTTCTTTCTACAGCTAAAATTATTTTAGAATTTCCTGAGATGTGGAAAATCTCAGAATTTTTTTTTAGCTTTGCTCCATCTTGGTGGAAAGACTTTACATTTATCTCAGGGAACCTCTTAATTAGAAAATTTTTAACAAATAATGATCCGCATAAAACAATTTTTTGACGATTTAAAATAAAACATTCTAATTTTGAAGAGTTATTTAATATATTTTTTGAAGTGATATCATTTTTTATGTTTTTGCCATTAAGGTCTTCTCTTAGTTCTTCACAAAGCTTCTTATATGATGATTTGAGTAAATCGTTCGAGCGCACAAGATTTTTAACTTAAACTTAGCATAGTAATGAGTGGCTTTTTAGCTCTTAATATTAATTCATTCTCTATATTTATTTCAGGCTTGAGGTTCTGTAAACAATCTCTTAGTTTTTCAAGAGTATTTAATTCCATGTAGGGACAATTTGAACAGGAACAATTTCCATCGTTTCCCGGTGCAGTTATGAACTCCTTAAGTGGTTCGTTTTTTTTCATTTGATGAATTATGTGTGGTTCTGTAGCAACAATAAATTTTTTGGTCTTATCGATTGAAATAAATCTCAGTAATGATGAGGTTGATCCTATAAAATCAGAGTGATTTAAAATATTTTCAGGACATTCTGGATGAGCAATTATTTTTGCTCCTTGAGATCTTACTTTCATTTTTATCAACTCTCTTTCTGAAAATGTTTCGTGAACAATACATGTACCATTCCAAAGAATCATTTCTCTACCCGTTATTTTATTTAGATAAGCTCCTAGGTGTCTATCGGGTGCAAAAATAATTTTTTGATTAACAGGAAGGCTATTAATTATTTTTTCGGCATTAGATGAGGTAACAATTATGTCTGATTCTGCTTTAATATCTGCAGAACAATTTATGTAGGTAAGTACTATATGATTGGGATATTTTCTTTTAAAATTCCTGAATTCATTAACTTGACATGATTCTTCAAGTGAGCATCCAGCTTTAATATCAGGAAGAATTACTTTTTTATTAGGGCTTAGAATTTTTGCCACTTCTGCCATGAATCTAACTCCGCAGAAAACTATTACTTCTGCATCATTTTTTTCTGCTTTTTTAGATAGATCAAGTGAATCACCAACAAAATCAGCTATATCTTGAATCTCTTCATCTTGGTAAAAGTGAGATAAAATTATGGCATTGTTTTTTTTTTTTAAATAATTTATTTCATCTTCAATATCTTTAAATTTATGGTGCAAAGATTTCATAGATTCTTCTTTCATTATTTTTTAAGATTCATATGTATATAGTTTTTAGATCCCATTTCTTTTAGTCTTGATATTGTCCTTTTAAACTCATAAGAATTAGTTTTACCTATATATAGTTTATCTAACTCTACATTGGTAGAAATAGAAAGTATATTTTTATTCTCGTACAAGACATCTATAAAAGAAATAAATCTTGCCAAAATATTTTTTGAGTTTTCATCCATTTGTTTGATTTGCCTTATAACAAAAAATTTAATTTTTTTAGATAAAAAATCATAATCTTGAAAAACTAAGTTTTTTAGAAAAAAATCATCAAAGTTTATGTCTATCAAATTACCATAAACTTTTTCTATCATGAATGAGTTGCCCTCTCGTTTGAATTCGAGTTTTTTGGGTAAGGAGAGGGAAGAGAATTCTTTGATTATAATTTTTTGTTTTGAAATATTATTTCTCTTTTTTATTAAAAAGAAATCTTTATTAATGTCGTCTGTGGTTCGATAATCAACTTTTGACTTTACTTCAAAAGATAAGAAAAAATCCTTAAAGTTTTTTATAATTTCTTTACATAATATGGGATTCACTGGATCATAATAAATATCCCCAATCTTTTTATTTCCGCTCATTACAATAGGTATACTTCTTATTTCTTGCAAAAACTTTCTGAATAGAATTAGACTGGTAATATTATTTATAAAAAACTCATCTATTAAAATTAATTTTTTTTTTTTAATTTGCTCTAAATATTTTTGATTTTTTTTATTTTTTGCCTGAAGATTAAAAATTAGATCGTTAAAATGTAACATTTCAGATTCAGCATAGATTATATTTAACCCTTTAATGAGCTCAGATTTACCTCCACCAGCAGAGCCATAAATATAAACACCATTTTTAAAATTTCTTGAAAATTTTAGTATTTTAATTTTTGAATTATTTATTATTATTTTCTCAATTTTTGAAGCGAGAGAAATCTGACATTTATTTGGATTGATATTTTTAGAGTCCTTAAAGTATGAAAGAAGTTTAGAACTGAGATTTTTCAAAATTATGATGAAACTTGGAGTTTCTTAATTTCTGAAATTGCTTTTGCTGGGTTTAAATTTTTTGGGCAAGTCTTAGTACAATTCATAATTGTATGACATCTGTAGAGTTTGAATTTATCTTTTAATAGATTCAGTCTTTCTTTTTTATTTTTATCTCTAGAGTCGACTATAAATCTATAAGCTTGAAGCAGGATTGCGGGGCCTAAAAATTTATCACCATTCCACCAATAACTTGGACATGATGTCGAACAACACGCACATAAAACACATTCATATAGACCATCAAGTTTTTTTCTGTCTTTTGGAGACTGTAGGTTTTCTTTTTTTGATTTTTTTTTATTTATAAGCCATGGCTGAATTGACTCATATTGTTTGTAAAAGTCACTCATGTCAGGAATCAAATCTTTTAAGACACGCATATGTGGAAGAGGATAGATATTGATCTCTTTACCTATTATGGGTTTTAGGCAGGCAAGTGTATTAGTGCCATTTACATTCATAGAACACGATCCACAAATCCCTTCTCTGCATGATCTTCGAAAAGTAAGTGAGGGGTCAATTTGATTTTTAATAAACATTAATGCGTCTAAGACCATAGGGCCAAGCTTTGCTTTATCAATGAAAAACTTATCTAACTTTGGATTTTCTCCTGACTCTCTATTCCATCTGTAAACATTGAAAACTATTTTGTTATCGCCGTCTTTTCCGAAAACTTTTCCCTCCGAAACATTGGAGCCTTTTGGGAGCATAAGTTGTACCATATGTATAAACTAGTAAACTCTTGCCTTCGGTTCAATAGTTTTTATTTCTTTTGAATTTGTGGAGAGTTTAACTTCTCTAAATTTAGTTTTAGTCCTTCCGTTATTATCCACCCAAATCATCGAGTGCTTCAACCACTTTTTGTCATTTCTTTCAAGGAAGTCAACTCTTGAGTGTGCACCTCTGCTTTCTTTTCTAGTTAATGCACTCTCAATGCTCACGATTGCTTGGGATATTAAATTTTTTAACTCGAGTGCTTCAATAACTTCAGTATTCCATATAAGGCTCTTATCATTAATTTTAATGTCCTTAAAATCTTCGAGAAGAGATAACAATTTACTTTTACCCTCAGTCATTTTTTCCATAGATCTATAGACGGGACAGTAATTTTGCATTGTGTGCTGCATCTCTAACCTAATTGAAGAAACTTTTTTTTTCCCATTAGAATTTCTTATGATTTCAAAGTTCTGTATCAAATCTTCAATCAATTTATCTTCAATAACAGGATTTGCCTTCTTCTTGTTAATTATATTATTACATCTGTTGGCGGCAGATTTACCAAAAACAACCAAATCTAGAAGTGAGTTTGATCCCAAACGATTTGCTCCATGAACAGAGACACATGCAGCCTCACCGATTGACATTAACCCTGGCACTATGGCGTCATTTCCCTTTGAATCTAAGTTTAAAACTTCACCAAATATATTTGTTGGTATGCCCCCCATATTATAATGAACCGTTGGTTGAACTGGAATTGGTTGTTTTCTTACGTCAACACCAGCAAATATTTTTGCAGACTCCGTAATACCAGGAAGTTTTTCTTGAAGAATTTTCGGATCAAGATGATGTAAATTTAAATGAATATGATCTTTTTTAGAACCACAACCTCTTCCTTCCATTATTTCAGTGGTCATTGATCTAGAGACAACATCTCTGCTTGCGAGATCTTTGGCGTTAGGAGCATATCTCTCCATAAATCTCTCACCATGAGAATTGGTTAGGTAGCCACCTTCACCTCTTGCACCCTCGGTGATCAACACTCCAACTCCGTAAATTCCTGTTGGATGAAACTGTGTAAACTCCATATCTTGAAGTGGCAAACCAGCTCTTAATACCATCCCTCCTCCATCACCAGTACACGTATGTGCTGAGGTGCACGAGAAATAGGCTCTTCCATAACCTCCGGTAGCTAATATTACCATTTTTGATGAAAAAACATAAAATTTTCCATCGTGTAAGTTGAATGTAAGTAAACCACAACATTCATTTTTTTTATTCATTATTAAATCTATTGCAAAGTATTCAACAAAAAACTCAGCTTTGTGTGACAATGATTGCTGATATAAAGTATGAAGCATAGCATGACCAGTTCTATCTGCAGCAGCGCATGTTCTTTGGGCAATTCCTTCGCCAAAATGGGTTGTCATCCCACCGAAAGGCCTTTGATAAATTTTACCCTTTTCAGTTCTCGAGAATGGTACACCGAAATGTTCTAACTCAATAACTGCATTTGGCGCCTCTTTACACATGAAAGCAATTGCATCTTGATCTCCAAGCCAATCTGATCCTTTCACTGTATCATACATATGCCATTTCCAATCATCTTCACCCATATTTCCGAGTGCTGCACTGATTCCTCCTTGAGCTGCAACTGTGTGACTTCTTGTTGGAAAGACTTTTGATACACAGGCAGTTTTAAGACCTGAAGATGCACAACCCATAACTGCCCTTAGCCCAGAACCTCCGGCACCAACAATAACAACATCAAAATCTAATTTTTCAATTTTATTCATTTTAAAATTAACCTCGCTAAACTAAATATTGTAATAAAAAATAGAACTACAAAGAAAAAGTTTTTAATTATTATTATTTTTTTTTTTATAAATTCATCATGAACATAATCGTCTATAATTGATGTTAGTCCAATATTTGAATGTAAAAAGATAGATAAAAACATAACTAATACAGAAAAGGAATTTAAATAATTTTTGAACCATAAAGTAACTATCTGATAATTATAAAATTCAAGAGTATTTATTGAATAAATTGTATAAAAAGATGTAATTAAAAATAAAACAGCAAAGACTTTTTGAAGCAACCATTTGTAAGTATAATCTAGCTTCATAAAAATAATCCTATTAATACTGAGATCGTTATGCTTGAGATAATAGAAAAAATTATTATCACATAACCAAAAATAGCTGATGTTTTTTTGTCGAGTAAAAATCCGAAATCCCAAATTATATGACGGATTCCGTTAAATAAATGATAAGAAAAACCTAAGATAGTTAAAAATATAATAACTTTAAATGGTAATGTATTAACCCATAAGATGAAGTGATTAAAAAAAAATTCTCCTAGTGCTAAACTAAGAAGTCCGCAAACAAGAATTACTAATGAAAAGTTTAATAAAAAACCAGAAATTCTGTGGGAGATTGATAACAAAGATGTCACCTGAGGCTTGTATATTTGAAGATGAGGCGAGAGTGGCAAGTCTTTTTTTTTCATTTTAAATAGGTATTAAAACGGAATATTCTAAATCTAAGACAATATTGTCTGATAAATTTCCTTTGTCAGGAAAGCACATTTCTGAATTATTTTTTGAAGCAATGGTTCTTATCATCATTGCGCCAATGTTTTCGTTTATTCTTTCTTTTTTTAAAATTTTAGACCAAGCATATATAGTATCTCCTGAAAATGTAGGAGCTGCATGTTTTCCCGAATGAATGGCTGCTATCTTAAAAGTATTTGCCAAACCATTACAACTTATAGATCTTGCTAAAGAAATTATGTAACCTCCATATATTATCCTTTTCCCAAATCTTCCATCTTTCTCAATGTGTTGATTGAAATGCACTCGTGCATTATTTTGATATAATCGAGTCGCAATTTGATGTTCAGCCTCCTCAATTGTTTGCCCATCTAAATGATGAATTTCTTCACCTTCTTTGTAATCATTAAAATAAAAGGGACATCCTGAGATAGATGGTGACCAATTTTCAACATTGAAATTTTTAAATAGACTAAACGCAGTTGTTTCGACTTTGTTTGGTAATTCAGGGACAGTATTTTTAAAGGAACTAATCATACCCTCTTTCCGCTTTCGCATCATAAGCCATCTATAATAGGATAAAATTACATCACCATCTTGATTTTTTCCAATTGATTTCACGTATACAGTTCCTGTTTTTCCATTTGAATTTTCTTTCAAGCCAACAATTTTTGAGCTCGCAGAGATGGTTTCACCAACAAAAGCTGGTTTATGAAAATTTACACCTGCATAACCTAGATTTGCAATTGCATTCAAGGATAAATCAGGTACAGTTCGACCAAACACTAAATGAAATAGTAGTATATCATCGATAGGTATTTTTTTTAAACCCAGCTTATTAGAGAATTCAACTGAATAATTTAGTGGGAATCTACTACCTGTGGTACTTAGGTAAATTGAAACATCACCATTAGTAATTGTTCTAGGAACGCTATGATTAATTTCTTCGTCTAACTTATAGTCCTCAAAATATCTACTTTTAAAATTTTTTTTCATTTAATTTTTTTTTTTATTATTAGTTCAGCAATTTGAACAGTATTAAGTGCAGCACCTTTTCTAATGTTATCTGCTACCACCCAAAGGCCTAGAGTTTTTTTATTGCTTCCGAATCTCAATCTGCTTATAAAAACATCATCTTCACCAGCAGATTCTTCAGGAGTTACATATCCTCCATCTATTCTTTTATCAACAAGAGACAATCCTGGAGATTTTTTAATTTTAGTTATAAGTTTTTTCATATCAATAGGTTTTTCTGTTTCTAAATATACAGCCTCACCATGACCAACAAAAACTGGAACTCTGACACAAGTAGAAAAAATATCTATTTTTTCTTTGAAAATTTTCTGTGTTTCTTCAACCATTTTATTTTCTTCTTTCGTAGAGCCATCCTCTAAAAAGCTATCAATATGAGGAATGAGATTGAAAGCTATTTTTTTTGTAAATTTTTTGGCTACAAGTGGTCTATTTTTATAAACATCAAGTGTTTGATGAAATAGTTCATCCATAGCAGCTTTACCTGCACCAGAAGTTGACTGATAGGTCGCAACAATAACCTTCTTTATTTTAAAAAGATCATGAACTGGTTTAAGAGCAACAACCATTTGAATTGTTGAACAATTAGGATTTGCAACAATTTTTTTTTTTAAGTCTAATATATCATCCGGATTGACCTCGGGCACAATAAGAGGTATTCCTGTTTTCATTCTAAATTGAGAGGTATTGTCAATAACAATAGCTCCCTCCTTGGTAGCCTTAGGTGCAAACTTTTCTGATATTTTTGAACCTGAAGATGATAGCACAAAGTCAATCTCTCTGAACTTGAAATTTTCTAGAGATTCGACTTCTAAATTTTTATCATTTCCGTAAGAAATTTTTGTTCCAGCAGAATTAGATGAGGCTAAACCGTAGATTTTTTCTATTGGAAAATTTCGATTGTCTAGGATATTAAGTATTTCTCTGCCAACGTTTCCTGTTGCGCCGACAACTGCAATTTTATATTTTTTCATTGTTTTATTTCCTCTAAAACTTTATTTCCCATTTCTTCTGTTGATAACATTATTTTGTCATTACTAAATATATCTTGGGTTCTATAACCTTTATCAAGCACAGATTTAACTGCACTATTTATAAGTTCGTAAATAGATTGATTGTCAAATGAATATTTAAACATCATGCCAATACTGAGAATCATTGCTAAAGGGTTGGCTATCCCTTTTCCTGAAATATCCGGTGCTGAACCATGAACAGGTTCATACATTGCTTTCTTTTTTCCATCAGATGAAATTCCAATTGAAGCAGAGGGTAACATCCCCAAAGATCCAGTAAGCATTGATGCGCAATCTGATAAAATATCTCCGAACATATTAGTTGTTACAATCACATCAAATTGTTTTGGATTTCTTACAAGTTGCATTGATGCATTATCTACATACATATGAGATAGTTCTACATCAGGATACTGTTTTGAAGTTTCTATCATTATATTTCTCCATAATTCTGTAGACTCAAGAACATTTGCTTTATCAACAGAACATAATTTTTTGGATCTAGTCATTGCAGTTTCAAAAGCAACTTTAGCTATTCTTTCTATTTCATTGCTGGTGTATACTAAGGTATTGTATCCCTTAAATTCATTTTCACCAATTTTTTTAATACCTCTAGGTTCCCCAAAATAAATACCACCAGTTAACTCTCTTATAATTAATATATCTAAATCTTTTATAATTTCAGGTTTTAGACTTGATGAGTGAATAAGTGGGTCAAAGACAATAGCAGGACGCAAGTTAGCAAATAAATCAAGTTCTTTTCTTATTTTTAAAAGCCCTCTTTCCGGCCTTTTTTCAAAGTCCATTCCTTCCCATTTTGGTCCACCGACAGCTCCTAGTATGATTGCATCAGATTTTTTTATCCTCTCTAACGTTTCATCAGATAGAGGAGTACCATATTTATCTATTGATGCACCTCCAACTTCTTCTTCATGAAGAGAAATATCAAAATCGCAAGATTTCTTTGAAATCCATTCAATAATTTTATTTGCCTCTGAAGATATTTCTTTTCCAATTCCGTCCCCAGGTAGTAAAGAAATATTGTATGTTCTTGCCATTTTAATTTTTAATCTTTATTTTTTTCACAAAATTAACCATGATCTTGATTTATTGATTTTAGCTTCATAAGCATCAATTTTCTTTGATTGTTTCAATGTTAGAGCAATATCATCTAAGCCCTCTAAAAGGCATTTTTTTCTGAAAGGATCAACATCGAAATTTATAATTTTTCCATTTTCACTCGATACGAATTGTTTCTCTAGATCAACTGTTAAAAGTTTTTTATTTTCAGCTTGTTCAATTAAATACTTAGTATTTGTACTATTTAATTTTATTGGGAGAATACCATTTTTAAAACAATTGTTGAAGAAAATATCAGCAAAACTTGTTGCGATTATACATCGAAAACCAAAGTCAAGTAACGACCAAGGAGCGTGCTCTCTGCTGCTACCACAACCAAAGTTGTCACCAGTAACTAATATTTTCGCATCTTTGTAGTGATCCCAATTGAGGACAAAATCATTTTTTATATTTCCTTTAAGGTCGTATCTTAGTTCGTAAAATAGATTTTTACCCAAACCAGATCTCTTTATAGTTTTTAGAAATTGTTTGGGTATAATCATATCAGTATCAACATTTATCATCGCGAGGGGCGCAGCAATAGCAGTAATTTTTTCAAATTTTTGCATTTTATAAATCTTCTACTAAGCTTAATTTACCTCTGAGTGCAGTGGCGGCGGCTACAGCTGGACTTACAAGATGCGTTCTTCCTTCACGACCTTGTCTTCCTTCAAAGTTTCTATTGGATGTTGAGGCACATCGTTCCTTAGGCTTAAGTTGATCAGGATTCATTGCAAGACACATTGAACACCCTGGTTCTCTCCAATCAAAACCTGCTTTTATTAGAATTTTATCTATACCTTCTTTTTCGGCTTGTTGTTTAACTAAACCTGAACCTGGAACTATCATGGAGTTTACAATTATTTTCTTACCCTCAACTACCTTGGCAACTTCTCTTAAATCTTCTATTCTTCCGTTTGTACAAGAACCGATGAAAACTCTATCTATTTCTATGTCTTTTATTTTTTGATAAGGTTTTAAACCCATGTAATCTAAAGACCTTTGAATTGCATTTCTCTTGATTGAATCACTTATTTTCTTTGGATCAGGTATTTCACCATTTATTGAGACAACATCCTGCGGACTTGTACCCCATGTAACTTGCGGTTCAATAGAACTACCTTTAACTTTGACCTCTTTATCATATTTTGCTGCATCTTCAGATAAAAGTGTTCTCCAATATTCAACTGCCTTATCCCAGTCTTTTCCGGAGGGAGCAAAGGGTCTGCCTTTAATATATTCTATGGTTTTTTCATCTGGTGCAATCAACCCGGCTCTAGCACCACCTTCAATACTCATATTACATATAGTCATTCTACCTTCCATTGAGAGTTTTGTAATTGCCTCACCTGAATATTCAATTACATAACCAGTTCCGCCTGCCGTACCTATTTCCCCAATAATTTTTAAAATTATATCTTTAGAGGTCACACTAGGACTTATTCCTCCTGTTACTTCGATTCTCATATTTTTTGCTGGTTTTTGAATTAATGTTTGAGTGGCCAGGACATGTTCAACTTCACTTGTTCCAATTCCAAAAGCTAATGCACCAAATGCGCCATGAGTTGCAGTGTGACTATCTCCACAAACAATTGTCATTCCAGGCTGTGTTATTCCTTGTTCAGGGCCAACAATATGAACAATGCCTTGTCTTTGATCAAGTAATGGGAATAAATTTACATTAAATTCCTGACAATTCTTTTCTAAAGTTTCAACTTGAATTCTACTTTCTTTATTTTGTATCCCCTTAGATCTATCACTTGTTGGGACATTATGGTCTGCTACAGCGAATGTGTGATTTGGTTTTCTAACAACTCTTCCAGTATTTCTAAGGCCTTCGAATGCCTGAGGACTTGTAACTTCATGAACAAGGTGCCTGTCAATATATATTAAGCAGGTGCCATCTAATTGTTTTTCGACCAAATGGCTTTCCCAAATTTTATCAAATAGAGTTTTAGGCTTCATATAATGAATATATAACCTATAAGAAATCTAAAAAGTATTATTTTTTTTCATCAGATTTTTCTTGCTCTTTTTCAGGTTTTGCCAATTCCTTGTTTGCAGCACTTGATTCTTTTGGATCAATTGTTTTATGTTTTGAATCTGATGATTCGGTCTTATTAGTATTTTTCTCGGGTTTGACTTCATTTTGTTTATTTATGACATTTTTTTCTGCTATTCTCGCAGATTTACCACTTCTTTTCCTTAAATAATAAAGTTTAGATCTTCTTACGCTCCCACTTTTTACAATTTCAATCTTACTAATTTGTGGAGAAAAGAGTGGAAGAATTCTCTCAATTCCTTCACCGTAGGAAATTTTTCTAACTGTGAAAGATGAGTTTATTCCTGCATTTTTTCTTGATATACAAACACCTTCAAAAATTTGTATTCTTTCCTTCTCACCTTCTTTTACTTTCAAATGGACTTTGATTGTGTCACCTGAATTAAAATTAGGTAATTTTTTGTCTGATACTAAATCTTTTAAGTGCTCTTTTTCAAATTTTTCTAATGTGTTCATCCTTGCTCCTTATTCTTCTTAACATAAATCTCATACAAATCTGGTCTAACCTTCTTAGTTTTTTCTACAGATTTTTTTAATCTCCAATCTGAAATTTTCATGTGATTTCCATCTAGAAGTACACCTGGAACATTTATTCCCATCCAATTACTTGGTTTTGTATACTGTGGGTATTCCAACAAATGGTTTTGAAAGCTTTCAGATTTCAAACTATTTTTATTACCTAATACTTCAGGAATTAATCTTACGCAAGCATCAATTAAAATAATTGATGCAATTTCGCCACCCGATAAAACAAAATCTCCAATTGAATACTCTTCGATATCGTTGTATTCCAAGAATCTTTCATCAATACCTTCATATCTTCCACAAATAATTATTAGTTCATCAAACTTTATTAACTCTTTAGCCACTTTCGTATTTAAAGGTTTTCCACCGGGCGAGAGGAAAATGATTTTCGCCTTACTTTTTGTATTTTTTTTTACATGTTCAAGAGCTTTTTGAAGTACATCCGGTTTAATAATCATTCCTGGACCACCTCCGTATGGAGTATCATCAACAGTTTTTGCACTGTTTACAGAGAAATTCCTTATGTTAAATGTTTCTATTGTGAAAATTTTTTTAGAAAGAGCTTTTCCAGAAATCGAGTGTGAAAGTGGACCTGGAAAAATCTCCGGAAATAATGTAAGTATTTTAAATTTCATGATAAATCGAGTTTAGAATTATGCGACTTTCCTCTAAATTAATATAATTGACATGATCATTATTTAAGGGCACCAAAATTTCTTTTTTTTTACTTAATATTTCCAAATAATCCCCGGCACCGTGATTTTTCACATCTTTTACAAAGCCAATTTTTTTTTTATTTACATAGACATTTATTTTTATAAGATCATTAAAATAAAATTGCTCTTTATTTAGTTTAGGAAGTTGACTTTTATCAATAAGAATTAATTTTCCTATGTATTGTTCGGCGTCCTTTGTATTTTGTGCAGAATCAACTTTACAAAATAACTTTTTCGACTTTTCAGAAAATTTAATATTTATCTTTTTTCTTTCATCAATAAAAAAATTTTCGTATTTAATAATATCTTTTTCCTGAGTGAAAAAACTATGAATTACCATCCACCCATCTAGACCGTGGGTCTTACCAAATTTGGCAACAACTATTTTTTTTCCTAATGTAATTTTTCTTATTCCTTAAATTATAAAAAGTTAAGCAACATTCAATTATTTTCTGCATTTGATGGATCAACTTTAGGTGCATCTGTTTTGGCTTCTGCCTCTTGTGGTATTGGTTGTTCAGGTGCACTTGGTTGTGGTGCATCTGTTTTGGCCTCTGCTTCTTGTGGTTTTGGTTGTTCAGGCGCGCTTAGTTGTGGTGTATCTGTTTTGGCCTCTGTTTCTTGTGGTTTTGGTTGTTCAGGCGCGCTTGGTTGTGGTGTATCTGTTTTGGCCTCTGCTTCTTGTGGTTTTGGTTGTTCAGGCGCGCTTGGTTGTGGTGTATCTGTTTTGGCTCCAGCTTCTTGTGGTTTTGGTTGTTCAGCAGCATCTTTCATTTCTTGTTTAGATTTAAGTTTTTCCTCTTTTGCTTTTAATTTTTCAAGGGTCTTCTTCTTTGGTTTATCTTGTTTGGTTTGTTTCGAAATAACAGGTTTTTCTGCCAAGCCTTCTTTCGCAAGAAATTTTGTTACTTTTTCTGTTGGTCTTGCACCTACTGATAACCAATATTTTATTCTTTCAACATTTAAGCTAATTCTTTCTAGATCATCTTTAGGGCGCATTGGGTTGTAGGTTCCAAGTCTTTCTAAATATTTTCCATCTCTTGGTGATCTGATATCTGCAGCAACTATTCTATAGAAAGGTCTCTTTTTAGATCCCCCTCTTGATAACCTTAATGATACTGACATAACTTTCCTTTCTAATGTAATGGTTTGTTTTTATTTATTAAGTTTTGGATATCTCCAAATTGATCTGAATTCATAATGCTACCTAAATTTTTATTTTTCCCCATTTTTTTCATCATTTGACTCATTTTTTTAAATTGTTTTAATAGTTTATTGATGTCTTGCACATTGGTTCCAGATCCCTTTGATATTCTTATTTTCCTTGATGCTTTAACCAACTCTGGATGAATTCGTTCCCTTGGTGTCATCGAGTTGATAATAGCTTTTTGTTTTTTAAAAATGTCATTATTTTCCATCTTTTCTTCCATTTTGTCCTTTAAACCAGAAAGACCAGGAAGGTATTTTAATATACTTTGCATTCCCCCCATTTTTGAAAGTTGGTCTAATTGTTTAGAGTAGTCTGATAATGTAAACCTTCCTTTGAGGATTTTTTTTTGCATCTGCTTTGCTTCTTCTTCATCTATTTCTTCGGATGCTTTTTCAACTAATGATACTACATCTCCCATACCAAGTATTCTGTTTGCTATTCTGTCAGGGTGAAAAATTTCTAGATCCTCAATTTTTTCACCAACACCCATGAATTTTATAGGTTTTTTAGTTACATACCTCATTGAAAGTGCCGCACCACCCCTTGAGTCACCATCTATTCTTGTTAAAATTATCCCAGTTAAATCAAGTTGATCTGAGAAACTTTTTGCAGTGTTTACTGCATCCTGTCCAGTCATCGAATCAGAAACCAAAAGAATTTCAGAAAATTTAAATTTTTCTGATATCTCTCTTATCTCATTCATCATTTTTTTATCAATGTGATTTCTTCCAGCACTATCTAATATTAAAACATCGTAATTTGAGTCTTTAGCTTTTTTATAGGCTATTTGAGCAATTTGTAGGGGTGATTTATTATTTTGTAATTCAAGGGTTCTGATATTGTTATCATCTCCCAACTTTATCAACTGTTCTTGAGCAGCAGGCCTGTATATGTCTAAGGATGCCATCATAATTTTTTTTGTTTTTTGTTTGATAATCCACTTGGCAAGTTTGGCAGAGGAAGTGGTTTTACCGGAGCCCTGGAGCCCAACCATCAAAATAAGGACTGGAATTTTTGCATTTAAATTTATTTCATCATTTTCCGAGCCAAGAAGATCAGTGAGTTCATCATTTACAATTTTTATTATCATTTGATCGGGAGAGATGCTTTTAATTACTTCCTGGCCAATTGTTTTGGATTTTACTTTTTCAATAAAGTCTTTAGCAACAGAAATAGAAACATCTGATTCAAGGAGAGCAACTCTAATTTCTCTCATTACACTGTTCAGGGTTGTGTCATCAATAACTCCCCTTCCCTTAATTTTTTCAAAAATATCAGATATTTTATTAGTTAAATTTTCAAACATTTATTATTCCATTTTCAAAGCAAAAAAAGCCAGTGCACGAAACTCGTGGACTGACTGATATTTAATGATTGTCTTTATATCAAAAAACATTTAATTCTAAAAGAAATTTATTAAGATTTTACAATGACTAAATTTAATTTTTTAAAAGCACATGGTTTGGGAAATGATTTTGCAATATTTACAGAAAAAATTAACCTAAACATTTCAGTTAAATTGATTAAATTTATTTGTGATAGGAAAGTGGGTATTGGGTGCGATCTTGTGGTTTTTTTAAGTGAATCAGAAAATAATTATTCTGATGTTGTTTCAAGATTTTTTAACAGAGACGGAACCGAAGCAGAAATATGTGGAAATGCTTTAAGATGTATCGGAAAATACTACTTTAAAAAGTTTAACAAAACAAATTTAACTGTTGAGACCAATTCGGGATTAATTGATGTAGAAAAACATGATAATGGAAATATATCTGTAGACCTAGGAAAACCAAATTTGAAATGGAATAAAATCCCCATCAATGTTGATATTGATGTTAGAAATCTTGGACTGGATTTTAAATACTTGAGAGGTGGGTTTGCATTAAATATAGGAAACCCTCATATTATTTTCTTTGTAGATATTATTAATAAAAAAAATTTAGAAGCTGACTCTATAAAAATTCTAAAAAAAGATCTTTTCCCTCAAGGAGTTAACATAACTGTTGTAGAGGTTGTTTCTAACAATAAATTAAATATTTTAACTTATGAAAGAGGTGTTGGAATTACGAATGCATGTGGTTCAGGAGCTGGAGCTTCGGTATTTGCTTCATATAAATCAAAATATTGTGCTAGAAATGTTGAGGTGTTTATGAGTGGTGGAAATCTAAATGTTGAAATAACAAAAGATGAACATATTTTAACTATCGGTGAGGCAATAGAAGTATTTGAAGGAAGAATAAATCTTGAGGAATATCTTAAATGAAGAAAACTAATTCTAAAGTCATAAATTTGGGTTGCCGACTTAATTTTTTTGAGTCTGAAGTAATTAAGAATATAATAAAACAAAAAAAATTAAAAAATAAAATTGTTATAAATACATGTGCTGTAACCAATCAAGCTTTAAGGAAATCTATTTATGAGGTTAAGAAAGCCTCAAAAGAATTTCCGAATCATCAAATTTATGTCACTGGTTGTGCAAGTCAGATAGATAAAGAGCTCTTTTCAAACCTGGAAAACGTTAATACAATAGTTGACAATAATAAAAAAACTCAACCAGAAAGCTATACCCACAAAGAAAAAGAACAAGTAGATATATTTAATTTCCCGTTTCTAGAAAACTTTACATCTACAAGGTCTAGAGCTATGTTGCAAATACAGCAGGGTTGTGATCACAGGTGTACATTTTGTATTATACCATATGGAAGAGGTGATTCAAAAAGTTTGACATTTGAAGAGATAAACAAGCGAACTAAAGCGATTATTAAAAAAGGTTTTAGTGAAATAGTTTTAACTGGAGTGGACTTGACCTCATATGGAAATGATTTGCCGGGCAAACCAAAGCTTGGAAATATATTAAAAAGATTGCTTAATCTTCAACCAAACCTAAGAAGATTAAGATTATCTTCGATAGATCCAGCAGAAATAGATGATGATTTAATGGACTTGCTTTCAAAGGATAAAAGGTTATTACCCCATCTTCATCTATCTTTACAATCCGGTGACAATTTAATTCTCAAAAGAATGAAAAGAAGGCACAATAGAGAACAAGTTATTGAACTTTGTAATAAATTAAAGTCATCACGATCTGAATTTACATTTGGAGCAGATGTTATTGTAGGTTTTCCAACAGAAACGGAAGAGTGTTTTAATAACACACTGGACTTGGTTAAAGTATGTAGTTTTTCTAATGTTCATGTTTTTCCTTATTCGCCAAAGGAAGGAACACCGGCATCAAGAATGCCTCAAGTTGATGCAACAGTTAAAAAAAAGAGAGCTGATAATCTTAGATGCGAATCCAAAGAAATATTATATAAAAAACTTAACGAACAAATTGGAAAATCTACAAAAATTCTATTTGAATCAAATAAAAAAAGTTATACCGACGGATTTTATAAGGTTAAATTTGAAGATACAGAAAATTCTGCTAAATCAGGTTCAATTATAAACGTAAATCTTGTTTCGAGACATGATGACTCTTTAGTGGCCGAGTTGAAGCAATAATGGTTCTAGGTTGGTTTAAAAAATTAAAAAGTAGTCTGTCAGAATCATCTGATAAAATATCTGGCGGAATTCAAAAGATTTTAAAAAGCAAAAAAATTGATGATTCAACTTTAGAAGAATTAGAGGAATTGTTAATTTCATCAGATTTAGGTGTTGATTGTTCATCAAGAATAATTTCGGATTTAAGAAAGGCAAAGCTACTTGACCCAACATCTGAAAAAGTAAAAAAAATTATAAAAAACAAATTGAAAGAAATACTTGTTCCTCTTGAAATACAAAGTAAATCTACAAAAAATTTTTATGTAATACTTATTGTCGGTGTTAACGGAGTTGGAAAAACCGCTACTATTGGAAAACTTGCTGAAAAATTTAAAAATGATGGAAAAAAAGTTGGTTTAGTTGCAGCTGATACTTTTAGAGCTGCCGCTGTGCAGCAATTAAAAGTTTGGGCTGATAGAACAAAATCCGATTTTTTTTCTGCCAAAGAGTTTTCTGATCCAGCAGCTTTGGCATATCAATCTGTTATTTCAGCTATGGAAAAGAAATTAGATTTTCTTATAATAGACACAGCCGGTAGATTACATAACAAGGCTGATTTGATGGATGAGTTATCAAAAATAATTAGAGTAATGAAAAAAATTGACGAATCAATACCTAGTGAAACGGTATTAGTTTTGGATGGAAATATAGGACAAAATTCAATAAGACAAGCTGAGGTTTTTAAAGATATTTGCGACATAGACAGTTTAATTATTACCAAATTAGATGGTTCTGCAAAAGGTGGAGCGTTGGTTCCCATTGGAGAAAAATTAAAAATTCCAATTTCATATGTTGGAACAGGTGAATTAAAAGAAGATCTAGCAAAGTTTGACGCTGATCAATTTTGCAATGCGTTGCTTGGAATTAATTAGTCTCTAAAAATTTTCCAAAGCGATGATTTGTCGTCATCGGATATTAAAAAAATATTTCCCTTCGAGTCAATTTCAAAATCTCTAATTCGACCTATTCTTTTATCATCTTTAATAATTACTTTTTGGTCAATAATTTTATTATCCTCAAAATCTAAAAGTGCCAACATTTTTGCTTTTGTAGCACTTATAATAAGATCTCCTTTCCATTCAGGAAAAACTTCTCCCTTATAAAATTTAATACTACCGATTCCTATAGAAGGAACCCATGACATTATATATTTATCATAAATTCTTTCGTATGAATTTTCACCAATTTTTCTTCCTGAATATTCTGTTCCTCCCCATGCAATATTTTTCCATCCAAAATTACCACCAAATTTAACTATACCTATATTATCTCCTCCCATCGGACCATGTTGTGAAAAGTAAATTTCATCGTCATGAGGAGAGATTGTTATTCCTTGAGGGTTTCTCATTCCAATTTGATAAATTTCAGGCAACCATTCCTCATAGCCATTGTAAGCTGGGTTATCTTTTGGGATTGAGCCATCTTTTTTTATTTTTATAATACTCCCCGGATGTTTTCTAGGGTTTTGTGCAATCATACCTTTATCTCTCTCACCAAAACTCACATATAAGTCATCATTTTTTATAACAATTCTTGCTCCCCAATGTTTGTCAGTTTTAAGTTTAGGTTTCGCGATTAATAAAGTTTGTAAGTTGATGATTTTATTCTCAGAGAGCTGACCTCTAACTACTGCGGTGCTTGAGTTCTTTATAGGCTTTCCACCAAATGTTTTGTCTTTAAAGTCATGGCTATAAGTAAAGTAAATATATCCATCAGAATTTGCATGTATATCCAATAGTCCACCTTGGCCATTATTAAACTTAATATGCGGGATATTATGCTTAATATTAGTTATTTCCCCAGTTTCAACATTTACCTTTGATATATTTCCATGTTTTTCAGTTATGAGAATAAAATTTTTATTTATGAATGTCATTCCCCATGGATAACTAAACTTTTTTTTTGAAATTTCTTTAACTTTGAAAGTAGTTTTAATTTTTTTATAATCTTTGTAATTACTAAAATCCTTGGAATTAGTAAATGTGGAAAAAAAAGTAAAAATTAATGAAAAAAAAATATGTATCATATATGAATAGATGTTAATAAAATATTATTTAGCTTGTTTTAACAAAAATGAATCAAAACTACTACCTCAAAAAACATGGATTATTCTTAGAAGATTTAAGTATTGATCAAGAAGCAAAATATGAAAAGAAAATAACAGAAAAAGATATAAATCTTTTCTCTAAAGTTACAGGAGATTATAACCCTGTACATGTTGATGAAAAGTTTGCAAAGCATTCGATATTCAAAAAAAGAATTGCTCATGGTTTTTTGTCCGGAAGCTTAATTTCAACTGTAATAGCAACAAAACTTCCTGGTCCTGGTAGTATTTATTTAAACCAAACTCTTAAGTTTTTAGCCCCAGTTTTTATTGGAGATAAAGTAGATGCGAGGGTGAAGATAATAAAAATTGAATTTGAAAAAAAAAAAGTAACTTTGTTAACTGAGTGTTATATAGACAAAAAAAAAATTCTTACCGGACTTGCCGACATTCTTGTTTCAGCAAAAAAAGATTTTAACTAGATGCGTATTTTTAGATCATTTAACATTACAAAAGAGTATACAAATTCAACTATAGCGATAGGAAATTTTGATGGAGTTCATAAAGGTCATCAGGCTGTAATTGAAAAAGCAAAGAAAATATCACAAAATAAAAAAACAAAACTAGGTGTTTTAACTTTTGAACCTCATCCCAAATGTTATTTTCGAAAAAAATATGATTTCTTCAGATTGACCCCATTAAGAGAAAAGTTGGAAATTTTAAAAAAAAAAGAAATAGATTTTTTAATCAACATAAGATTCAATTCAAAATTTCTAAAAAAAAGTGCGATTGACTTTATAAAACTTAACCTAGTTAATGACTTGAAGGTAAATACGGTTGTAACAGGATTTGATTTTGTTTTTGGAAATAAAAAAGTTGGAAACGTAAACTATTTGAGAGAATATGTAGATAAAACTAATGTTTTTGAGTTTTTTGTGGTTTCTGAGGTAAGGGATAAAGATAATATTGAAATATCATCGTCTAATATCAGGAAGTTTTTGAGGGGTGGAGACTTGCAAAACGCAAATAATTTACTCACCAGGAACTGGACAATATCAGGTAGTGTGATACCAGGAGAAAAAAAGGCAAGAAAAATAGGTTTTAGGACAGCTAATATAAAAACAAATAGATATTGTAATATACGAAATGGGGTGTACTTAGTTAGTGTAAAGATTTCTAGAAGCGATGAAAAAAAATTCTTTGGGATTGCAAATTTTGGTATAAAACCAACTTTCAATAAAAATAATTCTTTACTCGAAATTCATTTATTTGATTTTAATAATGATATATATCACAAAAGAATAAGAATAACTTTTCATAAGTTTATAAGAGATGAAAAAAAATTTGAATCTATTGAGAAATTAAAAGATCAGATTATAAAAGATATCAATCAAGTTAAAAATGACGAACTACTCAAAAACCATTAATCTTCCAAATACTAAATTTTCAATGAAAGCAAATCTCTCTGAAAAGGAGAATCAATGGCTAGAATTTTGGAATAAAAATAAGATTTATGCAAAATTAAAAGAACAGAATAAAATTTTTAAAAATTATATTTTACATGACGGACCTCCTTATGCAAATGGTGATCTTCATTTGGGCCATGCATTAAATAAAATATTGAAAGATATTATATGTAGATTTAAATTTCAGAGTTCCTTGAATGTAGGCTTTGTTCCTGGCTGGGATTGTCATGGGCTTCCAATAGAGTGGAAGGTGGAGGAAAAATATAGAAAATCTGGAAAAAAAAAAACTGAAGTTAGTTTAAATGAATTCAGAGAAGAGTGTAGAAAATTTGCCCAAACATGGGTAGAAATTCAAAAGAACCAATTCAATAGATTCGGCATCCAAACCGACTGGAAAGAAATATATCTGACAATGAATAAGGATTCAGAGTTATCAATTGTTGCAGAACTATTAAAATTTCTTGAATCAGAACAGTTATACCTCGGATTTAAACCAGTTATGTGGTCAGTTGTTGAAAAAACAGCCTTAGCCGAAGCAGAAATTGAATATCATGAGAAACAATCAAAAGCTATTTATGTAAAATTCCCTGTTACATCTCATGAGGGTAATATTAGTGTTATAATTTGGACAACTACCCCTTGGACAATTCCATGTAATAAGGCAATTGCATTTTCGAAGGATTTGAAATACCAAGTTATAGAAATAGGTGAAGATATTGATGCTTTATCTTTGAAGAATGGTGAGAAAATAATTTTAGCAGAAAAGTTAGTTTCAACTTTTTGCAAAACCCATAGCATAAATAAAGTTTCAGTCGTTAGTTCTTTGAGAACTTCGGAATTAAAGGATTTTGTTTGCGAACATCCATTAAAAAATCTTGGATATAACTTTTTAGTTAAATTATTTGAAGCCAATCATGTCACTGATGAAGCAGGAACAGGATTTGTTCATATAGCGCCAAATCACGGACTTGAGGATTTTGATGTTGGTAAAAAGAATAACCTAGGTAATTTAACAACTGTAGATGAGAGTGGTATTTATACATCTAATGTTCCATTTTTCAATGGAACACATATATTTAAAGCAGATGAAAATGTCGTAAATGAATTAAGAAATTCAAAGAAACTAATAAGTTGTAACAATTATTTTCATAGTTATCCACATTCTTGGAGATCAAAGGCACCATTAATATATAGAGCAACTTCACAATGGTTTATATCATTGGACCATAAGAATTTGAGGAATAAAGCGCTAAGTGAAATAGACAAGGTAAAGTGGATTCCTGAAAATAGTAAAAATAGAATTAAATCCATGGTGAAGGATAGACCTGATTGGTGTGTGTCTAGACAGAGGTCATGGGGAGTTCCAATTACAATATTTATTTCAAAGACTAATGGAAAACCACTTATAGATAAAAAAATCAATGAGAAAATATTAACTACTATTAAAAATGAAGGAATCGAGTCATGGTTTTCAAGACCCAAAGAATATTTTCTTAGTAACATAAAAAATTCACACGATTTGGAAAAAGTTGATTCGATATTAGATGTTTGGTTCGATTCAGGCTCAAGTCATGTTTATGTTTTAAAAAACAATGGAATAACAGATAAAGCAGACCTTTACATTGAAGGTTCTGATCAACATCGTGGCTGGTTTCAGTCTTCATTAATTGAAAGTTGTGCAAATTATGGAGTTTCTCCATTTAAAACTGTAATGACGCATGGTTTTGTAATTGATGAAAAAGGCAAAAAAATGTCAAAATCCTTGGGCAATGTAATTTTACCCTCAGATGTAATTAAGAAGTATGGAGCGGATATTTTACGAATTTGGGTTGCTAATTCAAATTTCAATGAAGACATCAGAATAAGCTATCAAAATCTTGATCGACAGGCAGAAAGTTATAGAAAAATTCGTAATACAATAAGATTTATTTTAGGAAATCTTAAAGATTTTTCATCAAAAAACAATATTGAACATAATCAACTTTCTCCTCTAGAAAAATTTGTAAGACACAAACTTTATAATCTTAATAATGAAATAAATTTGGCTTATAATGAATTTAGTTTTCATAGGGTTTTTCAACTAATTCTTAATTTTTGTTCCCAAGAACTTTCTTCATTATTTTTTGACGTAAGAAAAGATGCATTATACTGTGATGCAGAAGATTCATCCATTGTTAAATCAACCAAGACCGTTATGATGGACGTTTTTAATTGTTTAATAAGATGGCTCTCCCCGATAATGCCTTTCACTGCTGAGGAGGCATGGCAATGTTGGCGAGATGATATTGAGAAAGATGAAGTTTTAAGTTGTCATTTATTAAAAAAAATTAAATTACCGGACAAATGGAATAATGAGCTTTTGGATAATGAGTGGTCAAAAATATTAGAAATAAAAAACGCCTTTACCTATGCTGTTGAACAAAAAAGGAACATTAAAGAGATTAAATCAAGTTTAGAGGCCAAAGCTTTAATCTATTTTAAAAATAAAGATTATAAAAAAATTTCTGAAAATCTAGATTTGAGTGAAATACTTATTTCTGCAAATATAGAGATTTCAGATGATTTTGATGACACATTTTTATTTAATTCAGAAGAAAAGAAAATAGGAGTAAAAATATTTAAAGAAGATGGAGACAAATGTCCCAGGTGTTGGAAGTTGTTTAAACAAACGGAGAAGAATGTTTATCTTTGTAAAAGATGTTCATCAGTAATTAATGAAAATACAAGCTAATTATATTTATGCATTTACAATAACTTTTTTAAGCATGATTTTTGATCAACTTTCAAAATCAATAATAGTTAATAAGTTAGATACTTTGCCATTTGAAAACCCAATATTTAAAGGGTTTAATATAGTTTATGTTGAAAATAAAGGGGTAAGTTTTGGAATGTTATCTGACTATGATATCCCTTTTTTTCTTGGTATAGTATCTTTACTAGTAAGTATTTATATTTTATTCCTGATTATAAAAGCTGAAAACCGTTCAGAGTTAATTGGGTTATCAATGATTTTGGGCGGAGCTTTAGGTAATGGTTTGGATAGATTGAAAGATGGGTATGTAGTTGATTTTATTGATTTATATTACGGAAAATTTCATTGGCCAGCATTCAACTTTGCTGATAGCTTTATAACAATTGGTGCAATTCTCTTTTTTTATAATGTACTAAGATATAAATAAAAAATTAAATAAGAATTATGCTTTTCAAAAGATCAAAGTAATGTTATCTATATACTTGGTATACAACAAAATGTTTGTATAAATGTTTTATAAAACACAATATATAGTATTTAAATGAACTTTTTAAGCAAAATAAAGAAGTTATTTGCAATTCCCATAATTGTAGCCATTCAATCTTGTTCCACTTTAGAATCTACAGTGGATACGACATGGGATTCTATTTCAGAGGCTGGAGATTTTATATATGATTCAGTTAACTTTTGGGATGAAGATGAACCTGAACAAAGTGAAGCCATTATAATTGAAGAAGCTGTTGAAGTACCCGAATATGCACTCCCAGAAAATAATTATTTTGAAAATGAGGTGCAGCAACAGAATTTAAATCAACAGCCTCAAAATTTCCAACCACAAGCAAATGTTTTACCTTATTACGATCCAATTTACAGAAGCCAAAGACAATATTATTATGTTGGACCAAACGGGACACCTATGTTAGCTCCACCTCCGCCTCCCTTCCCACAATATTCAATTGATCAGGTCGCTCCAGTACCATATTCTTATTCGAATAATTTAGGAGTTGGGGTGCCGACAATATTAAACCCAAATATCCAAAATTTTCAACCTAATCAGAATATAGAATCAATAAAACCTAAACAAAATTATAAACAAGTAATTACTTTAGAGGAAGAAATGGAATTATTTGGAATTCAAAATGATTGTGTTCGAGTTAAAGAAGATTTTGTAAATGGAGGATTTATGTGTGATGATTATGATTAGTATTAAATCTAAAGTTTTTTTTATAATATCAATTTTTTTCTTAAATTCATGCGAAACACTTCAAGAATTTGCAGGTTTAACTAAACCCGACCTGGAAAACAATCTGATTGATGAGACACCCGAATTAGTTTTGCCTCCTGATTTTAATAAAGTTGCCAAGCCAAGTGACCGAAGAAATGCTAAAATCATTGATCAATCCAACGTTTTTAATAATACATTTCAGCAACCTAGATTTCAAAGTGTACAACCTCGAGTGAAAAATTATATTGCTCCTCAGATTAAAGTTGAATCATCTCCAACACCTTCAGATTCGCTTGAGAGATTTAAAGAAAATAAAAAATTTACAATTGGGCAATGGGTTTATGGTCAATACGTTAATGGTTTTAAACAAGGGAACTTATACTATAGGCCAATCTATGATAAAGGTTATAATTTTTCACGAAGATATTTACCAGGTCAGAATGTTTCATCATTTCTAAGCCCTCAGCAAAATTATGAAAACTTTGGTGAAAGTCAAGACATTCAAAAAAACACTAACTTCCAAAATTTTGATAGCCTGCCAGTAATTGATTAAATGCAATTAATTAGTTTTCTTCTAATTCTATTATTTTGTTTTGATTCACAGTCAAAAAAAGCTTTTGATGCCAAGTCAACTATACTAAATAATGGATTAAGGTTGATTGTTGTTGAAAACCCAAGAGCACCCGTTGTGGCTCAAATGATGTGGTATAATTTTGGATCAAGTATTGAAAAGAAAGGTAAAAGTGGTCTCGCGCATTTCATGGAACATCTTATGTTCAAAGGAACAAAAAAATATCCAAAAAGTTATTATTCTGATTTTCTTTCGAAGATTGGAGGAAGTGAAAATGCATTTACTAGTTATGATTATACAGCGTATTATCAGATTTTCCCTAGTCAGCATGTTGAAAAAATAGTCGAGCTTGAAGCAGATAGAATGAAAAATCTAACTCTAACAAAAAAAAATGTGGAAATTGAAAAAAAAGTTATCTTAGAAGAAAGGTTTCAAAGAGTTGAGAGTGATCCTTCTGCTCAACTAGATGAATCTATGAGAAGTATTTTGTTTCCAAATAATTATTATGGCCGACCTATAATTGGCTGGAAACATGAAATTATAGACTTATCCTATCAAGACGTAATAAGTTTTTATAAAGAATACTACAGTCCGCAAAATGCAATATTGATTTTATCTGGTGATGTTAAGTTTAATGATGCAAAAAAATTAGTAAGAAAATATTATAAAGAAATTCCTTCTCCAAAAAAATTAAATTCAACTAAAATAATCAATCCCAACCTTAAAACAATGACAAATGTCGAATTGAAAAATGAAAATGTTAAACAACAAATTTGGAAAAGAATCTATAGAGTAAAATCCTATAATGATTCAATTACTGAGTCATTGGCTTTAAATTTAGGAATAAAAATTTTAGCAGGTGGCACCTCCAGTATCTTGTATGAAGAATTTGTAGATAGAAGAAAACTTTTTTCAATGGTTGGAGGTTTCTATCAAGGTTTAGCCAAAGGCGAAGGATATACATATTTTTATGCAATACCAAACAAAAAGATGGATCAAGCTGAAATAAGTAATCTGTTGGACAAATTTTTTAAAAATAAAATAAAGACTCAAGTGACTGAAGAAAGATTGAATCTAGAAAAAAGAAAATACTATCATGATAGTATATATGGTATGGATGGAATTCTAAAGCCAGCTGAAGCTATTGGGGAGTCGCTAACTGTTGGGCTGAGCTTGGATGTCATCGAAAATTGGAATAAAAAACTAGATGAAATCACATTGGATATGGTTCTCAAAGAATTAAATGAGTTATCCAAAAATAAAAACTTTGTTACAGGAAACCTAACGAATTGAAACTTATATTTTTGATTTTCTTATTATTTTACAAAAGTGTAAGTGCTTTTGAATATCAGAAATTAGAAACCAAGTCGGGTATTGAATTTTGGTTTGTTGAAGACAAGTCAATACCAATTGTAAGTGTAAGTTTTAGTTTTAGGGGGGGTGGCTCAATTGAACCTGAAGATAAAAACGGCATTTCAAATCTGATGACGTCATTAATAGATGAAGGAACTAGGGATACATCATCAAATGAATTTAAAAACCAAATGAAGATGCACGGAATGAAGTTAAGTTTATCTTCGCAAAAAGATAAAATTGATGGAGTTTTCCAAATTATTTCATCAGAAGTAGATATTGGTTTTAAACTCTTTTATGAGGCGTTAAATCATCCAAGCTTTAACGAAGTTGATATTGAAAGAGTTAAAAAACAAATTAATTCAAGTATAAAAATTGATGAATCTGATTTATCTACTTTATCATCAAATAAATTTAATCAATTTTTCTTTAAAACACATAAATTTTCAAAAAATATTAAAGGATCTATCGAGTCACTTAAAGAAATCGATCAAACTGATTTATTGGATTTTCACTCGTACGCATTTCAAAAAAAGAACCTTGTCATTGGTGTTGCAGGAAATATTTCTAGTAAGGAAATCGCAAAGTTAATTGACTCTGTCTTTGGGGAATTGAGAGATTCAACAAAAATTCCAATTATAGAAGACTTCGGATCCTTGGCTTCAGGAGAAAAAGTTCACAAGATGAAAACACCTCAAACTAGCGTTTTGTTTGGACATCCAGGCCTAGCTCGAAATAGTGAAGATTTTTTTTCCTTGCGAGTAGCAAACTATATTTTAGGAGGTGGAGGGTTTCAATCACGATTATATAAAAACATTAGAGAAAAAAAAGGTTTGGTTTACTCGATTTATACATATTTACTTCCCTATGAAAATGATGGAGTGATGGTTGGTGGTTTTCAAACTAGAAACAAATTTGTTTATCAAACTATCGAAAACGTAAAAAATGAATGGAAAAGATTTAAAAATTTGGGCGTTACTAATGCAGAACTAGAGAACGCAAAGGCTTATTTTAACGGATCTTTTACTAGAAATTTTACAAGTACACTTTCAATCGCTAGATTATTACAAGTAGTTCAATATTATAAGCTGGGTGAAGACTATTTTGATAAAAGGGAAGAAATTATTAATAGTTTAAATCTCAAAAAGGTGAACCAAATAATTTCAAACTTTTTTTCAAGTAATCAGCTATTTTTTATGATTGTGGGAGAACCAGAAAGAAAATGATTTTTTCACAAAATACGTTTAATTTAGGATTGGAAAAAAATAAAATCAAAGATGAAAAATATACGTATGCTAAAGAAAAAATCTTCGAGTGTTTAAAAAATAAATCCTTCGGATTTGTTGAGGAATTATACAAACAAAATTTTAAAGAAATTTCAAAATTAGCTCAAAGACTAAAGAAGTTTGATAACGTTTTATTTCTTGGAACAGGTGGATCAAGTCTAGGAGGGAAAACTTTAGTCTCGCTAATAATCAATCATTTATACAATAAAACCAAACCAAAAGTTTTTTTTTTAGAAAATGTGGACCCATCTTCTATCATGGGTTTATTAAAAAATATTAACTTAAAGAAAACGGCATGTGTAGTTACTTCTAAGTCAGGTGAAACAATAGAGACAATTTCACAGTTTTTTTTTATTTCTAACTGCTATAAAAAAAAAAAAATATCTATTAAAAATAAAATTTTTGTTATTACTGAAGATAAAAAAAGCACTCTTAAATCAATTCAAGAGGAAGAAAAATTACTTTTTTCCCCTCATCCTAACTCAATTGGTGGTAGATATTCAGTATTTTCTATCGTTGGATTACTACCAGCAAAAGTGGTAAATTTTAATATTAAAAGTTTCTGTGATGGAGCCAAATATTTTTTAAAAGATTTGGCATCTAGTAAGAATTTTGATTATTATTTTCTTCCAATCTTTAATTTAATAAAGCTCAATGAAAAGGGAATTAATATGTCAATTATGATGCCTTATTATGACTCGTTAAATAGTTTATCATTATGGTATAGACAATTATGGGCAGAGAGCATTGGAAAAAATGGTAAAGGAATAACTCCAATTAACTCTCTAGGCACAGTTGATCAACATAGTCAATTGCAACTTTACTTAGATGGACCTAGAGATAAGTTCTTTACAATTATTGGAAAAAAAAAAGAAGAAAAAAATATGAAAATGGATTGCCGATATGCGAAATCTAAAATATTTGATAGCCTCCATAATAAGTCCCTAGAAACATTACTCAATGCAGAAATGAATGCAACAATTCAAACAATGAAAAATAAAAAGCTGCCTATGCGAGTCTTAACTTTAGACTCTTTAAGTGAAAATTTTATGGGAAGCTTGATGATGTTTTTCTTTTTAGAGACAATTTTTAGTTGTTTTTTACTTGATTTGAATCCATTTGATCAACCAGCTGTTGAGGAGGGAAAAAAATTAACAAAAATATTTTTAAAAAAAGATGAGTGAGATCAAAGTTCTATCCAATAACCTTATAAATAAAATAGCAGCTGGTGAGGTGTTAGAGAGGCCTGCATCAGCTGTAAAAGAGTTAGTTGAAAACAGCATAGATGCAAATGCAAAAAAAATTGATATTTTCATCAAAAATGGAGGAAGAAGCGAAATAACAGTTTCAGATGATGGAAATGGAATAAAAAAAGATGATTTGAAAAAAGCTATATTACGCCACGCAACTTCAAAACTTTATTCTATGCGATTAGATAATATAAGAACAATGGGATTTAGAGGAGAGGCTTTGTCATCTATTGCATCAGTTTCAGACTTTTCTTTAAAATCTAATCAAGAATATAACTCTGAGGGCCATGAAATTAAAATGGTTTCAGGAGAGTTCAAATATATAAAGCCTGTAAATCAAAAGAAAGGAAGTAATGTTACTGTAAAAAATCTTTTTTTTTCAACTCCAGCAAGATTGAAATTTCTCAAATCAGAAAACTATGAATTATTACTAATTAAAAGGCTTATACAAAAGTTTGCGATAATAAATTTTGATAAAGAGTTTAATCTTTATTTTGATGATAAGCGGGTAATTAAAACCTCGTTAACAAAAGGTCACGAAAAGCAAAATAGATTTATTAAAAGAGTCAATGAAGTCTTAGGAAGTGATTTTGTTGAAAATTCAATAGAACTTAACTTGACTAGAAATAATTTAAGTTTATTTGGTTTATTGTGTGTTCCAACATTCAATTATTCAAACTCCAATAATCAATTTGTGTACGTAAACGGAAGAGTTATCAACGATAAAACACTAAGTACTATTTTCAGAATTGCATATAAAGATGTGATGTTTCACGATAGATTTCCTCAACTAATTATAAATATTAACTGTCCACTCAGTTGGGTAGATATTAACGTTCATCCAATGAAAAATGAAGTAAGATTTGAGGACGCAAACTTTCTAAGATCTTTTATAATTAAATCATTCAGAAATATATTAGAAAATATCGGCTATAAAACTAGTAAATTTAATAGACTAAAACTGATAAAGAAATTAAGTGCCGATGTAAATCTGCAAGAAGAAATTAAACTAAAAAAAAAACCTGATTCTTATATAACTGAAAACATACAAAATAATCAAAAAGAAATTATTGATGATCTTCAAGAGCCAAAAACTTATTATCCATTAGGAAATGCAAAGAGTCAGTTTCACGAAAATTATATTATTTCACAAACTAAAAAGGGAATAGTTATAGTTGATCAACATGCTGCTCATGAGAGAGTTGTCTACGAAAAATTGAAAGCAGACTATTATAAAACTAAAATTAAAACTCAAATTTTACTTATCCCAGTAATAATTGATGTTGAAAGTATAATTATTAAAGATTTTGATGAAAAATTTAAGAAACTTCAGAAATATGGAATTAGTGTAGAGTTATTTGGGTCAAATTCGGTTATTGTTAGAGAAATACCTGTATTACTATCAAATTGCGATGTAAAAAAATTAGTTGAGGCTTTGGTGAGTCAAATGATTGATGAAAATTGCTTTGATTCTCTAGAAACAGAAGTTAATAAAATTTGTTCAACCATGGCCTGTTATGGGTCGATAAGATCAGGAAGAAAACTTGAAGTTGAAGAAATGAATGATCTATTAAGAAAAATGGAAAACACTAAACTTTCGGGACAATGTAATCATGGAAGACCAACATATATTGAATTAAAACTTAATGAAATAGAAAAACTGTTTGGAAGAAAATAAAAGTCACTTTTTTTTAAGAAATATGAATTGAGATTTAGATATTATTTTTGTTTTTAATATTTCATAATCTTCAAGTATTATTCTATCGGTCTTTTTAGGAAGCTCTATAACACCATACGATTTTTTTTTTAATAAGATTCCTATTTTATTCATTATTTGATTTGTAGAGAATTTATTATAAGGAGGATCACATAAAAAAATATCAAATCTTTTTTTAATATTCGTCAAATTGTCTTTGATAATATTTAATTTAATTAGATTTGATATATTTGCTATTTCAAGCTCTTTACAATTAAATTTACATATATTTAATGAATTATTAGATGAATCTATAAATGTGACATTTTTTGCGCCTCTTGAAACAGCTTCAATGCCAAGAATTCCAGTTCCACAAAAACAATCTAAAATAGATGAATCTTTCAAGCTTCTTTTATTTTTTAATAAAATAGAATGAAGTGTGCTGAAGATCATTTCTCTTGCTCTATCCGAAGTTGGACGGATGCTATTGTCTATAGATGTTAATAACACTCTTCCTTTAAATTTACCCGAAATAATTCTCATTTTTAAACCTAAGTGTTTTTAAAATTTTTCTTAAAAAAAAACTTTCTATTTCAACTAATTTTCCAGTGGCTAGTTTATTTAATCTAAAAGGTCCAAAACTTATTCTTTCTAATTTTTTGACTTTAAGATCAAAATAATTAAGAATATTTCTTATTTCTCTATTTTTACCCTCAGTAAGTTTGATCTCTATTTTATTATTATTTGTTTTATGAGTTAAAATATTTAATTTAATACCTCTATATAAAGTGCCATCAATTAGAAATTCTTTTTTATTTTCTATATGATCAGGAATATTCCCAAAAACTTTAACGATATAAATCCTCTCAACTTGATTTTTAGGATTCTCAAGGTGTGAGGATAGAGTCGGATTATTGGTTAAAATCATAATGCCTTGTGATTGAATATCTAACCTGCCAACAGACACAAGTCTAGGTAAGTTTTTGGGTATTAATCTAAATAAACTCTTTTGAGAGAATTGTTCTTTGTTTGATGATACATAACCAACAGGTTTATTAAATATCCAAACCCTTGTTTGTTCTTTCGATAAATATCTTTCTTTTACTTTGATTGTTTTTATAAGATCAGCTTCTATCATAAATTCTCTGAAAATTTTACCATTAATTTTCACTTCACCGTTCTTTATGAGAACTTCTGCATTTTTTCTTGAACACAACCCTGCATGAGAAATCAACTTGGACAATCTTATTAAGTTATTTTTCAATTCTTTTCTTAGCTGAAGTAATTAAAGATTTAAGAATGTTAATATCAGTTTTATCTATCAGAAATTCCGGATGCCATTGAACTCCTAAACAAAAGCTTGATGTTTTTAGCTCTATTGCTTCAATTATACCGTCTTCAGAAAATGCAGAAGCAACAAGGTCCTTTCCAAGTTTATCAACAGCTTGGTGATGCGCAGAGTTGACATACATTTTAGATTTTTTAACAAAATTAAAGAGCAATGATTTTTTTTTTATATGAACGAAATGACTTGGCTTATCTCTTGGATTAGGTTGTTCATGTTTTATCCTTGTATTAATCATATCTGGAATGTGTTGAATTAATGTTCCACCTAAAACTACATTAATTAGTTGTTGCCCACCACAAATACCAAGAACTGGTATCTTCTTTTGGATTGCTTTTTTGGTTATCTTGAATTCAAAGTCGGTTCTATTATTTTTTGTTTTAATACTTGAGTTAATCTTTTGTTGTCCGTATATTTTTGGATTTATATCAAAGTCTCCTCCAGTTACTAAAAGTCCATCTACGATACTTAAATATTGATTAATTGCATTTACATTATTTGGTAAAAAAACTGATATTCCACCGGCAATTTCAATTGAATCTGAATAGTTTTTTCTTAAAGCATACCATGGATATTTTGAATAGGTTTTTTTTTCCTCTTCATCTAAGGTTATTCCAATTACAGGCTTGATCATTAATCTTTATAAAAAATAGTTAAATGGTAATATAGTATATGTTAAAAAGTTGTAAAATTATTATAAAAAATTTTGAAATAATTGTTAAGCTTAATAGTTCTTTGACAGCTAAAAAAGTTTGGGAAGCCTTACCAATTATTTCCAAAGCTAATACTTGGGGGAATGAAATATATTTTAACGCTCCAGTTGATGTTGAACTTGAAAAAAATGCAAGAGAAGTTATTGAGTTAGGTGAAATAGTTTTTTGGCCGTCAGGCAGAGTTATAGCTATTGGATTTGGTAAAACTCCGATATCTAAAAAAGATGAAATCAAATTAGTTGAAAAATGTAATGTATGGGCTAACACAACTTTCGACTTAAAAAAACTAATTGATATTAATAGTGGTGAAGTTATTACTGTTGAAAGGGTTCTTTGAATCTATGAAGAAAGAATTTATTAAGTTGGCAATTAGTTTGGCAAAAAAATCATCACAAATAAATGAAATTCCTGTGGGGTGTGTTTTAGTCGACGAAAAAAACAATATTGTCAGTTTTGCGCATAACTCAATGATAAAGAATAATGATCCAACTGCGCATGCTGAGATAATTGCAATTAGAAAAGCTTGTAGAAAACTTAAAACAATTAAATTACTAAATTTTTCTATTTATACAACTCTTGAACCATGCTTAATGTGCGAGGCTGCTATAATAAGTGTTGGTATTAAAAAAATTTACTTTGGAGCCTACTCGGACAATTTAAAACATCATAATCGAAAATTAAAAAATTATTTTTCCTCAAACAAAGATTACGAATTCCAAGGAGGTTTTGAAGAAAAAAACTGTTCAAATTTAGTAATTGATGCACTTAAAAAAAGAAGATAACTAGAAATTTTTTAAACCAATATCCTTTCTGTAATATCCGTCTTTCCATTTAATGATTTTTAGAGCTTTATAAGCAAGTTTTCTTGCCGAATCAATTGATTCTGATTCTGCAGTTATTGAAAGAACTCTTCCTCCAGAAGAAACAATATCATTATTTTTAAAAGAAGTTCCTGAATGATAGATTTCTATTCCTTTAAGAGATTTTGCTCTTGAAATATTTTTAATTATTTTATTTTTTTTAAAAACTCCGGGATATCCCTTCGAGGCAAGAACAATACAAACAAAAGATTTTTTTTTATTTCTGATTTTTAAATTTGAAAGGTTGTCTCTTAAATTATAATCAACAACTTTTAAAAAATCAGTTTTTAAACTTTTAAGCAAAATTTGGCATTCTGGGTCACCAAACCTAACATTATACTCAATTACAAAAGGACCATCTTTAGTTATCATCAGACCAAAAAAAAGAACACCTCTGTAAATTAATTTCTCTTTTTTAAGTCCAAGCGATGTTGGAATAAGAATTTTTTTTTCAATTTGATCTTCAATTTCTTTTGTCATTTTTTTTGTAGGAAAAAAACAACCCATTCCACCTGTATTAGGACCTCTATCATTATCAAAGGCTCTTTTATGGTCTAAGGCATAACCTAATTTAGAAAAACCATTTTTGTCGAAAAAAGCAAAATAACTTATTTCAAAACCAGACAAGAATTCTTCAATTATTACTTTTTTACCAGCAGCTCCAAACTTTTTTTCTTTCATTATTAAATCAAGTCCATTCTTTGCCTCATCTATATTATTGCAGATCAAAACACCTTTTCCTGATGCCAAACCATCTGCTTTAATAACAATAGGATACTTAATTGAGGAAATATATTTTTTTGCAGATTCATATGATTCAAATTCTTGATATTCTGCAGTATTTATTTTGTTATTAACAAGAAATTTCTTTGCAAAAGACTTAGACGACTCCAACCTTGATGCTTTTTTGCTTGGACCGAATACAGGAATATTTTTTGATCTTAAGTAGTCACTAATTCCATTTTCTAAATACTGCTCCGGACCAATTATTACGAGTTTGATTTTCTTTTCTATACAAAAATTAAGTAAATTTATTTTTTTATTCAAATCTATATTTTCACATTTAGCTATTTCTGAAATACCAGCATTACCTGGAACACAATACAATGATTTACAGTTTTGAGATTTTTTTACAGCCCAACAAATCGAATGCTCTCTTCCACCACCACCTAAAACTAAAATATTCAAGAAATTGTTCCTTTTCTTAATTTTTTAAACTAAATTTGAAAAATGAATATTCTTTCAAATTTAAAAAAGTTTACCGTATCTCAGCTTAACAACTCTATCAAAAATTTAATAGAAAAAAAATTTCAAATTATTTCAGTTGTTGGAGAAGTTTCTCAAGTTAAAAAGCATGGTTCAGGTCATATATATTTTACACTCAAAGATGAGGAGAGTGTTATTGCAGCTATTTGCTGGAGATCGGTGGTTCCGTCACTAAATTTAGAAATAGAGGATGGTATGGAAGTTGTGATAGAAGGAAGAATCACAACATACTCACAACAATCAAAGTACCAAGTTATAGTCCAGCAAATAGAATTTGAAGGGGAGGGGAATTTATTAAAGATTCTTGAATTAAGAAAAAAAAAGTTTTTGGCTCTTGGTTTTTTTGATAAATCAAATAAACAAGATATACCAAGATATCCAAATTCAATAGGAGTAATAACATCACCTTCCGGTGCTGTTATTAAAGATATTATTCATAGAATTTCTGATAGATTCCCAACAGAGTTGTTTGTTTATCCATCAAATGTTCAGGGTGCTAGATGTTTGAATGACCTGGTTAATGGAATTGATTATTTTAACACTGAAAAAAATAACAAAAAGGTTGATTTAATAATTATAGCAAGGGGCGGAGGAAGTTTAGAGGATTTAATGTCATTTAATGAAGAATTATTGGTACAAAAAATTTTTAAATCTAAAATACCAATAATATCTGGAGTTGGGCACGAAACAGATTTTACTTTATGTGATCTTGTATCAGATCTCAGAGCACCAACACCCTCTGCTGCAGCTGAAATGGCAGTTCCAGAGAGAAAGCAGTTACTTATTAGGTTAACGGATTTAGAAAACTCACTTAAAAAATTGTATAATTATAATTTTGATTCTAAGCTGATGAATCTTAAGTTTTTAATTTCAAAGATACCTGACTTAACAGAAACCATTAATAATAATTTTCAAGAATTAGATTATTTTGAGCAAAATATAAAAAATTTATTGAATGCCAATTTAAAAAACATAAGGATAAATTTTTTTGAGTTAATAGAACGTTTTTCACCCAGTAAGTTGGATAATTTAATTAAGATTAATTTATCAAAATTATCAAATAAGTATGAAAAATTCTGTTATCTTAAAAATCAAAATATAAAAATTAAAAAAGAAAGGTTTTTATCAAAACTGAGAGAATTGTCAATTTTGTCATATAAACAAACATTAAATAGAGGTTTCGCAGTAGTTAGAGGAGATGATAAGATTATTCAGAATGATTCAGAAATTAAAAAAAATCAAGAAATTGAAATTGAATTTCTTAAAACCAAAACTAAAGCAAAAAAAATTTAACTTTTTATTGTTTTTAACTATTTTAATTCTTCCATTTAATTTAAACGCAGAAGGTTTTCCTGAAATTTATGGATGTTTCTGCGAAGGAGGATTGATAACTGGGAACCTTTCAAATGCTGACAATATAAAAATTGATGACAAAAGAATTGAAATTTTTGAAGATGGGAGATTTATTTTTGCATTTGGAAGAAAGTATAAAGATGTAATAAAAATCAAGGTAAATAAAGCTATAAAAAAATTTTCGGTTTCTGACAAAAAATATAAAATTGAAAATATTAAAGGTCTTCCAAAAAACAAAGTGGAACCATCTAAAAATGAGTTGAAAAAAATACTTTCTGATCAGAAAAGAATAAAAGAAGCAAAAAAAATAGGTCTAAAAAAAAAGCTTTTCAATAAAAAATTTATATTACCCTCAAAAGGAAGGTTATCCGGAGTTTATGGAAGTCAGAGAATTTTGAATTCAAAACCAAGACGACCTCATGCTGGAATTGATATAGCAGCAAAAGAAGGAACAAAGATTGTTGCTCCATCGTCGGGTATTATAAAATTAGTCGAAAGAAATATGTTTTTTACTGGAAATACAGTTATAATAGATCATGGTTTAGGACTAATTTCAATTTTTGCTCATTTAAAGGACGTTTTTGTAAATGAAGGTAAAAAAGTAATTCAAGGCGATAAAATTGGTTCAATTGGTATGACAGGAAGAGCGACTGGCCCTCATCTTCACTGGGGAGTATATTTGAATAATATATCAGTTGATCCAATGACACTATTAAATTACGAATTAAATTGAATCTAAATCATTTCTAGTAATTTTTTTTCAAATAATTTTCTATTTTTGATTTTCAAATCTAAACCTATTGGGTAGATAAACTTTTTTAACTCAATAGGAATTTTTAGGTAATCTTTTGCTGTACATACAATTGACAAGTTTTGCTTTTTAGCTACTTTAATTATTTTTAAAATTTCATTTTTTTTGAAAATATAATGATCCGAGAAATTTTTATATTGTATAATATTAAATCCTCTATCCATTAAAGAAATATGAAAATTTTTATTATTACCTAAAGCTGAAAAAACAAATAAATTCTTATTTTTAAAATTATCAAAGATTATTTCTTTTTTTGCTTGGAATACTTTTTCTTTGGGAATTATTTTAAATTTTTTTATAAACTTTATATTTCCAATTACTAATACTATATCACTTCTTTCAACACATTCTTTGATTGATTCTCTTAATGGTCCCGCAGGAAAGATTTTTTGATTTCCAAATCCATAGTTGCCATCAATCACCAAAATCTTACAATTCTTTTTGACATCAATACTTTGCAACCCATCATCCATAATTATAAGATTACAACCATTGCTTTCACAGAGTTTTGCACCAAGGTATTTATTTTTTGATACACAAGTTGGTCCATATTCAAAATGTAATAAACTTTCATCTCCCACTTCAAAAATGGTAGAAGTTCTTTTTACGATCAAAGGCCCCTTTTTCACACCTTTGTAGCCGCGAGTTAAGACAAAAATATTTTTGAAGTGATTGGAAAGAATTTGTCTGATCTTTATTACAGTGGGTGTTTTTCCTGCACCACCGATTGTAATATTACCAACACACAAAATTGGGACATTACAGTTCTTTTCTTTTTTAAATATTCTATATATTTTTATAACTAAATAATAAAATATGGATATAGGTTGTATTAAAGAATTTAAAAAATTATTTGAGTTCCAAATCTTTTCAATCATTCTAATAAACTTTTTAAAATAGATTTTGATTTATTGGCCTGAATTTCACAAAGTTTCTTAAAATTTTGATGTGTATTTTTATTTAATTCTTTATTTTTTAATAATTGTGAAATAACAACTAAAAGCTGATGTGAGTTTTTTACTTCAAAACCTGCCTTAAAAGAGATGATTTTATCTCTAATATCTCCGAAATTTTCCATGTGTGGGCCAAAAATTAATGAACAATTAAAATCTTTAGTTTCAATAGGATTATGCCCACCGTTAGAACTAAAAGACCCTCCCACAACTGCTATATTTGATAACTTAAAAAAAACACCTAATTCTCCAAAGGTATCTACAATCAAAAAATTTTCATTTTTGACTTTTAACTCACCTTTGCTTTTTAATAGATAAGCAATTTTTTTTTTATTAAATTCTTCGGTTATTTTTTTAACTCTGTTTATATGCCTAGGAACAATTATGAAGAATAAATTATTTATTTTCTTTGATAAATCCTGATGACACTGGATGAACATTTTCTCTTCATCATCATGTGAGCTAAATAGTATTACAATTTGCTTTAATTTTAATTGTGATGAAAGTTTATTAAAAATAATTTCATCTACTTCTAAATTTTTAGAAAGAAACTTGAGGTTCTCAATCTTACTTGCTTGTCTGACCCCTAAGATTTTAAATCTTCTCAATGAATCGTTATCCTGAACAAAACATTGACTGATTAATGAAAAAATTGATTGGGAGAAAAAACTAACCCTTCTCCAATTTTCAAATGATTTTTGTGAGATTCGACCATTAAAAATAGAGAGTTTTATAGATTTTTGTTTTAATAAATAGAGAATATTTGGCCAAATTTCAGATTCAACGAAGATTGCTGAACTTGGTTTCCAATGTTCAAGAAATCTTCTTACAACAAAATGTATATCTAATGGAAAAAAAATTATTAAAAACTCACTATTCTTCTCAGATAGTAACTTATAAGCAGTTAGTGTGGTTGTAGTTAGTAAAATTTTAGAATTAGGTTTTATTTTTTTTATTTCTTTAGCAATTATTATTCCTGTTTTAGATTCTCCTATGCTTACTGCGTTAATCCAAATCAAATCTCCCTTTGGTCTTTTTTTATAATAAAAAGAAAATTTTTCGCAAATACTTGAAATTGTCTCCTTCGATAAAAATAGCCTAATTAAAAAAAAAAAGAAAATAGGTAAACTTAATAGGTTGGAAAAATATTTATAAAATTTAATCCACATAATCATTTTGCAAGATTATCTGACAATATTGTGACTCTGTTCAACTCTTTTTCTAATATTCTTTTGTTGTCGGTGGCAGTCTTAGTTCTATCGAATTTAAATGGATTTCCCCAAACAACAACAAATTTGTTCAACGGTGTGACAAACATGAATTTATCCCATGTTTTTAATCTGACTTTATATTTTGCTGAATAACTCATAGGTAGTACAACAACGTTAGTTTTTTTTATTAATGATATCAAACCTTCTTTAATTTCTTCATTCGGCCCTCTAGGTCCGTCCGGAGTTATACCAATGATATTATTTTTATGTATTTGCGAAATAATCTCTTTAAGTGAAGAAACGTTTTTTTTTCTAGAAGATCCAGTTATTGTTTCAATTCCAAAATATGAAACAGCTTTGGAAGTTATTTTTCCATCACTATGCCCTGATATTAACATTTTAAAATCTCTAGACCAATTCCAGCAAAATACTGCCATTAATAATCTGTTATGCCAAAAACAAACGATTATACTTTTGTTCTTTGCAGCCAACTTGTCTACAACATCAGTATTTTTTGTCAGCCATATTGATGTTTGAAAGCATATCTTTATGTATAAAGAAATTATCCAGCTTATGAATGATTGAAAATATCTATGTTTTAAAATTTTTTTCATTTTCCCTTTTGAATTGCAGTTCGTGAAGGTTTTTATAAATCTTTGAGCTTTTCATTAAACTCGAATGTTTTCCAATATCTATAATTTCTCCATTATTCATAATTACTATTCTATCTGCATCTATAACAGTTGATAATCGATGAGCTATAATTAAGGATGTTTTATTGGAAATTAATGTATTTAGTGAGTCTTGTATTTTTTTTTCTGATTTTGAATCTAGTGAAGAGGTTGCTTCATCTAAAAGAAGAAATGGTGAGTTTCTTATAAAAGCTCTTGCAATTGCAATTCGTTGCTTTTGCCCTCCGGAAAGTCTAGCACCATTTTCACCAATTATTTCATTAAAGCGATTTGGAAATTTATTAATAAACTCATTACAGTGAGCTTTTTTACATGCCTTTTGCAGATCTTGGTTTGAATATTTATTGCTACCGTAACAAATGTTATATTTTATTGTTTCGTCAAATAAAACTACATCTTGACTTACTAAAGAAAAATAATTTCTCAGAAAATTAAAACTTAAGTTTTTAATATCCACACCACCAATTTCTATTTTTCCACTAGATGGATCAAAAAATCTTGGTAAAAGATTCATGAGTGTTGTTTTTCCTGCACCCGAATAACCAACCAAAGCAATTCTTTCGCCATTTAGAATTTCGAGATTAGTGTTTTTGAGAATAAGTTTTGTTGAATTAGGATATCTAAAAGAAACTTTAGTGATTTTAACATTATGATTTAGTTTTAAATCTATATTTTTATCTTTTGGAAATTGTAGTTCTTTGATTTGCGGTCTGTTATCTAGAATTTCAAATACTCTCTCTGCAGAAGCCATTGCAATTTGAAGTGTTGCATTTAAACTAGCCAATGATTTTATTGGTTGATATGCCATAAGAAGTGCAGTTAAAAATGAAAAAAAAGTTCCTGGTGTCGTTTGATCTTGAATGACCTGACTTCCTCCAATAAAAATTATACAACCAATTGCAATTCCACTTATTATTTCCATTAAAGGTCTAGCAATCGAATTTACTTTAGTCGATTTATAAGTGAGATTGAAAATATTGATAATCTCTTTATCAATTCTCTTTGACTCATAAGCTTCTGAGTTAAATGCTTTAATGGTCTTTATTGCAGAAAACGATTCTGATAGTTTTGAGGTGAGAAGTCCAAATCCTACTTGGGTATTTTTGGAAATTTTTCTCAACCTTTTTCCTATTCTTCTAATAGGGTAAATAGCAACAGGGAAAACAAAAAGAGCAATAAATGCAAGCTTTGCATCATGATAAAACATAACACCAACCAAGAAAACAAAGGTCAGAGAGTCTTTAATTATATTAACTATAACATTGTGTACCCCTCTTGACAATGCTCCAACATCTGCAATGAATCGTGAAACTAATGTTCCTGAATTGATTTGATTGTAATATGATAAATCACATTTAATAACCGAATTAAACATCTGATTTTGTATATCTGCAACTAATTTATAACCAATGAAACTCATTAAAATTGATTGGAAATAGGATGCCAGGCCTTTCATAGTGGCTATTAAGATCACTGCGATAGGAATTAATACAATTAAAGTTTGATTTTTATTTATGAAGATTTCATCAAGAACAGGTTGCATCATCCAGGCATTCAATGCAGTAGCAGCAGCTACAACAATCATACAAATTATTGAAATAGTTAATTTTGAATGGTGTTTTTTTACGTAGTTTTTGAAAAGTCTTTTTAGTAGTTTATATGTATTTTTATTTTTATTCATTTAATTTAGAACACAATTTTTTAACTAGTATATTATTGCTAGCTAAGACTGAATCAATTTTCATCTCTAAGGTATTATAAATTATCTTTTTACCACATATATTTTTTAGAGCTCCACCTGCCTCCTTAAGAATTAAATCACTTGCTGCTAAATCCCAATCATTTTTTTTGGTAAAACTTATTGCAATATCCATTTCTCCTTTTGCGACTAAAGCAATTTTGTATGCTATTGACCCCATCTTGATAATATTGTCTTTATTGAAACATTCGTATTTTTGAATTATTTTTATTTCTGAACTGCTGATTCCATATTTAGACGAAAAGATATCTTTATTTTGACTTACATTTATTTTTTTTTCATTACAATACGCTCCTTTATCTTTCATTGCAAAGAAAAGTTCTTGAGTCTCAGGATTAAGAATCAGTCCCATTACAGGTTTGTTTTTTTTAATAAGTGCTAGAGAGATTGTATATTCCGGTTTGCCATTTATATAAGATCTTGTTCCATCAATTGGATCTAGACACCAAAAATATTCAGATTTTAATCTTGATTTATTATCATTTGTTTCTTCTGAAACCCAGCCAAAGTTTGGTGTGTTTTCTTTAAAAATAGACTTTAAAAAATTATCAATTTTTATGTCTGCGTTTGTAACAGGCTGATCTTTGGATTTATATTTAATTGAAATATTATTTTTAAGTTTTTTTGCTATTGATCCTGCGTCAAGAATTGCTTTCTTAGATACATCTTCTATAAAAGATGGGAGATGGGTTTCAGACAACTACTTGCCACCGAGTGTTAAATTTTCAACTAGACATGATGGAGCGTTTAATCCGAAATTAAATTCTAAGTCATTTGCTGGTATTAATGACATAAAAATATCCTTTAAATTGCCTGCAATTGTTATTTCCGAGACAGGATAGCAAATTTCACCATTTTCTATCCAATACCCTGATGCCCCTCTACTATAATCACCATTAGAGTAATTGATTGAACTACCCATTAGTTCGGTTACAAGAAGCCCTCTTTTCACAGATTTAATCATATCATATTTTGAAATCTCTCCATTTTCCATATAAAGGTTTGAATAAGATGTAGATGGTATCGAAGATACTGATCTGGAAGCGTGTCCGGATGGTTGATGATTTATTTGTTTGGCCGATGCAAGAGAATTAAAAAAAAACTCAAGATTGCCATCTTTGATTAGAAATTTTTTTCTCGATTTAATCCCTTCACAATCAGATATCCTTGATCTTAATTTTTTTTTCATTAACGGGTCATCAACTATAGAAACATTATTATTAAAAACTGTTTTATTAATTTTATCTTTGAGAAAACTTATTCCTTTGATAACTGATTGAGCATTAGTTGCACTAAATAAATTTCTAAGTAAACTTGATGAGACCTTGGAGTCAAAAATCACATCGGATTTACAAGTTTTCAATTTTCTTGAATTTAATTTTTTAATTGCGTTCTTTGAAACTTCTTTACCAATTTCTTCAAAATCACCTAACTCATTATAAAATACTTTAGATTTATAATCATATTCTCTTTCCATCGAGTCTTTTGAGCCTGCAAGAACCGCAATAATAAAATCACTGTGTGTTTTATCCATCTCAATTTCCAACCCATTTGAACCCATGAGACAAAACGAATTTTTTGAATAAGCAATTTCAGCTCCTTCAGAATTTGTTATTTTATTATTTTCCAAGGCACTTTCTTCAAGTTTAATTACTTCATCTTTAATTAAACTTAATGAAGGTTCAAAAGGATCAAATATTTTTAGATTTTCAATTTCATTTTCTTCAATTTTTTTCACGTCATTTGGTTTTGCTAACCCACAATATTGATTTTTCGGGACTACTTTTGCCATCTCAACAACTCTTTCAACTAAATTATCAATATTATTTTTTTCTAAATTTGTTGTTGAAACGATAGATTGTCTTTTATTCAAAATTGCTCTTATCCCAATTTCACTGGTAAATGCTTCCTCTTTATTTTCTATTTTTCCAAGTCGAGATGAACAGCTCAATGTTTTGACTTTTGAAAAATAGACATCGGACTCTTCACATCCCATCTTTTCAAGTCGATTCAGAATTGATTTTAAAAAGTTTTTATCCATAAAACCTTAATTTATATTTTAATTTGCCATAAATACAATAAAGGAATACTATTTTTTTTATGAGCTATTTTGTTGTAGGCGGAATTTATAAAAATACCTTATTCGAAGAATTTGAAGATGAGTCCAAAAAAAGAAAATATGGTCCTTTCAAAACCTATGAGGATGCTAAAAAACACTGGGAGAAAATTTCTTGGGAAAATGTTGATGATTGCTATGCAAGATATATAATTTTACCTCACAAGTAGTTTTGAATTATTATCAATATTGTAACTAATCCTCCAATTTTTACATTAGACCTGAAAACAGATATTAATTTCGTACCATTCCTAAAAGAATAAAACTGACTAATTAAAGAGTAACTTATGAGCAAACTACAAAAGAAATTAAAAATAACATTTGAATAATTTAAAAAGAAAAATACTGAGAAAAACAAAGAACTTAAAATATATATAATCAATAATTTTTTTCTTTTTTTTTCAAAAAGAATAGCTAGAGATTTTAAACCTAATTTTTTATCTTCATCAAGATCCTGAAAACCATAAACTGTATCATATGCAGTTGTCAAAAATACACCTGCCAAATATAAGTATAAAATATTAAAATTAAAATATTCTGATTGACTCATGTGACCTACCAAAACACCCCAGTTAAAGGCTAATCCGAGAATAAATTGGGGAAAATAAGTGAATCTTTTAAAGAGTGGATAAGTTATTACTAACGGCATTATTGCAAAACCTAAAAGTATAACATTTTTGTTAAACTGTAATATTATGATTAGGCCAAAAAGTAACTGAAAAAAAATGAAAATTATAGATTCAGAAACCTTAATAGATCCTGATGCCAAAGGTCTATTTCTAGTTCTTTCAATTCTTTTATCATATTCTTTGTCAAAAATATCATTAATACAACAGCCAGCACCTCTCATTACGAATGAACCAAGAGAAAAGTAGATTAAATATCGAATCACATCCCAACTTACATCCTCATTATAAAAAACTCCCCAATAGCATGGCCACATTAATAAGAAAGCTCCTACTGGGTTATTATACCGACCAAGAATTAATAAATTCTTGCATTTTTCATTTATTTTTTTAAACATAAATTTTCAATTTTTCATATATTGACATGCCGAAAATAAGAATATACTTAGATAGAGAAATTATAAAAGCCAATAAAATTTTACTTGATTTAAATCAAACGCATTATTTGCAAAATGTAATGCGAAGAAAAAGTGGTGACTACATTTTCTTATTTAATTCATATTCAGAATGGAAATGCGAACTAACTATGGGCAATGAAAAATATTTGAGACCACTAAATCTTATAAGAACTAAAAATGAATTACCTGATATTTGGATATGTTTTGGTTTAGTTAAAAATAAAAATATAAATAATCTTATTGAAAAAGTTTCAGAAATAGGTGTAAAAAAAATTATTCCTCTTACAACTCAATTTTCTTTGAGAATTAAAATTAATATTAATCGTTTGAGAAAAATATCAATCGAAGCAATCGAGCAAAATAATTCAATTTCTTTGCCTCAAATTTCAGAGAATCAAACCTTAAAAGATACGCTCAAGAATTGGGATAAAGACAGACTTATTTTATTCTGTGATGAAAAAGGTGGTAATACAATTTTAAATTCAAAGTCTCACTTAAATAAATATAGAAAAATTGCAATTTTCATAGGTCCAGTTGGGGGTTGGTCAACTCTAGATAAAAGATTATTTGGAGATAAAAGAGTTTGTAAAATAAGTTTAGGTGAAAATATCTTAAAAGCTGATACAGCAGCTATTTATGCACTTTCATGTGTCAGAGCTTTGATGAAATGACAGAAAATTTAAGTAAAGAAAACCTTATTGCCAAACTATCTGACGGCTGTAAGGCAAAAGAAAAATGGCGAATAGGAACAGAACACGAAAAATTTGGTTTTAAAAAAAGAGATTTAAAACAAATAAGCTTTAAAGATATTCAACAAATCTTTTCCAAATTAAGTTCAAAGTATAACTGGAAAATGACGAAAGAAAATAAAAATATCATAGGCCTAAGAAAAGGTAATTCCTCCATTACATTAGAACCAGGAGGTCAAATAGAACTTTCTGGAGCTCCCCTAAGAAATTTATTTGAAACATGTAAAGAGGTTAATCAACATCATGATGAACTCAACGCAGTCTGTAAAGATTTTGAAATTCAATTTATGGGCATGGGAGTTTTACCAAAGTGGGAATTAGATGATCTAAAATTAATGCCAAAAGAGAGATACAAAATTATGAGCGATTATATGCCTAAAGTAGGAAGTAAAGGTTTAGATATGATGATGAGAACAACAACTATCCAAGCTAATTTTGACTTTCTTTCTGAATCCGACATGATAAAAAAAATTAGAGTTGCCCAATCAATACAACCTGTAATAATTGCTTTATACGCCAATTCTCCATTTATAGGCGGCAAACTAACAAAATATCTAAGTTATAGATCTTATATATGGACTAAAACAGATAATCACAGATGTGGTTTGCTACCTTTCATTTATGATGATGACTTTTCTTTCGAAAGATATGTTGATTATTTGCTAGATGTTCCAATGTATTTTGTGATTCGAGATAGTAAATATATAAATCTCTCAGGACAAAGTTTTAGAAAATTTATAGATGATGAAATCAAGTTAAATATTGACATAGAGCCTCAGATGCATGATTGGGAAACACATTTAACAACAGTTTTTCCTGAAGTAAGGTTAAAATCATTTATTGAACTTAGAGGAGCAGATGGAGGTCCTTGGTCAAGAGTATGTGCTTTACCAGCCTTTTGGACAGGAATTTTATATGATGAAGAAGTACTTGATCAGGTTGCGAAGATTATAGAATCATGGAATTTTAATGACATTCAAAACTTCTACAGAGATGCAAGAGTTAATGGACTTAAATCAAATTCACCAAACAAGGAAAATTTATTAAATTTTTCAAAAAAAATAATTGATTTATCTTCAACCGGACTAAAGAAAAGAAATATTGAAAATTTTGGTCAAACAGAAGAACATTTTTTGGAGCCTCTTAAAAAAATAATAAATTCGGGAGAATCTCCTGCTGAAAAATGGAAAAAATTATATTTAAATCAATGGTCTAATAATATTGATATGTTATATACAAACAATTATTTTAAATAAATTGATGGATAAATCAGATCAAATAAAAATTATAAGAAGTCAGATAGACAAGATAGATTTAAATATCTTAAGCTTGATTTCTGAAAGAAAAGATCTTGTGACAAAGATTGTTAAATTTAAAAACAGAGACCAAATAATCGATCAGCAAAGAATTGAAAAAATATTAAAAAAGCTTGATGCAGAAGCGTTAAGAAGAGGTATACCTAGAGATCTAGTAAGAAAACTTTGGGAAGGGATGATACAATCTTTTATTTCATATGAGGAACATTTATTTGATAAATCTTCAAAATAGAAAACTAAATAGTGCCCCCAACAGTTAAGTTGTTTATTTTTAGACTTGGTTGACCTACGCCGACAGGTACACTTTGCCCTTCTTTGCCACAGGTTCCAATTCCTTCATCCAACTTTAAGTTATTTGCAACCATTGTAACTTCCTTGAGTATCTCCGGACCATTCCCTATCAAAGTTGCTCCTTTAAGGGGATTGCCAATCTTACCGTTTATAATTTCATACGCTTCTGATGCACTAAAAACGAATTTTCCCGAGGTTATATCTACTTGTCCCCCACTAAACTGGGTGGCATAAATACCTTTTTTCGTTGATTTTATTAATTCATCATGCTCGTATTTTCCGTTTAACATATAGGTATTTGTCATTCTTGGCATAGGCAAATGAGAGTAACTTTGTCTTCGACCGTTTCCAGTTGGAATTTGGTTCATCAATCTAGCATTTAAACGATCATGCATGAATCCTTTAAGCACCCCATTTTCAATTAGCATAGTATTTTGTGATGGAGTTCCCTCATCATCAATAGTGAGCGATCCCCTTCTATTGCTGATGGTACCATCGTCTACAACAGATATTTGATTAGAAGCAATCTTCTGACCTACAAGGTCATAGAAGGCAGATGTTTTCTTTCTGTTAAAGTCACTCTCTAGGCCATGCCCGATTGCTTCATGCAATAGAATACCTGGCCAGCCAGGTCCTAATACAACTGTTTGTTCTCCTGCCGGTGTGTCTTTTGCTGATAACTTTACAATTGCTTGTTCATATGCTTTTTTAACTCCATCCTTCCAATTTTTCTCATCAAGAAGTTGGTTATAAAGATATCTTCCACCCATTCCAAAAGAACCTGTTTCAATTCTTCCTCTTTTTTCGACCGATAAATTTATGTTCATTCTAACAAGTGGTCTCGAGTCATAGAAAATATTACCATTTTTAGTTATAACCTCTATGTTTTGATGGTTTCCATTTAAACTAACCGAGACTTCTTTGACTTTTATATCAATATCTCGAGCGAATTTGTTGACATTGTTTAAAAAGTTTATTTTTTCCCCAAGTGAAACTTTTGTTATAGGGTTTTCATTGGTATACAATGAAGAATTGCTTTTTTGAGAAATAAAATCAGGAGGGTTTTTTGCGCAATTTTCCCTCATTTCAACGGAATTGATTGCTTTTGATATAGCATCGTCAGATAATTCCGTGTTGTGGGAAAAGTTTGTGGACTCGTTGTCGACAGCCCTGAGGCCAAATCCCTTATCTTGATCATAACTAGCATTTTTAATTTTATTGTCGTCGAAAAAAATATTTTCGGAAAAAACTTCTTCAACAAACAATTCACCTTCGTCAAATTTATTGAGTAAATTACAGACTTTTGATGTTACCTTCGCGTCATCCCATTTTTTTATTATTGTTTTCATAACCTATCTAAATACAAACTCTAGTAATACTAACTTTATATACATTAATTACTATATTTATTTAGTTTATTTTTCTTAATATTAAATGAATAAATATTTGTTTTTTTTAAAATGATCATTATATTTAATAATTATTAATTGTTAATGTGTGGTTATATGAATATTCTTAAGTTTCTAACAATGCTTCTTATATCTAGTGAAGTTCTTGCTAAACAGCCTTCGGAATGGCAAATTGGTTTTCAAGAAGCAGGTTCACCATTGATGCAGCAACTGATAAACTTACATGATTTTGTATTTTGGATAATTACAGCAATCACAGTTTTCGTTTTTGTATTGATGGCTTATGTATGTGTCAGGTTCAGTGCAAAAAATAATAAAAAACCATCTAAAACCACCCATAACTCTCTTTTGGAAGTTGCATGGACTGTTATTCCTGCTGTTATTCTCGTAGTCATAGCAATACCTTCCTTCAGATTGCTATATAATCAAAATGATTTTTCTAACATCGACATGACAATAAAAGCCACTGGATATACCTGGTACTGGAATTACGAATACCCTGATCATGAAAGCATCACATTCGACTCCATTATGCTTGAAGAAGACGAACTAGAAGAAGATCAACCAAGGCTCTTGTCAACCGATTATCAACTTGTAGTTCCTGTAAACAAAAACGTAAAGATGCAAATTACAAGCGATCCTGCTGGGGTCATACATTCATGGGCTGTTCCATCTTTAGGAGTTAAAATGGATGCCATTCCAGGAAGATTAAATGAAACTTACTTCAATATTAAAGAGCCAGGAATGTATTATGGTCAATGCTCGGAACTGTGTGGTATTGGACATGGGTTCATGCCCATTTCCATCAAGGCCGTTTCAGAGGAAGAATTTGCATCTTGGGTCGTAACAGCTAAAGAAGAATTCGTTAGTGATATCAACAAAAACTTTGTTGCTAAATAAGGAAGGGATTTACTATGTCAAGCCAAGCACCATCTTTTTTCAAAAGATACTTTTTTTCAACTAATCACAAAGACATAGGCGTATTGTATTTAGTATTTGCAATTATCGCTGGTTTAATTGGTGGTATCTTCTCTCTTTTGATTAGGATGGAATTAGCTGAACCAGGCATGCAAATTCTTGACGACGATTACCAAAGATATAACGTTTGGATAACAGCTCATGGTTTATTGATGATTTTTTTCATGATAATGCCGGCTATGGTAGGAGGTTTTGGAAATTATTTTGTTCCACTTCTGTGCGGAGCTCCTGATATGGCTTTTCCAAGAATGAATAACTTGAGTTTTTGGTTACTGCCACCATCAATCATTTTGTTAATAGGCTCTGCTTTTGTCGGTGATGGTGCTGGTCCTGGTTGGACATTATATGCTCCTTTATCCACAACAGGACATGGTGGCCCGGCAGTCGATATGGTAATCCTCTCTATGCACCTAGCGGGTGCTTCATCAATTCTTGGAGCAATAAATTTTATTACTACTATTTTTAATATGCGCGCGCCTGGAATGACTTTGCACAAAATGCCCCTTTTTGTATGGTCAATATTAATAACAGCTTTCCTACTACTACTATCTCTTCCTGTTCTAGCTGGCGCTATTACGATGATGCTTACAGACAGAAACTTTGGTACAGCTTTCTTTAATGCAGAAATGGGTGGAGATCCTGTTTTATTCCAGCATCTCTTTTGGTTTTTTGGTCATCCTGAGGTTTATATCCTGATATTACCAGGTTTTGGAATCGTAAGTCATGTTGTTTCAACCTTTTCTAAAAAACCGATTTTTGGTTACTTGGGAATGGCTTATGCTATGGCGGCGATCGGAGTTGTAGGTTTTGTTGTTTGGGCTCATCACATGTATACTACCGGATTAGATGTAGACACTCGAGCATATTTCTTGGCAGCTACAATGGTTATAGCTGTGCCAACTGGAATAAAAATTTTCAGTTGGATAGCAACTATGTGGGGTGGTTCAATTGAATTTAAGACCCCCATGCTTTTTGCAATAGCGATGATTTTTCTATTCACTTTAGGTGGGGTAACTGGTGTGGTTCTAGCAAATACTGGTATTGATGTTGCTTTACATGATACTTACTATGTTGTGGCTCATTTTCATTATGTAATGTCGATGGGTGCACTATTTTCTATTTATTCAGGTTTCTACTATTGGTTTAGCAAGATGTCGGGAATACAGTATAGCGAAATTTTAGGCAAAATTCATTTTTGGTTAACATTCATTGGTGTGAATATAACATTCTTTCCTATGCATTTTTCAGGGTTAGCCGGTATGCCTAGAAGAATTCCTGATTATCCTGATGCTTTTGCTGCATGGAATTATGTTTCAAGCATCGGAGCCTACATCTCAGTATTTGCGGCTTTCTTTTTTGTTTTCGTAATTTTAGAAGCCTTCATGAGATCAAGAAAGGCTCAAAAAAATCCGTGGGGCATAGGAGCAACCACCTATGAATGGCAGCTAAGTTCTCCCCCTCCGTTTCATTCATTTGAAGACCTGCCGAAAGTAAAATAAGTTACCTTCAGCAATCAGAGAAATGTTTTGCAATCAAAAGCTTTTAAACACAACCCCCAAATTGCGAGTGTAAACGACAGCTCAGTAGAAGATTATTTTTCCCTTCTCAAGCCCAGGGTTATGAGCCTTGTTGTTTTCACATCCATATGCGGAATATTATTGGCGCCTCAAAGCATACATCCTTTTTTGTTTTTCATTTCAGTGTTAAGTATTTCTGTTGGCGCTGGTGCCTCAGGAGCAATAAATATGTGGTATGACAGGGATATAGATTCTCTTATGGAAAGAACAAAAGGACGTCCAATACCAGTCGGTAAGGTTGAGCCATTGAACGCGCTTGGCTTTGGTGTGGTTTTGTCGATTATTTCAATTATAGTATTAGGTCTCGCAGTTAATTATAAAGCCGCATTTTTGTTGGCTTTTTCAATTTTCTTCTATGTATTCATTTATACAGTATGGTTGAAAAGAAAAACACCTCAAAATATTGTTATTGGAGGAGCAGCTGGTGCTTTCCCTCCAGTAATTGGATGGGTATGCTCTGCTGGCGAGATAAGCGTTTTTCCATTGTTGTTATTTAGCTTGATTTTTTTTTGGACTCCGCCTCATTTTTGGGCATTAGCCTTGTACAAGGATATAGAATATTCTAAAGCAAATGTTCCTATGCTACCTGTGGTTAAGGGAAAAAGAGTTACAAAGACTCAAATAATGATATATTCAATGGTTCTGTTTGTAGTTTCTTTATTACCCTACATAGCGAATTTCTCAGGCATGATTTATTTGATGACAGCTTTAACGCTTAATTTTTATTTTTGCTATCTTTCACTTATGCTTTTTAGAAGTGAAGACAAAAAGAACTCCTATTATGCACCGAAGCTTTTTAAATTCTCTATTTTATATTTATATTTAATCTTCTCATCTTTGGTTGTTGATTCTTTAATATAACTAATGAAAAATAAAAAAAAAAATATAGTATTAGGTCTAGCTTTATTTTTGCTAGCTACAATATTCTATTTTATAACATTACTAAAGTTTTAAATGTATATCAGAAAAGAAAACAAAAAAATCAAACAGGCTTCTTATCTTATGATCTTTGCTATTACAATGCTGATGATGAGTTATGCCGCAGTACCACTTTATAAAATTTTTTGTCAAGTTACAGGTTTTGGAGGAACTCCTAAAGTATCCAGCGAGAACAAGGCTAGTAAAATATCAGATAAAATCAACATCAGATTTGATTCTACGATATCAAAGAATTCACCTGTATTTTTTGAACCTGAAAAAAAAACAATTAAGATTCAGATTGGGGAAAATAGTTTGGCATTTTTCAAGGCAAAAAACAATTCAGCAAAACCTCTAACTACGATGTCAGTTTTTAATGTTACTCCGTTACAAGCAGGAAAATACTTCAATAAAATTGAGTGTTTTTGCTTTGACGAACAAGTCTTATCAGCAAATGAAGAAGTTAGTATGCCGGTTTCTTTTTTTATTGACGCCTCTATTAAAGATGATAAATTTATTAAAGATTTGAAGGAAATAACACTTTCATACACTATGTACGTAAAGTAAAATACATGAGCGATAATCAAAAACATCCATACCATCTTGTTGATCCAAGCCCATGGCCTCTTGTAACAGGTTTTTCAGCTCTATTGATGGCTGTAGGATTCATTTTATTTATGCATGAAGATAAATCTTTGATTTTTTCTTTAGGCTCACTTGCAGTTGTTCTATCAAGCATATTTTGGTGGAGAGATGTGGTATCTGAATCAGAAGGAGGAAAACACCACAATAATGTCGTTCAAATAGGTTTGAGATACGGAATGATACTTTTTATCATGTCAGAAGTTATGTTTTTTGCTGCATGGTTTTGGGCATTCTTTGATGTTGCTTTTTATCCTGGGTCTGAAAGCCCCGAGTTGATCGGAAGACAGGAATCAATGGCAGGTGTGTTTCCACCTGAGGATATAGAATTGATTCCTCCATTTGGAATTCCATTGCTTAATACTTTTATTTTGTTAGCATCTGGCGGCACCGTTACTTGGGCACATCATGCACTTAGATCCAATGATAGAAAAAACTTTTGCTTATTCCTACTTTTAACTATCGTATTAGGCTTTATTTTTACTGGATTTCAGGCCTATGAATACATGCATGCTAAATTTAGCATAGAAGACGGAATTTATCCTTCAACATTTTACATGGCAACTGGTTTTCATGGGTTTCACGTTATTGTGGGCACTATCTTTTTAGTTGTATGCTATATTAGGGCTCTGTCAGGGCATTTTAAACCAAACAAACACCTTGGTTTTGAGTTTGCTGCATGGTACTGGCATTTCGTTGATGTGGTTTGGCTATTCTTATTTACTTTTATATATTGGTGGGCCTCCGCTTAACCAATAATGCAATTAAAATTCAATTCAAAACATTACTCCTTTAAACCAAAATTTGTTCCTCTGTTAGCATTCATTACAGCTTTATCACTACTACTTTGTCTTTCAGGCTGGCAGATTAAAAGATTATATTGGAAAACTGATTTAATTTCGCAGAGAGTTATGAGTTATGAATTAAACCCTGTTAACTTTTTGGAAATTAAGGATCACGAAAATAATGAATTCCGTAAAATTATTATTAAAGGAAAATTATTAAATGAAAACGAAATGTATATGCCGGCTTTAAGTAAAAGGGGAAACAATGGTTTCCATATTTTGGTACCACTTAAAACCGATAAAGCAAAATTTATAATATATAATACTGGTTGGGTTCCTTTAAAAATGAAAGAAAAAAGCAAAAGAATAGAAAATATTACTAACGATGTTGGAACCTTCGAAGCTATAATAAGAAAATCAGGAAGGAAAGGTTATTTTCAACCTCAAAACGATATAAATTCAAACACTTGGTTTTTTGTAGAACCAAAGTTAATGAGTAGTTATCTAGGCATAAATTTCCAAGATAAATATTATCTTGAAGCTTTCGATAATGGACCTAATGGCTTTCCTCTTGGCAACCAAACAAGAATATACTTAAGAAATAATCATCTACAGTATGCACTTACATGGTTTATGATAGCATTAGGACTGATTGGTGTCTTCTTTTTTGCAAATATAAAAAAAATAAAATAGCCATGCTATACTCATCGACTAGAGGAAATGACAATAATTTAAAATTTGTTGATGTGTTATTAAATGGACTTGCAAGAGATGGTGGGTTATATGTTCCCAATAGTGTTAAATTGTATAATGATGAAGAATTAAATTTTTTAAGAACTTTAGATTACCCTAACTTAGCTTTTGAAATTACAAAACATTTTATATCTCGAGAAATTACTAATAAAGAATACAAAAATATTTGTATTAAATCATACAAAAATGTTTTTGGACAAAAAATTATTACATTTAATAAATTAAATGAAAGTGAATTCATAGCAAACCTTTTTCACGGTCCTACATATGCATTTAAAGATTTTGCACTTCAATTACTTGGGAATATATACGATTTTATATTAAAAAAAAAAAGAAAGAAACTTACAATTCTTGGTGCAACATCAGGTGACACGGGGTCTGCGGCGATTCATGGTTGTTCAAAATCAGATAATGTAAAAATTTTTATTTTATTTCCATATAAGAAGATCAGTGAGGTTCAAAGAAAACAAATGACAACGGTAAATAAAAAAAATGTTTTCAATATAGCTGTAAAGGGTAATTTTGATGATTGTCAAAGTTTGGTTAAGAAATATTTTAAATTAAACAACGAAAATAAAAAACTTAATTTAGCCGCTGTTAATTCAATTAATTGGGTAAGAATTATGGGTCAAATAGTTTATTATTTTTGGGCCTATTTTAGACTTAGTAAAAACAACTCACCGATGAGCTTTGTTGTTCCAACAGGAAATTTTGGCAATGCGTATGCAGGATACGTAAGTAAGAAAATGGGTTTGCCAGTCAGAAAAATAGTAATAAGTTCAAATAAAAATGATATCCTAACGCGCTTTTTCAATACTGGAAAAATGACATTAAAAAAAACATTAACATCTTTAAGTCCAAGTATGGATATACAAGTTTCAAGTAATTTTGAAAGACTATTATATGATTTTTATGACGATGGTAAAATTATTGATAAATTATTCCAAGAATTAGAAGAGAAGAAAAAGTTTAGTGTTGGTAAGTTGCATTTAGATAAAATGAGAGATATTTTTGAATATGGAAAAATATCGGATATTGCAACAAAGAAAACAATAGAGAAAATAAACAAGAATTACAACGTAATTATTGACCCGCATACTGCAGTTGGTCTTTCAGTTGGCAATGAAAAGCTTAACAAGAAAGAAAAAAGAGTATATTTAGCAACTGCACATTATAGTAAATTTATAGATACTGTTAAGGATTCGGTAGATCAGAAGATAGATTATCCTGTAAAACTTAAAAAAATATTAAACAAGAAAGAGAAATTCAATATTATTGAGAATAATATTGAGCAATTGAATACTTTAATAACTAAAAATAATTAGTTATTTATGCATTCCCAAAATTATTAGAGAACTTAGAAAAATCAATACCAGTTTTCTTAAGCGCATTTTTCCATTTCTTATCAGAATCAATTTCAAATAATAAGTCTAACTCTTCATTTATATTTATCCAACTATTCTGCTTTATTTCATCTTCAAGTTGTCCCGGTCCCCAACCGGAGTAACCTAGAGAAATAAAAAATCTCTTAGGCCCTTTATTGTGAGCAATATCTGTTATAATGTCTGTAGAGCAAGTAAGCCTTACATCTTTAGAAATCCTTGTAGTATTTTTACTTGTATAGTCTCCGGAATGAAGGATAAACCCACTATTTTGGTTAATAGGCCCACCAATATGAAATAGATATTCAGTTTCTAAATTTTTTGATACGTTCTCGATATTTAATTTCTTAAAAAGTTCTGAACCTTTGATAGTCATTACTTTATAATTAAGAACAATACCTACCGCCCCATCTTTGTTATGGTGAGTTAAATAGATAATACTTTTTGAGAAGAAAATATCTTTTAATTGTGGCAATGCACAAATGATATTTCCCTTTAAATAATAACGATTCATATATAAATTATTACAGATAATTATTTTTTATTCAATTGTAAGAGTAATGTTTTTAAATTTTTTTAAGATAATAGTTTTGTTATTTGCAAATGTATCATTTGCATTCGATTTTAATCAAAAAGAAACTAATGTTTCAGTTAGTATAATTCCAAACAATGGAGTTATATCAATTGATGATGATTATTACTTTGGAATTAAATTTGATCTTAAAGAAGGTTGGAAAACATATTGGAAAAATCCTGGTGATGCAGGAGCTCCGTTGTCTATTGATTGGGAAGACACTTCGTACACTAATCACTTGAAAATACTATTTCCATTTCCTAAAAAATTTGTCGAAAAAGGGATCACAACAATTGGTTATGAGAATAAGGTTATTTTTCCTGTGAAAATTGAACGAAATGGTTTAAGTAGTATAAAAAAAAACATTAATTTGAACTATCTTATTTGTAAAGATATCTGTATACCGGTTTCAGAAACAAGACTTTTAGAAATTAATTTTAAAAATAAAAGCCAACCATCAGAAGGTTTTATAAATAATTACAAAACTGTACCATTAAAAAACCAAAACAATTTTTTGGTAGATAGCAAAGTTATTTCAAATGAAAAAATTCATATCAAAATTGATGATAGTAAAAATATAAAAGATTTTTATTTATTTGCACATTCAGATCAAGTGGATGTTGAAGTAGAAAAGGCTAAATCTTTTTTTGAGGTTCACCTTGATAATGATCAGAATTTCCTTAACAAACCGATAAATATTTATGTTTCTAATGGTAAGAATTATGAAAAATTCTCAATCAATATAAATAACAAAAACCAAGAAAGAAGCATAATTTATTTCATCATTTTAGCATTTATTGGAGGATTTATTTTAAACTTAATGCCATGCGTTCTTCCAGTACTTTCTCTAAAACTTTATTCTTTTTTAACTATGCTAAAAGATAAAAAAAAAAAAATTCGCTTCAATTGTATTTTAATTGTTTCGGGAATAATTACTTCTTTCATTGTTTTGGCGAGTTCGGTAATAATATTAAAAACTTTTGGTCAAATAGTTGGATGGGGTTTTCAATTTCAAAACAAGTTTTTCTTAATTTTTATTTTATTTATTATTTTGTTTTTTAGTTTAAATCTACTTGGAATTTTTGAAGTTCTTTTGCCACAAAATATTCAAAATAAGGTTGATAATTTTTTAAGTTCTAAAAGTGAAAGTAGTCAATATTTTTCAGGTGTATTCGCAACATTATTGGCGACTCCCTGTAGTGCGCCTTTTTTAGGAACTGCTGTTGGTTTTTCGATGGGTTCGTCTAATATAAATATATTACTTATTTTTTTAAGTATTTCACTTGGCTTTTCGTTTCCATATTTGATTTTTATAGTAATGCCTCAAATTATTAAGGTTTTCCCAAAGCCTGGTAAATGGATGGAGAACTTTAGATATATTTTAGGACTGATGCTTCTCTCTTCATTTATTTGGATTATTAATCTTTTAAAGATAAATCACTACGCAGTTTTTATTTTTATTTTAGTTATTCTACTTTTTTCTTATTTCAAAATTAAAAGTAAATTTACATTAATATCTTCAATTATTTTTTTAATTTCCAACATATATATATTTTCTGATTTATTTGCTTCAAAAAAAAGAGGAATAGTATGGGAGAACTATAATCAGGAATCTCTTAAAAATTATTTGGAAGACAATAGAACTATCTTAGTTGATGTTACAGCTGAATGGTGCGTTACTTGTAAATTTAATAAATTAACTACTTTAAATACTAATACAATTATCGATTTCATTTCTGAGAACAATATTGTGGCCCTTAAGGCAGATTGGACTGAAAGAGATAATGATATTTTAAATTTCATCAAAAATTATAATAAATTTGGCATACCAGTAAATATTATTTATGGGCCCAAAAATAAAGAAGGAATTTTATTGCCAGAGATTATTTCAAAAGATATTGTAATAAATGAATTACTGAAAGCAGGAATAAATGAAAATTAAAGAAAACGATACTTTCCCAAATGTTACTTTCTATAAGATTACTGAATCCGGTCCAACTGCTATTAAAGCCAACCAGCTTTTCAAAAATAAAATAATTCTTGTAGGTGTTCCTGGAGCATTCACTCCCACATGTAGTGAGGAACATTTGCCAGGATATAAAAAACTTGCAAATGATTTCTTCTCAAAGGATGTAGAAAAAATCTTTTTCGTTTCTTGTAACGATCCTTTCATAATGAAATCATGGGGTGATTCTCTAAAAATATCAGAAATTGACTTCATATCGGATGGAAATGGAGAATTTATGGAAATAAGCGGTTTAGAGATAGATTTATCAGTTGCGGGATTAGGAAAGAGATTGTCTAGATTTGCGATGTTAATAGACAACAGAATTATCAAAAAAATATTTAATGAAAATGGACCTGGTTTAGATGTCAGTAAAGCTGAAAATGTTTTAAAATCAATTTAAGCGCGAGAGGCCTCATCTCTTGCAAGCCGGTCAACTTCTTCATTAAATCTGTCACCACTATGACCTTTAACCCAGTTCCATTTTATTTCAAAATTATTTGATAGTTCATCTAATAACATCCACAAATCCTTATTCTTAACCTCAGTCTTTTTAGATCCTAACCAATTGTTTTTCTTCCACTTTATTATCCAAGCCTCTATTCCATTAATCACATATTTACTATCAGTAAAAACTAAAATTTTGTTATTGGAAGGAATCGACTTTAATGCTTCAATGACAGCCATTAACTCCATTCTATTGTTTGTTGTAATGGCTTCAGATCCTACTTTGTTGATTCGATCATCATTTTCTTTGTTGAAAATAATAGCTGCCCAACCTCCGGGCCCTGGGTTTCCTAAACAAGCTCCATCGGTATAAATTATGTAATTAATATTACTCAAAATAAAAATCTTTTGAATTAACTTCAACATGAAAATTAAGAATATTAAAAAACTCTATAGGGTCTTTTTTTTTAATAAATCTACTTTCATTAGTATTTATTGAATCATAAATCCTTGTAAATAAAAACCTCAATGCTGCTCCTCTGAGAAGTATATTGATATTATCAGTTTCACTTGGTTTTAATCTCCTTATAGACTGATAACCGGAAACTATGCTTTCAAAAAAATCCTTATTAAATTTATTTTTATAAAAACACCAAGCATTTATCGCTATTGCAAGGTCATAAGATAAAAAATCACAACATGAAAAGTAGAAATCTAAGAATCCAGATATTTTCTTTTTATTGAAAAATACGTTATCCGGAAATAGATCGGCATGAATAACACCTTTTGGCAAATTTTTTGGCCAGTTTAAAGAAATGAAATCAATTTCATTTTTAATTATTTCAAAGGAGTTAGGTAAAATTCTATTTATTTGATTTAAACATATAGAAAAAGTTTTTTTCCAATAATTTAAACTAAAATTATTTTTCACACTTAGTTTATTATTTAGATTTGCCAAATGAAATTTAGCTAACTTTTCTCCAACTTGATAACAATCTATTTTGCTCCATTTTTTTTTTGATCTTCCGTCTAAAAAATCAAAAATAGCCATTTTCTTCTTTTTGATAATATTAATATATTCTCCATTTTTATCTTTTATTGGGATTGGACATTCAATGCCTTGTGTATGTGAATTGATCATAACTTCAAAATAAAAAGGTATTTGTGATGTATCTACTCTCTTTTCAAAAATTGTTATAATAAATCTATTTTTTCTTGTAACCAAAAGATAATTTGTATTTTCAATTCCTTCTTTTATTCCTTGGAAGCTTAATAGTTCGCCTAGTTGATAATTTTGTAAAATCTTGTTAATGTTGGCCTTAGAAAGTTCGGTGTATACAGCCATTTTGATTTAAGAAAGTTGTTTTGGAATGTTCTTTATTGAATCTTCGATTAACTTCGTATTATATTTTTTAGATAATTTCTTTTTAATTCTGATCTCAGTAAATTCTATCACTTTATCTCTTATCTTATCTTTAAGATCATTTTTGACATTGTTTTCCATTTGTGAAGAGATAAGATCGTAATTATTAATTTTTCTAAGCATATTTTGCTCAATCTCTTTTTTGATTTGTGATTTTATTTTCTTGATTTCGTTTTGTGTTTCTTCTTGAATCCTATTAATTAATATCACATTACTTTTTTGTTTCTCAAGTTGATCTTTATAGAGTATTTCGGCTTCTTCTTTAAGTTTTCTTGATTCATCAATATTACTTTTTAAATCAGCAATCTTTTTGTCTAAACTAGAAGATAATTGATTTAAAATAGGTTTAATGGACAAAAGTACAAAAAGTATAAATGATATTGCAACCCATAATGTAGAGTCATCTAGAAATTGAAAATCCATTATTTGACATCCTTAAGAAAATTCTTAAAATCATCAATATTTGCCTTATTCTTTTCACCCATAATCTTTTCATAAAGATCATCAGAAAGCGTTAAACATAACTTTGGAAGTTGCGAAACAATAAATTCTTTATTTTTTTGCATATTAGAATCTAGTTTTTCTTTTTTCCTGTCGAATTCTTCGTTAATTTCTAGAACTTTTTCGTCAAGGATTTTTTTATTTTCTTCAAATGTTTTCTTAATAAGAGAATTTTGGGTATTTTTTGCGTCATCAAAGTCTTTTTTCATCTTTTCTACAATAATGTTTATAGAATCATTAATTCTTTTTGCTTCATCTAAATGACTTTGAATTGTTTCATCTCTTTTTTTTCTAATTTTTTGTAACCTGGGTAAAAAAACATAATGATTAAATAAGAATAATATAAAGAATAACAGACCAAGCCAAAATATTTGCGATACAAATGATTCAGGATTTAACTGAGGCATTCCACCTTTGTTTTCAGAGGCTTCTATAGATTGAGAAAATAAAAAAAAAAAGAACGTATATCTAGGCATTATTAAAAAACAAAAAGTAAGAGCAGTGCAATAATCAATGCAAACAATGCTAAAGCTTCTACTAAAGCAAATCCTAACATTGTCATTGTAAATACGTGTTCTCTTGCTTCCGGATTTCTTCCAACCGCTGAGATAAATGCGGCAAATATTGAACCAATTCCTATTCCTGAGCCAATAACACCTAAAACCGCTATTCCGGCACCTAAAAGTTTTGCAGATTCCACATCCATAATAATTACTCCTTATAATTTAAAAATTAATGTAAATGTATTGCATCATTTATATATAAACAAGTTAATATTGCAAATACATAAGCTTGAAGAAAAGCAATAACAATCTCTAAACCTGTTAAAGCTATCAAGAAAGCTAATGGTAAAATTCCACCAACTATAAAACTATTTGCTCCTAATACAAAGACAAATCCTCCAATCACTTTTAAAAGAGTGTGCCCAGCCATCATATTAGCGAATAACCTTACTGAGAGGCTTATTGGTCTTGATAAGTAAGAGATAACTTCAATCGGAATAAGCAATAATAACATTGGTTTTGGGACACCCGACGGCGCAAAGAATTTTAAGAATTTTACGATCCCGTGCTTATAAATGGCAATCAAAGTAACGCCAATAAAAATAAAAAATGCAATGGAAAACGTAACTATAATATGACTTGTCCAAGTAAAACTATAAGGTAGCATTCCCAGGAGATTGCCAATAAGAATAAAAAGAAAAAGAGTGAAAATAAAAGAGAAATATCTCATACCCTCATTACCAATGTTATCACCAATCATGTCAGAGATAAATTCATAACTGCTTTCAACCATGGACTGACTTTTTGATGGAATAATTGTTAGTTTTCTCAACCCAAGATACATTACAAAAGCAATTATAAATACAGTTATAGTCATTGCCAATGAAGAGTTTGTAAATGAAATATCATGACCAAAAATCTCTATCGGAATAATTTTCTTAATTTCAAATTGGGCGAGGGGACTTGCCAAAAACTTCTCCTTTGGTTAGTTTAATTTTTTTATAGATCTGAAAAGACTATAAAATCCTGTAATTATTCCTAATAGCAAAAAAATGATAAAAAATATAGGTTTTGTTGAAAAAATTTTATCAACTCCAAGGCCTATAAGGACACCTGCTATGATTGAGGATACCAAATCCATTGAAATTTTCAAACCAAGGTTATACCCAACCTTACTATTTTTTACTTCTTGTTTAGATTTTTTTAGTTTTTGTTCTAATCTACTTGTAAAATCTTCCTTCATCAAACCGCTTCTTTCATCACTGTTTTTTCAAAATCAACAGATACTATATCAGAAATTCCTTTTTGAGTCATTGTAACTCCATAAACTCTATCAATGGAGGTCATAGTTATTTTATGATGTGTAATAATCATAAATTTTGTTTTTGTTTCTTTTTTAAGTTCAAATAAGATGTTACAGAATTTCTCCACATTATTTTCATCTAATGCAGCATCAACTTCATCTAAAATACACAGTGGAGAGGGATTAATTAGAAAAATTGAGAAAATTAAGGAAATTGCTGTAAGAGCTTTCTCTCCTCCAGAAAGTAAACTTATTGATGATAATTTTTTCCCAGGTGGTCTCGCGTAAATTTCTATACCAGTTTGCAAAGGGTCATCTGACTTTATTAGTTCAAGTCTTGCTTCACCACCGTTAAATAATTTTTTAAAAAGATTCGAGAATTTTTCATTTACTTCTTCATATGCCTTTAAAAGTCGATTTTTACCTTCATTATTAATTTTATTAATTGCGATTCTAAGTTTTCCAATTGCCTGTGATAAGTCCAATCTTTCCATTTCCAGCTCATCTATAGATTGTGTGATAATCTTTTCTTCAATCTTCGCTCTTAAATTAACGGGTCCCATTTGTTCTCTTTGAGTAATCACCTTATCTAGTTTAATCTTAATATCTTCATAATTACTCAATTCAACTTTTTTTTCTTTAAGATCATTCTCTAGTTCTTCGGGTTGAATTCTTGATCTATGATAAATAATATCTCTAAGTTCTTTTTCTTTTAGTTTAAAGTTTTCTAAGTTGCTATCAATTCTCGTAATCTCATTAATTTTATTTTCACGCTCTTTGTTCAGATCGTCTGAGGTTTTTTCTATATCCCCAATTTTTTTTTTTAATTCATTTTCAGTGCTTATATTTCGCGTGATTTCCTTTTCAATTTCATTGTATAAACCTTGAAAATGATTAATTTTTTGTTTTATTGAGGAAGGTAAATTATCTAACTGCTTGCTTTGACTGAGATATTCGACCTCTCTTTTTTCAAGAATTTGAATTTGCTTTTTGCATTCATTTATTCTTACAATAGTTTTTTGAAGATCATTTTTACAAAATGTTTCATTCAACTCTTCTTTCATTATCGATTCTTTTAACGTAGTTATTTCTTGTCTCTTCTTATCAAGATCAAGGTCAAGGTTCTGAATATTCTTCTGAACTTCTTCTTTCTCACTTTTACTATTTTCAAATTTTGAAGTAGAAATTTCTATAGATTTTATTTGTTCTAACTCTTTTGATAATAGTTTTTCTTCTTTAAGTTGAAAATTTAATTTCTTCTTAGAGTCATTGATATTAAACTCCAAAATTGATGATTTTTGTTTAAGACTAGATAATTTAGATTGTGCCAAATCATATTCTCTGTAGATTCTCTCTATTTGATAATTTTCGTCTTTGAAGATTTTATTGTTCTTAGTTTGTTGATTTAGAAGAGAATTTTTTTTAATTTCGAGAGCCTCGAGGCTAACTTCATATTTATCTTGCTCGCCAACTAATTCCTTTATTTTTAGCTGAGCATCTATTAACTTTTTCTTTTGAAGATTATCTTCAGATATAAAACCATCCCACCTCCAAATAGATCCGTTCTTATCAACTATACTTTGTCCTATTTTAAGATCTTTCTGTTCTTCTAATATTTGACTTAGATCATCTACTAAACCAATTTGAGAGAGAATTAGACTTAATTCTTTGGGGCCATCAACATAGTTAGAAAGGTTATTTTCAATGGGTTTAATCTCTTTTAAATGAGTTTTAATCCATCTTTTTTTTGAATTCTTTAGTGTTGCATCTAATTCATTAGTAAGTGCTGCATAAACAGCATCTTCATATCCTTTTTTTATTTTAAGAAGATTTAAAATTGAATCACTTGATAATCCCGTGTTGCTTGTAAGTAAAGTAAGAGTTTTAAGCTCCGTTTTGATTTGTGTAAGTTTTGTAGAGCAAATGTCAATTTCAGTGGACAGATCTTTAATATTTTCTGAGAGTTTTTGGTTATTTTGACTGGCTTGGTTTATTGTTTTTTTTTTTTGATTAAGTAGATTTTGGATATTTTGAATTTTAAGTTTAAATTCTTTATTTAATTGATTTTGAGAATCAAATTCCTTTTTATATTCAGTTAGATTTTTATTTATATTGTTAATTATATCTCGAACCAGGGTCTTTTTTTTTTGGAGATTTTCTTTGTTTTCTTTGAGATTATCAGATTTAAATTCTTCGCCAAGACTTAATTGAATCTCATTCACAAAAACTGTCTCAAGTTGTTTCAGCTGATTTTTTAATTCTGTCTCCTGACTTAAAAGTTCAACCAATATTTTTTTCTTTTTATTTATTTCTGAAGGGGTAGAAATTTTATCTTGTAGATTATTTCTAATTTTATCTAATTCAATGAATTTTGAATTTTCTAATTCCTTATCATTTTTTATAGTATTTAAAAATCTTTGAACTTCAATTTTCTTATTGTTGATTCCATCTAGCTCAGAATTATGTTTGTTAATCTCATTGCTGATTTGAAAAATTTTTTTATTTAAAATTTCCTTTTTTTGGTCACGTTCCACTTCATTCTTCTTCAGAAAATTCAATTCATTTTGTAACTTAGTGAGTTCTTTTATACATATTTGAGTTTCCTCTGAGATTTTTCCTCTAGATATTTGTAATTCCTCTATCTCACCAATATTTTTTTTCCATTGAGTAAAAACTATTATGGATTGATAATATTTTATATTCTCTGAAATTTGTTCATATTTTTCTGCTTGTCTAGCTTGTCTTGACAAATCTTTTTTCTGATCAACTAGATTTTTGAGATTAATATCAATTTTTTCTAAGTTTATTTCAGTTGCTTGTAGTTTTAATTCAGATTCATGCCTTCTTGATTGTAAGCCTGAAGTTCCTGCTGCATCTTCAAGAATAATTTTTCTGTCTATTGGTTTTGAGTTTATGATTTGGTCAATATTCCCTTGACTTATTATTGAACTAGAACGTGGTCCACTTCCTGAATCATAGAACAATATACTCACATCCTTTGCTCTTACTTCTTTTCCGTTTATCTTATAGAATGAACCCACGCCCCTTTCCAAGGTCCTAGTTATAATAACTTTCTTATCATTAGTGATATTACCAGGAAGTTGACCTTGAAAATTATCTAGTTCGATTGAAACTTCAGCAAAATTTTTAGCTGGAACTTGTTGGGTGCCGTTAAATATTACTTCATCCATTGAGCTTGATCTCAAACTCTTAGAGGAGGATTCACCCATAACCCATCTTATAGCTTCAAATACGTTTGATTTACCACAACCATTTGGACCTATTACTCCTGTTACTCCATCTTCAATCAAAAGTTCGGTTGAGTGAGCAAACGATTTAAATCCTGAAATTCTTAATTTATTTACTGTAAACAATTTACTAATTTATTAAAGAGTCAAGTTTTAGTTTAAGTGCTTCATAAGTTAAGTCTCCATTATATTTTTTACCATTAATATAGATTGTAGGAGTAGCTTTAATCTCAAATTTTTTAGTTGAATTAAGTCTTTTCTTAAGAATGCCATCTTCTATTGATTTATTACTTACGCAAACTTTAATCTCGTCATTTTTAAGTCCACCTAACTTCGCGATTTTTAATAAAGATTTAAATGGATCTTGCGATCTAGTCCAATCCTTTTGTTTGTTATATAATACTTTAATAAAGCTAAAGTATTTTTCTTTTCCTGAGCATCTTGCAATCACCGAAGCCTTTAAGGCAAATTTATCAAGAGGAAAATCTTGATAGGTAAAGAAAATTTTACCACTATCAATGTAATCTTTTTTTATTTTTGGAAAAACTTCATTATGGAATTTTGCACAATGTCCGCAAGTCAATGAAGCAAATTCGGTCATTTTAATAGGTGCAGACTCTTTTCCAATGGTTTGGGTTTGAAGAGCTTCAATTGTATCTACAATTCTAGAATTGACATCATAACTTGTGAGTGAAAAAGCAAATAAAAAAAGTATTTTTATAAAATAAAATTTTCTCATTCTTTTATATAATTTAACATAAATCTTTAAAGTTGTAACGATTTTTTAAACTTAATTTCATTAACTATAGAAGCATCAAAGAAATCATTAACGTTGTTTTTTATCTCTTCGGATGAATATGATAATTCAACAATATTTCTATTATCTGATACGATTGTTAAAATAGTTTTATTATTAATTTTTTTTAACGAATACACAAAGCAGATAGAACTAATTTTAGGGTCAACAATTTTATCCCAGTTAAGCTTTATTTCTAGTAAGACTCCATCATTATTTCTTCTTAACGGTTTTAAAACTTTTGGTAAAAGAGTTGAAATCTTAACAGGATATCTAATATAATTTTTTTGTCTCATCATGCAAGAATACCACATCGATAATAATTTTAAGAGTGAATGGAGAAAAAAAATCTTAAACTGGTATCTTCTCAATAAAAGGGATCTACCATGGAGGAAACCAGAGAATCAAAATTTCTATAAAATTTGGATTTCTGAGATTATGCTTCAGCAAACTCAAGTTTCTGTAGTAATTCCGTATTATAAAAAATTTTTTGCTAAATGGCCTAATTTAGAGGATTTTTTTGATGCAAAATTAGAGGAAATTTTATTTATTTGGCAAGGTATGGGGTACTACAAAAGAGCACACAATTTATTTAAAGCAAAAGAATTATTAAAAAAAAAAAAAATTATAATTAAATCTACTTTTCTAAAGGAATTTCCTGGTATTGGTGAATACACAAGCAGTGCAATTTCTGCCATTCTAATGAATGAAACATGCGCAGTTGTTGATGGTAACATAAAAAGAATTTTAACAAGGGTATTTAAATTAAAGTTTGATAATCGTTTTTTTGAAAAAAAAATCAAGGAAATATCAACTTTTTTAACTCCGAATTCAAAAAATGGAGAATATTGTCAAGCTTTGATGGATCTGGCTAATCTGATTTGTAAAGTCAAAAATCCGGATTGTAAAAAATGTCCAATATTTGATTTGTGCAAGTCAAAAGGGTCAATAATACAATTTAAAAAGAAGAGAATAAATGTTCAAAAAGTTACTGTTGCATTTGTTTTGAATTATCAAGAAAGTTTTCTAATAGAAAAAAACTCAAAAAACCTTTTGCAAAACCTTTTTTGTTTTCCAATGAGTGAGTTTCATGAAATTAATAAAAAAAGTTTCAAGAAAAAGCTATTTTTAAACAGAATGGTATTGAAATGGACCACAGAAAACAAAGTAAAATATTCTTATCAATTAATTGGAGAAGTCACACATAAATTTACTCATTTTCAATTGAAAGTATTGATAGTTAAGCTAAGATTATTTAGAAAGTTTAAAAATAAAGATTTTTTTTGGCTAACCACAAAGGAATTAAATGAAAAACCAGTGTCCAAGCTTATGTTAAAAATTAGAGAACAAATTGAATAGATTCCAATCTATAATTTTTAGTTTGGTTTTTATTGTATCAATAAAAATTTCAGCTCAGGAATTTGGAAATTCTTCAAATAATGATCATGAAAAGGCAATCAAAGCAGTCAACGATGGTGAGATTCTTACATTAGACCAGATTTTAGATGAAATAGATAGAAGTTTTGACGGTAGAATAATATCTATTAACCTTAAAGATAATGAAAAAGGTTTGTTTGGATGGGTTTATGATATTATGATGATTGATGCAAATAATAAGGTTAAACAGATAAGAGTCGATGCAGGGACCTCAACTGTGTTGTCTGTTATTTCAGGAGATTAATTAAATTGAGAATATTATTAATTGAAGACGACCCGGATTTGAATAATCAGATTAAAGCCTCATTAGAGGATGGTGGTTATTCTGTTGATACTGCAGTTGATGGAGAAGAAGGTCATTTTTTGGGCGATACAGAACCATATGACGCTGTTGTACTTGATTTGGGTCTTCCAAAAGTTGACGGTATAACTGTATTAGAGAAATGGAGGAAGCAAAATAAAAACTTTCCTGTTCTTATCCTTACTGCAAGAGATCAATGGAGTGACAAGGTTTCAGGTTTTGATGCCGGGGCGGATGATTATGTTGCGAAACCATTCCAAATGGAAGAATTGTTAGCACGACTCAGAGCTCTGATAAGAAGATCTGCAGGTCATGCTTCTTCTGATATCGAATGTGGTCCTCTAAAAATTGATACAAAATCTAACAAAGTTTTTCTAAATGGTACAAAGCTAAAACTTACATCCCATGAATATAAAATAATTGAATATTTTCTTCATCACCAAGATAAAGTAATAACAAGAACAGAACTGGTTGAACACATATATGATCAAGACTTTGACAGAGACTCAAATACAATAGAAGTTTTTATTGGTCGATTAAGAAAAAAAATGGGAATGAACCTAATTAAAACTGAAAGAGGTTACGGTTACAGGTTGTCAATAGAAAGAGAATAAATGAATTCATTAGCTGTAAGACTTTTTTTTAGTGCAACTATTTGGATAATATTCACACTTGTATCGGCAGGTTTGCTATTGTCTGATCTTAATGAGAAGACTAATTTTAGAGCATTTGATGATAGGCTTAATCTTCTATTAGAGACTCTAATAGGGGCTAGCCGAGTTGACTCATCTGATAGTATAACAGTTATAAGCACGATTGGAGATCCAAGATTTTTTCAACCATACTCCGGGTGGTATTGGCAGGTTAATAAAGCTCAAAAAACTTTAGTTAGATCTCGCTCGATGTGGGACCAAGTTTTTACATCTGATAAAAGATTGATTGGAGGTAGATCTCAATTTATTAATAATATAGGAAAAAGTGACATAAAAAAAGATTATGTAGAAACAAAAAAATTACATATTATCGAAAGAAATATCTCCTTTCCGGGTATCAGTGATCCGATAACTTTTATTGTTTCCGGCGATACTAAAGAATACCAAAAAAATATAAAAAAATTCGATAATACGTTATCCGTTATATTATTTGCTCTAGGAACTGGTTTAATGATTGCAGTTTTTTTACAGGTGAAATTTGGATTGTTACCGCTAAATAAAATAAAGGCTTCATTGTTCAAGGTAAGAAATGGAGATGAGGATAAGTTAAAAGAATCATATCCACTTGAGGTGCAACCATTAGCTACAGAAATTAATGAATTATTGGATCACAATGCAAAGATTATTGATAGAGCGAAAACTCATGTCGGGAATTTAGCACATGTTTTAAAAACACCATTAGCTGTGATCTCAAATGAAATAAAAAGTGATAGCATAATTATGAATAATCAAGTTTCATTGATGAAAAGACATATTGATAGATATTTAAAGAAAGCTCATTTGGAATCTGTTGGAAAAGCCACAAAAGATAAAATAAACATTGTTGATTTGATTAACAAAATGATTTCTATTTTTAAAAAGCTTTATCCAAATGTAAATATTTTGTTAAATCATAGAATTAAGGAGGCATTTGTCGTTGGTGGATTAGATGACCTTGAGGAAGTAATAGGAAATATTATTGAAAATGCATGTAAATATGGAAACAAAAAGATCCATGTGGGAATAAAAACAACTGAAGAAAATAAATTAGAATTGATTGTGGTTGATGACGGTCGAGGCTTATCCCTTGACGAGATGAATAAGGTTTTTGCAAGAGGTTTTAGGTTGGATGAACAAAAACCTGGAACTGGATTAGGATTAAATATTGTTAAAGATATTGTAGAGACTTACATGAAAGGAAACGTTGTTTTAAAAAAATCTAAAATGCTAGGAGGCTTGGAAGTGAAAATAACTCTTCCATTATCAACTTCGTCAAAAGTTTCTTAAAAAACTTCTTCGATGAATTCTAGTTAATCCAAATTTTTTTATTGCATTTCTATGTTCATATGTTCCATACCCTTTATTTTTGTCCCATCCATACATTGGATAAACTTTTGAATAAAAAATCATTAATTTATCTCTCCATGTTTTTGCAATAATTGAAGCAGCTGCTATGCATACTGATTTTTGATCACCATTTTTTATAAATGTTGTTCTGTCGTTTAAAAAAAATGTTTTTAAACCATCAATCTTGACAGAGTTTTCAGTTTTATTTAATTTTTTGTATGCTCTAATCATCGATAGGTTTGTTGCTTGAAGGATATTTAACTTATCTATTTCATTACTATTAGCTGTTCCAATCGAATAGATTGAGTTGTCTTTAATAAATTTTGCTAGAAAGATTCTTTTTTTTTCACTCAATTTTTTTGAATCATTAATCTTTAAAACCAAATCATTTTGTAAAATCTTTTTTGATAGAAGTATTGAACATGAGACTACTGGTCCGCAAAAAGCACCCCTCCCAACTTCATCAATTCCGATGGCTTTATTTTTTATATCATCTAAAAACAATTTTTATAATAATTAACAAAATTTTGGCTTATTTTTCAATTTTAATTAAGATAAAACAAGATAAAATAATTTTATTTAATCATTTCATTTAGTCTTATGGTATATGTTACTTGAATAACAAAGAACGTGTGAACAAATATGTACAATTATGATTAAACTTTTAAGTTATTTTTTTATTTTAAATTTGCTGCTTTCTATTAATCCGGTTAAATCAAAAACCGTACTGGATGTTATATCTGAAAATAAAGATTTAACGATATTCCACGACCATCTCAAAGAAAATGGTTTGGATAGGGTTTTAAAAAAAAAACTTCCCTGGAACTGGACTATTTTTGCTCCAAGTAATAAGGCTTTTAAAAAAGCACCAAGTATTTTAAAGGAAGAAATATTAGATGATGAATTCTTTAATAAAAATATTTTTATGGACCACATAATGACTGGTCACAAAACAAGTCTTGATATTAATGAGGAAATAACGACACAGATTACAGTAAGCAATAAACCACTCCAAATATATAAAAGCAAAAATCTATACGTTAAAGATATGGTGGTGGTTCAAGAAAATCTTATGGGAAATAATGGTGTTGTGCATGTTATAGACTGTATAATGTTCGTGCAACCAAGCATTGAAGATGACAGATTGTCCCCAGAGCTTCAAGGTGAATACCCAATGACTTCATGTTGTATGAGAAGTAAAGCTGAAATAAACTCTTTCAAACAATCTGTCGATAATAATTTTTAAATTTAAGGTAAATAAGAGATCAATTTTTTTTATTCACTTAATCTTGGAATTAAATCAACTAAATTGCATGGTTTTGTTCTTGAGTCTAACTGAAACTTGAGAATTTCATCCCACGCATCCTTGCAAGCATTTGGAGAGCCGGGGAGCGCGAATACAAATGTATGCTCTACAATTCCAGCCAATGCTCTAGATTGAAGTGACGAAGTTCCAATTTTTTTATAACTTAAGTATCTAAATATTTCACCAAATCCTGGAATTTCTCTTGTAATTATTTCTTTTAAAACCTCGGGTGTGGAGTCTCGACCAGTTAATCCTGTGCCACCTGTTAAAATGACTACATGAGTTTTTTTTTCTTTTATAACTTTTAAGATGCCTTTTTTGATCAGCTTAGGCTCATCCTTGATAAATATTTTACCAACAAGACTATGACCAGATTGCTTGATTCTGTTTTCAAGAATTTTTCCTGACTTATCAGTGGATTCCGTTTTAGTGTCAGAAATAATAAATACGAAGATCTTAAGACTTTTAAATATTGAAACTTTGTTATTCATTATAAAATTTTATTTGTAATTATAAATTCGTATATTTCTATTAGATCTTGCCATGTATTTTTTTTTTCAATAGGATTTCTCATAAGATAAGCTGGATGAAAAATTGCCCTAGCATCAATTTCCAATCCATTTTTATCGTCTACATATACATGTTTCTTACCCCGAAGTTTAGTGATTCCATCTTTAGAGTTTAAAAGACTTTTAGCCGCAATACTTCCAACAAAAATTAAAAGTTTTGGGTTAATTATTTTTATATGTTTCTTGGTAATAGGAAGGCAAATAGAAATTTCCTTATCATTTGGCGTACGATTTCCTGGTGGCCGCCAAAAAACTATATTACTTATATAAAAATTTTCTCTCGAAAGATTAATGAATGAAAGCATTTTATCTAGCAACTTTCCAGCTTCGCCAACAAAAGGTTTACCTTCTAAGTCTTCATTTGCACCAGGAGCTTCACCTAAAAACATAATCTTTGAATTGTGATTTCCATCTGAAAATACAACATTTGTTGCTATATCCTTGAGAGTACAATCTAAATCAATTAATTCAGCTTTAAGTTGATTGAGCTGTTCTAGCTTTGAAGTAGTTTCAATCGCTTCATTTTTAATGATTTTTTGTACTTTAGTATTAGGTTCTGCAACCATTTTATGACTACTCCTGGGAGTTTGGGAAATACAATCTGTAATTCCTAAAAATTTATAAAATTCAATAAAAGACTTTATGTTTTTAATATTCATTAATATATATTTATTAATATTATTATATTAGATTATATTGAAAGAAAATAAATGAATATTGCAAGAGAAAAGATGAACTACGATCTTGTGATTGTTGGTGCAGGTCCATCAGGTCTATCCGCAGCTATAAAGTTTAAAAAAATTTGTAAAAAGAATAATAAAGACTTTAGTGTATGTGTTGTTGAGAAAGGTTCAGAAGTTGGAGCACATATTCTGTCCGGAGCAATTCTTGAGCCTAGGGCACTCGACGAATTAATCGAAAATTGGAGGGACATTGAAGACTGTCCTATAAAAGTTCCTGTTATAAAAGAATCACTAAAATTTCTTACAGAATCTAAATCCTACAATATCCCAAGTATTTTCACTCCACCTGTTATGCACAATAAGGGTAACTTTATAATTTCTTTGGGTTCTTTCTGCAAATGGTTATCCCTACAAGCAGAAAATTTAGGTGTAGAGATCTACCCTGGTTTTTCTGCCTCAGACCTCATTATAGAAGATGGAAGACTAAATGGAATAATAACAGGTGACCTTGGAATCAATAAAAATGGAGAACAGGGACAAAACTTTCAACCTGGAATAGAAATTCACTCTAAATATACATTGTTTGCTGAAGGTTGTAGAGGTCATCTTGGAAAGAAGCTTATGAATCAATTTAATCTCAGAAAAAATGTACAACATCAAACGTATGGAATTGGTTTAAAAGAATTATGGGAAGTTAAACCCGAAAACTCAAACCCAGGAGAAGTATTTCATTCTATTGGCTGGCCATTAGATAATCAAACATACGGGGGTTCTTTTTTATACCATTTAGATAAGAATTTAGTTTCTTATGGATTTGTTATTGGTTTGGACTATAAAAACCCGCATTTGTCGCCTTACGAAGAATTTCAAAGATTTAAATTACATCCCAAAGTTAATAAGATTTTTGAGGGTGGAAGACGAATTTCTTATGGTGCAAGGGCATTAAATGAGGGTGGATATCAGTCAATTCCTAAATTATCATTTCCTGGAGGAGCATTGATAGGTTGTGATGCCGGAACACTTAATACTCCTAAAATAAAAGGAACCCATACTGCAATGAAGTCGGGAATGATAGCATCAGAACTGGTATACAACGAATTGAACTCAAGTAGTCAAAAAAGTGAAATTTCAGATTTTTATAAATCATTTTTAAATTCATGGGCTGGCAAAGAACTTAAGAATGCGAGAAATGTAAGACCTTCATTTAAATATGGTCTTAAAATAGGTATGATTCTGTCTGGAATAGACCAACTTATTTTTAGAGGTAAAGCTCCCTGGACAATTAAACACGGAGAAGAAGATCACCTATCCTTAAAAAAAAAGAATGAAGTAAAGAAGATTGAATATCCAAAGGCTGATGGTGTTATCACATTTGATAGGCTTACAAATGTTTCCTACTCCTCAACCTATCACGAAGAAAATCAACCGTGCCATTTAAAATTAAATAATGAAAATCTAGCAATTTCAAATAACTTTGAGTTGTTTGATTCTCCTGAACAAAGATATTGTCCAGCAGGTGTATATGAGATTTTAAATCATAATGGTTCGCCAAAATTAAACATTAATTCACAAAATTGTATACATTGCAAAACCTGCGATATTAAAGATCCATTACAAAATATTAATTGGATTACTCCTGAGGGAGGAGGAGGCCCTAATTACACAAATATGTAAATCTTTTTTGTATTTAATTTTTTCTCTTTTAATTCTTTCCAAAAGTTATGCTAATGATTCTAAGCTAAGTGAATATGGAAATTACTTGTCATGGAATTATGCAAAAGATTTTAAAGATACAAAAAACCTAAAATTTTTTTTTAAAAACCTTAACATAGATAAATTAGACGCTTCTTTGCTCGAAGAAGTTTTCTTTGAATCAGTGATCTTTGATGAGTGGACAAAGGCTGAGAAAATAAGTTCGCTTTTATTAAAAAAAAATAAAAATAATTTTTCAGCTAATCTTTTTAAATTTTTTATTGGTTTTTTGAATAATCGAGAGGTTGATTCTTATCTTGAAAAAGTTGAGCCAAAATATCTTGATTTAAATTTTATAAATGCGATTACGATTTGGAAAAATTATGAGAAAAATCAAGATAAATTCTTTCAAGTAAAGAATTGTGTTCCAATCATATGTCTTCATTCAGCGTTAGTTTTGAATATGCTTGATCAAAATAAACAAGCCCAATCTTTTTTTGATAAAGTTGAAAAAGGACAATTTGCTTCGTATAGAATCAAGGAGTTGCTTTTGCTAAACGCAATGCATGCAAAAAGTGTCGATGCAGAAAAATTTTTAAATCAAATCAATTCACACGATCTTAATATAAATAACTTTGATTTAAATTACTTTTCTAAAAACAAATATTTACTTAATCCTATTGAAAATAAAACTCACGGCATGGCAGAAGTCCTTTACAATATATCTAGTTGGTTTTTTTCCAAAGATCTTTATAAATATTCTGCTTTTTTTGGAAAAATATCGCTAAAGTTAAGACCTGAGTTTAATGCAATGAAATTGTTGCTCGCCGGAAACCTTGAAAAGCTTGGTTATGCAAATTTAGCAATGGAACACGCCGGTAATTTCGACCCAAAGAATCTTTACTTATATAAATTTATAAGAACTAAGCTCTCTTTATTTGAAGATTTAAAAAAGAACCAAGAATTTTTATCAGATTTGAAAGAATTTGTTAGAAAATACCCGGAACGATTGGAAATGAAAATTCTCTTAGCTGATAAACTTAGAAGATTAGAAAAATATAAGGAAGCTATTATAATCTATACAGAAATTATAAATAACAAAGCCTTAGCCCCAAATTGGAATGTACTGTATTCGAGAGGTATTTCTTATGAAAGAATTAATGAATGGAATAAAGCTGAAAATGATTTAAAAGAAGCCATGAGGCTCAACCCAGAAGATGCATATATTCTTAATTACTTGGCTTACAGCTGGTTAGATCGTAAAAAGAATTTTGCTCAAGCTCTTGAGTTACTTAAGAAAGCAGTAGAGATAGAACCCAGTGATGCATACATTATTGATTCACTAGGCTGGGCATTCTTTTTAACAAATCAAACAGACGAATCAATAAATTTTCTTGAGAAAGCAGTGTCATTATTACCGAATGATGCAACATTAAATGATCATTTAGGTGATGCATATTGGAAAGCAGGAAGGAGAAATGAAGCACGATCACAATGGAAAAGAGTTTTGATTTTAGATCCAAAATTTAAAAAGAAAAAAATAATTAATATGAAAATAAAAAAAGGGCTTTAATAAATATGCTTTCCTCCATAACAAAACTTTCACCAGCAAAGATTAATTTGTATCTTGAGGTCAAAGGAATAAGAAATGACGGATATCACAACATCGAGAGTTTGATGACTTTTTGCGATTTTGGAGATATAATATCTGTGTCCAAGGCGGAAAGGTTCAAATTAATATTAGAAGGTCCTTTTTCAGATTTTTTAATTAATAAAGATAATTTAATTCAAAAAAGTTTAGAAAAATTGGAGGATCATTACAGGAGAGATTTTAAAGTAGAAGTGGTTTTAAAAAAAAATTTACCAATTGCATCAGGTATGGCGGGTGGTTCATCTAATGCAGCAACTTTTATACTATGTGTAAAAGAAATTTTTGGATTAAAAATCTCAAGTGGTTTTAATGAATTATTATTATCTTTAGGAGCTGATGTTCCCTTTTGTTATTATAGGAAAACAGCATTGGTTAGGGGAATTGGTGAAAATATAAAATTTATTGGAAAACTAAAAGAATACTTTATTCTTCTTATCAATCCTATGTTCGAAGTCTCCACAGAAGAAATGTTTAAGGGTTTAAGGTTCGATAAAAATAAAATTACACATCAGAAAGAAAAATTATCAAATGTTCTGAATGAGAAAATTTTTATAAATAAATCAAATGATTTAGAGTTTTGTGCTGTTAAAAAATATAAAATTATAGGTGAAATTTTGTCTTGCTTGTCTAATTATAAAGGAGCTGTTTTGTCTAGAATGTCAGGTTCAGGAGCAACATGTTTTGCATTATTTGAGAATAATAATGACCTTGATAAAGCTAAGATTCTTGCGAAGAATAATTTTAAGGATTGCTGGATAAAAAGCGCTAGATTAATGAATAATGTAAGGGATATATAACTTGTATAAAATAGGAAAAATGATTATCTTTATACCCTGTTGGGGTGTGGCCAAGTGGTAAGGCACCGCTTTTTGGTAGCGGCATTCGTAGGTTCGAATCCTACCACCCCAGCCACTTTACTAAAATGAATAAGAAAGTTTTCTTATCACTTAATGATGTTAACTTTTCCGTTGGTAAACGAAAGTTACTTAAAGAAATATCACTTTCAGTCCATCAAAATGATAAAATAGCTTTGGTTGGAAAGAATGGGGTTGGCAAATCTACGCTGATAAACATATTAAGCGGTAAAAAGCTTATTGATAGCGGAGATTTATGGTTAAGTCCGACATTAAAGGTTGGTACCCTTAACCAAAAGAATAATCAATCAAGTGAATTTAGTGTTTTAGAATATTTAAAGCTAATAAATAAATATGATGAAAAAATTGCTGAGCCCTTTATTGAAAGAGTAACAGATAAAATAAAATTAAATAATCTAAAAATAGTTAACTACTTGTCCGGAGGTGAAAAAAGAAAACTAGCACTTGCTGAATTGTTACTATTACAACCAGATTTACTTTTATTAGACGAGCCAACGAATCATTTGGATATTGAGTCGATAGGTTGGTTGGAAAATTTTCTGAATAATGAATTCTCAGGATCATTTCTTGTAATAAGCCATAATAGAGAGTTTTTAAAAAATACAACAAACAAAGTTTTTTGGATGGATAGAGGGATTATTAAAATATCTTCGAAGGGTTTTTTTAATTTTGATAATTGGAAAGATTCTTTGATACAACAGGAAAAAAGAGAATTAAAAAACCGTAAAAGTCATTTAGATGATGAAATTTCTTGGTTGAATAAAGGAGTTAAAGCTAGAAGAAAAAGGAATTTAAAAAGAAAAGAAAATATTGTTGAACTAAAGAACTCTTATGAAATAGAAAGAACAGCTTTTTTAAAATCGATATCAAAAATAAGAATATCTGATAAATCAACAGAGATAGAAAATGGTCCTAACATTCTTATTAATTTTATAAATGTTGACAAAAGTTTTTTAGATAAGGGCAAACAAATAAAAATACTAAATAATTTTAATTATAAACTTATGAGGGGAGAAAAAATTGGAATTATTGGAAAAAATGGGAGTGGAAAATCAACATTCTTGAATTTGGCATCACAAAGGGTCGAGCCTGATAGTGGGGTTATAAAAATAAAAAAAAAGATTAATTTTAGCTTTTTTGATCAAATCGGAGCACAATTTGATGACAAAAAATCAATAAAAAAAAACTTAATACCTAGTGGTGGTGATTACATTGACGTTTCTAATAAAAAAATACATATTTGTGGTTACTTAAAAAATTTTTTATTTGATCCAAAAGATATAGACAAGCCTTTAAATGGATTATCGGGAGGAGAAAGAAATCGTTTGCTTCTTGCAAAAATTTTAGCAGCACCAAAGGAAATTCTAATTTTGGATGAACCGACGAACGATCTTGATACTGAAACAATAGATATTCTGATTGATTTTATAGCTACTCATAAAGGTTCGTCATTAATAAGTTCACATGATATGGATTTCTTGAAAAAAACATGTGATAGGTTTCTTGTTTTTGATGGTTCTGGAATAATTAAATTTTCAAATCAACCAACTGTTATTTTTAAAGATGAAATCGTAGAAAAAAATATAAAAAAAATGAAGAAGATTAAGCCCGTCAGTTCAGAAAAATTAATTAATAAGATTTTAAAAAAAATTGAAAGAAAAGAAACCGAGATCACAGAATTAACAAAAGAGTTAGAAAAAAAAACTTATCCAAATGTGCATAAGGATAATTATAATGATTTAATTGATAAGTTAAAAAAAGCACAGATTGAACTAAACTTTCTTGAAAAGGAGTGGATTGATGTTGAGGAGGAATCAATAAATAATGATTAAATCAAATTTGACTAAAATTTTTGTTTTATTTCTTGGCTTAATTATATCTGTCTTGCCAGATGTTCTTAATTTAAATGAAACGTTATCAATTGATGCAAAATTAGTTGTCAGAATGTCAATATTTATGATTTATTTATGGCTTACTGAAATAGTACCAATCTCTATTACGGCTTTGATACCCATCTTATTTTCTCCTTTCTTTATGGAGATTAAACCTTCTGAAATTGTAAAACACTATGCTAGTCCAGTAGTTTTTCTGCTTTTAGGAGGGTTTATATTAGCTCAAGGTTTTGAAAAAAGTCAATTGCATAAAAGAATAGCATTAAAAACAATGCTGATTTTTGGTAATACTCGCGAAAAGATATTGTTAAGTATTATCTTTTCTACTGCTTTTTTTAGTATGTGGCTGTCTAATACAGCTACGTGTTTATTAATGCTTCCAATTGTAAAAAATATTCTAGATAACAATTTCAATTCAAAAGATGATAGTGAATTTTCAAAGATTTTACTTCTTTCTATTGCATATTCTTCTTCAATAGGTGGTATGGCAACACCTATTGGAACAATCCCTAATGCTGTTATGATTGGTTTTTTGTATGAGAATCATAATATTCAGATTGATTTCATTCAATGGTTTATTTTTGGTTTGCCTTTGGTATTGATTCTATTATTTTTCTTATTTTTATTCTTAAGATTGAAGTTTAAGAATAAAAATGAAAGAGTTAATAAAAAGTTTATCTTTGATAAACATCTTAAATTGGGTAATTTTTCTAATAAGGAAATAGTAACTCTACTAATATTGATATTGACATTAACTTTATGGTTTTTTAAAAATACGCTTAATGAAACTTTTCAAATAAAAATTAATGATGCTGTAATAGCAATATTTGGTTCTTTCCTTTTTTTCGTAATTCCTATAAAGAAATCAAATTTTATCCTCAATTATAATTGGTATAAAAACATACCATGGAATGTATTAATACTTTTTGGTGGGGGCTTATCTATGGCTTCTCTAATTATTTCTTCAGGTCTTGCATCTGAATTTTCTACAATTTTTAATTTTTTTAATACTATAGGTTTGTTAAGTATAATTTTTCTCATCGCTATAATAACATCCTTTATGACGGAATTTACAAGCAATACCGCAACAACCTTTCTGATGCTACCACTCCTTAGTATTTTTGCGTTGAACAATAATATAGATATACTTCAACTCACCCTTCCTTTTGTTTTAGCAGCAAGTTGCGCATTTATGATGCCTATAGCAACACCACCTAATGCAATAGTATACTCAAGTAATAAGTTTAAGGTAGCATTTATGGTTTCAAACGGTTTTTTTATAAATATAATCTCAGTAATTACAATATCTTTTTATGTGTTCTTTTTTAATAATTTTTAAGATTTTATAATGAGAAAAATTGCAATCTTAGTGGATTTGGAACTTGATGTTTTTGCTGGTGGTCATGTTAAATTTTGGGAAAAAATATGTTATTCAATTAAAAATTCTTTTAAAGATTTTCATTTAACTGTTTTTTTTCTTGGTGGAAAATTAGAAAAGAGAGAGATTGGAAAAAATGTTACTTTTTATACTTTAAAACCGATTTTGTCTTCAAGAATTTTAAAACCTCTAGGTGTAGATGCTGACACAACAGATTTATTTCCAATAAATTTAAGATTATTTACTATGTTAAAAAATTTTGATTTGATTCATTCAACAGATCAGCTTTTTACAATGGCAAAAACTGCACTATATGCATCTAAATTTTGGAAGATTCCATTAACAACGTCTTTGCATACGGATACACCATCATACACTAGATATTATGTTCAAAAAATTTGTGAAAAACTTCCGAGAATTTTAAGCTATATTGTTCTTAGTAAATTGAGATTACATCAAAAAATTCCTCATAAACAGAAAGTTAGAATGAACGATTATTTAAAACATTGTCAAAAAGCAATGATAAATGATCATCTTGACAGTTCTGACTTCAATTTGACATCTGATACAAAAGAAAAAATTAGTAAGTTATCAAGAGGAGTTGATAGGAAGGTATTCAAGAAAAAGAAAATTAACAGAACAAATCTCTTGAAAAAATATGGAATATCCAAGAAAGATAAAATTATCTTATTTTGTGGAAGAGTTCATGAATTGAAAGGTGTTTTTATTTTATCGAAAGTTCAGAAGATACTTCAAAATGAAATGAATCTAGTTTCACTTTTAGTAGGTCAAAATATCCATGGAGATAAATGTATTGAGATTGGTGGTAATAAAATAAAATTAATTGGTTATATAGATCAAAGTGAAATCGTGGAGTTATATAATTTATGCGATCTATTTGTTTTCCCATCAAAATATGAAATAGGACCTCAAGTGGTTCTTGAGGCAAAATCCTGTGGTGCCATTCCAATAGTCCATCCGTCGGGAGGGGGGAAGAGAGTCTATGAAAATGGAGTTGATGGTATAATAATAGATACTTGCGATTCTAAAATATGGGCCAATGAAATAAGGAAATTATTTAATAATCGCAGAAAGTTTAATTATATGAAGGCAAAAATACTAAATGAATTTAAACCTCACTCATGGAAAGAAATTTTTGAAAAATATTTTATTCAAGAATGGAAAGAAATTCTAAAATGAAAAAAATTTTATTTATAGTTCCTCACCCTGATGATGAACTTGTTGGAAGTTGTTGTCTTATTAGGAGGTATTTGAAAGATGGAAAAAAAATTTATTTATTCTTTATTACCAATGGAGTTTTATCTCACGAAACACTTTGGTTTTGGCAAAGAAGTCATATAAAAAAAATGATAGATTTAAGAAAAAGAGAGATGAACTTAAGTATTAAAAAACTTGGAATCAAAGAATTCTTTTTTCAAAATATTCCAACAAGAACACTGAAAGATAAAATTTTTGAGACTTATAAAAAAATAAATAAAATAATAGTATCCAAAAAAATTGATTCTATTTTTTGCCCAGCTTATGAGGGAGGGCATCAAGATCACGATGTTTCAAATTTTATTTGCTCCAAATTATCAAATATTTGTGATGTATATGAATTTCCAGAATATAATTATTTTAAGCAGAAAATTAATTGCAATACTTTTTTTGAAAATAATAAAAATGAGATTGTTATAAAACTTACTGAAGAAGAAAAACTATTTAAAAAAAAATGTTTAGATATTTATAAATCAGAAAAGAACAATCTTAACTATATTAAAATAAATTCAGAGTCATTCCGTCCAATTAAAGAGTATGATTACTCTAACCCGCCGCACTCAGGTGTAGTTTTTTATAGAAGGTTTAGTTTTTTTTCATGGCATCCAAGAGTTGATCCAGATAATCCTAGATCTATTTGTGAAGCAATTCTTAAATCTAAAATATTTAAGTAAATGAAAAAAATAAGATATTTAATTTTTTTTATCTTGGGAATATTTTTATTTCATTGGGTATATAAATTTTTTGCCGGTCCACAATCATTGCAATTGATTTTAGACAATAAATTCAAGCTATTTCTTTTGATTATTGCCTACGTTCCAACACTCTATTTTGATACGTTGGCGTGGCTTGTTTTAATGTACAGGAATAAATTATCAATTATTACTGGATTAATAATCACATGGATCTCTCAAACATCTAGCAAGTTTTTTCCCACGGGGAATATAACTGGTGAAATTGTGAGATTTTATCTCGCGAAGAAAAGCGGACAAAAATTTAGCGAAGCATCATCTACTGTTTTAATGGATCTATTCATAGCAACTTTTTCGTTATTTATAATAGGATTGGTTGCTTTTATATTTATTGTAAATATTCAAGAATTTGTATTTTATGAAAAATCATTATATTTAATTCTTTCGATTCTTTTGATTTGCTTTGGAACCATTGGTTTCTTTTTAATAATTAGAAATAGAATAATTTCCAAACTAATTAGAAAATTTCCAAGAATTAAGTACATAAAAACAAATAAAATTTATGGTCTGATAAGATTAGATTACGCAATGTATAGATTGAGTTATCAAAAACAAATATTATTTAAAGCTATTATATATAGATTATTGGGGTGGGTAGGAGGAGCCTTTGAAATATATATATTTCTTTGGATTATTGGAGTTGATGCCAAGATAACTGATGTAATTCTAATGGAATCAGTAACTGCTATTATAAGGTCAGCTGCTTTTTTCATTCCTGCAGGTATAGGTGTTCAAGAGTTTGCTTTTGTTATGATAGGTGAGTTTGTTGGTTTCTCTAGCGTAGTATCATTTTCAATTGCCATTGGCCGAAGACTTAGAGAAATTATGGTTGGAATTCCAGCTATTCTTACTTGGTTTTTATTTTTTAATAAGAAAGTTTAAAGAATTTCAAGTAATTCAACTTTTGGAAATTTTTTAGTATATTCTTCAAAAATTTTTTTAAAATTAACTTTCACATTTTTCGGATTTATAGTTATAAAAAATGTATTTGGACCAGTTCTGTTTCTTATTATGGGAACAGAAGTTTTTAGACCACAATTTTCTAAATTTTGTAAAACTTCGCTTATGTGGCTGTACGTATTTTTTCTAAAAGATTGGAACTGACAAAAAATTATTATCTTTTTGTGATCAAGGATCAGTTTACAATCTTCAGGTAAAATATACTTTAAAGAACTCTTACCGTTCTTTTCTTTAATAAATCCATTATCTGGGTCTAAAAAAATGATTTTCTCATTTTTATGATGATTTAATGATTTTAATAACCATTGTTTTCTATTGTTCATATCAATGAAATCGTCAAAAAAATTTATATATGGTTTTAAATGTGTGTGCTTTGTGAAAGAGTGAATATTTCTTAATTTTTTTTTTTTCAATTTTTCAAACTCCTTTATTAAAACACAATCATACATTTTCAGGTGAGAGTTGAATAAATAGTTGCGTTTTTCACCATCATTTTTTTGAATTTCATTAGTTCCAAGATCAAATGGATTAACAAGATACCAATTTAATCCAATTTTCATTTTGAGATTAGAACTTAGAAACTTTAAGAACAAAAACTTAAAGTAATCATGTACATCCCCAAGATACCTTTCCTGCATAATTGCCTAAATATTAAACATACAATACAGTATGCATAAATATTGATCATTAACAGATTTATATTTGTAATTGAAAATAAATTTATTTAGCATAATCAGTCCCTTATCCAATTATATAAATTATTGGCATGATTCGTGCATGTTCTTTGTCTTAATTAATAATATTATCTTAATAGGGAGAAAATATGAATTCTAATATTTTTTACAAAAATGTTAAGTTTAATTTAAAAAATATTTTAAACTTTTCATTTTTCGCTTTGATTTTACTTTTTTCAGTAAACGTCAATGCACAAGACGCAGCAGAAGCCGTTCCTGCTGTATCTTCTGAAGTAGCGTATATACTTAATACGTTTCTTTTCTTAGTATGCGGTTTTCTAGTCATGTTCATGGCCGCTGGCTTCTGTATGCTGGAGGCCGGGCAGGTCAGAAGTAAAAACACTGCCGTTATATGCCTTAAGAATATAGGTTTGTTTTCAATTGCTGGCTTTATGTATTTTTTAGTTGGTTACAATCTAATGTACGACGGCGTCGATGGAGGTTACTTGGGTTCCTTTTCTATGTTTGATAGAAGCTCGGATGTAGATTTAGAAACGGGTTATGCTGCAGCGTCCGATTGGTATTTCCAAATGGTATTTGTTGCAACAACAGCTTCAATAGTATCTGGCGCGCTTGCTGAGAGAATTTTAATTTGGCCTTTTTTTCTTTTTATAGCAATTTTAACAGGTTTTATTTATCCAATTGCTGGTTCATGGCAGTGGGGTGGAGGTTGGTTAAGTGAAATGGGATTTTCTGATTTTGCTGGATCAACTCTCGTTCACTCTGTTGGTGGGTGGGCTGCACTTGCTGGGGCTATTCTTCTTGGAGCTAGAGATGGAAAGTATTCTGCTGATGGCAAAGTAAATGTTATACCTGGATGTTCCCTTCCAATGACAACGTTGGGTGTTTTCATTCTATGGTTAGGATGGTTTGGGTTTAACGGAGGTTCTCAATTGGCTTTAGGTTCTGGAGCCGATGCTACCGCTGTAGCTGATATTTTTGTAAATACCAACCTTGCCGCTGCAGGCGGAGTTTTGGCTTGTATGATTCTCAGCAAGGCTACAAATAGCCACACAAACATCGCAGCAACTTTGAATGGGGCAATTGCAGGTTTAGTAGCAATTACGGCTGAACCTCTTACTCCTTCAATGGGCCAGGCAGTAATCATTGGTGCAATTGGAGGAATAATTTGTATGTACGGCATGAAGTTACTTGATATGCTCAAAATAGACGATGTAGTTGGAGCAATTCCTGCGCATTTATTTGCTGGAATATGGGGAACACTTGTTGTTGCCTGGACTAATCCGGATACATCATTGGGTGTTCAATTCATTGGTGTGGTATCATATGGGTTATTCACATTAATAACTTGCTTTATTGTATGGTTTTTAATTAAAACTGTCATAGGCATTAGAGCGTCTAAGGAAGACGAGGAATATGGCCTTGATATGAGCGAACTTGGGACAGTTTCTTACCCAGATTTTAACAAAAAATAAATCGACTCCCCATAGGTAGTAAGTGAATTCTGCAAATGCAGAATTCACTTATCTATTTTTACAATCAAGTGGAGTAAGTCTTACTTTTTTTAAATTTAACTCTAAAGAATAATCAGGATAATCATATCTGAAAAAGCTTGCTATTCCTTGACTGTTTAGGTGAACAGTTTGTTCGAAAATCGGAGTTTGAACTTTATCTTGATAATAAGCCATTCTTATTTTCCTAAATTTATTTATAATACCTTTGTCTAAAACTTTATCATCAATTGTTTCTACTTCATCAGTAAAAAAAACAGATATGTTGAAAAATTTATCCGGAATTGTGCCCTCATAAACATCCCTTAAAAGCATCTTTTTTTTTGAATCTAAATTATTAACTATATCTTTTAAAAATTGATGAGGAAAAATTACTTCCTTAGAAAATATTAGCTCTTTATCTTTTTGCATGAATTTGACGACGAGATTCTCATTTTTTTCTGCTTTCCCATGATGTCGATCTACAACTTCTGAATCTTCTTTGATTTCCAAAACATATTCCATATTTTTCCCATCAACCATTTCGTTTAAAGAATAATTAATTTCACTAACAGTTCCAACTCCATGCGAATTTATAAACCTAGTCATCATTCTTTGTGTAGTTACCCAAGATTCTTGACAATTATCTATCCAATCGATTAATAAATATCCTGAAGCTTCATCTACATATGTTTTTCCAGGCACTCTAGTAGAATCAGAGCTTCCTAGTGTGATATCATATTCGCTTTGAAATGATATGAGTTTTGAGTATGCATTTTGATAGCTAGACCCGATTATAAGTATAAAGATCAGAGGAAGAGTTTTAAAAGTTTTCATTTCACAATATTTAATATTAAGGTTTGATTAGCGTTAACTAACATAGTATTTTTTTTTTAATGATAAAAGCTTTAATTTTTCTATTGGTCTTATTGTTAGTTTCATCTATTTTTTTTTTTTCAGATAAATTTAGTAAAAAAACTCTTATTTTCTCGATTTTAATTATGTTTATTATATTTATTATTTTATCAACTGCTTCAGTTATATTGGTAAATGATGATTCTGAAAAATTTTACAATCCACCAAAATTCGATGGAGAAAAAATAATTCCAGGACATTTTAATGAAAAAAATTAAGAATTTTAAAATTAATTGTAAAAAGCTTGGTATCCCTATCTTTTCAATCAAAAAAATTGAAAGATCATTGAAAGAATATTCTGGAAAAATCTATATTGTAGGAGGAAATGTTAGAGACTTGATTTTGAATAATCAGTCACAAACCCATCCTGATCTTGTTGTAGACTTGGAGTTGGAAAAATTAATAAAATGTCTATCTAAATCAAAAATTAAGTTTTTAAAAATAGGAGCTAAGTATGGATCAATAGTAGTACTTTTGAATGAAAATAAGTTCGACATAACTATTATGCGAAGTGATATTAAAACTGATGGAAGGTGGGCAAAGGTTAAATTTACTAACAATCTTGTCCAGGATTCAAGGAGAAGGGACTTTACATTCAATTCTATTTATTGCGATACTGATGGAAATTTGTATGATCCAAATAATGGAATTGTCGATTTATTTAATAAAAAGGTAAAGTTTATCGGTAATGTTGATCAAAGGATCAAAGAGGATCATCTTAGAATTTTGAGATTTGTAAGGTTTTCGCTTGAAATTTCAAATTTTATCGATGAGGACACTTATACTGTTTGTGTTAAACACATAAAAAAATTGTTGTTATTGTCATATGAGAGAAGGATAGAAGAGGCAAAAAAAATTATAACAAATAAAAATTTAGAGAGAAATGAGGTTTGTTTGTCTTTAATGAAATTTTTTGAATGCACATTTGATTCAAAATTAAATTTCAAGAATTTTTATAAGTTATGTGTATTTGAATCTTCAATTAGTCAAATAAGCTTTGAAAGAAGAATTAAATTTTTAATAAGAAAAAAAAAAAAAATACCAAAATTTTTTGCTAAAAATGGTAACAATTTGTTCAAAAAAAGATTGGAAAGTAAAATTCATTTTAAATATTTGGAAGAAAAAGAGCTTTATTTACAACTTTTAAAAGCTAAAAAAGTAAACATAGTAGATCAACTTATTTTTGATTGTGTTGAAAAAATAATTTCAAAAAAAAAATTTAAAGAATACTACAACAAAATACTGATTTTTGAGAAAAAGAAAATTCCCCTTAATGGTGATGATTTACTTAAAATTGGTTTCAAGCCGGGAAAAGAATTAGGAGGCGTTTTAAATAAGTTAGAGTTGTTTTGGTTTGAAAAAGATTTTAGATGTACAAAAAAAGAATGTATAAAATTTGTAAAAAAGTACCTACCATGATGCCATAGGAGGAAGAGACATGAATATTGCTTCAATGTTTCCATCTGTTTCGAGACCAAATTTTGTCCCTCTATCATATAGAAGGTTAAATTCGACGTATCTTGACCTTCTATGATTTTGTAATAATTTATCTTTTGCGTTCCAAGATAATGAAATTGTCTTTTCAACAATATTTTTATAAGTTTCTATAAAAGTGTTACCAATATTTCTTACAAAATTCATATCAGAATCCCAATCATCAGAATCTAAATAATCAAAAAAAATCCCGCCTAATCCTCTTGATTCATTACGATGTGGTAAAAAAAAATATTCATCACACCATTTCTTATATTTTTGATAACAACCTTTGTTATATCTATCGCATGTTTTTTTTAGCTCTTGATGAAAGAAATTTGCTATATCTTTTGATTCTTTTGACTTCTTGTCACTTGGTGTAATATCTATTCCTCCTCCAAACCATGAGTTTTGAGTTACAATATATCTCGTGTTCATGTGAATTGCTGGAACTTTAGGGGATAGTGGATGAATTACCAAAGAAATTCCGGAGGCCCAAAACTCTGAATTATTTCTTGTTCCAGGAATTTTACCCGTTAATTTTTTAGATAGTTTCCCATAAACAGTTGAAACATTTACTCCAGCTTTTTCAAAAACTTCTCCTCTTAATAACCGCATTTCTCCTCCGCCAAGGTCATTTGAACCGGTTTTATTCCTATTCCATTTTTTTTTGGAGAAACGTTTATTCAACTTTCCATTTATTTTTTCTATTAACTCAAGTTCTTGACAAATATTTACTTGAAGTTCTCTAAACCATTGTGAAGCAATATTTTTTTTAATATCAATATTTTTCATTGTTTTGCTATAAAAATTTTTTATATTATAATTAAATTAGTATGATTGTTAACAAATGTCAGAAAAAGATTTAAAAGATAGCAATTCGTCAAGTTTAGTTGATGAAGAGAAAAGAGACTTCCTATTTGTAACAACAGCAGGTCTAGCTGTTGTAGGAGGAGCTGTTACAGCTTTTTCGTTAATTGATACAATGAATCCTGCTAAAGATGTTTTAGCTTTGTCAACTACAGAAGTTGACCTATCACCATTAGAGGAAGGTCAAAGTTTAACTGTGATGTGGAGAGGAAAACCTATTTTTATAAGACACAGAACTTCAAGTGAAATTAGTGAGGCAAGTAATATCTCTGTCAATGATCTCAAACACATGGCTAGTGATGAATCGAGAGTTCAGAACCCAAAATGGCTCGTGGTGATTGGTGTTTGCACACATCTTGGATGTGTTCCACTTGGACAAAAAATAGGTGATAATAAAGGTGAATTTGGGGGTTGGTTTTGCCCTTGTCATGGTTCACATTACGATACTTCGGGAAGGATAAGAAAAGGTCCAGCACCATTGAACCTTGAAGTTCCACCTTATGATTTTGTATCAGATGATATTATTAAAATAGGATAAAGTTTATGCAAGATAAAGATATAGAAAGTAAAAAAGGTTTAGCTAACTGGATAGATAAAAGACTTCCAGTTTTCACTTTTATTAATCACAACTTAAGAGATTACCCGACACCAAAAAATTTAAATTACTTTTGGAATTTTGGCTCTCTTGCTGGGATCACGTTAGTAATTATGATTGTAACTGGTATTTTACTAGCAATGCAATATACAGCTAATACAGATATAGCTTTCGATAGTGTCGAAAGAATAATGAGAGATGTAAACAACGGATGGTTGCTTAGATATATTCACATGAACGGTGCCTCTATGTTTTTTATAATAGTTTACATACATATGTTCAGAGGACTTTATTATGGATCATATAAATATCCTCGAGAAATACTATGGATGCTGGGTGTTGTAATATTATTGTTAATGATGGCAACCGCTTTTATGGGTTATGTTTTGCCTTGGGGTCAAATGAGCTTCTGGGGAGCAACGGTTATAACTAATTTATTTTCAGCTTTTCCAATTGTTGGTGACTACATTGTAACTTTTCTTTGGGGAGGTTTTTCAGTCGATAACCCAACTCTCAGTAGATTCTTTGTTTTACATTATCTGTTGCCATTTGCAATCGTAGGAGTTGTTGTTTTACATTTAGTAGCTCTTCACCAATTTGGTTCTAACAATCCAACTGGAATTGATGTTAAGTCCGATGGAGACACGATACCCTTTCATCCATACTACACGGTAAAAGATTATTTAGGATTAGGTGTGTATTTAATAGTTTTTGCATCTCTTGTTTTCTTTGCTCCCAACTTTCTTGGTCATCCCGATAATTACATTCCAGCAAATCCTTTACAAACCCCTGCTCACATAGTTCCTGAATGGTATTTTCTACCATTTTACGCTGTCTTAAGAGCGGTTCCTGATAAACTCTTAGGTGTTTTATTAATGTTTGCTGCAGTCTTGGTTTTGTTTTTCTTGCCTTGGCTGGACAAACATAAAATTAGAAGTGCCAATTTCAGACCGTTTTATAGACAGTTTTATTGGTTGTTTTTTATAAATTGTTTGATTCTTGGTTGGGTAGGTGCAATGCCTGCGGAGGGTATTTATGTTTTAATTTCTAGAATAGCAACAGTATATTATTTTGCATTTTTCTTAGTAATAATGCCACTTCTATCCAAATTTGAAAAAACATTTGATCTACCTTCCAGTATCTCTGCTGCGGTAATTTCTGAAAAGTTTGATAAAAAAGATGAATCTGTGTCGGAGAGTTATGTTAAGTAGAGTAAATTTTTTTTTAATTTACACTTTATTTTTAATATTGATTCCCATTAATTTCTTAGTTAATGCAGCAACAAGCAATTCTCAACTCATAGAACAAAATTGGTCATTTAATGGAATATTTGGGAGGTTTGATAACGCTTCACTGCAAAGAGGTTTTAAAGTTTATTCTGAAGTTTGTGCCGCTTGTCACGGAATAAGACATATCTCTTACAGAGATTTGGCTGGAATAGGTTATTCCATGGATGAAATAAAAGTGATTGCTGGAGACTATGAAGTTATTGATGGTCCAAATGAAGAAGGTGACATGTTTACTAGAGATGCAAAAATGAGTGATAAGTTTGTTGGTCCCTATGAAAACGATCAAATAGCTCGCCTGGCAAACAATGGATCCTATCCACCTGATTTATCTTTAATTGTCAAAGCAAGAGCTGGTGGAGCAGATTATATATATAGTTTATTAAACGGATATAAAGAATTTCCAGCTAACTTTAATGCTAGTGATGGAATGTACTACAATGAATATTATCCAGGAAATCAAATAGCAATGCCTTCACCAATAATGGATGAAATAGTTGAATATGATGATGGGACAGAAGCTACTCACATTCAAATTGCGAGAGACGTCACCTCCTTTCTAGCTTGGACAGCTGAGCCAGAATTAGAAGATAGAAAAAGTCTTGGAGTAAAAACTCTGTTATTCTTAATTTTAATAACTATTATGTTGCTTGGAGTTAAAAGAAAAGTTTGGAAAAACTTGGATTGATTAATGACAAAAATTGATGTTGCTTTTATTGGTGGTAGTGGATTATACAAAATCCCGAAAATAAAAAATGTTAAATGGAAAAGTGTTTCCACAAATTTTGGAGATCCATCTTCCGAGATTTGTACAGGTGATCTCAATAATAAAAAGATAGCTTTTTTACCTAGACATGGCAAAGATCATACATTATCTCCCTCAAAAATTAATTATAGAGCAAATATTGAAGCACTTAAAAAGCTGAGTGTAGAAAATATAATTTCTCTTTCAGCAGTAGGAAGTTTAAGAAATGATTATATTCCTGGGGATTTCGTTCTTGTTGATCAATTTATTGACAAAACATATCTCAGAGAAAAGACTTTTTTTGAAGATGATCTTGTTGTTCACTTACCAATTGCCAACCCTATTTGTAAAGATCTAAAAGATAAATTAAGTAATGTTCTCAAAAGATTAAAAATAAGATTTCATAACCAAGGTACATATATCTGTATTGAAGGACCACAATTTTCTACATTAGCGGAGTCTGAGTTATATAGATCTTGGGGCTGTGATATTATTGGAATGACTAATATGCCGGAGGCCAAATTATCCCTAGAAGCTGGTATTTGTTATTCAAGTGTTGCGATGGTTACAGATTATGATTGTTGGCATCCCGATCATGAAAATGTTAGCATTGAACAAATAATTAAAACATTAAATGATAATTCAGAAAAAGCACAAAGGCTAATACTAGAGTTATCATTAGAAGAAAAGATGGTTTGTAGTAAAAAAATTAAAGAATTAGCAAGAAATTCAATAATAACAAATTTACCGAAAGTTAAAAATTCTACTAAAGAGAAACTAAGCAATATTTTAAAATTAGAATGAAAGTAAATGGACAAAACTTCTCAACTCTCTGGATTGAGAATGAAAAAGTTAAAATAATAGATCAAACTAAATTACCATTTGAATTTATAATAAAAGAATTAAAAACCCTTAAAGACTTTTGTAGAGCAATTAAAAACATGGAGGTCAGGGGTGCCCCCCTGATTGGCATAGCAGCGGCATTTGGATTCGCGTTAGCTATAAAAAAAGATGCATCTAATAAAAATGTAGAATTTTGCTACGAAAAGTTATTACAAACTAGACCCACTGCAATAAATTTAAAGTGGGCACTTAATTCTATTTTAAAGAAAATCAAAGCCAAGACAATTAGTGAAAGAGCTAGCTTATCATTTAAATTGGCAAAACAAATGAGGGAGAACGATATAGTAAATTGTTTTAAAATAGGTTTGCATGGTTTTAAGATTATAGAAAAACTCTACAAAAAAAGAAAAAAAGCTATAAATATCTTAACACATTGCAATGCAGGCTGGCTCGCGACAATTGATTGGGGAACTGCTCTTGCTCCAATTTTTCTTGCAAATAGAATTGGAGTGCCTGTTCATGTTTGGGTTGACGAAACTAGACCTAGAAATCAAGGAGCTTTGCTCACTGCTTGGGAGCTAAAAAATGAAAAAATACCTTATACTATTATTGTTGATAATGCAGGAGGATATTTGATGCAAAAGAAGAAAGTAGATATTTGTATTGTTGGTAGTGATAGAACTATTTCTAATGGAGATGTTTGTAATAAAATAGGAACTTATCTCAAAGCCCTTTCAGCTTATGATAATAATATCCCGTTTTATGCTGCTCTACCGTTTTCAACTATCGATTTTAAAACAAAAAAATCTGAAAATATTCCAATCGAAATCAGAAATGGCAATGAATTATCACATTTATTATTCAATAATAATAATAAATATTCTAAAGGTGAAATATATTTTAAAAATTCAAAAAAATATAACCCTGCTTTTGATGTGACACCTTCAAAGTATATAACAAGACTAATTACTGAGAATGGTGTTATAAAACCTTCAAAATCAGATATTTTGAAACACTTGAAAAAATGAAAAAATGAAAAAAATAAAATCAGAAATAGTGAATGCCTCAAAAAAAATTTTAGGTCTAGGACTAAATATTGGTTCCGAGGGTAACATTAGCTTTAAGCATAAAGACAAAATTTTTATTACGCCATCTGGAATAGAAACATCCCAATTGGATGAATCACTAATTTCAGAGGTGGACATTAATGGTGATGTTAAAAATTTTCAAAAACCTTCTAGTGAAATTTTTATGCACTTATATATATATAAACAAAGGCCCGAAGTTCATTGTATTGTTCACTGTCATTCTTTGTGGGCATCAGTTTTGTCCTGTAATAGAAAAAAAATTCCAGCATTTCATTACATGATTGCTGAATTTGGAGGAAATGATATTAGATGTTCAAAGTATGCGACATTTGGAACAAAAAAATTAGCTAGTAATGTTTTAGAAGCAATGAACAACAGGAGTGGTTGTTTGATTTCGAATCACGGACAATTAACAGTTTCCAGTAATATAAAGAATGCAGTAAATTTGGCGATAGCTCTAGAAAAACTATCAAAACAATATTATTTTTGTAGTTTAATTCAAGGTGCTAAATTATTAAAAAGTAAAGAAATGATTGAGGTTTTAAAGCTTTTTAAAAACTATAAGCTTAAACATTAAATCTAAACGTGATTATATCTCCATCTTCAACTTTATATTCCTTACCTTCAAGACGCAGTTTTCCATTTTCTTTGCAATTTTGTTCTCCTTCAAAGTCCAAAAAATCTTCGAAATTTATTACTTCTGCTCTTATAAAACCTTTCTTAAAGTCAGTATGAATCTTTGCTGCTGCGTCTGGAGCAGAAGTTCCATTTTTTATTGACCACGCTCTTGTTTCTTTAGGACCCGATGTAAAAAAGGTTATAAGTTCTAATAAAGAATAGCCTTCTCTTATTAAACGAGATAGTGAAGCTTCTTCTAAATCAAGCGATTTCAAGAACTCTTTTTTTTCATTTTGATCTTCAATTAATGAGATTTCTGATTCAATTTGTGCAGAAATTTTTAAATTTTTTGATTTTTTTTTTTCGGCATATTCATCCACTTGTTGTGAAAGAATGTTACCAACTTGTATGGAAGATTCGTCAACATTGCTAACATATATTATTGGTTTGAGAGTAAGGAAATTAAAATTTGAAAGAATTTTAAATTGATTTTGATTAATTTGTATTTCATTCAAAAAAACTCCTTCATTAAGTTTTTTTTTTGCTTCTTCTAATGTTTCAATTAATTCAGGAGAAATTTTCTTACCCTTATTTTTCTTTTTAATATTTTCAATTGTATTTTCAATTTTTGAATAATCAGATATTAAGAGTTCGGTTTCTATAACTTCGATATCATTTAGTGGTGAGAGTGTCTGATCAACATGAGTTATTTCAGAATCTTCAAAACATCTTACAACATGTATAATTGCATCAACTTCGCTTAGATTTGATAAAAATTTATTTCCAAGTCCTTCACCTTTACTGGCTCCTTTTACTAATCCAGCAATGTCAACAAATTCTAATTGATTAGATATAACTGAATGAGATTCTGAAATATCAGCAATCAATTTAAGTCTTTTATCATTTACAGCTACTTTGCCAACATTTGGTTCAATCGTACAAAATGGGTAATTTTTTGATTCTGCTTGTTGAGTTGATGTCAAAGCATTAAATAGAGTGGATTTGCCAACATTTGGTAGACCAAGAATACCGCAATTAAATCCCATATTAGCTCGCTAAAATCTTTGTTTTAAATAATGGAAAATCTTTATTAACTAAATGTTCAAAATATTGATTAGACAATTTTTTAAATTTTTCAATTATTTGTCTCTCATTTTTATCGAATTTATTTAGCACGAAAATTTCGGGTCTTATTTTTTTTTCTTCGAGCAATTGGTTTCGTATACCTAATTTAATTCTATAAAAATCTTTGCCATTGAACTTTATTGTATCTCTAACACCATTATGCCCGCCGTGACCACCATTAGCTTTTACTCTTAATTTTAAAAATTCCATATCAATATCATCGTGAATTAGAATTATATCTGAGGTATTTGTAATTTTAAAATAATCTCTGATTTTCTTAATTGGATTTCCAGATAAATTCATAAAAATCTGTGGTTTGAAAATTATGATTTTTTGTCCAAAAAGTTTTTTATCTGAAAATAGCCCATCAAATTTAGATTTATATTCAGGAAATTTGAAGTAACTATGAAAAGAATCAATGATTTCAAAACCTACGTTATGTCTTGTAAATTGATATTTCTCTCCAGGGTTTCCTAATCCAACAATAAGAATCATTAAATTGATATATTTAAATTATTTATCTTTCTTTTCAGTTGCATTGTCGGCTGCAGCCGATTTATCGTCTTCTTTATCTTTTGCAGTTTCAACTGCTTGTGATTCTTTATCAGTTACCTCTGCATCCTCTTGAACTTCCTTGGCTGCTTCTTCAACTTTCATTACGGTCGGAGGAGCTACTGTCGCAATTGTAAAATCCCTATCCTGTATAGTTGGTTTTACGCTTTCATCTAAATTTATCGAGCTGATATGGATGCTATCACCAATTTCTAAACCACTTAAATTTGCTTCTAGAAATTCCGGAATCTTTGAAACTGGAGTTTTAAGCTCTACTTCATGCCTTACAATATTGATAACGCCTCCTTGTTTAATTCCTTCACATTCATTCTCATTAATGAATTTAACAGGAACAAATAGTGTTACTGTAGTATTTTCTCCAATTCTAAGAAAATCTATGTGTAAAATATTTTCCTTTACTGGGTGTAACTGAATATCTTTTGGAAGAACTCTAAAGCTCTCTTCATTAATCTTAATTTCACATTGCTTTGAGAAGAATCCCGTATCGCTTACCTGTAATTTCAAGTTTTTTTCATCTAAAGAAATAGGTATAGGTTCTTTTTTTTCACCATAAATTATTCCTGGTATTAGTTTTTTTGATCTAAACTCTCTAGCATTACCTGTTCCAGTCTCTGATCTTTTTTTGGCTAGAATTTGTAAAATTTCCTTCATTAGTATCTCCTTCTGTTAAGCAAACAAACTCGAAACTGACCTGTTATCTGTAATTCGCCCAATAGCCTCACCAATTAAATGTGCAATTGATAATTGTACTATTTTTTCACACTTACTTACATCATCTCTAGCTGTAATGCTATCAGTAATTATCATTTTATCAATGGGAGACTTTTCTATCCTTTCAATTGCTGGGTTAGATAAAACTCCATGTGTTATATAAGCATAAATAGACTTTGCCTTTTTTTTATTTAGCGCATTTGCTGCATTAGTAAGTGTACCTGCAGTATCGCAGATATCATCTATTAGTATACAATTCTTATTTTTCACCTCTCCGATTATATTCATTACTTCCGATACGCTCGCTTTTTCTCTTCTTTTGTCAATTATCGCAAGTTCACAATCCACTCTTTTGGCTATTGCCCTGGCTCTAACCACACCCCCTACATCAGGAGATACTATAATTGTTTCATTAGAATTAAATTTATTTTTAATATCATTAATAAAAACGGGTGCAGCAAATAAATTATCTGTAGGTATATCAAAGAAACCCTGAATCTGACCAGCATGAAGATCTACCATAAGTGCGCGGTCAGCACCCGCGACACTTATTAAATTAGCAATTAGTTTTGCTGAAATAGGAGTTCTTGGACCTGATTTTCTATCTTGTCTTGCATAACCGTAATATGGCATTATCGCGGCAATTCTTTTTGCCGAACCTCTCTTTAAAGCATCGATTGTTACTAACAATTCCATCAAATGATCATTAGCTGGGAAAGAAGTTGATTGAATAACAAAAACGTCTTCGCCTCTTACATTTTCTTGAATTTCGACGAAAACTTCTTTATCCGGAAATTTTTTTATTGTAGCTTTTAGCAGTTGAACGTTCAGATAGGAAGCTATTTCCTTTGCAAGAGAAATGTTACTATTACCTGAGACAATTTTCATAGTTCACTCATTAAAATTAATTTAATTACAATTATTTTTTTATACCAACTAAACTAATTTGCCTACCACAATTTTTTATTTTATTTACACAACAATATCTGTGACTAAAAAATTTACTGGGATTAGAAAAAGTATCTTCTTTTGAAATGGTATAATTTAGAATTTTGAGATCTAATAGTTTTGATTCGATAAGACCAGAAAAATCAAAAAATTTATCATTATCTTTTTTGATAATAAATTCTTCATAATCTTTTATTTTTTTTTTTAGCACCATTATAAAATCATCTTTAATCTCAAATGATTTTTTTTTTAAGTGAGGACCAACAAAAACATTCAAATTACTTTCTTTTTCACCAAGAGATAATAATTTATTTATTGTATTTTCTAAAATTCCGTTGATCAATCCTTTCCAGCCAGCATGAATAATTCCATAGTTTTTCTCTCCGAGAACAACTATCGGTGCGCAATCTGCAGTTAACACTCCTAAAAGGTAATCGTCTCTGTTAGTGATTATGGCATCCGCAGACTGCTTATATTCCAAATTCTTAGTTACTTTTAACACAATATTCGAGTGTGTTTGATTAGGTAAAATAATGTTTTTTTTGTTTAGCTTGTATGATGCAAGCATTCTATTTTTTTTGACATTTTGATCGAAGTCACCTTTTTTGAAGGCGCAGTTTAATGATGAAAAATCTTTTTCACTTGCACCTCCATTTCTTGAAAAAAAACAGAAAACATAATTTTTATAAAATTTAACTTTATTCATTTACTATAAAAAACATTAGAATCAATTTTTTCTCTAGTTATGAATATGCATTTAATCAAACCTCCCATCCCGCCTGGAGATGTTAGTCTTTCGAATTGTTTCTCTATAATTTGAATTTTGTCGGATGAAGTTTTTTGAGAAACCAAGTTTATCACTCTTTCGTTTATTCCATGAAAAAAAAGAAAATCTTTTTGCAAAACTGGTCCATAAAAAATTAAATCAAGTTTTTTTGCCTTGCTTTTAAAATCTTTAAAATTAACATGATAGGTTATATCCGACTCAAATGGATGATCAAATATGCCACATTTTTTAGAATTATGAATTGCTTGAAGCGTATTTATATTTTTCTTATTAAATGGACCGTAATCAAAAATAAGAATACCCCCCCCAAACTTTTTTATATGTTTAAGTATTTTAAATAAATAAAGATTGGTTAGTGGCGAAATTTCAATGACATCTCCATTTTTATGTTCACAGTCGAATTTAGAAGATGTCTTAATATTTAGAATTTTTAATTCATCTGAAAAAAAAACTCTTCTTTCGTACCAATTATTATTTACTTTCTCAAATTGATTTATAGGTAAGGCGTCAAAAAACTCGTTGCAAAAAAAAAAAATAGGCTTTTTCTCTAATTTAAGTTTATTTAAAGATTTAATTTTGAAACACTTTGAATTTAAATAATTTAGATTATTCAATTGTAATGATTGTAAAAATTTTGATTTTTCGTATAAATTAAATGAGATGGGATCTTTGATAAACTTCTCAAATGTTGAGATTAAATCTTTCATGAGCGTTCCATTTCCCGGGCCTAACTCGTAAAATGTATTTATTTTAGACTTTTTTAAAAGTAATAAAAAAAATATTGCTATGCATTCACCAAAAAGTTGACTGACTTCAGGGGAGGTAACAAAATGAGTTCCAATTTTATTTTTTTGGTAAAATCCCTGGTTCTTTTTATATAAACAGAGATTAATAAATCTACTCAAAGATATGTGATTTGATTTAAAAAGGTCTCTAAAGTCTCTCATTTTTTACATCGAATAAAATTTAAGCCCAAGAAAATCATTGGCAAGCAAAGTATTTGTCCCATCGAAAGATTCATGTAGATAAAACCCATATGATTATCCGGTTCTCTGAGAAATTCCAAAATAAATCTTAAGGAACCATACATAATTAAGAATAGTGCCGAAACATTTATTGAGTTGTGATATTTTTTTTTAAAAATAAAGAAGATAACTATTAGTATAATCAATCCTTCAGATATTGCCTCATAGATTTGGCTAGGATGTCTTAAGACATCATTTTCGTTAAATAATATGCCCCAGTTCGAATTGGTCGGTCGCCCTATTAATTCACCGTTTATAAAATTAGCTAATCTTCCTAAAAGTATTCCTAACGGAGCACATGCAGCTACAAGATTAGAAAGATCTAAGAAATTTATTTTCTTAAATTTAGAATATAAATAGATAGATAATATAACTCCAAATAATCCACCATGAAATGACATTCCACCCTGCCATATTTTTAGAATTTTTAAGGGATCTTCTGAATAATATTCAAAGTTGTAAAACACAACATATCCTAATCTTCCTCCAATAATTACAGCAATAACGGCCCAACTAAGATAGTCTTCAAAAATTTTAAAGTTTATTTTTATATAATGATTGGTAATTAAATATTTTGCATAAAAATAACTAAAAATAAATCCAAATAAGTAAGAAAGTGAATACCAGTAAATATTAAAATTGAATAATTGAAAAGCAATTGGATTAAGGTCATGAATGTACATTTTATAGTCTTCTTAGGTAGTTTTTGACATAATCATTAATTCCATCTTCGAGGCTATGAAATTTTTTTTTGTAACCTGCTTTTCTAAGTTTAATTAATGAGGCTTTTGTAAAATATTGATACTGTTCTCTTATATTTTTAGGAGTATCTATGTATTCAATATTTTTTTTTCGGTTGCAATTTCTATAAACATATTCTGTCAAAATATTAAAGCTTTGAGGTGTACCGCTACCTACATTAAATAAACCATTAATCTTTGGTTTCTTTAAGAACCAATGGATGACATCTATTACATCTTTGACATATATAAAGTCTCGTAACTGTTCCCCATCATTAAAATTAGGATTATGTGATTTAAATAATTTAATTTTTTTTTTATTTTGAATATCTTCATATATTTTGAGTATAATACTTTTCATATTTTTCTTATGGAACTCATTGGGACCATAAACATTAAAAAACTTTAATCCCACGCATTGTATTGGTTTATTTTTGGAACCCAAGTTGCTCCAAATAAATCTGTCTACAATGTGTTTTGACCATCCGTATAAATTTAAAGGTATAAGTTTTGATAGATAATCATCACCTGAGTTGTCATTGAACCCACTCTTACCATCACCATAAGTTGCAGCAGAAGATGCATAGATAAATCTTTTTTTATTATTAATACACCAGTTCCAAAGTGTTATAGACAACCTTAAATTATTATCGATTATGAGATTTAAATTTTTCTCTGTAGTTGAGGTTATTGCTCCCATATGAATAATTATAGAAATTTTTTTTTATTATTTTTTAAAAACTTTTTTAAATTAACTGGGTCTATCTTTGTAAAGTTAGAATTAAGAAAATAACTTTGTTTATCATTATTATGCCAATCTATTGAAACAACTTCTTCTCCTTTGCTAACAAGATGGTTAACAACGTTTGACCCAATAAATCCTGCACCGCCCGTCACTAAAATCATTAATTCAAGACCTCTAATACTAGAAAACTTAATAGGTAAGTAAAAATTATAAAACTCAAAATATTCATTAGATATATTTTCTTTCTATTTTCCCTATTTTTTTTTAATAAATTATAAAAGAAAATGACCCACACAGAAAAAGAAACAAAATATAGAATAATTAAGATTAGAATAATTGAATCTTTTATCATTTAATCAACATATAGTGTAAAACTTGGTATATGATACTAATTGTAGTTGTTTAATATTAATATATATACTATTATTATGTCGTGAGTTTTGACAGTCAAAAAAAAATTATCATTAGAAACAACCCTATCGATTTTATCGAAGAGTACGTTTTAAATGATGATATAGAAAAATTCAGAGGTTCTCCCGATGAAATCACCATCTTTTCCAAAGGTATGTGGAGAAATTATGATATCTCATTTAAATGGGATAGTAAAAAAAAAATAATAGAGATAAATAGTTGCTTTGATATTTCAAAAAAAAATAGAATAAGTAAATCAATTTATTCCTTAATATCAAACGTAAATAGTAGAGCTACAGTTGGTTTCTTTAATTACTCTTCAAAATTAAATACAATTTTCTTCAGCTACAAGATATCTGTTAAGGGCCAAAATTTTATTTCAATTGAGCAAATTCAAGATTTTATAGATATTGTTATAAATGAATGTGACAGATTTTTCCCAGTTTTCTTTGTTTTTTTTCATAAGAAACAAGATCCAATTAAGGCACTAGATATTGCATTGCTTGATACACACGGAGAAGCATGACATCACTTTTAATAGGTTGTGGTAATCTTGGGGAAATAATATTAAAGGGTTTTCAGAAAAGTAAAAAGAAGATAGTTGTTTTAGAAAAAAAAGCGAAAATTTCTAAATATATTTTAAGAAGATATGAAAATGTAATATTTTTGAATGCTTTTAATAAGGTTAATTGGAATGATATAGAATACATAATGATATGTGTGAAACCGGCAGACTCAAGTAAAATCTTGAATGAAATTAAAAGTTTTTGTTGTAAAAATCATTTAGTAATTTCATTTGTTGCAGGATTAAGAACCACAACTATTTCAAAATTAATTTTATCGAAAAGTTCAGTGATACGGATAATGCCAAATATTTTCATATCATCCAATAACAGTGCTTCTGCAGTATATTCAAAAGATTTAAAAGCAAATCTAAAAAAAAAGATAACTAGAGATTTTAAGAATTTTGGAAAAATCGTATGGGTCGATCATGAAAAAAAAATAGATTTCTTTACTGCTATGTTTGGAGGTGGCCCAGCTTATTTTTTTTATATTCTTGGGTGTCTTAAGAAACTTATAAAAAAAAACGGATTCAGTGATACTGTCTCCTCGTCTCTTTTAACTAGTTTGATTGAAGGATTGCTTTTTGAAATAAAATCTAAAACTACCAGCTTTGATGAATCTATAAAAAAAGTTGCAAGCAAGGGCGGAACTACAGAAGAGGCGTTAAAGGTTTTATCAAAGAATCAGGTTCTTTTCAAGTTATTTGAAAAAGCCATAAACGCTGCAAAAATAAAATCAAATAAAATTTCAAAACAATTAAAATAATCTATTTTCTAATTGGTATTGTCACTGAGAACAAACATCCTTTTAACTTTTTTGAGTTGCTAAGAGTAATTCGAGCATTAATCTTTTTTGCTAATTCCTTAGAAATACTCAAACCCAAGCCTGATCCACTTTCATTTAAATTTCTTGAATGATCAATTTTATAAAATGGCGTGAATACTTTTTTTTTAAATTCATTCTCAATTCCTGGTCCATTATCTTCAATATAGATTATCAGATTACTTAATTTTTTTTTTACACTCAAATCAACCTTAGTTCCATACCGTGAGGCATTTTCAAATAAATTAAAAATTATTCGATGGAGGCCATTAATGTCTGTGAAAATATTAAGATTCTTTGAGCATCTTATACTAATTTTCTTTTTCTTTACCTTTGATGAACTCACAACTTTATTGATTAATTCAAAAATATTAACTTTTTCAAATTTATTTTGATTATTTTCTTTTGAATAATCAAGGTATTCTCTGAGAAATAGTTGCATTATTTCCACATCTTTCTTAATTTGTTCAGTCTCTTTTTGGTTTTTAAGCAATTCTAATCTTAACTTTATCCTAGTAATTATCGTCCCTAAATCATGAGATATGCCAGTAAGAAAACTTGTCTTTTGATCAATATAATTATTTATTCTTGTTTGCATTTTCATAAAAGCATTGCCAGCAGCCCTTATCTCCATTGCTCCTTCGGGTTTAAAGTTTTTAATTATTTTCCCTTTCCCAAAATCTTCTGCTGATTTAGCAAGTCTATATATCGCTCTTATTTGAATTCTTAAAAATAAAAGTGCTATCAATGACAAAATTAACGAAGTCGAGATAATCCATAATATGTATATTGAAGGTGTTTCACTGAGAAGATATTTCCTTGGAAAGTTCATTTTTAAAAAACCATCTTCAATCGATATGAATATAGAAACGTGATCTTTTTGAAAATCAATTTTTATATTTTCATCTATACGAGATTTTATTGTTTGGAAAATTTTATTTTCTAATTTTGATTTACTTTTAAAGTCGTGATCTAACTTTTCTATAAAAATTAAATTTATATTCAATTTATTTGCAATATCTTTTGTTTTTCTTAAGTCATTTTTTTTATATTGATCTAATAGCAGGTTGATGTTGTTACTGGCGATATTAGAGAATCTATTTACTATTTTCTCCCAATGTCTGTCATAAAAGAAAAATATTACTGAACCTTGAATTATTATTAGAGGAACAAGAAAGATTAATAATAATCTTGGGAGCAATCGTTTAGGTAGAAGATCTTTTATATATTTTTTAATCATACTCACTAACAAGCATATAACCTTTACCTCGTATAGTTCTGAGAAATGAGTTGTTTTTATCTGAAATCAATTTTTTTCTCAATCTAGTAATTGTAACATCGACTGATCTTAAATTTATTCCTTCTCCTAATAGATTAGATATATCTTCTCTTGATACTTCTTTATTTAGATTTTTTGATAAAAATTCAATTATTAATATTTCCGATGTTGTTAATTTTACATTGACTTTATTTATTGAAAGAACTTTGGACTTTAAATCAAATTCAAAGTCTCCAAAATATCTTTTTTTTCCTGAAAAATTCTTGTTAAACCTTGGACTTAGAAGCTTTTCTATTCTAAGTAATAGTTCTGTAGGTTCAAAGGGTTTAACTAAATAATCGTCACATCCGTTTCCATAAGAAAATTTTTTTTTCTCTAATTGATTGTTCGCTGTAAGCATTAATATTGGGGTATTAAGGTCAATTTTTCGGAAATAATCTAAGAATTGAATACCATCTTTTTCAGGCATCATGATATCTAGTACAATTAGATCAAATAAAAAAAAGCTAGTTAACTCTTCTGCCTCAAATGAGTTTTTGGCAACACTAACTTTAAAATTTTTACTAGTAAGGTATATTTCAAGTAATTCTCTTATTTTGTTGTCGTCGTCAACACACAATAAATGTGGTAAATTTTTCATATAATAAATATCAAGCTATTTATAATTTAAATTTCAGTGTTATATTAATGAATCTTAACTTTAATGAATAAATTATGCAAACAATCCCTTTTGATAAAAGAGTAGGTTCTATATGGATGAATGGCGTGTACAAGGAATGGCAAGATTGTCAGATTCATGTTTTAAATCACGGATTGCACTATGGAAGTTGTGTTTTTGAAGGGATAAGAATTTACGATGGTAAAATATTCAAGTTAGTCGAACATATAGAAAGACTTTATAAATCTGCTGAATTACTTGACTTGGAAATTCCTTTCAGAAAAGATGAAATAATAGAGATTACATACCAGTTAACAAAAAAACAGAAAGTAAATAATGGATATATAAGACCTGTGGTTTGGCGAGGAAGCGAGAAGATGGAAATTTCAGCGATAGACGCAACCACCAATATTGCGATTGCTTCGTGGACATGGCCATCTTATTTTTCTCCTGAAAAAATATTAGAAGGAATTAGGCTTACTAAATCAAATTGGGTAAGACCATCACCACAATCTGCACCAACAAATAGCAAAGCTGCGGGACTCTATATGATCTGTTCATTAAGTAAACATCAAGCTGAGAAAAAAGGGTTTGATGATGCATTAATGCTGGATTATAGAGGTTTTATTGCAGAAGCAACTGGTGCAAATATTTTCTTTGTAAAAAAAAATAAACTATGTACACCTTTGCCAGATTGTTTTTTGAATGGAATCACGAGACAAACTGTAATTGAAATAGCAAAAAAGTTAAAAATAGAAGTTGAAGAAAAACATTATAACTTTGATTTTTTAGAGGGTTGTGAGGAAGTTTTTTTGACTGGAACTGCGGTAGAGATTACACCTGTCACATCAATAGACAACTTTGATTTCAAAGTTGGAAAAATTACAAGATTACTATTGAGTGAATTTAATAAAATAGTTAAAGCTTAGATATCGCTTATCAGTCTATCGCTTTCTTTTTGACTAACCCATTCAGAGTTTCTTAAAAAATTTTCTTTTTTCCAAAAAGTAACCTTTATTTTTAACCAATCAATTAATTCCTCCGCAAATCTAAAACCTTGTTTTCTATGCTTTGAGGATACAAGTATTAATAAAATATTTTCTCCTGGTTTTAAATTGCCAAATCTATGAATTACCAAATAGTTAGTTATTGGATATTTTTGTTCTAGTTTTCTAATTATCTTTTTGATTTGAAATAACGCCATTTTTTCATAGAACTCGATATCAATACTTAATATTACTTGTCCGTTTTTTTTATTTCTTACTTTTCCAATAAATGAGAATATTGCACCAGAGTTCTTATTGTTTTTAGAGAATTGGTCTATTTGTTTTTTTACAGAAAAATCTTTTCTTTGAAAAATTATATTCATTAGCCTCCTGTAACTGGTGGAAATATAGCTAATTCATCATCATCTGTTACTAAAAAGTTATTGTCAACATATTCACAATTGACTGCATATTGAAGATTTTTAGTTTCTTTGAAAGCATAGGTATAATTTTTATTGCGATTTTTTAGCTCATTTATAACCTGAGAAACTTTTTTGCTTTTATCAATAAAGATTGTTTCCTCTGCTTTTCCAATTAATTGTTTTAATTTAGCAAAATATAATATCTTCAATTTAACATATCCTCGTATCTAAAAAACTTTAGTAATGTGCCTTTTCTAATATAGTCATTTTTTTCATCTAACTCTATAATTCCTTGACTTTGACTTATTGATGAGATTATTCCCGAACCAGTTGATGAAAACTTAGTTAAGTAAAAGGAATTTTTTTTTTTAATAATTTTACCTCTCAGCCATTCTGTTCTACCTTTTTTTTTTTTCATGTTAAAATCACACGGTAAAACTCTAACAATAGTTTCTTTTTCATTTAAACCGGAAAGCGCCTTTACATAATCAATTACTAACATAAAAAAAGTGATAACTGCGGCCACAGGATTTCCAGGAATTCCAATGAAAGGAGAATTTTTTATTTTTCCAAATGCAAATGGTCTTCCAGGTTTAATAGAAAGTCTCCAAAAGTCTATTTTTCCGTTCTCTTTGAAAAATTTACCTACCTGATCTGTTTGACTTTTAGAAACACCTCCAGTAGTTACTAGAATATCTATTAAATTAAGTTTGCTAAATATTTTTTCTTTTGTCTGAAAATAATTATCTTTGATTATTCCGAGATCAGTTACATCACATCCAATTTTTTTAAATAAAGATAATAAAACCAATTTATTTGCATCATAGATTTGATATTTAGTTTTATTATTTTTTGTTTCGCATAATTCATCTCCAGTAGAAAAAATTCCAACACGTAATTTTTTATAAACTCTTATTCTTTTTAGCCCCATTGAGGAAAGTTGGGCTAAATCCATAGAGCGTATTTTTCTCCCTTTTTGAAAAATTTTATCATTAATTTTAACATCCTCTCCTTTATTTCTAATATTTGTTCCGGTCTTAAATTTGTTAGAAAGCCTTATTTTGCCTTCAATTAATTCGCAATCTTCTTCCATACATACTGTATTTACTTTAGTTAATTCTTTCAAAACATAAGCACCTGTATATACTTTGACAGCCTCGTTATTATTTATCTTTCCTAAAAAAGGTTTTCCAGGTTTTGATTCACCAATTATTTTTAATTCTCTTACAATTTTTTTTGAATTAATAAATCCAAAACCATCTACGGCTGAATTATCAAATTCAGGAATATTTATTTTTGAATAAATTTCGCTTGCTAAGACCCTATCTTCTGAATCTTCGAGATCAATAGTTTCAGTTTTATTTTTTCTTAAGGAGTTTAACATTACTTTTTTAGCACCTTTAAATGATAAGAGATTTTTGTATAAATCAGTCATTTTCAAAATACTCTAAAATAAAATTCCCGATCTTTTCTGTTTCTTGGAATTTGAATATTGGAAGTTTAAGTTCTTTAAGTTCTGCAATGTCTTTATCTAATACAATTGCTTTAATATTTTCATCACTCTTAAATATGTATGGCTTCTGAATTGAAGATCTTATAACTTCTAATTTTGGAAAACTACTATATTTTAATCCTTCAATAAGTATTAATTGATTTTTTTTTTCAAATTTTTCTAAAATATTATAAATGTTAGTTTTTTTTTTTTGAGGCCCACTTATGAGTGCCCATCGTTTTTCATTATAAATTATTACTTCATTTGAACCTGATTGAATATGTTTGTCACTATCTTTACCTTTCTTATCAATTTCAAATTCATGATGAGTATGCTTGATTGATGAAACATTTATTTTTTTTCTTTTATAAAATGATATTACTCTTGTTGTTAGATCCGTTTTCCCGCTCCCGCTCCATCCAACAATACCAAAAACTTTATTCATTTAAACAATCTTAAGTTCTTTTTAAAATAAATATAGCCTGTATGAATTGTCATTACAGATGCAACGGTTAATCCAAAATAACCAATATATAATATATAATTTGTCACAAAGTCGTTTGAAACTATTAAAAAGCCCAATGAAAACATTTGAATTAAAGTTTTCCATTTAGATAAATTTGTAACAAGAAGTGTTTCAGTTGAATGAGCAAAAAAATCTCTTAAACCTGAAACTAATATTTCTCTTATTACAATAATTAAGGCCGGGTAAATAAATATACCTTTTATTACATTGTTTGATACGAGTATAAAGATTACAGATACAACTAGAATCTTATCGGCAATGGGATCTAGAAACCTTCCGAAACTAGATTCAAGTTCAAATCTTCTTGCTAAATAGCCATCTAAAAAATCAGATATACAAGCTAATGCATATAAGCCAAGTGCCAACCAACTGTAAAATTGACCACCTATTTCTATAAAAATAATAATTATAGGAATTATGAGAATCCTCAGGAGAGTAAGTATATTGGGAATATTTTCTTTCTTAAACATTTTTATTAAATTCTTTATAAATTTTTTCTGCAGTTTTTATTCCAATTTTCGGAACTTTTTTTAAATCTTCAATTCCAGCAGTTTTTATGTTATCAATTGTCCCAAAATAAGATAATAATAATAGTTTAGTTTTTTTCCCTATTCCATCAATTCTATCAAATAATGAATTTTTAAAAGATCTTTGATGTTTATTTTTTGTTGATTGTATTGCAAATCTGTGTGCCTCATCTCTTAATCTTTGTAAAAAAAAGAGTATTTCATCATTCTTTTCAAGTCTATACATCTTGTCTAATTTATAAATCTTTTCATTACCAGCATTCCTATTTTTTCCCTTCGCGATAGCTAACAAATCAATATTTGAAATATTTCTTTCATCTAAAGCTTTTTTTACAATATTTAATTGACCTAGTCCTCCATCAATTATAATTAATTCAGGAAATTTCTGTTTCCAATCATTGGAAATTTTAAACCTTCTTCTTATTACTTGATTCATCATAAAATAATCATCTCTAGAGTTTTTTTTTTCACTGATTATGTTGAATTTTCTATAAGCACTTTTAACAAAATTTCCATTTTCGAAAACTACCATTACTCCAATTGGATTTGTACCACTTAGATGACTATTATCATATATTTCAATTCTTTTTGGGATATTTTTAAGAGATATTTTTTTTCTTAAAGAATTTTGAATATAATTTGCCTTTAGCCTTTCATTCTTTTTTTTTTCTAATGATGCATCAACGTTCTCCTCTACCATTTTAAGCAGCATTTTTTTTTTACCTTTTTGTGGAATCCTGATTGATACTTTATTTTCAAAGTTTTGAAATAATGATTTTAATATATCGATATCTATCGGTTTTGTGTTTAATAGAATTTCTTTTGGTGGTGAGTTAGAGGTATAAAAAAAATAAAGGAATTGTGAAAAAATTTTTTCGGTTTTGTCAAAAAAGTTATTTTCAAACAAAAAGTCTTTATTTCCTAAATTCTTTCCTGACCTGAAGAAAAAAATATGAATTGAAATTAAGTCTGCTTCCTTTTTGAGGAAAATAACGTCCAAATCTTCTTTATTGTTTAAATCTGAATATTTCTCATTTGAAATTTTTGATAAAGCACTGATACGGTCTCTTAATTTAGCTGCTCTTTCATAGTTTTGTTTTTCACTTTCAGATTTCATTTCACTTATTAATTTTGATTTTGCATCAGTTTTCTTTCCTTTTAAAAATGAGACTGCATTCTTTACTAATTCATCATAATCGATCTTAGAAATTAAATTCACACATGGAGCACTACACCTTTTTATTTGATATAAAATACACGGTCTTTTTCTTGATTTAAAAATATTATCTGTACAACTTCTTAATAAAAAGGCGCCCTCAATCTGTTTAATTACATTATCAACTGCATTAACGTTTGAATATGGGCCAAAGTAAATATCATTTTTGTTTAATTTCCCTCTATATTTCTTTATTCTAGGCCAATCCGATGAAGAAGTGATACTTATGTAGGGATAACTTTTATCATCAATCAGACGAATATTGAATCTTGGTTTATTTTGTTTTATTAGATTATTTTCTAAAATAAATGAATCAACTTCAGTGAGCGTTTTAATAAAATTTATATTTGTTGTTAGATTAATTAATAATTTAATTCTGTTGGTTTGACTTTTGTGATTAAGATAGCTCGAAATTCTTTTTTTTAAATTTTTTGCTTTCCCTACGTAAAGTATTTCTTTATTGCAATCAAAAAACTTGTATACCCCCGAACCGTTTGGAAATGATTTAGAGGCTTTTTTGATAGCATTTAAACCTGTGTTTAAACTATATTTTAATTTAAAAGTCATATATATACTTTATAAAGTATTGCTTTCATTATAAAAAATTGTTCAGGAATTACTATCCACTATTACTGTGGATAAATTTGTTAATAATCTTTGAGTATTGTACTTAGTGATAACAATTCTGCTGATCTTAACAAATTGATTAAAAATTAATCAATTTTGTAAGTAATTGATTATACTAATAAAAAATAGTTTTCTACTCAAAACTAAATATATTTTTCCAATAAAGTATTTTTTATTATGATTTATTATTTATTGTTGACAACTTCTCCTGGTTTAATCTTTAGTGAATACCTTTGATTTTGAATGTGCCCAACCCAAGCTTTGCCCTGAATCTATTGTAAGTATCTCGCCTGTAACGGATTGATTGCTAATTAAATACTTTATGGCATCGTTAATCTCTGATAATTCCACCTGTTTTCTGAGAGGGGTCCTAAGGACTTGTTTTTTAAACTGACTTGGATTCTGATTTTTACTCATTAATGTAGGACCAGGTGATAATCCATTTACACGAATTTTAGGAGCTAAAGATAAAGAAAGACTTTTAGTTAGTGTAGCCAATGCTGCTTTACTAATAGTGTATGAAGTAAAGTATGGTGTTATATTTTTCACTCTTTGATCAATAATATTAATTATCAAGCCATTTTTTCTTTTTGAATATTTCAAAAAGTTTTGCGATAAAAAAAACGGTGTCTTCAAATTCACATTGATATGTTTGTTAAATAAATCATTATTAGACGTCGATATTGTATCAAAATCAAATGCCGATGCATTATTTATCAGAATATCAATATGTCCAAATTCATCGATAATTTTTTTATAAAAATTGGATATATTTTCATCTTTTTCAAAATCAAATTTATATACATAAAATTTTCTATCTTTTTTGTTAAACTTCTTCTTTAGTTTAAGCGCCTTCTTCTCTGAGTTATTATATTGAATCGCGATATTAAAGCCTAAATTTGCAAGAAAACAGGCTATAGATTCTCCAATTCTTTGTGCCCCACCGGTTATTAAGACTGATTTATATATTTTATTTAATACCAAGTTCTTTCCTCTCAAAAATTTTAATTTTATCTCTTAATTCAGCAGCCCGCTCAAAATCTAAATTCTCTGCATATTCAATCATCTTTTTCTTTAATTCGTCTACTGATTCATTTTTTTTGTTTTGAGAAGGTCTTTTACTGTCACCTTGATCTATACTTTCTTCAATCTTTCTCATCGTGGATTTAGGAATGATCCCATTTTTTTTATTAAAATTAACTTGTTTGATTCTACGTCTAGAAGTTTCTTCAATTGCCATTAAAATTGATTTAGTTTTATTATCCGCATACAAGATAGCCCTTCCATTAACATTTCGAGCTGCCCTTCCAATTGTTTGGATAAGTGATACTTGTGAACGAAGATAACCTTCTTTGTCTGCATCTAAAATAGCTACCAAACCACACTCCGGGATGTCCAATCCCTCTCTAAGTAAGTTGATACCAACCAAAACATCAAAAATACCTATCCTTAGTTCTTTAATTATTTCTATTCTCTCTAATGCATCTATTTCAGAGTGCATATACCTAGCATTTACATTATTTTCATTAAGATATTCAGTTACCATTTCTGCATTTTTTTTTGTAAGAGTTGTTATTAATACTCTTAGCCCCTTCTTTGTTACCTTCTTACATTCTTCGATAATATCTTCAACTTGATTGGAGGCCTTCCTGATTTCGCAGATAGGATCTACAAGACCAGTTGGTCGTACTATTTGTTCAACGAAAACACCGTTTGTCTTATTTAGTTCATACTCACTGGGTGTTGCTGAAACATATGTTGTTTGGCCTTTAAATTCTTCCCATTCTTCAAACATTAAGGGTCTATTGTCTTTGCATGAGGGCAGTCTAAATCCAAAGTCAGATAAAGTATTTTTTCTAGATCTATCACCTTTAAACATCCCCTTAATTTGAGGTATAGTTACATGAGATTCATCTATAAAGAGAATTGCATTCTTGGGTAAATATTCGAAGAGTGTTGGTGGAGGTTCTCCAGCATTTCTGCCCGACAGATGTCTTGAATAATTTTCAATTCCTGAACAACTACCAGTTGCTACAATCATTTCTAAATCAAATTTAGTTCGTTGCTCAATTCTTTGTGCTTCTATAAGCAAATTTTTTGATTCAAAAAATTTAACCCTTTCTTCAAGCTCATATTTTATTTTATCAATTGCTTTAACTAATGATGGTTTAGGTGTGACATAATGACTATTAGCGAATATAGTTATTTCTTCTAGGTTATTAGAAATGGTACCCATGAATGGGTCAAATTCATCTATTGATTCAACATTTTCACCGAAGAAAGAAATTCTCCATGATCTATCTTCAAGATGAGATGGGAAAATTTCTAAGAAATCACCTCTACTTCTAAATGTTCCCCTAGCATGAACTTGGTCATTTCTTTTGTATTGAAGCTCGACAAGTTTTTTTTTAATTTTCTCAATATCGTAGGTCTTTTTCTTATCGATTTTAAAGGCCATCGAAGAATATGATTGTACAGAGCCTAAACCGTATATACAAGAAACACTGGCTACCACGATAGTATCTTTTTTTTCTAATAAAGATCTAGTAGCTGAATGCCTCATTCTATCAATCTGTTCATTTATTGATGATTCCTTTTCTATAAATGTATCAGTTCTTGGGACATATGCTTCGGGAGTATAGTAATCGTAGTAAGAAACAAAATATTCAACACTATTTTTAGGAAAAAAGCTCTTCATTTCACTGAAAAGTTGTGCTGCAAGAATTTTATTTGGAGCAAAAATTAAAGAAGGTCTTTGTAGTGTTTTTATAATGTTGGCCATAGTGAATGTCTTACCTGAGCCAGTTACACCAAGCAGAACTTGATCGCTATGTTTTTTCTCTAAACCCTCACATAGCTTTCTAATAGCTAATGGTTGATCACCGGATGGTGAATAGCTACTTATCAAATCGAATTTAGAGTTTGTCATAAATAATTCACAAAAAAAAAAATCTAATATATTTTTGTTAAAGTTTATATATAATCGAAAAATTAAAGATTTACATTTTTTTCTTGATAGATGGCTCTAATTTCAGATCGATTATCTAGGTTCAAACCTTCTTTGACTGTGAAAATATCACAGATTGCAAGAGAAATGTCTCTTTCTGGTGAAAGAGTCATTAGCTTGAGCTCCGGTGAACCTGATTTTGACACTCCAGTTCACATAAAACAAAGTGCAATTGAGGCAATAAATAATGGTTTTACTAAATACACCCAAGTTGATGGTATACCTGAATTAAAAAAATCGATAATTGAGAAATTTAGAAAAGAAAATGGAATAAAATACGAGTTAGACCAAATTACTGTTGGAGTAGGGGGAAAGCATGTCATTTATAACTTGATGATGTCCACCTTAAATAAAAATGATGAAGTAATAATTCCAGCACCATATTGGGTATCTTACCCTGATATGGTTAATTTAGCTGGGGGTAAACCAGTAATAATTGAAACTAAAATGGAAGATAGTTTTAAAATAACACCAAAAAAGCTTGAAGCTAGTATTTCAGAAAGAACTAAATGGTTTATACTCAATTCGCCTGGTAATCCAACAGGTGCGATATACGAGAAAGATGAGCTCAAAGCAATTTCAGAGGTTTTGGTTAAGAACCCTCATGTTCATATTTTATCTGATGATATTTATGAGCATATAATATATAAAAAAACTTTTTATAATTTATTAAATGTAGAACCAAGACTTTATGAAAAAACTTTTATAGTAAATGGTGTATCAAAAGCTTTTTCTATGACAGGTTGGAGAATAGGATACGGTGCAGGAAATAAAGAACTAATAAAGGCTATTTCAAAAATTCAATCTCAGAGTACCACAAATCCATGTTCAATAAGTCAGGTTGCAGCAAAGTTCGCTCTTCAAAGTGAAAAAGAATTTTTGAAAAGTTGGTTGGTAAAATTTGAGAATAGAAAAGATATTCTTGTTAAGTTTTTTAGTTCAATTGATGGATTGGAACCTTTTATTCCTTCCGGAGCTTTTTATCTTTATGTGTGCTGTGAAGGTTTTATTAAAAAGAATGCTCAAAATGGAAAAAAGATATCTAATGATTTAGATTTTGCTGAATATTTACTTAATGATGCCAAAGTTGCAGTTGTGCCGGGTGAGGCATTTGGAAAATCACCTTTTTTTAGGATATCTTATGCTACCTCATCAGAAGATCTTGAGGAAGCATGCAAAAAAATTAGAATTTCATTAAAAAAATTAAAGTAAATGAAAGTTCTAATTGTCGGTGTTGGAGGAGTTGGGGGTTTTTTAGGCTCACAACTTCATAATTCTGAATTTGATATTTCATACATTGCAAGGGGAGGAAGGTTTGATTTCTTAAAAGAAAATGGACTAAAAGTAATTAGTCAGTTAGGAGATAAGGATATCAAGAATATTAAAGTTTTTAATTCTTTTCCCTCAAAAGATAAATTCGATTTAATTATTAGTACTGTTAAATTATATGATTTTGATAAATTTATTAAAGATTTTAAAGAAGCTGAAATTAAAGATACTATTTTATTACCTTTTCAAAACGGTATTTACTCAGAAGAGAAGATAACTCATGAGTTTGGAGAGGATAAAACATTTGGTGCAGTTGCTCAGATTTCATCTTTTGTAAATGAAGAACAGTTAATTGTTCATAAAGGAAGATTGGCATCTTTTTTTGTAGGAAGTATAGTTAGTAAAGAGAATAAAAAATTAAGAAATTTTTGTGAAAAATGTCAAAATATCGGACTTGATATAAGACTTAAATCAAATATAAAAGAGAAAATATGGGAAAAGTTTATTTTTTTATCGGCATACAGTGGAATTACCACTTTAACAAAAAAAAGTATTGGTGAAATATTTACTATTCCGAAGTTAAAAAATGACTTCATAAATGCTATGAGAGAAACATACAATTTATCAAAGTTTTTCAATGTCGAGTTTAATTCTGATCCAGTTGATTATTGGCTGGAAAAGATTAAAAAAATGCCATTTGACATGACCTCTTCAATGTACGTTGATTATACCAAAGATAAAAAACTTGAACTAAATTGGTTGTCAGGGTTCATAGTAACACATGCTGAAAAATTTGGTGTTAACTGTGATGTTCATAAATTAATTATTGAAGGTATTATGATTAAATAACCTTTTTTTTAGACAAAAAACTTTCAGCTTCCAATGCACTCATACATCCCATACCTGCTGCAGTAACAGCTTGTCTGAAGATTTTATCTGTTACATCACCAGCTGCAAAAACTCCATCAACACTTGTTTTTGTTGAGTCAGCATCAGTAAAAATATAACCCTCATTGTCCATTTTTAATTTTTCCTTAAAAATATCGGTTGTTGGAGTGTGGCCTATGGCCACAAAAAAACCATCAACTAAAATGGTTTCTTCACTATTATCCTGAGAATTCTTAATTAAAAGTGATGTGATTGTTTTTTTTTCAATATCACCTAATATTTTTTCAACATTAGAATTCCAAATAAATTCAATGTTTTTTTTTTCAAATAGCCTTTTCTGCAATATATCTTCAGCTCTTAATTTGTCTCTTCGATGAATAAGGGTTACTTTATTACAAAGATTTGAGAGAAAAAGTGCTTCCTCAGCCGCGGTATTTCCACCACCTACAACAGCAACATTCTTATTTTTGTAAAAAAACCCATCGCATGTAGCACATGCAGAAACTCCAAATCCTCTGTATTTTTTCTCACCGTCAATATTTAACCATTTAGCTTTTGCACCTGTAGCTATAATGATTGTGTGAGACTTAAATTGTTCTTTTTCAGTAACAACCTTATTTTTTCCGTTTTGCAAATCAACACTTATGACATAGTCATTTTTAATTCTTGTTCCATAAGCTAATGCTTGCTTTCTCATTTGTTCCATTAGCCAGGGTCCCTGAATTGGGTTTTCAAATCCAGGAAAATTTTCAACATCAGTAGTTATTGTGAGTTGCCCACCAGGTTCAAGGCCGGATATTAGTAAAGGTTTTAAACCTGCTCTTGCAGAATAGATGGCTGCCGTATATCCTGCTGGACCTGATCCAATAATTAAAACTTTTTCTTTATTCATTTTTATTTGAAGTCTATTGAGTTTATTTGATATTCTTTAAGTCCTTTAGGTGTTTCGACTTCAAAAACATCATCAACTTTTTTATTAATCATTGCTTTGCATAATGGAGCTGAAATAGAAATTAAATTCTTTTCAATATCTGCCTCATCAGCACCGACAATTCTGTATTTATTCTTTGTTTCAGCTTCTAGGTCAGTAATCACAACAGTTGCACCAAAGGTCACCTTGGAATTATCAAGTTTACTTGGGTCAATAACCTCAGCACGAGTTACTTTATTCTCAAGTTCAGAAATTCTTCCTTCTATAAAACTTTGTCTCTCTCTTGCAGCATGATATTCTGCATTCTCTGATAAATCACCATGTTCACGAGCCTCAGAAATTGCTTTTATAACATTTGGTCTTTCATAGTTTTTTAAGTTCTCGAGTTCTTCTCTTAACATTTTAAAACCCTCTGCTGTCATTGGAAATTTTTCATTCATAATCTAATATTATATCCATTATAAATTAAATTCTAGGTATTATACAATTCTTGAATTGATTTAACTGAAATTTCATTATCAGTAATTATATTAAGTCCAGTTATAGCAATCTTTGCAGCTGAAATTGTAGTAAAATAAGGGATTTTCTTGGTTAAGGCTGTTCTTCTTATTGATAAGCTATCTGAAATAGATTTTACGCCACTAGTCGTATTAATTATAAGATGTATTTTATTTTTTTGGATAAAATCAACGATATGGGGACTACCCTCGTTAACTTTTTTAATCATTTTTACATTGATTGCGAATTTTGATAAGAAATCAGCTGTACCCTTTGTGGCAAAAATTTTAAAATTAAGTTTTTCGATAACTTGACAAAGAAGTAGTATATTCTCTTTATCTTCATCTCTTACTGAGATAAAGACTGATCCTTTATCTGGTAGTTTATTTCCAGCTGCCATTTGGGACTTTAGGAATGCCATTGGAAAGTTTTTATCAACACCCATAACTTCTCCGGTTGATTTCATTTCCGGCCCTAAAATAATGTCCTCGCCTGGAAATCTATCAAAGGGAAAAACTGACTCTTTAACTGTTACATAACTTAAGTTTTCTTGTCTCAGATTAAAATCTTTTAGTTTCTTACCCAACATTACTTTAGTAGCTATTTTTGCTAATGGAATTCCTTTAGATTTACTTATAAATGGAACTGTTCTACTAGCCCTCGGATTTACTTCAATGACATATACTTTATCGTCTTTAATTGCATATTGAATATTTACAAAACCAATGATGTTCAGCCTGGTAGAAATAAGTTTTGTAATTCTTGTTATTTCATTGATAATCTTAGATGATACGGTTTGTGGGGGAAGTGAACAGGCTGAGTCTCCAGAATGAACACCAGCTTCCTCAATGTGCTCTAAAACTCCTGAAATAAAAGTATCTTTGCCATCTGAAATTGCGTCTACATCAATCTCCTTTGCACCAATGAGAAACTCATCAATTAAAATAGATTTGTTATTTACGATAAAATTACTATCAAAATATTTTTTTAGTTCATCATTATTATTTACAACCCTCATAGCTCTTCCTCCCAAAACATAAGATGGTCTGATAACAATTGGATAATGAATTGATTTAATAGCTTTTTTTGCTTCTTCAAGGTTAAAAACAATGGCACTTTTTGGTTGTTGAATATTTAAATCTTTCATTAATTTGGCAAACATATCTCTATCTTCACACAAATCAATCGAATGAAATGAAGTGCCTAAAATATTAATTCCAGATTTTGAAAGTGTTTCAGATAATTTTAGAGGAGTTTGTCCGCCTAATTGGACAATGACACCAAGCAATTGATTTTTAATATTCTCAGCATTACAAATTTCAAGAACTGATTCAATATCAAGTGGTTCAAAATAAAGTCTGTCGGAAATATCATAATCCGTAGAAACAGTCTCCGGATTACAATTTATCATAATTGACTCTATGCCTAACTCTTTAACAGAAAAAGATGAGTGAACGCAACAATAATCGAACTCTATTCCTTGTCCAATTCTGTTTGGCCCTCCACCTAATATTATAACTTTCTTTTTATTACTAACAGATGTTTCTTCCTCAAATCTTGAGTTTTGATCAATGCAACTCCATGATGAATACATGTAAGGTGTTTTTGATTCAAATTCACCTGAGCATGTATCAATATTTCTAAATGATGGAAAAAAATTATTTGCTTTTTTAATCTGATTGATTCTAGTTTCAGTGGACTTTGAAAGTTGAATAATTTTATTATCTGAAAAGCCAAGTTCTTTAGCCTCAAGATATAATTCTTTTGAAAAATTTTTTTTTTTAAGAATATTCTCATATTCAACTAACTCTGCTATTTCTCTCACAAACCAAGGATCATAATTTGATACTTCAGCTATTTGTATCAAATCAATTTTCTTCCTAATACATTCTGCTATTACTAGAAATTTATTTGGTCTATTTTCTTTGAGTAAATTTATGAGTTGTTCTTTATTTCTTTTTTCAAGGAAATTGTTTGAATCTAACCCAACCAAACCAGTTTCTAAACTTCTTACTGCTTTTTGGAAAGATTCTTTGAAGTTACGTCCAATGGCCATACATTCTCCTATTGATTTCATCGCAGTGCCAAGTTTTTCTTCAGTTACATTGAATTTTTCAAATGTAAATCTTGGAATTTTAGTAACTATATAATCTATAGTTGGTTCAAAAGAGGCAGGTGTTGATTTTGTAATATCATTTTGTAATTCGTCAAGAGAATATCCAACCGCTAATTTTGCTGCTATACTGGCAATTGGAAAACCTGTTGCTTTTGATGCTAATGCAGAAGACCTTGAGACCCTTGGATTCATTTCAATGACAACATTTCTTCCTGTCTGAGGGTTAATTGCAAACTGAACATTTGCTCCACCTGTATCTACTCCAATTTCTCTTATTACTTTAATCGAATCATTCCTCATTTTTTGAAATTCTTTGTCAGTTAATGTTAAAGCTGGAGAAACTGTAATTGAATCGCCTGTATGAATACCCATTGGATCAATATTTTCAATTGAACATACAATTATGCAATTGTCTTGATTATCTCTGATGACCTCCATTTCATATTCTTTCCAACCTATTAAAGATTCCTCAATAAGAACTTCGTTGATAGGAGATAAATCCAATCCTTTTTTTACTATTTGCTCATATTCATTTTTACTTTCTGCTATTCCTCCTCCAGAACCCCCTAGAGTGAAAGATGGTCTAATAATAATAGGGAATGACATATTCTTTAATATTTTTAACGCTTGACTAAAATTTTTAACAACAAACCCCTTAGGTGTATCTAACCCAATTTTTGACATCGATTTCTTGAAGAGTTCTCTGTCTTCAGCTTTTTGAATAACTTCCTTAGAAGCACCAATTAATTTGACATTATATTTTTTAAGAATTTTTTTATTTTCGAGTTCTATCGATAAATTTAATGCTGTTTGCCCTCCCATTGTTGAAAGAAGTGCATCTGGCTTTTCTTTGATTATAATTTTTTCTAATGTAGATATATTTAACGGTTCTATATATGTGCTATCTGCGAGTTCAGGATCTGTCATAATAGTCGCTGGGTTGGAATTGACTAGTACTATATTAAATCCCTCTTCTTTTAGAGCCTTACAAGCCTGAGTCCCTGAATAATCGAACTCGCAAGCTTGACCAATAACTATTGGACCTGCTCCAATAATCATAATTTTTTTAATATCTTTTCTTTTTGGCATCTTTAATGAGTTTAATAAATTGGTCGAATAAATATCTACTATCTTGAGGGCCAGGAGAAGATTCTGGATGAAATTGAACAGAAAAAAAAGGTTTATTTCTAACCTCTATTCCAGCAATTGTATCATCGAATAGAGAGGTGTGTGTGACTTTCAGTTTGTTCGGAAAAGTATCTTTTGAAACAACAAAGCCGTGATTTTGAACTGTAATTTCAACTTTTTTTGTTTTTAAATTTTTAATTGGATGGTTTGCTCCTCTATGCCCGTGATGCATTTTTTCAGTTTTTGCATTATAGATTAATGAAAGAATTTGATGCCCAAGACAAATACCAAAAATTGGTTTTTTAAACTCTTTAACAAAAAAAAAATTTTCTTTATTTTCCTTGTAAGTTGCCAGTGGATCTCCTGGTCCATTTGAAAGAAAAAGTCCCAATGGATTCATATTTATAATTTCTTTGATGGGATAATTATACGGAAATACAACAATATTATATCCATATGAATTTAGTATATTTAGAATATTTCTTTTAATTCCAAAATCTATAACAGCTATGAATTCTTTTGGAGTTATTCTTAACTTAACTTTTTCTCCTTTCGACCATTTATAAACGAAATTTGTTGAAACATCAGAAGCTAAATCTAAATTATTCATTTTTGGAAAATCAATTAATTTTTTTCTCAAACTCTCAAGGTTATCTAAACAACCATCTTTTGGATAATGAATCAAGGCTTTACATGCACCTGATTTTCTTATTTTTTTTGCAAGCTTTCTAGTGTCTACATTGGTTATACAAGCCTTTTTATTAATTTTTAACCAATTGTCAAAGTTTAACTCTGACCTGAAATTAGAAGCTTTTGATAAAGAATTATTAATAATACACCCTGAAGCATAAATTTTATCACTCTCATAATCATCTAGATTTGTTCCAACTATACCAATGTGAGGAAATGTAAAGTTTATTATCTGATTGAAATATGAGGGATCTGTTAGAATTTCTTGATATCCTGTTATCGAAGTATTAAAGCAAATTTCTCCATAATAAGTACCGAAATGACCCGAACCTGTTCCCAAGAAGTAAGAATTATCATCAAGTAGCAAAATACAATTTTTTCCATTTCTTTTGACACTATTTTTCATTTGATCAATAATATACTTTGATATTAGTAAATTCCAACTATTAGATAGTAATATTGAATTTTTTTTATTTAAAATAATGCAATCATTAAGAGAAAAAATAAAGTTAAGCCTGAACCAAAACTTAAAAAGTAGAGACGAAGTCGCTACTTCCACTGTGAGGCTAATACTTGCTGCTGTAAAAGATCATGATATTCAATACAGAACAAAAAAAAAAGGAGAATTTATTTCTGATGAGGATATCTTGAATTTGCTTCTTAATATGGTCAAACAAAGAAAAGAGAGTGTAAAAATTTATTCTGAAGCTGGAAGGGAAGATTTAAAAAAAAGAGAAGAAAAAGAAATTATCATTATAAACTCATTTTTACCTCATCAAATTACATCGGAAGAACTTGAAAACATTTTAAGTAAAACTATTGAAGAACTTAGTTGCAGTTCTATAAAAGATTTAGGAAACCTCTTAGGTCATCTAAAGAAGAATTATCCTGGACAGCTTGATATGCAAATGGTCGCAGAAAAAGCTAAAAAAATCTTAAATGATTAAAAATCATAATTCCGTAAGTCAATTTTTAAGCGAAGTAAATAATAAAATAAGACTATCAGATTTTATTGGTCAATTTGTTGATTTAATTGCAAAAGGAAACTCTTTTGTTGGCAAATGCCCTTTTCATAATGAAAATACACCTTCATTTAATGTTAATAATGAAAAATCATTTTTTTATTGCTTTGGATGTAAAGCTGGTGGAAATATTCTTACTTTTATAAGCAAATATAAAAATTTACAATTTAAAGAGTCTGTTAATTTCATCTCAAAGTATTCAGGTGTTCCTTTTATTTTTGATCAGAATGAAAGAAAAGTTAGCTCAGATGAGAAACTTATCTCCAATTTACTCAATCAAAGTAATATATTTTTTAGAGAATTACTGAAGAAAAATTCATTTGCATATAAATATATTAGATCAAGAGGAGTGAGTGATGAGATAATCGATACATATAACATTGGATTTGCTCCCGATAGCGAAATACTCTTGAAATATTTAGAAACTAAAGGTTATAATTTAGATAAAGTCCAAAAAACCGACCTTTTGATTAAAAATAAACAGGAAAAGTTTTTTGGAAGATTTAGTAACAGGATTACTTTTCCAATATATAATTTTGCAAACGAAATTGTAGGTTTTGGAGGTAGATCAATCCAAAATTCCAAGATTAAATATATAAATTCTCAGGAGAATTTAGTTTTTAAAAAAAGTCAAATATTATACGGTTTATATCAGAATATAGACTATATCAGGGAAGCTAAAGAGGTTATCCTGGTTGAAGGGTATATGGACGTAATAAAACTTTATTGTTCAGATATTAAGAATGTAGTTTCAACACTAGGAACAACAGTTTCTGAAATACAATTAAGAAAAATGTGGTATTTCACAGACACACCATATTTGTGCTTTGATGGTGATAAGGCTGGACAAGAAGCTTCCATAAGAATTGCTGAAAAAGTTTTAAAATTTCTTATTCCAGGTAAATCATTAAAATTTATTGAAATCCCAAATAATGAGGATCCGGATTCATATCTTCAAAATAATGATAGGAGTGATTTTTTAAATCTTAAATTGAAATCAAAAGATCTTTCTTCAATTATTTGGGAAACAATCGAAAATTCAATTGCAACAAATACTCCTGAATTTCTTGCAGTTATTGATGATAAAATTAATAGTATTGTTAAAAAAATTGATGATCCAAAAGTTTCAAAAGAATATTATAGATATCTAAGATCAAGGAAAGATAATTTCATTTGGAATAAAAATAAAATAAAAGCATCTTTACCAAAAAAATCTAACATAGAATTAATTATCGAAAATATTAATGAAAAAGTCTTTTTACTAATGATTATACTGAATGAAAAATTTTTAACAGAATTTGAGGAGGAGGTTTTCCAGGTAAGTCTCACAAATCAGGTGCTTGAAAAAATTAAAAAAAAAGTTTTAGAGGATTTTTCAAACCAAGTAAAAATAAATAAAAAAAATATAGAATATTACAAGAATATATATCCAAAATTATTTGAAGAAATAACAGAACTAAAAAAAACTCACATAATGGGTCTTAGTGATGAAGAAAAAAGAATATTCTTTAAACAAATACTCAATAACCTAAGGTTGCCTTATTTAATGAATGAAAGAGTTTCAATTCAAAAGGAAATTATAAAATCGAATGAAAGTTTTATTTCTGATAATTTGCTGAAGAAGTATAATAAAATTTCAGAAGAAATAAAAAATATAAGAAATAAAAATCTTGAATAATATTCATCGACTATTCATGTTTTAATTGTAAAAGGATATTTCTCATGACAAAAAAAACCTCTAATTCAAAGAAAGATGAAATCGAAGAACCTTTGATTGATCAATCTAACGAAAGTCTAAAAAAGTTAATTTCAAAAGGTAAAAAAAAAGGTTTTTTACAGCGATCTGAATGCGAGAAAGTTCTAGAAAATGAAAAGTTTGAGGATAAGGACGAATTTTACTCCAAGGTTGAAAGCCTAAATATCCAAATATATGACGAGGACAGCGATGATAGTTCGACAGATGGGAACGAATCTGAAGTAACTGTCTCTGAAAAAGAAGAAGATACAGGAAGAACAGATGACCCTGTTAGAATGTATTTGAAAGAAATGGGAAACGTTGAACTCTTATCTAGGGTTGGTGAGATTGAGATTGCAAAAAGAATTGAGGTAGGAAAAAAGAAAACTATAGATGCTTTTTCCAAGAGCATCATTTCAATGATGTCAATCCAAAAATATCTTGAGGACTTTACAAAAGGAGAAAGACAAATCAGAGATTTTATAGATCTAGATGCGACCTTCAGATCAGTTAATGGTGAACAAGAAGAGTTTGATGGAGAAATCGCAATAAAAGAAGATCAAATATATAGTAACAATAATGATGACGTACAAAGTGACGAACACGGGAAGCAGAATGAAGAGGATCAAGAAGATTTTGAAACGGAAGTAAATGAAGAAAATAATGAGTTGTCAGATTTATCTATACTGGAAAAAGAGGAAAACCTTAAACCACAGATAATTGTCAATTTAGAAAAATTTTCAAAACTTTTCACGAAATTCAAAAAGTTAAAAAATGAATATGTAAATTTAAAAATTTTAAACAAAAAAATTGATATCAAGCTTGAAAAAAAAATAAAATCCGCCGAAAAAGCAGTTTCTGAAAAGGTTATGAATATATTTATAAATCAAAATAGAATTGATGAAGTAATCGAGTCACACAAAATATATAACCTTCAAATAATGACCGGCGAAAGAAAACTTAATGAAATCGCTTCAAAACTAAAAATAAGTAGAGATGAATTTGATAAAGAATACAATAAAAACGGACAATATAAAAATTGGTTGAGAAATCTCTCAAAGAAAAACAATAAAAAATGGGAATCTTTTGCAAAAAAAGAGCTTACTGGTGAAATAGTAATAAAATTTAGGGAAATCATGCATTCAACTCTAATGACCATAAAGGAAATAAAAGAAGTTTCAAGCCTTGCTAATGAAGGGGTAATGCAATCAGGAAAAGCAAAGAAAGAAATGATTGAGGCTAATCTTAGATTGGTTATTTCTATTGCTAAAAAATATACCAACAGAGGTCTTCAATTTTTAGATCTGATACAAGAAGGTAATATCGGTCTTATGAAGGCTGTTGACAAATTTGAATATAAAAGAGGGTATAAATTTTCAACCTATGCAACTTGGTGGATTAGACAAGCAATAACAAGATCCATAGCAGACCAGGCTAGAACTATTAGGATTCCTGTACATATGATTGAAACAATAAGTAAGTTGGTTCGAGTTTCAAGACAGATATTGAATGAAAACGGTGTTGAACCCCAACCTGAAGAATTGGCATCAAGACTTGGTATGCCGCTAGAAAAAGTGAGAAAAGTCTTAAAAATTGCAAAAGAACCAATTAGTTTGGAAACTCCAGTAGGAGATGAGGACGACAGTCATTTGGGCGACTTTATAGAAGATAAAAATATAAAACTCCCTCTTGATGCAGCTATACAGAATAACTTAAGAGAAGCAACTACTGGGGTATTATCAACACTGACTCCAAGAGAAGAAAGAGTTTTAAGAATGAGGTTCGGAATTGGGATGAATACTGACCATACTCTAGAAGAAGTGGGACAACAATTTTCTGTGACTAGAGAAAGAATAAGACAAATAGAAGCCAAAGGGTTGCGAAAATTAAAACATCCTAGCAGATCAAGAAAATTAAGAAGTTTCCTTGATAACTAAAAAGCCAGGTAATATCATAAAATATATTTTTTTTTAAATAACTGTTATTTAAGGCCCGTAGTTCAGTTGGTTAGAACGCACCGCTCATAACGGTGTTGTCGGGGGTTCAAGTCCCTCCGGGCCTACCATCTTTTATCCTGAAGTCTTTTGATTCATTGCCTCTATCAAACCAATGACACCTTTAGGGTTATTTTTTATAACTGACATAAATTCCGCTCTCTGAGTCACGAGCATACTTACACCATCAATATTAACATCCAAAATCTTAAAGTTCATATTTTTATCTAAGTAGATCTTCCACATTAGCTTAAGTGTTGGTCCATCTTTATTTAAAACGTTCATCTTTACGTTGTAGTAATTATTCTCAATTAACGAATCAACCGCTTTAAAAGTTCCTTGCCACCCTCTGAACTTAGGTGCATATGTAGCAACTATATAATTGTTGAAACTTTCTACAAATTCTTTTCGCATGTTACTATCTAGCCTTTTCCAGTATCTTCCTAGAACGAAACGCGAAATGTAATAATTATCAAATGATTTTAAATATAAATTTCTAAAATTAATGTATCTTTCATGCTCTGTTAGATTTACATCAGACACTTTTTCAACAACTTCTTTTCCAAGGTTCTCAACAAAAAATTTGCTTTGCTCTATTTTTTCGTTTGAAAAGGCTAATAATGGGATAGAAAACAGGGTGAGAATCAGAAATTTTCTAAGATGCTCCATTTTTTTTACTCAATCAAATTAACTCTTGATTCATTAAAACCAGGGTAATTAGATGAAGGAAGTACTCCGTTGTAGTATCTTGTTGAATCCGATTTTATATCCGATTCCGGACTATTCATAGTTGTTACTATATTTTCTGCATTAGTTTTAGGCTCTTCATCTTCGAAGACATCAACGGGCAACATGTTTAGTGAAACATCTTTACTTTCCAAATCTCCTGAAATATCTTTTTTTCTTTTCTGTCTGTATAAGCTTCTCATCGTGGCATAGAAATCTAAGGAGCCCTCTTTCATTTCGTCAAGATAATCAAGATATTTCTCTCTTGTTGTAACTCCTCTAACAACTGGTCCTGACAAACGTGCTTCAATTCCAATTCCACTCATTCTATATCCAAATGATAGCGGGTTAGTAACTGTATCAACTCCTAATCCAAAAGCATCCCTTACACTTGATGGGCCAAAAATAGGTAGCATAACATAAGGACCTTCAGGCACACCCCAAACAGCAAGCGTTTGTCCAAAATCTTCTTCAACTTCAGGAATATTACCAAAACTGTCTGTTCCAGCTATGTCAAACATACCACCGAGCCCAAAAGTCATATTAATTAGGAATCTTCCTATAATATTCCCGATGCTTTCTTTGTTTAGTTGCAGAATTGCGTTGGCAAGACTGATAGGTGTTTTGGCAGTAGTTGCCAGGTTTGATAGGGGTTTCCTAGGAATATCAGGTATTTTCCTCCAACCTTTTGCTACGGGTTTAAAAAAATAGTCGTCTAAATTATTATTAAGTTTAAATATATTTCTATTTACTTTTTCAAAAGGATCATTAACGTTTTCAGATGCTCTAACAGTAGATGTTGATATTGTTACCAAACCAAACATCAGCAGGATGGACAATATCTTGTTAAATTTTAAAATTACATTTACCATATATAGAACATAAATTATTAAGTATTAATTTAAAACATTTTATATTAAAAAATTAAACTTAAAAACATAAAAAAAATATTTTTAGGTAATACACTATTAAATCAACTATATGAAACAATTATGACACAAAAGAAAATCAACGTTTCATTTGAATTTTTTCCACCCAAGAACAAAGAATCTATATCTTCACTTTGGTCAAACATAAAAAGATTGGAACCTTTGGAACCAAAGTTTATATCAGTTACGTATGGTGCAGGTGGCTCCACTAGAGACAATACTCATGGTCTTGTTAAGGAGATAAAGAAAAAGACAACATTAACACCTGCGGCACATTTAACATGTTTAGGGACCTCAATTAGCGAGATTGAGGCGATTGCGGAAGATTATTGGGCATCGGGTATAAAACATATTGTCGCTCTTAGAGGAGATCAGAGAGATGAAAAAGAAGAAAATAAATTTGGCGATTTTAGATATGCAACTGATCTAATAAAAGTTTTAAAAAATAAGTTTGATTTTGAAATTACTGTTTCAGCATACCCAGAAATGCACCCTGACTCAAATTCTATTAATCAGGAGTATGATGTTCTCATGAAAAAAGTCGATTTGGGCGCATCCAAAGCAATAACCCAATTTTTTTTTGATGTGAATTGTTATTTTGATTTTATTGATGGTGCTATTAAAAGAGGAATTAAAATACCAATTATTCCTGGAATTCTTCCGGTAACAAATTGCAAGAGAACTATGGAGTTTGCAAACAAAATGAACTGTAAAATGCCTAAATCACTTCTTGATATGTTTGACGGGCTCGATTCTGATCCAGAAACAAGAAAACTAGTAGCAACAACAATTGTCCATGATCAATGCAGAAAACTAATCGATGGTAATGTTAGTGACTTTCATTTTTATACTCTTAATAGAGCTGATCTATCATTTGCTATATGTCATATTTTAGGTATAAGAACTCTTGGAAAAGGTGAATTATATGAAAAGTTTTAATAAATTAACTAATTTTTTAGATCAAAAAATTTTGATTCTTGATGGAGCAATGGGAACAATGATTCAAAAAGAAAAATTAAAGGAAAAACATTTTCGAGGTAAGCGATTTCATAGTCATGCTAAAAATTTATTCGGAAATAATGATATTTTAAATTTAACAATGCCTGATCTAATATTTGACATTCATAATCTATATTTGGAAGCTGGTGCAGACATAATTGAAACAAATACATTTAATTCAACGGGAATATCCCAAAAGGACTATAGTTGCGAGGAGTTAGCCTATGAGTTAAACTTTGAAGGAGGTCGAATAGCAAGAGAGGCGGTTGATGATTTTATAAAAAAAAATCCAAATGAAAAAAAATTTGTTGCAGGAGTTTTAGGTCCAACAAACCGGACTTGCTCAATGTCTCCTGATGTAAATGATCCAGGATTTAGAAATATCAGTTTTGATGATTTATCAAGTGATTATGAAATTTGTGTGGAAGCTTTAGTAAAAGCTAAAGTAGACTTAATCATGGTTGAAACAGTTTTTGATACTTTGAATGCTAAAGCTGCTCTGAACGCAATTCAAAAAATTGAGAAATTAAAAAAAATTCAAATACCCATTATGATTTCTGCTACAATTACTGATTTATCGGGTAGAACACTTTCAGGACAAACAGTTGAAGGTTTTTATAATTCAGTTATTCATTCGAATCCGATTAGTCTTGGTCTAAATTGTGCTTTAGGACCAAAAGAGTTGGAACCTTATTTAATAGAAATGAATAGGATATCTGAGGTTTATATCAGTATTCATCCAAATGCAGGATTGCCTAATGCATTTGGTGAATACGATGAGACACCTGAGTCAATGGCAAAATTTGCAGAAGAATGGGGCAAAAATAACTATTTAAATATAATAGGTGGATGTTGCGGAACAACTCCAGAACATATAAAGATGATTGGTGAGGCAGTTGTTAATAAAAGACCTAGAGAACTAAAAAATAATTCTGAAAAATTAAGACTTTCCGGTCTTGAAGCATTTAATTTTTAAAATGAGCCCAAACGTTAAATTTATAAATATTGGCGAAAGAACAAATGTAACTGGTTCTGCTAAATTCAAAAAGCTTATTTTGTCTGATGATTTTCAAGAGGCAATTAATATTGCAAAAGAACAAATTGAGAATGGTGCTCAAATAATTGACATCAATATGGACGAAGGTTTATTGGATTCTGAAAAAGCTATGGTAAAGTTTTTAAACCAAATTTCTGTTGAACCTGATATTGCTAAAGTACCTTTTATGATAGATTCATCAAAGTGGTCCGTTATTGAAGCAGGTTTGAAATGTATTCAAGGAAAATCTATAGTTAACTCAATAAGTCTCAAAGAAGGCGAGAAAATTTTTCTAGAACAAGCAGAAAAAGTAAAATCCTATGGGGCAGCTGTTGTTGTTATGGCATTTGACGAAGATGGACAGGCTGATAGTACTAATAGAAAATTTGAAATTTGTAAAAGAGCCTATAAAACTTTAATAGAGAAATTAAATTTTCCTCCACAAGATATTATTTTTGACCCTAATATTTTTGCTGTAGCCACTGGCATCGAAGAGCATGACAACTACGCGGTGGACTTTTTTGAAGCTACAAAACTTATAAAAGAAAATTTACCATATGCCAAAGTATCAGGTGGTGTTTCAAATGTGTCATTTAGTTTTAGAGGTAACAACCAGGTAAGAGAAGCAATGCACTCATGTTTTCTGTATCATGCAATTAAGGCAGGACTTGATATGGCTATTATAAACGCTGGACAAATAACAATATACGAGCAAATCCCTGAAGACCTAAAAAAATGTATAGAAGATGTTTTGTTCAATAAACACAGTAATTCAACAGAAAATCTTGTTGAGATTTCAAAAAAATATTCAGGAAATGTAGAAAGAAAAAAATTTGATCAAAAGTGGAGAAAAAAAAAGCTAGAGAAAAAAGTAGAATACGCGCTTATCAATGGAATAAACAAATTCATTGAAGAGGATACAGAAAAATTAAGGCAAAAATTTAACTCCCCACTAGAAATAATTGAAGGACCTTTAATGGATGGGATGAATGTTGTAGGAGATTTATTTGGGTCGGGAAAAATGTTTTTACCTCAAGTTGTCAAGTCTGCAAGAGTAATGAAACAGTCAGTAGCTTATTTACTACCATTTATGGAAGATGATAAAAAATCAAAGAAATTATCAAAAGGTAAAATTCTACTAGCAACAGTGAAAGGTGATGTTCACGATATTGGAAAAAATATAGTTGGAGTGGTTTTACAGTGTAATAATTTTGAAATAATTGATTTAGGAGTTATGGTTCCGGCTAATAAAATTGTGGAGACAGCTATTAAAGAAAATGCTGATTTGATAGGTTTGTCTGGACTAATCACTCCAAGCTTGGATGAAATGTGTTTTGTTGCAAGTGAGTTGGAAAGGAATAAAATCAATAAGCCGTTATTAATTGGTGGGGCAACTACTAGTAAGATTCATACAGCTATAAAAATTGACCCACTATATAATTTCGGAGTATGCCATGTAAATGACGCATCAAAAGCAGTATCTGTCGCTTCAACTATGATATCAAAAAGTAAATGTCGCCCATTTGTTGAATCATTAAAAAAAGAGTATTCTGATCTTCGAGATAGATATTATAAAAAAGATAAAATAAATGACAATAATCTAGATAAATGCAGAAAAAATAGTTTGAGAATTCAATGGGAAAATTACCAGCCAATTAAACCAAAAAAATTAGGAACACAGGTTCTTAAAGATGTATCCATTAAGAAAATATTGGATTTTATTGACTGGAAACCTTTTTTTGAAGCTTGGGAACTTTACGGGAATTTTCCAGCAATACTTAATGATAATTTAGTAGGAAGCTCAGCAAGAGATCTATTTGATGATGCTAACAAAATGATAAAAAAAATCATTGAGCAGAAGCTAACAAAACCAAACTGTGTTTTCGGCTTTTGGCCTGCTAATTCTGATGGTGATGATGTAGTAATATTTGATTCACTAAAAAGAAATAAAATTTTAAAAAAATTATATTTCTTAAGACAACAGGTAAGTAGAAAAAACTCAAATAGGCCTAATTTTTGTCTATCTGATTTTGTTGCACCAATTGGAAAGAAAGATGACTTTATAGGAGGGTTTCTCGTTACAGCTGGAAGTGGAATTGAGGGTTTAGCAGAAAAATATGAACGTCAAAATGATGATTACAACTCAATTCTAGTTAAATCTATAGGTGACAGAATTGCTGAAGCATTTGCTGAAATGTTGCATAAAGATGTTAGGACTAAATTTTGGGGTTATTCTGCAGATGAGGATTTTAGTGTTAATGATTTAGTAGCGGAAAAATATGATGGAATAAGACCTGCACCAGGTTACCCGGCTTGCCCTGATCACACAGAAAAAGAAACTTTATTTGAATTATTACAAGTATCCAAAAATTTAAAAGTAAAACTCACTGAGAGTTTTGCTATGACTCCAGCAAGTTCAGTCTCAGGTTTATATTTTGCAAACCCAGAAACCAGTTATTTTGGAGTTGGAAAGATCTTCAAAGATCAAGTTGAAGATTATGCTGGTAGAAAGAATTTAAGTGTTGAAGTCGTTGAAAAGTGGTTAGGCCCTAATCTAGGGTATTCATCTAAATAGTTAAATCGAGAAATAATTTTGGAATGAATAAATTAAAAATACCAAAACTAGAGTTTCTTGAAAGTTTGAATGAACAACAAAAAGAAGCCGTATTGAATACTGAGGGGCCACTTCTTGTATTATCCGGAGCAGGAACAGGAAAAACGAAGGTATTAACTTCAAGACTGGCCAGTATAATTTATAATAGAAAAGCAAAAATATCTGAAATTTTTTGTGTAACATTTACAAATAAGGCAGCACTTGAAATGAAAATTAGAGTTGAGAAAATACTTAATCATCCTATCGAAGGCATGTTCATTGGAACATTTCATTCAATTGGATTAAGATTTTTAAGAAGAAACTCAGAGTTAGTTGGTTTGAAAAAGGATTTTACTATTCTTGATAAGGATGACCAACTTAGATTAGTTAAACAAGTCATAATCTTAAAAAACCTTGATCCTAAACTTTATGTTCCAAAAAACTTTTTATATATGATTGATCAAGTAAAAAATGCTGGTCTTGAAATAGATGATATTAATAATCACCAATTTGAAATTGAAACCAAAGGAAAATTTAAGCAAATTTATGAATTATATCAAATGAGACTTTCTAATTATAACTCTGTTGACTTTGGTGATTTGATTTTATTACCTATAAAACTATTAAGAGAAAATAAAGATATTTTAACTTTTTATCAAAAAAAGTTTAAGTATACATTAGTTGATGAATACCAGGATACTAATGCAGCTCAGTATATGCTTTTGAGATTATTAACAGAATCAAATAATAACATTTGTTGTGTGGGAGATGAAGACCAATCGATATATGGATGGAGAGGTGCTCAGCTTAAGAATATCCTTAATTTTGAACAAGATTTTAAAAACTCTAAAATCATTAGATTAGAACAAAACTATAGATCTACAGGAAACATTCTAGAAACAGCATCCTCATTGATTTCTGAAAATAAGGAAAGAATTGGAAAGAAACTTTGGACCTCTGATGGTGATGGTGAGCAAGTTGTAGTTAATAATTTTGAGGATGATGATTTTGAAGCAATTTTCATTTCCCAAAAAATTCATGAGTTTAAAAGAGATGGAATATTATTATCACAAATTGCAATACTCACTAGAGCAAGTTTCCAATTTAAAGGTATCGAAGACAGGTTTTTAAAAGAGAATATAAAATACAAAGTTGTTGGTGGGCTGAGATTTTATGAAAGATCAGAAATAAAAGATGCTATGGCATATTTTAAGATAATAATTAACAAGTCAGATAATCTTTCTTTAGAGAGGGTTTTAAATGTTCCAAAAAGAGGGATAGGGAAAGCACTAATTAAAAAACTTTACGACATCGTTAACAAAGAAAATATATCATTATACGAATCCCTGAAATTATTTAATGTTTCAGGTTCGCTCAATGTATCTCAGAAAAAAAATGTCCAAGATTTTATTTCGGTAATTGAGAGACATACATCGATGTTAAAAACTCATAATCATTATGAAATTGCAGGATCTCTTCTAGATGATGTTGGTTATACAGGCATGCTACAGAAAGAAAAAACCCCAGAATCTGAGGGAAGACTTGAAAATCTAAAAAAGCTTATAACAGATCTAAAAAATAGAAATTCAATAGAGGAATTTATCGAAGAGGTAAGCCTTTTAATTGACAGTTTGAATGAGAGCGATTATTCGGAAAAAGTTTCTCTTATGACTCTTCACAGTGCCAAAGGTTTGGAATTTGATTTTGTATTTCTTCCAGGTTGGGAGGAAGGAATTTTTCCAAATCAGAGAAATATTGATGAATATGGTAATAAAGGACTTGAGGAAGAAAGAAGACTTGCTTATGTTGGGATAACAAGAGCTAAAAAAAGATTAAATATCTCTTATGTAAATTATAGAAAACAATATAATTACAACATTTATCGTTCCATACCCTCAAGATTCTTATCGGAACTTCCTCAAAAAAACTGTAAGCTTGTTCAAGTAACCAGAAATATTGAAAAAGAAAGAGTAAAACTAGAAAAATTTTCAAATCAAGATTTCTCAATTGGTGATAAGGTAAATCATAAAGAGTTTGGTTGGGGAACAGTACTGGGTATTTCAGATAAAAAACTTCAAATAAGATTTGAAAATTCTAATGAGGTGATCAAAGTGTTTTCTGATTTTGTCTCAAAAAAATAGCTATTTTGAAAAAAATTTCAATTAAGGTAAAAATTACAGATCAAAATAAGAGCATACTATCTCTGATCAATAAATATAAAAATATATCAATTTTTATTTCAGATAATTTTTTAAATTTAGAATTGTTTTTTAATAATTCTGAAATCAATAATTCATTGATAAGTAATATAAAGAAAGACTTTGACTATTTTGAATTAATTGAAATTAAAAGAAAAAATTGGATAACTCAAAATATTAAAGATGACAAAGGTGTTGAAACAGAGTTTTTTCATATTTCTCAGGGTCTATCAGAGAAAATTAATAAAAGAAAAAAATTTAAACTAATCATTCCAGCTAACAACGCTTTTGGTACCGGAAGTCACGAATCAACTTTTTTAGCAATAATTTGTATAGAGTTTTTATCAAAAAAAAAGAATTACTACAAAATTTGTGATTTAGGAACAGGTTCTGGAATTCTTTCATTTATTCTCAGAAAAATAACAAAAACTTCTATCATATCAATAGATATTGATTGCAAAATAAAGAAATCCTTTGAGAGAAATCTGAAGATCAATAAATTAAATAATATTAAGTTTCTTCAAAATGATGGACTAAATTGTAAAATTCTTAGGAATAAAAAATTTGATCTAATAGTTTCAAATATGTTATGTAATCCACAAAAAAAGTTGTTAAAGCAATATTATAAAAGGTTAGAATATAATGGAGAGATTGTCATTTCTGGAATTTTAATTGAGCAGCAAAATGATATAATTTCTTATTTTAATAAATTTAACTTAAAATTAAAAAAAAAATTTTATAATTTAAATTGGGTCGCACTTATATTTATTAAAAAAGGATAAAAAAATTGTCTGATAACCTGAAAAAATTTATAAATCAGCTTTCTTTAAAAAATGTTGATTACTACCTGATATCTACTTCTGATGAAAATTTACTGGAGTATGCCCCAAAACAAAATATGAGATTGAAATGGCTTACTAATTTTACTGGTTCAAATGGTATTGCACTAATATCAAAAAACAAAAAATTTTTTTTTACTGATGGTAGATATATTTTGCAAGCAAAAAAAGAAATTCAGAATGAATTTCAGGTTTTGGATCAGTCTAATGAAAATATTTTAACTTTTATTGCAAAAAGGCTTAAAGAAATAAAACTCATGATAGATTTCAGACTTTTTACAGTTGGTTTTATAAAAGACTTGAAGAGAATTGCCAAATTAAGATCCATAAAAATTTATGATGATAAAAAAAATATTATTGATCAAGAATGGAAAAACAGACCTGAAGGAATAAAAAAGAAAATATTCCATTTAAATGAAAAAGTTTCTGGTGAGAATATCTTAAGCAAAAAACAAAAGCTTCTAAATTTAAGTAAATATGAGTATTTGATCTTAACTTCGTCGGATTCAGTTTGTTGGTTGATGAATATAAGAGGGTATGATTTGGAAAACACCCCAATTGTTTTTTGCAAGGCAATCGTAACGAAATTTTTCATTAAATTATTTATCGATAAAGAGAAAATTTCTTCTACAAGACAAAGTTTTTTTAAAGAAGTAAAGGTCTACAGTATTATGGACTTTGAGAATGAATTATTAAGAATACCTAAAAACAAGAAAACTCTTTTGGATTCTTCATCATCTTATTTTTACTATGATTTTATGATTAGATCTGGGCTAAATCCAGTAGTTGCAGATGATCCCTGCAAATTAATTAAAAGTCAAAAAAATAAAACAGAAATTAAAAATGCTATTAAATTTCACATATCAGATGCAATATCTTTAGTGAAATTTTTTCATTGGTTGGAAAGACAAGACTTCAATTCCAGCTTAAATGAATTAAATGTTTCAAAAAGACTACAAAGTTTCAGAGAAGAAAATAAATATTTTTTCTCACTCAGTTTTCCAACTATCTCTGCTGTTGGAGCAAGTGGTTCAATAATTCATTATAATCCTGAATCAAATAGTAAAAGACTAAACCCTGGACAACTATACTTATGCGATTCAGGGGCACAGTATGTCGGTGCCACAACAGACGTCACGAGGACCATTCTGCTTGGTGAAAACAAACCGAAAAAGGAGTATGTTTCGAAATACACTAAAGTTCTGATTGGTCACATCAATCTTGCAATGACTAAATTTCCAAAAGGAACAAAAGGTTATCAAATTGATAGTATTGCACGGTATAGCTTATGGCAAAATGGTTTGGATTATAACCATGGAACTGGTCATGGTGTTGGAAGTTTCCTGGGTGTTCATGAAGGTCCTCAATCAATTTCAAAAAGATATAGCAACTTTGAATTGAAAGAAGGTATGATTTTGTCTAATGAACCCGGTTATTATAAAAATGCAAATTACGGAATAAGAATTGAAAATCTTCTACTAGTAATACAATCTAAATTTAAAGACTTTTTAGAATTTAAAAACTTAACACTTTTTCCTTACGAGAAAGATCTTATTGAAATAAAAATGTTGTCTTTAGAACAAAAAAATTGGATTAATAAATATCATTTAGAAATTTATAATAAACTTAAAAGATTCTTAACCAAAGATACTAAATCATGGTTATATAAAAAAACTAGGAGTATTTAAAGTAGGAAATGAATAATTAACTTTGATTTTTATTTAACGGTCCTCAATTAATTTCTTTGCTGCTTGTATCGCTTCATTAGTTATATGCTTTCCTGACAGCATTCTTGCTATTTCATGAATCTTCTGTTCACCTTGAATTTTAAGAACGTCAATAGATGTATGTTCATTAAAGATTTTTTTTCTTACAAGAAAATGATTAGCACCCTGAGAAGCGACTTGAGGAGAATGAGTAACCACTAAAACTTGTCTATTACTCCCCAATTTTTTTAGTCTTTCGCCTACAGCTGCTGAAACTGCACCGCCAATCCCACTATCAACTTCATCAAAAACCATTGTTGAAGTGTTTTCTTTCTCAGCTGTAACTTTGATTGCCAAAGCAATTCTGCACAGTTCCCCTCCCGAGGAAATATTTTTAATTTCACCCATTTTTGATTTTGGGTTTGTTCTTATATTGAAAATTACTTTGTCTTTTCCAAACTCATTCTGCTCACATTCATTTATAATAGTTTTAAATTTTGCATTTTCTAATTTAAGGTCAGGAAATTCAATATTTATCTTTTGATCAAGTGCCTTTGCATTTTCTTTTCTTAAATCGGTTATTTTTTCTGATTGAAATATATATTTATTCTTCAAGAGCTCTAAATCTATAGATAGCTTTTCAATTTCTTTTTTTGATTCATTAGTTGAATCCAGTTTTTTTTCAATTTCTATTAACTTTAAATTCAAGAGATCCGGTTGAGTTGAATGTTTTTGAGCCAATTTCTTATAATCAGATACTCTATCGTCAACTTTTTCAAGAGAACTATGATCCAAGTCTTGATTAAAGAAATTTTCAAAAAATTTTGAAATCTCGGCAACCTCAAGAAAAATAGAATTTAATTTTTCTCTTACTTTTAGGGCCTCTTGATTTAAAAGATCTTTGATTTTATCCAGAACAATGGTGTTTTCTGATAGTAATTTTTCAATGCCAGGAGGATCTTCTCTTGTAAAATTATTTAGAATTTCGTTAATACTTTCATTTATTTTCCTTGAATTTTGAAGAATCTTTTTTGTTTGTTCTAATTCTTTAAACTCTTCGCTTTGAGGGTCGAAAGCAATTAGTTCTTTATGATCATAATAATAATTATCTCTTTTACTTTTATTTTCTTCAAATCTTAATTTTTCGTGTAAGAATTTTTTCTCAGTATGCTTATAATCAAACCATATTTCAGAAAGTTTCTTTAATTCATTTTTGTAATTTCCAAAATCATCTAGTGTAGTTATATGGGTCGAGCTGTTTAGAAGTCCCTGCTCAGAGAATTGACTATGAATTTCAAAAATACTTGCAGCAATTTCTCTAAGTGTTGATAAGCCTACTAGATGATCGTTTATCATAGACTTACTTTTACCCTCGCTATCAATAATTCTTTTGATAATAATTTCATCATCAAAATTTATATCTAATTTAACTAGATAGTTTTGAATTTTGTTATATTGCGAGATATCTATTAAAGCTGAAATAATGGTTTTCTTGCCTTTTTCCGGTTTTAAATTTGATTTGGCTCTTCTACCGGATAAAAGCTCTAAAGATTCAAGAATCATTGATTTTCCAGCTCCTGTTTCTCCAGTTAAAACACACAAACCTAGACCGATATCCATTTCAATTTTATCAATTAGCATCAAGTTATTGATTGATAAATGTCTAATCATAATTATAGTAAATCAAAATCTGATGATTTTAATTTTTTTAAATCAAGTTGTCTTTTTTTATACTTTGTTAAATTCTTGTTAATTTTGTATTTTTTAACAACACTCGATCCCTCTATGGCCCATTTTGAATTTGGAAAATTAAATTCTAAAATTTTGAAAAGATAGTATGATTGTTTTATCAGGCCTAGGGAAACATAAGATTCAATGAGTCTAAAAATAGATTCCGGTATTTGTGTTGATTGTCTATATTCTAATAAAACCACCTTATATCTTTTTACTGCTGCCAAGTAGTCACCTTTAGATTGATAGTATTTTCCAACCTTAATTTCTTTCGCAGCCAAATGATTTTTTAATTTATTAATATGTTGCTTAGATTTACGCGCATACTTAGATTTTGGATACCTGTTTATTAACTCAGAGAATTCTTCATAAGCCCTTGTCGAAAATTTTTGATCAAGGCTTATATCAGGTATTCGCTCAAAATAAGAATAAGCTTTAAGATAAATCGCATAAGGTATAAGACTATGATTCGGATTTAGTTCAACAAATTTACTTAAATTTAGAATTGCCTCATCATATTCATTAGCTGTGTAATGAGCAAAACCAATCATTAATTGTCCTCTAGATGCCCACTGAGAATATGGATATTGGATTTCTAGCTCAGTAAATGTATCAATAGCTTCACTGTATTCTTTTTTTTTTAATTGTTTCAATGCTTCGTTATATAACTTGACATCATCGTAAGAAGAATAATTCTTGATTACTTCTTTATCTGTAGAGCAAGAAGAAATAAAAAGAAAAAGGATTATATTCAACACTTTTATTTTCATGTTGATTATTTTTAATTAATTTAAATTATTTATAAAGAAATTTTTATTTTAATTTGAACAAATTAGCTCCCAGTTATCAGGAGATTCAAAAATTTTCTTTAAAAGTTTATAGTTCAAATCATGCCCTGGGTGGGAGGTAAAGAAGGAGCCTAAAATTCTATGACCGGACAAAGAGATATCACCAATAAAATCAAGAAGTTTATGACGAACAAATTCATCACTGAATCTAAGCCCATCTTTGTTGAGAATTTTATCTTCATCTAGAACGATAGCATTATCTAGACTTCCTCCAAGGGCCAAACCATCTTTTCTTAGACTTTCCACTTCTTTTAGAAAACCAAATGTTCTAGCACTACAAATTTGTGATTCATAAATTTTTGGAGTTAACAAAAGGGAAATAGATTGTTTTCCAATTAATTTATGATGATAATTTATTTTAGTCGTAATCAGAGTATTATCGAATGGAGATACTCTTGCTTGTTTATCACCATTGGTGATTTCAACATTCTTCTTAATTTTAATAAACTTTTTGAAGAATTCTTGTTCATCTAAACCAAATTGATTAATTTTTTTTACAAATTCGGCTGATGAACCGTCGTAAACAGGAACCTCATTTGAATTTAAATCTATGTAAACATTATCAACTTCAAGTGCATATAAAGCCGAAAGGATATGTTCGACCGTAGATATAGTATTTCCTTCACTGTCTGAAATAAGAGTGCAAAGTTTTGTGGATTTAACATTGTTATATTTAGCTTGGATAGATATGGTTTTGTTTTTTAATTTTCTTCTAAAGACAATCCCTGTCTCAGGAGGCGCGGGAGAGAGTGTCATTGAAACAATATTTCCTGTGTGTAAACCGATTCCCTGGAAATTTAGTTCTCTTTGAAGAGTTTTCTGTCTAACAGCACTTAGAAACTTAGGAAGCTTTGATTCATCAAATAGGTAATTGTTTTCAATTTTCTTTTCTGCATAATACATGTTACCATCTAACACTTTTTCGAATAACCACACAAATCACAAAAAGTTACAGTTTGTTTCAAAAATTAAGCATAACTCTCTTCTATCCAGTTTTCTATCTTATCAAATGCAGTAATGAAATTATTTTTGGTCAATATATCAGAATACTCATGTTCTTTATTATTTTGAGCGAGTTTTATTAAACCAAGAAGTGTGCTGAACTCAGGTTTATTATAAAAAAAACTTTCCTTGTTTTTAATGGTCCCTAATCTCACTTTTCTATTAAATATACTTTCGGCAATATTTGATAGTCCAAAAATTTTGCTTGCGCCTCCTGTTATTACCAAATCTTTAATACTTACTCTTGCATAAATATCATCAAAAATATTATCTCTAATTATTTCAAAAATTTCTTCATATCTTGGTTTTATTACGCCATACAATAAATTCTTGCTTATTAACTTACTTCTAGAATTATTAGATTTAACTTCAATTTTTTCATTAAACGGTAGACTTAGTGTTCCATAAATAATCTTTGCATGTTCTGCAGATTCTCTTGATATGTCTATACCTTTAGAAATGTCGTTAGTAACATGCTCACCACCGATAGGAATTATATTTGTAAATACAATTTTATCATTAATGAAAACAGTGACTTTCGAAGTTTTTGCACCAATATCAATACAAGCAACACCCCCTTTTTTTTCTGAAGGAGTTATGTTTGCCATAGACGAAGCGATACCTGTATCAAAAAAGCTTTTAACATTTATTCCTTGATCTTTAAAACAATTATTAATTATTTTATATAATTCATAATCGGCGTATACATTGAATAACATAATCCCAAATTTCTCACATTTTTCTCCAACTGGATTGTCGATAATTTTATCATTATTGATTCTAAAATTTATTGGATAGGAATGCAGGAGATATTTCCCTCTGACTTTGGACTCAATCAAAGATTTTTTAAAAACTCTTCTTACGTCTTTTTTTGTTATTTCTAACCTTCTAGAATCTATTTCGCTAAATTGTTTTTTTGTTAATGATTTTGTATCTGTGATATTACAAAAGAATTGATATTCATTAAGTTTAGAGTTTTTTGGAAGTGCTTTTTCAAGGGCATGATGAATTGTAGCTGAAAGTTTATTTGAATCGATTTTATTATTATTTAAAAATCCTATGCTTTTTTGATGATTCATACCTAAAATAAATGGCTTATTATTTTGCACCTTAAAGAAAAGACAAACAACTTTGTCTGTTCCAATGTCGAAAATACAATATTTTTTTTTGTTAGAAATTATCTTTAGCATTTTCTGTTGCTCATATATACTCTTCCAAAAATACGTAAATCAAAGAAGTTAAATTTACTGTAAATTTCTGATTCTTTAATATTTTGGAACATATCCATTACTTTATCAAGCTTTTTTAGCGGAAGTAAAATACAGTTCGAGTCTTTTAACAACAAACTCCATCCGATATTTTTTTGAAATAAAATAGTGTTTATATTTTCTAAAATTTCACTTCGCTCTAATAAAACTTTTTTAATCGATGGTAGATATTTATTTGCATTTACACCATAAAGTTTTATTAGTTTTAAATTCTTATCTACTTTGTCAAGGATCAATATATTTCCATTATAATCTATAAAACTCTCTTTATTTTCTTCTATCCATTTCATAAAAGGCTTTTCTTCTTCAATCGAAATCTTAAGGTTTCCATCCAAATTAAGAAAGAAATTAAAGTTTTTGATTTCTTTAATACTTTTTAATTCTTTTTCGAGTTTGAATGGGTTAAAAGTCCAAAAGCTTTGACCTTCTTTTACACTTATGTGTTCAAAAAAAAAATCTTTAGATATGAATTTGTTATTAATCAATTCTATATTATTGATTTTTTTAAACTCTAAAATATTCTTGAAAAATCCTTTTTGAAAAGTAAAAAAGATGAGATACATCATTAATAAAGCTAAAATTATAAATGCTATATAACTTCGCATTGTGAATTATTAAGAATTGTTTCGCATAGTTGAAGAAAATCAATTCCTTTGTCTCTTGCCATTTCGGGTAAAAGTGAGTTTGGAGTAAGTCCAGGTTGTGTGTTTATCTCAAGAAGATAGATATTATTCAACTCTGTATCGTATTTAAAATCTAATCTAGAAATACATTTGCAATTAATTTCCTTGTGTATCTTTAATGATGTTTCCCTGAGAGTTCTTATTATTTTTTTTGGTAAGTCAGGATTAATAACGTGTGTCGCAATTTCTTCGTATTTATTTTTAAAATCATATAAATCACTTTCAAAGATAATTTCCATTATTCCACATATTTTATCATCTAAAATTCCTACAGTTATTTCTCGACCTTTAATGAACTCCTCAAGCATAAATTTATCAAGATTCTTTTTGTTTTTTTCTATGAAATCGTCTAATTGTTTTTGATTTTCAGCCTTAATTAAATTTTTGCTAGATCCACCACAAACTGGTTTAACTATAATTGGAAATTCTGAATTATTAAATTTTTTAATTAAATTAAAGTTTTTAGGATATTTTACTCCCAAAGATTTATAAATTTTTTTTGACACAATCTTATTCATTGCGATAGATGAAGCTAGAACACCTGAATGGGTGTAGGGTATTTTTAAATAATTTAAAATTGACTGAACTTGACCATCTTCACCAAAATATCCATGTAAACAATTGAAAATTTTATCAGGTTTAGAGTTGATTAAATCTTGAAGAAGTTTTTCACAATTCAATTCAACATCAATTAAAGTAGTTTTATATTTATTTTTTAAGACATCATAAACTTGATTAGCTGTTAAGATAGAAATCTTTTTTTCATCTGAAATACCTCCTCTTAATATGGAGATTTTGTCAGACTTTTTTAAATTTACCAATTCTAACTAGCTCCCAATGTAATTTTATTTTTTGTTTTACCCATACATTATTTCTAATCTCCTCACCTAACATTTCTAAATCAAGAGATGTGGCATTGTTATCATTAATCAGGAAATTTGAGTGTAGTTCAGATACTTTTGCACCACCAAGTTTTTTCCCTCTGTAATTTATCTTATCTATTAGTTTCCAAGCAGATTGTGACTTGGGGTTTGTAAATGTACTTCCTCCTGTTCGATTTGCAACAGGTTGTGACTGTTTTCTTTTACTAGAGATTCTTGAGACTATTTTTTTTATATTCTCTTTCTTGATTTTATTTATTTTAAATCTAGCTCCAATTATGATCTGATTATTTTTAAATGAACTTTTTCTGTATCCAAAATTTATTTCACTTTTTTTAAGTCTTATTATGTTTAATCTTTTATCTATTATTGTACAGTCTATCAATCTATCACTAATCTTTTGTCCATAACATCCAGCATTCATGATTAAATTTCCGCCAATTGTTCCGGGAATTCCACTTAAAAATTCTAAGCCAGAAATTTCATTTTCTAAACAAAATTTAGAAACTTCTGAGTCTTTTGTGCCAGCACCAACTGATAATGTTAAATTGGTATTATCAATTTTGATTTCTTTAAAATCACCACAAAGTTTTATTACAATACCCTTAAAACCCCCATCTCTCACAATAATATTTGAGCCCGATCCAATAATTAAAATTGGAAAAACCCTTTTACCTAACCTTAAAATGAAAACTAATTCATCAATTGACCTCGCCTTAAAAAATAAACTACAATTTCCTCCAGTTCCAAACCAGGTTTTCTTTCCAAGTTCGTAGTTGAATTTAACCGACTTTAATAAGGATAAATTATTATTCATTTTTTTCCATAAGCTCTTTAATGGAATTAGCAATTTTTGAACTATTCCCTGCACCCATAAAAATCACATTATCTCTATTAGATATTATTTGTTTAATTTCCAAATAAAGAGCTTTAGTTTTGTCAACTGGTTTTATTTGTTTATTTTTGTATTTATTTTTAAACAATTTGGAAAGTTCAGAATTATTTATTTTTTTTATTAATTTTTCTCCTGCACCATAAACGGGCAAAATAAATATTACATCGGCATTCTGAAAACTATTTATAAACTCCTCTCTCATCTCCTTTATTCTAGTATAACGATGCGGTTCAAAGACAGTAATTAACTTTTTTTTTGTTATCAATCTAAGAGCATTTAAAGTAGTTTTTATTTCCTTTGGATGGTGAGCGTAGTCATCAATGATCATATTTTCAGAATAATTATATATAATTGAGAACCTTCTTTTCACTCCTCTGAATTGCTTAAGTGCTTGTTTGATTTTAATATTTGGAACACTCAAACCTTTACAAATACTGTATGCTGCCAATGTATTGATTACATTATGAGTCCCTATCATTGGTATCAAAACATTTTTTAATACCTTCTTTCTATATATATTAGTAACAATGTCAAAGCATGAAAAAATTTGTTTTTTTCTTTTAATTATTTTTAAATTTTCAGCATAATAGTTGGCTTCTTTTGTAAAACCATAAGTATATATCTGCTTATGATTTATCTTGTCCCGAATTTTTTTAACATTTTTGTCGTCGATGTTTATAGATAGGAAGCCGTAGAATGGAATATTTTTAGCATATTTTATAAATGAGTCTTTGATTTCATTTATATCTTTGTAAAAGTCGAGATGTTCTAGATCAATATTATTAATGACACCAATAGTTGAAGGAAGCATAGTGAAAGAACCATCTGATTCATCTGCTTCAGCGACAATCCAATCACCATTACCAAGTTTTGCATTAGCATTTATACCATTAATTATTCCTCCATTTATAATGGTTGGGTCAAAACCCGAAAGTTCTAAGATTGAAGATATCAAAGCGGTGGTAGTAGTTTTGCCATGAGATCCAGATATAGTAATTGATGATTTAAGTCTCATTACTTCAGCTAACATCATTGCCCTTGAATATACAGGTATTTTTTTTTTGAAGGCCGACTTAAGTTCGGTATTCGAAGGTTTTATTGCAGAGGAGTAAACTATTATATCAGTATTATCAATATTTTGGGGAGCATGGCTTTTGTAAACTTTTATACCTTTTTTTCTTAATCGCTTTGTAATTAAATTTTCGCTTATATCACTTCCTGAAACTTTAAAACCTTTGGTATGAAGCACCTCTGCAATAGCACTCATACCGATACCACCAATGCCAACAAAATGAACATTTTTTTTTTCAAACATTATTGATTAATACTTTTCTAATTAAATTTGACAATGATAATTTATGATTTAATTGTTTATTTGTTTTTATTTTATGTAATTTCTTATTAATAAAAATAATTTTTTCAATTTCTTTCGAAATTTTTATTATATTTAAATCTCTTTCATCTAATAAAAGACATGGATTTTTTTTTCTGAATTCAATTGCATTAAAATATTGATGATTATTCATAGCCGAGGGAAGTGGGAACAAAACTGAAAACTTTTTATACAATTCTATTTCAGCTAAAGTTGATGCACCACACCTTGAAATAATTAAATCGGCTTGGTTAAACTGAGAATAAATATCATCAAAAAATTCTTTAAGTATAAATTTAACCTTCATTTTTCTGTATAGTTTGGCGGTAAATTTCTCGTCAACTTTTCTGACTTGTTGAACTACAATAAGTTTTCTTTTAGAAAAATCACTGAAATTTTCTAAAATTTTAGGTATCAAATTAGAAAAAATACTTGCGCCTTGACTTCCCCCAACTATGAAAATTGTTTTTGTTTTAGTAATTCTTTTTGGTTTTAGTTTTTTTTTTCTAACTGGAATACCCGTATGTACAGAATAATCTCTTGCATGCTTAGTATTAGTAAAGGTTAATGCTATGTTTTTTGATAAATATGATAATAATCTATTAGTTTTACCCATAACAGCATTCTGTTCATGAATAATTATTTTAACTTTTAGAAGTTTTGCTGCTAAAATAGAAGGTATTGATGTATAGCCTCCGAACCCAATTGCAAGATTGGGTTTGTATTTAATAAAGATAAAAATAGATTGTAAAAATCCTAAAATAACTTTTACTACACTCAACGGGAGTGAGAAGTTCAGGTGAATGTTAGAAGAAAAAATTTTAAAATATTTCAAGCCTCTTTTTTTAACAATTTTTTCGGTTCTATAATCTAATAAAAAGTAATAATCAAACTTTTTGTCAATCTCAGTTAAAGAGATTGCTGGAAAAATATGGCCGCCTGAGCCACCAGTAATTAAAAAAACCTTCTTACGCATTTTTTTCTTCTCTTATTAATAACAATAAAAACCCTATAATAATAGAACTCGAAATGAAAGATGAACCTCCATAAGAGATAAAGGGAAGGGTCATTCCTTTTGTTGGAATAATATTCAATACAGAAGATATATTGATTATAACCTGAAATAATAAAATATTAGCCAAACCTGTCAATGAGGCAACTATGAAAAAATTATTTGATTTTTGAGAAATGATATGGACTCTGATATAAACTATAAGATAGAGACCTAAAATTAGAAGGGCAAAAGCACCACCTAATTCTTCTCCAATTAATGCAAAAATAAAGTCAGAATGAACATCCGGAAGGTTTTTTGCAATAGTTCCTTCGCCAATACCCTTTCCAAACAGCCCTCCATTTTGAAATGAGTTAAGCGATTTGGATATTTGATAATTATCTCCGATATCAGAAAAAAGAAAATCCATTATTCTAAATCTTACATGCTCAAGACTCAAAAAAGATACTAAAAATACTAATACAAAACAAATTACTATAGGAATTATTATTTTAATTTTAATATTTGATGAAAAGACTTGCACAAGCCAAGCTGCAAATATTAAAATAAACATTCCAAAATCTGGCTGACGAATAAGTAGTAATGAAATAATAATTAAAAAAAAAATATTTAAAAACAAAGAATAATCATCTTTTAATTTATACCTTCCTAGTAGAACGGAACTTATAACTATGAATGATGGTTTGAGAAGCTCCGAGGGCTGAAATGAAAAATTAAGAAATCTTATCCATCTATTTGCACCTTTGGTTTCAGGAAAAAAAATAATCGCCACTAAACATAAAATTATACTTAGAGTAAAAAGAAAAAATGAAAAAAAAATGAGATTTTTAAGAGTAAATTGAGAAATTACAAATATAATCACTAAACCAATTACGCAAAAAATTAAATGTTTTTTTAATAAAATATCAGAAGAGAAATAGAATTTACCGCTTAAATGTTGAGTGATACTTGAAATTGAGATTATACCAAACAGCACTAGTGCTAAGGTCGGTATGAGGACTAACTTATCAATTGTACTCCACCAACGTAGATTTTTATGTTCCGTCATAATTTTTGATTTTCTCTTTTACAAGCTGTTTGAATTTTTTTCCTCTTTGTTCAAAGTTTTCAAATTGATCGAATGATGAGCAAGCTGGAGATAAAAGAATATTGATATTTTTTTTTGATTTTTTTGCATCATGAAGTGCTTTATTGAAGGATTCCTCTAAGGTATTGAATTTTAAACAACAAATTGAATTCTGATTTAAAAATTTTTTAATTTTATAACCTGATTCTCCGAAACTATAGGCTTTTAAAATATTACTGAGATTCTTTTCTATCCCAGTAAGCCCTCCTTCTTTCTCTCTGCCGCCTAAGATCCAAAAAATATTTTCAAATGATTCGATGGCAGTCTTTGCTGAATTTACATTTGTAGATTTACTATCATTATAAAAGGTAATATTTTTATATTTTCCTGCAAACTCAATTCTATGTTTTAAGTTATCCAATCTTACTAATGAGTTTAAAAATGCACCCTTATCTTGATTCATTAAGTAACTTGATACATAGGTGGCGAGAAGGTTTTGAAAATTATGTTCAGCTTTTGTAAATTTTAATTTACTTAAAGATATTTCTAACTTTTCCTGTGATAGCTTATTTAAGATTTCTATTTTGTTTGGACTTTTAGTCAGTAAAATGTCTGCACTTTTGTTTTTTTTACAACTTATAAGGATTAGTTTTGAACTAAAGTTTTTCCTAAAATTTGACGCGACTTTTTCACAATATTGATCGTCTATACAAATGATAGCATAGCATTTGCTGTTTTGATTTTTAAAAATTCTTAGTTTGGCGTCTACGTATTTCTTGAATGAACCGTGCCAATCTAAATGATCTTTTGATATATTCAAAAGAAAAGCAAAATTAAATTTTAGTTTATCTATTTTGGCTAACTGATATGAAGAAGCTTCTATAATTAAGATTGTTTCTTTGTTTATGCTTAAGTCTGTAAAAGGAATACCAATGTTACCACAAGGTTTTGATTGATATAAATTATTATATGATAAGGTTTTATTAATAAAATGAGTGGTTGTAGATTTCCCGTTAGTTCCAGTCACTCCAATCATAAGATTGTTGAAACCTAAAATATCCAAAAGTTCTAAATCTGTTACAATTTTAATTTTTAAATCATTGGCAATAACTATAGCTCTATGAGGATCTTCTTTTAAGTGATTGATACCTGGACTTAAAACTAACAAATTACAAGTTTGAAGAATTTTTGATGAGACATTTTTTAAATTTAATTTTTTAGCTGCAGCTTTTTTTCTTTTTTTAGGATCATCATCCCAGCAAAAATTAGGAATTTTTTCTCTTGTTAAATATTTTGCAAGAGATAGTCCAGAAACTCCCATGCCGAGTATAAAAATTTTTAAAGACATTCGTTTAATCATCTAAGCTTTAAACTTGCAAGTCCAAGTAAAGCTAAAATGATGGATATAATCCAAAACCTAATTACAACAGTTGCTTCAGACCAACCTTTTTGCTCAAAATGATGATGGATTGGAGCCATTCTAAAGATTCTTTTCCCTGTTAATTTAAAAGAAATCACTTGAGCAAATACCGATAGAGCTTCAAGCACAAAAATTCCTCCAATCAAAGATAGGATGATCTCATGTTTTGTAGCAACAGCAATCGCTCCTATTGTACCTCCCATAGAAAGAGAGCCAGTATCTCCCATAAAAACCATTGCAGGCGGAGCGTTGAACCAAAGAAACCCCAAGCCAGCGCCTATCAAAGACGCACATATAATAACTAATTCACCAGTATCATTCACGTAAGGAATTTTTAAATACTCTGAGTACATTAGATTACCGGTGAAATAAGCAATAAAGGCAAAGGATAAAGTTGTTATCATTATAGGACCTATTGCTAATCCATCTAATCCATCAGTTAAATTAACTGCATTGGCACTTCCAACAATTACAATGGCAGCAAAAATATAATAAAAATTTCCAAGATCAATAGAATATCCCTTGGTAAATGGTATGTAGACAATATTTATTAGATCGGGGTCAATTATTTTATTAAAAAGAAATACAAACACGAAGCATATTAAAAATTCAATAATTAAACGATGTAAGCCTTTAAACCCATCAGGACTATTGGTTTTTAGTTTTTTATAATCATCTAGTGCTCCAATCGAACCAAAAAGAATGGTAATACTAAAAACTAACCAAACAATATTACTACTCAAATCTGCCCACAATAGTATTGATATGAATAAAGATATTAGTATAAGCATCCCCCCCATAGTTGGTGTACCTAATTTATTAATGAGATGACTTTTAGGACCATCTTTTCTAATGGGTTGTCCTCTTTTTTGAAAACTTTTTAGTTTTTTTATAAACCTTGGACCGAGAAGTAACGAGATAAAAAAGGCTGTGAAAAGAGCTCCTCCGGCCCGAAATGTAAGATAATTTAATAAGTTGAGAAAATTAAAACTATCTACATATGGAATTAAAAAATAATAAAGCATCTATTTCTAACCTAATCTTATTAACTCTTGTGAGATCAAATGAAGATTAATTGAGTTTGATCCTTTAATCATAATAACATCTTTATTTTTAATTATTTTTAACAATTTATTAAAAACATTTTCGTAATTATCAAAATGAAACTTTAAAAATCTTTTAGGAAGATTTTCAAAAATTACTTTTGAATAGTTTCCTACTGTTATAATTATTTCCGGACTAATTTTTAATAAAGTTTCAACTATATTCTTATGATAAATTTCCGACATTTTTCCTAATTCCAACATATCTCCAATAACAAGAATTTTTCTTGAATTTAGATTTTTATGGTTTTTTAAACTTTCAATAGCATGTTTCAATGATTCTGGGTTGGAATTATATGATTCGTCAATGAGAGTAAATGACTTATTTTTAAAAACTATCTGAGTAGTTTTTCCACGACCTGGAATAGGATGTAGCCTCTTTAATATTGGAACAACTTTTTTCAGATTCAAATTCAAAATTTTCATTAACCCAAGAATTAATAAAACATTTATATCCCAATTTATAAATGAAATATCTTTTTTAAACTCAATTTCCTCATCTAAAACTGAAAATTTCCATATGGAGTTTTTTTTAAAAATTCTTAAATTACTTTTTTTATCATACCCGAATGAATATATTTTTTCTGTTCTTTTTGACGCTTTTTTATACATTAAATCATAATAATCACTTTCAGATGGAATCATTGCTATTGAATTAGTTTTAAAAAAACTAAATATTTCTGACTTTTCTTCTGCTATGTCTTTAACATCTTTAAAATTTGCAGAATGAGCAGAACCTGTATTTGTAATAATCGCAATATCAGGGTGAGCAATTTTCGATAGTCTTCTTATTTCACCGGGAGAATTCATGCCTAGCTCAAGAATACATACTTCGGTATTTCTGGGCATATTTGCTAATGTAAGGGGCATTCCGATTTCATTATTATAATTTTGAAATGTTCTATAGGATTTTTTAAATTCTTTAAGAGTTTTAAATGCCCATTCTTTCAATGTGGTTTTTCCGCTGCTACCAGTTATGCAAATAGTTATTAAATTTTTTATTCTATTTCTTGAAAACCTTGCAAGACTATTTAGTGCTTTGATTGTATCTTTAACAAAAATTAGTTTCCCATTGTCCTTCGCTAATTTTTTTTTATTAAACTCTATCAATGATCCAAGTGCTCCTTTCTCAAATGCTTCGCCAATATAGTTGTGACCATCGAATTTTTTTCCTTTGACGGGAATATATAAATCTCCTTTCTTAATAGTTCGCGTGTCGATAGATATACCTGAGAATACAATCTCTTTATCTTTATTATCATCCAACAAAAGAGCACGATTAATTTCTTTATTTGTCCAAAGGTTCATTTTGTTTTCAAACACTCCTCTGCTGCAATTTTGTCACTAAAAAATTTTTTTTTATTTTTTACTAATTGATAATTCTCATGGCCTTTACCAGCAATAAGTAAAACGTCATTAGATGTCAGAAGATTTACCGCATTTTTTATTGCAAGTTTTCTGTTCCCAATAATTTTTATTTTTTTTAAATCTTTTGGATTAATTTTTCTTATCATATCTTCTCTTATTTTTTTTGGACTTTCAAATCTTGGGTTGTCATCAGTAATTATTATTACATCCGAGTATTTTACAGCCTCTTGGGTCATTAAACTTCTCTTTACTTTGTCTCTATCACCTCCACAACCAAAAACAAGAACTAGTTTTCCAATAGTTATTTTTTTTAATGAGGACAAAACTTCAGATATTGCCTCAGGAGTATGAGCATAGTCTATAAATACTCTAATAGCTTTTTTATCAAATATTTTTTCTAATCTTCCACTAGGATTTTTTAAATCTGAAATTATTTTAAGATTTTTGATATTCAGTTTGGTATTAAAAACCATTATTAATGAGCAGATGATATTATAAATTTCAAACTCAGCAAAACATTTGATTTTAATATTTTGTTCTTTATTTTTGAATATGAATTTTACTTCAAATAAATCATCAACTCTCTTTATTTTTTTAATTTTAAAAAACTTTGCTTTTTGACCATAATCTAAAATTTTTATTTCTTTTTTTTTACATAAATCTAAAAAGAATTTCGAGAATTTTGAATCTGTATTTATAACTGCCAATGAATTTTTTTTAATATAATCAGTAAATAGAAGTGATTTGGATAATTTGTAATTATTTATATTTTTATGATAATCAAGATGGTCATTAGACAGATTTGTAAATCCTACAACATCAAATTTGATTGGTGATAGTCTTTTTTGGTGAAGTCCTATACTTGAGGCTTCAAATATAACATTAGTGCATTCCAATTCAGTTAATCTTTTTAATATTTTATGAGTATTAACCACATCAGGTGTGGTCAGATTAGATTTTAAATTAATATTTCTTTTATATCCAATGCCTAGTGTACCGACAAATGCACCGTTAATGTTTATTTTTTTCCAAATTTGATGAACATAAAAAGAAATACTGGTTTTTCCATTAGTTCCGGTGATTGCAAGTTTTTGGTTAATTTTGTTAGGAAAAAAATTTAAACAGATCTCAGAGATTGTAAACCTTACATCTTCAACCTCAATAAACACAATATTTTTATATTTTTTTTGTTGAACTGGTAGAGTCGACTTTGATGAAAAAATTATAGCTACATTCTTTAATTTAAGGAGTTTTGGTATGAATTTTTCTCCATCAAAAGAATTTCCTTTTATCGCAGCAAAAATAAAATTATTTTTAATTTCATCAGAATGAATTGAAACACCTTTAACCAAAAAATTATAATCATTATTGATTTTTGTCTTTGAACTACATTTCTTTATAATGGTTTGTAATTTCATTTTAGACTCTTTAAATAATTTTTTTTGATAATGATTGGAGAAATCTTTTTTACAATTTTTGAAAAAGTTGGAGCAGCTGTATTTCCTCCAGTATTTTCTATGCTATCAGTCACGTTTTTTTTAGGTTCATCAAAAAGCACAAAGGTAAGGAACTCGGGTGCATTAGCCGGAAATACTCCAATAAAGGAGGTGATTTTTTTTTTCTCTGAATAGTTTCCAAGTTCAACTTTTTTTGATGTCCCAGTCTTACCTCCAATTAGGATTCCATCAACTTTTGCCCTTTTACCTGTGCCTTCATTAACAATTTTTTGTATTAACACATTAATCTTTTCAGAAGTTTCATTAGATAAGACTTTTATATTTTTTTTTAAAACTTGGTTTTTGATTAAAGTAGGTTGAACTTTTTGACCGCCATTTACCAATGAAGAAAATGCAGTTATTAAACTTATTGGTGAGATTGACAAACCGTAACCATAACTTATGAATTTTGAATGAGAATTCCAATTCGTTGGCAATCTATTCGACACTACATTCAATCCATCTATATTTAATGTTTCTGTCAAACCAACTTTTTTGAAAAGTTTTTGTTGTAAAAATGGACCAACAGATTCAAGTATTTTTACACTCCCAATATTTGACGATTTAATGAATACATCATCAAAGTTTAGGATTTTATTGGTCTTTATATGTTCATCTAATATATTCTTTTGATTGGTTATTTGATAACCTTTAGATATGTCAAATTTTTTGTATTGAACATCAGATTTTGCCTCATAAGCAATTGCGGCGTTAAAAATTTTTAAAGTAGAACCCATTTCATATCTTGCCTCTGTAGTTAAATTGTTTTCTGTCTTGGGAAGAATTGAATTTACATAATTAGGATTAAAATCAGGTAAAGATACCATTGAGAAAATTTCTCCATTATTAACATTCATTACAATTGCAAGAGCTGCTTTAGATTCATATTCCTTCATACTTTTTAATAGTTCATCTCTAACTATGTTCTGTATTCTCAAATCTACAGTCAATTCTATGTTGTTTCCAAGAGAAAGTTCGTCATTAAGATTCTTTTCTAATTTACTTTTTAATTCATTAGTTTTAAGTCCTATGAGGTTTGAAAAAATGTTATGTTGAGGATAAACTCTTTTTTTAGACTTGTGTAATTTAACAGCAGGATCTCCTAAAGTCTTTAATTTGCTAAGTTCAGATAACGAAATATCTTTCTTGATAAGAGAATATTGTTGTTTCTCAAAAATTTTATCAAAAAAAACTATGTCTTTGTTTTCAAAAATATTTGATAGTTTTTTTTTTAACTTTTCTTTGTTCAACGACCTTTTGACATCAATATATAAATCATTAGTATCTAAAGATGCAGCAATTATTTCATTATTTCTATCAAAAATTTTACCTCTTTTGATTTCTATCTTCTTTTGAGTTATCAAGGGATTTATTTCTGCCTTATAAGATATTTTTAAAAGATTAAATGAAATAAATGATGTAAAAGAAATAGAAAGTAAAAAAATAAAAAAATTTGACCTTTTTGCAAAATTCAAATTTTTTTCTTTTTCTTCACTTCTTATTAAATCATTTTTATCCTTAAAAACTAATTTCTTCGACAAGAATAATCTATTATTAGGTTTTACATTATCAAACTTTATATTCTTAGTTTTGAACATTATTCTGATTTTATTTTTATAATATCTGATTGAAGAATGGGTAAGAAATTAAATTTTTCCTTATTGATCTCTTCTAATAATTGAGGTCGTGTTGAATATGAAATATCTGTTTTTTTTTTTTCAATTATAGCCTTTATTTTCGAGATGTTATTGTCTAAATTCTTAATTTTTGTATCTTGATTAACAATCACCAGTTTGATTGAGATAGTTAGAAGTATAATTAAAGTAATAAACAAGAAACTTAAAAATTTCATACCTTTTCCGCCACCCTTAATTTCGCTGATCTGGACCTTGGGTTTATTTTAATTTCATTAATTGAAGGTATTATTGGTTTTTTTGTGATAATTTTAAAATATCTTTTTTTTAAAAACTTATCTTCTTCATTATTCAAATCTTTAAAACTATTTTTTCTAAAAAAATTTTTTATTATCCTGTCTTCAAGAGAATGAAACGCAACCGTAATAATACGTGAGTTTTTATTCAATATTTCTAAACTTAATTTCAGAATTTCTTCAAGTTCATTTAATTCTTCATTTATAAATATTCTTAATCCCTGAAATACTCTTGTTGCTGGATGTTTAAACTTACTATTATTGATTTTCTGAATTATTTCAGAAAGAGTTTTTGTTGAATCTATTTTTTTTTTTTTTCTGTATTGAATTATTTCTTTTGCTATTCTTCTAGAATTTCTTTCCTCGCCATAGTAAAAAAAAATATCACTTAGTTCTTTTTCATCATATTCATTGACTATCAATTCTGCAGTTATTTTATTATTCACATTATCCATTCGCATATCTAACGGACCATCATTATTAAACGAAAAACCCCTACTTGGGTCATTAAGTTGGGTGTTTGAGATTCCTAGATCTAAAACCATCCCATCCAAGGCTTGGATTTCTTTTTTCTTAAGTAAAAGTTGTAGGTCACTAAATTTACTTTTATAGAATACAAATCTAGAGTTATATTTCTCGATTAGGGCCTTTGCATATTTCTTAGACTTAACGTCTCTATCAATTGCAAGTATCTTACATTCTGCTGATTCCAAAATCTTATTTGAATAACCACCTTGCCCAAAAGTACAGTCAAGGTAGAGTTTTTTATGTTTTGGGTTTAAAAATGATACAACTTCATTTACCATCACAGGAAAATGTGAAAGTTGATCTGCATGCATTTTAATTAGCTTGTCTTCTTAAAAAAGCTGGAATTTGAAGAAGGTCATCATTCACATCATTTTGATCTACTGCTTTCTCTTCATTATTTTCTATATTAGTATTATTTGAATTATTATTATTTTCATAAATAAACTTCACACTTTCGTCTTCTATTACAATTTTTTCATCTTCAATATCATCTTTATTTATTTCATCAGTAATCTCTTTAAATTCATTTATAAATTTTTCTTTGCTTTCATCTTTCTTTTTATCAGTAGGTTGATCTTTGTTTTCATTAACTTCAGAAGATTTCGTACCAAAAATTCTCCCAAAAAAAGATTTTTTATCTGATTGATTATTCTTTGGATGTTGCTCATTGAGTATTTTTTCTTCTACATTTAGATCATCACTCCCCAAGTGTTTGTTGGGCTCACGTAGATCTACGAGAAAACTAGGTTGATTATTATCTTGTTCTTCATTGATTTCATAAGTTTTTGAAATTTCATAATCATTTGAATTTTTAATTTTTGAAATGTTATCTTTATGAATGATGTCTCTGTAATAATTTTCAGAATCGATACCTGTTGAAATCACTGATATTTTAAATTTCCCATTATAATCAGTATCTTTTTGAAGACCCCAAATTATATTTGCATCTTCGCTAGATTCCTCACTGATTTTATTTATTGCAAGATCAATATCATGAAGACTTGTGTCTTCCCCACATGTTATATTTATTAAAACCCCTTTAGCACCAGCCATAGAACTATTTTCTAGCAAAGGGTTGGAAATTGCTTTTTCTGTCGCTTCATTAACTCTATCTTGACCTTCAGATACACCGGTACCAAGATGAACTTTTCCTGTTTCACTCATCACGGTTCTTACATCAGCAAAATCATGATTCATTATTCCAGGCTTAACCATCAAATCAATAATACTTTTAACACCATCAATTAGAACATTATTTGCTAACTGTAAAGAATCTGTTACTGGTGTATCCGGTTTTGCCAGGGCAAAAATATTTTGATTGGGAATTACTATTAAATTATCAACATATTTTTGTAATTCGATAACTCCTTTTTCTGCTTTTTCAATTTTTCTCTTCCCTTCCATCTGAAATGGTTTGGTTACCACACCAACTGTTAAAATATTATGTTCCTTAGTTATCTTTGCAATGATTGGTGCAGCTCCCGTGCCTGTTCCTCCACCCATACCAGCAGTGAGAAAGACCATATTTGAATTTTCGATGTATTGTTCGATCTCATCTATAACCTCCTCGGCAGCCTTTTTACCCATCTCAGGATCTCCTCCAGCTCCTAAGCCTTGTGTACAAGATGGTCCTAATTGAAGTGTTTTTTCAACTTTTGAATGTTTAAGTTGCTGACTATCTGTGTTGACATTTAAGAAATCAACTCCTTCAATTCCTGAATTTATCATACTATTTATTATGTTTCCGCCTGTCCCCCCAATTCCTATAACAAGGATTCTAGGTGAGAGATTATTATTTTGTGATGGCATTTTAAGATGAAGAGTCATTTTTTCTCCTTTTTAAACTCCCTTGGGAATTGGTTTAAGTCTTGGGTTGAGTCTCTTTTTATTTGCTATTTTAATAGTTTCACTTTTTTTCTGTGAGTAGTTCTTAGGGTTCCACATTTGGAAAGTTGGTCCAAGACCCACAAATAAAACTTCATTTGTTATTGACGCATGTTTAACTAAATTTTTGGGTAGGATTATTCTTCCTTCTTTATCAAAAGGTAGCTGTTCAGCTTCTCCAAAGTAAAGAGAAATCAGATCAAACTCCTCTTTTGTATAGTCATGATTACTATCTAAATTATCTGAAATACTTTCCATTCTATCTATACCACAAGCATCTATAGAGTTACTCTGATAGGAGGGAAATGCTATTAAACCCTTAAAGGTTTGCTTTTGAAGACTATTTCTAAATGCAGAGGGTACAGAAACCCTAGATTTAGTATCCATCTTATTTATAGTAGTAGATAAAAACAAAGCCATAAAAATCCTTATATGGGATATTATGGGATTTTATGGTATTTTCAACCATTTTTCAATAAAAAAATAATGTAGTTAAAACTAGATGGTTTGTAAGCCGGATTCTGTACCTTAAATTAAAGGTTGTGACTATTAATCTTGTACTAATGTTACCATTAATATCTAGCGTCCCACCATGCCCATACGCAGAGCCACGTTAGTCTTTTTAGACAGGCTTCTTGGACTTGCTCCCAAAGGGGTTTACAAAACCATTTTTGTTACCAAAAACGCGGTAGGCTCTTACCCCACCATTTCACCCTTACCTTCTCAGGCGGTATATTTTCTGTTGCACTTTCCCTAGGGTTTACCCTGCCGGGTGTTATCCGGCTTTGGTGCCCTGTTGAGTCCGGACTTTCCTCCTTAAAAAGGCAGTCACACAACCATCTAGTAAAATAATTTAAATGGTAAATGTTATAAAATTCAAGGTTTTTTTAATTTTAACAATTCAAAGCTTTTTAAAAGTGAAGTTGTTGTTGGCTCTTTTCCAAGAAGGAATGGCGCAAAATGTCTATGAAATGCGTTTATTACTTTATTATTTTTTTGAGAAATTTCATTATGGTTTACCCACCCATAACCAATTTTTTTCAGGTTTTGAAGAAAATTAATTAACTCAGTTTTATTCAAAATTCTTCCAACTTGATTGACTTCTGACCACATTCCAATTTTTTTACTGTATAATTCTTTCCATGGAAAATGCTTCCCAGGATCTAATTTTCTTAATGGTGCAATATCACTATGACCCAGTATGTTATGTTTGGGAATTTTAAATTTTTTTTTAATATATTTAATTAGTTTAATTAACTCATCTATCTGAATTTTTGGATATAATTTTAACTTTTTTTCTCCAGGATTTACTATTTCTACTCCAATAGACCTACTATTTATATCGTCTAAACCTCTCCAAACGGATTTTCCTGCATGCCATGCTCTTTTAGATTCGCATACCAAACTATAAATTTTACCATTAATATCAACAACAAAATGACTACTTACTTTTCTCTTTTTTGATGTAAGTAGGTCTATAGCCTCTTTTAAGTTATTAGTCTCAGTATAATGAAGTATAATGAACTGAACTCTTTCTTTTCTCAAATCAAAATTTTTTGACTTGAAGTTATGTAATATATTTGGTTGACTCATCATATAATACAGTTATATAGATTTGTATGAAAAAATCTTTGTTAGTAATAATCTCATCATTTCTCTTTTCGTTCAATAGCTTAAAGAGCGAAGAGACATTATATGCCGTAAAATCTATATCAAATTTCTACATGAATTCTAGTATAGAGTCGCCTGTTATATATCCAATTGATCCCGGAAAAAAAATGACATTGATAAAAAAAAAAGAAGACTGGCTTAATTTACTTGATAAACAAACAGGATTAGTGGGTTGGTCTGTTAGTGAAAACTTTTCTACCGATAAACCCAAAAAAATTTTACAAGGTAAAGACTACAAAGAATCTTTTAGTATATTTAGAGAAAGAGTTTTAGAAATGAGTAGATCGATAAAAGAAGCAATTTCTATAGATACTTTTATTGATGTAGAACATTTAGGCGGTGCAGCAGCAGTTGTTATAGCTGAAGATGACTGGTTTAAAGGTAGACGTCATGCTAATCAAGCTTTTCAAGTTTATGAAATGTGGAAAAATCAGAATCAATCACCTTCATTTCTGTCATTCAAAAATTCAAATAAAGAAGAACAATTTATTGTTCTTTCCGGCCCCCATAGACCGAGATATTTAAAATCGTCAAAGTAGTGGCAAAAAAACTAATAAAATTTACTTTAGTTTTTTTTGCTTTTTTAATACTTATTTTAACAATTTCACCTATCTTACTTGATAAAAAGAAAATAATTTCTGCAGTTAATAATAAGTTAAAAAATGAACTTAATTTAGACATAAATTATAGTGAAAACCTAGAAATTAGCTTTTTCCCTTTCCCAGAATTAACATTAAATGATCTCGTTTACAGAGATTTAAATGGAATGAGTATGAAAGTTAATCAAATTCAAATAACCTCAACTTGGCAGTCACTGATCAAGTTGGATCCCAATATTAAACTTGTAAAATTAAATTCTCCAGTTATAAAATTCAAAAAAAAAATTGTTAAAAATCATAAAATTTTAGTAGGGAATAGTTTGGATGGATATAACTTTAAGTTAAAGAATTTTTTGAAAAAATTCCAAAATTTAAAAATTAAAAATGGAAGATTTGAGTTTTTCAGGTTTAATAAATTGAACATTTTAGACAATATAGAGGTAATTCTATCAAACTCAGGAGAAACTAAAATTAAAGCTGATTTAAATTATGTAAATTACGAATCTTTTATAAAATTTAATGCTAAAACAAAAAACTACATAAACATAAATTACTCCATAAACCAGTTGTTTAAAAATAAAAATGAATTATTTGGTTCAGGAGAAGTTAACTTTGATGAAAATCAAGTTACGATTCTAGGAAGTCTTAAGAGTGAAAAGTTGAATTTAATTGAAATCTCAAAACTTTTCGCGCTTATCAAATCACCCAACAGCCCAAATGTATTGCCAGCAAGTATAACTTTCCCAAAAGTCAATTTTAATTTTAATCTAGAAGTTGATAAGATCTTAATTAATAAAACAAAATTAGATAACATGTCACTAAAAGTTTTTTCCAAGAAAGGAAGAGTCTTCTTTGAAGACTTCAAAGCTAATTATTTAGATTCTATAATTAATTTAAATGCCGTATATTCATATAATAATAATAATTTTAAGGGTAAAGCCTCTATATATGATTTTATAGTTGAAAGAGATTTACTAGGTGATCCTCAGCTTGACTTAAAAGATGCATCGTTTGATTGTGATTCAGAATTTCTAATAAACGATTCAAATAGTAAGAAATTTATTAATCATATTTCTGCGACTGGAGATTGTATAGCTACGAATGCTAATTTAGTTGGGATAAATGTTGAGAAAATTTCAAATAGAGTAGATAATCTTGAAACATTCCAAGATTTTTTCGATCTTTTTAATAAAAAACAAGTTAGTGGAAATACGATAGTTGACTCAATAAATTTTTCTTTTAAATTAAAAGATAGCATTTTTTATCTTAATGATTTTCTTGCTTTTCAAGAAAATATTAAAATTTCAAGTTATGGAAGTTATTCTATTTATGAAGATAATTTAAATTTAAAAAATGATGTATTTATCAAGACAAATAAGTACAAGAATCTCCCGAGTTTTAAGATTTTTGTTAATGGAACATCAAAAGATTATAAGATCAGCTATGACTTTGAAAAAATTAAATCTGCTATATTAAATAATGGTATAAATTCTATTTTGAAAAAAAAAAAAAAAATAGTAATAAATCCAAAGGAGTTTAAGAATTTGATTGATAAAAACTCAAAGCAATTTAAACCTGAAAAGATAATAGATTTATTTTTAAACTAATTGGTATTGATCATTTTGCTAGGATCAACAATTTCATCAAATTCGTTTGATTTCAAATATTTCAATTTTATGGCTGCTTGCTTCAGTGAGATACCTTCTTCAAAAGCTTTTTTGGCGATTTTCGAAGATTTTTCATAACCAATCTTGGGATTTAAAGCAGTCACAAGCATCAAAGAGTTTTCTAAATTTTCTCTTATCTTTTTTCTATTTAAATCTAACCCCTCCAAGCACCTTTTTACAAATGTATCAATCGCATCACTTGCCAGGTTTATCATTCTTATGACAGAAAATAGTATCATAGTTTTATTTGCGTTTAGTTGAAAATGGCCTTGACTGCAAGCAAAACTAATTGAGAAGTGAATTCCCATTAGATGCAAACATACTTGACTAAGTGCTTCACATTGTGTTGGATTAACTTTACCCGGCATAATGGAGGAACCTGGCTCATTGGAGGGTAAAACCAGTTCACCAATTCCGGACCTCGGCCCGGATGCAAGCATTCTTAAATCATTGGCAAGTTTGTAGCATGCAACAATAAGAGTGTTTAGTGCACTTGAGAAATTTAGCAATGGTTCATGAGAAGAAAGTGCTTCAAATTTATTTGATGATGTTTGAAAAGGATATCCAGTAATCATTTTTAGTGCTTCTATAAAACCTGATATGAATTTATTTGATGAATTTAATCCTGTTCCAACAGCAGTCCCACCTTGAGCTACAAAATAAACTTCATCTAGAGATATTCTAATTCTTTTTAAGGAGTTTGATATTTGAGCTGAGAATCCGCTTAATTCCTGTCCAAAAGTTAATGGGGTTGCATCCTGCATGTGTGTTCTACCAACTTTGATAACGTCTTGATATTGTTTCTTTTTTTTTTCTAATACATTAATAAGTTTTTGAACTTTAGGAACCAAATTTTCTCGTGATTGAATAACAACAGCAATGTGCATAGCTGTGGGAAAAGAATCATTAGATGATTGTCCTAAATTACAGTGATCATTTGGATGAATAGGATCATATGTTCCTAAATCTTTCCCTAATAGTTGATTTGCTTTATTAGCAATTACTTCATTGAGGTTCATATTAGTTTGAGTTCCTGATCCAGTTTGCCAAACGGACAATGGAAAGTTATCGGACAGTTTGCCTAGAATTAATTCATCACAAACTTCAATGATTTTTTCTCCTAATTCTGAATTTAATTTTCCAATAGCCATATTACTTATGGCAGCAGCTTTTTTTTGGATAGAAAATGCTTTAATTAATTCTTCAGGCATTTTATCTTCTCCAATTGGAAAATTTATAAGGCTTCTTTGTGTTTGAGCTCCCCAAAATTTGTCTGATGGAACTTCTATTTCACCTATGCTATCTTTTTCAATTCTGTATTCAGTCATCTTTTTTTCTAAAATCAGCAAGCGATATAATTTTTTCTTTGGTTACTTTATTTTTACTTTTAATAATTTTCTTAGTTTGTTTTTTTTCATCTTTAAGATCCAATTGTATGCTAAATTTTACGAATGGGTCATAAAATTTTACGATTGCATTAAATGGTATATTAAGAAATTCTTTTTTTTTATTAAATAATAACTCAACTGAAAAGTCATTTTTTTTAATTTTTAGGTCCCAGAATTGATTTTGTAAAACTATAGTCATCTCATTTGGATGTTCCTTTTTAAGATTTCCAGGTATCTTAACACCTAATGCCTTAGTTTTAAATGTAATATAGAAACAATGGTTTGATGAAACTTTAGATTCAGATAAATCTTTTAAGATATCTTTTATAACTGTTAATATTGCATTATTAATTCTTTTTCCGTAATCAATAAAAATTCTATCCATAATACGATTTTACTATTATAACAGAATTACTTAATATTTTAAATATAATCCTCATTATAGTGCATAAAAAATAAAACTAACGATTAATGTAAGAGTTGTTATATAAGCTAGAAGTTTAAAGAATTCATACATGAACAACTCACTTATTGTTAAATTATTTAAAAATAATTTGTAATAAATTTATGAATAAAAAATCCTAATACCAAGAATATTAGTCCTAAGATATAGGTTGAAATGAAATTAATTCCCAAGCTCTTAGTAAAAAAAAATGGTAAAAAAAACATAAGAGAAACTGGGACACCAATAACAATACTTTTTGCAAAAAGTATTGTTTTTTCAAAATTTCTATGCTCGTTGTAAGATAGCGCTATTGAGATCAGGCTTACAATTGGTAAGGATATTAAAAAACCTGCTAAAACTGGTTTTTTAAGAGAAAGCCAACTCGCAAATGAAATGACAAGTGCGGAGATTAAAACTTTTGTTATGAAGAAAAGCATATCAAAGCAACTTAGCCAAAAAAGTTTTTAATTTTCGATATAGGATTTCGTAATGGTTCGTATACTCTGTCTATGAATTCTATATGGTTTGATAACTTTTTTTCTAGTCTAGTAATCGATTTTTGAAGTTTATCAATCTTAGCTTCTAAAATTTCAATTTTCTCTGAATTACTGTCTGATTTCATAAGTATAATTTAGAAGCAGAATAGGAAATAGCAAATGATTTTTTATATTTAGTTTAAATTTTATTAATTTTTTTTCTTGGCTTTAGAGTATAAGTTTTTCTAAAGTTTTCTGTATATTCCTCAGGTTCATTCTTCTTGGAAAAAATAAGATATAAACCTATGAAAAATATAAAAAGTGAATTGGAAAGCATTATAATTTTAAATAAGTCAGCGTACATAGATTGTCATAACGACAATAATAAAATTTAGTTAAGTTATTCCCATTCTAGTTCAGTGTAAGTTTTAGTTATATTTGAATAATGATACTCAGTGAATAATTCCCAGTCTTCCAAATTTACCTTTTTTGAATCAAGAATCTCTTTTTGGAGTATAGAGTTTATTGACTCTTGTAGTGATTTATTATTCTTATGAAAATGTCTTACTTGACTAATTATCCTATTAAAATAATTTAAGATTGGTTTAATGGCTTCATCTTTTTCTAAAACTTTTCCATGACCAGGAACAATCAGATTAATATCCATTTTAAGAATTTCATCTAAATTTTTTTTCCAACCAAGCACACTTGCTCTTACAGACGGTGTTCTGTCAACAAAAATATTTTCTGACCAAAAGGTTTTAGTTTTTAAATCATAAACTGATAGATCATTATCTGTGTGACCACTTTTCCATGCCTTAATTTCAACAATTCTATCTCCAAGATCAATTTCAATGTTTTTATCAATCTTAACTATTAGGTTGGCCTTAACTAATTTAGCATCTTTGAGCAATTCATTCTCTATATTATTTGCTTGAAGTTCCTTATAAAAGTTAAAATTACTTAGAAGGGATCTATTTAGTTTTTCGTGACCAACAATTTCAGGGTTTTGAGATAAGAATACCTCTGTACCAAAAAAGTGATCAGGATGTGAATGTGTTATTATAACATGAGATATAGGCAGTTCAGAGATTGTTTTTATCTTTTTTAAAAGATTAGCACCGATCATTCGAGTTCCTCCAGTGTCAACTACCATTATTGATTTTTTCCCGAGAATAAAACCAATATTAGCAATATCTCCCTTGTTTGATTTAGTTGAATCTTGATGAGTGCCGAAGTGAACGAAAATCCCTTCCGCTATTTCTTCTATTTCAAAACAAAAACTATTTTTGGCGGATAGCAAAAAAAATAATAAAACAACTCTTATGAACATAACTTAAAACTAAAATTTATTAATAATAAAGAGTGTATAAAAAAAAACGAAAATTTAGTTAAATTTTTTAAAAATTTTAATAATAATAATTATTATCAAAAAAGTAGTTGACATAGTTAATGATAATGATTATTACTATATATGATAATGATTATCATTAACATGTTTGATGATAATTAGACACTAGAATACTAATAAATAAAAAATTTTTATCGTAGAGTAAAAAAATGATAGTCAAAAAATCAAGGTTGGTACCTAAACATACCCATTGGATGTCACGGTTAACATTCTCCACCGGTTTAATAATCGCTGGAAACGCCATAGCTCAGGATGGAACTTATGTTGCTCCTGATGTTAATATATTTGAATCACCAGAGCAGGTATTCGAACTACCTGGATCTGGTGATTATATAGGCCCAGAAGAGATTAGAAAGTACAACTTCAACAATATCAATGAAATTTTGAGAAATACAACCGGTGTTTACTCAAGGGAAGAAGATGGTATGGGGATATTCCCAAATATAAGTTTAAGAGGAGTAAATACTCTAAGATCTGCTCAGGTTAATATTATGGAGGATGAGGTAAATATCATGCCAGCTCCTTATTCTGCTCCAGATGCTTATTATTTTCCTATTCCAGGTAAAATGAATTCTATAGAAATTTTAAAAGGTACCAGTCAGTATAGATACGGACCACACTCAACTGGTGGTGCATTGAACTTTGTGACAACACCTATTGATTTTGGTCAAAGATATCACGGAAGTGTATCCTATGGTTCTGGTAATGACATTATCACCCAAGATTATTTTAACTATGGTATTTCAGGTAACTACGGTGCTTTAGCTATATTAGGTGAAATGTATTATCGTAACAGTGGGGGTAATCAGAAGGACTTTAACCTTGAGCCTCCAACAAGTTCACAACACAGAAAAGGCTATGACAGCGATGAGCTTGGCGGGATTAACCACATTGCACCAATGGTTAAGTTGTTATGGCAACTTCCAACAACAAGGAATATTACTTTAGAACTTAAAGGGGCATATAATGATATGAATTATAATGAAGGTTACAGTGGATTAACTACAGCAGATTTTGAAGCTAATCCTGACCAAGTTTATGTTGCATATCAACTTGACGAAATGAACTCTGAACAACAAACCTATTATGCTAAACTAAGAGCTGAATTAAATTCAAACATAACAAACAACACAACTGTATTTTTTAATCGTTTCACAAGAGATTGGTTCAAGCTAGCAGATGTAAATGGTGATTCTCTTGGATCATTCACCTCCAAAGCTGGAAGTGCCACTTCATTGAGCTGTGCAAAGGGATCAGCATCATGTACTATTAGATATGTAAATAATGATAGGCAATACACGTCTTACGGACTTAATAATGAAACAGAATTTAACTTTAATACAGATTATTTCGGAAAAAATATCGATCATAATCTAAAAGTTGGGTATGGATACCACTATGATTATATTAATAGAGATCAACAACGTCATGCATTTACCCAAGCAGTCGGAGGTGGTCTAACTGCAACTGGCGTAACTCCTAAAGACGACAGAATGGAAAAGTCTAAGGGTCATGTTGGTTATATAGAAGAATCAGCAACTATTAATAATTTTGTTGTTTCGCTGGGTGGTAGGTTTGAATATGTTGACTACCATTATAGAGATAAAGTTGCCGCTCAAGGATCAACAAGCAATATGCATGAAGATATGTTCGCTTTTGCTCCAGGTGGTGGTTTAGTATATAATCATGATGATAATTGGCAATGGTTCGGTGGAGTTTATAAAGGATTCAACATTCCAGGACCTGGGTCAGCTAGAGATGATGGTTCTCCAGTAGAAAAAGAAACAAGTATTGCTAAAGAGATTGGTGTGAGATACGGTTCTCCAACATTATTTATGTCTTGGACTGGTTTTCATACAGACTTCAAGGACCTAATTGTTATCGATAACAGTAATGCTGACAGCGCACCTGATAATGCAGGTAACGTTGTTTCAAAGGGCTTTGAACTTTCCTCAACATACGCTCCAGAGGACTTTCTTCCTTTTAGAGGAGATATTTCATTCTTTGCGAATTACACATTTACAAACGCTA